>Ga0307933_1000025_pt1 | contig 141534 bp, 123 predicted proteins | sample OrgLakmetageno88_FD_201811 | JGI IMG/M metagenome (GOLD analysis project Ga0307933, IMG submission 201811) | Saline water microbial communities from Organic Lake, Antarctica - #88 | ecosystem: Environmental > Aquatic > Non-marine Saline and Alkaline > Saline | place: Antarctica: Organic Lake...
TGGATGAAATCACCCCAAAATTTATAAGAGTCTTAAAACAATTCGAGCCTTTTGGACCTGGAAATATGAATCCTGTGTTTTGCTCAACTGGATTGAAGGATGATGGAAATTCTAAAACGGTGGGGGCTGATCGTAGTCATTTAAAATTAAGAATAGCACAGCAAGAAAATCATCAAAAATTTAATGCGATTGGTTTTGGAATGGGCAACAAAGAGACGATGTTAAAAGATAAACAATTGTTTAAATCCGTTTATAATATTGGCGAAAATGAATGGAATGGTCAAGTTAGTATTCAGCTTGAGGTGAAAGATATGAAGGAGGAAAAGTCAAGCGATGATTTGTAAACTCAATTCCAAAAATGAGTAATCTTGATATGTCAGAGTCGATTAAAGTAAATCCTTTGGTTTCTATTATTGTGATAGCTTATAATTCTTCCCAGTTCATATTAGAAACTTTGGAGAGCGCTAAAGTACAAAGTTATTATAATATTGAACTTATTGTTACGGATGATTGCTCTTCGGATGACACTGTTGAGATTTGCCAAAAGTGGATAGCAATAAATAAAGATTGTTTTGTAAGAACAGTACTACTAACTTCAGAAATCAACACGGGAATTCCAAAAAACTGCAATAGAGGTCTTTATGCTTCAAAAGGCACTTGGGTAAAACTGATTGCTGGGGATGATGCTTTGATGATAAATTGTATTAAAGATAACATAGATTTTATAGCTAAAAACAGTAAGGTATTCTTTTGCTTCTCCGAAGAAAACTGTTATCAAAGTATTATAAGATTTCAAAACTTGATAACAGAAAGTGCTGAATTCTCAACGCAATTATTGATTGGTTTTTCAAAGTTAAATTCAGAAAAACAATTACAGGTTTTAGCACGAAAATGCATAGTTTACGGACCTACAGTTTTTTTAAATAGAAAAAAACTCTTACAAATCCGAGGTTTTGATATCTCTTATCCTTTTATAGAAGATCACCCAACTTGGTATAATTGGCTTTTTATGGGAGAGAAGATCTTTTTTTTTCCAAAAAAAACAGTCAATTATCGCGTGCACGATCAATCTATAACAAAGATAAAGTCAAATGATAAATACGTTTTTTCAGATTTCACTATCAAAAAGAGAAAGATGATTCAAGAGTTGTTTTTTAAGCATTATAGTCTGCTTGAAAAAGTGCTCTTTTATGTTGAATATGAATTTTATACTTATTGTAATGCTATTAGAAAAAAGAGCATTTTTGATGTTTTTTTGATCAAAATATGGTATTTGCTGGTTTGTGTTGCAATAAGACTGAATAGTTTTATTTTAAAGAGTAAGTTGCGCTAACTTTTTAGTTAAATCACCTCATTTTAAAAATGGCGATGTTTCATTGAAAAAATATTAATTTATAAATACCTTTGTAAGTATTAGGAGATTCGACTAAGTAATTTATATTTTGAGGAATATTGTTAGTCTTATCTGTTTAAACAGATAAAAAAGTATTCAAATTTTAATGAAAAAAAATATATTAATAACAGGAGGTGCAGGTTTCATAGGTTCACATGTAGTGAGGCTTTTTGTTACCAAGTATCCTGAATATCAGATCTTCAATCTCGATGCTCTTACCTACGCTGGGAATTTAGAAAATCTTAAAGATATTGAGGTAGCTCCCAACTATACATTTGTAAAAGGAGATATTTCGGACGAGGTTTTTATCAACCATCTTTTTGAAGAGCATAAGTTCGAAAGTGTGATTCATTTGGCTGCTGAATCTCATGTAGATAGGTCTATTGTAGCTCCTTTGGCTTTTGCCAAAACCAATATATTGGGAACGATGGTGTTGTTAAATGCTTTTAAGAATCTTTGGCAAGATAATTGGGAAAAAAAGCGCTTCTACCATGTAAGTACCGATGAGGTTTATGGAACATTGGGTGAAACAGGACTGTTTAGCGAGTCGACTTCTTACGACCCAAACTCTCCTTATGCTGCTTCAAAGGCAAGTTCCGATCATTTTGTTCGTGCTTATGGCGAAACGTATAGACTTCCTTATGTAATTAGCAATTGTTCTAACAATTATGGTGCCAACCAATTTCCTGAAAAGTTGATTCCGTTGTTTATCAATAATATCATAAATAGTAAAGAATTGCCAGTTTATGGAGATGGAAAATATACCCGTGACTGGTTGTATGTAGAAGACCATGCCATGGCTATTGACTTGGTTTTTCACAAAGGAAAAATTAAAGAAACCTATAATATAGGAGGGTTCAACGAATGGCAGAACATCGATTTGATACAAGAGCTTTGTGCTCAAATGGATGATAAATTGGGAAGACAAAAAGGTAAAAGCTCAAAGTTGATCACTTTTATAAAAGACAGGCCAGGACATGACTTGCGTTATGCCATTGATGCATCAAAAATTAATAAAGAGTTGGGTTGGAAACCATCCGTTACCTTTGAAGAGGGGTTGTCTAAAACCATTGATTGGTATTTAGGAAATAAAGATTGGATAGCACGTGTGGTGAGTGGCGACTATCAGGAATATTACCAAAAGCAGTATGGTTTGGTATAATGTTTGATTCAATATAGTACTATGAAGGGAATTATTTTAGCAGGAGGTTCAGGAACAAGATTGTATCCACTAACCATTGCAGTGAGTAAACAGTTACTCCCTGTTTACGATAAGCCAATGATTTACTATCCATTGTCTGTTTTGATGCTGGCAGGAATTAGAGAAATTTTGATCATATCTACTCCCCATGATTTGCCTAACTTTAAAAAACTTTTAGGCGATGGTTCGCAGCTTGGGTGCAAATTTCAATACGCCGAGCAACCACAACCCAATGGCTTGGCAGAAGCTTTTATTATTGGAGAAGAATTTATTGGTAATGACAGTGTAGCCTTGGTTCTTGGGGATAATATTTTTTATGGAAGTGGTTTGGGTACTTTGCTTAGAGAAAGAAAAAACACCAAGGGAGGGGCAGTTTTTGCTTATGAAGTGCATGACCCTGAACGCTATGGGGTGGTTGAATTTGATGACAACCACAAAGTAATAAGCATAGAAGAAAAGCCAGCATGCCCAAAATCTAACTATGCAATTCCAGGATTGTATTTTTATGACAATAGTGTGGTTGATTTTGCTAAAAAAGTAACACCCTCTAGCAGGGGAGAAAAAGAAATAACCTCTCTCAATCAATTGTATTTAGACAAGGGTGAACTAGAGGTTGCTGTATTGCCTAGAGGCATGGCTTGGCTAGACACAGGTACTGTTGATGCGATTGATGCTGCAACTGAATTTGTTCGCGTGTTACAAAAAAGAACTGGTAGAAGAGTTGCTTGCATTGAAGAAATCGCTTACCTGCATGGTTTTATTAACAAGCAGGAAACTTTAAGAATTGCTGAAAAATACGGAAAGAGCGGTTATGGTGATTATATAAAAAAATGTGTTGAATCTTGATAAAGGGTGTAAAAAAAATAGCATTGCCTAAAATTCAAGATCCAAGGGGGAATTTGAGTTTTTTTGAAAATGTCCATCAAATTCCGTTTGATATTAAAAGGACTTATTGGATTTACGATGTTCCAGAAGGAAAAACAAGAGGAGGGCATGCTTTTAAAGAATCTTGTGAATTTATTGTTGCCCTTTCTGGAAGTTTTGATATTGTGCTGAGCGATGGAAATAAAGAGGTTATATATCCTATGAATAAGCCTTGTCGTGGTTTGTATGTCCCTAACTTAATTTGGAGGCGTTTAGAGAATTTTTCTACAAATTCATTATCACTTGTTGTTTCTTCTATACCTTACAATGAAAATGATTACATCAAAGATTTTGATGTTTTTAAAAAAACCAAAGATGGATTTCAAAAGTAACAGCGTATTTGATTGTACTCTTGTAGAGATTAATACCATTAAAGATTTGTCTGGAGTTATCACGATTGTTGAAAATGAACCAAGTACACCTTTTGAGGTAAAAAGAATTTATTACTTATACGATGTGCCTGGAGGTCAAAAAAGAGGTGAGCATGCTCATAAAGAATTACAGCAGTTCGTTTTTGCTGCTCGTGGTAGTTTTGAGGTAGTTTTAGACGATAATTTAAACAAAAGACGATTTGTTTTAAACAAGCCTAACTTAGCACTTCATATTGTTCCTGGAATTTGGAGGTGTTTAGATAATTTTTCTACGGGTTCTGTTTGCATGGTATTGGCTTCTCATATTTACGATGAGGGAGATTATATTAGAAACTATCAAGAATTTCAAATTTTAAAAAAGAGAGGATGAAAAATACAGTTAGCGAAGTTAAAAGAAAAAACATCTTGGACAAGATATTACCCAAGGATATTTTTGGTAGTTATTTTAGACTTGTAGAAACTGAGGATGCTGAATTTATAGTATCTCTGAGGACCAATCCTAAACTAGCAAGGTTTTTATCACCAACTAGTAACGATATAAATGCTCAAGTAGCATGGTTAAAAAAATATAAATTAAGGGAGGAGAAAGGGGAGGAATTTTATATTATTTGTCTTGATCAAGATAAAAAGACAAAGCAAGGTTTGAGTAGAATTTATAATATAAATGACAACAACTACGAGATAGGAAGTTGGCTTTTTTCTAATACCGCAAAGCAGGGTAGGGCTATTCTTTGCGACTTGTTTACACGATCAATTGCTTTTGAGCAATTTAACATGGAGAAATGTGTTTTTGAAGTAAGGAAAGAAAACAAATCTGTTTTAAGATATCATGAAAAATTTAACCCTAAAAAAGTAAGAGAAGATGATCTGAATTATTATTATGAACTTGATTATAATAACTTTGTAGTTCAAAGAGATAAATTACTTAAAACACTTAAATATGATTAATAGCGAAGATTTTATTAAAAATTTTAAAGAGCAGTTGGTTGAACCAACATCCGTTAAAATTAACGAAAGTACAGAATTTAGAAGTCTAGACCAGTGGGATTCCCTTACAGCCATGGCTGTTCAAGTAATGATTGCAGATAGCTATAAGGTTGAATTATCTGTTGATGAGTTTAGGTCTTTTAACACAATAAAAGACCTAATTGTGTTTATTGAAAAAAGCATTTAGCAATGATGAGCTCAGATGCGTTTATAGGTGGTGTAGAATATTATTTACCAGAAAAAGTGCTGTCAAATACTCAAATTAATTCAGAACATCCTGAGTGGAGTGCAGATAAAATATCTGCCAAAACAGGTATATATAATAGACATATTGCATCAGAGAAAGAGTTTTCATCAGATTTAGGTTTTAGAGCGGCTCAAAAAATATTTGAAACAAATACAATTTCAAAAAGTGAAATTGATTATTTGGTTTTTTGTACACAAAGTCCAGACTACTTAGTGCCAACAACTGCATGCATTTTGCAAGACAAGCTTGGATTATCTAACCATATAGGAGCCATTGATATCAATATGGGGTGCTCTGGATATCTATATGGATTGAGTTATGCCTCAGGATTGGTCTGCTCAGGACAAGCAAAAAATGTTTTACTCATAACTTCAGAGACTTATTCAAAATACATTAATCCATTAGATAAAAATAACAAAACAATTTTTGGAGATGGTGCAAGTGCTACAATTATATCAGAATCGGGTATTGGTGGTTTAAAAGGCGCAATTAGAAATTTTAGTTTTTATACTGATGGTAGTGGGTTTGATAAGCTAATCGTTAGAAACAGCGGGGTTAGAAACAGCAACGAGCCTTCTTTAAATATTTTTGATGAGGAAGGTAATTATATAAAAAACGATTCGAACTTATACATGAACGGTAAAGCAATTTTTGAATTTACCTCATTCAAAGTTCCACAACTTATTGACTCATTTCTAAGTAAGAATAAAATAACAATGCAGAGTATTGACTTGTTTGTATTTCATCAAGCAAATGAATACATGATGCAATTTATAAGAAGACGCTGTAAAATAGCTGAAGAAAAATTTTTCATTTACCTCAAAGATTGTGGAAATACAGTTTCTTCATCAATACCAATAGCCCTTAATGAAGCAATGAAGCAACAAAGAATAAAAAATGGCTCTAAAGTACTGCTAGTTGGTTTTGGGGTAGGCCTTTCTATTGCGGTAACTTTAATAGATTATTTAGATGATTAAATTTTTAGATCTACAAAAAATTAATGCGCAGTATGCTCAAGAACTTAAAGATGCTGCTAGCAGGGTTATAGATTCGGGCTGGTATTTGCTTGGCAATGAATTGACTTTATTTGAAAAGAATTATGCAAGCTTTTGTAAAACAAAACATTGTTTAGGGGTAGCAAACGGATTAGATGCCTTAAAACTCATATTCAAGGCATATATTGAAATGGGTGTTATGCATAAAGGAGATGAAGTAGTTGTTCCGGCAAATACTTACATAGCTTCTGTTTTAGCGATTACAGAGGTTGAATTGGTGCCAGTTTTTGTAGAACCTAGTATTAAAAACCATAACCTAGACATTTCAAAGATAGAAGAAGTAATCACAGAAAAGACAAAGGCTGTATTGGCGGTACACTTGTATGGTCAACTATCCATCGATCAACAATTGCTTGATATTTGCAAAAAGCACCGCTTAAAATTAATTGAAGATGCAGCACAATCTCATGGTGCTGTATGGAATGAAAAAGTATCTGGAGGTATTGGAGATGCTGCAGGGCACAGTTTTTATCCAGGAAAAAACCTAGGTGCCTTGGGCGATGCAGGTGCGGTTACCACGAATGATGATGAATTGTCTGAAGTAGTAAAGGCTTTAAGAAACTATGGTTCTCACATAAAATATCAAAATAAATACCAAGGTTTAAATTCTAGATTGGATGAAATACAGGCTGCATTTCTAAATGTAAAGCTTCGGTATATTCAAAAAGACATTGAATCCAGAAGAGCAGTGGCAGACTATTATTTAGCGCATATAAGCAACCCAGCCATTGTTTTACCAAAAGCTCTTAGCGAGGAAGGTCATGTATGGCATTTGTTTGTAATCAGAACAAAAGAAAGGGATGAATTGCAGCAATATTTAACTAAAAAGGGGGTACAGACCATTATTCATTATCCCATTCCTCCGCATATACAAGAATGTTATTCTAAGTTCAATGGTATGGTTTTTCCAATCGCAGAATGCTTTTCCGATCAAGTGTTGAGTTTGCCTTTGAGTCCTGTTATGGATTATAAAGAACTTGAAAAGGTGGTTAAAGCTATCAATGATTTTAAAATCTGAGTAAATTGTATATTTTCAAGTTATTTCAAATATTTGCAAGGAATCCTGTTAAATTTCCATTTATAATCATAACTAGAATTATTTGCAAAGCTAGATCGTTTTATTTTTCTCGTATGGTTGATTCTGGCTCTGGAAAAATTATTATTTCTCAGCCTTTTTTGAAGTTTTCAATAAGTAAAAAAAGTGGCGCTCATCTTCACTTAGATGGAAACTTATTAATTATTCCACATATTGGAGGTGAAGATAGATCATTGCTTTCACTTTCTGAAAATTCAAAACTCGAAATTAGTGGTGAATTTACTATCGGTCATGGTGTTCGAATTATGTTAGCGAAAAATTCAAGTTTATCTTTTGGAGGAAAGTATAAGGAAAGTGCTTCTGGCATAACCTCAAATACCTTGATAATGGTATACAAAAAAATTGTAATTGGAAAGGATTTTTTGTGTGCATGGAATAATTTTATCAGTGATTCTGACTGGCATTACATTGAAGGTCAAAGTCATCAAAAAGATTTATTTATTGGCGATCATGTTTGGGTTGGAAACTCGTGTAATATACTTAAAGGTGCTCATATTGGTAATAATTGTATTGTTGCAAGTAATACTAAAATTGTGAACAAGCAGATTGAAGATGGTAAAATGGTAGCAGGGATTCCTTCAAAAGTTATCAAGAGTGATGTAACATGGTCTAGAGATATTAAATAGGAATGCTTCAAGAAAAATCTTCATATCGTCAAATCATGAAAGCTACTTCTCTATTTGGGGGAGTTCAGGTTTTTAACATCATTATTTCGATTGTCCGTTCAAAATTTGTAGCCATTTTACTTGGGCCAGCAGGTATAGGATTTGCAGGTTTACTTACCTCTACAACAGGACTCATAAGTGCCTTGACCAATTTTGGATTGTCTAACAGTGCCGTAAAAAGTATTGCTAGCCAATCTAATGACGAAGAAAAGGTAGGCAAGGTGATTGGGGTTTTGAGAAAATTGGTGTGGATAACAGGTATGTTAGGGGCGGTTCTAACTTTTTTCCTTGCAGAATTTTTGAGTGAGCTAACCTTTGAATCCACTGAACATACCAATTCGTTTAGATGGTTGTCGGTAACACTGCTAATCAATCAGTTGGTAAGTGGGCAAAAGGTGATTCTTCAGGGGCTAAGAAAATTAAAATACTTGGCGCAAGCCAATATGATTGGTGCTTTTGCGGGGCTTGTTTTCTCCATACCTCTTTATTACTTCTATGGATCAGGAGGGGTAGTGCCTGCAATTGTGATATCTTCATTTGTATCGCTTTTTATTGCCTTTTTTTATTCAAAAAAAGTAGCAATAAAGTTTTTTCCAACAACCAAAAAAGAGACCCTACTTGAGGGGAAAGCAATGCTTAGGCTTGGATTTATGCTCAGCCTAAGTGGTTTGATAAGCGTAGGCGGCTCCTATTTACTACGTATTTACATAAGCAATACAGGAAGTATTGAAGATGTAGGGCTTTACAATGCGGGCTTTGCAATTATAGGAACCTATGTTGGGCTGGTTTTTGCAGCTATGGGAACAGATTACTATCCAAGGTTGTCGAACATTGCCCATGATAATTCTAAAGCCAAGGAGTTGATCAATCAGCAAGCCGAGATAGCCATTTTGATTTTAGCCCCAATTTTAGTCATATTTCTTGTTTTTATAAACTGGGTAATCATTTTATTGTATTCCCAAAAGTTTGTTGCAATCAACGAAATGCTTCTCTGGGCGACCTTAGGTATGTTTTTTAAAGCGGCTAGTTGGTCTGTTGGGTATTTATTCTTAGCCAAAGGTGATTCCAAGCTTTTTTTCTGGAGTGAATTATTAGCGAATTTTTATGTTTTAGTGTTGGGGGTATTTGGTTATCATTACTTTGATCTAGAGGGATTGGGTGTTTCTTTTTTGGTTAGTTATGTCTTGCTTTTTTTTCAGGTTTTTTTTATTGCTAAAAAATACTATGCTTTCAACTTCAATACAGTTTTCTATAAAATATTTTTAATTCAAATTTTTATAGGAGTTTGTTGTTTTATAGCTGTTAAATTCATTACGAATTCTTATGATTATATTGTAGGATCTTTTTTAATCTTGATCTCTGTTTGGTTTTCTTACAAAGAACTGAATAAGCGATTAAATATTAATGAAATAATTTCTAATTTAAAAAAAAATGTAATTGAAAGACTCAATAATAAATAACGATGCGGAAATAAATCCTTTGGTCTCTATCATTGTTATTACCTACAATTCATCAAAATATGTGCTAGAGACTTTGGAAAGTGCCAAAGCACAAACCTACCAAAATATTGAGTTAATTATCAGTGATGACTGCTCTCAAGATGATACCGTAGCGGTATGTAAAGAATGGCTTGAAGAAAATAAAGGAAGATTTGTGAGTACTGAGCTAATTACTGCTCCAGAGAATACAGGCATTCCTAAAAATTGCAATCGAGGCTTGCATGCATCAAAAGGGGAGTGGGTGAAACCTATTGCAGGCGATGATGCACTTTATAAGGATTGTGTTAAGAAGAATATTGAGTTTGTAACTAAAAATATCGATTGTTATTTTTGCTTTTCTAAGCAAGTTTCTTACCGCGATACTTTTGATGAGAAAAATAGGATTCTAGAAGAAAATAAATTTCGTATTGAGGAGTTTTATACCAAATTTTCACAGCAAAAAATAGAAAACCAATTGCAAATTGTTGCAAGAACAAATACTCTGCCGGGACCAGCAACTTTCATTAATAGGCAAAAATTAATCGCTATTGGTGGATATGATGAGTCTTACAGATTTCTAGAAGATTGGCCTACTTGGTACGAGTGGTTGCTATATGGTAATAAAATATATTATTTGTCAGAGGAGACCGTAAAATACAGGGTACACGGCAACTCAATAACAAATGAAGATAGAAATTCTTTTTATACTTTGAAAAGTATAAAAGTAAAAAAAGAAAAATTCCAAGAACAACATTCTTCTTATGAGAAAATATTACTAAGAATTGAAAATGCTTACTATTTATATTACCAAAATAAATCACAACTTTCGTTTTTCGAAAAATTTTTTAGAAGGATGTGGTACTTTTTTGTCGATATTTCTGTTAAACATTCTCGTACTAAGATCAACAAATTTCTATCTTTATAAAGAAAACTTAAATTAGTTTGATTTTCCTAAAAAACGCACTAATTACGAATGAACGATGGGTACACAAGTTAAATTTTCAATCATCATGCCAGTTTTTAATGTTGAAAAATATCTTAAAGAATAAATTGAAAGTATATTAAGCCAGTCTTTTAAAAATTAAATTTATTGGTTTATAAAAATAAAGAAAATAGATAAAAGAGCATTAAAACAGATTATAAATATACTCAATAACTAATTGAATAATGAAATTATCTTTTTTTCTAATAAACATGAATTTAGGAGGAACTGAAAAATCTTTTTTAAATCTTTTGGAAAGTTTTCCACAAGATACTGAGGTCGATTTGCTTTTATTAGAAAAAAAAGGAAATTTATTAGAAAGGGTTCCAAATAATGTAAAGGTGATAACGATTGAGAATAATATAACTATTAACGAACTAATAAAATTGGGTAGTAGACGCTTTGGTTTTCGACAACTGACGAAAGGAAATGTCGGTTTGTTTCTTAGAAGTGAAATTCAGTTTTTATTGGAAAAATTGAAGTTGATTCAAAATCCATATTGGGCAATACAAGCTTATTTAAAGCCACTTGAGGAAAATTATGATATTTCTATTGCTTATGCAGGGATTCATAATTTTATTGCGCATTACATATTGCATAAAACGCAAGCTAGAAAAAAAGTGCTTTGGATTCATTTTGATATTGATAATGTAATTTCTAATTTTTCATTTGGTAAAAAATATTATCCATATTTCAATCAAATTTTTTGTGTTGCAGAAAATGCTACTAATATTTTTAAAAAAAGATTTCCTGCTACAAATGATAATGTTTTTACTTTTAATAATATTATAAATGCAAAATCTCTTTTAAAAGAGGCGAAAATAGCAGAAAGCTATAATGATGAATTTCAAGGTGTTCGAATCTTAACGCTTGGTAGACTTTCAAAAGAAAAAGGACAACTATTTATACCAAATATTGTAAAACGTTTAAAGGGAAAGAATATTATTTTTAGATGGTATTTAATAGGAGAAGGGAAGTTAACACCATTATTAAATAAGGAAATAAAAACATTAAGTATTGATAACGAGTTAATACTTTTGGGCAGCAAAATAAATCCTTATGGATATTTAAAGGATTGTGATATTTATGTACAAACTTCATTTCATGAAGGAGATCCAGTTGTGCTGAGAGAGGCAAAAGTTTTCAATAAGCCAGTCATTACAACAAATTTTTTGAGCGCATCAAATTTAATCACACATAATGAAGATGGTTTAATCACAGAAATCTCTGAAGAAGGTATATATCAAGGTGTTAAAATGCTATTAGAAAATGAAACATTAAGAAAGAAATTTTCAACATCACATATCAGTGAAACAGATGTTGAAAAGAATATCGACCATTTATTGACCATAAATTAAAAAATGAAGCCTCAAGCTCTTGTTACAGTTATAATGCCTGTGTATAATGTTGAAAGCTATTTGAAAAATAGCATAAACAGCGTTGTAAATCAAACATATAAAAACTTACAAATCATCTTGGTTAATGATGGCTCAACTGATGGAAGTAGTATTATTTGTAATGAATATGCTAAAATCGATAAAAGAATAACAGTCATTCATCAAAAAAATGCAGGGCTGTCGGATGCTAGAAATAAAGGTCTGCAAAAAGCAAATGGAGATTATATATTCTATTTAGATTCCGATGATTATTTAGAATTAGATTGTATCGAAACTTTGTTTAAATACTCAATTCGAGAAAATGCAGACATCGTTCAAACCAATTTTTATTATGACTACCCCGACTATTTATTGTACAATAATAATTTGAATGGAAAAGACAAAGTATTCACTCGTGAAGAAGCTATGAAAGCATTATTAAAACAAGTTGTTATTAAAAACTTCGCTTGGGGTAAATTAATACGTGCCGACATTGCTAAAAAACATTTATTTCCAAAAGGAAAATACTTTGAAGACACACTCTGGATGTATAAAATAATCAACAGCATAAATACCTATATTTTAGCAGGAATGCCAATGCTTTATTACCTTCAGCGTTCATCGAGCATATCGGGTATGTTTTCAGTTAGAAATTTAGATCAGCTGGAATTGCATATCGAAAGGTTAAAGCATATAAAGCTTGAACAATCAAAAGAGATTTACAAGAAAGCTTTCAGTGATTTTAATAAAATGGTTTTAAATCACGTTCAAATGTGTAAGTCATTGCAATATCATGATAGAGTTTACTATGAAAAGGTCTTAAAAAAATATATAGATGAGTTTGAACTTAGAAAAAACTTTAGACTTTTGCATATTATTTCGAGCTTCCCGATATTTTACAAGGCGATGGTTAGGCTAGAAACATTCAAATCAAATCTTTATCATCGTGTCAGTTGGGTGTCAATACCTAAAAATAATTTTCAATAAATTTGACAACTATGAGGAGCTTTAACAAAATGAGCGAAGTTTTTGATTTGCTTAATCACAATAAAATCAATTATGCTGTATTGAGGAATTATGAAAATTTATTAGATGACCAGATTTATATGACAGGTCATGGAGATGTGGATTTAATCTGTGACGACAGCTTAAAATTAGCAAAAGTAATAGGTGCTATGCCACAAGATTTTCATACCAAAAAAGAAAAACACGACGGTGTACATTTTAGCATAAATATTAAGAATAATGCTGTCAGTCTTGATTTAAGATATATTGGTGATAGATATTATTGTAGCAAATGGCAAACAGAAATGTTGAATCGTAGGGTGATTTTCAACAGTTTTTATGTGCTTGGAAAAGAAGATTACTTCTATACATTGGTTTATCATGCGATCTATCAAAAGCCGATCTTAACAGAAGAATATAGAAATAGACTGATTGGAATGGCTAAAAATCTGAGTTTAAATATTGTAAACAATAAGCCTAAAGATTTTATAATTCTTTTGGAGTCTTATATGAAAAAAAATCATTATGTATACCAATACCCAAAAGATAAATACGTGCCTTTTAATAGTACTTTCGTACAAGATAAATCGCTTTTAAACTTTTGTTTTGATGATTATTACAAAAATAAGCTGTTTCATTTAAAAGTTAGTGCTATTGATAAATTAGTTTCAATAAAGCATTTCATAGAAAATAACTTAACCAAAAAGCAATTATGAATTTATGATTGATTTACTGCAAGCACATACTGTTGATATTTACAGTTTAAAAGATAAAGAGTTTAAGCTAGGTAGAGTGTTAGCAAGAAAATTGATCACATTTGATCGCTTTGATCTTTTTGCAAAAATAGCTTATATAAAATACCGTAGAACAAATCCTGAATACGCAATTAGGATTTATAGCAATCACATAAAAGCTTTTAATCCTGATTTAAAAGAACCAGGAAGAAAAGATAAAAATGGAATAGAAGATTTTATTGTTGCTTTTGATAAACTTATTGACCATTTCAAAGAGTTTGAATTTGATAAAAATATATCTCTAATTCCAGTAAGTGAAAGCGGTGAGATTTTAGATGGTAGTCATAGAGTAGCAGCATTAGCATATTTCAACAAAAAAGTTGACATTATTAAGTTTAAAGGCGTTCAGCCTGTTGCTACATTCAATTATGTTTATTTTATCAAAAAAGGTTTACCAATCAATATTGCTGACTTAATAACATATGAGGGCATTCATTTTTCTAATGATACTTATGTAGCTTGTTTATGGCCTAAATTAGGATCAAAAAAAAATAGATTTTTTGCACTGAATTATTTTAATGAGCATTTTCAAATACTTTATATAAAAAATGCAAAAATGTCTTTGAAAAATTTAGGCGTGTTTATGTATGAAATTTATAAACACCAAGAATGGGTTGGGACTAATAAAGATGGTTTTGCTGGCTCAAGGGATAAGGCATTGAAATGTTTTGGAGGTAATAAGCTTACTCAATTTATCATATTCAAATCAAGCTCCTTGGAAAAGGTTCTAAAAGCAAAAGAAACTATTAGAAGTCATTATAACCTAGAGAAACATGCATTGCATATTACAGATAACGATGAGGAAACAAAGGAAATAGCTGAATTGATTTTTATTGATAAAAAGTATACGCTACCTAGTGGAATAAATCGATTTTTTGAGAGAGTTAACGAATTTATTAGTGTATTCAAGAACGTTTACATGATCAACTTAAAAGTAGGCGTTGCAAAGTTTTTGAAAAGAATAAAACTATATAAGTAATAAACTATCATTTTTTTATGACAAAGTTAAAAATTCTATTCGTCAATGAGTCACTTGCACTTGCTGGAGGAGAAAAGAGTTTAATTGCCTTACTAAGTAATTTAAATTATCAAAATTATGAAATTGACCTACAGTTATTTAGATATGGGAGAGAGTTAGAGGAATTTATTCCTGAACAAGTGAATTTTTTGGAGTCATTACCTTATATACAGTATGTTGAAAAAGGGTGGTTTAGAAATGTATGCTCTTTGTTTCTTTTGAGTAATTTAAAGTTCTTTTTTTCTAAAATCAGGTATTCTTTCAACATAAGAAGTGATAATTACAATCATCCAGAAAAGGCTCAAGTATACTGGGAGTCAGTGTCTAATTGTATCGATAGCTCAAAGAAAGTTTATGATGTTGCAATTGCTTATGCTCAAGGTGTGCCAACTTTTTATGTAATGGATAAAATCAATGCTAAAAATAAAATAGCTTGGGTAAATGTAAATGTGAAGTTTCCAGAAAAAAACAAAATGTTTAATCACTTTTATTATTGTAAATATAATAAGATAGTCCCCGTGTCAGACGTAACCTTTAAACATCTTACAGCGCTATATCCAGACTTAGAAAATAGATTATACACCATCTATGACTTAGTAGACTCTAATTCAATTTCCAATATGGCTGATTTGGAAACGACACCATTCGATAATTCGGTTTTCAATATTTTAACTGTGGCCCGGTTGAATCTTTTGCAAAAAGGATATGATATTACGTTAAAAGCCTGTAAAATTTTAAAGGCTAAAGGCGTAAGTTTTCATTGGTACGCAATTGGTGAAGGGGGTTATCGACAAGAAATGGAAAAATTTATTCAAAAAAATAAGCTTGAAAATTATTTTTCTTTTTTAGGAACAACTGCTAATCCTTATCCATATTTTAAAGCAGCAGATTTATATGTTCAAACATCAAGGCATGAGGGTTTTGGATTGTCAATCGCTGAAGCGAGGTTACTAAATACTCCAGTGGTTACAACAAGATACGACTCTGTGAATATGCAAATGAAACACGAAAAAAATGGTTTGGTTGTAGATATTAATGCTGAAGCAGTTGTCAATGGCATTGAAAGAATGATGAATGATAGAAATTTATACGATTCGATTGTAGCATACCTAAAAGACGAAGAAAAAGAAAATAAAGAATCCGTTAAGAGGTTTGATTATTTGATACAAAATTCATGAAACTACTCTATATCACAAACGGTATTCATGGCTCTGGAGGTCTAGAAAGAGTGCTATCTATAAAAGCGAGTTATTTAGCTTCTCATTACGATTATGACGTCACCATATTGACTTTAAATTCCGGTAACAAAGATTTGTTTTATAATTTCGATGATAGGATAAATTTTTATAATATAAATGCCTCGGGAAATGCGCTCCGTTATTTTTTGAGTTACAGAAATGGAATTAAAAAAGCACTTAAAGAAATTGAACCAGATATAGTTTCGGTTTGTGATGATGGTTTAAAAGGAATGTTATTCCCAATTCTTTTTAGCAGAAAAACACCTGTAATTTATGAGCGACACGCCCCAAAACTAGCAACAACTTCGAGTCCAAAGAGATCATTTTTTAAAACTATCAAAACTTATCTAATCAATAGATTAATGAATTTTGGTGGAGATAAATTTGATAAATTCATTGTTTTGACAAAAGGGAATTTAACGGAATGGAATTTAAATAATCTAAAAGTTATTCCAAATCCATTGCCATTTGAAATAGATGAAACTTATATGCTAGAAAATAAAAAAGTATTGGTTGTTGGTAAACAGAGCTATCAAAAAGGCTATGATATGCTGCTTAGCATTTGGTCGATTGTACAACAAAAACATACTGATTGGAAGCTAGAAGTGTATGGTAAATTAGATGCAACACTAGGTTTAGAAAAGATGCTTGAAGAACTTAATTTGAAAGATACAGTGAGTTTTTTTCCTCCAACAAAAAATATAATTGATAAATACAAAGAAGCTTCGATTTACTGTATGACTTCACGATTTGAAGGTTTTGGTATGGTGCTGATCGAAGCCATGTCTTTTGGATTGCCATGTGTGTCTTTTGACTGCCCTTTTGGACCGGCTGATATTATTACCAATAATGAAGATGGTTTTTTGGTTGAAAATGGAAATCATGAATTATTTGCTTCAAAATTATCTCAATTAATTGCTGACAAAGAGTTGCGAGTTTGTTTTGGTGTTGCTGCAAAAAAAAATGTAGAAAAATACGATGTGCATTCTGTGGCAGCTCAATGGGATGGATTGTTTAAAAAACTTGTGTTGAGATGAAAAAAGTATTATTAGTAATTCCCTATGGAAGTGTTGGTGGTATGGAAAGATTGGCATTATATTTTTATGGACACTACAAAAAAAAAGGCATCAAAGTTTTAGTGGTTAAATTTTTTAGTTTGGGTAACGATATTATTTATTTTGGAAATGATGAAATTGCGCTGAGTAAGATTGATTTACATGAAATGAGTGTGCTAAAAAGGTTGTCTTTTTATCTGTCATGCCCACTAAGGCTTCATCGTATTGTAAAAAAAAATGGCATTACACATACAATTTCTTTTGGAGATATGGCAAATCTATTCAGTAGTTTGTCTTTTTCTAAAGAGTTTAAAGTTGGAAGTATTCACGCATTAAAAAGTTCAGAATTTGCTCACACTAATATTTTTAACAAAATATTCCGAATTAGCTATAAAAGTTCTTATATTTTCCTTGATAAAGTCGTGTGTATTAGCAAAGGAATTAAGGATGATTTGATTGATAATTGTGGTTTTAAATTTAAAAGAAAACTGAAGGTAATTTACAATCCACATGATATTGAAAATATACGAAGTCTTGGAAATGAGAAAATTGAAATTGATTCAGAGGTAGATATATTCAAAAGTGATGTTTTGCTATTTGTTGGTAGACTTTCTTTACAAAAAGCTCCTTGGCACCTTGTAAGAGCATTCAATATTATAAAAGATGATTACCCAAATTCAAAACTAGTTTTTATTGGAGACGGCTCAGATGAAATAAGTAAATATTTAAAATTATTGATTCAAAAATATAAGATTGTAAATAAAGTATTTTTCTTAGGAAGAAAAAAAAATCCGTATAAATATATTAAAAGGGCTAAGCTACTTTGTTTATCTTCGTATTACGAAGGTACGCCCAATGTTATTGTGGAAGCTATGTCTCTGAGAGTTCCTATCATTTCTACAAACTGTACTGAAGGAGTAGGTGAGCTGATGTCTGGAAATAGAATTAAGAATAGCGATGATATTATTAAAACAGCAGTAGGTTATATAACACCAAATATTTTTAAGGGTAAATTAGATATTCCACCTATGAGTGAGCTTATTCAAGAAGATGAAAAGTTAAGTCAAGCAATGGCATTGGTTTTAGAAGGTCAGGGTTTCTATGGTCAAAATTCAAATGTGTTGCTTGATAAGTTTAATTTGGATTCAGTTGCAGAAGAATACCTCAAAAATTAAAGGGAAATATTAAGAAAAAACACAAGAAGTAATTGCTTATATTTTTAAAGCTAATGTCTTATAAAAAAATTGATTTTTTGTTTAAACCAGGAGTATGGATAGTTTAATCCCATTACCATACTACACGCCAATTTTCTACAATGTTATTTTAATAGTTGTAGGACTCTCCTTTCTTAAGTTAAGAACAACAGGGTATATTATACAAGCCCCCAATAAAAAAGAACACCTATCAATTGCATTGTTATCATTGGTTGCTTTATATATGGGGCTTAGACCCATAAGTGGAAGGTATTTTGTAGATATGGCAACTTATAACATGACTTTTGAAAACTACCAAAACGGGCAAGAGATTGGGTATACAAGAGATGTATTATGGAGTATATTTATGAAGTTTTGCAGCAGCATCATGACAGCCAAAATATTTTTTTTAACCTGTGCCATGCTGTATATTGTACCTTTGTATGTTGCTTGTAAGAAATGGCTAGGGGAAGATCGTTATTTTTTGTTTTTGATGCTTGTAGCCTCATTTTCTTTTTGGGCGTATGGCGTCAATGGTATCAGAAATGGCATTGCGACCTCAATATTTGTGCTAGGGTTGTCTTGTTATAAAAATAAATATTGGCAATACGGAATCATAGCATTGTCTTATTCTATTCATGGTAGCATGATCATTCCGATTGCTGCCTATATGTTGACACTCTTTTACAAAAACCCAAAACACTACCTAATGGGTTGGTTTGTTTGTATTCCTATTTCACTTGTTTTGGGTGGAGCTATCGAATCTTTATTTGCTTCCCTAGGTTTTGCTGATGAAAGGATCAATTATCTAACATCTACAGAATTTAAAGATTCATTTTCATCAACAGGTTTTCGATGGGATTTTTTAGTGTATAGTGCTACCGCATTATTTGCTGGGTATTACTTTATAGTCAAGAAAAATTTTAACGACAAGGTTTACATTCAGCTATTCAATATATATGTTATAGCAAATGCTTTTTGGGTACTGGTTATTAGGGCTAGTTTTTCAAATCGATTTGCGTACTTGTCTTGGTTCTTAATGGCAATTGTAATATTTTATCCTTTCTTTAAAAAGCAATTTATTAGAAATCAGCAAACTATATTAGCTTATGTTGTTTTAGCTTATTTCGGTTTTACTTATTTTATGTACTTTTTTTACAATTAATGACAACCATCACTGTATTTACACCAACCTATAACAGGGCCTATTCTCTTGGTCAAGTTTACAGTAGCTTGCTTAATCAAACCAACAAAGATTTTAAGTGGCTGATTGTTGATGATGGCTCTACAGATGATACCAGAGAGCTGGTAGGTACTTGGATAAAAGAGTATAAGATAGATATTGAGTATATCTATCAAGAAAATCGAGGGATGGTTTTTGCCCACAACACTGCTCATCACGCCATGAAGACAGATTTATGTGTATGCATAGACTCAGATGATTACATGCCAAATGATGCAATAGAAAAAATTTTAGCTCTTTGGGAAAAACATGGATATGTTGACTGTGCTGGAATTGTTGGACTAGATGCATTTGAAAGTGGAGATATCATAGGTACAAAACTACCTGATGTAAAAGAATGTAGATTTTCTGAGTTGTATGCCATTCATAAAATTAGCGGTGACAAAAAATTTGTACACAATAGAAAAGTCTTTAATAAATTCCTCCCGTATAAATTTTTTGACAATGAACATTTTCCAGTAACCAGCTATTTGTATTTGTTAATAGAGCAAGAACATAAGTTTCTAATATTTAATGAAGTGTTTTGTATTGTTGAATATCAAGAAGATGGCCTATCAATGAACTTGTTTAATCAATACAAAAAAAGCCCAAAGTCTTTTGCGTTTTATAGAATAGCAAAGATGAAGTATGCTTTGAATTATAAAGAAAGATTTTTAAATGCAGTTCATTATGTTTCTTCATCTTTAATGGCTAGTGATGCTAAATTCATGTTGAAAACATCTTATAAGATAACTGTATTATTAGCAATACCTTTAGGTACCTGTTTATATTTATACATCATGTATTCTGGCAGAAAAGCATTAATTAAAATATAGTCAATATGAAAGCAATCATTGTTCCTGGTGTAACTGATTTAAACAAGGGCGATCAAGCATTGGTTTGGGAAAGTCATAGATTGGTAGAGGATATAGGTCTTTTTCATGAAATATACTTACTGTCTTCAGGTGACACAAAAGAGGAGGAAGAACTTCTTTGTTCGCAAACAAAGCAAAGAGGATTCAAATTTATTCAGAAAATACTAAAACATCCCAGAAGAGGTAGACATATAGAAAAAGAGGCTATAAAAGATTCTCCCTTGAGTCTTTTTATATTATTTTTCAATGCGTTTAAGGACTTCGTTAGCACATCTTTTCTTCTCTTTTTATGTAAAAATGATAAACTTGTAAAGCTTTTTTTTGATAAAAACACCTACACTACCCTAAGTCATTTTAAAGAATCTGATGTTATTTTTGTAAAAGGAGGAGGATTCATTCATGCGTATGGAGAGAAAACAGCTCCTTATCTCATGTGGTATTTTTTATTCTATACTAGGTTAGCTAAAAGATTAAGCAAAAAAGTAGTTTTTTTACCGAATTCTTTCGGACCATTTATAGGGCTAACAGTGAAAAATCAGGTGCGAAAGGTTTTTAATCAAGTTGACAAGGTTTTTGCTAGAGAATTGAAGTCATCAACAAAACTAGGTCGTCTTTTGGGAAAAAGTATTGAGGTGAGTCCTGACCTGGGTTTCTACTTGAGGCTTCCTATTAAAGATGCTAATCAGAATTCACTATTAGAAAAGTATGGTTTAAGTAAAGAGGAAAAGATAATTGGAATTACGGTAAGACCTTGGAGATTTCCAGGTGCGGAAAATCCAGGCAGTAAATATCTTAATTATATAAATTCAGTTACTCATTTAATTAAACACCTAATTGAAATTAATTACAAAGTAGCATTGTGTAACCAATCAATTGGGCCCAATGCTCATGAAGATGATAGAAATGCAATTAATGAAGTAACTTCTAGCATCTCAAGTAAGAACTTAGTTTGGATAAATGAAGACTTGCCTTGCGATGAGCTGAAATCATTATACTCAAATTTTCATGCATTTATAGGTACGAGATTTCATTCCGTAATATTTTCTCTAACATCAACAGTTCCTTCTATTGCAATTGGTTATGGAGGAAACAAAGCCGAAGGAATAATGTCAGATTTTAATTTAAAGGAGTTTGTAGTTCAGATAGAAGATGTCAGTAGTACCATTCTTATCGAAAAATTTAACGAATTGATAAAAAATCATGAGAAGATTAAGTGTGAATTAAAACTCATGGTAAAAGAAATTAACGAGCAGCGAAGTGACACAATTGAATCAATAAAGAAAATAGTCTCTAATGAACCCTAAACTCATCAGAACATCTACAGTTGCCATGTCTTTAGACAAACTTTTGGAGGGGCAATTGTCATTTCTAAATAAACATTTTCATGTAAAAGCTGTTGCCAGTGGTGGAGCGCTGCTAGCAAAAGTTGCTAAAAGAGAAAGCGTTGAAGTGATTGCTATTGATATGGAACGGAAAATTTCCCCTATCAAAGATGTGTGTTCGTTGCTTAGGTTAATTTTGCTATTCCAAAAGGAAAAACCTTTGATTGTTCATTCTATTACACCAAAAGCGGGTTTGTTGAGTATGATGGCAGCTTTCATTACAAGGGTGCCTATTCGTATGCATACTTATACGGGTTTGATTTTTCCGTCTAAAACAGGAATTTTGCAAAAGATATTGATCTTGATGGATAAGTTGTTGTGCGCATGTGCCACAAATGTTTATCCAGAAGGCGAGGGGGTTAAAAGAGATTTGTTGCAGTATGGAATTACCAAAAAACCATTGAAGGTATTGGCAAATGGAAATGTGAATGGTATAAATCTAGAATATTTTAACAAAGAAAAACTCAAAGATTCAGCACTAGATGCTTTGAAAATCAGGTTGGGAATTGCAGATAAAAACCTAGTATTTGTGTTTGTAGGGCGTTTGGTGGGAGACAAAGGAATCAATGAATTGGTAGCCGCATTTAAGAAGTTGCAATCGAATAACAAATTTGATGCTCAGCATCCAAAACTTTTGCTGGTAGGCTCTTTTGAGCAGGAACTAGACCCTTTGCGTATCGAAACCATTCTTGAAATTGAAAACAATGAATTGATCATTTCGGTAGGATACCAAGACGATGTAAGGCCTTATTTAGCGATTTCAGATGTTTTTGTTCTGCCAAGTTACAGAGAGGGTTTTCCGAATGTAGTTTTGCAAGCAGGCGCCATGGGGCTTCCGTGTATTGTAACCGATATCAATGGTAGCAACGAAATCATCCAACAGTCTGTAAATGGACAAATAATTCCAAAAAAATCAGTTATTGACTTGTTCAATGCGATGGAGTTGTATTTAAATAATATAAATTTGTTAAATCAGCACCAAAGCAAAGCAAGAGAGCTGATCAAAGAGAAGTATGAATGTCAAGTTGTATGGGATGCCTTACTTGAGGAGTATAAACAACTTTAGCAAAGTTTTAATTGAGCGATGTATAGCAAAATTTTTAAAAGACCAATAGACATAGTATTGTCATTATTCCTTCTTTTGCTATTTAGCCCAATCATTATTATAGTATCCATCCTATTGTTGGTTGCAAACAAAGGCAAGCCTTTCTTCTTTCAAAGGCGTCCTGGAAAAAATGAAAAAATATTTAGCATCATCAAGCTCAAATCCATGACGGATGAGAAGGATGAACATGGAAACCTACTTTCGGATGAGCAGCGTTTGACTAAGATTGGTAACTTTGTTCGTAAAACTTCCTTAGATGAGCTTATACAATTAATAAATGTACTAAAAGGCGAAATGAGTTTGATAGGGCCTAGACCACTACTCGTAGAATACTTGACTTTGTACAGCGAAGAGCAAAAAAAAAGACACTTGGTGAGACCAGGCATCACTGGTTGGGCACAAGTAAACGGAAGAAATGCAATAAGTTTTCAAGAAAAGTTCAACTACGATGTGTATTATGTGAATAATATTTCTTTTCTGTTTGATTTGAAAATTTTATGTTTAACCATAAAGAAAGTTTTTATCAGGGAGGGAATTTCTTTCGGAAATTCAGTAAATACTGAAAAATTTTCAGGCAATGCAAAATAAAACAAGTATGGAATTACATATTTTTGGCAAAGGTGGTCATGGCAAAGTAATTGCAAGTGTCTTTGATGACAACAATATTATTGTTCGTTCATTTTTAGACGACAATCCTGGAGATGTTAATAATGTCAATGGCATTTCTGTAGTCAAATCTAGCGAATTACATCTAAGCCAAAACGTCAAATTGATTATTGGAATTGGAAGCAATTCGGTTAGAAAAAAAATAGCTCAGAAGTATGCTACAAACATAGCTAACTATATAAAACACCCTTCTTCACAAATATATAAATCAGTTGTTATTGGCAAAGGAACTGTAGTGTTTGCAAATGCAGTTATCAATACAGATGCTAAAATTGGAGAACATTGTATCATCAATACTTCTGCAGTGATTGAACATGATTGTGTTCTAGAAGATTTTGTTCATGTTTCGCCAAATGCCTCTATGGCTGGAAATGTAAAAGTTGGCGAAGGAACTCATATTGGAATTGGAGCATCCATCATACATAGTGTTAAGATTGGAAAATGGGTGACAGTAGGGGCAGGTGCCGTTATTATAAAAGACATACCAGACGGAGCCACAGTTGTGGGTGTTCCAGGAAGAATAATTAAAAAAGGTAACATTTAACTATAATCATTTTGAACTCAAAAATCTGGCTCTCCTCTCCTCATATGGGAGGAACTGAACAAAAATACGTGCAAGAAGCATTTGACACCAATTGGGTTGCGCCGTTGGGTCCGAATGTAAATGAGTTTGAAAATTCAATTCAGCATTACCTTAGTGATCAAAATCATGTAGCAGCTTTGAGTTCTGGAACAGCAGCTATCCATTTGGCCTTGATTCTTGCAGGTGTGCAAGAAAGGGATGAAGTGCTTTGCCAAAGCTTTACTTTCTCAGCATCTGCAAATCCCATTGCTTATTTGGGCGCAACCCCTGTTTTTGTAGATAGTGAAAAAGAAACTTGGAACATGTGTCCTGAATTGCTAGAAGAAGCAATAAAAGACAGGATTTTAAAAGGAAAAAAGCCCAAGGCGATTGTAGTCGTTCATTTGTATGGGATGCCTGCAAAAATGCTAGCGATTCAAGAAATTGCCCGCAACTATGAAATTATGTTGATTGAAGATGCTGCAGAAGCAATAGGCTCAACCATTGATTCTGAAAAATGCGGAACTTTTGGTGATTTTGGGGTATTGTCTTTCAATGGAAATAAAATCATCACAACTTCTGGAGGAGGTGCACTTGTATGTAGAACCGAAGAAAAAAAACAGCAAGCGATTCATTTGGCTACCCAGGCAAGAGATGCAGCGCCTCATTATCAGCATTCCAAGATTGGATACAATTATAGAATGAGTAACATTGTTGCGGGCATTGGTAGAGGTCAAATGGAAGTGCTAGATTTACGCGTAAAACAGCGCAGGGCAAACTATGATTTTTACCATCATGAATTGAAAAGCTTGCCAGAAATTACTTTTTTGAAAGAACCTGAAAATTATTTTTCCAATCGATGGTTGTCATGTATGTTACTTCCTTCCTATGAGGCTAGAGAGCAGGTTCGGCTAGCTCTTTTGCAGGAGAATATAGAGTCTCGTCCTTTGTGGAAACCGATGCACTTACAGCCTGTTTTTAAATCTTGTGAAGCTTATATCAACCATATTTCTGAAGATTTATTTGAGCGAGGTTTGTGTTTGCCAAGTGGTTCTAATTTGGAAAAAGAGGATGTTGTTAGAGTTGTTTCGAATATCAAAATGAACCTACCTAAAAGGTAAGCCTAAGAAGTTGTTGCGTATAATATTTATGTAAGTGTGTGCTTAGCATTTTTACCGTTATTTAGCTCCGACTTTTTACGATCTTCACAAACTCAAAAAACATAAAACTTGCTATTTAACTCTATCGAATTTGGTATTTTTTTACCAATAGTATTTCTACTTTATTGGTTTGTAACCAATAGAAATTTAAAGCTTCAAAACCTGCTATTACTTGTTGCCAGTTATTTATTCTATGGTTGGTGGGATTGGCGGTTTTTATCATTGATCATTTTCAGTTCATTTGTAGATTATTACATTGGAATTTGGCTTTCAAAAACACATGTTGAGAGAACTAGAAAATTATTATTAGCAACAAGCATTCTAGTGAACCTAGGTTTTCTGGGTTTCTTTAAATATTTCAATTTTTTTGCTGAAAGCTTTGCAGATGCATTTACATTGTTAGGAAACCCCATTGATGCTTCTAGGTTAAACATTGTGCTACCAGTTGGTATTAGCTTTTATACATTTCAAACATTGAGTTATTCTATTGATGTTTATAAGAGAAAATTAGCACCAACGCATGATATTACTGCCTTTTTTGCTTTTGTTAGTTTTTTTCCACAGTTGGTAGCGGGTCCTATTGAAAGAGCCACCAACCTATTACCACAGTTTTACAAGAAAAGGAATTTCGATTACAGCAAAGCTGTGGATGGTTTGCGTCAGATACTTTGGGGATTGTTTAAAAAAGTAGTCATAGCTGATAATTGCGCTACCTATGCCAATCAGATTTTTAACAATTCGGATGATTACAATGGAAGCACTTTAGTTTTGGGTGCAATATTTTTTACATTTCAAATCTATGGTGATTTTTCAGGTTATTCAGACATTGCCATTGGAACTTCCAGGTTGTTTGGCTTTAATCTAAAAAAGAACTTTGCATTTCCTTACTTCTCAAGAGACATTGCGGAGTTTTGGAGGCGTTGGCATATTTCCTTGTCAACTTGGTTTAGAGATTACCTATACATTCCCTTGGGTGGAAGCAGGGGCGGAACATGGATGAAGGTTCGAAATACCTTTATCATATTTATAGTCAGCGGTTTTTGGCACGGAGCAAATTGGACTTTTGTTATTTGGGGCGCATTAAATGCATTCTATTTTCTACCCTTATTATTGTTAAATAAAAACAGAACACATACAGATACGGTAGCGCAAGGAAAGTACTTACCGACACTAAGAGAGCTTTTTAATATAGGCATCACTTTTGCCTTAACCGTATTGGCTTGGGTGTTTTTTAGAGCTGAAAATATTGGGCACGCTTTCAGTTATATCTCAGAAATTTTCTCAAAATCTATATTTACGATACCAGAAGTAATTCCATCAATAACAATTGCTCTAATCGGTTTTTTTGTTTTTATAGAATGGATTAATAGGGAAGAGGAGTATGGGTTGAATTTATTGAAGATAAACTCAATAGTGTTACGTTGGCTCCTATATATTTTAATATTATTTATTGTTTTATTGTTTCGCGGAGATTCTCAAGGGTTTATTTATTTTCAATTTTAAATCATGTACAAGTTTTTAACCAAATCATTGCTTTTTACAACATTATTAATACTGCTCTTTGCAATTTATCTTAATATTTTTGGCAAGTATATTGATTATTTCTACGAGAAATTTACAACTCCTAAACAATTCTCATTAATTATTGGAGATTCAAGAGCGAAAGGTGGAATTTTTCCAAAAGTACTGGATTCTTGCTTAAAGAGTACAGATTATCAAACACCTACCTACAATTTTTCTTTTACAATTGCGCAATCAATTTATGGACCTAGTTATTTAGAGGCTATCAAAAGAAAATTGAATACAGCATCAAACAACCAATTATTTATTTTACAGGCAACGCCTTGGATGTTGGCGAATAGAGAGCCCGAAACAAAAAAAGAATCAGATAGTAGTTTCGTAGATTCACCCCCACACAATATGATGAATATGATCTCCAATCCAAACATTGAATATTTGATTAAAAATTTCGACTATTTTAATTTTAAAGGTATATTTAGAAAGAATAGTGTGTTGTATAAAGATGGTCATAGTGTTAACAACAATTTACCAAAAAATGAACTCGTTTTTCAAAAGTGGAAAAAGATACAATTAGACATATTCCTGAAATGGAAAAATGAATGGAGACCAAGTGAGTATCGAATGAATTGGTTGCAAAATACGGTTACTTATTTGCAGCAATATGGTACGGTAATTATTGTTAGAATGCCATTTGACCAGGAATTTTTAGAGATTGAAAATAGATTTTGGCCTGAATTTGATATTGATATGGAAAAAATAGCCAATGACAATAAATTAATATATTTAAACTACTCGACAAAGTCTGACTGGAGTACTTTTGATGGCCACCATCTAGACAAGTATGGTGCAAAATTATTTTCACAGCGCCTTAGTAATGATATAATGAAGTATTAAAAATGATTTTTTAGCAGACTATATCTTAAATATCATGGAGTAGAATTCCCCTAATTCCCTTTAGACTGATTAATTAAATCTTGCAACTGACGTCTTACTTTTTGTTCTCTTTCAATAGCGGTTCTTCTATGATTTTCAAACTCTTCTTCTAGTTCTTTTAGATCCATTTTTACTTTTGAAGTAACATTTTTACTTTTTTTGTTTTTTATATAAAATACCATCATAGAGGCAATCAATAGGAAGATGAGCACATAGGTTGCAAGACTATGGGTTGTTTTATCAATAGGAAGACCAAACAAAAAATTGCTTTGCACATCTTTATTTTTAGCTTCAAGCGCTAAAATTCTTTCTTTCAGCATTGCTATTTTATCACCCTGATTGTTAAGTAATACTACTTGCTTAACTTCTTTTTCTTTTGAAGTTGAAAGTGAGTCTAAAGTATTGCTCTTAACAATTTTAACCCATTCGGTGGGAATTACATGGTATTTTTTGTAATCTTCAGATTTTTCCATCAAGTAATCAAACTGTTGGCTTAAAAATCTGCTATTGATACTGTCTTTATCTTCTTGGCTATTGGATTTCCATGAGAAAGAGGCAAATACCAAAACGAATAATAAGAAAGTTTTTCTTGACATTTTTAGTGTAATTTTTAAGTTTAGAGAGCTAAATTTAAGAAAAATAGCCATCAAAAAATTAAGTTAAAATTAAATAAAAAAAACCACCATTCAGCTTTTGCAGGACAGTGGTTTTTTAAGAGGTTTAATAGGTGTTAAGCAATTATTTCGTAACTCCTTTTAATAAAATTGGTAAGCTCTTCGCCTTGAAGCAGCCCTTGTGACAACTTAGCCAAGTCAAATGCCTGTTGTACCAATTTTTTCTGTTCATCTTCGTTGGTCGTATTCAATATCTCAGAAATTAATTTGTTGTTTACATTCACAACAAGGTTGTACATTTCTGGAAAACCTCCCATGCCCATAAATCCGCCGCCACCGCCAGAAGCTTGCATCTCTTTCATTCTTCTCATAAATTCAGGTTGCGTAATCATAAATGGATTTGCATCTGAACTCATGGCTTCTAATTGAACCGTGTAGGATTCTTTAGGAACAATATTTTCGATCATTGGCTTCAACTTTTCTTTTTCTTCGTCAGAAAGTTTACTTGCCGTATTTTCATCTTTTTTGATGAGGTTGTCTACATGATCTGAATCTACCCTAGTAAATTGAATTTTCTCTTTCGTAGATTCAAACTTCTGAAGCAAGTGAGAAACAATAGGAGAATCTAGCAATAAAACTTCATATCCTTTTTCCTTTGCTGCTTGAATGTAGCTGTGTTGAGCCTTTGCATCTGAAGTATAAAGAATTACAAATTTATCATCTTTGTCTGTTTGGTTAGGTTTTAGTTGTGTTTCTACTTCTTGCCAAGTAAGGTAATTACCTGTGGTGGTTGGGAAAAGGGTGAAATTATCAGATTTTTCAAAGAATTTATCTTCCGAAAGCATTCCGTATTCAATAATTACTTTGATGTCATCCCACTTCTCCTCAAATGCTTTTCGGTCGTTTTTGAACAAATTAGCAAGTTTGTCAGCTACTTTTTTAGTTATGTAGTTCGAAATCTTTTTTACAGCACCATCTGCTTGTAGGTACGACCTTGAAACATTTAACGGAATGTCTGGAGAATCGATGACACCTCTTAGCATTTGCAAGAAATCTGGCACAATACCTTCTACATTGTCGGTAACAAAAACTTGATTTTGATATAGTTGAATTCTATCTTTAGAAGGGTCTAAATTTTTCTGAAGTTTTGGAAAGTAAAGAATTCCAGTAAGATTAAAAGGATAATCTACATTTAAATGAATGTGAAACAATGGCTCTTCGAACTGCATTGGGTACAATTCTCGGTAGAAATTTTTGTAGTTTTCATCTTTTAACTCACTAGGTGCTTTGGTCCATGCTGGGTTTGGGTTGTTGATAATGTTGTCAACCGTTTTTGTTTCAGGTTTTGCATCTTTCTCCGCATTTTCTGGAAGCGGTAAGGTTTCTTCGTTCGTTCCAAATTTAATTGGAATAGGCATAAACTTGTTGTACTTATTTAGAAGTTCTGTAATTTTTTGATCTTCTAAAAATTCTGTTGATTCATCATCAATATGCAACACAATTTCCGTACCTCTTTCCGCTCTTTCAATAGTTTCGGTAGTGTATTTTGGACTTCCATCACACTCCCAACGAACACCTGTTGAACCTTCTTGGTGTGATTTTGTAAGGATTTCTACTTTTTTCGCAACCATAAAGGAAGAGTAAAATCCGAGCCCAAAGTGACCAATGATTCCAGAATCTTCAACCTTATCTTTGTATTTGTTCACAAACTCTTCTGCACCAGAAAAAGCTACTTGATTGATGTATTTTTCCACCTCTTCTTCGGTCATGCCAATTCCTTGGTCTATGATTCGAATTTCTTTCTTCTCTTTATCAACTTTTATTTCAATCATCGGTTCGCCTATGTCGAATTTTATTTCGCCAAGCGAGGATAAGTGTTTTAACTTCAAGGTTGCATCGGTAGCGTTTGAAATCAATTCTCGAAGAAAAATTTCATGATCGGAATACAGAAATTTCTTGATAATTGGAAAAATGTTCTCCGCAGTTACGTTAATGTTACCTGTTGCCATTGTTTGTGAATTTTTATTGTTAAAAAAAATATTAAAGTTTAAAACTTTCTTTTAGTCAACTTAATTTTTAAGTTTAAAATGCAAATATAAAAGTTTATGTCCGAAATCGTATAATTAGATTTTTTTTGTGAAAAACCTGAAAAACTAAGTGATTTGAGTATGTACTTACTTTTTTAAGTAAGTAATTGCCATTCCGTAGCTTGTAAGCTGAGTTAATATTCCCACCAATAAGCCCATGCAGATTTCGTAGGCATTGTGTTCGCCCAATTTTAGCCTGCTAAATATTACAAATCCTTTTGCTACAAAAGCTGCAATTAATATGATGATGACATTGATTTGAAAGTGGTAGCTAAAACAAAGCATGAACGAAATAAGGCTGATGATACTTATGCTGTGTTGACTGATTTTTTGTTTGAAATGAAGTAGTATGTATGTAAAAAAAAGAGCGAGTGCAAATCCAAAAAAGAAAAATGCAAGAAATTTTGTTTCTTCTAACTTGAACGAAAATCTAGCAATAATCAGACTCATCAATACAAGTATGGTGGTAGGGAATTTCCGTTCTTCTACACTTGCAGAGTGAAAGCTCGTAATCATACCAAATTTGCGAAGTAGCAAAAACATAATCAGCGGAAACACGTAAGCACCCAATCCTACCATGATGTAGATGCTTTGTTTGTTATCATCACTTATATGTTCGGGAGAAAGCAAAAAATACAAAAAGGTAACAACCAGCGGATAATTGATTGGATGAAATACGATAGAAATAAATCTTGAAAAAAATAACATACCAGTCTATATTTCTTTTCGGAGTCTTGCTACGGGTATTCCAAGCTGTTCTCTGTATTTAGCAATGGTTCTTCTAGCCAACGGAAATCCTTTTTGATTGAGTATAATTGTTAATTTTTCATCTGTTAATGGTTTTTTCTTGTCCTCTTTTTGAATTTCGTGAAGAAGAATATCTTTGATTTCTTTCTTGGAAACATCTTCTCCTTGGTCGTTTTTAATAGCCTCAGAAAAAAATTCTTTGATGAGCTTGGTGCCATAAGGCGTAGCTACATGCTTGCTATTTGCCACCCTAGAAATGGTAGATATATCCATATCTATTAAATCGGCTATGTCTTTTAAAATCATCGGTTTTAGTTTGCGCTCATCGCCCGAAAGAAAATACTCACTTTGATGTTTCATAATAGCTTTCATACATACAAGGAGTGTTTGCTGTCTTTGCTTTATAGCATCTACAAACCACTTTGCGCCATCTAGTTTTTGTTTTACAAACTGTGCGGCTTCTTTTTCAGGAGCGGTTTTTTTCTTTGAATTTTTGTACATCTCCAAGATATTGCCGTATTGCTTCGAAACATTCAATTCAGGGTAGTTTTTTGAATTTAGCTTCAATTCTAGAGTTTCATCGATGATGTTGATGGTAAAGTCAGGAATTATTTGCGCAGCAGCAGTGCCTTCATTTTCAAAAGTTCCCCCCGGCTTTGGGTTTAGTTTTTCAATCGCAGCTACGGCATTTTTTAGTTCCTCTTCATCCACTTGTAGTTTAAGAATGATTTTATCGTAGTGCTTTTTTGCAAGAAGTTCAAAATGTTTGCCAATCAATACAATGGCAAGTTTATTGGCAGGTGATGGTTCTTTCTTGTGAAGCTGAATCAATAGGCATTCTTTAAGATCTTGAGCGCCTACCCCAGGAGGGTCGAGCTGCTGAATTACAGAGGTTAATTTCTTTAATTTTTCTGTAGTAGTATAAATATTTTGTGTAAAAGCAAGGTCATCTAAAATATCTAAAGGATCTCTACGTAGGTAACCACTGGTATCGACACTTCCGATTAAAAAATCTAAGATCAATTCATCTTCAGGCGCTACCTTAAAAACTTTTACCTGATCTCTCAAAAATTGTGTAAGAGATAGATCTTCATTATAAATAATGTCTTTTCTGCTTTCTTCTTGATCGGTGTCACCGCTGTTTGTTTTTCCTTTATAGCTTGAATTATCAATCTTGTCAAGATAATCGTTGATGCTCATTTCTTCAGCGCTTTCATTTGTACTTCCCTCAAAATCTTTTACTTCTGAATCAAACACAGAATCTTCTGCTCTTTTTACTTCAAGTGCAGGGTTTTCGTCTAGTTCTTTCTGGATTCTTTGTTCAAATGCTTGGGTAGGAAGTTGAATGAGTTTCAGCAATTGAATTTGCTGAGGTGAGAGGTTTTGAAGTATTTTTTGTCCTAAATTTTGCGTAAGCATTTGTAAATTTAAGAAATACTTTGAAAAAATTCACAAAAACTATTCCAAAAAATTGGGAACCTGGTTTTAGTCGAAGAACCTTGGTTAGTTTTTTAGGAGATTATTCAGAATGCAAACATTCAATGATGTTTCCCAATAAGGAATTTCAAAGTTGAATTTTTTTTGAATCAATGAAGTGTCGAGCACACTCCATTTTGGTCGAGTTACTTTGGAAGGAAATTCATCTGAGCTTACGGGTTTTACCTTGCAGGATGATTTGTTGATCTCCATAATTTTTGTTGCATAGTCAAACCAGGTACAAATACCTTTATTCGAAAAATGATAGGTTTCCACTCCTTTGCTGTCAATAGATGGAAGTATGTTCAGGGTAGTAAGCGCAAGGTCTGTAGCATAGGTGGGTGAACCATATTGGTCATTCACTACGGATAATTGTTTCTTGTTTCTTGCAAGGTCTAACATTTTTGTGGTAAAATTTGCTCCATGGGCATCATAAAGCCAAGAGGTTCTTATGATTAATGAATTTTTTGGATTTGCTTTATTCATTAGAATTTCGCCAAGGAGTTTGGTTTTTCCATAATCATTGACTGGATTTGTAGCAGCAGTTTCTTTATACGGAATGTTGGTGTTTCCATCAAATACATAGTCTGTAGAAAAGTGAATCATTTTCACATTCAAACTACTAGCCAAAGCAGCAAGTTTACCAACTGCCATACCGTTTACTTCATTTGCAAGATTCAGATTTTCAATTGTTTCATTCACATTGGTATAGGCTGCACAGTTTATAAGAATATCAATAGCCTGTTCTTGAATAAATAATTTTACTTGAGCAGTGTTTAAGATATCAAGTGTTTTTTTGCTTTTAAAGAAGAATTTATGTTGAAGAAATTGACCTTGAATTTTTTCGAAAGACTTACCAAGCATACCGTTTGCACCAAGAATAAGTAGGTTCATATTATTTATTTGAAGATAAAAGTAATGGAATTATTAGCATTTTTATTTTATGTTAGTTGATTGAATTTTAAAAACAAAGCCTAAGTTTAGCTTTTTGATTTTAAAAACAAAAAAAAAGTTAATAAACCTTTGCCAAACTTTACAGACATGGATATTGAAAACAATGAATCAAGAGAAGCCCTCTACAGAGATTTAGAAGAAGTGAAAACCGCTTTTAAGAATAAAAAAACACTTTTGTTATTCAAGTTATTAACCTTGGCATTGTTTATCCTGTTTTTATTAATAAGGTTAATTTTAGAACTAAAAGATTTTTTGATTCAACCAAAAAGTACCATAGAAGCAATTTTTGTAGAGCAATTTTTGTTAGTTTTTGCAATTGGCGTAATTGTTTCCTTTGTTGCTTTTCTTCAACATTTCGAAAAAGAGATCACTAAATCCAAAATAAGGAGGGTTAGTGAAATTCAAGAGATTATACAATTAAACAATCTAATAGACAACGATTTAAATGAAGAAATAATGGACTTATTGGAAGAACAGCTGTCAAATCCTTACTATAAATTTCCTGCTTTTAACATCAATATGTTTACCCTACCTATAAATACAAATCCAGAAGTTGCTGTAAATCCTAATGAAACTCAAGAAGTACCTATTGAAAATGAATTAGGTGAAGAAGGAGGTCAAATACTTAACTTAACAAATGCTCCTCCACAAGGGCAAATAGTAATTTAAATTTAACATTATAATCAATATGTTTAGAAGCCGTAAAACACATTAAATCAGTGATTTTTTTTCAAATGCTGTTGCTGTTTTTCAGGTTTCATTGTTTTTTTAAGAAAGAAATCAATTTATTGATCATTATCAACCCAAAAAATTCAAATCACTTCATATATTTGCAAAGCTTTAACAAAAAAGCAAAACCTATAAATAATTGGTGGCTATCTATGAACATATACCCGATAGAGACAGGAAACTTTAAGCTAGATGGAGGCGCTATTTTTGGCGTAGTTCCAAAATCTATTTGGCAAAAAACCAATCCTGCTGACCAATACAATCTTATAGAGCTTAGTATGAGAAGTCTTTTGATTGAAGATGGCAATCGTTTGATTTTAATTGATACAGGCATCGGCAACAAACAATCGGCAAATTTTTTTGGCTATTACCATTTATTTGGAGACCAAACACTCAAAACTTCTTTGGCAACTCACGGATTTTCCACAGATGATATTACCGATGTGTTTTTAACACACCTGCACTTCGATCATTGCGGAGGAGCAGTTTCCTACAACAAAAGCAAAGATAGATTTGAGCCTACATTTAAAAATGCACATTATTGGTCTAATAAAAACCATTGGAAATCGGCGACAGCTCCAAATGCAAGAGAAAAAGCTTCTTTTTTAAAAGAAAATATTTTGCCTATTGAAGCATCAGGTCAACTTAAATTTATTGAACTCTCTGAAAATAATTACATTCAGAATTCAGAACTTGGCTTTGATATTTTATGTGTAGATGGTCATACAGAAAAACAAATGATTCCTCATATTAAGTACCAAGATAAAACCATTGTTTTTGTGGCAGATCTGATTCCTACGGTAGGGCATATTCCGCTGCCATACATTACCAGCTACGACACTCGACCACTTGAAAGTTTAGAGGAAAAGGAATCTTTTCTTATTCAAGCTGAAAAAAACAATTTTCTACTATTTATGCAACACGATATTCAGCATGAAATCTGCACATTAAAACAAACAGAAAAAGGAATTCGCCTTAAACAGACAAATAAATTAAAAGAACTATTTAAATAAGAAAACAACTATGCGTAAATTTAGATTATTATTTGCTAGCACCCTATTGGCTGCCAGTTTTTTAAGCTGTACAGCTATCAAAAAGACGGCTCTTGAAATTGAGCCGATGGATACCAGTGTACAGGTTTCAGAGAGAAAAACTGTACTTACACAATCACAACTAAAAAAATGGTCTCATGCTGACCTACAAGAAGATGGTATTCCGGGCATTAGCCTAGAAAAAGCTTATGATTTTTTAGCAGGAAAAAAAGGTGAAAAGGTAATAGTAGGTGTTATTGACTCAGGTATTGATATTGAACATGAAGATCTTAGGGATGTTTTATGGATAAATACAGGAGAAATCAAATCAAACAATAAAGATGATGACAATAACGGTTATGTAGACGATGTTTATGGTTGGAATTTCCTTGGTGGTAATGGAGAAGAAGCTCCTGAACAATATGAGGTTACAAGATTGTATTCTGAGTATAAAAATAGGTTTGAATCCGAAAAAAAAGAAGTTTTAACAGGTGAAGATAAGGCTGAACGAGAGAATTATAAGCAATATGAGCAGGCATATAAGGATGCAAGCAGCACTCACAATGCTACTTTATCGAGACTTGAATTTTTAAAAAGTTGCTTCGAGGGTATTGAAACAGCCCTTAATAAAAGTGATTTTACAAAACAAGAACTTGATACAATTAAGTTTAAAAACCCAATGCTGAATAACCAAGTAAGTTCAATTAAGAGTTTTTTCGATCTTGGTTACGACAGAGAATCATTCAATAAATTTTACAAAGAACACGAAAAAACAAAACACTTTGACTTAGACTTTAATGGAAGAGCTATTGTGGGTGATGACCCTTCAATTATCCAGTACAAAAAATATGGAAACTCTTTGGTAATGGGTTCAAAAAGTGGAGAATCGCACGGATCGCATGTGGCAGGTATCATTTTAGCAAAAAGAAATAATGGTGTTGGTATACAAGGTATTGCAAATAATGCCAAACTCATGAGCTTAAGAGCTGTTCCAGATGGCGATGAAAGAGACAAAGACGTAGCTTTGGCGATTAGATATGCAGTAGATAATGGTGCTAAGGTTATTAATATGAGTTTTGGAAAGCCATGGTCGCCAAATAAAGAATGGGTTTTGGATGCGATTAAATATGCAGAAAAGCATGACGTGTTGTTAGTTCATGCAGCGGGTAATAGCAACGAAAATATAGATATTGAGCAGAATTGGCCGAATGACTCTAAGGATATGAGCAAAGAAGTTTCAAGTAATTTTATTTCTGTGGGTGCTATTGGCTTTGATGTTAATGAGGATTTATTGGCTCCTTTTTCAAATTATGGCAAGAAAAATGTAGATATATTTGCGCCAGGGGTTCAAATATATTCGTCAGTACCTAATAATAATTACGATTCTTTTAGTGGAACTTCTATGGCTTCGCCTCATGTAGCAGGTGTTGCAGCGCTTATTAGAAGTTATTATCCTCAATTTTCTGCAAAGGAAGTAAAGGGAATCATCTTGGCTTCAGGGTCTGAATTAGACATGCAAGTGCTTGTTCCTGGTCATATTAGTATGAAAAAAAGAATGTCTAGCCTTTCTGCTTCAGGCAAGCTATTAAATGCTTACAATGCAGTTTTTTTGGCAAACAAACTTGCAATTAAACTTTCAAATAGCGCTGTTAGCTCAAAATAAATTAACTTGACAGAGCTTTTATAAAAGAATCAATAAAAATTAACTAACATAAAATAAATTTAAAAATGGCAACTATCACATTAAAAGGAAACAACGTAAGCACTATTGGCAACTTACCAACCATTGGTAATGAGGCACCAAATTTTCAGCTTACTACTACGGATTTATCCTCTGTAACACTAAGCGAATTCAAAGGCACAAATTTAGTTTTGAATATTTTTCCTAGTATAGATACAGGTACTTGTGCAACATCAGTAAAAAGATTCAATAAAGAAGCATCGGAATTAGAAAACACCAAGGTGTTATGTATTTCAAGAGATCTTCCATTTGCTCAAAAAAGATTCTGTGGTACTGAAGGATTGGAAAATGTAATTACGCTATCGGATTTTGAAACAGGTACTTTTGGAAATGAGTATGGACTAACTATTACTTCTGGACCACTTAAAGGGTTGCATTCAAGAGCCATTGTTGTGATTGATGAAACTGGAGTGGTAACGCATACTGAGCAAGTTTCAGAAATTGCAAATGAACCAAATTACGAAGCAGCACTTGAGGCAATTCAAGCATTTTCAAAGTAAATTGTATTATTAAACTCATAAATATTAGCATTTCTTTAAAACTTTATGGTTAAAAAGAAAAGAACTGGACGAACCCCTAGAAAACCTCCTAATAAAAGTCTTTTGTCCTTGTTTAAGGATAAGCAGCACCAGGCTGTTTTTGGCTCTTTTTTGATGTTTTTTTCTGTCTTGCTTTTTTTCTCTTTGATTTCATATTTGTCGAATTGGAAGGAAGATCAAAGTCAGCTTTCTAAATTTGCTGAAAGGGAGGTTGAGGTAAACAACATCATTGGTAAAATTGGCGCATCTTTTGGGGATCTTTTGATTGCAAAAGGCTTTGGAATATCGATGTTGTATATCTGTGCCTTGCTATTTATAGCTGGTTTTTTGATTTTGCTAAAGGGTAATATCAAATCTATTAAAACCACTTGGGGTTGGGCAATTCTTGGGCTTATATGGTTTTCTACGGCATTTGGTTTTTTTGCTGAAAATAAACCCATACTTTCTGGCGTAGTTGGTTACGAGATCAATGATTTTCTTTCTGTTTTTATAGGTAAAATTGGACTGGGGCTGCTTTTGCTGTTTTTTATGCTATCGTATTTGGTAATCAGGTTTCATACAACTTATGAGAGGTTGATGAATAGATTGAAGAGTTTTGAATGGCGATCGGTTCAAAAATCAGACTTAGAAAAGAAATTTTTTATTCAGCATAAAGAGCAAATAACTCAAAAAGAGCGAGACGGATTGGATGTTGAATTCGATTCGTCAAATTCTAATTCCCATAATAGTTCTAATACCGAGCGTAGTGCTGAGAGTGGTGTAGGTTTGGAAATTGAGAGTGCAGTTACGGAAGAAGAGACCATTGATATTGACGTAAATAACACCATACAAGAAGAGCATTTAAAAGAGAATCTATCGGACAAATTGGTGGAACAATTTGGAGAATTTGACCCAAAACTTGAATTAGGTGACTATCGGCATCCAACACTAAATTTGCTAAAAGAGTACAACGAAACCATTTCTGTAAATCAACAAGAGTTGGAAGCCAACAAAAATCGAATTGTTGATACGCTTAGCAACTACAAAATAGGGATTGATAGAATAAAAGCAACCGTAGGTCCTACCGTTACGCTTTACGAAATAGTGCCTGAGGCGGGTATTAGAATTTCAAAAATCAAAAATTTAGAAGATGACATCGCATTGTCTTTATCAGCTTTAGGAATTAGAATCATTGCACCGATTCCTGGTAAAGGAACGATTGGTATAGAAGTGCCAAACAAAAGCCCAACCATGGTATCGATGAAGTCGGTAATATCTTCTGTAAAATTCCAAAACAGCGAAATGGAATTACCTATAGCCTTGGGTAAAACCATTTCAAACGAAACTTATGTAGTAGACCTAGCTAAAATGCCTCACTTGCTCATGGCGGGTGCTACAGGTCAGGGAAAATCAGTGGGGCTGAATGCTGTGCTAACTTCGCTTCTGTACAAAAAACATCCAGCAGAAGTAAAATTTGTGTTGGTGGACCCGAAAAAAGTGGAGCTTACACTTTTTAATAAAATTGAAAGGCATTACTTGGCAAAATTACCTGGAACAGAAGAGGCGATTATCACAGATACTGCAAAGGTGGTAGATACGCTCAATTCTTTGTGTGTAGAGATGGACGAACGGTATGATTTGCTAAAATTAGCCATGGTTCGAAACATCAAAGAATACAACCAGAAATTCAAACTACGAAAACTAAATCCAGAAAACGGACACAAGTTCTTGCCATACATTGTGCTGGTAATTGATGAGTTCGCAGACCTTATTATGACTGCTGGAAAAGAAGTAGAAATGCCTATTGCCAGACTTGCTCAGCTTGCCAGGGCAGTAGGTTTGCATTTGATTGTAGCCACTCAAAGACCTTCGGTAAATGTGATTACAGGTATTATAAAAGCAAACTTTCCTTCCAGAATAGCATTTAGGGTAACTTCAAAGATTGATTCTAGAACTATTTTAGATGCTTCTGGTGCAGATCAATTGATTGGAAGAGGGGATATGCTTTACTCTGGCGGAAATGATATCGTTAGGCTTCAATGTGCTTTTATAGATACGCCAGAGGTAGAAAAAATCACTGATTTTATAGGTGTTCAGCGTGCTTATCTAGATGCTTACATGCTCCCTGAATATTCGGCAGGAGAGGTTGGCACGACTCTTGATATTAAAAAGAGTGAACGTGATCCTCTCTTTAGAGATGCCGCCACTTTAATAATCAATGCACAGCAAGGTTCAACATCTCTGTTGCAAAGAAAACTTCAGCTAGGCTATAATAGGGCTGGAAGAATCATAGATCAATTAGAGTCAGCAGGAATTGTGGGACCGTTTGAAGGAAGTAAAGCCCGGCAAGTGTTAATTACCGATGAAACTTCTTTGAATAGACTGTTAAACGAAGAACCAGCATAATTATGAAAAAATTATTTCTACTATTACTAAGTATCAATCTAGGTTTAGTTGCTTTCTCTCAAGAGAAACCTAACGAGGCAGAATCGCTACTTATGCAGGTTTCAGAAAAAATTGAAAACTATGATAATATGCACATTGAGTTTTCGCATACTTTTGCAAATAAAATAGCAGATATTAGGCAAGAAACCAGGGGGAATGTTACGCTTCAAGGAGACAAATACCACCTTAATTATATGGGAACCGAACAGGTGTTTGACGGAGAGGAATTGAATATGATTGTACACGAAGATGAAGAAATTATCATTCAGAAAGAAACCGAAGAGGAATCTACATTGCTTACACCTTCAAAAATGTTCACGTTCTATAAAAAAGGATTTATTTATGAAATGGACGTAGCGGATAAATTAAAAGGAGTAAGCATACAGTATGTTAAACTTATGCCCAAAGATCGCAGCTCGGAAGTTTTAAGCATTAAAATTGGTGTGGATATTACGAGTAAACACATATACAATGTGATAGAAACTGGTAAAAATGGCACTGTTACAGAGTTAACAGTCGTTAATTTTAAAAGCAACCAAGAGATTTCATCCTCATTATTTGAGCTTGATGAAGAAAAATATCAACAAAAGAATTATATGATCACAAGGTTAGATTGATACAGGTGTGTGTTGAATGTCTTTACAATCAATTATTGCCACATTCAATCATTCGCACCTGAAATCAATACTTGCAGGGTATCTAAATTCGTTTGTTTCATAAGTATTGGGCGATTTATTTGAAGCACCTTATCTTGGTTTCCATTCGGATATTTTACGGTGTAAAGCTTACAATTTTCAGTGTAGTTAATTGAAAATAATTTTCTTACCTCTTTTATAAGTAAATCCAAATTGTTGAATTTATCTTCTAAGCACAACTCTAATCCAATCGCTTTTTTCTGAACGATGTTTATATTGAACTGATATTTTGAAATCAATTCAAAAAGCATGCTAATTTGGTGGGGCGAAATTAAAGAAAAATCAGTTGTACGAGCAGCAAGGAATACCTGAGACTCCTTTAGCATAAAAAAAGGACAAGCGGGTTTTGTTGTAGTTCCAAATCCTACCGTTGTTCCTTTATTAGCAGTATTTATATAGGACCTAACATACAGCGGTATTTGTTTGTTTTGTAGTGGCTTTAAAGTTTTTGGATGGATTACACTGGCTCCGTAGTAAGTCATTTCAGCAGCATCTTCATAAGAAATATGTTTCAAAAGTTCAGTATCTTCAAAGTATCTTGGGTCTGCATTCAACACACCTTCCACATCCTTCCAAATGGTAAGGCTTTCTGCATTCAGGCAGTACGCAAAAATACCGCCAGAAAAGTCTGAACCTTCTAAGCCTAGAGAAGTGGTTTCGCCACTTTCAGCACCGCCTAAAAACCCTTGTGTTAGGTATAGTTTCTTGCGGTCTAGCTTTCCTATATTTTCATGGGTTAGTTGCCAATTCACAACTGCTTCTCGGTAGTTGGCATCTGTTTTTATATAACTCCGCACATCTATCCATTCATTTTCTATTCCAACGGAATTCAAGTATTTGCTAACGATTGCCGAAGAAATCAATTCGCCATAACAAATAATTTGATCGTAGATATAATTGTAGTTTTTTGACTTGTTTTTTTCTAGAAAAATATTGATTTCAGAAAAATATTGATCAATCTGATATTTTACTTCGGCAGAGTCCTCAAATAATCCTTCGATGGTTTTGAAATGATTTTTTTTAATGAGTTCAATGGAATCCTTTAATCCTTCGTGTTTGTAGTAATATTGATCAATTACGTTCTCTAGAGCCCTAGTGGTTTTACCCATTGCTGAAACAATGATTAGTTTTTCGTCAGCTCCTTCGCTTTTTAGAATTTTTGCTACATTTTTCACACCATTTGCATCTATCAAAGATTTACCACCGAATTTAAATACCCTCATGTTTTTTTAAATATTTCTACAAAATTAAAAAAACAGATGAATTCTTTAAACTGCCGCAACAGTCGTTGTTTAAAAAAAAAGTAATTTTGCATTACTTTTACAAAAAGTGAATGATTCTCAGAAATTTTAAGCATAAGATTAACCGCTTCTTTTTTAACAGAAAAATTGCTCGTTATAGCAGAAAAGCTACGAGCTTTAATTCAGATACGATTGCATCAGTAATCGTGTTAACAAACGATGAATACAATCATCAGGTAATACCGTTAGAACTTTCTGAATTGCTTGGTGTTGAAAGCGGAAAAATTACTTCTGTCCTTTTTAAAGATGTTGCTAAGTCTGGCAATCAGCACGAGGATGATACATTGAGTATCCAGGATTTTAAGTGGGGTGGAAAGCTAAAGAAAGAAGTTGCGCAAAAATATTTGAATGTAGGGTATGATTTATTGATCAATTACTGCAACGAAGAAAACTTGTTGGTTAATTTGTTTTCCTTACAATGTAATTCTAAATTCAACATAGCATTCAATCATCAGAATGAAGTGTTAAATGACCTAATCATTCATTGCGACAAAGAGGATTTAGCGACTTTTAACAATGAAGTAAAAAAGTATTTAGCTATTTTTAACAAAAATATAGTATAATGGACAAGTTCAAAGGTGCTGGTGTAGCGTTGGTAACGCCGTTTAAAGAGGATCAAAGCATCGACTTTAAAGCACTTGAAAAATTAGTGAATCGTCAAATAAAAAATGGTGTTGATTATTTAGTGATTATTGGAAGCACTGCTGAATCTGTTACGCTTTCTTTAGAGGAAAAAAAGTTGATAAAAGAATTTGTTTCAGTTATTAATAAAGGTCGGTTGCCAATGGTTTTAGGCATTGGAGGCAACAATACCAAACAAGTTGTTGAAAAATTCGACTACTACGATATGAGCGATATTGATGCCATATTATCAGTATCGCCAAACTACAACAAGCCCACACAAGAAGGTATTTACCAGCATTACCGTGCCATTGGCCAAGCAACGGATAAGCCAATTATTTTGTACAATGTTCCTGGCAGAACAGGAAGCAATGTTTGTGCAGAAACAACTATTAGAATGGCGCATGATTTTAAGAATGTAATAGGCATTAAAGAAGCTTCTGGAGATCTTGTACAGATTATGAACATTATTAAAAACACACCAGATGATTTTTTAATGATATCTGGAGATGATGTTTTGGCGCTGCCAACCATTAGTGTAGGTGGGGCAGGTGTAATATCTGTAATAGGGCAGGCTTATCCTTCGTTGTTTTCAGAAATGATTAGAGAAGGCTTGAAAGGGAATTTTAAAAATGCGTACCAAACTCATTACAAGTTAATGGAATGTGTTGATTTGATTTTTAGAGAAGGAAACCCTGCTGGAATCAAAAGTCTATTGAATAACTTAGACATTTGTTCCTCAATAGTAAGATTACCTCTTGTAGCTGTAACTAAAGGTTTGAAAGAAAAGATTAACAATTTTAACTTTCAGTTAAAAGAAGAATACCAAAAACAGGTTTAAAGATCTTGTCTGCAACGCTCAAACAAATTTTCAACAACCTCCAAGGCGAATGGAAATTCAAGAGAATCATTTCAAATATATTGGAAAATTCTTTAGAAAAGGCTGAAGGAGAAGCTGCTTTTTCCAAAGATAACATGACTGATTCCTATGTTTTTAAATACCAGGAACATGGATTTCTTCAATTATCATCCCAACAAAAGAAAATCAAATTTCAAAGAAAATTTATTTATAAATACACAGATGCTGCCATTGAAGTTTATTTTGATGATGGTATTGACAAAGGTTCATTGTTTCAAAAACTTTCTTTAGATATTGACCTAAATAAGCTGAGTGGAAGCAAGCATCTTTGCAAATTAGATACCTATCATTCAACTTATCGTTTTTTGTCAGAAAAGGAATTTGAAACCTGCTATTGTGTAGATGGTCCTAAAAAAGGCTATACAATTACAACTCATTACCAAAAGATTGAGAAGACGGCTAATTTGTAAGAAGTTCTTTCCCAACCACGCAGTTCAAACAATTTAATTTATGGCAGTATTCATTTTTAAGTTGAATCAATGATTGTGTTTCAAAGGCTGAAGGAGCATTGATTTTTAGGGTTTCAAAGTTTGATACAATGCTATTTTTTTCTGGCTTTAGTTGTTGCATCATTTCTAGCAACGCATCGGTAGGCTTTCCTATTTTTTGAAAATAAGCAAACTTTATAGGGATTACCGTATTGATAATGAGTAAGTCTATAAAAGATTTTGAAAGTCTTTTTGCAGTCTTTTTTGACTCTTTGTCAAAAGTATAGTGCGTTTGCCAGAAGTTTGAAGTTTTTATGCTGAACAATTTATAAAAGCTGTCAAGGTTTTCCAATTCAACTATTTTTGAAAATAAATGCGCCTCTTTTAGGTATAGCTGAGAGATTTGAGAAAGTCTTATTGTTGGGAAATTGGCAGGTCGAAGTCTAAAAAATTGCACTGTTTGTAGGGCGTTGCTTTGTAAAGCAAACTTTTTTTGCAAGTAGTGGTACTCGTTTTTCAGTTCTTTAAAGTAGCTAGATTCACTTTCGTTATCCAGCATTCCGGCAACACCAAACAGCAGCGCTTCCGACGGAAGCTCAGCACTACAAACTTTTCTGAAAATCGAAAAATCAAGTTGCTTTGCCAGTTGATAAAAAGCATCGCCATTTACCTTGAGTCCAAAGTTTTTTAGCAACATTCTGAACAAAACTTCCTCCCAGTTGTTACCGCAGGTATCTAATTCGTTGAATATAAGGTTTGATTTTCGGTTGAGTCTTTCAAAAAAAAGCTGTTCCAAAAAATGATTGAATTTAAAACCTGAAACATCCTGTATTTGTTGTTCGCAGTTGATCCATTTTTTAGGTGCGTTAAACAATCGCTGGTAGTTACTCAAGTGTTGTGCCGAAACAAATGATTTTAATACCAGCGTTTCCAACGGTTTGTTGTTCGCATCAAAAATCGCTACATCCTCTTCCCACACCACATGCAATATTACGGCATCATAATTTTGATCTTCGTGGTGGTTGTGTTCATACCAACTAGAAGCTTTGATATGGATTTCTATATTGCCTGCCCAAAGCTGTTTGCCAATTCTAACTTTGGCATTTTTAAAGTCTGGACCCGCATCGCTATTCTGAAAACCTTGGGCAACCACTTCAATGCTTTCTCCTTTTGTTGAAGAAAGTTTTTTGGATGAAAACAGCTGCAATTTCCATATAAACTGAAGAAAATCTTCTTTCATTCCTGTACAATTGAATTTTTTAAAGCACTCCCAAATGTAAAATTTTTAGCGATGACAGCCGCTATCTCATTTGCTAATTTTTATAAGAGAAGTTGTAAGCTTCCCCAAAAATAGGAACGTTTTAAAAGTAGAGAATTTATTTTTTGTGGGGATGAGTGTGTTTGTGATAGCTAAGGAATATGTCAAATTTAAAAATTTAGCGACTTTCTAAAATGCCTGAACCTTCTTGTTCGCACATATTTGCACAGTTTTTTTATAGACTCTGTTGTGTGTAATTATTTTAGAATGGTAACTCATCACTTTTGTTAGATTGATCTAATGTACATTGAATTAAATTTATCTAAAATTTCTTTTTCAATTTTCTGTTTATTTCCTTCTAAAATTTTAAGTAATATTTCATTGATATCTTCATCACCTCCAATCCAATAAATTTGTGAATTACTAATAGCAGCTTCAAAAATATCATTGAGTTGCTTTTTACTAAAATCATTGTATTCAGTAATTTTTTGCAAAACACTCCTTGATGTAGCAAAAGAACTGCTTGATTGTAAATTAAGTATCAATTCATCTTTTCTGTTCTCAGACTCAATTGTAATTGTTGGATAGTTATCTTTTAAAAAGGCTGATAGTGATTTATATGATTTAAAATTAGTGAACAACATTTTTTCTTCCCATTCTTTGACTAAAAAAGAGTTGAATAAATTTTTATCAAATTCTGAGAAATAATCTCCATCATCTGAAATGAAAAAGAAGTTATCAAAAATTTCGATTTTCGTTAAAAGTGATTCCCAGTTGAGAGCGTCTCCATAAGAACCTTTTTTTTCAGGTGGATTACCAAGGTCATATCTATTTTTTGCCTTTATTATAAGTTCAGGTGTATTTTCAATTTCAGTCGCAACCTTAAATAAATTTAGTATTATTTTATCAGCATTCAAGCTTTGTTCAACTACATCTTTTCTTAATTTATCAACTATGATTTGTTTGTTTTTTTCAAATGCTTTTATGGCATTTCTCATTAAATCATATTCTTCAGTATAGTCTTTTACTATTTGTGGAAATATTTTATTGAGTTTGTTTTCATTAAACTTTTTCAGTCCGTCAGCAATCTTTGAATCTCTATTTCTATAAAATTCATCTTTGGTTTGGTCTGGTAAATAAAGTGTTATTTCTTGGTTTTTGACAAGTAGTAACAATTTACTTAATTCCATAATATCATCATTTGTTAGATGATAAAATGAAAGGTAGATATTTGTATCTAAGTATAGACTATTCGCCATATTTTGATTTAATTACGCACAACCACTCGAGGTTCTATAGCTTATGCCTGTTTTATTAGCGAAGCTAATTAAAAATGGTTATACGCGATAGCCACTATTCTGCATATGTAACATGTGGGTGCGATCATCTCTCTCGAAACCACAAGAGCACCTATAAATTAAATAAACAAGGCTAGGCATTATGAGATAGCTATAGATCTCTAGTCCTTTATATTTTCTACTTATTAACCAAAAGTAGCAAATTTATTTTTTTGTAGATAAGGTGTGTTCTATAAAGTTCATAATCATTCCGGTAAACACCTCATCTAATCCCAGACCAGCTCCGCTTTCTATAGCGCCTGTAGAAAGAATGTTGTGATCCTTATTTTCAATAATTACAAAGTCTGCTCCAGCATTTTTGTTGCAGTTGCTTTCAATGCTTTTGTAGTCATTATTTTGTTCATTGCAGTTCAAGCCTTTTGCCAGTAGAGTCATGTTGTGTTTTTGAGCAACAATTTTATCGGTTTCATCACCAGACAAGGGAAGTTCGTTTACTCCTGTAACTCCAAAAATAGTTTGTTCATCTACTTTTAAATTTTTAAAAATCCAATGATTTGGTTTCCTAACTTGGTAAGGTGCATAGCTGTGCATACCTGATTTGGTAAACCTTACCCCCAAAAGGTGGTGTTCTGAACGACCAAAATGATGTCTCCACATTCCACCATAATCAAACATTGCATTGCCAAAAGAGGTCAAGTCTTTCCTGCATTCCATAACGGTATAGTCGCTATTCCACTTGGTTTTCCAGTATATTTGATTACCACCCAAAGAGAGGAGTGATTTATTGTCTTTTTCAACCAACTTAGTTAGGTTGTTATACATATCCTCCGTAAAGTACTCACAGTGATATGCCAGAACTATGATGTCATAGTCTTTCAATAAATTCAAATGTGACTCAAGGTAATAGTCTGGAAATAAAGCTGCATTGTAGTTTTTGATGAAAAACTCAGCAATATTTGATTCAGCCTTGTTGATGGGGTCTTCAAAAGGTCTTTTGCTTGACACCTTATAAACTGTTTTTGCTTCAAAATAATTTTTGTACAAAGACTTTCCTCCCCAATTATTGTAAGCAACCCAAGTTGAGAGGGGTGCCAATACTGCAATTCTAGAGGCTGAACGATTTTCAATGATGAAGTGAGAATAACTACTCATAGCATTACTCTTGTAATGAATGGTGTAGTAGCCTGGAGTATATTTAGAATCAAGAATGATTGATTGAGTAACGCTCCATTTACAACCAAACTCTGACAAGGAATCGTTGTATTTCTGATTAGTTTCCTTAACTGAAAATGAATCAACCACTTTGATTTCTTTGGTTAATTTGGTGATGTATGCTTTTCCTCGTTTTTTAGCGCTTATACTAACCTTAATGGTATCAAATAATTGATAACTTAGTTGATCTGTGTACCCCTCAATATCTTTAAAAGAAATTTCTTCATGATTTTCTACAGCAACTAAAGGAATAAATCTATATCTGAAGTAATTTGCAAAAATTCCAAAGCAAATAATAAAGATTATTGCAAGTGTGAATTTTAGGATTTTTTTTAACATATCTCTAAATGGTTTGAGGGGGGGGGTATTGTGTCTTTGCTATTATCCACATTTTTAGATCAGTAGTGCTTGGTGAGTTGATTTCAAAATCATTTTTCTGATCTGCCTTTTCTTTAGGTTTCTAGTTCTTTATATTCTCCGATCATCAACCAAAAGTAGAGAATTTATTTTTTTTTAGGAGACTTGTGATCGCCCTTGCAGATGCTTTTTTAATTTTTGCTTATAATTTCCAGCTAAAATTAAAGAGAAATAGGAGGGTTTAAATTTAAAGAAATCACTGTCTTTATTTTTCTGAACAGAACAAATTAGCGATAGTGTTTTATATTTATAAAGTTTTAATTTTTCTTTTAGAGAATTTTTTTAAATTTGCAATAACCAAATGGAAATTAGAACTTCTATGTGGATTTCTTATATATTTTTTCAGAAATTGAAGATTTAAAAATTACACTTTTGTTCTTTTTTGATCGTTTTTTTTGCAATTTTAAACTCTTGATTGAGTATTAGGCTGTCGTTTTATTTTGAAATTTCTAAGATTTTTAAAAAAAAAGGCAGTTGTATGATTTGTAACATTTAAAATATTTAGATATGAATCTTAAAAAGATCGCTATTGCAGCATTAGTTGCTTTTACAGAAACTTCAAATGCTCTTATTCCTACTGGAAGTCAAAAAAGTTCTCCATTAAATAATGGGGAATTTGATAAATTCTTTGAGACCCTAGAAAGCTTTAAATCATCTGGACAGCTGCCGAAAGAATTAGAGGCTTTAATAAATCTAGATGATAGGGAAGAGACCCTTGCTAAATCATTAAAATTTCACTCAGACACTAATCCTAAAAAAATACAACACGAGATTTCCGTTAAAGGTCTTCAGAATCAAGAGTATAGAATTCAAATTGCTCTATGGATTGCAATTAATTCTTTAAATGATAAATTAATAAAAGAACAAGGTCCTATTGGCTTGAATGCAAAGATTCAGAATGAAAAATCTGAAGATGAGAGTACTAAGCGAAATTTTAGAATGTAAATTACTATTCAAATAATATACTATCTAAAAGATTTTATAACAATCAAAAAAACCGATCAAAATGATCGGTTTTTTTATGGCTAAATTTCATGAGTTTATTCATGAATATTTAAAAATTTTAAAATAGTAAAACCTCCAACTCTTCTTTTAAATAAATAAGGACTTTCATGTCAACTATATGCCCCATTTGCTCAAGGGCATGGGCGTATTGGTTTACTTGGGTTTGGTGTTTTTTGTCGGGCTTGCCAGTTTTATAATCTATAATATTTGCAAGGTTATTCACAAAAACCACTCGGTCTGGAATAAGGATTTCTTGTTGTTGGTTTACCAATTTTCGTTCGTTCAAAACCAAATGCTCGTTGTTAAATAGGTGAGAAATTTTTGGATGTGCAACCACAGATTCAATCAGCTTTTCTAGCTTTGTATAGGTCAATTCATTGATTTTTCCACTGAACAGGCTTGCATCAAGCACTTTTTTAACATCATTTTTGGTTCGAATTTTCAGCATGATTTCGTGTACCAAATTTCCAAAACTCAAGGCAGCTTCTTGTTCGGTTTCCCAAAGCATCGCTTCTCGGGTTAGCATATTCGAGAAGAGGTCATTATTTAAATTATTGATAAATGATTGTTGGGTTTTAAATCCTACTTCATTTATTAGTTTTTTGTAAAAAGGTTTGTTGGGATTTCCAAAAGAATAGGTGGCATCGTTTTCATTCCACAAACCCTTCTCTTCTAGGTATTTTGCAAAAACAGATGCAGTTGTGTTATACTCTTTTAGCTTGCTAAGATCTACCTCTTCGGTAATCACATACAATTGCTCCACAGCACGGGTAAGCGCTACATACAAAACATTGAAACTATCTAGTTCTAACTCTTGTCTTTGTTCTTCAAAAAGCTGAATTCCTTGTGCATCGAGGTAATTGAGTTGTTTGCCAAAGGGCAGTAGTACATAATTTGAGTCTGGCACCACATCGGTTTCATACCAAACAGTTGGATCTATTTGTTTGTAAATACTTGTGTTATAAGGATAAATAACCACTGGAAACTCTAGCCCTTTTGCCTTATGGATGGTCATGATGCGTACCGCATTTTCATTTTCAGGCGAAACAATGCTCAATTTTTGTTTTTTTTGTTCCCAAAATTCGAGGAATTCAAAAAGAGTAGCGGGTTGTTTTCTTTCAAATTCAATCACCTCATCTAAGAAAAATTGGACATAAGCATCTGTTTCAATATCAATAATTTGAAATGATTTTATAAGGTAAGTAATGCCATCGTACAAATGTTTTTTTAGAAAATCCTGAATCCTAAAGAAAATTCCAAAACCCTTCAAATCATCAAAAAAATTGGCGCCATTAATTTTGAGCATTCGCTGATGAAAATCATGTGTTGGTTCTTCTACTTCTAAATGAGTATGGAGAAAATAGAGCATTTGAATTTTTGCATTCAGGTCTTTGGGGTTTTGAACAGCCTTCAGGGAATTGATGATGAATTGAACTTTTGGATTGTTGGCAATCAATAAAGTTTCTGACGAAATTACTTCAATGCCTTGCTCGTTCAAATAATTGGCAACTGCCACGCCATTTTTTTGGGTTCTTACCAAAATACAAACTTCACTTTTTTTGTAGTTTTTGTCTAAACTTTGAATGGTTTTGTAGACTTCTTCTGGAAATTTAAGTTCCTGCTCTTCTTTACTGTCAGCTTTTGCTAAAAAACTCAGTTGTACATAACCTCCTTGCTGGCTATTGACTTGCTGATTGTTCCCAGAAAGGAATAATTCTTCGTACTCTTTGTTTCCGAAAAAACTTGACAAATAGGTGAAAAAATGATTGTTAAAGTTGATGATTTCTGAAAAACTTCGGTAATTCGTCTCCAAATTTCGCACCTCTTTTACAAGGTTAAAAACCTTTTGTGATGGATCTGACAGCCTAATAAACTGCCCTGCATTTCCGCCACGCCATCGGTAGATTGATTGCTTTGCATCGCCTACCATTAGTAGTGAATTTCCTTGTTGGCTGGAAGATGTTGTAGCAAGTGTATTTTCAATCAAAGGGGAAAGGTTTTGCCATTGCAGTTGAGAAGTATCTTGCATTTCATCGATAAAAAAATGACTGAACTTTTCGCCAATTCGCTCATAGATAAAAGGTGCTGGCTGGCTATTGATGGAATTGCCAATGATGCTATTAAACTCAGCATTTAGAATCAAATTTTGATCTTTTTTGATCTTTTGCAAGTATTTTTGCACGTATTGAATTACGGTAAGAGGTACCAAATGCTCCATTACCAAATGATTTAGTAAATAATTGCCATATTCTTGAATATACAATTGATGAGCCTTGTGGTAATGTTCTTTCAGGGCATGCTCAATTTCTTTGATATTTTCTATCACGTCTTCGCTCAGCCTTTTAGGGTGTAAGCTTGTGTTTGCAGTAATATTTTTATGAAGCCTTCCATCAAATTTCAGATCGTCGTATTTGAGCTTGGCGATGTCTGTCAATTTTATAAAAAACTTTGGTAATTCGCTATACGAAAAATCATTGTGATTCAATTTTTTGCTAGCAATTAGTTTGATTCCTTGAGTTCCAATCTGTTCGAATTGATGTTCGATTGCCTTGTTTTTTTTCTTTAAATCTTCAGAAATTTTTCTTAGCTCGCTTAGCGGTAATTGCCTGATTTTTTTGAGGTAAGCAGCATCGTTTTCATTCAGAATAATCTCAGCTCTTTTTTTTAAGGTAAGCGAAACATCCCAGGATTTATCTTGGTTTAATTTTGAAACAGCATAACTGATAAGCGTAGTGGTCAGTTCTTTGTCATCGCCTATGTCAGCAATCAATAAGTCTACTGCCTCATCCAACAGACTTTTTGCGTCTAGCTCTATGCCTGCGGTTAATGAAATGCCCAAATCATAAGAAAAAGCCCTGATAATTTGATGGTTAAAACTATCAATCGTTGTTACTTTAAAAGCTGAATAGCGTTGTAGAATAGCACTTAGCACTTTTTTGCTTCTTTCAAACAGTATTTTTTTAGGAATAGTCAACTCATCCTGAATCATTGTAAACATTGATGTTTCATCGCATTTCGAAAATAGGCATAGACTTTCAATGATGCGCACTTTCATTTCGGAAGTTGCTTTGTTGGTAAAAGTAAGGGCTAAAATTTCTTGGAATTTATAAGGATCTGTATTTGAGAGTAGCACCTTTAAATACTCCTTTACCAGGGTAAAGGTTTTGCCACTTCCAGCAGAGGCATTATAGATTTTTATTGAATTTTCTTGTGTTTGAATTGTTTGTTTTAAGCTTTTCATGTTTTCTTATTCTGACCTTAAAGTTGCGGATTTTTTTATTAAACTTTTTCTGTACAAACGCATTAGGTTAACTTTAACGAAAAAAGCAATTATGATGTTTTGGAAGCTAGTTTCAAGAGTTATTTTAAAGGGCAAAGTACCAGTATTGATTACTCTTCTTGTAATTACCGTGCTGCTTGCCATGCAAATGAAGCACATGAAGTTTTCGCATACAGAAGCAAGCTTGCTGCCAGAAGATCACCCAATCAACCTGAAATACAACCAGTTTTTAAATATTTTTGGCGAAGAAGGAAACCTTGTAATTCTTGGCGTGCAAGATCCTAGCCTTTTTACACCACAAAAATTGAATCAATGGCACCAGCTTTCAGAAAAGATTGAAAATGCAAGCGCCGTAGATTTTACATTGTCTACAGCCAATCTTCAAAAATTAGAAAAAAACAAAACTGAAGAAAAATTTGAGTTCAAACCACTCATCACCAATATTTTTGAGTCGAAAAAAGATGTTCAAAAATTTAAAGAAACGTTGTTTGACAAACTCCCCATCTACGAGGGTATATTATTTAATAAATCATCAGAAACCCTCTGCATGTTGGTTTATTTAGATAAAAAGAAGGTAAATACAAATGCACGTAGAGATTTTGTGTTGAATCAATTATTACCGTTGGTAAATACATTTGAAAACGAAAACGATCTAGACATTCACATTTCTGGTATGCCTTACATCAGAACTATGAATACCGAAAATATTGTAAGCGAAATGAAACTGTTTGTGGTTTTAGCCACTTTGGTAACTGCAGTGATTTTCTTTCTTTTTTTCGGCTCTTTGCGTGCAACATTCATCTCGCTTCTAGTGGTTTGTATTGGAGTAGTATGGGCTTTTGGTTTTATAGGCTTATTTCGGTATGAAATTTCGGTGCTCATGGCACTGATTCCACCATTGATTGTAGTAATTGGGGTGCCAAATGCTATCTTTTTGATCAATAAATACCACCAAGAAGTAAAAAAACACCATAATAAAGTAAAGTCTTTACAGCGCGTAATTTCAAAAATTGGAAATGCCACATTGATGACAAATGCAACCACAGCCTGTGGTTTTGCCACCTTTATTTTTACCAATAGCGGTATTTTGCAAGAATTTGGCGTCATTGCATCAGTCAGTATTATGGGGGTTTTTATATTGGCACTATTCATCATTCCAATTGCCTATAGTTTTTTGCCAATGCCAAAAGAAAGGCATTTACGCCACTTAGACAGGCAGTGGATGAATTCGGTGGTGAATATGATGGAATACTTGGTGAAAAATAAAAAACCAGCTGTTTATATGGTTTCGCTTGCCTTGATTTTTGTAGGATTTTTTGGAATGAGTAAAATGGAGATCTCTGGCAATATGTTAGACGACATGCCAAAAGGAAAGGAATTTTATAGCGATATTCTAGTTTTTGAAAAAGAGCTTGGCGGCATTATGCCATTGGAAGTTCTTATTGATACAAAAACAGAAAAAGGAGTGATGAAGTTTTCTAGCCTTAAGAAAATAGAAGAGGTTGCTGAGGTAATGAACAACACCCAAGGTCTTTCCAAGCCTACAGCGATTACCAATTTTGTAAAATATGCCAAACAGGTATTTTATAATGGAAATCCAGAATACTATCAAATGCCTAATAATCAAGATAAAAACTGGATTTTTTCGCATTTAAAAAACAGTGGGGAAAATTTAGATTTGTTGCAAAATTATGTTGATAGCACTGGTAGGTATGCCCGCATTACAAGCTATATGCAAGGCTCGGATTCTAAAAAAATGGAAGAGCTTCAGCTAGCGCTCCAACAAAAGATCGAAAAAGTAATTCCCAATAATAAATTTGAATTTTTTATTACTGGTAAGTCATTGGCATTCCTAGAAGGCACCTACTTTTTGGTAAACAACCTCTTGGTATCTTTATCTATTGCAGCCCTGCTCATTGCACTTTTTATTGGATGGATGTTTAAGTCTTTTAAAATGGTACTAGTCTCAGTCATTCCCAATCTTTTTCCGCTCATTCTTACAGCTGGCATCATGGGGTATTTTGGCATTCCGTTAAAGCCTTCAACCATACTTGTATTTAGTATTGCTTTTGGTATTTCGGTAGATGATACCATTCATTTTTTAGCAAAATATCGCCAAGAACTTACAGTTAATAACGGGATGATTATTGAAGCAGTGTATAAAGCACTGAGAGAAACGGGTGTAAGTATGTTCTACACTTCCATTGTCTTGTTCTTTGGTTTTATGGTGTTTACGACTTCAAATTTTGGTGGAACGATTGCGCTTGGCGGACTGGTAGCAGTTACGTTACTATTTGCCATGCTTTCGAATTTGATATTACTTCCTTGTATGTTGTTGTCTTTCAGGAATTTTTCGTTCACTAGGAAAGCTTAGGGTCTATTTACACTACCTTTTTTTTGGTTCATTTTGATTTATAAATGATAGAAATACTTGTTCAAATCGATCGATGCTAAGTAGTTGTGTAAATATAGTTCCGGGTCCTTTTAGTTTTATCATCAAAAAAGAATCGCCACCAAAAATTGATTTTTTTTCTTCACCTATGTATTCAATTTGAACATCAACGTCCTTAGAAAATCCAACCAAGCTGGCAATAGAAATATATACAGATTCGTTTTCTTCCAATTTTTTTTTGAAAAACCCTCCACCAGCACTTAAAAAAGCGACGCCACTTCCTGTTAGTTTTCTCATCAAAAGTCCTTTTTTTACAAAGAAATTGTTTTCCGAACTACGGCTAGCTTCTATTCCAACAAACACATCTTCGGAAGCAGCTAAAAACGAGTCTTTCTGACAAAAAAACTCACCATCAAAAGCATTCAAGTCAATTTGTATTATTTTACCAGGATAGGTGGGGGTGAATAAAATCCTTTTATTGGTTGAGGTTTCATTGGAAAAAGAACTAAGATATAGGTTTTCTCTTCTCAAAATTCGAATTCCAGTATCAATCGCTTTGTTTAAAAAATTGGTTCTTTTCCTTGTTTTTTTACCGCTGGTTTTTAAAATTTCAATTCCGTCATCAAACATCATCACCGAAGTGGTTTCTGCCATCACAGATTTTTCTGGGGGTAAGCAAACTTCTAAATACTGCTGCTCGCTACCATGAATATGATAAGATAAGCTACTTTGATTCATAATTTCTTAAGTTGATGGTTGATAGGTTCTAATGTGAATTATCATTTTATTTAAAACCCTGTAAAGGTGGGAATAAAATTCATTGGTATAGGCGAGGTTGTTAAATGTTCAATACCTATTTCTCTCCTTAATTGAAATCATTGGTGTAATAGATAAAAAAGGAGACTATATTTTTTGATAATATTGCATTATAACAATTGATACTTATATCTTTAAAATAAATGAGAAATTAAATGAACTTTACAGATAGAATAAAACCAACAGACAAAGGAATAACAACATATCTTGACGAATTGAAAAACCAAGATTACCAAATTCCGACATTCCAAAGAGACGTAGTTTGGGAAAAAGAAAATGTAAAAAAACTTTGGGACAGTATTTATAAATTCTATCCGTTAGGCAGTATTCTCGTATGGAAAACTGATTTAAAACTTCAAAATCACAGAGAAATTGGAGGGCATAAAATCGTTAATGACAATTTCAACCGAACTGAATATCAATATTTATTAGACGGACAACAAAGAACCACTTCCCTACTGACTTCACTTTATGGTGGAAAGATTGCAGGAAGAGAAGATTTTGACCCAGCACTTTACGTAGATATTACAGTAGGAAATTCTGATGATACAGATGATGAAAGTTATAAAAAACGATTTTTATATTGGGAAGAAATAGACGATAAAGATGGAACTTTCAAAAGGAACATTGGCAAGAAAAAAAAGTTTGATAAAGGACTGATTTTAAAACTAATTGACATTAAAGAAAAATATACTGATATTCAAAAAAAGGTAATAAAGCACCCAGAAATTGACTTAAATTTTGACCATAAATATATTGAAGAGCTTGGTCGAATGAAACAAGTTCTTGATAATTATAGACTTTCATTTATTGAATTAAAAGGCATTCAAGTTTCAGAAGTTTGTCAAATATTTGAGCGTATTAATCAAGCAGGTAAACCGTTAGATATTTTCGACATTGTTGTAGCAAAAACCTTTAGACCAAAATCGGATTCTGATAACGGATTTTATTTAAGAGATTTAATAGACGGATTTCGAGAAATAAATAATAGTAGATTTCTACAATTAAGCGACTTTGACTATTTACAAATTCTATCAATTTTAATTCGAGAAAATATTGAAAATTCGGGAATTGTAAATATCACTCCAAGATATTTAAATGATATTAAAACCGAACAAATCGAAATAATTTGGGCAGACTCTAAAAAAGCAATTTTAAAAACATTTGACTTTTTCGAGAACACTTTAAACTTAAAAGGCCCACAACTTATACCTTATAGATATTTCTATTTAACAATATCAAACTACTTCTATCAAAATAGCAATCCAGACTATGATTTTCTAAAAAAATATTTTTGGTTTAATAGTTTGCATAGAGACGACTTATTAAGCAATACAACAGATATTAAAAATCATATTGCTTTCCTAAATAAAGAGAAGAACAAAGAAGAGTATCAATTTGAACGTTTCTTGATTGACAGAGACGCTTTGAGAAATGCTTCATATAGTTCAAAGGGTGTTTATTCAAGAGCAATACTTGCACTTTACTCAACAAATCAACCAAAAGATTGGAAATTTACAGACAGAAATGTAATTGCGGAAAATTTCTTTTTCTCAACAGATAAACCAAATTTGCACCATATTTTCCCAACTAATTACATAGCAAACAATCCAGGAATAAGTTCAGTTGGTAATAATTCACTAATGAATATTGCATATTTAACACAAATTACGAATTTGGAAATTAGCGATAAAAACCCATTAGATTATGTTTGTGATTATGACAAAAATCCTGATTTTCCAAAAGCAATTAAGTCACATTTAATTCCTGAACAAATTTTGGAATGGTCAAGTTTACCTGAAATGCCGAAAAATGCATTAGACTTATTTATTGAGCAAAGAATTGATTTAATAATAGAGCAGTTAAAATCAAAACTGAACGAAATTAAATTTGAGGTTATTGATACGAGAGAAAGTATAAAAGCGTAACGAAAGACTTAACAATGTATGCTAAGTTATGTAATTAGAAAAATAAATAGTTCTAATTAGGTGTGGCAAATATGTGCTAAGGTGATTTTTAAAAAAAAGCAATCAACTCCTTCAAACAAAAGTCAGTTGTATTTGTCATGATACCGACAATATGTCATGCTATTTTCGCTGGCACGACTATTGTAATTATTGAAAGTGTAAATGAAATAAACACTAAAAATTAATTAATTATGAGCAAAATAATTGGAATTGATTTAGGAACGACCAACTCTTGTGTTTCTGTAATGGAAGGAAACGAGCCAGTAGTAATCCCTAACTCAGAAGGAAAAAGAACCACGCCCTCTATCATTGCATTTATAGAAGGTGGTGAACGAAAAGTAGGTGATCCTGCAAAGCGTCAAGCGGTAACCAATCCGCTAAAAACTATCTACTCTATCAAAAGATTTATGGGGAATAAATATTCCGAATCTAAAATGGAGGCAGAAAGAGTTCCTTATAAAGTAGTGAAAGGAGACAACGATACGCCTAGAGTTGACATTGATGGTAGATTGTACACTCCACAAGAGCTTTCTGCAATGGTGCTGCAAAAAATGAAAAAAACAGCAGAAGACTACCTTGGTACAGATATAAAAGAAGCCGTGGTAACAGTACCTGCGTATTTTAACGATGCACAACGCCAGGCTACCAAAGAAGCAGGTGAAATTGCAGGTCTTAAAGTAAGTAGAATCATCAATGAGCCTACGGCAGCTGCCTTAGCTTATGGTTTGGATAAAAAAGGAATCGATCAAAAAATTGCAGTATTTGACTTTGGTGGAGGAACACATGATGTATCGATCTTAGAACTTGGAGATGGCGTATTTGAAGTACTTGCTACCGATGGTGATACTCACTTGGGTGGAGATGATGTAGATCAAAGAATCATTGATTGGCTTGCAGAGGAATTCAAAGCTGATGAAAACATTGATTTACGCAAAGATCCTATGGCACTTCAGCGACTTAAAGAAGCTGCAGAAAAGGCAAAAATTGAATTGTCATCTACTGCTAGTACTGAAATAAACCTTCCATATATCACGGCAACGGCTTCTGGCCCTAAGCACTTGGTAAGAACTTTGTCTAAAGCAAAGTTTGAGCAGCTGATAGATGATTTGATAAAAAGAACCATTAATCCTTGTAAAACAGCACTAGAAAATGCAGGCTTATCTACAAGTGATATTGATGAAATTATTTTAGTTGGTGGATCTACTCGTATTCCTGCAGTGCAAGAAGCAGTAGAGAAATATTTTGGAAAAGCGCCTTCAAAAGGTGTAAACCCAGATGAGGTTGTGGCGGTAGGTGCTGCTATTCAGGGTGGTGTGCTTACAGGAGATGTAAAAGATGTATTGCTGCTTGATGTAACTCCGCTATCATTAGGCATAGAGACTATGGGGAATGTAATGACCAAGCTTATTGAAGCCAATACTACCATTCCAACTAAAAAGTCTCAAGTGTTTTCAACAGCTGCAGACAATCAGCCATCGGTAGAAATCCATGTATTGCAAGGAGAAAGAGCCATGTCTGCTGACAATAAAACCATCGGACGTTTTCATTTAGATGGTATTCCACCAGCACCAAGAGGAAGACCTCAAGTTGAAGTAACTTTTGATATTGATGCCAATGGACTTATCAAAGTAACAGCCTCTGATAAGACTACAGGTAAATCTCAAGACATTAGAATTGAAGCTTCTTCGGGATTAACCGAGCAGGAAATTCAAAAAATGAAGGCCGATGCTGAAGCAAATGCAGATACAGACAAAAAAGCGAAAGAGACTGCAGAAAAAATAAATGCTGCAGATTCAATGATTTTTCAAACAGAGAGCCAACTCAAAGAGTTTGGGGAAAAGCTATCTGCAGAGAAAAAAGAACCTATTGAAACGGCTCTTGATACATTAAAAAAAGCATATGCTGCCAAAGATCTAGCTCAAATTGATCAAGCGATGGAGCAAATCAATGAGGCTTGGAAAAATGCAAGCGAAGAAATGTACAAAGCACAAGGAAACAATGCTCAAGAAGCTCCAAATACTGAAAATAAAGGAGCAAGCGAAAATTCTAAAAACAACGATGTAGAAGACGTTGAGTTTGAAGAAGTAAAAGATTAAGTTTTTTTTTCCATAGTTTTAAACCCCAAGATTTTTCTAAAAAATCTTGGGGTTTTTTTATGCGTATTATTTAATGAGTATTACTTTATATTTTGAAAAACCCAAGACTACAGAAAATACTGGTTTGAGTACCAACCTGAAATAAAGGAAGTTTTTTTGTTAGTCAAATATTGATCGTTCAAGTCAGGTTAGCAATGGCAATACCTCTTCGCTAAGATATTTAGAAAAACTATTTTTATAAGTTGTTTTTCTAAAAATTGTAACTGGTTGAATGCCTGTGATGGTATTTGTAACAAATATTTCCTCAGCTTTGTGAAGATCAAAAGGAGAGATGTTTGATTCTTCGCATTTATAAGTCTTATTTTTCTTGAAATAATCTATGATTTTAGCTCTTACAATTCCTTTTATACATCCGTCTGAAAGAGGTGGTGTCACCAGTTTTTTATTTTTGTATAGAAAAATGTTCCCATTCATAAACTCTACTACATTTTTCTTTTCATTTAAAAGGATGCAGTTGTTAAAGTGATTTTCTTTTGCGTAGATGCTTGCCAGCACATTGATAATTCTGTTGGTCGTTTTTAAAGTAGAGAGCAATCCAGCATTTATGTAGTGATCGTTGAACAGCTCTATCTCATAATTTTCTAAAAATGGCTGTTTTTTTAACTCACTAACTTCAATGATGTAATCAATTTCGTTACTTAGGGGAGTGTAAAGCCCTCCATCTTTTCTGGAAATTGTAAGCCTAACCCTGGCGTCATTTAAGTCATTGGAAACTAAAGTTTTTTGCACCTCACTTTCAAAAAAATCAAGGGTAAAATTCATGGGAATCTCCATTCGTAAAATACGCATGGAAGCCATTAGTCTGAAATAATGATTTTCAGAGAACACTATTTTTCCAGCAAGCACCTTCATGGTTTCAAAAACTGCATCGCCATACTTAAAACCCCTATTTTGATTTGAAAATAGAGGTGTTGATGGGTTTTTTAGTGTTCCATTCTGGTTGATCATTTCATTTGTATTTAATTATCAAGTCCTATGCTTTTTGGTATGAAAGCCTTTAAAATTTGATTATCAGTTTTTTCAATCAAATGCTTCGCTCACATTTTTGCTAGAAGTATATAAAAGGTTTGTGCAGCAGTATTCAAATATAATGGCTTAAATTTTTTTAAATACCACCATGGTTAACTAACAAAATCATTGACGATTTTCGTAATTTCTTCGAGCTGAGAAGTGTCTAATTCCGTATGCATGGGTAAAGAAATTACCTGGTCTTTTAAAGAGTTTGAAACTTTAAAGTCTTCCTCTCTATACCTAACATCTTGATAAGCCTTTTGGGCGTGTAGCGGTATGGGGTAATAAATTGCATTTGGAATATTTTTTTCTTTTAAGTGTTCATGCAATTCATCTCTTTGATGGTTTGCAATTTTTAAGGTATACTGGTGGTATACATGAGAAGAAAATGAATCTTTTGCGGGTGTAATGATGTTAGGGTTGGCTGCAAAAGCTTGGTCGTAATAGTCAGCTGCCTTTCTTCTGCTTTCGTTGTAACTATCAAGATGCGGAAGTTTTATCCTCAAAATAGCTGCCTGAATACTATCTAACCTTGAGTTTACACCAATTGCATCGTGATAGTAGCGTTTGTACATGCCATGGTTTACCAATCCTCTTATAATATGAGCCAAGTCATCGTTATTTGTAAAAATTGCACCTCCATCGCCATAGCACCCCAAATTTTTTGAAGGGAAGAACGAAGTAGTCCCGATATCTCCGATTGCACCTGCTTTTTTTGATTCACCATTTTTGAAAAAATAGTTTGCACCTACAGCTTGTGCCGTATCTTCAATTACGTAAAGATGGTGTTGTTTTGCAATCTCAAGCACTGCCTCCATATTGGCACATTGTCCGAATAGGTGAACGGGAATGATGGCCTTGGTTTTAGGCGTAATTGCTTTTTGGACAGCTTCAATATCAATGTTAAATGAATCTTTATCTACATCAACTAGCACAGGGGTGAGTTTAAGAATAGAAATCGCTTCAACGGTTGCCGCAAAAGTAAAATCTGCAGTAATTACCTCATCTCCTGGCTGTAACTCTAAACCCATCAGGGCTATTTGCAATGCGTCTGTTCCGTTAGCGCAAGGAATCACATGCTTTACATGGAGATAATTTTCTAAATCTTTTTGAAATGCGTGAACCTCTGGACCATTTATAAATGCTGAAGATTTTACTACTTCTAATATTTTTCGGTCAACTTGAGTGGCTATTTTTTTGTACTGACCTTTAAGGTCTACCATCTGTATTTTTCTCTTGTTTGAATTGAGAAAAGGAAATAGTTTTTTGAATTTCATTGCATTTTTATGTTGAAATTTATAGGTGATATCTTAATTAGATGAATCACCGTTTTAGCTACTTAGAATTACTTAACTCACGAACAAAAATCTAACTCACGAGAATAATAAAAAAATCAACCTAGTATGGTTTTACCATATATTAGAGTAATAGTAGGCAAAAGCGAATACAAGCAAGTTTGACTTTTGAATAACGAGTAACTATTCAGCTCTTAAAAAGAGATAAAATTTTAGCGTGTTGCTAGCGATTGTAAATCCTAAAATTTAGAAAAATCTAAAATGGCAAATCATCAGGCTCTGAGTCATTTACAGATGCTGTTTGCGCAGGAGCTTGAGCATTTGCTGTTTCAGGAGTTGTAGCCACTGCATTTTGCAAAGGATCTACTCTCCAGCCTTGGATTGAGTTGAAATAAACCGTTTGATTTTCTGGATTTATCCATTCTCTACCCTTAAGGTTGATGCCTATTTTTACTTCTTGACCAACTTGATAAGAGTTTAAAACATCGCATTTTTCTTGTACGAATTCAATTTTTAAAAACTGAGGATATTGCTCAACGGTTTCTAGCACCAGTTCTCTTTTCTTAAACCCATTTGCACCATAAGTTTGCGTGTCGTAGAGATGTTTGATTTTACCTGTAACTTCCATTTTAAATATATTTTGTTTCACAAAGTTAATTTTAAATTTTATTTGCTCAAGAAATTTTTAAACTATTTAAGTTGTTAAAAATAATATGTGCTTGAATAAATTAGGCTTTAGGGGTGATATTTCTTTTTTCAAGGCACTGTTAGGATTATCTTTAACTGAGTTGATTAAATTTAATAAAAAAGAAAAAAGAGGATTGTGAAAATTCAAAAAGTTAGGTAATTTGGGTGTGAAAGACCTGCTTTCGCTTGTTGGTTTGTTCAAACTTATGCATTACTTTAGCAGAACAACAATTTAAACTACAGATTAAGCATGAAAATTGGAATTAACGGCTTTGGTCGGATTGGAAGAATCGCTTTTAGAATTGCGATGCAAAAGGAAGATATGGAAGTGGTTGCTATCAACGATCTTTTGGAAGTTGAGCACTTAGCATATCTTTTAAAATACGACTCTGTTCACGGAAGATTTCAGGGAGAAGTAACTACCAATAATGGAAATTTGGTGGTGAATGGCAAAGAAATCAGGATTACTGCAAAGCGAGATCCTGCCGATTTGGAATGGAAAGCTGTGGGTGCTGAAATGATTCTTGAGTGTACAGGTATCTTTACAACTTTAGAAACAGCAAACGCTCACCTTGTTGCAGGTGCCAAAAAAGTGGTGATTTCTGCGCCTTCAAAAGATGCACCGATGTTTGTAATGGGAGTTAATCATCATGAAATCAAAGCAGAACAAACCATTGTGTCCAATGCTTCATGTACCACCAATTGCTTAGCACCTGTGGTAAAAGTTGTGAATGATAAATTTGGTATTGAAGAAGGAATCATGACTACCGTTCATGCATCTACAGCATCACAAGCGGTGGTAGACGGGCCTTCCAAAAAATGGAGGCTTGGAAGAAGTAGTTTGCTAAATATCATTCCTTCCTCTACAGGCGCTGCAAAAGCTATCGGAAAAGTGATTCCCGAGTTAGAGGGTAAACTCACAGGCATGGCTTTTAGAGTTCCAACTGCAGATGTATCGGTGGTAGACCTTACCCTAAGAACTGTAAAATCAACAAACTTAGAAGCTATAAAGGCTGCTTTAAAGCAAGCTTCCGAAAATGAATTGAAGGGCGTTCTTGGGTATACAGATGAAGAGGTAGTATCTCAAGATTTTGTGTCTGAACCCAGAACTAGTATATTCGATGCAGCCGCAAGTATTGGTCTTGGCGATCGATTTTTTAAATTGATAGCATGGTATGACAATGAATATGGCTATTCTACAAAACTTTTGGAGCTTGCAAAAACTTTACACGCAAAATAGCAGGAAAGCATTGGTGCTTACTAAGTCTATTTGCTAAGTTTATTCAAATCATATAGTTTTATAATCATTTGATTCTCTTTTATTAAAAGAGTTATTGATCATTTCGCTAAGATATATTTAAGAAAATGATATTGATTGCTGATGGAGGTTCTTCTAAGGTTGACTGGGTTTTGATGTCCAAAGATGGTGTCGTACTGATGAAAACCCGGACCAAAGGACTCAATCCAAATGTTACCTCAAGTGATTTGCTAGAAAGTAGATTGGCTAACAATGTAGATATATTAGCGGTAAGGAATCAGGTAACAGAGTTTTATTTTTATGGTGCGGGCTGTAGTGAACAGCGTGCAATCAAAGAAATTTCAGAGGTATTTCACTCTTTTTTTTCGAATGCAAAAATTGAAGTAAAAGAAGATACTTACGCCGCAGTATATGCAGTTGCCAAAACACCTTCTATTGTATGTATTTTAGGCACAGGATCTAATGCTTGTTATTTTGATGGCAAATCAATTGATGTGAGAGTGCCTTCTTTGGGTTATATACTCATGGATGAAGCTAGCGGCAATTACTTCGGGAAAAAGTTGATTCAGGATTATTTTTATCATAAAATGCCAGTTCAAGAACGGTCAGCGTTTGAAAATATGTTTGAAGTAACTAGCGGTAAAATCAACGAAAATGTTTATAGCAAAGAGAATCCCAATAGGTATTTAGCATCATTTGCTCCTTTTTTATTTGGATTTAAAGATTCTAGCTATTGCCAACAACTTCTTTATGATGGAATTAATAAGTTCTTTGAAAATAAGGTGCTTGCTTTTTCAGAATCTAAATCTGTTCCCATACATTTTGTTGGCTCTATCGCTTATTATGCTTCAGATACCATTAAACAAGTAGCGGATTCTTATTCTTTAGAACTCGGAAAAACTTTACAAAAGCCTATTGAAGGATTAATTAGGTATCATCGTGAAAAGATAAATAGCTAAAGATAAATTATTTGTGATTTAATTTAGCAAGAATTTCAACTATTGTTTGAGTTTTCTTATAATTGGGAGTAGGTCATTTTAAATAAGCTCAAACTTCAAATATTTTTGAAATTTTGAGAGCTGCCTTATTTTAGGCTATATTCGCTGAATATTTGGTTAAAAAAAAGTTGGTATAAATTTCTATAGATAATTTGAAAATAGGACTGTCACTTATGAATATTTCTCATTTTACCAAAAATACCATCCAAAACTTGATGAATTCTCTATGAAGAATAAGGCAAAAAAAAGAGAAACCATCAAGCAGAAACTCATCAACAAATACCGCCTGGTAATTGTAAACGAGAATACTTTTGAAGAACGTTTTGCGTTTAGGCTAAATCGATTAAATGTATTTTTAGTAGTTGGCTTTGTCTCTATTTTTTTGGTTGTTGGCACTACTTACCTCATTGCTTTTACAAAACTCAGAGAATACATTCCAGGATATTCAGATCCTAAAATCAACAAAGATTTAATGAAATTGGTATATGTGTCTGATTCACTTCAGAAAAGCATAAAATCAAATGAGCTGTATATAAAAAATGTACAAGAAATATTGGCTGGGAATGCAGCTAAAGTAATGAGTAAAAAAGACACCATACTTTCTAATAACCTGCCAGATAAAGATCAATATGATCTGAGTTCTTCAAAATCTGAACGAGAATTTATAGAGAAAGTTGCTTCTCAAGATAGGTATAGTCTACTTCCAGAAGCTGTAAAGATTGCTAAAGTGGTATTTTTTGAACCTGTAAAAGGGAATGTTATAAGCACTTATGATACCGAAGAAAGACGATATGCAGTAGGCATAGCGGTAGATAAATACACACCTATAAAGGCAGTAGCAGATGGCACAGTAATATTTGCAGAATGGACAGCTCAGCATGGAAATGTTTTGATATTAAAGCATTTAGGAGGGTTTACATCTGTTTATAAACTCAATGCTTCACTCCAAAAAAAGCAAGGAGATCTTGTGAAATCTGGCGAAGTAATTGCAACTTCTGGAGCTTTTGTAGGAGGGCAGGAACGAACGCCTTATTTGCATTTTGAACTTTGGAATGAAGGCTACCCTGTGAATCCATCGAATTATATTGATTTCGAATAATGAGCATCAGTTATATTTTAGCAAAATTATTTGCACCAATAGTTGCAAAAAGAACTTACAAGGCAAGCAGCAACGCTTCAGAAGTACAATCAGCATTGCTGAAACAACTCCTTGAAAAAGCAAAACACACCAAATTTGGCAAAGCGCATCATTTCAGCCAAATCGAAACTTATGAAGACTATAAAAAACGTGTTCCAGTAAGAGATTACGAGGATTTAAAGCACTATATTGAAGAAGTAGTAGATGGTAAACCAGATATTCTTTGGAAAGGGAAACCAGCATATTTTGCAAAAACTTCTGGCACCACCTCTGGAAATAAATACATTCCACTTACCAAGGATGCTGTTCCAACACACATGAACGCTGTTCGAAATGCGCTTTTGCTTTATGTTAATGAAACCAAGCAAGCAGATTTTTTAAAAGGAAAAATGATCTTCCTGCAGGGAAGCCCTGAGCTAGAGGAAAAGCACGGAATTAAGTTTGGCAGGCTTTCGGGTATTGCAGCTCATTATATTCCAAAATACCTCCAAAAAAATAGGCTACCAACTTGGGAGACCAACTGCATTGATGATTGGGAAAAGAAAGTAGATGCTATTATCGAAGAAACTTTGAAGGAAGATATGACCTTGATTGGTGGAATTCCTTCATGGGTACAAATGTATTTTGAGGGAATCGTAAAAAAAACAGGTAAAAAAGTAGGAGAGGTGTTTCCGAATTTTAAACTGCTTGTTTTTGGTGGTGTGAACTTTGAGCCTTACAAAAATAAATTTGATGATTTGATTGGTAGAAAAGTAGATACCCTAGAGCTTTACCCAGCTTCTGAAGGGTTTATTGCCTACCAGGATAAGCAGAAAGAAACAGGTATGCTTTTGTTGGTTGACAATGGAATTTTTTATGAATTCATACCTGTAGATGAATTTTATAAAGAAAATCCAACCAGGTTGTCTATTGCCGAAGTACAGCTGAATCAAAATTATGTAATCATACTCAGTACCAATGCTGGATTGTGGGCATACAATATTGGCGATACGGTTTCATTTACATCACTCAAGCCACCAAGAATTGTGGTAACAGGTAGAATTAAACATTTTATTTCTGCTTTTGGAGAACATGTAATTGGAAAAGAGGTGGAAGAAGCCATGAATTTATGTACCAAAGGAACAGAAATTCAGGTAACTGAATTTACCGTGGTTCCTCAAGTAAATCCCTCTTCGGGATTGCCTTACCACGAATGGTTGATTGAGTTTGAAAAAGAACCAGACAATCTTGATGAATTTGCAAATCGCATAGATGAAGAAATGCAACGTCAGAATAGCTACTACCTCGATTTGATTCAAGGGAATATACTCACAACCCTTAAAATTTCAGCAATTGAAAAAGGAGGATTTAAAAATTATATGAAATCAATTGGCAAGCTGGGCGGTCAAAACAAGGTACCAAGGCTTTCAAACGATCGAAAAATTGCAGATGCCATGTTGGCAAAGTCTCCTAAGTAAATGTTGCATTTGCGAATTAAATCCAACATTTTTTTTAAATTGGATGAGAATGAATCCAACAAATCTCAACACAATAATTAAAAAATGAATTCATCAACAAGCTTTTCTAATCAAGTAGATTTTTTGTTTAAAGAATATACAGGCTGGTTTTCAGATATTATTTTCTTTAAAATTCCTTTTACAGATAGCATTCAAATTCCTTGGGTGGTTATTTTATTGGTTGCGGGTGCACTTTTTTTTACCATTCAATTTTCATTTGTTCAATTTAGGTTATTTCCGTTGTCATTTGCTGTTATTATGGGAAAGTACAGGAAAGAAGTGCCTAATGAAGAAGACTTTGTCGAGACCACCCAGCAAGTAGAGGAACAAGAAAAACACTCCAAAGGAAATGGTGAGATTTCTCATTTTCAGGCACTCACTGCTGCACTTTCAGCCACTGTTGGATTGGGTAATATTGCAGGAGTAGCCATTGCTATATCAATTGGAGGTCCTGGAGCTACTTTTTGGATGATACTTGCTGGATTATTGGGCATGGCATCTAAATTTGCCGAGTGTACACTGGGTTTAAAATACCGTACCATAGACAAGGATGGAAAAGTTTATGGGGGTCCTATGTATTATTTATCCAAAGGATTTAGCAACAAAGGTGCTTTCATGAAAAATCTTGGTAAGTTTTTGGCAGTGGTATTTGCAATCATGATTGTGGGAGGTTCTTTTGGAGGAGGTAACATGTTTCAAGCAAATCAAGCTGCTGCTCAAATGATTAGTTTGCTTGATTTAAACAATGATTTTGCAGGAATGTTCTTTGGAATAGCAATAATTATTGGAATTGTAATTATTGGTGGCATCAAAAGGATTGCAACAGTTACAGAAAAAATTGTGCCTTTTATGGCTGCGCTATATGTTGGAACAGCGCTGGTTATCATTGTACTAAACTACCCATTGGTTCCTGTTGCAATTGATTTGATATTTGACGGCGCTTTTTCTAATGCTGGAATTGCTGGGGGAATATTTGGAGTGATTATTCAAGGATTTAAAAGAGCTGCTTTTTCAAATGAAGCGGGTGTTGGTTCGGCAGCCATCATTCATGCTGCAGTTAAAACAAGGTATGCTGCTAGCGAGGGGATTGTTGCTTTGTTGGAGCCATTTATAGATACCGTTGTAATTTGCACCATCACAGCACTGGTGCTTATCATTACCAATATCGACGGCAACTTCCTAACCTATGGGCAAGAAATCTCTAAAGGCGTAGAAATGACCTCTATTGCTTTTGAATCAGTCATTCCAAATGCTTCTATACTACTTACTGTAGCAGTTGTGTTATTTGCTTTTTCCACCATGATTTCTTGGTCGTATTATGGCATGCAGGGTTGGAAATATCTTTTTGGAAAAGGCAAGCTTACAGATTTAGTGTATAAGTTACTTTTTTTAGTTTTTGTAGTCATTGGATCAAGCATCAGCCTAGGAGCGGTGATTGATTTTTCGGATGCGATGATTTTTGCAATGGTGGTGCCAAACATGATAGGGTTGGTGGTATTATCACCAGTTGTAAAATTAGAATTGGGTAAATACCTGCGTTACATAAAAATATGCAAGTCTTCATAGTTTTTAAATGAGCTTACCATTTCACTATTTTAAATATAGCAAGGCTCAGCAAAGTGGTCTTTTCATATTGCTTTTTGTAATCACCGTATTGCTTTTAGCCAATCAGTATTTTCCGTTCTCATCTAAAAATGAAATATTTGTTGACCATGAATTGATGAATCAATTCCAAAAAGAGGTCGATTCGCTATCGAAGCTAAAAAAACAAAAGAAGTACCAGTTAAAGCCATTCAATCCAAATTATTTATCTGATTATAAGGGTTATCAATTAGGGTTGAGTATTGAAGAAATAGATCGATTATTAACTTACAGAAGTCAAGGGAAATTTGTGAACTCTGCTATTGATTTTCAGAAAATAACCAAGGTGAGTGATAGCTTGCTAACTACAATCGCTCCGTATTTTAAATTTCCAGATTGGGTAAAAAAGCAAGTTTCTAAAGAGAAAAAAATTCACAAAGCAATTGTAAAAAAAGATTTGAATACAGCTACGGCATTAGATTTTAGAAGCATTAACGGCATTGGAGAGGCGTATTCAAATAGAATTGTAAAGTATCGAAACTTCCTGCAAGGTTTTTCAACCCACGATCAATTAAAAGAGGTGTATGGCTTGGATGAATCGCTTCAAAAAAAGATACTTACACGCTTTAAAATCAAAGAAAAACCAATAATTAAAAAGCAGAATATCAATACAGCTACTTTTAAAGAGGTGCTAGCATTGCCTTACACCAATTATGAAATGACAAAGATGATTTTTAATTATAAGAACCAAGTAGCTAAGATCAAATCTATTGATGAACTAATAGGAATAAAGGATTTTCCTTCAGGAAAAATCGACAGATTGTTGCTATATTTGCATACAGAATAAAGACTGTTCAATTAAATCAATTCAATGTATTTTACAGAAAATCACGAGGCGTTTCGTCATAGTTTTAAAAGCTTTTTACAAAAAGAAATTGTTCCGAATGTAGATAAATGGGAACAACAAGGTTATATTGATAAAGAAGCTTTTCAGAAGTTTGGCGAAATGGGTTACTTCGGGCTTAGCTTTCCAGAAAAATACGAAGGTTTGAATTTAGATTTCTTCTATACTGTCGTTTTTTTAGAAGAACTTCAAAAAATAAATTCAGGAGGAACTGCTGCTGCAATCTGGGCTCATACTTATTTAGCAATGCCACACATCAATGCTGAGGGTTCAGAACAGCTCAAAAATGAATATTTAACGCCAAGCATTCTAGGAGAAAAAGTAGGTTGTCTTTGTATTTCAGAGCCTTTTGCAGGTTCTGATGTAGCGGGCATAAGAACCACAGCTACTAAAAATAAGGAGGGAAATTACCTTATAAATGGTTCTAAAATATTTATAACCAACGGAATGTATTCCGATTACCTGATTGTTGCAGCTAAAACCAATCCTTTAGAAAAGCACAAAGGCATTGGTATGTTTTTGCTTGATAGAAATATGCCAGGAATTTCTTCTACCAACTTAAAGAAACTAGGCTGGAAGGCTTCTGATACCGCTGAAATATCTTTTGACAATGTAGAGGTTTCTGCTACTCATTTGCTAGGCGAGGAAGACAAGGGATTTTCATACATCATGCGTCATTTTGCTTCCGAGCGTTTGATCATGGCAATCAATGCACATGCTAGCGCAGAATATGCATTGGATTACACCCTTAACTATATGTCTACGAGAACTTCTTTTGGAAAAAAACTAGATACTTTCCAAGCATTGAGACATAAAATTGCAGAGATGGCAAGCGAGGTAGAATTATGTAAAACCTATAATTATACCATTGCAAATAAGCTAGACAAAGGAGATTATGTAGTAAAAGAAGCAAGTATAGCAAAACTTACTTCTACAAAAATGGCTGATAGCGTTATCAATGAGTGTCTTCAGTTACTTGGGGGTTATGGATACATGGAAGAATATCCTTTGGCGCGATTGTGGAGAGATAGCCGATTGGGCAGAATAGGAGGGGGGACTTCAGAAATTCTTAAAGAGATCATTGCAAAAATGATCATCGATAAAAAAGATTATAAGCAGCCTGTTGATCAACAAAAAGAATTGATTTCAAAAACATAAAAGCTCAAGATGAATTCAGCTTTTTGCGTTAGGTTACTTTCATTTTTCCCAAAACAAATAGTAGCACAATTGGAATTCCTAATAGTAAAATGGTAGAAAGATTATTTTCTAAGACTACTGGGTAGAGTAGTATGGTTAAGACATAGCCCCCAATTGCACCGCCAAGATGAGCCGCATGCCCAATGTTACCCATTTCACTTTTCATTCCGTAAATCGAGTATAAGATATAGAGCAGTCCAAACACATAGCCAGGAATACCAACTGGAATAAAAAGAATGCCCACTTTCATTTCTGGAAATAATAAAATTGAAGAAAAAATAATACCCGCAACAGCACCTGAGGCACCTACAGCACTGTAATAGTGATTTTTTTTATGAAAGAATAGTGTTAGCAGCCCTCCAGCAATTAAACTTCCTGTATAAACCATTGCAAACATAAGTCCACCAAGAGCATAACTAACAATAGGTGCAAAAGAGTAAAGCACATACATATTTAAAATCAAGTGCATAAAATCTGCATGCAAAAAACCTGAGGATATAAGTCTGATATACTCTTTTCCATGTTGAATTTTACCAATTTGAAACTTGTATTTGTTAAAAAAATCAAGGTTGTTAAAGCCAAGTAAAGAAATGATCACATTTGCAATAATGATGATGAGAATAGTGGTTTCTATATTCATAAGATGATTGTTTTTTCTTTAAAAAATTTTCAAAAAAAAAACCGAATGAGGTTTAATATCTCTCATTCGGTTCTGAATTTTTAAATCTGTAATTCAATTTATACAGTTGTATTTACTTTTACAGACTTTACGGTTTGTATGATTCTGCCAGCAATTTTATAAGGGTCGCCATTAGAAGCAGGTCTTCTGTCTTCTAGCCATCCTTTCCATCCTTTTTCTACTGTAATGAGTGGTATTCTTATAGAAGCGCCTCTATCTGAAATACCATAAGAGAAATCAGTCAATTTTGCGGTTTCATGTAAGCCAGTTAAACGTTGGTTGTTATGAGCGCCATAAACTGCCATGTGTTCTTGTGTAACGGGTCTGAATGCTTCACAAATTTGCTCGTAAATTTCTTGTGATCCACACTCTCGTAGCGTAGAGTTTGAAAAATTAGCGTGCATACCAGAACCATTCCAGTCACCTTTTATTGGTTTAGGATGGTACTCGATGTAGTAATTATAATCTTCAGTGAGTCTGTCTAGTAGGTAGCGAGCTACCCAAACTTGGTCTCCAGCATTTTTTGCTCCTTTGGCAAATATTTGGAATTCCCATTGCCCAGGTGCAACTTCTTGGTTTACTCCCTCAATATTTAAGCCTGCTTCCATACACATATCCATGTGTTCTTCTACAAAGTCTCTTCCCCATGTATATCTCCCGCCAACAGAGCAATAATATTTACCCTGTGGACCAGGGAAACCTCCTCGTGGAAAGCCAAGGGGTAGGTCTGTTTTGGTATCCATTAAAAAATACTCTTGTTCAAAGCCAAACCAAAAATCATTGTCGTCGTCATTAATTTTTGCTCTTGCATTTGAACTGTGTGCAGTACCATCGGCATTTAATACTTCGCACATTACTAAGTAGCTGTTTTCTCTAATAGGATCTGGGTAGATAGCAACAGGTTTTAGTAAGCAGTCTGATGAATTGCCTTCGGCTTGTTGCGTAGAGGATCCATCAAAAGACCAGATATCACAGTCTTCAAGTTTACCGCTAAAATTGTTTTCAACCTTAGTTTTACTCCTCATGTTTTGAGTAGGTTTATGGCCATCTAGCCATATATACTCTAGTTTTGATTTTGACATAGTTGATAGATTATATTAGTTATTTTTTTTCGAAAATATAAAAATTTTTTGAAAGAATGGGTTTAGGTTAAAACTATTTGGCATTTTAAAGCTGATCAATAATCCCTGTAATTCGATCTTTATCGGTATTGTAATCCATGTTTTCTGCTTGTTTTTCAGGAAACTGCTCAATCATTATTGTTGAAGAAGGAAAAGCAAATCCCACGCCAAGTTCGGTTGCTAAATTTAAAATGGACATGTTAAGACGGTGTCTGCATGACAATCCATCTACCCAATTGATTTTTAGAAAATAGACATTCATCAGTATTTCTAATGAAAAATCTTCATAAGAAGTAAAATCTACTGTGTATAAATCTTTTCTAGTGTCAGGACTTTTATGAATAATTGTTTTGATACCATCTACAAATGCTTGAATTAACTCAGGAGGAGTGTCATAACGAATCCCCAATTTTGTACTATATCTTCTATAAATCAACATTCCTTTGTTATTGATGGTCATTTCGGAAAAAGTACTGTTAGGAACTTGATAAATAGAAGTATCAATAGCTCTTACCCTGGTAGATCTAAACCCAACATTTTCTACCCACCCTTCTACTTTTTCATTTTCTATATAATCTCCAATTTTAAAAGGCTGATCCAGAAAAATCATTACGGTACCTATCAAGTTTTTTACCGTATCCTGAGATGCCAAGGCTAATGCCAAACCACCAATAGACGCACCTGCAACCACTGTGATAGGGTCTACGCCAAAAAGCGATAACAGTTTAAGAATACCAATAAATATTACCAAAATGCTAAGTGAATTCTGGATGACAGGGATCAACTGATTTGCGAGCTTATTTTTTGAGGCAGCTACTGCTTCTGAGTAAAAACTTACTACAACAGCACCCAATTTTAGTAAGATGTACATCCAAAATGAAGTAGTTACTATGTTGATTATCAAATAAATAAAACTATTTAAATGAATATTGAACATAAGCGCGGGCATCATGGTTTTTAAAAACCAGACAATGATTAAAAAAACAATAGGTCTTGGCATTTTCTTTAACGCTTTTTCAGTTGACTCGTTTGTTTTTCTGAAAAGGAGATATTGTGTTTTTTTAAGTAAAAAGAAAATGGGTTTGACAAATAAGTAGAATATAAAAATGGAGATGAGCATTAAAATAAACACGACAACATAGGCGCTATGTTTTATACCCAAAAACTCACCATTGCCCATGATTAGTACCAGGTCAATCAATTTTTTTGCATACCATGGATATACTTGCGAATAAATTTGGTCTACCTTACTTGCTGATTCTTTCGAATAATACCAGCTATTACCAACTTTTTCCAAATAAATTTCAGGCATTTTATCTGGAAATAAAACATACCTATTTCCATATCTTAAATTGGTAGAATCAATGTAAGATATATCGGTTGGGACTTTGTTATAGTCAATTTTTAAACCCTTTCCGTCGTATATTTTTTTTAATTTTTTTGCAATTTCCCTTGCTTTTTTTCCTTTGTAACCCCTAATGGTTTTTGCGGATTTTGTTGGGCTGTAGGATTCCTCTTCTTCTAAAAAATATTGATGGGTGAATATGGTAGCATTAGGATTGCTTAAGTCAACCTCTACTTTCTGTTGAGAGAATAAGATTTTAGGAATCAACAGGATAAATAGACAAATAATTGCTATTTTTTTCAAGGTATTTGGTTGTGAAATACCAAGTTGTTGTTCTGAAACGAGTCTATTTTTTAACATAGTTTTCTTAAACTTAGTGTAAATTCATTCTTGAAATAAATATAATTTCGTAAAAATAACCAATCTATACAATCAAATATAGTTTATTCGGTTGGCTTCAAATTCAAAAATACTTAGTTTCTAACTTGATGCTCTACAAACATTTCGAGTGCTACGAGTGTCGTATGTAAGTAAGCCCTAAATTCTACATCTGTACCGATTTTTGGTCTGTATTTTTCGTAATCTCCAAAAGAACCATCGTTGTTTTGTCTGTATAGTAAACGATTGTATGAGTCTTGAAATAAATCATCTGTTTGCTTTAAAAAAACCATGCAAGTTAGTAGTTCAGCCACTAGGTCATCGTCTTCTTGTTCCTCAAATTCAGCTACCAGTGGAGGTAATATTTTAGATAAATAAGCAAGATCTTTTTCGTCAAATTTAGTTTGAGTTAGGGCATTTCCGTAATCATAAGCAGCAAACACAAAATGTGTAAGTATGTAGGCATTTGTTCTTTTGTAATAAGATACAGGCTGTTGGCTAGAAATAGGCCCCTTCAAGTTTTTGGATTTGAGGAGAATTGCGGGTTTTTCTAATTCAAAAAAATCGTAGTATTTATCAAAAACCACGCGTTGCCATTCACCTCTTATTCTCATATGGTCGTCCATTCGTTTCTTCACCTTTTGAAACTCTTTTTTGTAGTAGGTAATATCAAAACCTAGCTCTTTAAAAAGCCACATGATTCTCATATAGGACATGCTATTTTTTTTGAATAGCTTATCATCTACCGTTGCCATATTATGATAATCAGCATTTTTTGTAACCTCATAAAAAGGTTTGATCCTTTCTTGGATTTCTTTTCTGGATGCCTCATCTTCAAGTACTTTGTTTAGTTTTAGATAAAAACCTAAAAATTCTGCAAAATACTTTTTATCAGCAAGTCCTTTATTTCTAATATAATCTAAATCAAAGTAAAGCTTATCAGCATACACTTTTGATTGCTGAATCAAGTTTTCAATAGTATTGGAATTGCCTACTTTTTCTTTGGGTTCTTTCTCGGTTGCTGTTTTTTGAGCAGCAGCAGTCTTAGATGCTATTAATTTTTGCTGATTGACTTTAGCTTCATTTCCGCAAGAAATGGTCAAAAAGAGTAAAAGTAATATTGCAAAAGCTTTCATATCTGTACTCAGTATTTTAGTTAGTAGAAATTTAATGATGAATTAAGAATACATTTCATCTCTTAGCTCGCTGATTTTTTTATCATTCAAGTATTCATCAAAAGTAGTTTGTCTATCAATAACTCCTTTAGGCGTAATTTCTAAAATTCTATTGGCAACTGTTTGTGCAAATTCGTGGTCATGTGTAGTGAAAATCATGGTTCCTTTAAAGTTTTTAAGCGAATTATTCAACGCTTGAATAGACTCTAAGTCAAGGTGACTGGTTGGTTCATTAAACATCAAAACATTGGCTCTTTTCATCATCATTCTAGAAAGCATGCAACGCACTTTTTCTCCTCCAGAAAGTACATTTGATTTTTTTAGTGCCTGCTCTCCACTAAAGATCATTTTTCCTAAAAATCCTCTCAAATGCACTTCTTCTTTCTCTTGATCTGTTTTTGCATATTGTCTAAGCCAGTCTACCAAGTTTAAATCACCATTTTTAAAAAAATCTGAATTGTCTGCTGGTAAGTAGGATTGCGAAGTGGTGATTCCCCATTCAAACTTTCCTGAATCTGGTAGAATATGACCGTTTAATAATTCATAAAATGCAGTAGTAGCTTTGGTGTTTTTAGAAACCAATAGCACTTTATCGTTTTTTTTAAGGTTGAGGTCTATGTTTTTAAACATGACTGCTCCATCTAATGATTTTGACAAACCTTCCGCATTTAGTATTTGATCACCAGCCTGACGTTCGTACTCAAATATAATGGCAGGGTATCTTCTGCTAGAAGGACGAATGTCTTCTATATTTAGTTTTTCAATCATTTTTTTTCTACTCGTAGCCTGCTTTGATTTTGCAGCATTGGCAGAAAATCTTCTGATAAAATCTTCTAGCTCTTTTTTCTTTTCTTCTGATTTTTTGTTTGCTTGATTTCGTTGTTTGCTAGCAAGTTGACTGCTTTCGTACCAAAAAGTATAGTTACCAGTATAGTGATTGATTTTATTATAGTCTATATCGGATACGTGTGTGCAAATAGCATCTAAAAAGTGACGGTCGTGCGAGACAACAATCACCGTATTTTCAAATTCTATCAAAAAGTTTTCTAGCCATCTAATGGTTTCGAAATCCAGATCATTGGTAGGTTCATCCATAATCAGCACATCTGGGTTTCCAAACAATGCTTGCATCAGTAGCACTTTTACTTTAGATTTTGCATCCAACTCACTCATTTTTGAGTAATGATGTTCTTCTGAAATTCCAAGGTTTGATAAAAGCGTTGCGGCATCACTTTCTGCATTCCAGCCACCCATCTCTTCAAACACAACGCCAAGCTCACCCACTTTTACGCCATCTTCTTCACTAAAATCTGGTTTTGCGTAAATGCTATCCATTTCTTTTTTGATTTCGAATAGCTCTTTGTTTCCCATCATTACAGTGTCTAGAACTGTTTGGTCGTCATAAGCAAAGTGATCTTGCTTTAAAACGCTCATTCTTTTACCAGTTTCTAAACTTACATTTCCGGAGGTTGGATCAAGGTCTTTGGCTAATATTTTTAGGAAGGTGGATTTTCCTGCACCATTGGCTCCAATGATTCCATAACAATTACCATTCGAAAATTGAGTGTTTACTTCATCAAAAAGTATTCTTTTTCCAAACTGAACTGATAAATTTGATACTGATAACATATATATTATAAATTTTATAATGCAAAACTAAGCATTTAGACTAGGCTGCTTGAAAAAAATGAAAATGATTTTTTGTTTTTTTTTCGAGGAGGCTGAGGCAGGCTCAAAGGTTACTAATTTTTACGATGTCTAAATAAATAGCTTTTTTCTTCTTCACTCAGTTTTTCGTAGCCAGATTTACTGATTTTATCTAAAATTTCATTGATTTTTTGCTGTTTGGGTTTTTCTTGGTCGCTTGCTTTCCAGCGTTTTGATTTGTAAACTGTTTTTAAATGACTTTTTGATTTTTTTTGTTTGAATAGATTTGCGAAAAAATTCAACAAATCTTCAAACCATTTACCTATGTCATTCCCTAATTTTAATTGACTCATATAAATAAATCCAAAGGTTGCACCCGAAAGGTGTGAGATGGCATTTCCTTTATAAGCATTTGCCAATTGTAATAAATTCAATCCAAGCCAAATAACCGCCAATACCCAAAGCTTAACACTGCCAATAAATCTTAATTTTAATTCATAATTAGGCATTTTAGCAACCATTCCTATAAAAATAGCAGAAACGCCTGCGGAAGCACCAATTAAAATTTCAGGTGTTTGATTTGCAAATTCTGTATTTAAAAATTCATGGTAAAAAATAAAACCCAAGGCTCCTATAATAATACCCAAAAAGTAAAAATTTACAAAATGTTTGACACTCATGTAGGATAAAAACAAATTTCCGATGTAATACATTACCAATAAATTAGAAAGTATATGAGGCATTCTAAGATGTGTAAAGCCGTAGGAAATTAACGTCCATGGTTTTGCTAACAGTGATTCGAATGTTGGAGGGAGCCCCAGCCAAGTATCTGCTAGCGTTTTAAAAATAGAGGCGATTAAGAAACAAAATACATTAACGTATATGATCTTTTCTACAATATTTGCGCTTGTGTAAGCGTACTTTATTTCTTTTAAAAAAGACATTAATCCCAACGTTTAAATGGATTTTTCTTCCAATAATTAAAAATGAGAAAGCCAACCAAAGCGCCTCCAACGTGTGCAAAATGAGCAATGTTTGAGCCAAAGATGGAAAATCCAGTAATGCCAGAAAACAAATCAATTAGAATGATGCCCGGAATAAAGTATTTTGCAGCAATGGGTACTGGAATAAAAATAAGTCCCAGTTTTGCATTCGGAAAAGACATGCCAAATGCCACCAGTATACCATAGACAGCTCCTGATGCACCAACTGCAGGGGTGTGATAAAATCTATTGATCTCTACCAGTAAATTTGGATTGATAGATTCGGGTGTTAATGACGGATTTTTTTTGAGAATTTCTTCGCAAAGCTCAAGAAAATAACCATCGTAAACTTGTGTTCGAATCTCCAATATTTGCGAAAGTTCGCTTTGAGTAATTCCAAGTGCTATTAAATTTTCATAAAAGGAATTGAATTGAATATAATTGACCAAAGTATAAATCAGTGCAGCACCAACCCCTACAGAAAGGTAGTAAAATAAAAACTTCTTTTTTCCCCACATTTGCTCAAGTGGAGTTCCAAAAGCCCAAAGCGCATACATATTAAAGAGAATGTGGAAAATACCAGTTTGGCTGTGCATGAACATATAAGTTGCATACTGCCAAATACCAAAGTCTGGACTTTCTGGAAAATGAAGCGCAAATAAATTTTGCAAATCAAAGTCTACTATTTTTGGTGCAATAAACAGTAGTATATTTATGATTAAGAGGTGTTTGATTCCCTCTGTAAGTCTTTCCATCATAGTGGTTTAGTTGCTAAAAAGCACTTTCAATTAAAGTTAAATTCTTTTTTAGGATGATTTATTGAATCCTATACTAATCGCAAAAATCAACTAAAAACTAGAATCAGCAAAATAAATGGAATTATAGATTTGATCTTTCAGCTCAAAAAAATCAACTGAGTTCATTCCTTTTAAACTCGCTCAATATAATTGCTGCTGCATTTGCTACGTTGATACTCTCGGTAGGGAACTCTTTTTTTGCCTGAGGAATGGAAATTCTTTGGGTGCTGAGATTTAGTAGTTCCTTACTGATGCCATTTGCCTCATTACCAAAGATAATGATGCCTTCTTTGGGCAAAGAGGTCTTGTAAATATCATCTCCTTGCATGGTTGTGGAATATACAGGAAGCTTTGTGTTTTCAATTACTTTTTTTAAATCTGTATAAACAATTGATAATCTGGATAAAGAACCCATACTTGCCATCACAGTTTTGGGGTTATAGCAATCTACCGTATTGTGAGAGCAGCTCAGCTGATCTACTCCAAACCAATCGCATAGCCGAACGATGGTTCCTAAATTCCCAGGGTCGTTTATACAGTCTAATGCTACCATCAAACCTGTTGTTTTGATCAGCTCTTTTGGAGGTATTTCAAAAAGCGCCAATACTTTGGTGGGGGTAGAGAGTTGGCTTATTTTCATCATTTCGCTTGGCAAAATGAGTGTTTTCTTTTTGATAAATTCATAGCCTTCCAACGAAGTGGTGTATAAATGACTCAATTGGTAGTTAGAGTTCAGAAATTCATGAACGGTTTTGATGCCTTCAACTACAAATAATAGGTGTTGAAATCGGTTTTTTTTAGTTTTTAGACTATTGATCAGTTTGATCTGATTTTTGGACAAGCTCAACTTTAATTATTTATTTTGAAACTAATTTTATAATCGCCTTAAAAAATCTTATTTTTGAGAGGTGTTTCCGATAGTTGGCAACATGAACTCATAAAATTTTTGAAATCGAGCGCACTATAAAATTACTGTTTTTTGATCAAGTTTGCCCATAATTTTATAACTACGCTTATAGTTGCTTACCTTTTTTCTTCGTGCAACGCAACCAAATATGTTGATGAAAGCGAATATTTACTCACCAAAAACACGGTTTATGTAAACGGAAAGAAAAATATAAGCGATGAGGTAAATGATTATGTAGTGCAACGCCCCAATCAAAAGTTGCTAAACCTAACGCCTTTTTCTCTTCATGTTTACAACATTGGTAATAAATATTATCACGATGATTTTGAGCAATGGAAATTATCGCATCCTAAAACTGGAAAGATGTTAACAAAGGTTTTTTCTAAAAAAACGGCAAAAGGGTATTATAATTTTAGAAAGGGCATTCATAAATGGTTTTTAAAAAACGGAGAAGCCCCTGTAGTGCTAGATTCTAAAAAAACAAATCAAACAATTCAAAATCTTACCCAACATTTTTACAACGAAGGTTATCTCAACGCTTTTGTTGCAAGTGATCTGCAAAAAAAATCAAAAAAAAGAATTCATGTAGATTATAAAGTAAACACCAATGAAATATTTAAAATTAATCAGTTTTCTACAACTATTGATTCAAAGGTGTTAGATTCTGTTTATCAGCAGCATAAAGAGCAGTCTTATTTGAAAAAAGGAGTTCCGTTTAAGCTATCATACTTTAGAGAAGAGCAAGATAGACTTACCAATATCTTTAGAAATAGTGGTGTTTACCGTTTTAATAAAAATGCCATCACCTTTGAAGCTGATACCCTTAAAAACAAATACCGACCTGATATTAATTTTATTATAAAAGATAGTGTTTCAGGGCTTCCATATAAAGTTCAGAAGGTGAAAAGCGTAAAAATTCACACTAATTATCTGGCTGAATTTTCGGAAAACAAAAAACAGGAAGAAATAGATTATAAGGGGGTTTCATTTTTGAGTGCTGGAAAAATCAAATACAATCCAAAGTATTTGCTAAAAGGTGTTTTTTTAGAGCCAAATAAAATATATAAAGATGAAGATGTAACACTTACTCGGAAGAATTTGCGAAGTTTTAAAAACTTTAAAACTGTTGATATTCGTTTTGAGGAAGTAGAAAATGACGATTTGGAAGCTAATATTTATCTTTCACCCAGAAAAAAGTATGGAATTGGATTAACTACGGAATTAACACATTCAAACATCAGAAAACTAGGTGTCTCAGGAAAATTATCCTTTGAAAATAGAAATATTTTTAAAGGAGCAGAAATTTTCACTTTCTCTATTCAAGGTTCTTTTTTGGAGTCACAGAATACTCAAAACAGCAGTGGGTTGTTAAATGCTTGGGAGCTTGGTACGGATTTGTCATTAGAAATACCTCGATTTTTATTGCCGAATAAATTTAATTCTCTCATTCCTAAAAGTATGTCGCCCAAAACAGCAATTACCTTGGGTAATAGTACTCAACAAAACATTGGCTTAGGCTCGCAACGGCTTACAGGTATTTTTGATTATACTTGGGAATCATCTCCTAAAAAATCCCATAGCTTTCAGTTACTCAACATGCAGTATATAAGAAATTTAGATACGAATTCTTACTTCAATATTTACAATTCGGAATATCAAAATATCAATAATATTGCAAAGGATTTTTTCGGATTTTCTAATAATCTAGGCATCAATGATGTCATTAACTTTATTGATACCAATATTGGTGCAGGATTTGAATCGACCAACCCAGAAGAATATGCAGTTGCGCAGAATGTGAGAAATAGGTATAAAATTCTTACCGAAGATTTTTTGATTCCTTCGTTGGCATACACCTATACTTTTAATGGTAGCGAGAATTATAAAGATCTTGATTTTGCTTTTTTTAAAGGAAGATTTGTTTCTTCTGGAAACTTATCGAGTCTTTTGATTGATAAAAAAATAGGAGAGGAAACCAAAACACTTTTTGACACTCAAATTGCTCAATACTTAAGAGCTGACTTGGAGTTAAAACGATTTTGGAATGTTTCTAATGAAAATGTATTTGCTGTTAAATCTTTTTTAGGAGTAGCGTATCCATACGGAAATTCAAATGCCATTCCGTTCAATAGAAGTTATTTTATTGGTGGTCCAAATGATTTAAGGGCGTGGCAGATTTATGATTTAGGACCAGGAAGTTCAAATACAGGACTTGAGTTTAATGTCGGAAATTTTAAATTTTTAACCAGCCTTGAATATAGATTCAAACTTTACAACAGTTTAAAGAGTGCATTTTTTTTAGATGCAGGAAATATTTGGGACATCTCAAACAATGAGATAAACACAAGTGAAACTAAATTTAAAGGCTTGAACTCCATCAAAGAAATTGCGATAGGTTCAGGATTTGGATTGCGCTATGATTTGAGTTTTATATTATTGAGATTGGATTTAGGATTCAAAACCTATGAGCCAGATATATCAACAAGTGATAAATGGTTTCAGAATTACAATTTCGCAAATACAGTGTACAACTTTGGTATAAGTTATCCGTTTTAGGACAAGCCTTTTGTTTAGAAAATTTTAGTTTTTAAAACGCATTAGCTGAACAGCTTCAAACGCTCACAAATAGCTCGCATAACGATTTGTTATTTTGAAACAGGAATTTTAGCAATCCTTTTTTCATGTCGCCCACCTTCAAAATCAGTTTCTAAAAATATCTTTACAAAAGACAATGCTTGATGCAGTGATACAAATCGTGAAGGAATTGCCAATACATTTGCATTGTTGTGCTTACGTGTTAAGCTTGCCAATTCGTTGTTCCAAACCAACCCAGCTCTTATTTCTGCATGTTTATTTGCGGTAATTTGAGCACCATTGCCACTTCCGCATAAGATGATTCCAAACCTTGCTTCTCTATTCACTACAGATTCTGCAACAGGGTGAATTGCATCTGGGTAGTCCATGCTTTCCTCGTTGTCTGTACCAAAGTTTAGCACCTCATGCCCTTGTTCTTTTAAAAACGCAATAATTTCGAATTTATATGCGGTTCCTGCGTGGTCGTTCCCTATGGCTATTTTCATCTATTCAAATTAATTCAATAAATTGATCAATGTAAATCAAAATTTTTTGATTTACATTATGGCTTTAGTCCTCTTTGAATATGACGTTGATTCTTAACAGCCTTATTATCTAAAAATGATAATATATTTATAAAATCAGTATTAGGAGCTTCACCCATAGCCGCCGTAAAGTAAGAGTAATCTAGGCTTTCTTGTTTCTGCTCTTTAAGACTTGAAATACCGATGGTTTTTAATATGTTACGCCAAAATATGGTAAGAAATTTATTAGATTTTTCTTCTTCTGCGGCAGTTAATACAGTATCAAAAACTTCTTTTTTCTTCTGAATTGCATCTGCAATAGGGTTTAAGAAGTTTTGTTCATATTGGTTTTGAGTATGAACCCTTCCTCCCTGTGTAAGACTATTAAGTTCTGCCACCTCTGGATATATAGCATTGGTAAGTCCGTATAAAAACGCTGCGGTTTGAGAAGGAAGTCCAATATTAAGTTTAGTTTCAGTATTATTAGCACCTTGTGGATAAACTATAATCTGTGAATTTGTTTTTGGATCAAAGCATTTAAAATACAGCGTATTTTCATTTTCATTTTCATTTAATTTTTTTTCAAATGTTAGATCACTATCATCTAAAATGCCCATCGCTTTGATTAATGCACTAAGTGCTCCTATTCCTTGTCCGTTTCTAAATTCATCATTAGAGAAAAGAGCAACTTTTATGGTTTTTGTGTCTGGTTGATTTTCTAGAATTTCTTCTCCCAATTTGTATACGGTAGCAAAAGTATCTACCCTAGTACTGTTTAGTGATTTTTCACGATCACCTATCAGTACTTTCAAATTCAAATTGTGTTTCTCACAGGTCTTTTTAGCAATATACTCAGCGAGGTCTTGTTCTGATAAATTTTCTTCTGTTTTTCCAGGTATTTTAAGGATTTCTTCAATAATTTTGTTACCCTCAATTTCAATATCATCACTTTTGAGCCTTAATTTATACGCTCCACTTTCTTTATCAAGATTAAAAATTGCTCTTTCACCAGTCAGAAAATAGACGGGTGTTTCTTTTCCAATTTTTTGATTAATCAAATGTTCAATTCTTAGAGCCATTCTAGTTGCAGTGGCTCCAGGGATTGCAATAGTTAACCCTTTTTCATTTAAATTTATTTTTGGTGAAGGTAAGGTTAGACCTAAGGTTTGGAAGTGTTTGATTAAATTCTTATTTTCATCATCAAAAAAGCCTTTCAATCTTTCGTTTTGTTCTGCTCTTTCTTCTCCAGGTAGTCTGAAAAAGGATTGTTTGAGGTAATTTAAAAAAGCTACTCTTTCTTTTTGAGTCATTTTTGAGAGTAATTCCTCAAATGACTTAAAATCCTTAATTCCAATTTCTTTTTCCTTGCTGCTATTTTCAAGATGTTTTAGAATTCCTCTGACATTCTCTGGATTCCGAAAATAAGTATTTTTTTCTTTGAGTTTTCCTTCTTTGATAATCGTGTTAACTGCTTTTTTTATGTTTTTAGAAGAAAGTAGACCTGTTTCTTTAAGAATATTGAAGATTGCCTCTGCTTCTTCTTTTGAATGCAGAAGGCTTTGAAAAGTTTCTAAGGAGCTTTGATTTGATGCTGATCTAGCATCATGGCTAGAGGTAATAGTTGTTGACATAATTTCCATATTTTTTTACAAAGTTAATTTTTTTTTAGATTGAAATAAGTCTTAATTACTCAATTCCCCTCTCATCGATTGCTCAAACTGCGCTCGGAATTTTTTTTTGGTTAGGTTTAAACCAAGTAAATACATCATTTTGGTAATTGCTGCTTCAAAAGTAAGATCCTTACCGCTAATTACCCCCATCTCTTTAAGCGCCACACTGGTTTCGTATTCACCCATATTAACATTGCCCTCTACGCATTGCGATAGGTTGACTACTTTTATATTATGATCAATAGCAGTTCTCAACAAATCAAGAAACCAAGATTGTGTAGTGGCATTTCCAGGCCCAAAAGTTTCTAGAATGATGCCTTTTAGGTTTGGAGTTTCCAAGGTTTGTTTTACAAATTCTTTACCTATACCAGGAAACATTTTTATGACAGCTATATTTGAGTCAAGATGTTTATTTAGCTTCAGTGGCTTTGAAGCATCGTTTTTTATCAATATTTTTTTGTTGAAGTTAAGATGTACACCACTTTCTCCAAGCAGTTCAAAGTTAGGAGAATCAAAAGCATTGAATGCGGCTGAAGCATATTTTACTGCCCTATTTGCACGCAAGAGTTTGTGTTTGAAGTACAAACAAACTTCCGAAACTATTGGATTTGAATTTTCATCTCTAGCACAAGCAATATCTATGGAAGTAATAATGTTTTCTTTGGCATCGGTTCTAATATCTCCAATGGGTAATTGAGAGCCTGTGAAAATAATAGGCTTGGAAAGATTTTCGAACATAAAACTCAATGCCGAAGAGGTGTAAGCAATTGTGTCAGTTCCATGAAGCACTACAAATCCATCATAATTTGTGTAATTATTTTGAACAATTTCTGCAATAGAAATCCAATGGCTAGGATTCATATCTGAAGAATCGATTGGATTTTCAATCGAAAGAGAATCAATCTCGCAATTCAGGTCTTTGAGTTCTGGCAGCTTTTTTAAAATTTGATTAAAGTTGAAAGGCTTTAGCGCCTTAGAGCTAGGGTCTTTGATCATACCAACGGTACCACCGGTATAGATAAAAAGGATTTTTGGAGAAATTGACATATTGTCTCAATTTTTTTTGGAATAGTTTTTGATTTACAATTTACGTAAAAATACAAATATAATGGGATATTATGTGCTAATTGGCATCATTGCTTTGGTAAGCTTTCTGGTAAGTGCTCAGCTGAAAAAAAAATTCAAGAAGTATTCGAAAATAATTCTAGAAAATGGGATGAGCGGAAAAGAAATTGCAGAAAAAATGCTCAGCGATCATGGAATTTATGATGTAGAGGTAATTTCTACCCCAGGTAGGTTAACCGATCACTACAATCCTCAAAACAAAACGGTAAACCTAAGCGAAGTAGTTTATAATGAGCGCAATGCATCGGCAGCTGCGGTGGCAGCACACGAAGTGGGTCATGCGGTGCAACATGCAGATGCTTATCGTTGGCTTACCATGCGATCTAAGCTAGTTCCAGTGGTTAATATTTCGTCAAATTTTTCTACCTGGATTGTTTTTGGAGGTCTTCTTTTAGGTGCAGCCGAAGGTAGTGGTTTGGGTTTTTCCATTGCAGTTGTAGGTTTGATTTTAATGGGTTTTGCCACACTCTTTAGTTTCATAACCCTGCCAGTGGAATACGATGCTAGTAATAGGGCTTTGATATGGCTAAAAGAAAACCACTTGCTTGCGCCCAATGAGTATGATGGTGCTGAAGATGCCTTGAGGTGGGCTGCCAGAACTTACTTGGTAGCTGCATTGGGTTCTCTTGCCTCGCTTGTATACTGGGCATTACAAATACTTGGAGATAGAGATTGATGAATTGTGATTGAAAGTTATTTAAAAAAACTCAAAAAATTACTGATTCATAACAGAAACAGTATCAACAGCTACGATTCCAGCGGTTTCTGTTCGTAGTCTGCTAGATCCTAAACTTACTGGACTGTAATTTTTTTGCACACTTTCAGAAATTTCTTTTTCGCTAAAATCACCTTCTGGACCAATCAGAATAATAGTGTCAGTATTTTTTGAAATGACAGTTTTTAGTGAGACACGCTCAACGTCTTTGCAGTGGGCAATCAAGCATTGTTCATAGTTGGCTGTTTGCTCTAAAAAACTCGAAAAATCAATCGGCTCATTTACCACTGGAAAGTAATATTGCAATGACTGTTTTGCAGCAGCTTGCACAATTGTTTTACAGCGTTCTAGCTTTAATTTTTTATGATTTGAATGCTCGCAAATCAAAGGGGTAATTTCATCTACGCCAATTTCGGTTGCTTTTTCTAAAAACCACTCAAATCTATTGAGGTGTTGGGTAGGTGAAATGGCTATATGAAGACGGTAATTTCTTAAAGGTTCTTTTTTATCAACTGACAAAATGCGCACTTCACATTTTTTTGGAGTTGCTTGTTCTATTTCTGAGGAAAATAAATACCCTTTTCCATTGGTTATATTTAAAATATCGCCAGCCTTCTTTCTCAGCACTCGAATAATGTGCTTGCTTTCATCGGGGTTAAAAGTAAATTCTTTGTCGGTTAGGTTTAATTCGGGGCTATAAAAGAGTTGCATAATTGATTTAAGCTCAATATTTTGTTTATCAAATTTTTATCATTGAAAATCTGGATTTCTTTTTTCTAAAAAAGCTTCTATACCTTCTATAAAATCTTCTGTTTCAAAGCAAAGTCCAAAATTCTCTATTTCCACACCATAGCCATTTACCAGCGGAGCATCACTTGCATTTACCGATGTAATGGCTCTTGCAATAGCTTCCGATGAGTTTATTGCAATGCTGTTTGCGAGATTTATACAAAATTCCATCAGCGATTCATGCGAAACTACGTGGTTTACCAGCCCTAAATCATAGGCTCTTTCAGCATCAATCATTTGTGCAGTTAAAATCATTTCTAGCGCTTTTGCCTTTCCAATCAACTTTGGCAGCCTTTGTGTGCCTCCATATCCAGGAATCAAACCAAGGCTTACCTCTGGTAGCCCCATTTTTGCTTGCTTGCTTGCTACTCTTAGGTGACATGCCAATGCCAACTCAAGCCCCCCGCCCAATGCATAGCCATTAATAGCCGCAATTACAGGAGTTGAAAGCTTCTCTACAAAGTCAAACAACATCTTATGAGCTTCTCTTGCCATTTCAGTGCCTTCTTCAATATCATAGTCTACAAATTCATTGATGTCAGCCCCTGCTACAAATGCTTTATCACCTTTTCCTCGAATGATAATTACACGTACTTCTTCATCGTTATTTAGCATTTTAAAAGCACCATGCAGTTCTTGAATAGTGCTGCTATCAAGTACATTTAGCTTTTTTGGTCGATTGATGAGGATGGTAGCGATTTGTTTTTTTTGCTCAATTTTTAAGTTTGTAAAAGTCATTCGCTTTTTATTTAACAGCTATCAAAAGTATTTAAAAAAAGTTATTCGTGGTAGCCAAACTTTTTTATTTTCAACGCGTTGTTTCTCCAGCCCTCATCAACTTTCACATAGAGTTCCAAAAATATTTTTTTTCGGAAAAAAGTCTGTAAATCTATTCTTGCTTGTGTGCCAACTACTTTCAATGCCTTTCCTTTGTGCCCAATCAAAATTCCTTTTTGAGTTTTTCGCTCGGTGTAGATGATGGCTCTAATTCTAATGATATCTTCAAACTCTTTAAAAGACTCAGTAACAACTTCTACAGAATAAGGAATTTCTTTTTGGTAGTTTTTCAAAATTCGTTCTCTAATTTTTTCATTTACAAAAAAACGTTTCGATCGATCTGTAAACTGATCTTTAGGAAAATAAGGAGGGCAGAGAGGCAGCAGCTCTACAATACGATTAAAAATACCTTCTACATTAAATTTCTTGAGTGCCGATATGGCAAACACCTCTGCATTTGGTATAAGTTCCGACCAATACTCCACTTCTTGCATCACTTTTTCTTGCTCCGATTGGTCGATTTTATTCAACACAATGAGCACTGGGATGCTTGCTTTTTTAATTTTTTCTAAAAAGAATTCATCCTTTAACTTTTTTTCGCCTATTTCAATCAAGTAAAGCAGCAAATCAGCATCTTCAAAGGCAGTTTTTACCACCCCCATCATTGCGTTTTGTAATTCATAGGCAGGTTTTATGATGCCTGGGGTATCGGAAAACACTACTTGGTATTCCTCTGAATTCACCAACCCCAAAATTCGATGTCGAGTAGTTTGAGCCTTGGGTGTAACAATCGACAATTTTTCATTTAAAAAAGCATTGATCAAGGTTGACTTCCCCACATTTGGGTTTCCTATAATATTTACAAAGCCTGCTTTGTGTTCCATGGTCTGTTATTTGATTGTAAAATTAGGGTATTTTAGGAGATGAATTTTAGAGTTAGTTTTTAAAAAAAAAGAGGACATCGATTGGTCGATGTGATCTTAGTTAAACAAATGAATGTTTTGAGTATAATTAGGGTTTAATTCCTCTAATAGTTCTTATATTTCTCGCTGCCTTTTGGTGGTTTGGGTTTTCTGAAGTTCTCACATTTCTTCGAATACCTTTTACAATATTTTCTTCAAAACCATTTAGGTCTATATTTCTTCCATTAGAGCTACCATTATCTGGAGCAACAGAATCCTATACTATGTTATTTTTTATAGTACTATCTGAATAATTGAGTGGTTTTAGCAATGTGTTTTTTTATTAAAATCTATCAACGAGAATTATAGTTGCTTTAAAATTTTAACCTGATAGTTAAACTGGTATAATTGATTTGAGCAAACTAAATCTCGTGGACTGAAAAGAGATAAAACAAGAAATCAGTTAATTTTTTGAATTCAAAATTAACTGATTTCTTATCGTTTTGTTATTAACAAATAGTAACAGTGAAATTAAAAATTTAGTAACTCCACATATCTAACTCTTTGTTTCTAATATCTTCTTTGATTTTATAAGATTCCATTACTTGATATAAGGAGTAATCTTTTATATAGTCTTGAATGTCTCTATCTCCATAAATATTTTCTTCTCTATAAATAATAGAGGTAAATCTACGAGCGTTTAAAAGATGGTCGAAAGATAATGGGAAAGCAGAATTCTTTTCGTTGAATACTTTCATATCGTGAAGGCTTTGTCTTGCATTTGGAAACCAAACCCAAAATAGCGCTAATTGTTCAGAAACATCTATGTCGTCTCTACCAAGTAATTGCACATCTGGCGCGATTGGCGCCAGTGCTAGCATACGATATTTTAGTTCTCCTTGTCTTTTGTCAAAATACCAAATTCCTTTGATTTTAAATCCTTCTATATTTCTCGCACTAATACTAATTTTATTGATATATTCTTCAATATTATTATTACCAGAGTTGTATTCATCTATTCCTGCCTCAGTAGTATCAACTTTTTGTAATTTCGACATTACTTCAGCTTTACTCAACCTACTTGTGAAGTAAGAATTATCATACACTTCGGTAATTTTACCATTTTTAATTCCTTTCAAAAGCGTATCAAAAAGAGATCTTCTACTTGCGGGTGCATCCGTAGTATCTACTGGGTAGAAGTAAGGTAGATTCAATCGCTCATTTAAATCTACATATTCCCAAATCACTTTCGACCAAAGAACATCTCTGTCATCTACATACCCATAATCAAGAGGCTTGTCCGCATCATTTGCCAATTGATCTTTTGTTTTCTTACCAATTTCTGCTGGTGTTTTGGCATTTAGCAAATTAGACTGTGAATATCCATTCACAACACACATTGTGAAAATGATGATAAAAAATTGAATTGCATGCTTTTTCATTTCTTATAATTTATTGAATTTCAACACTTACTGCAGAAGCATTTTTTATTTTATAACTCGAACGACTAGTTAATTCAGAAGAAATATCAAAAATTAAAATCACATCGCCCGCAGTTGCTGAGGAAATTGCTCTTTTTGCTTGTTCATTCATTCTATTACCAGACACAACTACCGTTGCTTGACCTGGTACTTTTACTTTAAATCCTGTGGTAGATAACTTTAAATCAAAGTCAAAATCAGGAAGTATACAACTTACGCTTGAAATCATCAAATTTGACTTAGGCATTTTTACATAGCCAAACTCTTTTCTTACAGAACCTCTAGGAGTAGGTATATTTTTTATTCTAAATTTTTGTGATTTTGAAATGACTTTTCCATTTTGGAGTTCACCTCTTACCGTAATGGTAGCTTCTTTTCCTCTACCAGGATTCATCATATATTTTCCAGCACCGCTTATTTTTCTTAAGCCAGTACCAGTTGCAGAGATTTTATTATCTGGAACACCTGGAATAGAAATGGTTAATGGATTTGAAACCCCTCTGTAAACTACATTCATTTTATCTGCAGAAATAACAGCATCATTGGGCGTAGGAATAACAGAGTAAGATGACTTTATTGGGATGGAAATCATTGAACCATTTTCTAGGAACAAAAATTCACCTTCTATTTTGTTTTCTCCAATTCTACCAGTAGGGAAATCTAAAAGTACTTGACCCGATTTGATATTTGAACTTGGAATTTCCTTACCATTCAAAACAACTTTTTCAGGCTTTAAGGATGGGTCAACTTTACCAAGAACAATTTTACCTTTAAAATTTTCATTTTGAAAATAAGCGGTTTTTTCAGGTATAATGATGGCTTCATATTTTGTCATCGAAACATCACTTTGCATTTGACCAGAATACAGGTTATTAAAAATTTCTGATTTAGTTACTTCAACATCTGTTTGTATACCCGTCAAATTTGTGATAGTAGCAATGAGTGGAAATCCTTCATATCTTTTGCTTAACCATGGTTCTTTTCCTTCCCCTTCTTTTCCTCCTTGATCTGAAGTATCGAATCGTTCTCTAATAATTTTAGCTTGATCAGTATTATTACCAACAAGTTTGATTACACCATTTTTATAATCTTCGATTTGCTTTATAAATTCAACACCATTTTCTGTAAAGCCATCACCTGCAAAGAAGTATTTGTCAACATCATCTGCCTTATCCATTGTTTCATAAGCTTTCGCATCACTGGTATATGATTTGAACTCTGTTTTTAAAGCTTCTGTATAGTTGATAAACTTATTTGATAGAATATTTACACTCTCTGCTGTTTCATAGAGTTTACCATATTTTATTTCTTGTTCTTGGGATTTCATTTTTAAGTTATCAAGTATCTCTTGATTCCTTTGAGAAATGGTACTGTTGTTTTCAGTTAATTTTTCATTCATAAATCCGAATGCAGATAATACCTCTTTGCTCATTTGCATTGCTATCATTGCAATGAAGACCAAATACATAAGATTTATCATCTTTTGTCTGCCTGATTGTTTGCCTTGTCCCATAATTAAAATTGGTTGTTAGGTGCTAAAAAATTGTTTTAACGGACTATTAACTTATTTGTTTGCAGACATTGCAGAAAGCATACTACCATATACATCGTTTAGCGAAGTAAGATTCGTGTTTAACGATTGCATATTTTGTTTTAGCTTAATTGCATTTATAGCAAGCTCCTCATTTGCCTTCGCTTGTTTATCTGCACTTTCTACTTGCAATTTGTATAGGCTATTCAGGGCTTCCATTTGTGTAGCAGCAGTAGAAAGTTGCGTGCTATATTTGTCAATTCCATTCATTGAAACGGTTGCTTTTTGAACGTTTTGGAGGGTTTGCCCAAGATTTTCCATTCCATTTTTTAAGCTCTCAATCATTCCTGAATCAAGTTTTGCATTCTTCAGCATATCATCAAGTTTCTGCGACAGCATTCCTTGTGCATCTCCTTTGTGTTGTTGTTTTTCTCTTTCTTTTTTCAGTCCTCCTGCCAGTTCTGGATATGCAAGTGTCCAGTCTAGCTCTTCTTCTGGAGATTCAAAAATTGACATAAAAAACACCAAGGCTTCGATAATCATACCAACAGTTAATACCACACCTCCAGAAATACCAAACAACGTATAGTGTTGTATTTTAAATAAAGCTCCTAAAATAACAAATACAGCACCTAATGAATAGGCAATGTTAAATAATTGCTTTTTTTTTGCTGACTTACTCATGACTTTTAGCTATTTGATTATTAAATTTTTAATTATTGTTTTATTTTCCGTTTATTGAGGTACCTAGGTGATTTTGAACAGCTCTAAAGCCAATGTAGCTTCTAGCAGAATCAGCATATTCGTAATCTCTAGTGCTTACTTGTAAGAAGTATGCAACATCTTTCCAAGACCCACCCCTAATAATTTTTCTTTTATTTTCATTGTTTGCCACGTTTGGATTCATGGTAGAACCAAGATAGTAAGATGATTCATTGTAGGCTGTATTTGTCCATTCTGACACATTTCCAGCCATATTATATAACCCATAGCCATTAGGGTCATAAGACTTTGCCTCAACCGTATAAAGAGCGCCATCTACAGCATAGTTACCCCTTTGAGGCTTAAAGTTTGCCAAAAAGCAGCCTCTTTCGGTGGTGGTATATGGACCACCCCATGGATAGGTAGCATATTCTAGTCCACCTCTGGCAGCATATTCCCATTCTGCTTCACTTGCTAATCTAAATGAAGAAACTTGGCTTGCCTTTTTCTTTGACCTTAAAAAGTCATTTTTTATTTTGGTTCTCCATGAACAATATGCCTTTGCTTGCTTCCAGCTTACACCTACTACTGGATAGTCACCATATGCATCATGGTAAAAATAATCCTGATGCATAGGGTCGTTGTATGAATAATTGAAATCTTTGATCCAAACAGTAGTATCTGGATAAATCTCTACCATTTCTGATTTGATGTAATTTCTTCTAGGTCCATTACTTCTTGCAGCAGATTCTTTGTCAAATCTTTCGTAGCTATATTTTAGTTTTTTGATGTCGATCATTCGTTTTCCATTGAAGCTATCTTCACTCGAAATGAAAATAGAATCAGCCATTACTTCTGCATACTCTTCACTTGGGAAGCTATTCGGATCTAAGTGCAATTTAGAGTCCCAATTCAATGACTTTCCAAAACTTGGTGAATCTAAATCGCCATCTATTGAACCGTATGTTTTTATCATATATCTTTCATACGCATTCATCCGAGTTGTATCTGCATTTTTAAACTGATAATCATCTAGCACAACACCTTCTGCTGGAGACATTAACTCTGAGTACTCCGCGAGTTTGAATCTAATAATTGAATCTCTTACCCAGTGAACAAACTCTTTGTATTCAGAATTGGTAACCTCAGTTTCATCCATATAGTATGAGCGGACAGTTACTGTTTTTTTAGGCGCTGAAAGAGATCCTGAAATATCTTCGTCTTGACTACCCATTGTAAAGGACCCTCCAGGTATTAAGGTCATGCCATATGGTTTTTCCGAAAACCATTTTGTTTTAGCTTTTACACCTACGTTATCTCCTTGTTCTGCGCTACAAGAACAAAGTACAAGGGCGATAAATGCGCAAATTGAAAAATTTTTCATAAGACTGTTCGACATTTCAGTTTAGCAAATTTATATTTTTTAATTTAATTAATCACTTTTTAATAATTTTTGTGATTTTATTCAGTTTATTTCGACTCATTAGGTCTGAAATACCTCGGGTTTATAGATGATTTTTTCACCTAAGCTTGTTATTTCTTTGAAAAGTTTGCTTGCTTCTCGGTGATTTCTGCTTTTAAACTTTAGGCTCAGAATCAATCAAACTAAATTTATAACGTGTGTTTGTTCAAAAATATTGTTTTGTTTTTAACATTTATACTCAAATATACTAAAATCAGCTAGTTTTTTATAAAAACTTTTCACCAATTTTTTAAAAACACACAGTTTAAAGATTAATAATAGCTAGTTTTTTGCAAACATTATTTAAGAACTTAAAAGCGTAGAAATAATTGTACATTTGATTCATCAATATACAGGATAATTCATCAATGGGTAAGATCATTTCTATAGCTAATCAAAAGGGGGGTGTTGGAAAAACAACTACTTCAGTAAATTTAGCGGCTTCTTTAGGGGTGCTGGAAAAAAAAGTATTGTTGATTGACGCAGATCCGCAAGCCAATGCTTCATCAAGTCTAGGTATAAACGTTTCTGAGGTTCAGTTAGGTACCTATCAATTACTTGAACATACAGCTGCTATTGAAGATGTTATATTTGAAACAAATTCACCAAATGTAGACATTGTACCTGCACACATAGATTTGGTTGCCATAGAGATAGAGTTGGTAGATAAGCCCAACCGAGAATATATGCTAAAGCAGGTTATAAAGGATATAAAAGATGATTACGATTTTGTGATCATTGATTGTGCACCATCGCTTGGATTGATTACTTTGAATTCTTTGGTGGCATCAGATACAGTTATCATTCCTATACAATGTGAATATTTTGCGCTTGAAGGATTGGGTAAGCTATTGAATACCATTAAAAGCATACAAAAAACATACAATCATCAGTTAGATATTGAAGGGCTTTTACTCACCATGTACGATTCTAGATTGCGTTTGTCAAATCAAGTGGTAGATGAGGTAAAAAAACATTTTAGCGATATGGTTTTTAAAACTATTATTCAAAGGAATGTAAGGTTGAGTGAAGCCCCAAGCTATGGGGAAAGTATTATTTCATACGATGCAACAAGTAGGGGAGCAGTGAATTATATCAATCTTGCTCAGGAGTTACTAAAAAACAATCATGAAAAATTCGCCTAAGAGAAAAGCATTGGGTAGGGGGTTGTCAGCACTCATCAACGAGTCTGATATCAACTCCATTAAAGATAAAAATGCAGACAAACTTGTGGGTTCAATTGTTGAAATCGATATAGATACGATTGAAGCAAATCCTTTTCAACCAAGGAGTCATTTCAATTCAGTTGCACTAAATGAACTGGCAAATTCCATCAAAACATTGGGCGTTATTCAGCCTGTAACTGTTAGAAAATTAGAAGGAAACAGATTTCAATTGGTTTCTGGCGAAAGAAGGTATAGAGCTTCTAAGATGATTGGGGTTTCTACCATTCCTGCTTATATAAGGATTGCCAATGACCAAGAAATGCTAGAAATGGCCTTGGTAGAAAATATCCAACGTAAAGACCTAGACCCTATAGAAGTTGCGCTGTCTTTTCAACGATTGATTGAAGAGATCAAGCTCACTCAAGAAGAAATGAGCGAAAGGGTAGGGAAGAAGCGTTCTACAGTTACCAATTATTTAAGGCTATTGAAGCTAGACCCAATTGTTCAAACAGGCATGAGAGATGCTATGATTTCTATGGGGCATGGAAGGGCGCTGGTGAATGTTGAGGATAAAATAGTTCAGCTAACGGTGTACGAAAATATTATTGAAGAGAAATTATCTGTTAGGCAAACAGAAGAATTGATTAGAAATATTAGGGAAGAATCTACGGCTACAAAAAATACAAAAACCAAGAAACGGTCGTTACCAAGTTTTGTAAATGAGGGTATTCAGACCTTTAGTAAGTTTTTTGGTGAAAAAATAGAAGTAAAAATTTCAGAAAAAAATAAAGGTAAATTGGTTATTCCGTTTAATTCCGAAGAGGATTTTAACAGACTTAAAAAACTATTAGAGCAGCAAGGTTGATAAATGCACGTTTACATATCACATTTTTCTGCTGTTTCTTTTTTTTCAGTTTGTGTGCTCAAGAAAATGATGCGTTAATTATTGATTCAAATAATAATTCAACATTTTATGGTTTTGATGAATCTACTCCAGTCAGGGTTTCTTTTTATTCAGCCGTATTTCCTGGATTAGGGCAAATTTACAATAAGAAGTATTGGTATATTAAATTACCAATAATTTATGGGAGCTTAGGAGCAGGAATTTATAACTATAGTTTTAACAATACGAATTTTAAGAGGGTGAGAAAGGCTTACCAATCATCCATCAATGGACAGCCTCATGAATTTGATGGTGTTGGAAATAACTTATTTCTATCTGATGAATCGTTGATTTCGGCACAAAAAATTTATAAAAATAATAAGGATTTGTCTTTGATAATTACTGTGGGCATCTACATTCTGCAAATACTAGAGGCAAATGTTGCTGCACATTTACTACACCACGATGTGAGTGATGATTTGTCCTTTAGACCTACTTTTATTCACGACCAACAAACAAATATTACGAGCTTTGGAACAGCGCTCACCTTTAATTTCTAGCAAAAAATGAACATAGCAATTCTCGGCTACGGACGAATGGGCAAAGCCATTGAGCAAGTGGCTCTTAAAAGAAATCACAAAATCATTTTAAAAATAGAGGATGATATTGCCAAACACGATCTTTCTAAAGTAGATGTTGCCATAGATTTTAGCATACCTACTGCAGCATTTAAAAATATCACTCATTGCTTTGAAAAAAACGTTGCGGCGGTAAGTGGTACGACTGGCTGGCTCGATAAGTATGAACAAGCGATTGAAAGTTGCACTAAAAATGGGGGTGCTTTTATCTATGCATCGAATTTTAGTCTTGGCGTAAATGTGTTTTTTAATTTGAACAGTTATTTAGCCAAAATAATGAAAAATTTACAGGAGTATGATGTTTCTATGGAAGAAATTCATCACACACAAAAATTAGACAAACCTAGTGGTACTGCAATAACGTTGGCGCAGGGCATCATCAATAACTCAGATAAAACTACGTGGGCATTGCAGGGAAATAAAGGAGATCAAGTGATTCCAATTGAAGCGAAGAGGATTCCAAATGTTCCGGGCACTCATAAAATAAAATACAATTCCGAGGTAGATAAAATTGAAATCGAGCATGTTGCGCATAACAGAGAGGGTTTTGCACTTGGCGCTGTAATTGCGGCCGAATATTTGCTAGGAAAAAAAGGGGTGCATTCTATGAATGATGTACTTGGTTTATAAAATTAATTAACACTTTATGACATTTATTGGTTGGATTTTCTTTTTTCTTTCTATTCAGTTGATTCATTTTCTAGGAACCTGGAAATTATATCAAAAAGCAGGTAAAAAGCCTTGGCAAGCAATTGTGCCAGTTTACAATGCTTTGATTTTGATGAAAATCATGAACAGACCGTGGTGGTGGGTTTTATTGCTTTTTATTCCAGTCATTAACCTATTGATGTTTCCTGTGATTTGGGTAGAAACAGCCAGAAGTTTTGGGAAAAATAAATTAGTACACACGTTGCTTGCTATTTTTTCATTGGGCTTTTTTAATTTCTATTTAAATTATTTTTCTAAAGACCTAGTTTATCAAGAAAATAGAAGCTCAAAACCTACAAGTGAACTAGGGGAGTGGTTGAGTTCTATTGTTTTTGCAGTGATTGTTGCTACGTTGGTACACAGTTATTTCATTCAGCCATATACCATTCCTACATCATCTCTAGAAAAATCACTTTTGGTAGGCGATTTCTTATTTGTAAGCAAGTTTCATTATGGAGTCAGAACACCCATGACGCCAATTTCGGCACCCATGGTACACGATACATTGCCGTTGATTAATACCAAATCTTATTTGTATGATGATGATATTAAGGCAGCTAACACCTCATGGAAGAATAAACTTCAATTGCCTTATTTTAGGCTTCCAGGTATTCAGGATATAAAAAGAAATGAAATTGTCGTGTTCAACTGGCCTGCAGATACTGTTCGGTGGTTTTTTGATCCATCTTCAATTCATAAAAATAAACCTATTGATAAACGCTCCAATTATGTTAAAAGATGTGTAGGGATTCCAGGTGATACGCTTGAAATTAAGGGAGGTTATGTGTATATAAATGGTGAAAAAACAGTTTTTTCAGACCGCGTAAAGACACAATACATGCATATTGTGGAGTTCAATGATTTTATTGATCCAAGCATTATTGATCGCTATCATATAAAGGAATACAACCCAGTTTATAGCGTTCGAACAGAATTATGGGAGAATCAGAAATATCAGAAATATATTGGCGAGCTTGAAAAGAAGAACCAGGCATTTCTCAAAATATTAAAAAAAGATACTTTAAGAGTAGAGTTGTGGGGTGGTATTGTTGAGCAACAGGCTAAGAAGCTTGAAATTGTACGTTTTCCAAATAAGTTAAGGGTAAATCTAACTGATGCAGAAGCGCTTGACTTGATGAAAAACACCTCTGTAAAGTCTATAACAAAACACTTGAAGGCTAAAGATGAGTTTGAAGCAAAAATATTTCCGCATTCCGAACATTACTCATGGAATCAAGATCACTATGGTCCAATTTCTATTCCTAAAAAAGGAGCAACTGTTGAGCTTTCAAAAGAGGCACTTCCGTTATACCAAAGAATCATTGAAACTTATGAAGGGAATGAGTTAGAAATAAGAGACGATGCTATTTATATCAATGGAAATATTGCAAAAAAGTACACTTTCAAGCAAGATTATTATTGGTTGATGGGTGATAATCGCCACAATTCCGAAGATGCTAGGTATTGGGGGTATGTGCCTTATGATCATGTAATTGGAAAGCCAATATTTATTTGGATGAGCTACGATGGCAGCCAGAAAAGTGTGATTGACAAAATTAGGTGGGAACGATTGTTTACCACGGTTCACGGCACAGGCAAGCCAATTTCCTTCTTTTGGTATTTTTTAGGAGCTATTTTTATCAAGTTTGGATATGATTATTACAGAAAACGCACCAAAAAAGAATAATATATTAATCTGTGGGTATTACTGTTGATCACCTTTTTTGAAACACCTTTGCTAAGAAGAAGTGATGAGGAAGTTAAAAATTTTACACCCAGCACCTATTAAGTGCTTGATTTCGTTAAGCTTATTTCTTTTAACCTGCACAGTTGGTTTTTCTCAGAAGAAATTCTTAGAACAAGAGTTTCAGGTGGAGAGTGACAACGATAATTATACACTAGATGTTAGTAGTGATAGGTATTATAGTAGTGGACTTGCTATACGCTACAGAGTGCTTAAAGATCCAACTCCCAGAAAGTGGATACTTTTAAAGATCATTCGATCTTATGAGCTAAATCATAGAATTTTTACACCAAAAAAATTGTATTGGACAGAGATAGAGGAGCTGGATAGACCCTATGCTGGTCAATTAAGTGTAGCAGCTTCTAATGAATATTTCTATAAAAATAATACATACTTAAAAGTAAAAGGAGAACTTGGATGGATGGGTCCTGCTTTAAAAACAGGAAAACTTCAATACAATTGGCATAAGATTGTTAATACACATTTGCCGCGGGCTTGGGAATATGAGATTAATAATGGTCCGATTATAAATGCTTACGCAACCTATGCAAAAACAATGGCAGTTTATGAACATATTGACGTAACCTCAGAAGCCAACTTGGCTCTTGGTACCACATTCAATCATTTGAAGCAAGAGTTTATAATTCGCATTGGAAAATTCAAGCCTATTCAAACCTCTACCCAATACAATGGAGTGCTTGGAATTGAAAATAATCGCCCAGCAAACTATGAATGCTATTTCTTTGTTAGCCCCGGAATAGCGTATGTTGCGTACGATGCTACCATCGAAGGGCAACTTATTGGGCAATCATCTATTCATACGGAGGAGCGAGTGCCTTGGGTTTATCAAACCCGTGCAGGAATAATGGCTGGCTGGACCAAGTTTGACCTTGCACTCCTCTACTATCAACGAACAAAAGAAACGACTGAATCTACTTTTCATAAGTGTGTTGGTATACGAATGGCTCGTCGTTTTTGATTTTTTATAAAGATTGCTTCGTAGCTATTAGGCTTCAAAAATTTGTTGATTTTGATTGACTTATTTCAGGTGTTTCTAGCCTATTATTTGGCTACTACGACTTATTCAAAAAAAGAAGAATAGTTTTCTTAATTTAGCTTCATAATCTTAATAAAAAAATAAGTGATCGTTTTAAAAACACTTGAAGAAATTGAACTCATTAGAGAAAGTGCATTGCTGGTTTCCAAAACATTGGGTATGCTAGCTAGCGAAATCAAACCGGGTGTTACCTCACTCAAATTAGACAGCCTTGCCGAAGCATTTATAAGAGATCATGGAGGTATTCCTGGCTTTTTGGGCTTGTATGGTTTCCCCAATACGCTTTGCATGAGTCCAAATCAACAAGTGGTGCATGGCATTCCCAACAACACACCGCTTCAGGATGGCGATATCATATCTATAGACTGTGGGGTGAAAAAAAATAATTTTTACGGAGATCATGCTTACACCTTTGAAGTTGGTGATGTGGACTCGGCAACCAAAAAACTACTAGAGGTAACCAAAGAAAGTTTGTATAAAGGAATTGAACAATTGGTGGTAGGTAAAAGAACTGGAGACATTGGTTGTGCAATTCAGCAGCATTGCGAGGCTGCAGGCTATGGAGTTGTAAGGGATTTGGTGGGGCATGGATTAGGAAGAAAGTTGCATGAAGGTCCTGATATTCCTAATTATGGAAGAAGAGGTGCTGGCAAAGCCATCAAAGAAGGAATGACTGTAGCTATTGAGCCAATGATCAATTTAGGAACCCATAAGACGGTTCAGCTTAAAGACGGCTGGACCATCATAACAAAAGATAAAATGCCAAGTGCTCACTTTGAGCATAATATTGCTGTTGTAAATGGCAAGCCTGAGTTGCTCTCTACTTTTTCATACATTTATGAAGCACTGTCTATTCACAGTGAAGAAGAGGCTCCTTTTAAGAGAGTTTAAATATGTTTTTTCACTAATGATAGCCGCATATAAATGAGGCTTATAAAACAATTGTTTAATTCTCAAAAATTAAATTAATTTTACCTATCAAACTAAAGTACATGGACGACAATTTTTCACCTAAAGTAAAGAACGTAATTGCATTTAGCAAAGAAGAAGCGATGAGGCTTTCTCACAATTTTATTGGTACAGAGCACCTTTTGCTTGGCATGCTTAGAATGAAAGATGGCATGGCAATCAAGATATTAAATCACTTAGATGTGAACTTAGTTCACCTTAAAAAGAAAATAGAAAATCTGAGTTATTCAAAAAATGAAAACGATGCATCGGACGAAAGAAGAAGTATTCAGTTAACCAGACAAGCAGAAAAAGCACTTAAAACTTCTTTTTTAGAGGCAAAGCTTTATCGCAATAACGCTGTAAATACAGGACATTTGCTGCTATGTATTCTCAGAAATGAGAATGACCCTACCGCAAAACTTTTAAATAATTTTGACACCAATTACGAAGACGTGAAAACCGTATTTAAAGAATTGATTGAACATCCAGAAGATGATTTTCCAACTGCTGATACTCCTTTGGATGGCGACTTTGATACCCCAAAATCCAATCCATTCGAACAGTCAAAAACAGGTAAAAAACAAGAAAAATCAAAAACGCCAGTGCTTGATAATTTTGGTAGAGACCTTACCAAACTAGCACTTGAAGGAGAATTAGATCCAGTAGTAGGAAGGCAAAAAGAAATTGAAAGGGTATCTCAAATACTTAGCCGAAGAAAGAAAAACAACCCAATCCTTATTGGAGAACCTGGTGTTGGAAAATCTGCTATTGCAGAAGGATTGGCATTGAAAATTGTGCAAAGAAAAGTTTCAAGAGTGTTGTTCGATAAGCGAATTGTTTCGCTAGACCTGGCAAGCTTAGTTGCTGGCACCAAGTATAGAGGGCAGTTTGAAGAGCGCATGAAAGCATTGATGAATGAATTAGAAAGAAATGATGATATCATTTTAATCATTGATGAAATTCATACCATTGTTGGTGCAGGAGGTGCTACAGGTTCTTTGGATGCTTCAAATATGTTGAAGCCTGCGCTTGCGCGAGGAGAAATTCAATGTATTGGGGCTACTACGCTTGATGAGTATAGAACAAGTATTGAAAAAGATGGTGCGTTAGAGCGAAGATTCCAGCGAGTGATTGTAGAGCCAACTTCTGTGGATGAGACCATTCAAATTCTTCATAACATCAAAGATAAATATGAAGATCATCACAATGTAGATTTTACGGATGAAGCGATAGAAGCTTGCGTAAAGCTTACAAAAAGATATATGACAGATCGTTTTTTGCCAGACAAGGCTATTGATGCGCTTGATGAGGCTGGTTCTCGAATTCATATTTCAAACATTGTTGTGCCAAAAGAAATTCTTCAGTTGGAGGCAATGCTCGAGAATATTAGAGAATCTAAGACAAGTGCGGTAAGTGGTCAAAAATACGAAGAAGCTGCTAGGCTAAGAGATGATGAAAAGAAAATAGAAAATGAATTGCAAGTAGCTCAAACGAAATGGGAAGAGCATTCTAAACTTCATAGAGAAGTTGTAACAGAAGACAATGTTGCCGAAGTAGTATCTATGATGACAGGAATTCCTGTGAGCAGAGTTGCTAATTCTGAAAGCAGGAAACTAAAAGAGCTTCCAAGTATTATCAAAGGAAAAGTAATTGGTCAGGATGAGGCTGTAGCAAAGGTTGTAAAAGCCATTCAACGAAATAGGGTAGGACTCAAAGATCCAAATAAACCCATTGGTTCATTCATTTTTCTAGGGCAAACAGGTGTTGGAAAAACACAACTCGCCAAAGTTTTGGCTAGAGAACTCTTTGATAGCGAAGACTCTCTTGTGAGAATAGACATGAGTGAATACATGGAGAAATTTGCGGTTTCGCGCTTGATAGGGGCGCCTCCAGGATATGTGGGCTATGAAGAAGGGGGTCAGCTTACCGAAAAAATTAGAAGAAAACCATACTGTATCGTATTGTTAGATGAAATTGAAAAGGCACATCCAGATGTATTTAACCTGCTATTGCAAGTTTTAGACGATGGCTATATTACAGATAGTTTAGGCAGAAGAATAGATTTTAGAAATACTGTGATTATCATGACTTCTAATATTGGCTCTAGACAACTAAAAGATTTTGGAGAAGGAGTAGGTTTTGGCACAGAATCAAAGAAATCACAATCAGATGCACATGCAAAAAGTGTTATTGAAAGTGCACTTAAAAAGTCCTTTGCTCCTGAATTTTTAAATAGAATAGATGATGTAATCATCTTTAACGCATTAGAAAGAGAACACATTCACCTAATCATAGATATTGAACTTAAAAAATTGATGACTCGAATCGAAGATCTCGGTTACGCAATCACCCTTTCTAGTGATGCAAAAGACTTTATTGCTGACAAAGGTTTTGACAAAAAGTTTGGTGCCAGACCACTAAAGCGCGCCATCCAAAAACACCTTGAAGATGCCTTGGCAGAAGAGATTGTAAATTCAAATTTGAATGAAGGAGATAAGATCGATGTGACACTTGATAAAGAAAAGCAGGAACTTGTTTTTTCAATTTCAAGTAATAAAACAGAGATAGAATAGGTTTTATATTTTATAACATTTTCTATTTTTTGTGATTTGAGCGTCGCAAACTTCTTTTTCGAAGTTATTAAAGATTGGTATAAACAAACTTGATATGAAAGTTGCGTTATTCGGAAGATTCTACAAAACGGATGACAAACCATACCTTGAGGAATTGATTTTGTCTTTTGAAAAGTACAAAATCAATTTTATCATATTCAAGCCTTATTTCGATAGTTTTCGAAATGAAATTAGCATAAGCAATGTTCAGACTTTTGAAAGCGATCAAGCACTCGATAAATCAGTAGATTATTTTATTGCTTTAGGGGGAGATGGTACTATTTTGAGGGCAGCTACCCTTATAAAAGATAAGAACATTCCAGTGCTAGGTATCAATATGGGTCGGCTAGGATTTCTAGCCAATGTATCCAAAAATGATATTGAAAAAGCAGTTGAAATGATGGTGAAAAAGGAGTTTTTAATTCGCGAACGTTTACTAATTTCCGTATCTACTTCCCCAGAGGTTAAAGAGTTGGCATCACTTAACTTTGCGTTGAATGAGGTTACCTTGAGTAGAAACAACACCGCCTCCATGATTTCTGTAAACACCTATTTAGATGGTGAGTTTCTAACTTCCTACTGGGCAGATGGTTTGATTATGACTACTCCAACAGGTTCTACGGGTTACTCACTGAGTTGCGGTGGGCCTGTTATAGATCCTAATGCAAGAAGTTTTGCCTTAACACCAATAGCGCCTCACAATTTAAGTGCCAGACCTATGGTCATCCATGAAGATACAGAAGTATCCATGCAAGTAAAAAGCAGGGAAGATTCTTATTTATTGGCGCTTGACACTAGAATCATGGAAGTGCCTATACAAACTAAAATCACTGTTAAAAAAGCTGATTTTACCATTCGTATGATTTCGCTAAATGGACAAACCTTTTTTAAAACCCTTAGAGAAAAACTATTTTGGGGTCAGGATCATAGGAATTAAATCAGATTCAATCCATATAGAATTTTAAATTCTATATTATTTCTTTGCCCAGCCATCTCGCAACGTTACTGTTCGATTAAAAATAAGTTGATCATTTGTAGATTCAGTATCTGCACAGAAATATCCAATCCTTTGAAACTGAAATTGATCTAAAGGTTTTGTGTTTTTAAGATGTGGCTCTACATAAGCATTTACAATCTTAAGAGATGCAGGGTTTAGGTATTCTTTAAAATCTATCTCTTTATCGGCATCGGGTGCTTCGTTTAAAAACAAACGATCGTATAGCCTTACTTCAGCATTTATGGCATGTTTTACAGATACCCAATGCAGCGTTCCTTTTACCTTTCTTAAACTAGCTTCTGTTCCGCTACCACTCTTGCTTTCAACATCATAGCTGCAGTGAATTTCAATTATACGTCCATCGGCATCTTTTACACAGTGCTCTGCCTTAATGATATAGGCATTCTTTAAGCGTACCTCTTTGCCCAATGCAAGCCTAAAAAACTTTCGATTGCCTTCTTCTTTAAAGTCTTCTTGTTCAATATAAAGCTCACGACCAAAGGGCACTTCTCTATAGCCTGCCGAGGCGTCTTCTTGGTTATTTTCTGCCTTTAGCCATTCCTCTTTGTCTTCTGGGTAATTGGTAATGATTAGTTTTACTGGATCTAGCACCCCCATTACACGAGGTGCCGTTTTATTTAGATGATCGCGCACACAATGCTCTAGCAAAGCAACATCCGTAACATTGTCTCGCTTAGCAATACCGGCAGTTTCGCTAAACTTCAGAATGGATTCTGGCGTGTATCCTCTTCTTCGTAATCCAGAAATAGTAGGCATTCTAGGATCATCCCAACCAGAAACAACTCCGTCTGACACCAATGTTAGTAGTTTTCTTTTACTCATTACCGTAAAACTCAGATTCCTTCTCGCAAATTCTCGTTGTTTGGGTCTTACTTTATTTTCCAAGCTATAAATTTGATCTAAATACCAGTCATAGAGATCTCTATGACTTTTAAATTCCAGCGTGCAAATAGAATGTGATGCTTGCTCTAGATAGTCACTTTGTCCGTGTGCCCAGTCATACATTGGGTAAATGCACCAATCATCGCCAGTTCTGTGATGAGGTTTGAATAAAATTCGGTACATAATTGGATCGCGCATGTGCATATTTGTATGGCTCATGTCAATTTTTGAACGAAGCACCTTACTGCCTTCCGAAAACTCGCCATTCTTCATTTTTAGAAACAAATCGAGATTTTCTTCAACCGATCTATTTCTATAAGGGCTTTCAGTACCAACTTTTATTGGTGTTCCTTTCTGAAAGGCTATTTCTTCTGAAGTTTGCTCATCTATGTACGCTTTTTTTTGTTTGATAAGTTGTACTGCCCAATCAAAAAGTTGCTGAAAATAGTCGGATGTATAGCATTCTTTTTCCCATGAAAACCCCAGCCACTGAATGTCTTTTTTAATAGCATCTACATAAGCTTGCTCTTCTTTTGAAGGATTGGTATCATCAAACCGAAGATTTACAGGTGCTTGGTATTTGATTCCTAAACCAAAATTCAAACAAATGGAAGCGGCATGCCCAATATGAAGAAACCCATTTGGCTCTGGCGGAAAACGAAACCGTAGCTCGTCTTTTGAATATCCGTTTGCCAAATCTTCTTCAATGATTTGTTCTATAAAGTTGAGTGATTTTTCGTTTTCATTCATGTCTTTTGTCTTTTTGAGCTAAGTTGAACCTTCTTTATTTCTGAATTTAAAAATAGTTGAAATATCAGCGGTTTTATGCAAATTTAATGATCTTGGTTAAAGAATGCTGTTTTTGATGAGAATTTGTAAAGTTAAAGTCTTTTGGGTTTGTAAAAGTGATTAAAAAAAACTCAAATTTGAGTCATTGTTTTCATTCTGTTGATTTTACCAGTTGCTGTTTCGGTAAAATTTTTGATAAAGAATATTTCTTTTGGTTTTTCATAGCGATTCAAAATAGTTAGCTCAGCAATTTGATTCACTATTTTTTGATCTTTTTCGCCTTCAATCATCAATACTATTTTTTCGCCAAGCACCTTATCATTTACTCCTACAATAAAAAATCTTTGTTGGAGGATGCTTTCTAATTTTTTTTCGATTTGTTCTGGAATATGTTTAACACCCCCAGAATTGATGATGTTATCAAATCTTCCTAGCCATTCAAATTCATTTTCCGAAACCAGCGCCACCAAGTCATTGGTTACAATTAGTTCATCACTTAGCTGTTTTGCAGTAATTGCCAAACAGCCTCTTTCATCCATAGAAATTTGCACGCCTTCTAGTACCTGAAAAAAGCATTTTTCTAAAGCATGGTTATTCAACTTTTTTACAGCAATATGCGTAATGGTTTCAGTCATGCCATACGTAGCATAAATTTTAGTTTTTAATGGTTGAATTTTATGTAGTAAGTCAAAAGGAACTGCTCCACCGCCAACAATCAGCGTTTTTATTTTTTCTAAGTCATTGATTGAATGGTGTAATTGATAGGGAACCATGGCACAGAAATCGTAGGTTTTACCAATTTTTTTTAAAGGATTTGAGCAAGGCTCCACAATGTCTATATGCCAACCTAGTTCTACTGCCCTTACTAACATCATTTTTCCAGCAATATATGTTGCTGACATACAGAGTAATGCTTTGGTTTTAGCATCCAATTTAAAATAAGCACCAGTCATTTGTGCGCTATTTTTTAGGTGTTTTTTTTGAAGTTTGATGGTTTTTGGAGCTCCTGTAGATCCCGAAGTTTTTACTTCAATAAATGTTTTTTCATCAAACCATTGTGCTAAAAATAGTTGCACTTCGGCAGGTAATTCATTAGAAAAATCAAACAATTCATTTGTGCTTAAAAATGACTTATCATTGACTCTAAATTCTTTATGAAACTTTTGAAAGTTCATTTATAATTTGTTAAGAAGCTCAGAAATTTCCTTAAAAGAAGGTCTATGAGAAGCCTTTAAATTCAAACAAGCATTTTTTATAGCATAGAGATTTTCATCTTTTGTTGGCTGTAATTGAAGCAAATCATCTATCAAATACCCAAAAGCTCTGACTTCTATTTTTTCTCTTTTAGAAGCTTCGCTAGCGTTTGGGTCAAACATACAGGCTGCTCCCCAATCTATCAGCTTTGCATTTCCTGTTTGGTTGGCTAGCACATTGTGTGCATAAATATCGCCGTGCGAAACTCCTTTTGAAAAAACGTATTTGCAGGAATAAGAAACATCTCTTAAAACATTTTTAATAAACTCATTAGTCAATGCTATGTGATTGCCAAAAGTATCTCGTGTAATGGTTTTAAAATTCGGAACATTTCCTAGTTTTTTAAAGTTTTGAGGAATGATTTCTTGTACAATACCTTGCAGCTTTTCACCTTGATAAAATGAGCCTATGGTTTTTGAAGTTGCATCACACTCAGCGCCAATACAAAAGGCAGCCAAAAACTCATTGAGGGTGCTTCCGTCACTAGAAAGAGAGCTATCGTAAGTCTTTAATACATGGTATCCTAGGTCTTTTATCAAGATTTTTTCGATGCTACTTCTATTGCCTGCATCTAAGGGTGATTTTTCAAGAATTTGATGTTCGTTGAACCTAGAAAACGAATCAAACTTTAGGTTAGGTTGAAAGGAGTAAGGGTTCTCAGAGTCTGAAAACCAAGCTAACTTAGGGAGTTTATAGAGCAACTCTATAATTGGCTCCTGAAAATTGTTCAGCCCACACCTAAAGAATTCCAATTCTTTTAACTCAAGTACCGAAGGATCTAATTTTTGAAAGCCACAATTGAGCGCTGCTAGTTTTTTTATTTTTTTTAAGTCTTTTAAAAATGATGTTGAGCTTAGCTTTGGATTGTTGCTAATCATCAACCATTTGGTTTCAGGACTCAGTGTTTTTTCTGGAATTTCTAATAAATCATTCTCGTAAAAAGCAACAATTTCAGTTGATTTTGATTCGTATAAAGCTTCGGGCGTGTATTTAAATTTATTCCTGCAAAAAAAAGCAGCTTTGAGTCCGATTTCAGCAAAATCATTGTCAAGTTTGCTTAGCTCACCACCATTGGCTTCCAAAATATCAATGTGATCGCTTAGCTCCCAAAGCGCTCTGGGTAATTTGGTTACTCCTTTTAGTTTGATCTTTTTGAGTGATTCATCATAACTTTCAAAAAAAGGAATGTTTTCGATTTTCTTCTTAATAGTTTCATCCATGGTTTTGCCTTAGGTAATTGATTTTTAGTTTTTATTCTGTAGTTTCATCTTCCTCAATTTCTAAGCTTTCTGGAATTAGTTTATTGCTCTCTACCGCAGGGAGTTTTTCAACTTTTCGTAGTTTAGAGAGCATCATACGAGTACGAGTACCTACCAGTAAGTCTAGTTCTCTGTTAGCTTCATTGATTTTTTTCTGTGCTTTTTCTAGCACGCCTCCAAATTTTTCGAATTCAGATTTTACGGCGCCAAGTACTTGCCAAACCTCACTGCTTCTTTTTTGAATAGCCAGTGTTCTAAAGCCCATTTGAAGGCTGTTGAGCATGGCAGCCAAGGTGGTTGGGCCCGTAACAATGATTTTGTATTCTCGTTGAAGCAACTCTATCAAACTTGGCTGGCGCACCACCTCTGCAAACAACCCTTCTAGCGGCAAGAAAATAATGCCAAAATCAGTGGTGTTGGGTGGGTCTATATACTTGTCTCTAATGTCTTTGGCAAACCGTTTGATGCTTGTAGCAAGCTTGTTTCTTGTAGTTTCTATTCCTGCTAAATCTCCCGCCTCAAAAGCATCTTGCAGCCTTACGTAATCTTCTTGTGGAAATTTGGCATCAATGGGAAGGTATACAGGCTTTGAACCATCATCTTTGCCTGGAAGTTTGACCGCAAACTCTACATGATCGTTAGAATTTAATTTTGTTTTTACGTTTGTATCGTATTGTTCTGGTGCCATAATTTGTTCCAGAATATTGCCAAGCTGAATTTCTCCTAGCACGCCACGCGTTTTTACGTTGCTCAATACTTTTTTAAGGTCGCCCACCCCATTTGCCAGGCTTTTCATTTCGCCCAAACCTTTTTGAACGGCTTCTAATTGATCGCTCACTACTTTAAAAGACCTTCCCAATCGTTCTTCCAATGTTTTGTGTAATTTTTCATCTACCGTTTCGCGCATTCTTTCCAATTTCAGCTCGGTAGATTTTATCAGCTCGTCTTGCTTTAAAGACATGGTTTCGAATTTCTGCTTTTGCAAAGCATTGAAATCCTTTACATTGGCTGTAAAAACGTCGCCAAAATTTTTGAGCGAATTTGTGAGTTCTTCACGATTTTCCTTTCCGTTTTTATTTACGCCTTCAATGCTTTCCGAAAGTTTAAACTCAATTTTTTGGTTCATTTTTTCCAAAGTTTGCAAGGTCTCAGTTCGATTTTCTTTGGCATTTTTGTCAATGAGTTCTAAAATCTGATGCAACTTTTGATCGATGCTTACACTAATTTTTTCATGTGCTTTTGAAGTCTCTGTCCTGTTTTCTTTGTTGTTGTTGGCTATCAACTCCAAAACCTGCGTAAGTTTAAACTCGATTTTTTCATTGAGTTTGTCTAGCGTATTGGAGGTTTCCTCACGGCTATCTTTGGCATTTTTAGCAATAATTTCTAGGAGCTGCGTCAATTTTTGGTCAATTTTACCATTGAGTTTGTCTAGTGAATTTGAATTCTCTTCGCGGTTCTCTCGGAGTGTTGCAGATAGTTCCGACCTATTGGTAGTCAACTCTATTTTTAGCAAATCGCTTATGGAGGATATGATTTCGCTTTGGTTATTTTTATTGGTTTTGAATAATAAAATCAATAGCAAAACAAAGCAGAGAATAGCAATAATAAGTATAGCCTGTGTTATCATAAGCAAAGATTGATTTTACAAACTTATGAATATTTGTATTACACTAGAGCTGCTATTTATTCCTTTACATTAAAAATGCCTCGTTGGTTTTTAATGCACCAAATCTTTAAATCTTGTGTAGATTCAAAGCCATCTCCTTGAATGGTATCGGTTTCTGTAAAAAAAGTAAATGATTGGTGGGTAAAAAAGTATTTTGTTTCCTGATCCCAAAAAAGCTGATCGGTGGTTAGTTTTTTATCTTCTTTATCGCTTGTAATTACTATATTTCCTTTGATTTCGGAAATGTTGGTTTTTTTGTAATTGATGGCATAGTCTCCCGAAATATTGATGGCATCGCCATCTTCTTCAATCTTAGCAATTTCAATTCCTTCTGGAAATTCCATCATTGGGTTGCCTTTAATGTTGCTAAAATCCAACATCAAAGGCGCCTTCATTTTAAGATTCACTTTGCCAGCATCCATAAATTTATGATTTACATTCACGGCGGTTCCTATCGGTATTTTCTTTTCGTTTATCTCTTGCGGTTTGTTAGGGGTGTTTTTGCAAGAGAAAAATAGGATTAGTAAGGGGAATAGAAGTGCTTTAATATTTTGTTCTTTTTGGTTGTTGGTGAGAGTCTACTCCGTCTACTTGGTCTGCTTTTCTTATGATTTTCACCTACTTCTGGAGTTGCTGTATCTTTTACGGTTTTATCAAGCAATTCATTTTGAGGTTCTTTGAACGGGCTATTCTTCCCTATAGTTTTAATGGAATTATCAGGGTTATTAATATGATTTTCTATAGCTCTTACTATTTCATCATAATCATTTTCTTCTGCTAAATCCAGAGGGGTTTGATATTCCGCATCTTCAGCTTTTGTATTTGCACCAGCTTCTAATAAGGCGAGTACTACACTAAGATGCCCATTTTCTGCTGCAAAATGCAGAGGGGTTAGTTCACAAGAACTTTCTTCTTCCAGTGTTTCTTTTGCTCCAGCCTCTAATAAAAAGTTTACTATTTTAAGATTCCCATTTTTGGATGCGATACTCAGAGGGGTTTGATACATTTCATTAGAACTTTTAATATTTGCCCCAGCTTCTAATAAGGCGAGTACTATATCAAGATGCCCATTTTCTACTGCTAGAATTAGAAGAGTATCAAGGTTTATATTTTCAGCTTCTAGGTTTGCTCCAGCTTCAAATATGTATTGCACTGCATCAAGATGACCATTTTTCGCTGCTAAATGAAGAATCGTATTATTGTCATAATCTTGACTTTCAATACCTGCTCCAGCGTCTAGTAAAAATTTTACACGATTTAAATGACCTGATCTTGCAGTAAATAACAATTGAATGCGAAGTGATTGTTGTGTATTCATTTCTTTACAATATTTAAATTTTTCCTATATGCAAAAATACACTTTTTAAGTAGCATTTTGTGGGCTACATTTAAAATATCTCCTGCTTTTTAAACCACTGGTCGCTCAGCGAAATCCCCAACATCATATTAAAATAATTTTCTTGGAGCAGTCCGTTGCTGGTGGTTCCTCTTTGCCCAATTTCAAAACCTAGGTCTAGTTTAGAGGTTTCTTTACCTATGGGGAGTCCAAATCCAAGTGTGAGGGATTTATCTTTGATTTCTTCAAAGTTGAGCCCGTCTTGATCTATGTCTATTAAAAGCCCAGTATTGGCAATGCTTGCACCAATTCTATAGGTGGTTTTTTTCCAAAATTTTGAGAGTCCTTTCTGCTTTGGTTTGAAAAATCCTCCAATACTCCATTTTTCGTAATTGGCGTATGCTTCATTTGTGTTTGAGTTGTAAAAAACATCATCAATGGTCAGCTTTTCTCTGGTGGTAAAATCAGCCCCTACAAACCACTTTTCTTTTTCCCCAACCCCAACGCTTGCCGAGAATGTGGTAGGGATTTTAAGTGAGCCACTGCTTTTGGTATCTAAAATCGTGTCTTTGGCAACCTGGCTTGCGCTTATGGAGTATAAGTACTCGTTTACATTTCCGTCTAGTTTGTTGCTGTGTTCAATAGAAAATCCAGTTTTTAGCGTATATTTTTCATGCACGTTGCGTGTGTAATGCCCACCTGTAATCCATGAAAAGCCTCTTACCGTATTTTGATGTTCGTAACGCGCTAGCAATTCACCATCATCTTCAGCCTGTGTAGTAATGTTGTTTTCAATATTTCCGAAGAGGTAACCTGCTTGAATACCTATTTTCAAACCCTCTATCGGCTCAAATCCTCCTGAAAGAAAAAGTTTGTTGGTGCCGCCTTCACCTTTAAAAGTAGATGTTTCTTTCAATGTAGTGCCATCTGCTTCAAAAGACTGAGCGCGATTTTCGTAATTTACTGCAGAAAAAGGCAGTAGCCCAAAGCTTAAACTAGCTTTTTTAGTAACAGGAATGCCTATTGATAGGTAAGCCAAATTTGCAAAACCATTGCGATAACTATCCTGTTCTGTCTGTATATTTAAGGTGCTAGCAGACACCCCAAGTTGGTAAGATGTTTCTGAAATAGAAGCACCTAGCGATGGGTTGTATAAAGAAATATTGTCATCTATGTCAAGATTTTTAATGCCGCCCATGCTGCGCTGCGAAATGGTGAGCGCTTCATTGTGTTCTCCAATTGCGTAAGACGAATAAAACGAAGCAGTGTTGTTTTGAGCGAAAAAGGCGCAAGAAATCATTGCAAAAGCAATGGTGAGTTGTATGTTTTTAAACATTCAAATGGTATTCTAGTATGTTATTTAGTCCTGTCATGGCAAGGTTTGGTTTTACAAATATCTTACTTTTCAAGCTGTTGCACAAGAATGTTGCATCTCCACCAGACAGAATTACGGTGATTGCTCCGTATTGCTCTTTGTAGGATTTGATAAAGCCATCTATTTCGAAGATCATAGCGTCAAAAATTCCAATATGCATACAATCTTTCGTGTTTTTTCCTAAAAGATTTGTGGGTTTCTCTTTTTCAATCAAAGGTAATTTGGAGGTAAAATGATTGAGTGCTTTGTACCGCATTTCAATTCCAGGAGCAATGGCGCCTCCAAGGTATTCGCCCGAAGCTGTTAAATAGTCGTAGGTAATACACGTGCCAGCATCTATTACCAATACGTTTGTGCTAGGGTACAAAAATTTTGCCCCTGCAATCAAAGCAATTCTATCTGTGCCAAGCTTGGTGGCTGTTCCGCAATTGTTTGCAAAAGGAATTTTAGTCTTGTTGTCTAGGTTTAGTATGCTTATTTCAGTTTTGTTAAAACCTAAATTTTCTGGGTTTAAATCGGTTACCGATGAAACAATTCCGTGCTTAATGGGGTGTTTTTTGCACAAGATCGAAATTTGCTCTTGAATGATTTTATGCGAAACAGAAAGTTCTGTAATGATCTTGTCTTCGCTAAACAGCGCAAGTTTTACTTTGGTATTGCCTATGTCGATTGCTAATTTCACGTACTTTTATATTTAAATAAAGGTCTGATTTTTTAATTTTTTATGCAAGTAGGCTTTTATGTGCAACCTTTAACAATCATCAAAACCATCACCAAGCCCTTTTCTAAGCAATACTGGATCGCCATTAGAAGAAAGATCTACCACGGTGGTGTGTACGTTGCCCCCAAAGCCAGCATCAATTACAAGATCTACTTTGTGTTGCCATTTTTCGTGAATCAATTCTGGGTCGGTGGTATACTCCACTACCGCATCTTCATCGTGAACTGACGTTGCAGCAATAGGGTTGCCCAGCATTTTTACCAACTGTTGGGTAATATTGCTTTCGGGAATTCTAATGCCAATGGTTTTTTTTCCTTTAAAGAATTTTGGCAATTTGTTAATGCTAGGTAATATAAAGGTATAGGGGCCGGGTAGGTATTTTTTAAGAATTTTAAAGGTGTGGGTTTCTAGTTGCCTAACGTAATTTGAGAGGTTGCTCAAGTCGCTAAAAATAATTGAAAAATCTGTTTTTTGAGGCTTTATACCCTTTATTTTTGCCAATCTTTCCATGGCTGAATTGTTGGTGATGTCGCAACCTGCACAATATACCGCTCCAGTAGGGTAGATGATGATTCCGCCTTTTTTCAGTGTTTTTACCACTGTTTCTAGGTGTTTTTCAGATGGATTTTCTTCGTAAATTTTAATAAATTCTGCCATAGCAATTGCAAAATTCGACAAAAAAAATAGAACAGCACTACATTAATTTGTTTTTAACAAAGTATGTTGATTCGCTTTTTTCTATACTTATATAGAGATTACTAATTGTTTAGTTTGATTGCCTCTCAGCAATTCAAATACATTTATCGCAATAACTAATTAAAAAAAATCATGATACCATTAACTATTTTAACTATTCCAAAAGACGACGCAACCGCTTTCACCTTTTTTGTAGGCTACATGGCAATGCTCGCAGCTACTATTTTTTTCTTTTTTGAAAGGTCTAGGGTAGACGATAAGTGGAAATTATCCCTCCTTGTTTAGGGTCTTATAACTTTTATTGCTGCGGTTCATTACTACTACATGAAAGATTATTACATTGCTACAGGCGAAAACCCAACAGCTCTTAGATACATTGATTGGACTCTAACAGTACCATTGATGTGTGTTGAGTTCTATTTGCTAACCAAGGTTGCTGGAGCTACCAAAGGATTGATGTGGAAGTTGATCATAGCTTCTGTTTGGATGTTGGTGTTTGGATACATCGGCGAAGCTTTCAATCCAGAAGGAGGAAGCACTTCTCATTCTGTAACTTACGGTATGCTGTCTACACTTGGTTACATATACATATTATACAGTGCTTGGATAGGAGAAGTTGCTCAATTGGCAAAAAAATCAAACAATGCTTCTATTATTAAAAATGTGAGAATACTAGCTTGGTTTGTGTTGGTAGGATGGGCTATATACCCAATCGGATACATGTGTATGCCTGGTGGATGGTTAAACACCTCTATGGGCTGGGATTCAACCAAAGTTGATTTATTTTACAACATAGCAGATGCAATCAATAAAATTGGATTTGGATTGGTAGTTTACAGTTTGGCAATTAGTCAAAGTAAAAAGCAACCATCCGTTAGCTAATTTTATTTTCATTAAACTTACAAGTTGGCAATTTTAAAAAGTTGCCAACTTTTTTTTGCCTATGCAGATCAACTTGTTTTATTATTTGGTAACTAATCTGCTGTTTTTGCAGTTGCTTAGTCTTGAGGTTGAAGTTATTCATATTGTTTTAACTGCAATCTGTGGTGTTGGCATTGCTACCCTAGGCATTGCTCATGGGGCAATAGATGACCATTTATCGGGAGTTGGTTTCGGAAAAAAACGCATTACTTTTATCATATATTACGTTTTAGCACTTTGTTTATTTGCTTTCATCTGGTATGTTAAAAGTGAGATAGCATTGATTTTGTTTTTGGTCACTTCTTCCTTTCATTTTGGGCAAACTCAGTTGGTAAATATTAAAATAAAATCAAGATTCTTTTCTTGGTTCTTTAATTTTTCATGGGGAAGTTTGGTGATTTCAGCCCTAATTTTCCTTAATAAGGATAGTCTTTCTGTTATTGATAACGATTATTTTTTATTCCCCTCATCCTTCAAATACCTAACAATTTATTCAAGCTATTATTTTGCTACAAGTTTGATTTTCGTATTTGTTGTTTTTTTGATTCTTTTTTGGAAAAATTACGCTTCACTCAACATCTTATTCAAAGAAATTTACCTGCTTGTTATTATTGGTTGCTCATTTTATATCATGGATCCTTTTATTGCATTTGCCCTTTTTTTTGTAATCATTCATGCTTTAAAAGCGATGACGCAAGAGTACGCTTTTTGTAAAAACAAAAAGATTGCGACTAGTTATAAAGATTTTTTTAAATTATTTTTCCCGCTTACTTTAATTTCATTATTCATGGTGTTTGCAATGACTTTTGCAATGTATTACTTCGATTATTTGCACCTGTTGCCTTATTTACTGCTGATTTTTTTGTCGTGCATCACCATTCCTCACTCATTTGTAATGGATCGATTCTATGGTTCTAATAAAAATATAATAAATAGCATACCATGAGCACTCATTTTTTTTTAAAGTCGAAACTTACATTCATAGCACTTGGCATTTTTTCTGTGGTTATGATAGTTATTTTGAAGAGTATTCTTACGCAAGAAAGACAATTGCCTATCTATACTCCTACGCAGGTAAATCCAAAGTTGGTAGATGCTAGTTTGCTTAATAGTAGGGGTAAACATCAAATCTCGGATTTTAACTTGATCAATCAGTATGGAAAAAAAGTAACGGATCAGGACTTTGAGAATTCAATTTATGTGGCGAATTTTTTCTTTACAAGGTGTAAAACCATCTGCCCTGTTATGACAAGCAATATGCTGAAAATACAAGATGCTTTTGTAGATATTGATGAGGTAAAATTACTCTCTCATTCTGTAACTCCTAGAATTGACAGCGTTCCTGTTTTAAGAGCTTATGCGGAAAAACACAAAGCCATCGAAGGAAAGTGGCAGATAACAACGGGCTATAAAAAACACATTTACGACTTGGCAAGAAAAAGTTATTTCGCAGTACTAGATGTGGGAGATGGCGGGTTGCAAGATTTTATTCATACCGAAAATTTTGTGCTGATTGATAAAAAAAAGCAAATCAGAGGCTATTATAATGGTATTGACCAACAAGATATAGCAAGGCTTATAGAGGATGTAGCGCTATTGCTAAAACAACAAAAAGAAATTTAATACGGATTTAAGTACTAAGCTTTTTGATGAAGCAATCGTGTTAATTTGATGGAACAATCGAGCAAAATTATTTTTGCATTGCCATTTCGTTCTATTTGTTTAATCGCTTCATTCAATTCATTGTTTATTCCAACGATGTTGTTGCCATGTGTAAATTTTGAAAATTTATTTAAATCAAAACCTGTTGCAGTACTAATATATACCGCTTCATTCGCTCCATAATTCAATAACAACGATTGCCTAAAAAACTCCAAACAAAATTTTAAAAACTTAATTTGATGTTCTCTTCCAATTTTTGAAATGTGTTCGCTCCATGAAATCAAATCTCTAATTGCAGCTGCATTTCCTTTTGCTTTGAAGGCACTACGCACCCAGCTTACAAACCATTCCTCGAACTCCACAGCGTTGTTTTTTTGATGAAATAATTTCAATGCTTTGTTGAAATTTCCATTTGCTTGCTTGCTTATTTTTTGTGCTGCAGTATGGTCAATACCTTCTATTTGAGTGAGTCCTGTTGTTATTTCTTCGGCTGAATAAGGCGGAAAATTCAATACTTGGCAGCGAGATCGTATGGTTGGCAGTATTTGTTGTTCGTCTTCTGTAATTAGTAAAAAAACGGTTTTTTCTGGAGGTTCTTCTATGATTTTCAGTAACTTATTAGCAGCAGCTTCATTCATCTTTTCGGCATGCCAAATAATGGTAACACTGTAACCTCCCCCATAGTTTTTTAGACTCAAATTTTTTAAAATTTCTTTTGATTCTTCTACGCCTATGATTCCTTGTTTGTTTTCAACACCAATAAATTGAAGCCAGTCGAATAAACTACCATAAGGGTTGGAAAGTAGAAATTCTCGCCATTCTCCTAAAAAAAGTTTACTCATGGGGTTGCTCTTCACCTTCTCGTTGGTGGTTACAGGAAAGTAAAAATGGAGATCTGGATGCTGAAGTTTTTCAAATAGCTTCGAAAAGCTAGGGTGTTCATCTTCATCAATGAGTATTAAACACTTAGCATAAGCCATTGCCATTGCCAATGCTCCAGTGCCTTCTTTGCCAACAAAAATCTGAGCATGGGCAATATTTTTCTTTTGAACACCACTAATTAAATAGTTTTTTAAATCAAGGTGTCCTATTATATTATCAAAATTAAGAGTCATTGTAATAGATTTGTTGGGTGAAATTAATAAGAAACTCAGTAAAAAAACACAATTATTTTGAAAAATAAAATAAATTAGGCAACTGAAAATGAATAAATCACGAAATATTTAATGTGAATATTTATTGATAATTCTTGTGTTAATTTGACTTTAGAATTTTTCTACGTCTTTTGTAAGCAAGAATCATCTATCATTAATTTGGGTGCTTTTAAAAAAAGATGTGAATAAAATACTAATAGTTGGTATTTATTTCAGATAAAATGTTAATTTTACAAATACTTTGTAAAAACGCTTTTAGCTTAATTAAATTTAAAAATGAAACAATTGAAGTTTAGACTTTTATTATTGGTAACTATTATTGCTTTTGGGATGAATTCTCAAGCGCAAGATGCAAAACATCCATGGCAAATAGGGCTTGGTGCTAACATCATTGATTATTACCCTTACAATGCAAAAACAACTTACACAGATGGACTAAACGAACGTTTAGAGCATTTTAACTACGGACTCCCAACTTTAACCATTAGCAAATATATCGCAGATGGTTTTAGTTTTGGAGTTGCAGGATCTTTAAGTACTATTGATAATTACGATGGCTTTCTTATTAAAGATGATATAACTTACTCCCCAACAGAAGAGGAATTAACTTATATGGCTTTTGATGGAATCATTAAGTACAACTTAAATGAGTTGATAGGAAAAACAGGTATTTTTGATCCATACTTGACTGTAGGAGGTGGATACATATTTGTTGGAGATTATGACACAGGTACTGCAAATGCTGGTTTAGGAATGAATGTTTGGTTTACGGATAAGTTTGGTTTGAATTTAGATTCTAAATACAAACATTCGTTTGAAACTTTCAGGTATGAAACCAACCAACACTTCCAGCACACTGCTGGATTAGTGTATAGATTTGGTGGCGGTGATAGCGATGGAGATGGTATTCCTAATGACAAGGATGATTGTCCTCAGACATTCGGATTAAAATCCTTAAACGGTTGCCCAGATAGCGATGGAGATATGGTTGCTGACATTAACGATGCATGCCCTAACAGAATTGGTTTAGTTGAGCTAAATGGTTGTCCTGATAAAGACAATGATGGTGTTGCAGATAAAGATGATAAATGTCCAAATGAAAAAGGAACAACAAGAAACAATGGTTGTCCAGATACTGATGGAGATGGCATTATTGATAGCAAAGACAAATGTCCTACTGCTGCTGGAGATAAACAAAATAACGGATGTCCGTTTGCAGACAGCGATAACGATGGTGTAATTGATAAAAATGATGAGTGTGTTAATGAGCCTGGACCAGCATCAAATAGAGGTTGTCCAAAGAAAATAACAGAAGACCAATTAGTTGAATTAGAGAAATTGTTTAAAACTGTTTATTTTGATTCTGGTCAAGACACCTTTAAAGCTAATACTATTTCTACGCTTGATGAAGCCTTCGTACTTTTAAGAAAGTATGTTTATAAAGATTTCAGCATCGAAGGACATACTGATAGTTTGGGTAATGATAACATAAATCTTGACTTGTCTCGTAGAAGGGCTGAAAAAGTGAAAAACTACTTTGTAAATAGAGGAATTGAAGAAGTTAATTTGTCTTCTGTAGGTTACGGAGAAACAAAGCCAGTAGCACCAAATAATACTTCTTCAGGAAGAGCAAAGAATAGAAGAGTTGAAGTTAAAGTTATTTTAGAAAAGCTTAAGTAAAATTTTTAGTCAATTTCATACTCAAAATCTGTATGATTCGAGTATAAACTAATTAAAAGAGAAGAGAAAACAATCATTGTTATTCTCTTCTCTTTTTTATTTTTATGTTGTGTTACCAGTAACTTGATACTAGTTCTGATTACACTTTTTTTAATTCATTACACCATATAAATGTTTAAAGAACAAAGCGAATCAGTTATGATATCTGCTAAAAATATTCATAAAAATTATGAGCAATTTAAGGTATTGAAAGGTGTTGATATTTCTGTAAAGAAATCTGAAGTAGTTGCTATTGTTGGTCCATCTGGTGCAGGAAAAACAACTTTACTACAAATTTTAGGAACTCTTGATCGGCCTTCTGTCATCAAAAATGATGAGACAACTCTTCGTATAAATAATAGAGACATACTGGGGCTAAATGATAAATCGATTTCAAAATTTAGGAATCATCATATTGGTTTTATTTTTCAGTTTCACCAACTATTACCAGAATTTACTGCTATTGAAAATGTGTGTATTCCAGCATTCATAAAAAAAACTCCTAAAAAGCAAGCGTTAGAAAATGCAAAGGAATTACTTGATTTATTGAATTTAAGTGAAAGGCTTCATCATAAGCCAAGCGAGCTTTCAGGTGGGGAACAACAGAGGGTTGCTGTAGCAAGAGCACTCATAAATAATCCTGATGTGATTTTTGCGGATGAACCCAGTGGTAATTTAGATTCTGTAAATGCCAAGCAACTGCACCAGCTTTTTTTTGACTTAAGAGAAAAGTTTAATCAAACCTTTGTGATTGTAACACATAACGAAGATTTGGCAGACATGGCAGATAGGAAGTTAGTGATGAGGGATGGAATGATGTTAGGATGATATTTAATTAAAACTACAAAATATGAGAAGTTCAATTTCTAACACTATTCACAGTTTTTCAAAACTTACCAAAGAGCAAAAAATAGAATGGTTAGTTGCCAACTATTTAGAAAATAAAAAAGACACAACAAACCTTCTAAAGAGCTATTGGCATACAGATCTTTCTAAACAAGAGCTTCATGATGGTTTTTCAGAAAATAGTATTTCAAATTTTTATTTACCATTTGGAATTGCTCCAAATTTTGTAGTCAATAAAAAGACATATGCCATACCAATGGTAACGGAGGAGAGCTCGGTGGTTGCTTCTGCTTCAAAAACCGCAAAGTTCTGGAGTAGTAGAGGAGGTTTTAAGGCATCGGTGCTTTCAACCCAAAAAATAGGTCAAGTCCATTTTATGTACAATGGTAAGCATGAAGATCTAGTGCAATATTTTATTTCAAAGAAAGAGGAGCTTATTCGTTGTACAGATGATATTACCAAAAATATGCGTAGTAGAGGAGGGGGTATTACTGAAATTGAATTGATAGATAACACAAAAAAACTAGAAAATTACTTTCAATTACATGTTTCTTTTGAGACAGTAGATAGCATGGGAGCTAATTTTATCAATTCTTGCCTTGAGCAAATTGCTAAAACTTTTGCTAGCTCTGATATTAAAATTGTGATGAGTATTCTTTCCAACCATGTTCCCAATTGTATTGCTAGAGCTGAAGTTTGCTGTAGAGCTGAGGATCTGTATAAGGAAAATTCAATTTTTTATGCAGAAAAATTTATTCAGGCTGTTAAAATAGCACAAGTAAATACTTATAGGGCAGTTACTCATAACAAAGGTATTATGAATGGAGTTGATGCTGTGGTGATTGCAACGGGTAATGATTTTAGATCTGTGGAGGCTTCAGCACATGCCTATGCATCTAAGGATGGTTGTTATAAAAGTTTGTCAGATGCAACCATCGAACATGGAGTATTTAAGTTTTGGCTTGAAATTCCTCTAGCAATAGGAACGGTTGGCGGTTTAACTTCATTACACCCCTTATCTAAGATTTCGCTTGATATCCTGGGCAATCCGAATGCAAAAGAATTGATGCAAATTATAGCAGCAGCAGGATTGGCTCAGAACTTTGCTGCAATACGTGCGTTGACTACTACAGGCATACAAAAAGGTCATATGAAGTTACACTTAAGTAATATCATTAAAAGTTTTGGAGCAAATAGTGATCACGAAAAAATGCTAACAAAATATTTCGAAAATAAAACGATTTCACATAGCGAAGTCGCAAAAGTTTACGAAGAGCTATTGAACAATAATTGATTAGCAGAAGGATAGAAATATAAGCAACGCTTATTTACAATCCTTAATTTTTCAACTGCGTTTCTTTGATTTTTTGTCGTTTGAAGTATCGCCATAACCGTAGCCGTAGCCGTAGCCGTAGCCGTAGCCGTAGCCGTAGCCGTATTCTGGCGTGGTTTCATTCACAATTACAGCCATATTATCTAATCTTTTTTCTTGGTAGAGTTTTGAAGGTATTCTCAAAAGTCTCTTGTCTAAATAATTAGCTCTTATCACGTATACGAATAAATCTGCTCTACCTTTACTTAATACCAATGTGTCTGTTACTAAATTAACAGGAGCAGTATCTACAATAATGAAATCATATCGCTCTTTTGCGTAAGATAATAAATCATCTATACGACTACTCATCAAAAGCTCAGATGGATTTAAAACCAACGTTCCAGAAGGTAGAAAGTCAAAATTTCTATTCATTGATTTTTGAATCACATCAGACTCTTTGATGTTTTCATCATTCAAGTAGTTGGTAAGTCCTTTTTGAGGATGAAGATCTAAATAGTTCTCAATCATAGGCTTTCTAATATCACCACCAATTAATAGCACTTTATTTTTAGAAAAAGATAGATTAGATGCCAAGTTTATACTAATGACTGTTTTTCCTTCACCAGCAATTGTAGAAGTGACAAATATTACTTTTGCTTCTTCATTTCTTTTTAATCTAAAGTAAATATTGGTCCTAATCATTCTAAAAGCCTCTGCAAAGCCGCCTGAATCTTCTTCAGACTTTATAATCAATTCTTGCTTTTTTCTTGATTTTGGGACATCCCCTAATATAGGAGCTTTTAAGTTTTGCTCTACATCTTCTATGGTCTCAACTTTATTATTGATCATAAATTTAAGATATAAAAAAACGAAAGGAATTAACAATCCTGCTAGGAGTGCAAATAGTTTAATAGCTCTTGTGTTAGGATATACCGATGCGTTATTTGAATATGCTTTATCAATTATTTTTGAGTTTGACATGGTTCCAGCGAGCGCAATTGCATTCTCTTCACGCTTTTTTAGCAGGTACAAATACAGACCTTCTATTATTTGTTGTTCTCTTTCAATTTCTCTATACTCTCTTTCTTTCGATGGTACAGATGAAATTTTAGAATTAACCCTAATTTCTTGATTTTTAAGTTGTTGTAATGAAATTTTTAAAGATTTTTTTAATCCTTCCAAGCTTTTTTCAATATTCTTTTTAATCCCTTCTAATTGTCTATCAAGGTTTACGATTACAGGATTTAAGTCGCTAGAACTTTGAGAAATTCTATTGCGCTCTTCTAGTAATTCATTATACCGAATGGAGCCTTCGGATAAATTTGCATCATTGATTCCTAGATTTACAGGAATCAGTTCGTTATTACTATTTTGTAGATAATCATCAAAGTAAGATGCCATTTTTAGCTGCGTAGATAAGTCTAGAATTTTTTGTTCAATTTCATTATTTGATTGTAGTATGAGACCTGTTTCTAACGAAATATCCGTAACATTATTTTTTCTTTTGAAGTTTGCTACGCTTCCTTCAACCGCATCAAGTTCTTCAGAAATTTTTTTAATCCTATCAGTAATAAAATTATCTGTTTTTACAGACACTTGACTTTTGTATGTAATTGCATTGTTGTTGTAAATAGAGACTAAATTGTCTAAAATAGCAACTGCTTTTGGCCTTAATTGATCTACCAAACTCAACTTTAGGATACTTGAACTTCCCTTGGGTTCAACTTGTAATTTATTTCTATATAAACTAACAATATTTTGAATATTTGAAACTCTTACCAAAAGTTTTCTATTGATATCATTTTCCGTAAAAGCAGTTGGAGTAATGGTCATTGAACCAAGGCTGGTTTGAATGTCTTCCCCAAAATTTTTGGTAGCGACTAGTTCTTCTTGTTGGTTATAAAGATTGAATTTATAGTTAGAGAGTATCTCAACAGAAAAACTGGTGTCTCTAGCGTAAAAAGAGGGGGCTTTGTTGAAAAATTTGACAAGAATTGGGTTATTACTGTTTTTAAAAAGCTCGGTTGTTTTAAATCTTCCTTTCTCATAAAAACTCACGTTTAGTTCAAGTTTTCGAACCACTTCTTCCATCAAAGATCTTGACTTTAGTAACTCGATTTCATTTTCAATAGAAACTTCATTTCCACCAGGAATCCCTAAATCTTTAAATGCTGCTAACTCAGATCCAATACCACTACTTTCATCATTATTTATGAGTATGGTAGTGGTAACTTTAAATTGCTTGGAAGTATAACGAACGTAAAGAAATGAAAGCGATAGGGTAATTAGCAATGAGAGTATAAACCATTTCCAGTAGGTAAGGTATTTTTCAATTTCTTGACGAATATTGATTGAATCATCATTAAAATGAATACCATTGGAGGCTTCTTTATCTTCAGACATTTTTGTTGATTAAAGTTAATAATATATCAATGTTAAATAATACCAAGTATTGCAATTATACCAATAACAGCTGATATTGCAGAGATAAAGATACTTATGCTAGGACCAACTGCAGCCGAATTTATCTTGCTTTTGTTTGGTTGCACATAAATAATATCATTTTGCGCTAGGTAATAATATTTAGAGTCGAAAAGTGATCTTTTTGTCAAATCAATTTCAACAAAAGTTCTTTCACCTCTTTCTTCTCGAATGAGCATCACATTTTTTCTTTTTCCATTAATAGAGAGGTCTCCAGCCAACCCAAGGGCTTCAATAATAGTCATTCTTTCATTTTCAACTATAAATGATCCAGGGCTTCTGACTTCTCCAATCACTGATACTTTGAAATTTTTTAGTCTTACATAAACCGAAGGTTTTTCAATATAATCAGATAATTTCCCTACAATCAAACTTGTGAGTTGTTTTACAGTGTAATCCTTTACAGCAACTTTTCCAAAAATAGGCATCAGTATGGTGCCATCAGCATTTACTAAATAATCCAACGTTTCGGACGGCGCTGAGCCTTTCATTGGCGGAGAGGCATAGAGGTTAAATGGGATAGATGCTTCTGGCTCAATTGCCGATATATTGATTGCTATAATATCTCCTACTTTTATTTTAGGCTCATAAGTAGCTATTTTTTTATTGATTTCAGTCTCTTCAATATCATTAAAATAAATAATTTTTTTTGATGAAACACAGGAGGATAAGCTGCTTAGTTGAATGATGATTGCAAGGTAAAATAGGAGGTGTTTCATTTAGTTAATTATTTTGCTAATTCGGCATCTATGGCTTCATAGATGGAGTTTTTTGATATATACTTAGGTACTATTTTTTTCAATGATCGTACAATCTCATCGTTTGTAAAAGACGACAGATTTTCAAGTAAGTTATTTACTTGATCGATAACTTCTTGAGAATTTAATTCTTTTACCTTGGCAATCATTATTTTAGGGTTGTATGTTTTGATGGTGTTTTCACCATCTGCCAGAAGTTCTTCATGAATTTTTTCTCCTGGACGCAAGCCTGTAATCTTTATATCAATATCTTCTTTATATCTTAATCCTGACAAATTTATCATATTTAATGCTAAGTCAAAAATCTTTACAGAATCTCCCATGTCAAAAACATAAATTTCTCCACCACTTCCCATAGAACCCGCTTCAAGAACGAGTTGGCAAGCTTCGGGTATGGTCATAAAATAGCGATTGATTTCTTTGTGTGTAACAGTAATTGGCCCTCCATTTTCGATTTGCTTCTTAAATAAAGGAATTACAGACCCATTCGAGCCCAATACATTTCCAAATCTCGTGGTGATAAATTTTGTTTTGGACACCCCTTTATGTGCGCTTACCAGCATCTCTGCAAGTCTTTTGGTAGCGCCCATTACATTGGTTGGGTTTACAGCTTTGTCTGTTGAAATCATTACAAATTTTTCAACATTGTGTTCAATCGCAACTTTGGTCATTACCAGTGTACCCTTTACGTTTATGTTTACAGACTCATAGGGTTCTTTCTCCATCAAAGGAACATGCTTGTAAGCCGCTGCGTGAAATACTAAGTTTGGTTTGTAAAGCTCGAATAATTTAGACATTCGATGCTGGTCGGTGGTATTAGCAACAATTACGCTAAAGTTTATGCTGTTTCCTTGAAGTAGCTCTTGCTCAATTTCATACAGAGCAGATTCGGCTTGGTCAATCAAAATAAGATGTTTGCAATCAAACCTGATGACTTGCCTTGCAATTTCACTACCAATAGATCCTGCTGCACCAGTAATTAATACTACTTTTCCTGCTAATTCTTTTTTGAGTGTGGGATTGTTGATGTTGATAGGAATTCTACCTAACAAATCTTCAATTTTCACTTTCTTTATTTGTTTTGAATTTAAATTGAAATCAATCCATTCTTGTGCATGCGGAACGATCTTTACCTCTAAAGACATGGAAGATAGCTTTTCTGTAATCTCCATCAATCTTACAGAAGATCGATTCTGAAAGGCAATAATTACTTCATCAATTCCTTTTTTCTTTACAAACTCTTCCGAAATATCATCGAGTTTGTAAACGCGTACCCCATTTATTTTTTTGCCCCATTTTCTCTTATTGTCATCAACAAAGCCAACAATACTGTATTTTTTTTCTTGAATATCATTGAGCACAGAATAGGCGAGCAAACCAGTTTCTCCAGCACCATAAATGAGTGCCTTTTTTTCAATCTTTATATTTGTGAATAATTGAAAGTAAATTAATTTAAAAGCAAATCTACTTGCATTCAAGAAGAAAATATTGAGCATAAAATGAATGATGATGATAGATAGCGGTATGGTGTGGTCATTAAGGATTCCAAATTTTTTGTTAATTCCAACGGCTAAAATTAGTAGAACCGACAGTATAATGCTTGAAAAAAACAAGTAGACTAGATCTGTTAAGCCAGTATGCCTAACCGTTCCTTTGTAAGATCCGGTGATTAAGAAAGCGAGCAGTGCACAAAAAATAATAATAGGCACTTGCGTAAATAATTGTACCGTGTCAAAATCAAATTTAAAATTGAACCTTATTAAGTAAGCAAGTAAAAATGTATCTACTACTATGTTAATGTCAATCAATAAGATAATCCACCTTGGTGCATTGCTTCGGATTATTTTTTTTACAGTTTTACTAATCATTCAAAAGGATTATAGTTTGAATTTAATTAAATAGCGAATCAATAAACTCATGTTTGTTAAAAACTTGAAGATCATCAATTCCTTCGCCAACACCAATGTATTTTACAGGTATTTTAAACTTATCTGAAATAGCTAAAACAACACCTCCTTTAGAGGTGCCATCAAGTTTTGTAATGGCTATTGAAGTTACTTCTGTTGCTTTGGTGAATTGTTTTGCTTGCTCAATCGCATTTTGACCAGTGGTGCCATCGAGCACTAACAAAATTTCATGAGGAAATTGGTTGTCAATTTTTTGTATTACGCGTTTTATTTTAGAGAGCTCGTTCATTAAGTTTACCTTGTTATGCAGCCTTCCAGCAGTGTCTATAATCACCACATCTGCCGATTGACTTTGAGCAGACTTTATAGTATCGTAAGCTACAGAAGCAGGGTCGCTACCCATTTCTTGATGCACCATTATCACCTTGCTTCTATCAGCCCATACTTGAAGCTGTTCGATTGCTGCAGCTCTAAATGTATCTGCAGCGCCTAAAACAACCTTTTTTCCGCTTTTTGTAAATTGAGCTGCAAGTTTGCCAATGGTTGTTGTTTTTCCAGCTCCATTTACACCAACAACCATGATCACGTATGGCTTTTGTTGGTTTTTTGAATCTATACTCTTTTCGTCTATTTCATCGTTGTTTGGTAATAAACTTACGATTTCTTCTTTCAACATTGAATTTAACTCAGCGACTCCTAAATATTTATCCTTGGCAACGCGATCTTCAATCTTTTTAATAATTTTTACGGTGGTATCTACGCCCACATCAGAGGTTGTTAGCACCTCTTCTAGATTGTCCAATAGATCATCATCTATTTTAGACTTTCCTGCTACGGCCTTCGATAATTTATTTAGAAAAGAAGACTTGGTTTTTTCCAAGCCTTTGTCTAGAGCGTCTTTTTCGTTTTTTGAAAAAAAGTTACCAATCTTAATCATGATGAAGAGTTTGAAGCAAAAGTATCTATTTCATACAACTTTGAACGGATCAAAAATTCAACCAAACTTGATTTATTTTACATTGATATGATTTATTTTACATAAGTGTTTGATTTTTATAAATCTATGTGTTTTTTTGGAGCCTTTTTTTAATGATGTTATAAACTAGGTAGAAAAGAAATAATTTAAAAAAATTGATACACAAAAGAGATAACACTACATTTGATCATCGTTATAGTTTTAGATATGGACTTGTCACAATTTTCAGGAATGCTTGTTTTTTTAGTTGTTTTAACCATGGGATTTTGGTTGATGATTTTTCTGATGACATTTGTAGTTCCTTATTGGTTGTTTGGAAATATTTTAGAAATCATCAAGGAGCGAAAAAATAAAAAGTCACGCTTAAAAGATACTTCTTCTTGAGCTTTCTGAAATAAATTTACAGTTCATTCCGCTTATTTGCATCTAGCCTTATAAATATAAATAGTAGTAAGGTAAATCCCCATAAACTCGATCCTCCATAGCTGAAAAATGGCAGTGGAATTCCAATAGTAGGCAATATACCCACCACCATGCCAATATTGATGGCAAAGTGAAAAAAGAAAACACTAGCAACGCCTATTCCATAAATTCTAGTGAAAGGTGATTTTTGCCTCTCCGACTTGTATAAAATTCTTAAAATGAAGAATAAAAATAACACCACTACTGTAGCAGTTCCTGCAAATCCCCACTCTTCACCAACCGTACAAAATATATAGTCTGTTTGTTGTTCCGGAACAAAATTCCCCCTGGTTCTTTCGCCTTGCAAAAATCCTTTACCAAAGTCACCACCAGAAGCTATTGCTCTTACCGATTGGTTGGTGTTATAACCAATGTCTTTAACATCGATTGTTTTGCCCAGTAAAATATTAAAACGATCTCGATGTCTTTGTTCAAAAACATGGTCAAAAATAATTTGGGTACTGTATGTATAGGAAATTGAGATAAGAAAAAGGACAATGATCTTATAAAGATATTGCCTAAAAACTTTTTGTTTGTATTTGTATATATAAATAGAGATGAAAAAGAACAGAATTATTAAGGAAATTAATAGAGATGTATAGCCAAAATAGAGCGTTGCTATAAAAAGAGTGATTGCAAAAAAACTGATGTAGAGGTATGAAATTGGCAAACCTTCTCGATGAAGTACTAGAATGAACGAAAGGTAAATGATTGCAGAACCAGGATCTGGTTGCAACGCAATTAAAATACCAGGAATTGCAATTAAAATAAATGCTTCCAATTGATGCTTAAAGCTTCCAAGTTTAAAATGTTTGTCGCAAACTAATTTCGCCATTGCCAAAGCAATAGCAGATTTGGCGAACTCAGAGGGCTGAATACCCATGCTGCCAATGGAATACCACGAAGTAGCTCCGTTTATATTTTTCCCAAATAAAAAAAGACCAATAAGGCTTAAAATACTCGCCATATAAAATGCAGAGGCATATTTTACATAAAATTTAGCATTTATTAGTAATGTTATAAAAATGAAGGGAATACAGAAAATAATCCAATACAATTGTTTTCCATGATTGTTAGAAAAAGTCAGAAAAGATTGCGCATCTTCTCCAGCAGAAGCAGCATAGATATTTAACCATCCAAACCCTACAAATAAGATATAAAAAAGAATCAATAACCAATCAATTCTGCGCCAAATATTACTCGTTTCGCTTCTCAAGTTTTAATAATTTTTCTTGGTATTGTTTTTCGTATTCATCTTCTAAGCTTCCGTTCAGCATTCGCTTTTCATTCGATGTATTCGTAATGTTTCCAGTTAAGTATTTTTCTATCATTAAACTTGCGATTGGCCCAGCCCATCTCGATCCCCAGTAGCCATTTTCTACAAATACTGCCAGTGCAATTTTTGGATCATCTTTAGGTGCAAAGGCAATGAATATAGAATGATCTTGACCATGTGGATTCTCAGCAGTGCCTGTTTTACCACATATTTCAATTCCTTTTACCCTAGAAAACCTAGCAGTGCCTTCTTCATGTTCTAACACACTGAACAAACCATCGATAATTGGATTGAAATATGCTTTGTCAATCGAAGTTTCTTTGGGGGTTTTAAATTTGAGATCAATTTCTTTACCATCAATTTCTTTAACAATATGGGGGGTAAAATAATGCCCTCTATTTGCGATGGCGGCTGTCATGTTTGCAAGTTGAATAGGAGTAGTAAGCACCTCACCTTGCCCTATGCTATTGGATATGGTGTATGTTGCTTGCCAATTTACATCACTATACCATCGGTCATAAAGTTTTGAGCCAGGTATGAGTCCTTTTTTCCCCACAGATAAATCATTGTTTAAATAATTCCCTAGCCCAAAACTCTCTAAATGGTTTTTCCAGGTATCTATTCCAACAGACGGACTCTCAAATTTTTCAATGGTTTTTCTGTATGCATTGGCAAAATAGGTATTACATGATTTGTAAATTGCCTTATGAAGCTTAAAATTCTCTCCTTTTTTTCCGCAATGACACTCCATATATTCTGTTGATTTTTTCCCATATCGGTAACCTCCACTACATCTTATAGATGTTTTTTCATCAATAGCACCCTCCTGTAAGGCTATAAGTGCAGTAAGTGATTTAAAAGGAGACCCAGGAGGATACTCACCCTGTAAACCTCTGTCAAATAATGGTTTGTTGATAGTGTCAAGGTATAGCTTTGTAAAGTTTTGAGAACGTTTTCTGCCAACTAGCATATTAGGGTTGTAAGTTGGTGCTGAAATCAATGCTAAAATTTCTCCTGAACTTGGTTCTAAGGCAACGATACCTCCTCTTTTGTTCTGCATCAATTGCTCTCCATATTTTTGAAGATTTGAATCTACGGTAAGTGTAATGTCTTTTCCGGGTGAGGGTAATGTATCATAGATACCTTTTTTGTAGGGACCAATAATTTTGTTAAATCGATCTCTTTGAAAGAAACGAACACCCTTGGTACCCCTAAGTTCTTTTTCGTATGTTTTTTCAACACCAGCAGTGCCAATGAGTTCACCAAGTTGGTATTCTTTTTTTTCTTGAATTAATTGTTCATCAACTTCACTTATATAGCCTAAAATATTTGATGAAGAATTGAGTGGGTATTCTCTTAAAGATCTTTTTTGAATATAGAACCCTTCATATTTATGCATTTTTTCTTGCAAGTATCCAAAATCTACCTTTGAAACCTGTGGAACAAAAATAGAGGGAATCCTAGTTGAATAGTTCCAAGCTTTTTTTTGCTTATCAATAAATTTTTTTTTGGAGATTTTAAGTAATTGGCAAAACTCTAAAGTGTCCTTTAGTTTTACTTCACCTGGAATAACCATGATGTCGTAAGACGGTTGGTTGGCAACCATTAGATTGCCATTTCTATCATAAATATAACCTCTTTCTGGGTAATCGAATTTCACCTTTACAGCTGAACTATAGATTGTTGGTATCTTATAAGGGTTTTCTAGTACTTGCAGGTAAAAGAGCCTTGCTATGAATATAATTCCAGTAAGGGTGAAAATCAAAGTAAGTAAAATAGATCTTTTCATTTTCTTCTACCATTAAAAATAGTAAGCCCAAGGTAAATGATTACGATGGTAGCTGCACTAGTTACCATTGTATCGTAGAGAATGTCTAAAATGCTACCAACGCTAAAGTAAGTCAACGAAAAAAATGCAAAATGATGCAAAATAGTAAGCGCAAACATAAAGTATAACCTGCCTGCTGGAGGAATATCGTAAATACTAATGGTTTGATGCTCAATATCATGTTTTCCGCTAAAAAAACTTAATGCATGAACTCTTACAGCAGCAATTAAAAGAAGTGAAGAAGCGTGAATACCGCCAGAGTCTGAAAAAAAATCAATCCCAAGCCCTAGTAAGAAACAGGGAATTAAAAAAAAAGTAAGATTTTTTTTGAAAGGGTGAAGAAAAACAAAGGCTACATAAGCCATAGGATTTATAAATCCAAACAAGTCTAATTTGCTCAATATCAAACCCTGTAACAATAATAATCCTATAAATCGAATAAAAACACGAATGCCACCTCCTCTATTCATTGCCCAACATTTGTTCGAGTTCTCTTTGCTCTTTCTGGAAGTTGTTTTTAATAACTTCTACATATCCCAAAGATTTCATATCATTAAACAAGAGTACATTGATATTTAGGTATTGGTTTCTAGTAAACTCAAAATCATGAATAGTTCCTACAGGAATACCTTCTGGAAATATTGATGAATTACCACTGGTAACAACGGTATCACCTACTTTCATTACTGCCTGTCTTGGTAAATCTTTTAACTGAACCAACTCAATTTTTCTGCCATTCCAATCAATAATGCCAATATGATTTTCCCCCATCAATTTTACATTTACGCTTGATTTTGAGTTTAAAATTGAAAGCACCGTAGCAAATCTATTAGAAGTGCTTTTTACAACCCCCACAATACCTAAGCTATTTACTACTCCTTGGTCTATTTCTACCCCATTTTCTTTTCCCTTGTCAAGGGTAAGATAGTTGTCTATTTTGCTGTAATTGTTGTTGATTACCTTTGCATGATTATAGGAATACTTATTGCTTTTAGGGGTGTCTTCAGTATCATAATGAATTATTTGAAGATGGCAATCAAGTTCATTTTTTAGTTTGATATTCTGAGCAATCAGCAATTGATTTTCATGCTCTAAATTAAAATGTTCTGTTATTTGATTGGTTAAGGAAAAGAAAAAACCCGTAATTGAATTCGATGAATTCACAATTTTACTCCTTGCAAAAGAGTGGTGTTGGTAGGTAAAACTAAAAGCTAAAATTTGGAGAATTAAAAACAGTAATAAAGACTTGTATTTTGTGTAAAAAAAAATCATTTGCTGTAAGAGCTTTTTAATTAAAATACTAACTCATCAATACGCTTCTGTATTTTTCTAAGTCTTTCAAAGCTATTCCAGTACCCCTTACCACAGCTCTTAATGGATCTTCTGCTACGTATACAGGAAGTTCTGTTTTTTTAGATAAGCGTTTGTCCAAACCTCTGATCATAGACCCACCACCAGCTAAATAAATACCCGTATTGTAGATATCTGCTGCCAATTCGGGAGGGGTTTGAGAAAGTGTTTCCATCACTGCATTTTCCACTCGCAAAATTGATTTATCTAACGCTTTTGCAATTTCTACATAAGAAATTTGTACCTGTTTTGGCTTTCCGCTAAGTAAATCTCTGCCCTGTACAAGCATGTCTTCAGGTGGAGTTTCAAGATCTTCCACAGCAGCACCAACCTGAATTTTTATCTTTTCAGCAGTTCTTTCACCAATAAAAAGATTGTGTTGCGATCTCATATAATAAGTAATATCTCCAGTAAACACATCACCTGCAACTTTCACGGATTTATCACAAACAATTCCACCCAAGGCAATTACTGCAATTTCAGTAGTTCCTCCACCAATGTCAATAATCATATTTCCTTTGGGTTCCATAATGTCGATGCCAATTCCTATAGCGGCAGCCATAGGCTCATGAATTAGATAGATGCCTGTAGCTTTTACATGTTCAGCAGAATCAATCACAGCCCTGCGCTCAACCTCTGTTATTCCTGAAGGAATACAAATAACCATTCTTAGAGATGGCGAAAAGATACTATTGTTAACTCTTGGAATACTTTTTAAGAATTCCTTAATCATTTGCTCAGATCCTTCAAAATCAGCAATAACACCGTCTTTTAACGGTCGGATAGTTTTTATATTTTCATGGGTTTTACCCTGCATCAGGTTTGCTTTTTTACCTGTTGCAATGACCTTGCCCGTACTTCTGTCTATAGCAATGATTGATGGCTCATCTACTACTACTTTGCCATTGTGAATAATCAACGTATTTGCAGTGCCTAAGTCAATTGCAATGTCTTCCGTCATAAAATCAAAAAATCCCATAAAGTGTTGATGTTTTTTAGAACTTCAAAAGTAATGAATTAGCAGTGCTGAACAACAAACACATGTGTTATTTTAAAATATTTTTTAAAAAAATATTTGCTCCAATATTTTCACCATCAAATTTGATGAAAGTATCTAGGTTTTAACACCCTTCGAAGAGTCAAATTTAAACCACCCCTTGAGCAATCATAGCATCTGCAATTTTTACAAATCCTGCAATATTTGCCCCTTTTACATAGTCTACATAGCCATCATCTTCTGTGCCATATTTGATGCACTCTTCATGAATGCTTTTCATAATATTTTTAAGTTTGCTATCGACTTCTTCTCTCGACCAAGACATTCTCAGTGAATTTTGAGACATTTCTAGACCAGAAGTTGCTACGCCTCCTGCATTGGCTGCTTTTCCTGGAGCAAAAAGAATTTTTTCCTTTTGAAAAACTTCTACGGCTTTAGGAGTGGTAGGCATATTTGCACCTTCGCTCACAACAAAACATCCGTTTTCTACCAATTTTTTTGCAGCTGCTTCTTCAAGCTCATTTTGCGTAGCGCATGGAAGTGCAATATCACACTTTATGCTCCATGGTCTTTCACCTGGGAAAAAAGATGCATTTGTATATTCAGAACAGTATTTGTCGATTCGCGCTCGCTTCACATTTTTAAGCTCCATGATAAATGCTAATTTTTCAGCATCAATACCTTCTTTGTCATAAATGTATCCAGAAGAATCTGACATGGTTACTACTTTTGCACCCAATTCAATGGCTTTTTCTGCAGCATACTGAGCAACATTTCCAGATCCTGAAATTGCTACCAATTTCCCCTCAAAAGTTTGTCCTTTTGTTTTTAACATATTTTCCGCAAAATATACAGCTCCATACCCAGTTGCTTCTGGGCGAATAAGGCTACCTCCCCAAGAAACTCCTTTTCCGGTAAGTACACCTGTAAATTCGTTTTTGAGTTTTTTATACATTCCAAAAAGGAAGCCAATTTCTCTTGCACCAACGCCAATATCTCCAGCAGGAACATCCGTATTAGCACCAATATGTCGGTAGAGTTCTGCCATAAAGCTTTGACAAAAACGCATGATTTCTCCATCTGATTTACCTTTTGGATCGAAGTCAGCTCCACCTTTTCCACCCCCTAAAGGAAGTGTGGTAAGTGAATTTTTAAATACCTGCTCGAATGCTAAAAACTTTAAAATACTCAAATTTACGGATGGGTGAAAACGAAGACCACCTTTGTAAGGGCCAATAGCAGAATTCATTTCAATTCTAAAGCCTCTATTGATTTTTATTTCTCCTGCATCGTTTACCCAGGGTACTCTAAACATGACAACTCTTTCGGGTTCTACCATTCTCAACAAAATGTTTTGCCCATCATATATGTTGTTTTTTTGGATGAAGGGAATGGTGTTTTCTGCAACTTCTTGCACTGCTTGTATAAATTCTGGTTCATGCGGGTTTCTTTGTTCAACCAATTCCATGAATTCCTTTATTGCTGATTCCATTTATAAAAAAGTATTAATATTGATCATTTTTTCGCATGATACAAAAAATCTTCCGAAGATATGTTAAGTTTTTTTGGAAGATTCCTGTTTTTTTGATTCTTTATTTTTTCAAACTCAAAGAGAATACTTATGAATCAAACTCACCCATGTTTATGTATTTATTCATTCTTGTGTTTACAAGGTCTTTCAAGGTCATTTTATTTAATTTTTCAAAAGAGCTAATAATGGTTTTTTTCACTTCTTCAAAGGCTTGATTTCTATCGAAGTGCGCACCACCAAGGGGCTCCTTTATAATTCCATCGATCAATTTTAGCTTTTTCATGTCTTTAGAAGTAAGCTTCAGATTATCAGCTGCTTCCTTTTTGTGTTCCCAGTTTCGCCACAAAATAGATGAACAAGACTCTGGCGAGATGACGGTATACCAGGTGTTTTCCATCATAAAAACCTGATCTCCAACACCAATTCCCAATGCTCCACCAGACGCACCTTCTCCAATAATAATAGAGATGATAGGCGTTTTCAGTTTGGTCATTTCAAAAATATTTCTAGCAATTGCCTCTCCTTGACCACGTTCTTCTGCATCTGTGCCAGGAAAAGCACCTGGAGTGTCAATAATAGTAACTACTGGAATACTGAATTTTTCCGCCATCTTCATCAAGCGTAATGCTTTTCTGTAGCCTTCTGGTTTGGGCATTCCAAAGTTTCGGTATTGTCTTGTTTTTGTATTGTATCCTTTTTGTTGGCCAATGAACATGTAAGTTTGGTCTCCTATTTTTCCTAAACCACCTACCATTGCTTTGTCATCTGCAAAACCTCGATCTCCATGAAGCTCCATAAAGGTATCTCCGCATAAGTACCTAATGTGATCCAGCGTGTATGGACGGTTAGGATGACGAGAAAGCTGTACACATTGCCAAGCAGATGAATTTTTATAAATCTCCTTTTTTGTCTTTATCAGCTTTTGTTCTAGTTTTTCAATAGAATCGCACATATCCACTCCGCTTTCTTTGCTGAGATTCTTGCATTTTTCTAGCTGATCTTCTAGCTCTTTTATTGGTAATTCAAAATTTAAATATTCCATATTTGCAACATTGTTCGTGCAAATATATGTAAATGACCTTAGTCAGCATATTTATCCTTATTTTTCATTTTTATTAATATTTTTATATCCTTCAATAATTTTTTATAAGTCTGAAAATCTTACTCTTACAAAAATTGAATGAAAATCAATAAAACCTAATTCATACCTTTAATTAAAATTTTTTATCATGATTCTTAGAGCTGATAACATTCAAAAGAAATATGGAGATCGCTATGTAGTCAAAGGTATTTCTTTGCAAGTACAGCAAGGTGAAATTGTGGGGCTTTTAGGACCTAATGGTGCAGGAAAAACCACTTCATTTTATATGATTGTAGGGATGGTAAGACCCACTAATGGTGAGATTTACCTCGATGATACCAAGGTTACCCAATACAGTATGGATAAAAGAGCAAAAGCAGGAGTAGGGTACTTGGCTCAGGATGCTTCGGTGTTTAGGAAATTATCTGTAGAAGATAACATTCTAGGGGTTTTGCAGTTTTCTAAACTAAGTAAAAAGCAACAAAAAATTAAATTAGAATCTTTAATTGAGGAATTTAGCCTAGGGCATGTGCGAAAGAATAGGGGAGACCTGCTTTCTGGAGGTGAAAGAAGACGTACGGAAATAGCTCGTGCATTGGCATCAGACCCAAAATTCATCATGCTAGACGAGCCATTTGCTGGGGTAGACCCAATTGCTGTAGAGGATATTCAAAGCATTGTTTCTCACCTAAAAGAGAGAAACATTGGTATTTTGATTACCGACCATAATGTGCAGGAAACGCTGGCTATTACCGATAAGACCTACTTAATGTTTGAGGGTAGTATTCTAAAGGAAGGAACTCCAAAAGAACTATCTGAAGATGAAACAGTAAGAAATGTATACCTAGGAAAAGATTTTGTGTTGAAAACAAAAAACAGCTAATCATTTTCTATCGAATCTTCAAATCATCAGGGATTTGTTGCTGCCATAGCTGGTAGTAATGTCCTTTTTGTTCATACAATTCTTGATGGTTTGCTTGCTCAATTACTTTCCCATTTTTCATCACCACTATTTCATCTGCATTTACTACCGTGCTCAGTCTATGGGCGATGAGAACAATGGTTTTGTTAGAGGCCCTTAACTGTTCTACTGATTTTCTAATATAGCTTTCGGCATTGCTATCCAGCGACGAGGTGGCCTCATCTAGAATTAAAATTTCTGGATTTTTATAAAGCGCTCTTGCAATGGCTATTCGTTGTTTTTGACCCCCAGAAAGTGTAATGCCAATTTCTCCTAAATAGGTGTTGAATCCATCGTGTAAAGATTCAATAAAATCCTTAATACCAATATCTTTGCAAACTTGAATCACTCTTTCTATATCTGGTTGAGCTTCTCCAACAGCAATATTTTCGATAACACTGCCACCAAAAAGGTCAATTTTTTGAGGAACCACACTCACCATTTTCCGAAGATTTTCATTTTCCAAATACTTAAGATCATAATCACCAATAGAAATGCTGCCACCGTTTAAAGGATACATATTCTGAAGCAAAGATGCCAAAGTAGATTTGCCCGATCCGCTTTCGCCAACAATTGCAGTGATTTTTCCTTTCTTCAACGTTAAGTCAAAGTCTTCAAAAACCTTGGTTCTTGTTCCGTATCTAAAGGCAACTTTGTTGAATTTTATATCACCAATCTTATCTGCAGATATTTTGAACTTATTAGTAGAAGATTCAATTTCTAAGTCCATAATTTCAAAAAGCCGATCTGCTGCAATCCATGCTGCTTGAATTTGCTTATTTGCGCCAACCAAACTGGCAATAGGAACTGTAAAATAGCCCATGATGGCATAAAAAGACAAGAGCTCACCAATGGTAATTTCATGATGAATTACAAAATAAGAACCAACCCACAACAAGATAATGGTGAACAATTGCGTAAGCGCATTGCTAGAAGTGCCTACAAAAATTCCGTTTAACGTAGATTTATAGGTGGTTTTTAGTAAGCTGATAAAGCTATGTTCGATCTTTTGATTGGTAAAATCTTCTAGACCAAAGCTTTTGATGGTTGAAACGCCGTTTAAGGATTCCACCAAATGACTTTCTAAATCTGCAGATTTCTCCATTATTTTTCGCTCTGTCTTTCGGTTTAACCTATCTACAATGTAGTAGATAAGCACGTAAATGGGGATGATTGCCATCATGATGATTCCTAACTTCCAATAGTAGGTAAACATGATGCCAAATGAGAATAGAATGATCAATACATCTACCACCAATTCAAGCGCAACACCATTGATGAAATAACGTATTTTTACAGCATCACTTATTCTAGATATAATTTCTCCAACACGCATGGTGTCAAAAAATTGTTGAGGTAATTTGAGTAGGTGTTTGTAGTAACCTAAAATCAAGCGTGCATCGATCAACTGACCTGTTCTTGCCAAAAAAACATCTTTAAAAGCGCTGATTACAATATTAAAAACCAACAACACCAACATAATGATACTCAAAATATTGAGCGTCTTTATATCTCCACCAACGATTACATAGTCGGTTAATTTTTCTATATAAAGCGCGGTAGAAAACCCTAGTAAGGTAAATACCAATGACCCTATAAAAGCCTGAAAAAGAATAAATTTATGTGGTTTTAGTAAAAACCAAAATCGCTTGAATATCGCAATTTTTTCATTCCCTTCTTCAAAATTTTCATCAGGCAACATAATGATAAGTACACCTGTCCATTCTTTTATAAACTCCTCATGAGTTTTTTTAATCATCTTGCCAAAAGCAGGATCCATAATGGTTACATGGCTTTTACTAACGTCATATATAACCACATAGTGATGAAGTCTACCATCTACTATTACGTGTGCAATAGCAGGTTTAGGTATTTCCGAAAGACCTTCAATGTCTGTTTTTACGCCTTTTACCTCAAAACCAATTTTTTTACAAGCTTCAATCAACCCAAGTGCACTGGTACCTTTTTTATCGGTTCCAGCGTACTGTCGGATTTTTGCTATTGGTAATTTTAGTTTGTAATGTGCAGCAACAGATGCAATGCAAGCCGCTCCACAGTCGGTGATATCATGTTGTTTGATGGCAACTCTTGGCATGATTATTTTAACTGATTAAGGCGTTTTTTTTGAAAAAAAGAGACTAAATAAAGACTTTTCTTTTGAATCATATTTTGCCATGAGCTTCATGTCTTTAACCAGTTTTAATTTATAATCGTTTTTGTTGGTAATAAAAGCATCTTCAATACTACAAGTTACTTTGAATGAAGGGAGGTCATTCAATATTTCTGCCTGATTAGAAACTTTTGTAACGGTTCCTTTTACAGATTCCCATTCATTCGTTTTCAAGCCATGTACCGAAAAATCAAGCTCTGTGCCTTTGTTAAAAAAAATAATTTCTGAATGTGTTAGGTAGCCTTCAACTACCATTTTTTCAATACCATTTTTTTCCTCGTCTATTTTTTCGGGAATGACTTTGCCATAAAAAGTGTTAAAAATATCGATCTTGATAAATGGCAGGGCAATAAAACTTATCAACACAAACCAAGTAATAAAGTTGTAAATAAGTAAGCTTCGTACTTTGAATTTTTTCCTGTGAGCGAACACAGAATTTTCTAAGATGCTTTTGGGAAATATTTCTTTCATAACTTTTTTTGAAAAGCTAATTCAATTCAAAAATGCAATATTTTTTTGATCTTAATACATCTTATCTATCACAACATAGTACCTAGGATCGTCTATAGAAGTTTCTATCATATCTTCAAATTTAGTATTTGCTTTTATGAGCAGCATTTTGCATTCTGGACTTAGGTGTTTTAGTGTAAGTATTTTGTTGTTTTTGGTGTATTTGTCAGCAAGATCGCTGATTGCCTGAACACCAGAGTGATCAGAGACCCTACAGTCCATAAAGTCAATTTCCACCATAGAAGGATCGTTTTTAGGATCGAATTTTCTTGTAAAATTGTTGGTAGACCCAAAGAATAAAGGTCCCCATATCTCATAAACCAAACTTCCATCTTCCTTGATTTTTTTACGAGCTCTTATTTTCAAAGCATTTTCCCATGCAAAAGACAATGCAGAAATAATGACTCCTACAAA
>Ga0307933_1000027_pt1 | contig 136248 bp, 111 predicted proteins | sample OrgLakmetageno88_FD_201811 | JGI IMG/M metagenome (GOLD analysis project Ga0307933, IMG submission 201811) | Saline water microbial communities from Organic Lake, Antarctica - #88 | ecosystem: Environmental > Aquatic > Non-marine Saline and Alkaline > Saline | place: Antarctica: Organic Lake...
AGTTCAACATTTTTTAAGGTAACAACTCCCGTGTTTTTAACCGTAGTGGTAATCGTTAAGGGTTGATCTTTGGCAGGGCAATCTGTAGTAGGTGAAGCACTTGAAGTGATTTCAATAGAACCATCCAAACAGTTATTTACGTCTAAATTTAAATTATTCGCTACCAGAACTTGTGTAATCGATACACCTGTCAACGCTTCGGCATCCACAGTAGTGGTGCTTGTAAAACCTCCAACATCCAAATCTGATTGCAAAATGAAAAAAGCATTGGCAGCACCCATAGCTGGCGTTCTATAAGTCCATGATTCGCCTGGCATCATGATTGTATCATCGCCATCATCTGTGGATGTATCTAATTCAAATAATGAGATTCTAGGATCATTAATGGTAATGTTTTTAAGAGATAAAGAACCATTGTTGATAAGCTCTATTGAGTAAATCAGTTCTTCATTCGCTACCGGACAGCTGCTCACATTAGGTAAGGTGATGGATGCCGTTAAGGAGCCAGCCAAAGCAATATTGATGTTTAAGTCTAAATATTGATTTAAAATTGCACCAGCAGTATCCATGGTTTTTGCATCAATAGAGGTGCCGTCTAGAAGTTCAGCAACCACCTGAGCAGGACTTCCCGTACTACCTATACTGCCGGTGTCAATATCTGTTTGCGTAATCGGGTATGATACCGTATAAGTCCAAACTTCTCCAGGTGATAATTCACCATCGCTAGTAGTTCCTGTATTAGTGGTCAACAAAATTGAGGAAGTAGGACTGATGAGAAGATCTGAAACACCAACGTTTTTTAAGGTAACATTCCCTTCGTTTTTTACCGTGTAGGTAATGGTTACAGTCTCTCCATCGTCTGGAAAATTATTTCCATTCGGGTCAGGTGTATCAAGAGAAAGAACAGAAGAAATGGATACAGCACCCTCAAAGCAAGCAGCCAATGAAGGATCAAAAACAAAATTTTCTAAAACTTCTGGTGTTTCGAATGAATTTGACGTGAATGGTGCAACATCAATTGCCAACACTTTGAATGTTTTTTGCAAACCTTGTGCATCAATTTCTGGTTGAGTGAGCGGTTGGTTATAGGTGTAGGTCCAGACTTCTCCTGCTTCTAAAGACAAATCGGTGTTTCCTGTTGTAAAACTAGGAGTAGCTGTAATATTAGTTTCTACTGAAGGAGTATTGCTGTTATCAACTTCAATAATACTAATGTTATCAATAGCTACGGTACCATTATTGGTCACTTCAATTGAAAATTGAACTGAATCATTGGTAGTTGGGCAATCAGGTAGCAAATAAGAACTACTAACAGCTAGATTTAATTCAATAGATCTTTCGCGATAGTTTAGGTTCTCGATGTATGGAGGATTGCCGGCCAAACCTGAAGAGAAGGTGCCATCGGCATCTAGCAAATTAAAGACTGTATCAAAAGCATAGCCGTTTACATCTTTGTAAGGATCTGCATCTAAATTATCGCCATCCAATTCATCTACCAAACCATTGGTAATGATCTCCGAAAACGTTGTAAACTCAGCACCATTGTTTGCTGGAAGTGAAACTAATGTAGCATCATAAGCCTCCTGCAAGTCTGGAATACTATCATTATCTGAATCAGCATCTAGGTAATCTGGTTCCGAATCCTGATCTGTATCTTCAGGAGTAAGCCCATTTGGGTGATAAGCTGAATTGACACCGTTTGTTGATGTATAATTTGATACAGTATCATTATTTGGGGGTTTGTAATCTTTTGAGGTTTGTGCTTCTACATTGTCTGGAATACCATCGTTGTCAGAATCAAGGTCTAACCTATCAACAATACCATCTGTATCAGAATTTATATCATCTCCATTGGCGTCTTGTTCTTCTGTATCTAAAATACCATCGTTGTCATCGTCTAAATCAACATCATCAAAAACTTGATCGCCGTCGGTATCATCGCAAAATTCGAGGCTATCGCCTAAAAAATTAAATACACGACCCTCCATATTTGTTCGAGCAGTTTCTCCTTCGCAGTATGTTAAACCACTAACACCTATATTTACAGGAGCAGATGCGATAGAAAAATTTTGATTGTTCCATCCTACAAGAGTAGCATCATAATTTTCAGTTGAAAGCCCCGAGTTTGATAAAAAGTTATCACCATAGATTAAGTTTTCAAGATTCCAGCCACCAAGATTTTGATTGAAGCTAGTTGCATTCGAGAACATCCCTAAAAAATAGGTGTCACTGCCACTGCTTACATTCCAACTACTAATAGCTCCATTGAAGCTAGTTGCCCCTGAAAACATAAGACTAAAATTGGTGCCACTGCTGACATTCCAACTACTAATATCTCCATTGAAGTTAGTTGCCCCTGAAAACATCTCGTAAAAATTGGTACCACTGCTTACATTCCAACTACTTAAGTCTTGATTGAAGCTAGTTGCCCCCGAAAACATAAAAGGAAAATCGGTGCCACTGCTTACATCCCAATTATTAATATCTTGATTGAAGCTAGTTGCCCCATAAAACATCTGGCGAAAATCGGTGCCACTGCTTACATCCCAATTATTAATATCTTGATTGAAGCTAGTTGCCCCTTCAAACATCCTACCAAAATTGGTGCCACTGCTGACATCCCAATTACCAATAGCTCCATTAAAGCTAGTTGCCCCCGAAAACATAAAAGGAAAATCGGTGCCACTGCTGACATTCCAACTACTAATATCTCCATTGAAGTTAGTTGCCCCTGAAAACATCCCGTAAAAATTGGTACCACTGCTTACATTCCAACTACTTAAGTCTTGATTGAAGCTAGTTGCCCCTTCAAACATCAAATGAAAATAGATACCACTGCTGACAGTCCAGTCAACTGACCCTAATGATGTTAAGCTCGAACACCCCCTAAACATTTCGTCAAATGAAGATATATCGGTTAGAATAGGTGCATCAAGTGCTGCCACATTCATGTTCTCACAACCTCTAAACATCTTTTGCATATTCTGCCAATTAATAGCACTCCCCCATTGGCGAACAGATATCAACTTTAATGGATCATCGTAAAATTTTATGGATTGTACTCCAGAAGTACCAGGGCTATTCTTGAAAGCAACTTCGATATCGGTATCAGTACCTAAATCTATAACTTGAGAAGTTTCTGAAAGAGATGAAAACGTGTATTCCACACTACCATCATTATTCACATCTATAGCTATATCGCCAGAATAACGTATTTGAAGTTGATTGTTTGTTACTCCTGATGGGCCGCCGCCTTCAGAACCTCTAACAGTAACAACGAAATCCCTATCCGTGTCTAGGCAAATAGACGGATTCAAATCAAAATATTGATTCAAAATATTACCTGAAGTATCCGATGATTCTGCACTGATTGGTGAAAAATCAGAGTCTAAACCACTAACAACTGCAGCGACTAAAGGTAAAGCGTTAGCGTCTCCAATACCACCATTGGTAATGTCAACTGGTGTTATTTGATAATCATGCGTGTGAGTAAAGCTACCTCCGATAGCCAATGCTTGACCAAAGGCTACAGGGGTTGAACCAATAAATACTGGATCATTCAAAGATTGAATAAACAAGCCTATGTTACCACTATTTGTTATCGTGTAAGTTACCTCAACTTCATCACCTGCATCTGCACAATTATTTCCACCAACAATATCTATAAATTGAGTGGCTACGATAACCTCTAGTGAAGGTGCAGTACAAGTGTATGTGCTTAAATCAAAATATTGATTCAAAATATTACCTGAAGTATCCGATGATTCTGCACTGATTGGTGAAAAATCAGAGTCTAAACCACTAACAACTGCAGCGACTAAAGGTGAAGCGTTAGCGTCTCCAATACCACCATTGGTAATGTCAACTGGTGTTATTTGATAATCATGCGTGTGAGTAAAGCTACCTCCGATAGCCAATGCTTGACCAAAGGCTACAGGGGTTGAACCAATAAATACTGGATCATTCAAAGATTGAATAAACAAGCCTGTATTACCACTATTTGTTATTGTGTAAGTGACCTCAACTTCATCACCTACATCTGCACAATTATTTCCACCAACAATATCTATAAATTGACTATCAACGCTCAGTTTAAGTGAGCCTGTTCCACCACCTCCACTATCAGTATTTTCAGTCCCATATACCTCAAGCTCTTTAATTACTAGGTATTTTTCTCCATCAGTAGGCGCTTTTTGGAGTCTTACATATCTACCTGTTGTTGGCGGGCTAGTTTCATCCAACACACATATACCATTTTGATCAGTTCCATTATCAACAATTCCTTGTATTAATTTGACCGAAAAATTTGTATCTAATTCATCAGCTAATTGATTAGGCGAAACTAGTACATGTACATTGTTAATTCGAGTCGCACGATTGTAAAACACAACAATTTTTGAAATATCATATTGTTTTCCCAAATCAACCTCCCAAAATTCAGAGTTCTTATTAAGCGTATGTGATATAGTGCTAACATCACCATCATTTGCATTGCTTTCATGATGAATACTTCCTAGATATGTCGGGCTAGAAGTTCTTGCATCTTTATTAAGTGCAATGTTTTGATTACCTGGTATAAATATGCCATCGCAGGAATTTGGGCTGGTACCTCCACCCCCTCCAGAACCGCTACTGCAAATAGGTTTTAGTTGAAGGTTTGTTATTTTTGAAGAACCAATGCTTTTAAAAAAAGAAGAGTCTATAAAAAAATTGTCTGATGCACCTACTATGGAGGTTGAATGATTCAAATCAACATCATTCAAATAAGTTCTAAACGTGTTATTGTCTTTAACAATCCTAATTTTATTACTTGAAGATAGGGTTCTTAAAGAAGTTCTAAAATCTGATGTTTTATAAATTTTATTTCCTCTAATCCACACACCATGTGTAATATCTGCAATTTCAACACTGTTATTGCTATTATTAAACCCTATTGCAACCTCTCTTTCACTAATATTTTGAGTAGATACAGAAAAACTCAACTCATAATTAGTTGCTCCATTTAATAAGGTTGGCGTAATCTGATTAGAAATATAGGAAATTCCCCAGTTGTCTAAATTTCCATTCACCGTTATTTCATTACCACTAAGACTAACATTAAAAGGAGTGTTTCCAGCAGACCTAGTATCTCTTTTAAAATTAAAAATAGAGTTTGCTGTGATATCTATTGGGGCTTCCAAACATGACCCACCTCCTCCACCTGTTCCGCCCCCACCAGTAGAGCAACTAGCATCTGTACTAGGTAAAATTTCAAAAGTTAGGGGGGGAGAAAAGGAGCTCAATTTTTCGCAAGTATTTAGATTAAGGAATACATCTATAATCACTTTACCTTCATAATCTTGATTAGTCGCTGAATTTTGGGCGACCAATGTAAATATTGTGTATTCTCCAGGTTCACTTATATCAAAACTATTAGTCACCCCTGATTTTTCTTTGACTTCTCTAACAGAAATATCGTTACTAACATTAAGATCTTGACTTAATAATAAGTACAATACCTTAAAACCAGCAGCAGCTTGAGAACTAGAATCAGTAAAAGAAACTGTTAACGGTCCAGCGGTGGGAAAACAAAAAGGCGAGTTATTATTCAAAGTAACTGTACTTGCTATGCTGCTAGCTGAGCATGTTACTCCCCCTCCTGTACCGCCACCACCAGAACTTGCAACTCCATATACCTCAACTTCGGCAATATGTAGCGCATTATCATTATTAGTACCCGATTTTTGCAGCCTTACATATCGACCTGTTGTGCCGGGTGGAATGTCGTTGAATGTATATACTAATCCTGTTGGATTGCTATTAAATTGACCTTCATAAGCCGCATTACTGCTTGCTGTATTAACATTTCTATCTAAAGAGGTTTCTGAAATAAAAACATAAACATTCGCAAGTCTCTCTTGGCAACAATCTCTACGATTGTACACAACGATTTGTGAAATATCATATACAGCTCCTAAATCTACTTCCCAGTATTCTGTAGCAGAAGCATTATACGTATGTGCAAAATTATTGCTTTGATCTTTAATTCCATCTACTGCCCTTCCAGAAGGGTATACATCAGTAAATGTAGAGTAATAAGTGTTTTTATTAAGTGCTATATTCTCCTGCAGGCTATAGCTATAGCCACTCAACCCTTCCATCTTTTTACTACCTACTTCCAAATACCAATCGCCCTCTAACCCCGTAATGTTGGTGGAGGCTGCAACCTCTATACCCAATGATTTTTCTAGGTACTGTACTGCCTTTTTACCTTTACTACCTTTGGCAAACTCACAACCGTAAATATTTATTTTTTTAAAGCCATGGTTGCCTTTGGTTGCCAATTCAGCTTGCAAAAAAGAAAGGATTTCGGCCGAATTTAGCCACTTGCCTTGGATTTTTAGCTCCCCTTGCCTGCCATGAGAAAATACATGAAAAGTATGTTCATCTTCGCCTACAACAGTTTTAAGCAACGCTTTGTTTTCTAGTGAAGCATCTATAAAATAGTGGGATTTTTTGTTAAGTGTTGCAGCTAAGTTGCTGGCTAAAAGAGCTTGAAATGCGATGGCTAGCAATAATATCAACAGGGTATTTTTTTTCATCTTGATTTTAGTTAGTTGTGTGCGTAAATATAATAAATTTATGACTTATCAATTCGCTCAATTTTACTATCAAAAAAAGTTGTTAAGAAAACAACACTGCTTTTTCTTTAACCTACGCCATGAGTGATTTACATAGCATGGCTACAAAAATTATGAGCAAGAAAATAGAAAGGAAAATGAATGTGTTTTATAGCGTTTTTTAATAGTAAAATTGGTGCTAAAGCACTATCAGCTTTACAAAAGCATAAGAATCTCGTTCTTTGATTTTTATAATGTAAATTCCTGTGCCAATGCCTGGCATAATTACTTGCTCATAAGGTGCTATTTCTTGGTCGTAAACAATAAATCCTGCAATGCTGGTAATCACTACTTGTTTGTAGTCGTTTTGCGTTGTTTGTATGGTAAGTGCTCCTTCGGATGAAACAGGGTTTGGGTATAATTTAAATCCATCAATATTGATTCTAGTGGTAGACAATACACTTGGCTGAAAACGAAAGTTTACATCTGTCGCCGACATTGATTTTGCCAATGCAAATACACCACCCTCAAACGCCAAACCATTTACATCGGTGTAATCGTCATTGGCTTCTATGCCATTGCTATTTTCCAGTCCATTATTTCCTACTGGGTTATTTGTCTTACCATCTCCATCAGAGTCATTTATTGCAAGGTGGATACCTGCCTCGTCAATGTCAAAGAGGCTATCACCATCTGTATCTAAGTCTAGGTAGTCGGGGTTGGTATCGGTATCTGTATCTATAGGAATAAGACCTATGGAGGCTGTTATGCTAGCATCCGAATCATTGGCATCGTAAATATCGTTCAACCCATCACTATCTGCATCAGTAAAAGTTCCAGGAGCCGTGTAGCCCACAGTAGTTTGAGCCTCTATATTGTCTGGAATACCATCGTTGTCGGAGTCTACATCTAGGGAATTTACAAATGCATCTGCATCAAATGATGTTTGGGAATTGCTTTTATAAGGATGGCTTGCTGGTAATTTTGACGAAATGCCCCATTTGTGAGCCAAGTAACCTTCAATTAAATTTCTTTGAGCTACGGTAGCATTGTAATCTACTACTATAATTTCTGCAATTTCTCCTTCAAAGTAATCAGGGGAAATTGTATTCAACCTCTGACCAATAGTAACGGTGGTAATAGCACTTCCAGAAAAAATTTCGCTTGAAGAAGCACCTGCATTGCCATTTAAATACAACGCACGGCTACTAGTTGATGTTTGTGAAACTGCAAATAAATCTAGACCCGCTGTAACCGTTGAAGATAAGAGCCCTCCGCTAGGCGGAAAATTATCAAAGCTATAGGTAGCTTTTGATTCATACTTTATTGCATTTTTATTTTGGTCGGAATTTGCGGTGTTTTCTGCCCAAAGATAACCGCTACTTGTAGGTTTTGAAACCACAAATAGGGTGTATTGATTGCTCAATTTTGCAGACAGCGGTAAACTAAGGTAGTTTTCTGTGGATTGACCAAAAAGTAGGGCATTTAACCCATTGATGGTAGACGTATTTGTTTGAGGACGCAAAGAATTATTGGTTTGAGTAGCATTGGAACTATTGCCACTTTTGTCATTCCATTGAGATACCAACCCTCCACTTTCAAGTATGGTAGCACTATCACTGGCATCCAACCAAAGACTCATACTTGGCAAAGACAGTTCGTTGATATCCAGTATTCCATCATTGTCATCGTCAATATCTAAGTTGTTATTAACACTGTCGCCATCGGTGTCTATAAATTCCCTAAAGTCAAAGTTTTGGTTTAAGCCATCTGCATTGCTTCCATTGGCTAATACATCATTATCGGTATCGGCTAAAGAAAACTCAAGAGTTGAGTCGTTGTAGGCAAAACCATTTACATCGGTGTAATCATCTGTAATGTTTTCTATGCCGTTGCCATCTTCTAGTCCGTTAGCTCCTACCCCATTATTTGTACTGCCATTTGTATTAAAACTTGCGGTAGTTTGAATGTTTGCCTCCACAATATCAAAAAGCATATCGCCATCTGTATCTAAATCTAAAAAGTCGGGGCTGGTATCGCCATCTGTATCTATGGGTATAAGTCCAACACCTGCAGGATATGCTGAATTCAACCCATTGTTCATTGCATAGGTAGCTGTGTCGTCAATATTTGGCTTAATATAACCTACCGTAGTTTGTGCTTCTATGTTATCTGGAATACCGTCGTTATCTGAATCTACATCTAGGGAGTTTACAAATGCATCATCATCAAATGATGTTAGGGAATTACTCTTGTAAGGATGGCTTGCTGGTAATTTTGACGAAATACCCCATTTGTGAGCCAAGTAACCTTCAATTAAATTTCTTTGAGCTACGGTAGCATTGTAATCTACTACTATAATTTCTGCAATTTCTCCTTCAAAGTAATCAGGGGAAATTGTATTCAACCTCTGACCAATAGTAACGGTGGTAATAGCACTTCCAGAAAAAATTTCGCTTGAAGAAGCGCCTACATTGCCATTTAAATACAAAGTACGGCTACTAGTTGATGCTTGTGAAACTGCAAGTAAATCTAGACCCGCTGTAACCGTTGAAGATAAGAGCCCTCCGCTAGGCGGAAAATTATCAAAGCTATAGGTAGCTTTTGATTCATACTTTATTGCATTTTTATTTTGGTCGGAATTTGCTGTGTTTTCTGCCCAAAGATAACCGCTACTTGTAGGTTTTGAAACCACAAATAGGGTGTATTGATTGCTCAATTTTGCAGACAGCGGTAAACTAAGGTAGTTTTCTGAGGATTGACCAAAAAGTAGGGCATTTAACCCATTGATGGTAGAAATATTTGTTTGAGGACGCAAAGAATTATTGGTTTGAGTAGCGTTGTAGTTATTGCCACTTTTGTCATTCCATTGAGATACCAACCCTCCACTTTCAAGTATGGTAGCACTATCACTGGCATCCAACCAAAGACTCATACTTGGCAAAGACAGTTCATTAATGTCCAATATTCCATCATTGTCGTCATCAATATCCGTAGCATCTGGCACCATGTCTCCATCCGTATCCTGCAGGTTGTACGCATAGTCTTGAATGCCTGAAATAATTGAATGCCCATGCTCCAACACCCAATCTCCATCTTTTCCTGTAATATTAGTGGAGGCGGCAACTTTTATGCCCAATGATTTTTCTAGGTACTGTACCACCTTTTTTCCCTTTCTTTCTTTAGCAAAATTGCAGCCATAAATATTGATCTTTTTAATGCTATGATTGCTTTTTAATGCCAACTCAGCTTGCAAAAAAGAAAGTATTTCCGTTGAATTTAGCCACTTGCCTTGGATTTTAAGCTCCCCTGACTTGCCATGAGAAAATACATAAAAAGTGTGTTCGTCCTCAACAGCAATACTTTTAAGTAATGCTTTGTTCTTGAGGGAAGCATCTATAAAAATTTGCGTTTTTTTATCAAATGTTGTAGCTAAATTGCTAGCTGCAACAACTTGAAATGCGATGGTTAGCAATACCAATAAGGTAATTTTTTTCATTCTAAATTTAAGTTGATTAACTTCATGAAAGTTAGTAGTTCAGTAAAACATAAAGTTTGTTTGAGAACTATTCTGACGTGAAAGATAATAATTTCAACCAAAAGTTAATTTATTTAAACACTATTTTTTACAACCAAAACCTTTAATAAAAACCTAAATGAATTCAATGAAAAAAGAGATTTTGTTGCCTTTCACCCCTCATACAGTCAGAAATTAATATTTGACTGACAATACTTGTCGTGTTTCTAAAAACCACCCTCATTTACATGACATATTGTCTCAATAAATGATTTGGCAGAAATATTGATTTTAGAATAAAAAAACAATGTTATGTCCGAAAATAAAGATCTTGATAAAAAAATAACCGAAGAGGTTGAAACCATCATCGAAAATACAAATTGCGAAGCTGCAAATGAAGAAAACAACGAAAATGCTTCTGATGAAAGCTCATTTGCAGCACCTATGGTTGACGATGTGCAGGAAAAACTGAAGTCTGAAAAAGAAAAGTTCTTGCGGTTATTTGCTGATTTTGAGAATTACAAAAAAAGAACGATGAAAGAGCGTTTGAGCCTTATGGAAAGCGCTAACAAGGAACTGATGGTAGCGATTTTACCAACACTCGACGATTTTGAGCGTGCCATTACCGAACTTAAAAAAAATGAAGAACATGAAGCCCAATTGCAAGGAGTTTATTTGATTTACAACAAACTAAACAGCACAGTTACTCAAAAAGGACTTGCTAAAGTAGCGGTAGAAAAAGGCGATGTATTCAACGCCGAAATACACGAGGCAATTACTCAAATCACAGCACCTACAGAAGATTTAAAAGGAAAAATAATTGATGTGATTGAAAACGGATACAAGCTAGGTGAAAAAATTATCCGTTTTCCTAAAGTAATCGTAGGCGCTTAATCATTGCACAAACAAAAGGCACTAAAACGTTGATGGCAATTACTGGCTAATTCCCCCTAATTATTTTAACTACTAGGGCTTCTACCTCACCAAAAAGAATAAAAAAATACAGATGAAAACTGATTATTACGAAGTGCTTGGCATCTCAAAAGGTGCAAACAGCTCAGAAATAAAAAAGGCTTACAGAAAAAAAGCCATCCAGTACCACCCAGATAAAAATCCGGAAGACAAAACGGCAGAAGAAAAATTTAAAGAAGCTGCAGAGGCCTACGAGATATTGAGCAACCCTAACAAAAAGGCAAAATATGATCAATATGGTCATAGTGCTTTTGATGGTGGAGGAGGTCATGGCGGAGGTGGAAACATGAATATGGATGACATATTTAGCCACTTTGGCGATATTTTTGGCGATTCGTTTGGTAGTGGTTTTGGCAGAAGAGGCAGCGGAAGAAGCATGGTGAAAGGGAGCAATCTAAGAATTAGGGTAAAACTTACACTCGAAGAAATTGCGCTAGGGGTTGAAAAAAACATAAAGGTTAAAAGAAAAGTAAAAGCCAAGGGCGCAACTTATAGCAAGTGTAAAACATGTGGAGGTGCGGGTCAGGTAATGAGCGTAACCAACACCATACTTGGGCGAATGCAAACTTCTAACACCTGCCCTACATGCCATGGAGCTGGAGAGGTAGTAAACCACAGACCAGCGGGATCAGATAGCGATGGCCTGATACAACGTGAAGAAAAAGTTGAGATAAATATTCCTGCAGGAGTTACCGATGGTATTCAACTAAAAGTAGCTGGAAAAGGAAATTCTGCCCCTGGCAACAATGCCATAGATGGAGATTTATTGGTGGTAATTGAAGAAGAACCACACAACACGCTAAAACGTGAAGGCGTTAACTTGCATTACGATCTTTACATAAATCTTTCGGAAGCTGTGCTTGGCATCAGCAAACAAATTGATACTGTAAATGGTAAAGTAAAAATCAAGATTGAACCTGGCACACAATCTGGTAAAATTTTAAGACTTAGAAACAAAGGGCTTCCAAGCATTGAACATTACGGAAATGGAGACCTCCTGATTCATGTAAATCTTTGGACTCCCCAAGACTTAAACAAAGAGCAAAGAAAATTCTTTGAAACCATGATGGAGCATGAAAATTTCACCCCTTGTCCTTCAAAATCTGACAAGTCTTTTTTTGAAAAAGTGAAGGATATGTTTTCATAGAGTTAATGTGTATTGAGAGGTTTTGCAGGGTGAAAATTTATGTAAAAATCTAAATACCAACGCTGGTTTTATTTTTTTTCAGTTATTATTGCAATAATGAGTGTTTAAAATTTGTTATTTTAAGGTAAACACATTCATAAATTTTGACGGTATAACAATATTTTAGAAGATGCTACAAGTAAATTTTATTCGAGAAAACAAACAAGCGGTACTCGACGGTTTGGAAAAACGCAAATTTAAAGACGCTGAAAATTTGATTGACCAAGTGCTCTTTAGTGATAAAAACCGAAGGGAAACTCAAGCAAAACTCGATGATTTTTTGGCTGAATCCAATACAATATCAAAGGAGATAGGCGACTTGTTTAAGTCTGGTAAAAACACAGAAGCAGCTGAGCTTAAAAAGAAAATAGTTGACTTAAAGGAGCAGTCTAAATTACTCACCAGCAAACTCAATGAAACCAGGCTAGCACTGAGAAACCTACTGTGTCGGATTCCAAATATTCCCAATGAAAAAGTGCCTTTGGGGAATAGTGAAGAAGACAATGAAGTTTGTTTTGAAGAAGGAGAAATTCCTACTTTACACAAAGATGCATTGACCCACTGGGAATTGGCAAAAAAATATGACCTGATTGACTTTGAGCTTGGCAATAAAATTACAGGTGCAGGATTTCCAGTATACAAAGGAAAGGGTGCAAAATTGCAGAGAGCGCTCATCAACTACTTTTTAGATATAAATACCAAAGCAGGGTACCAAGAAGTACAAGTACCGCTATTGGTAAATGAAGAATCGGCCTTTGGAACAGGACAACTCCCTGACAAAGAAGGGCAGATGTACCATATAACTGAAGATAATTTGTATTTGATTCCTACCGCAGAGGTACCTATTACCAACTTATTTAGAGATGTAATGCTCAAAGAAGGTGATTTACCTGTGTTGCAAACTGGCTATACTCCTTGCTTTAGGAGGGAAGCTGGGTCTTATGGCGCACATGTTCGCGGATTGAACAGACTCCACCAATTCGACAAAGTAGAAATTGTGAGAATAGAACATCCCGCTAACTCTTATAAGGCTTTGGATAAAATGGTGGAACATATAAAGGTAATTCTAAGAGACCTAGAACTTCCATACCGTATTCTTAGGCTGTGTGCTGGAGACACGAGCTTTACCTCCGCAATAACCTATGATTTTGAGGTTTTTTCAACCGCTCAAAAACGTTGGCTCGAAATCAGTTCCGTTTCAAATTTTGAAACTTACCAATCAAATAGATTAAAACTTAGGTTTAAAAATAAAGAAGGAAAATCTACACTTCCGCATACCTTAAACGGAAGCTCTTTAGCGCTGCCTCGTGTGCTAGCTGGGTTGCTTGAAAACAAACAAACTGCTAAAGGAATTGAAATTCCAAAAGTATTGATTCCTTATTGTGAATTTGATATTATTGACTGATTTCCGATAGGTTTGATTTAAAAAAATAGCTGAATTACTGACAGATTATTTCAAATCTTTGATAAACAAATCTTTAAGCTCTTCTAAATTCTGAAATTTTTCAAAATAGCCGTCTTTTATATAAGAAATACGTCCATTTTCTTCAGAAACTACCAAGCAAACCGCATCAGTTCTTTCGGTAATACCTACCGCAGCCCTGTGTCTAAAACCGTATCGAGCATTTATTTTTTTACCCGTAATGGGCAACATTACCCTTGTGGCAAGTATATAATTTCCGCTAATTACTACCGCTCCATCATGCAGAGGACCATTTTTAAAGTAAATACTTTCTAGCATGGGCTGATTTACCAAAGCCCTCATTTTATCTCCATTGTTCTTTATAAAATCAAGGTTGTTGGTACGTTCAAACACCATCAAAGCACCTGTAAATGTATTTGAAAAATACTCGCAAGCACTTATCACCTCATCTACATTAAGCGACAATCTATGATCTTTCTTTAAAAAATGAATTTGCTTTAAAAAATTGCGCCTATTTGTAAAACTGGTAGAACCAACCATCAACAAAAATTTACGAACCTCTGGCTGAAATAAAATAAGTACTGCAATTGCTCCTAGACTTACCAATGTTCCCAACAATCCGCTGAGCAACTCCATTTGTAGTGCCTCTGTAATTTTCCAAACCAATACAACCAAAGCAATCCCTACAAAAATATTGATAGCAACACTCCCCTTAAGCAGCTTGTAAACATAATACAGCAAAGTTGCTACTAGCAAAATGTCTAGGGCGTCTAGTATTGAAAAATCAATAAAAAAAAGCATTAACTCTTAGGTGATTGGTTAGCAGAATTTGTGGTTATACTTCGTTTTGATTGTTTTTTATGAACAATGATATTATAGCAACAAACTACGCATTTACTATCTCTAGCTAAAAAACGAATAATTTAATCCAAAGAGTCGCCTTGTGCTAAAATCGCTGATAGTTGTTCCCAACCTCCTCCGTTGACTGCATCAATTTGATGTTGTTTTAAAAACTGAACTGCTTGATGGCTTCTTCCACCACTTAAACAAACCATGATGATTTTTTTATCAAGCTCTTTGATGGCTGAAATCTGAGCTGGAATAGTGCTTAATTCCATGTTTATAGAACCTTCTATATGCCCATTTTCGAACTCCTCTTCTGTTCTAACATCTATGATTGCTGCTCCACTCTTTTGGTATTCGAGCAATTCAAGTTCATTTGAATTGGTGTCTTTTTTTGAGAAAAACATAATCTAATAAGTTTGTTTGATAAAAATTAACTGCAAATCAAAAAAATATTTATAATTAAATTTTAAATACTATAGAATATAGCTGTCTTAAATATTAATTACCAACGTAGTAGTAACTCTAGCATTGCTAAAACTCAAAGATGTTGGCGATAATTGGTTTAAATCAGGGTCTGTAAAGTTTGTAAAGTCCACTGGACTGTCACCTGTACCCAATCCGTCAATAATATCCTGATAATTTGAATAATTATCGTAGAGTCTTCTTGAGAAATTTTGGTATTGGTATGCAAAATCGAGTCTTCCACCTGTAAAACTGTAGCCCAAACCTAGAGAAAAACCTTCGGTGCTATCAATGGCAAAACCATCATCATTCGGACTGTTTTCTATATGAAATCCTGCCCTAGCAGATATTTTATCAAACCTCCATTCTCCGCCTACTCTCAATGAAGAATAGCTATCGAAATTACTTGTAAATAGGTTGTTATCATCAATAAAGTTTCCATCACTCAACTGAATATTAGCGTAGTTTTTATACGTATAATCTGCACTTATTAGCCCTTTGTTTTCAAAAATATAAGCCAAACTACCTGTAAGCCTACTTGGGGTTCTTAATTTGTAGTCAAATGCATTGATTCCAGAAAATTTATCGTCAAGTAATGAGCTGTTTTCAAAAGTATTGATATCATAGGCTAGAAAGTCTTCTGCTAGGTTATACCATACAGGTGATTGGTAAGAAACACCAAACCTTAGATTTTCCATGGGATGGGTAATCATTCCCAACGCTATAGAAACACCGTTTCCTCTAGTAAACTGTTCTTGTATTGTGCTCGTATCGAATGTATCGCCTGCATTGTTGCTGTTATATTCTTCAATAAGAATGCTTTGGTAGTGCTCTACATCGTATATATTCAACGAAGCACCAATGTGAAACTTGTTTTCTAACTTAGCAGCAAATGTAAAAGCATATTTGTCGTTTTTTCCATCTTCATTTACCTCTATCTGCTTGCCATCTAAAATATTGTAAACTACATTTTGGTCAAAAATATCAGTGATTACATTTTGTTCTGTGGTAGGTTGACTAGGATCTGATTTGGCAACCCAAAAATTATCAAAATCTCGGAGCCTGGTATAATTGAATCCAAAAGCATATTTGTTATTATTCGTTAAAGAATAGCGATTCTCATCGAATACAAAAACCCCACCTACTTGACTAAAACTTAGTATATCGTTGTTTATTTTTATGGCTTGCCCCCCAAATCTAGCATTGGTGCTTTTGCTATTTAAATGTAGGGAACCAGCTACCTGGCTATAATCATATACTGCTGCACCTGCTGGGTTAACGTCAATAGCACTCAAGTCACCACCCAGAGCTCCAAAAGCACCACTCATAGCATTAAACCTAGCGGTTCCGTTGATTCGTTCTTCAGAAAATAATGCGCCAATATCCTTGTAGGAAATAGTTTGTGCGTTACTAAAAGTACATGCAAGTATTAATATTGGTAATAGGTATTTTTTCATTTTTTATAAATTCTATAGTTATTACTTGTTTTTAAATATATTTTTAATTTCGAGACCTACGTATGCTTCTACCCTGTCTTTGCACACCCCTGCTTTGCCTTTGAGAACCTCTATTAGCACTTCTTACACTTCTATTAGTACTACTTGATCTTCTGCTAGTTCTTTGTTGTCTAGTACTAGTCTTAGCGCTTGTATTTCTAGCTTTTGAACCTCTTACACCATTGTTTCCTGTAGCTCTCTGCCCTTGAGCATTTGAATTTCTATTGTTTCCATAACCTCTTCTCTGTAGATTTTGAGAATAACGAGTTGTATTTCTCGAAACACTTCCGTTTCTTCTAGATGAGTTTATACGACCAGTTCTAGAAAAGTTTCTTCTTGAATTACCTCTTGAACCTCTATAATTTCTTTGAATACCCGAAGATCGTTGTCCATAGCTTCTATAAATATTTCTATTCGCAAAACGCCCACGACCATTCCGAAAATTTCTTTGTCCAAAAAATCGATTCCGGTGAAAACCTGGTCTTTGATAGAAACCATAATAATTATTCCAAAATGAATTATTAAAACCCCAACCGAAATTATTAAAACCTACGCTCCATCTATTAAAACCACCTCCCCATGTGTTAAATCCAGCGCCCCATCTATTAAACCCAGTACCCCATCGGTTTACCCATGGATCGCCATAAAAAGCATTTGCCCCCCAAAAAGGTTGTTGAAAGGGTGCGTTAAAATGATTGAAAAATGCATCTTGATACCCAAACCCTGGGTTTACATTTACGGTAAGGTTTGCATTGTCATTCCAAGATGAATACCCCGCGTTGCCAGCACCTATATTTTCCTGAGGAGGGTAATAATTATCTACACCTGTAATTACCTCTTCATCATCGCTCACTTCCATCATCTTTAACTCATTGGCAAAGAAGTTGGTGTTGTTATTCGTGTTGGCTTGTGGCAAAACTGCTACCTGTTTAGCAAGCTGCTGCTGAGGAATACTTGTTTGAACTTGACTGTTCTGCCTTTGTTGATAAGTTTTATTAGCAGCGTTTGAAGCATATATGCCGTCGGTTTCAGCATTGTAAACACTTTGATAGCTGCCACAAGAAACCAAAACAAGAGCCAAAAATGCTAAAAAACAAGACTTGTATAATTGTGATGATACATAATTACGGGTTTTCATGAACTCTAAATTTGAGGTATTAAGGATAATTCAAAAACTTTGTTTAAGTTACGAATATTATTTAATATTGAACAATAATTATGCCAAAAACCTAGATGAGCAAGAAATTAACTACAAGAGAAGAAGATTATTCCAAATGGTATAACGAGCTAGTAGCAAAAGCCGATTTGGCTGAGCTTTCTGGTGTTAGAGGCTGTATGGTCATCAAGCCATACGGGTTTGCCATTTGGGAAAAAATGAAGGATGTACTCGATAAAATGTTTAAAGACACAGGGCATCAAAATGCTTATTTTCCGCTATTTATCCCCAAATCATACCTGAGTAAAGAAGCAGAACATGTAGAGGGATTTGCCAAAGAATGTGCTGTAGTAACACACTATAGACTCAAAAATGATCCTAATGGCAAGGGCTTGATCGTAGACCCTGAAGCAAAGCTAGAGGAAGAGCTGATTGTACGGCCCACTTCAGAAACCATTATCTGGGATACCTACAAAAGATGGATTCAGTCTTATAGAGATTTGCCGTTACTCATCAATCAATGGGCAAACGTAGTGCGATGGGAAATGAGGACTCGTATATTTTTAAGAACTACTGAATTCTTGTGGCAAGAAGGGCATACCGCACATGAAACCAAAGAAGAAGCGATTGAAGAAGCTGAAACCATGCTCGACATCTATGCAAACTTTGCAAAAAAATACATGGCAATGCCCGTGATTAAAGGCGTAAAAACAGCCAACGAAAGATTTGCTGGCGCGGTAGAAACCTATTGCATCGAAGCATTGATGCAAGATGGCAAAGCATTGCAAGCAGGTACTTCCCATTTTTTAGGTCAAAACTTTGCCAAAGCTTTTGATGTTCAATTTACTACCAAAGAAGGAAAACGATCGCATGTTTGGGCAACTTCTTGGGGCGTAACTACTAGGTTGATGGGCGCGCTCATTATGACACATTCGGATGATCACGGATTGGTGTTGCCTCCAAACTTAGCACCTATTCAAGTGGTGGTGATTCCTATTCATAAAACAGCAGAACAATTAACCCAAATTTCATTAAAAGTTCAGCAACTTATAGAAGCGCTTAAAAATCTTGGCATTTCCATAAAATATGATGACAGAACTACCTATAAACCTGGGTGGAAATTTGCGGAGTATGAACTAAAAGGTGTACCACTTAGAGTTTCCTTGGGGCCCAGAGATCTTGAAAATGGAACTTTTGAAATTGCCCGAAGAGATACTTTCGAGAAAAAAAATATCGCTCAAGAGGGTGCTGCAGCTTACATTGAAGAAACATTGAAAGAAATTCAAGAAAATCTTCTGCAAAAAGCAACGACCTCTAGAGATGCTCATATTACAAAAGCTAATAGTTTCGAAGAATTTAAAGAATTGCTTGAAACCAAAGGAGGTTTTATTTCCGCCCATTGGGATGGAACTGAAGAAACTGCTGATAAGATAAAACAAATCACCAAAGCAACCATCAGGTGCATCCCTTTAAACAATCCTAAAGAGGATGGTTTTTGCATTTTTAGCGGGAAAGAATCAACACAAAGGGTTTTGTTTGCAAAGTCTTATTAAGCGACTATTTTAAAATCAAATTTCTAAAACCCTCTCTTTATTGTGTGAGGGTTTTGTTGACAGTGTTTATTCATAACTTCTAAAAGTTTTTTAGCTTCTTCTTTTTGTTCAGTATTTGCGTTTGGAGAATTTTGAATTACCCCAAAAACAGCTTCTGCAACTTTTCTCTTTTTTTTGCAATTATCTTGGGCAACCTCTATTTCCTCAAATACTCGTTGTTCCTTTTTTCTTTGAACCAACAAACCTAAAGTTAAGGCTACTCCTCCTGGAGCTAAACCCTTCAAAGTTTTCAATAATTTTTTATTATTCATAGTTCATGTTTTTTTTTAAATATTCTATTTGTTTTCTTTTAATAGCTACAGAAATCTTACCATCGCTATACGGCTAATTTCTATGTGCTTATTAAGTGATTTGATTGTTATCAATTTTCCATGCTTGCACATTCAAAAAACTATCTATTTTGAGTATTTTCACTATAAAAAAACACAATTAATTAAGGAGTTAAGACCAAAAATCACACCTCCTTCAAATCATTTCTTTCAAGCCTTTTTCTCAACTCCCAAAGTGCTGTTTTGTTATTGTCAAATCTAAGTAACTCACTGGCTTTTTTGTAATCGCAAAACTCAAATTCGGAGTGCTCATCAGACAATACAATGTCCTTACTATCAAGCTCCACTGCAAAACAGTACTCTGGCACTACATATAAATTCGGCTTATTTGCGTGCGCTTTAAACCAATAAGTTGGTATAGAACTGGTGGTGTCTAATTTGTAGAATGGCCTGTTTTTTATTTGCGCTTCTTCAAAAGATTCGCGAATGGCAGCTTCTATAGGTAATTCTGAATCTTCTCCTCCTCCAGAAATAAATTGCCACATCACAGGTTTGTTTCTTTTAAAAACACAAAATTCCAATAGGTTGCGTTGGCTTTTGATGAATGGAATGATCTGAACTTGAAATTCTGCTCTCATAAGTACTTATTTAATTGATTCTTCGTTATCAATCGCTATTTTTTTTTCAGTGATTACCGTCCCTTTCAAGAAAATTCTTTTGATAGAATCCGTTGAATGGTTGTAATGTATCTTCAAAGACTTCTGAAAAAAACCAGGCCTATTGGTGTCATATCGAACCATAATGCTGTCTCTTTCTCCAGGCAATACAGGGTTCTCAGGTTTTTTAGGAATTGTGCAACCGCAAGATGATTTGATATGGTGAATGATCAAAGGTTTGTCACCTGTATTTTTAAACCTAAGACTTCTCAACCCATTGCTTCCAAGCGCTACCTTTCCATAATCAAAGGGTTGATTGTCAAAAAGAAATCTTGGCTCAAGACCATTTTCATTCACTGTTTTTGCAACTGGATTTACAACTGGCAGCTGACTTTTTGTCGCAATCCCTTCAGATTGATCTTGAGCTAGCAAGGAATAACTTAAAAAAAGAGAAAATAAGAAGAAACACACTCTTAACATAACAAACACATTTTTTTGATTCGAATAATTATAAAGCTTTATAGCATTTAGGTTTTTCAGGCTATTTTGAGCAAATATTAGTATTATATTGTATTTTTGTAAAAATACAAAAACAATGCCAAAAATGAGTTTACCACTCAATTATCAACACGAAGAGGCCGCATCTAAATGGTACGAATATTGGATGAAAAATGGATACTTCCGTTCGACTCCTGATGAAAGAGAACCTTACACCATTGTAATTCCCCCTCCAAACGTTACTGGAGTGCTTCACATGGGACACATGCTAAACAACACCATACAGGATGTGCTTATAAGAAGAGCACGGGCGATGGGTAAAAACGCTTGCTGGGTACCAGGCACCGATCATGCTTCTATTGCAACAGAAGCAAAAGTAGTTGCCAAGCTCAAAAAAGAAGGGATAGAGAAATCAGATCTTACCAAAGAGGAATTCTTAAAAAATGCTTGGGAGTGGACAGAAGAGCATGGTGGAATCATACTGGAGCAACTAAAAAAAATTGGGGCTTCTTGCGACTGGGACAGGACAAAATTCACCATGGATAACGACATGAACGAATCGGTAAAAAAAGTGTTCATCGATTTGTATGAAAAAGGTCTGATATACCGTGGCTATAGAATGGTAAACTGGGATCCAGAAGCGAAAACAACCCTGTCTGACGAGGAAGTAATTTATGAAGAACAAGCAGGGAAGCTCTATTTTATAAATTATCAATTAGAAAACAGTACGGAAAAAATAACCATTGCTACCACAAGACCAGAAACCATACTGGGTGATACTGCCATTTGCATTCATCCAAACGATAAAAGATACCAGCATTTAAAAGGAAAAAAAGCCATGGTTCCTATCGCAAATAGAGCAATCCCAATTATTGAAGATGCGTATGTAGATATGGAGTTTGGAACAGGTTGCTTAAAGATTACGCCTGCCCACGACCCTAACGATAAGCTGCTGGGAGAAAAACACAAGCTTGCGGTGATTTCGATATTCAACGACGATGCAACCCTCAACGAACACGGACTTCACTTTGAAGGTAAAGATAGATTCACCGTAAGAAATGAAATTGAAAAAGAACTACAACAACTAGACTACTTGGCAAAAGTTGAAAATCATGTACATAAAGTAGGTACCTCCGAGCGTACAAAAGCAGTGATTGAGCCTAAAATTTCTGCACAATGGTTTTTAAAAATGGAGGGCTTTACAAAACCTGCATTGGATGCCGTATTAGAAAATGAAGAAATAAAATTCTTCCCTAAACATTACAATAATACTTATAGACATTGGCTAGAAAATATAAAAGATTGGAATATTTCTAGACAACTATGGTGGGGTCATGAAATTCCTGCTTTCTACTACGGTACTGGCGTTGATGAGTTTGTGGTGGCAGAAAACAAAGAGGAAGCAGCAGCAAAAGCCTCTAAAGAATTAGGAAGAACGGTAGGTGTTTCGGAAATCAGACAAGAAAATGATGTATTAGACACCTGGTTTTCTTCTTGGCTATGGCCAATTTCAGTATTTGATGGCATACGAAACCCCGAGGGTGAAGACTTTAAATACTATTACCCTACCAACGATTTGGTTACAGGACCCGATATTATCTTTTTTTGGGTAGCACGCATGGTGTTTGCAGGTTTTGAGTTTAAAAACCAAAAACCCTTTAACAATGTTTATTTTACAGGCATTGTAAGAGACAAACAGCGCAGAAAAATGTCCAAGCAATTGGGCAATTCTCCAGATCCTATAACGTTGATTGAAAAGCATGGAGCTGATGCTGTGAGAGTTGGCCTCATGCTTTGTGCTGCTGCAGGAAATGATTTATTGTTTGATGAAAGCTTGTGCGATCAAGGAAAAAGGTTTTCAAATAAAATATGGAATTCTTTTAGGTTGATAGACTCTTGGGAAGTTTCGGAGGAGATTTCACAGTCAGCTGCCTCAAAAATTGCTATTGAGTGGTATCAATCAAAATTTCAAGACGCCTTACTACAAATCGATCACTGTTTTGAACAGTACCGCATAAGCGAAGCACTGATGCTGACCTATAAATTGATTTTTGATGATTTTTGCGGTTCTTTGCTAGAAATTTTAAAACCTAGTTATCAACAACCTATAGATATTCATACGCATCGAGCAATCCATACCATTCTTGAAGAAAATCTAAAAATACTTCATCCGTTTATGCCCTTTCTTACAGAAGAAATTTGGCAGCAGATTGCAGAAAGAACCCCAGAACAGGCTTTAATTATTGCAAGTTATCCTAAAAAGAATGCGATTAATAAGAATTTGATTTCGGCATTTAAAACTGCCAATGAGGTGATTTCAAACATAAGAAACACTAGAAAAAGTCATAAAATTTCATTCAAAAACCAATTGTCACTTTATGTTCTTGCAGATTACAATAGTAATTCATCGCTGGATAGCGTTATTTGTAAGTTGTGTAATTTGAGTGAAGTGCACTATGTGGATAAAAAACCGAAAGACGGTTTCAGTTTTAGAGTACAAGCAAATGAATACTTTATTCCGCTAGTTGGTATGGTTGATTTGGAAAGTGAAAAACTCACATTGACAAATGAATTAGACTACACAAAACAATTTTTAGCGAGTGTAGAAAAGAAGCTTTCAAATAAAAAATTTGTAAAAAATGCACCTCAAAAAGTGCTTGAAAATGAACAAAAAAAACAAGTAGATGCCCTGGCGAAAATTGCCACGATTAGTGCTAGTTTGGAGAAAATAAGTTAGCATAAAGCAAGTTACATTAGATGAAAAAAGCAATCATAATTGGTGCATCTTCTGGAATTGGAAATGAACTTGCTAAAGTTTTTGTCCAAAATGGATATAAAGTTGGAATTACTGGAAGGCGTAAATCAAAGCTAGAAGAATTACAACAAAACAATCCTGAAAAGTATGTGATTTCTTCATTTGATTGCACTCTAGAAAATAATGCTAAAAAACTAAATGTATTAGCTGAAAAAATGGGAGGTTTGGATCTACTGATTTTGAGTGCTGGAACAGGGTATTTGAATAAAAATTTAGAGTATGAAATTGAGCATAAAACAAACTTATTAAACGTAAATGCTTTTACTGAAATTACAGACTGGGCTTTTAATTTTTTTCTAAATCAAAAAAAAGGACATTTAGTTGCCATAAGCTCAATCGCTGGAATTCGAGGTGGTAGAACAGCACCGGCATACAATGCTTCAAAAGCAAATCAACTATTTAGAAGGATTAAGACAAAAGGCAAGCAACTTAAAAAAGAAAATTTATGTAACAGATATAAGACCAGGATTTATTGACACAGAGATGGCAAAAGGAGATGGCTTATTCTGGGTAGCAAAAAAAGAAAAAACAGCTCAACAAATTTTTAAAATCATAAAAAAGAAAAAAGGAGTCGGCTACGTTACAAAAAGATGGCGAATTATTGCTATTTTGTTAACATTAATCCGAAATAGGATTTATAAAATGATGTAAAAACTGACAACCTTTTAAAAAAAATAACATGTCAGATTATTTGTATAGCAAGAAATGAGAAAAAAATCTTTAATCAAAGGGCTAAAAACAAACTATACCAAAACTGGTTCTGGACCCCCTATAATACTACTTCATGGCTGGGGTTGTGATTTAACTATTTTTAGCCAACTACAACAAGAGTTAGAAAAAACAAACGAAGTGTATACAATTGACCTTCCTGGATTTGGAATGAGCGAAGTTCCTAACAACGTTTGGGGAGTTTCTGATTATGCTAATTTTTTAGGTGAATTCATAAAAAACGAAGATATTCAAAACCCAATGTTATTTGGACATTCATTCGGTGGTAAAATTTCGATACAATATGCTTCTCAAAACAAGATTGAAAAGTTAATACTTACAGGAAGTTCAGGTATAAAACCTCATCATAAATTCAAGCGAAAGCTAAAAATTTACCTTTTAAAGAAAATTAAAAAAATAACAACGCTCTTTCTTAGCAAGAAGAAATCATCGGAAATCATAGAGAAGTACCGAAAAAAAGTAGGCTCCATAGACTACCGAAATGCTGATGGGATGCTAAGAAAAATACTCGTAAAATCTGTGAATGAGGATTTAAAAGAAGTAATGCCACTGATTAAAACGCAGACTTTGATTTTATGGGGCAAAGACGATCATGAAACACCACTATCGGCTGGAGAAACGATGAGCCATCTTATACCAAATTCTGAATTGACTGCACTTTCAAATGCAGGACATTATGCATTTCTTGACCAGAAAGAAAATTTCATAAATCACTTAAAATCTTTTATTTACAAAAAATAAATACTAATGGATACTATTATTTTCCCTATAATTTATGCGGTAGTCTTACTTGTTTTTCTACACGCTAAACTTAAGCACGAACTGCACATGATGCAGCTAAGCTCCTACATGAACGAGCGGTACTACAAATGGCTGAAAAAGAATTTTTTCAATTCACTCAGACTTATTGAATACTTCCTAATCGCTTCTTTTGCAGCACTTTTTTATCTTGAACTTACTCAATATGCTTTTGTAATTATATCTTTGTATGTGTTTCTTAGCTATAAAAGCTCGATCAAAAGGCAAAAAAAACCACTTGTATATACCAAGCGTTGTAGGAGATTATTTGCAATGAATACATTTTTAATGCTGCTTCCATTATTTGCTTCATTGATCATTTATGATTTTCAAATAACCATCGAAAGTAGTTTTATTTTGAGCGCAACTGCTGTGAGCTCATTTGCTATCATCGGGTTGGCAAATATTTTTCTCATACCCGTAGAATTGAGTATCAATCGTTGGTATTACAACGATGCTGAACGTATTCTTAGAAGCATGCCAAACCTTATTATAATTGGTATTACAGGTAGTTATGGAAAAACAAGTACCAAACATTTTTTACACACCATATTGTCTGAGAAATATAATGTATTGATGACTCCTGGTAGCTATAACACCACCATGGGAGTCATTAGAACTGTTAGAGAATATCTAAAACCTACCCACCAAGTTTTTATAGTAGAAATGGGTGCAAAACACATTGGAGATATCAAAAAAATAGCAGACTTGGTGAGACCATACCATGGAATCATTACTGCTGTTGGAGAGCAACACCTCGATACAATGAAAACTATTGAAAACGTTCAAAAAACCAAGTTTGAACTGGTTGATTCTTTGCCAGAAAAAGGAGTCGCAATTTTAAACGCAGATTACGAATATGTAATTAGAAGAACAGTAGACAACTGTAAAACAAGATATTATTCTAATGACAAGGGCGATATTGAATACCGAATTGGAGATGTTAGCTACAACAGAAAAGGAACAAATTTCTCGGTTTATCAACATGATGAAAAAATTGGAAAATTTGAAACACCCATGCTCGGCGAATATAATTTGTCAAACATTTTAGCTTCCATTATGATGGCAAAAGTCCTAAATGTTGACTTAGAAAGTATTTCTGTTGGTATAAAAAGACTTAGACCTGTAAAACACCGAATGGAGGTAAAGCAAAATAAAAATGGAATCACCATTATCGATGATGCTTTTAACTCAAATCCAATGGGTGCAAAAATGGCGTTAGATGTGCTAAAAAATATTGAAGGAGACCGAAAAATTATTGTAACCCCAGGAATGGTTGAGCTTGGTGATAAACAAATAATTTACAATGAAAATTTTGGAAAACAGATTGCAACCTCTTGCGATTATGTAATATTGGTTGGAAATTACGCATCAAAACACATCAAAGATGGTATGATGAGCGAAGGTTTTGATGAGCAAAAAGTTCATGTTGCAAAAACATTCTTTGAAGCTACCAAACACTTAAACTCTTTTATCAAATCAGGTGATGTGGTACTTTACGAAAACGACCTTACAGATGATTACGAAAATCAGTAACAAAATGAGTGGCTCCTATTATATGATGAAAACCACTTAGTCTTTCTTTTTAAAATTCACCTAACTCAAAACTATTAAATGGCAAGGAGTATATCCAACGATTTTTTTGCCTTTAACCCTAATAGCGAACTTTGTGCTTCTTCAAATGCCTCTTCAAATGACTTAGATTCATCTATTGTTTTTAAAGCAAATGCAGCATTTACACATACCACGTTGTTTTGAGCATTTGTTCCATTTCCGCTTATGATTTCAGAAAATATTTTTGCAGATTCAGCAACTGAATCCCCACCAAATAATTCATTTTGTAGAACTTGACTCATTTTTAAATCGCTAGGCTCGATTGTTTTTTGATAGTTTTTGCCCAACGCTAAAAAAGGTGCTGTAAGTGATATTTCATCATAACCATCAGTACTATGAACAATGGTGTAATTCAATCGATTGTTTTTTAAAACTTCATTATACAATAATGCAATCTCTGGATGGTAAACTCCTACCATCTGTAAATTTGGTTGTGAAGGGTTTACTAGCGGGCCTAACAAGTTTAAAAAGGTTCTTAAACCCAATTCTTTCCTTACTGGTGCCAGTGTTTTCATAGCAGGATGAAAAAGTGGTGCATGCAAAAAGCAAATATTTGCCCTATCTAATTGCCTAAGAAGCACTGATGGATGATTCGTGAATTCTAAACCAAGAAAAGATAACAAATTCGAAGACCCACTTACAGAAGAAACACCAACATTGCCGTGTTTTGCTACTTTTTTTCCTGCTCCAGCAACTACAAAGGCAGTTAACGTAGAGATGTTAAATGTATTTTTTCCATCGCCACCAGTACCACAAAGATCAATCAACTCATATTCAGAAAGATCTATCCGAATTGCTTTTTCCAACATAGCATCTTTAAATCCAGTTAATTCAGCAACCGTTATTTTTCTCATCAAAAAAACGGTGAGAAAACTTGCAATCTGGGCATGATTAAACGCACCTTCTGTAATTTTTAATAGTACTTTTTTTGCTTCTTGGGTAGAGAGTGTCTCTTTTTCAAAGAGTTTTCTTAGTGTTTCTTTCATGAGGATTATTTCAGAAATTTAGATATTCATCAAATATACTCATCTATAAAATTCTTAACTAGCTGAGTGCCCAATGGCGTTAGAATAGATTCAGGATGAAATTGTACTGCACTTATCTTTAAAAATTTATGCTCTAAACTCATGATGTTTCCTAAAGGGTCAAGACCAGTAACTCTCAATTCATCGGGGAATTGCTCATTCGAACAAACCCATGAATGGTACCTACCCGCTTCAAATTGTTTTGGAAAATTCTTGTAAATAACAGCTTTTGGAGCTGTAATGCTTACTACTGAAGAAACACCATGATAAACGCTTGAAAGATTTTTGAGCTTCCCGCCAAATACTTCGGCAACTGCTTGAAGTCCTAAGCAAATTCCGAGTATTGGTTTTTTTTCAGCATAACTATCAATAACTTTTTTAAGAATGCCCGCTTCAGATGGAAGTCCAGGACCTGGAGACAATATAATTAAATCATAATCTTCAATAGCAGAAATACTTATTTCATCATTTCTAAATACTGCTGGAAAGTTATCTGTAATTTTATGTACTTGGTGGGCTAAATTGTATGTAAATGAGTCATAGTTATCAATGATGAGAATTTTATTCTTCATGTTTTAACTAATTATGCTCAAAGAATATAGATTTTTGGAAAACTTAAAAAATAATATTTTTTCTTAATCACGCTTGAATAAGCTAGTAAATCTAAATAGAGAGAAGAGGGAAAGAGAGTTTACAAAAAATTAATTGTTTTGGCTATACAACATGGTGAAATAGTTTTGGTTATTCAAAAAAATCAAAAATTATGATCCTTCAACACCCAATTTAAATAATTGACAAGCTTTTTTTGAAGCAATTTCTTCTGCTTTCTTTTTTGAAAGAGCTATTCCTTTTGCTACAAATTCCCCTTCAATTTTTAATTGTACACTAAACTGTTTTGAGCTGGTTTTCTCTTCGTCCTCAAAAAATTCAAATTCGACGTTTTTTTTCTCTTTTTGACACCAGTTTATAATCAAGCCTTTATAGCTATTTATTTTTCTTTCTAATTCAGTAAAAATAGCATTCTTTAAAAGGATTTTATTTTTAATAAATTTTTCACAAGCAGAAAACCCCTTGTCTAAATAAACTGCACCAATAAGTGCTTCAAGAATATTACCATGAATATCATCGCCAAACATAGATTTCCGAGTGGTGGTCTTTATAAATTTTATAAGCTCAAACTCTTTCCCAAGCTTATTTAAATACGACCTACTAACGATTTTAGCCCTCATTTGAGTAAGGTAACCCTCGTCTTTGTGTGGAACTTTTTTATAAAAGTAGGCAGCAACCACAGCATTAAGAATGGCATCTCCTAAAAACTCCAATCTTTCAAAATTTATTCGTTGCCCTGTATCCGTATCAAATTGATTCAAAGAACTATGGATAAAAGCTTCGGTATACAAATCAATATTTGTTGGCCTTAATCCTGTAATTTTTTTTATCAGTTCCAGAAGTTTTAAATCTTCCTTTTTATATTTCTTTGAAATTAATGTTCGAATGAACTTCATTCGGCTTTTACCTAATGTTGATATTTTTTAAAAAGCACACAAGCATTGTGTCCACCAAAACCAAATGTATTACTCATCACAACATTAAGATCTGCTTTTTGTGGTGTGTTGAGTGTGAGATTTAGTTTTTCATCTATTTGATCGTCTATAGTTTCATGATTGATTGTAGGGGGAACAATTCCATGTTTCATTGCTAAAATTGAAGCAATTGATTCTGTTGCACCAGCCGCTCCTAACAAATGACCTGTCATAGACTTTGTGGAGTTAAGATTCATGTTATACGCATGCTCTCCAAATAAATCAACAATCGCATTTGACTCTGCAAGATCACCAAGGGGTGTTGAAGTACCATGCATGTTAATAGCATCGACATCTTTTAGTTGAAGTCCCGAATTGTTCAAGCAATTTTGCATCACTCTTTTCGCTCCCAATCCGTCTGGATGGGGTGCTGTAATGTGATACGCATCTGCGGACAATCCTCCACCTGCTACTTCTGCATAAATTTTAGCACCTCTTGCCTTTGCATGTTCAAGCTCTTCTAGTATAAGTGTACTAGAGCCTTCGCCCAATACAAATCCATCTCTTTCTTTGTCAAAAGGCCTAGATGCTTTGGTAGGATCCTCATTTCTTGTAGAAAGCGCTTGTAAGGCGTTGAAACCACCAATACCAGCAATGGTTACTGTTGCTTCAGAACCTCCAGAAACAATGGCATCCGCGTGTCCAAGTCTAATATAATTCAGGGCATCAATAATTGCATTGGTAGAAGATGCACAAGCAGATACTGTTGCGAAATTAGGACCTCTAAACCCATATTTGATTGAAATGAATCCTGCTGCTATGTCAGCAATCATCTTTGGTATAAAAAAAGGATTGAAACGAGGTGTTCCATTTCCTTTAGAAAAATCTAAAACCTGATTTTGAAATGTTTCAAGACCGCCGATTCCAGAACCCCAAATTACTCCTATCCTATCCTTGTCTAGCTTGTCTAAATTAAAACCGGAATCAATGATAGCTTCTTCAGTAGATACCATAGCATATTGCGTGTACCTATCCATTTTCCTAGCCTCTTTCCTTTCGATATGATCAGTTATATCGAAATTTTTTAATTCGCATGCAAAACGAGTTTTAAACTTGGAAGCATCAAAATAGGTAATAGGTGCAGCTCCGCTTTTACCGCTCATGAGACCTGCCCAAAAAGCTTCAACATTGTTACCTATAGGTGTGAGTGCTCCAAGCCCTGTAACTACAACTCGTTTAAGTTCCATAAAAAATTATTTTTCAACTTCTTCAATATAGCTGATGGCTTGACCAACAGTACTGATATTTTCAGCTTGATCATCTGGTATTTGAATATCAAATTCTTTTTCAAATTCCATGATTAGCTCTACTGTATCAAGTGAATCTGCGCCTAAGTCATTAGTGAAACTCGCCTCTTGCGTTACTTCGTTTTCATCAACGCCTAGTTTATCCACAATGATTGTCTTTACTCTCGATGCAATGTCTGACATAAATTTTAGTTTTTAAATTATCGAACAAAAATAGTAAACTTTATTTAATACCATGCTTTTTTAAAATTCTTCTAACCTCCAATGAGGGTTGAATTCAAAATAAATAACAATTAATATTTATAAAAAGCTCTATTTCATATATTTATATTTTTTTATGCAATGTAAATTTTAAATAAAAAATCTTAAAAATTGCTTTTACATACCTTAACCCATTTACGCTAGTCATGAGCTTTATCAGCTCAAGAGGGCTAGTTTCTTCATCTAAAAATTTAAATAGCTGCTGGGGGTCATTATTTTTAAATAAGTCTGAAAAGAGTTGTTCTCCATAGCTATTATCATCAGATAACACCTTTAGCATCAGTAAATCTGTATACCAAAATATATTTATCTTTTGGAACTTTAAAAAATCTTCTTCTTTTTTTAAAAATTCCAATAAATGCTTTGTTTTTTTTTCCACATTCTTAAATGTATAGCCTGTACTTGCTTTTGTCCAACCTCCAGCAGTTCCTATGTAAAGAATATTTTTTGAGTTTTTTTTATGAAATTTAAAAGACGTCATTGGAATATTACCTGATTCTTTTTCGATAATTTCATAATCTTTCAGTCCTTTTGATAAAAGATAATCTTCAATCGCTTTTTCGTATACTTTTTTCTCCAATAATTTCTCGGAAAATAGCGTGTATTCTACCAATGCTTCGTACTCATTGGTTGGCAGCACATACATAAATCGTGTGTTTCCGTTCTGAGGAATGTTAAAATCCATAAATGTGGCTGTCTCTTTGTCGAATACAGGCTTTTCTGTTTTTACAAACCAACCTACAAAATGTTGCTGAAGAAATGGGTGTAAGCTATTTTGAAGCGCTTCTGATTGATTTAAATGAATACTTGAGAATACTTTACTCGCATAAAAAGAAGTTTGATTTGCCACGACTTCTACAGCATTTTCCAAATCCCGAATAGCTGTGACGGATGCTTGCAGGAACGACACATTTGAAGTTAAACTGATCACCTCCCAAAGTTTTTTGTAATATTCTTCACTCCGAATCATTTTGTAACGGTAAGGAGCTAGTTTGATTTTTTTTTCAAGAAAACGACTTTTAAAGGAAATTTGATCCCAGTTTTTATGAATGATATCATCCCATTCGCCTGCTCCTTTTTCCCAAAAACACCAAGTGCGATCATTGCCTTTTTTGATCTCTTTGTCTATGAGTAGCACTTTTTTATTTTGAAAAAAAGGATCCCTACACATTCTAAAAGCGAGCTGCAGTCCTGCAGCGCCTGTGCCCAGTATGATATAGTCGAACTCTTTCACTTAGAAAAAAAGAAAAAAGGTGAAAAATAAGAACATAGAACACCAAATATGCCAAGTAATTTTTAAGCTCGCCTGCACATTAAAATACTGATAGCCAATATGCGAAATCAAAGCAATGAAAAACCAACCAACATAATTTTGTAACGGAACAATTCCTCCCTCAAATTCCCAAAAATCAAATTTTGGCGCAGAAACTTCAATAATAGCGTCTAGCAAAGTCATGAGAAATGCGCCTACCAAGGGTGCTAATAATCTATTTTTAAAATAATGAGTGCTTAGCTTTGAAGTGATGGCTGTAAGCAACGCCCAATTGATGCAAATGATGATTGGCACTCCCCAAATTTTTACCCCTAGGTTTTCTCCGTAGGTATAATCACCAAAGATGAAGCCGTAGTTTACACCTAAAAATTCGGTGATAAAACCCAGAAAAAAGGGAATAGAAAGGGCAATGAAGGTCTGATTGTTAATTTCTTTTAAATTCCATAGAAATAATCCAAACATCACCGATAAATTCAGCGGAGTTAACTTCAAAAACCATGATGAATAGACTGGCGATAAAATACCGATGATTCCTGAAATGGTGAAAAGCCAGATCAATACAATGGAGATATTCAACTTATTAATTTTAATCAAAATAAGTCTTTTTTAACCATGTCGGCGACAATTTTTGCTGACAATAAACACAAAGGAATTCCCCCTCCAGGATGAACGCTTCCACCGCAAAAATAAAGACTCTTGATGCTTTGCTTAAAATTTGGATGTCGCAAAAAAGCAGCGTACTTGTTGTTGCTTGATGCTCCGTACAAAGCACCTTGATAACTTTGTGTTTGCGACTCAATACTTCTGGGGTCAAGAATGGTTTCACATTCGATCAATGATTCAATATCTGAATTTAATAGTCGATTTAGTTTTGAAATGATGTTGGTTTTTGCTGTTTTTATAATCTCATCCCAATCCTGTCCAGTATTGCCAGGTACATTTATCATTACAAACCAATTTTCACAACCTTTGGGAGCATCTAAAGGTGATTCTTTTGATGAAATGTTGATATAAATAGTAGGGTCTTTATAAACTTCATTTTTGTTAAATATTGCCTGAAATTCTTGTTCATACTCTTCAGAAAAAAAGATATTATGCAAGTCCAATGCAGGGAACTCCGCTTTTATTCCCCAATAAAAAATCAAGGCAGAACTGCTTCTGGGTTGATTCAAAGTTTTCTCAGGTGCTTTGCAATTCTTTAGCAGTTTCCGATACGTTGGTACAATATCTGCATTGCTTACCACCACTTCTGCCATTATTTTTTCATTATTCGCTACAATACCGACCGCCCTACTATCTTCTACTAATATTTGACTGACAGGAATGCTGTAATGAAATGACACCCCTATTTCTTCAGCAAGTTGTACCAAACTTTTGGTAATAGCGTACATGCCTCCTTCTGGAAAAAAAGTGCCAAAGTGCTGCTCTAGATGCGGAATCATAGACATGATGCCTGGCGTATGGTATGGCGAGCTGCCGTTGTAGGTTGCAAACCTATCAAACAACTGCACAAGTTTTGGATCTTTAAAGCAACTTTGATTGTACTGGTGCAATGTTTTATTGATGTCTAATTTCGAAATATTCAACACTGCATTAAGAGCCTTTTTATTCAAATAGGTATCGCTTTTGTGCAACGACTTCTCTAAAAACAACGGAGCTGTTAATTCATATTTCTGTTTGCTTTTGGCAAAATATTTTAGGATTTCATCTTCTTGAACATCAAACTTTTTAGAGGCTTCTGTTGCAAATAGCTTGACATCTGAAGCTGCTGAAAATTTTAGTCCGTTCTGATAAAAATAATTACAAACAGTTTTCTTTTTTTTATACTTAAAAAAACGCTCAATCGACTGGTTTGAATTTTCAAAAAGGACCTCTACAAATTGAGGCATGGTAAACAAAGAAGGACCTTTGTCAAAACGATACCCCTGACTGCTAAACTCTGACAATTTACCGCCAGCATAGCTATTCGATTCATAAACAGCTACTATAAAGCCTAAATTCCTAAGCCTAATTGCAGAAGCAATACCCGCAATGCCAGCACCTATAATGATTGCTTTTAGGGATTGGGTCATTTCCTTGACTTAAACGTTGATAGTCCAGGGGTATATACTCTTCTTTTTCCAGATGAGTTAGGCTTCCCTGTAATATGTTTCGTGTCAAAATTTACAATGTTAACCAACCGCTCATTCTTTTCTTTAAGCAAAGTGCCTGCTATAGAAATCACCTCTAATGTCTCTCGATTTATTTCACTAGTTTTTTTTCGATAAAAAGCGATGCTTTGTCTTTTATTCTGGAAATCTAACTCAATGGTTAACTTTCTTGAATTTAAATTCAATAACCTCATGAGTTCTTTATCTATTTTTTCGTCACCACCTATTTGATAATGTTCTGAACTACTTAGTGAATTTATCAATTCATGATCAAAGTTCTTCAAGTTATTTTCATTAGCCTGTTTGCATAGAAAAGCACCAATGGATTGATTGGTCTTTTTTAATAAATCAATAGAATTTGAATTTTTTGCAATTTTTTTTTGCAACTCTTTAATTTTATGAGCTTTAACAGAAATCGTTGTTTTTAGAAAAACAAAGCTAAACACATCTGCAGTTACTGTTCTTTTTAGTTTTGATTGTTCTTTGATGTTTTGAGCTAACTGAAATGGTAATTTAAATTCATCCTTATAAATATTGAAAATTTTTATCCAATCTTTAATTTGATCTAAATCATTGGACTGCATTTTTTTGAAATCTATTTTTAAAAGCTGATCATTGACTTTCATCAATTCTAAGAATAATTCATTTGGTTTTTCTGTATGTTCGGCACTTCTCATTTTGAAACTTTTTACTATTTTTTTATTTTTCCTAATTTTTATGTAATCCTAAAACTCTTCTAACTTTTTTTCAGCAATTCCCAAAGCAATTGATATTCCTGTTGGATTAGTACCCCCTGCAGAAGCAAAGAAAGGCTGCCCTCCACCGCTTCCGTTAATATGCGTCGAAAGCTCTTTTATAAATTCATTTGCATGTAGTTTTTTTTCCTGAGCAAGTTCCTTAGAAACATAGCAAGTTAACCCAGCTTTTCCATCATTTTCAAACCCAAAAAGCAAGAACACATTTTTATGTTTTGCACCAAGCTGAAAAGCCAATTCTTTTGCCATTTTGCTATCAACATTCACTTCTTTGATTAAAAATTGTATACCATTGAGTGTTTGTAATTCACCCGAAAATTCATTGACCAAAGAAGCAAGCTGCTGCTTTTGAAAATCTTCCAATTTCTTTTTTAATGCCGTGTTTTCAAGCGTTAGCTCTTCTACTGCTTTTAATGGGTTTTTAGGGTTTTTAAGCGATTTTTTAATCGACAAAAGCTCTTGATCTATTCCTGTAAAATAACGCTTAGCTGCACTTCCCGTAATGGCTTCTATCCTTCTGATACCCGCAGCAATTGCCGATTCATTGATGATCTTAAAATGCCAGATACTTTGGGTATTTTCTACATGCGTTCCACCACACAACTCTATCGAATCGCCAAATTTAATTGCCCTCACCTGTTCACCATACTTTTCACCAAAAAGCGCCAACGCGCCTTTTTCCAAGGCTTCTTTCATAGAAATACTCCTGAATTCTTGCAGCGATATTGCTTGCTGTATTTGATTGTTTACCGCAGTTTCTACTTGTTCAAGTTCTTCTATGGTGAGTTTTGAAAAGTGAGAAAAATCAAAACGCAAACCTCCAGCATGCACAGACGAACCTTTTTGAGATACATGATTGCCTAGCACTTTTCTTAATGCTGCGTGTAATAAATGGGTAGCTGTATGATTGCATGCAGATGCAAACCTTTGTGATTTGTCTACAGTCGCTTCAAACGCTTCGGCTAGATTTTCGGGCAATTTCTTCACCAAATGAATGATGAGGTTATTCTCCTTTAGGGTATCAAAAATTTCAACAGATCGATTGGTTTGATTAGTCAAGCATCCTCTATCCCCAACTTGTCCCCCTCCTGCTGGATAAAAAGGTGTTTTATTGAATACCAGCTGAAAAAAACGACCCTCTTTTTTAGAATTCACTTCTCTATAGCGCGTGATTTTTACTTTGGTGGTTAATTCATCATAGCCAACAAAAACCGAATCCGCTTCGTTGTTTATCATGTTCCAATCGCTGGTGGTAGATTCCGCAGCTGCTTTAGACCTGTTTTTCTGTTGTTTGAGTGCTGCTTGAAATTCAGCCTCGTTTAACTTCAAACCTTTTTCTTCAAGAATCAACATGGTTAAATCTAAAGGAAAACCAAATGTATCGTAAAGCACAAAAGCATCTTTACCAGAAACCATGCCTTTGGGTGATTTTTCTACAACCTGATCCAACAATTCCAAACCTTGCGAAAGTGTTCGAAGAAAAGAGGCTTCCTCTTGCTCAATAACATTGCTTATAAAATTTTCTTGCAAAACAAGTTCTGTGTAATAACCGCCTAATTGCTGACGCAAAGTACTTACCAATTTATAAATAAACGGTTCTTTTTGATCTAAATAAGAATAACCATAACGAATCGCTCTTCTTAAAATTCTACGAATAACATAGCCCGCTCCGTTGTTTGAAGGCAACTGACCATCGGCAATGGCAAAGACTACTGCCCTTAAATGATCTGCAACTACCCTCATGGCAATAGCTATAGCATCATTGGTAGCATATTTTTTTTGTGTAATTTTTGCAATATGTTCAATAATAGGAACAAATACATCTGTATCGTAGTTTGATTGCACATTTTGCAATACCATGCAAAGCCTTTCTAGCCCCATGCCCGTATCAATGTGTTTGGACTTGAGCTTTTCTAACGATCTATCTGCTTTTCTGTTGAATTCCATAAACACGAGATTCCAAATCTCAACCACTTGCGGATGGTCTTTATTCACAAATTCTTTGCCTGATATTTTTCTTTTTTCTTCCTCCGATCGTATATCTATATGTATTTCCGAACAAGGTCCGCACGGGCCTTGCGCACCCATCTCCCAAAAGTTGTCTTTTTTATTTCCGTTGATAATTCTATCCTCAGGAATTAATTTTTTCCATAAATCATACGCCTCCTCATCATATTCCAACCCCTGATTTTTATCGCCTTCAAATACAGTTACGTACAAATTATTTTTATCAATCTTATAAACATCGGTTAGCAATTCCCAAGCCCACTCAATCGCTTCTTTTTTAAAATAATCTCCAAAGCTCCAGTTGCCCAACATTTCAAACATGGTGTGGTGATAGGTATCTTTACCTACCTCTTCCAAGTCGTTGTGTTTACCAGAAACACGCAAGCATTTTTGAGAATTAGCAACCCGAGGATGCTTGGGATTTTCTTGACCCAAAAAGTAAGATTTAAAAGGTACCATCCCAGCATTTACAAACATCAATGTTGGGTCGTTTTGCTGCACCATAGGCGATGAAGCTGATATTTGATGTGATTTGGATTTGAAAAAATGTAGAAACTGTGCTCTTATTTCGTTGGATGTCATTTTTTTATATATTTTAATGGTAAGACACTAATGCTTACTTGATAAAAGAAAAGAAGAAGCAATTTCATAAAACTCATTCGGCTTTTCTACATGCAACCAATGCCCAGATTTAGGGATGGATTGGATATTTACAGCTGTAAAATGTTTTTCAATAAGCTGGTAATCTTCTTGCATTATATAATCCGAATCTTCACCTCGCACAAATAAGGTTGGTTTTTCAAAACGAATGTTCTCTTGCAGCATTACTTTCCCTACTTCAAAGTTGTTTTTTGTTAAACTATCTAAATTAAATCGGAATGAATAGTTGCCATCCTCATTTCTGTAAAGACTTTTCAGAAAAAAAGAAACAACTACAGGGTTATTTAAGTGCTGACTCAGCACTTTTTCTACGTCTTTTCTAGAGGTAACTTTATCAAAATCAACATCATTCAACGCATCTATAATATCTTGATGGTGAGGTGGGTAAAACTTTGGGGCAATATCTACAATCACCAATCTATCAATAAGTTCAGGGTAAGTGGCTGCTAATAGCATCGTTGATTTCCCTCCCATAGAATGACCGATAATGGTCACTTTTTCCAATTGATGGTGATGTATGTAGTGAACCAAATCTTCAACCATCAATTCATAACTAAAAGAGTCTGTATGAAAACTATTGCCATGGTTTCGTAAATCCACCAAATGAACTTGGTAATGCTCCGAAAAACGTTTTGCCATGGTTTTCCAATTTTCGCCCATGCCAAAATACCCATGAATGATCATCATCGGTGTTTTATCTCCAAATATTTCTGAATGTAATAACTTCATAGTGTTGTTGGTATAAAAAATGTTTCAATGTTTCATCCTAAAAATGATGGCATAAAGATACTTGAACATCTTTTATACTCAAATCATTTGGCTTTTTGAAGAATTTAGAAGCCCTATTTTTTTCTTTATCAAGGAAAAATTTTAAGCATCGATTAGCTATATTAATGAATTTTATGGAAGATTGTCATATTTCATTTAGTAGGCCAAGTATTTGCCTCTTCTCCAGCATTGTTTTTCAAAACTGGCATTCCAATTAAATCAGCTGGGTAAATTAGGAACATATTAGGATAGAGAAAATACTTGCACAAGCAGTAGATTTTTTTTGCTTAAATCTAGTAAATTGCTAATTTAAATGACCAAAGAGTAGCAATAATTCTCAAACCATAAAACAAATGAATTCAAACATATCAGCATCTTGGAAAAAACACTTACAAGAAGAATTTGACAAGGAATATTTTAAAAACCTATCAGACTTTGTAAAGTCTGAATATGAAACTGGAACCTGCTTTCCAGAAGAAAATAAGATTTTTGAAGCATTCAACCTCTGCGATTTTGAAAAAGTAAAAGTGGTGATTATTGGTCAAGATCCCTATCATGGCAATGGTCAGGCAAACGGACTCTGCTTTTCTGTAAATGAGGGGGGTGCTCCTCCTCCATCGATGGTGAATATTTTTAAAGAACTTTCCTCTGATTTAAACATCGAATATCCTGCCAGTGGAGATCTTTCGCGTTGGGCTACGCAGGGAGTTTTTTTACTAAATGCAACGCTCACTGTAAGAAAAAACCAAGCTGGATCTCATCAAAAAAAAGGTTGGGAAACATTCACCAATGCTGTAATTTCAAAGTTATCGGCTCATAGAAATGATATTGTTTTTCTGCTATGGGGCGGTTTTGCAAAGAAAAAAGCTGTACTGATAGACCAACAAAAGCACCACCTACTACAGTGCGGACATCCATCACCGCTAAGCGCCAATAGAGGTTATTGGTTTGGAAACAAACATTTTAGTAAAACAAATAATTACCTACATTCAAAAGGAATCAAAAAAATAGCATGGTAAGTAATCCCAATTTAACTAGCCTCCTAAAAAATAAAACGACACATTGATTGAACGCAACATTTTTTTAAATACTTTTACAAAAAAGCAGGTCGTCTTATCGCTCGCAAGAGAGGAAAGTCCGGACACCACAGAGCAATATAGCGGATAACGCCCGTCCACCGTGAGGTGAGGACAAGTGCAACAGAAAGCAAGTACAGTTCGGCTGTAGTGAAACCAGGTAAACTCTATATGGTGCAATGCCATGTATATTGAAACTTTGAGCGGCTCGTTTAATTTCAAGGGGTAGGCAGCAAAAGCCTTTAGGCAACTAAAGGCTCAGATAAATGATAAGAACTACAAGTGTAGTACAGAATCCGGCTTATAGACCTGCTTTTTTATTTTTCTAAGAAACCATCAAAACACCTAGTCTCTAAAGCTTTATTTCTTTAGTTGCTTGATTACCTCTTTTAATTTCAACTTTAGATTTTCACCACTATCAAATATCATTTGCTCATTGGTAGGGAATGGTATGAATACATTTTCGGTAAGAAAACGTTGTTCTTCGGTAAGTGCTCTTCTATCGCCAAGAAAGGAAGCATACTGATTTTCGAATAAAAATTCGGAGGAGATAGGCAAGGTTTTAACTGCTTGCTGAGTGAACTTATTTTTTAGCTGTATTTGCCCAACTACCTGTGTAGATTTTGTTTGTAGTACGCTATTTAAAACACATTTTACTTTTTTAAATACATCTACTTTAATCTTATTTCCCTCTTCATCTTCTTGAACTTTTCCATTTTTATCTTTTTTATACTCCCAACCGTCTTTTACATCTCTTTTTTCCACCACCTCTCTTTCTGAAATTTGTTCTGGAGAAATGTTTATTTCGCGAAGTGATATCAATAATTCCGAATCATATTCAATATCTTCTAGAGGTGTTGTATGGTATTCCGTCCAAAAATCATTGATGCCCATTCCATCAAAATTTAGCAGATCATCTGAGAGCCTTTTTGGAATCACTTTATCCGAATCATTAACCATTTGCACTTCTATAAATTCAGTTCCTCTAAAGTGAGCCTCATCGATTAACTGAGCTACATTTTTATAGCCGCTATATATTTTATCTAAATAAGCAAGATCATTAAATATCTGTCTGAATTGTAGTTTGCTCGCTGAGCCTGCAAGAGCAACCGTTGTTTTGTTGTATAAATAATCTACCAAAGCTAGTTTTGAATCTAGCATCACATCGCTATAGTCCAAAAACTCAAACGCTGCATTTCTATCTTCTTTTAGAACACTGAGTGGAAGTAACGGCCTGATCTTATTTTGAATATTGTCTAAGTTTTCATAAAGTTTGTAAATCTCTTCAAGCTTATCTGGATTGCCTTCTTGTTTTAGGTAATCAATTCTATCAAGATTCTTTTGGGTAATTTTGCCAAATGCGTCTTCAAGAATCAAAACAAAATGTTGATTTCGTTTATTGAATTTACTTTTCTGCAACTTTGCAATGGAAATATTGATTGATTTATTGTAATCTCCCGAGTTTAGTGCTTGGTGACTTTTTTTAATATTACTACCACAGCTTGCTAAAAAAACTGAAAATAAGATTGCTATAAATGTTGTTTTCATGTATAATGATTGATTTATTAAATGATGATCAAATTTGATGCCAAGAACTTCTATCGCTTATGCGATAGGGTAATTGCTTAAAGGCAATAACTGCGTTTTTTGGAGAAGAGTAGTTTACCTGAGCATATAAAACTCAAAAAAAGGCATCAAAAGCCTTTTTTGAGTTCATTGATTAATTTCTGAATTCTGGAAGAATTATAGACTTTTGGAAACAACAAACTCAAGATATATTTTTTTTCGAAATCTAGTGTTAATGCATGTTCAAGAATTTCTTTACCTATTTTCTTTTCATTCAACATAAAATGAATTCCCGAAAGCCGATATTCAATTTCTGCTGAATCTGGGAAGTTTGTTCTTGCATCTTGGAGCGTAGAAAGTGCATCCTTGTAATCTCCAAGAATAAATAAGACATCAAACAATCCTAAATAAACATCAAGTTTGTGTTCTTTTAAATCAAGGCATTTAGAAAAACCCAGTACTGCTTCTTCATACATATTTGAATTTAAATTAGCAGTTGCGTATTGTTTCCAATAATAAGGATTTAGCTGATCTACCTCCAAAGCTTTTTTTATAGCAGCAAGCGCCACCTTTGCATTGTTTCCGTTTTTAAGATGTATTTCTGCAATAGCAATCCAAGCCTTATCTAGTAAGGGGTCGTCCTGTACAGCTCTTTTATAATACTGTAGCGCACTCAAATTCATCGATAGTTTTTCGTAACACCTACCAACCCTTAACAACGAAAAGGAAGTGGGTTTGCCTTTTCTAAAACTCACTTTATAATTGTCAATTGCCTCTTTATATCTTTTGAGCCTCTCTAATGTTCTCGCCTTTTCAAGGTAGCTAACAATAGAATTTTCGTTGATCAATACTGCATAATCAAAAGCACGCAAAGCTTTTTCATAAGAGCCTATAACTGAATACTTCCTACCCAATTGAAGCCATACCGAGTGACTGTAAGGGTTTTTTGTATCAATGTAATACTCTAGATAGGAAATGGCTTTTTCGTATTCTTTTTCGGCATCGTAGCAATAAACAATGTTATTTAATGTTGCTTTGTCTTTAGGGTAAATTTCAATACACTTTTTAAAATAGCTAATTGCATTGCTGTAATCATTTAAATATAAGTACTCCATCCCTATCAAAGAAAGAATATCATCTGCCTCCTTTTCATCCTCAAAAGAAAGCGCATACTTTAAATATTTAATAGCTTTTTGGTGCTGTAATTGTTTTGAAAAAATAGATGCCTGTTGAATGTAAACCTCCTCATTATTCGGCTCAATAGCATTGAGTTGTAGAAGCATTGCCGAAGCTCGTTTTAATTTATTCTCCAACACCAACAACTCTGCCTTTAACAATTTGAGTGAAGTTGAATCTCTATGTTGCTTTAACCCTAGTTTAATGGCTTTTTTTGCCAATGATTTTTTACCATTGTCAAGGTAATATTGAGCTATTTCTTCAAACTCATACGCATCAAAAAAGAACTCTTTCTGAGTTTTTAACATAAACTCAAATCTAGCTCTTGGCATATTTTCTTTGCTTGGAATAGACGACATAGATTTATTAATTTTACTTATAAATATACAAAAAAAAATTACCAAATTATTTCTATTCTCAAACCTTATTTTCTACAAATGTTAGCCAGTATTAAAATTTTAATTCTTAACGCTCTCATTTAAAATCAATAGAAATTCAAAGTCCAAAACACAAAAAAATCATTCTTAAACCTTTGCTGCTTTTAAACAAGATCAATGGTTTGTTCTCTATCGGGTCCAACCGAAACAAGGGTTATTGGAACTTTTACATAGTTTTCGATAAACTTAACGTAACTCTTAAACTCCTCTGGAAGCTTTGCCCCATCTAAAATTTCACTAACATCTGTTTTCCAACCACTTAAATCCTTGTAAATTGGCGTTAAATCACCGTCATCTAAACTGAATGGTAAATAATCAATCTCCTCGTTTTTAAACTTATACGAGGTACAAACTTTTATTTTTTCAAAATCTGACAATACATCTCCCTTCATCATCATCAATTTGGTTACGCCATTCACTTGTACTGCATACTTAAGAGCTACGAGATCTAACCAACCACAACGTCTTGACCTTCCAGTAGTTGAACCAAATTCATTCCCAACCTTAGACATGGTTTTGCCGTCTTCATCAAAAAGCTCTGTGGGGAACGGACCAGCACCTACACGTGTGGTATAAGCCTTAAAAATTCCAATTACATCATTTACCTTGTTTGGAGCAACACCTGTTCCTATACAAGCTCCTGCAGCCGAAGTATTGGAGGAAGTAACAAAAGGATAAGTTCCGAAATCAATATCCAACAGGGTTCCTTGCGCCCCTTCTGCAAGAATACGATCGCCATTTTCAAGAGCATTATTTAGGTACACTTCGCTGTCTATAAACGGTATTTGTTTAAGTTGAGCTATCGCCTCAAAGAAGGAAACTTCTAACTCTTCTAAATCATATTGCATGTCAATATTAAAAAAATCGATCATGCTTAAATGTTTGGAAACCAAATTTTTATATCTTTCTTTAAAATCATCTCTTTCAAGATCTCCCACCCTCAGACCATTCCTACCTGCTTTGTCCATATAGGTTGGCCCTATACCTTTAAGCGTAGAACCAATTTTTGCTTTCCCCTTAGAGGCTTCACTAGCTGCATCTAACAACCTGTGTGTAGGTAGTATTAAATGTGTTTTTCTAGAAATGAGCAATCGATTTTTAAAATCAATTCCCTGACTCGCCAGATTGTCTAATTCCTTTTTAAACATTACAGGATCTAACACTACCCCATTGCCAATCACATTGATGGTATTTGGATTAAAAATTCCAGAAGGAATGTTGTGCAATACGTGCTTTTGACCATCAAAAATAATGGTATGCCCCGCATTGGGACCTCCTTGAAATCGCGTAACAATCTTGTAGTTAGCGGTTAGTAAATCTACAATTTTACCCTTACCCTCGTCTCCCCACTGAAGTCCGATTAATAAATCCATGCTGTTTTGATTAAATTTATTTCAATGATACGTTTTTCTGACAAATCAAGACACTTCTTTTGTCACTGATTTTTCTCCATAAAAATAAAGTGAATGCTTGTGAATTTTAACAGAAAATAAAGATTCTATAGCTGTTTTTATCTCTTGAATACGCGGATCGCAAAATTCAATAATTTCTGTTTCTCCACTTTCATTTTTAAGAATTAAGTGGTCGTGCTGCCTGTTGAAGTATGATTTCTCGTAATGAGATTGATGTTGGTGAAAATGATGGTTTCTTACCAATCCACATTCCAGTAATAAATCTACCGTATTGTAAAGTGTTGCCTTACTTATATTGTACTTTTTCGCCTTCATGCCTAAGTAAAGGGTTTCGATATCGAAGTGCTCATTCAATTCATAAATTTCTTTGAGTACCGCAAACCGCTCTGGCGTTTTTCGATGGTTTTTTTTTTCTAAAAAATCGATCAACACTTGTTTAACGATTTCTTGATCTTTATCCTTCATATACAGACTTTCAGTTTGTGAATGGTGCTGTAAATATACTCAATGATTGCAAGAGGTGTTTTGAAATTTATTACTATTTCACTTTATAAAAAAAACCTTGCCTGCAAAAAGCAAACAAGGCATCTTTAAATTTTTGTATTCCCGTATTTATTAATTTACAACTTTTGTGTAAAAATCACCACAACCAATAGTAAGCAGCTGAGAATTGACTCCCAACACTTGCTCAAATAAGTATTTATGCTTCAATGTTCTACTGATGTGCTCAATACCTTCCAGTTCGGCAATATCAAAAAGACTTGGAACTCTTAGACATAAGAACTGACGAAGCATTTCTTTGGAAAGCGGTCTGTATGAATAATGCCACGGCTCGTAATTGAACCCCGATCTATCTCTATCGTTGGTGTAAACAAGATGAAATCCAAATTCATGTGCATTCTTGTTCATCCATTTCTTTAAAGCTGCATACGCACCTTTTTTCTCATAGTTTGATTCAATCAATTTATCTTTAGGTTGATTTTCAACCGACTGAATCACATCTATCTCTGTACCCCAATGGTGACGAGAAGTTCCTGGAAAAGTAGAATATTTAATGATTTCATTGATAGACTCATCTGGCGTTTTGCCTTGGTTGGCAAATCGTACGTATTTGCGATTCCAAATTCTTTTTTGATCCTCAAAGCTTCGGTAAGCAGAGGCAATCATAATATCCACTCCATCTTTCATGGCTGCTTTTTTCATTTTCTGAAATGCTTCCATGGCTTCAGGCTGAAGTTTGTGTGTGTTTCCTACCAATTCAAGATCTCCCTTTCCCGTCAAGGCATTTTTGGAATATTCGTTTTGACCATAAAAATTGATTGAAAGAAGCAGGCAGAGGCTAAAAATTACGTTTTTCATAAGGTTTAGAGTTAAGTGGTTAGCTAATCTTCTGCAAAGGTATTAAAAAATATTTTCTTAGCTATAAATTTAGACTAAAAAACACTTAGAACCGAGAACTGCTACATGACTAAAATTGGTTAAAACCTTGAAATTCATATTTTTAAAAACCCAAAACAAGGAGGTGAAAAACTTATTTTGTTTTTGTACCTTCGAAGGTTAGAATTGTAAATCAAAAAATATGAAAAAATTAGAAAAAATATTCAAAGAGGTATGTGATAATTTAGGATCTAACTTGGTTTTAAATAAAGCGCTTGACCTTAACAATGCAAAAGCGATGTGGGAAATAATGGCAAAAAGAGGCAAAACTACTCCAAAAATCATTTTAAAAATCGTGCAACAAAAATCCGATGTAGCTCAAAAAAATGAATTTAAATTCTTTCAAGACAAAAAACGTTTGAGTAGTCTTGAAAAAAAGTTACACAAATTAAAAAAGGACCAACCGCTTAATTTTAATAATGCTTGCAGTGCTCTTGAAGACTTGAGTGAATTAGAAATTGCCATCATTATTACTGGTTTGGGACAAGAACTGTTTTACAGAAAAAACCTATCCGAAGAAGAAAGCATTGGGGGGAGATGGGCAGAGAAGCCTTTGGATATTTCTGAGGAAGACATGAAACTATATAAAAATACAGGTTTGTTTGATGAAATGACGCTACTTGAAGATACTGAGCTTGACTATACACTTGTGCATGGTTGTCAGTACAAAGAATTTGAACCGAGACTTGAATTTTTAACGGAAGAAATTGTGAAAAAACCAGAAACCATAAAACGATTTTCTGATCATATTTTACTAGGTTTCAATTTAAACGCATTCGGTAGTGGTGATAGCTTTATAGGATTAAATTCCACAAAAGAAGGCGAAGATATTCCAACAAAAACAATGAACGCAATGGGGATTGTTAAAGAAAACACGGAGACATCTGACTTGTACCAACACCAAATTTCTCAAAAATTCCCAAACCTTATTGCATCTACTCTTGAAAAAGGCATCCGAATCAGCATTATAAATGATGATGGCGTACATGGTGCTGGAGAATATGCAGACACCAAATCAACGGTATATGATTGGCTTATAAGCAATAAGATAACAAAAGAAGACTTAACTGGCGCAGAGATTGGATCGATCTCTACCAGTGTTTTTAGTACCAGACAGGCATTGGATGTAAAAAATTGTATTGACAATTATTTTGAATCGTCCGTTGACTGTAAAATTATTCCATTAGGATATGCTTCTGGAGGAAAAAAAGCGCCGCTAAACATAGCCAACATAGCTTACCTAGAATCCGATATGTTTGCAGCTGCCTTGGGCTCTTTTATGTATGCTAAATATCCAGCGTTAAAAGAGGCGTACCCTCATTTGGCTGCTGATGGACTTAAAACAAGTTATGCAACGCAAGTAGCTTCGCTCATGGGTATGAAAACTCCTCAAGGAGGAGTTCCATTAAGTTCTTTTAGAAGAGAAAACAGTAATCAAACTAACACCACTACAAATTCTAAAATCAGAATAGGCAATTGATAAACTTAAAATCTCTTACGAAATTTTAGATCACTAATATCACTACTAGAGTCCAAGTTCTTCATATCAAATAATTCACTCAATGCTGAAGAAGATAATTTTCTAACAATATCGCCCGTATTAGTTGCTTTTCCACTATTTATAGGAAGAATAAAAGCCTGTTCAATGCTCTCTACAGATTTTAGATCACTACTAGATCCAGGATTCCCTCTCTTTAACTTACTCAAATCTGAAGAAAATAATTTCCTAACCACATCGCCTGGAGTAGGTGGTTCTTCACCCATTATAGGAGAACGAACAGCTTCAAGAGAAAGACCTGATTGATAACTTGCATCGAATGAAGAACCAGGAGTGGTTGCTGCAGTATTCACTTCAGAGCTTCTATAAGATGTATCTTTTCTCGAAGAACCACCTTGACTTCCTTTCAAAGACAGACTAGTATCATCATTATTATCTTCAGAGACCTGTCTGCCTGGCTTTTTAAGGGGTAGGGATAAATCAGGTAGAAATTGGGCAGAAAATCTGCTTACTCTATAACTCTCAATATTATCATCTGAAGAACTCGAGATAGGCGCCAAAGAAGAATTAGAGGACCTCTGAGAATTATGACTACCATCATAATCTTTACTTAACGCTTCGTCATCTGATTTACTTAACACCTCTAAATCATCAGATACTAGAGAACAACCAGAAGAAAACGAAGAATGATAACTCACATCAGAATCTTTAATTACCACTTTTCTATCTGATACACTTAAGTCATCATCTGAAGCAGTCAAATTAGATAATGAAGATAATGAAGACACTTGAGAGTTAATGCTTGGACCTTCAAAGAGTTTAAAGGGTTCAATGAGTATGTTATTATTTTTTTTTTTTTGAGGCATAAGAAAATGGTAAAGAGTAAATTGATTTACTCGATTAAATTTAAAAGAAAAGGCAAATTATAAGACTTGTTACCTTATCTAATTTGTATCTATAAAGATTATACTGTTAAAAATCATGAAACAGTAATCGAAAGGGTTCGCCAATAAAGGTGTTAGAATTGTTCTTTTTGTTTAGACTATTTTTAATAGCCTAAAAATTATGCGCTTGTAAGTTTTGAGGTACTTGTTTTCATTTTTTAGAATAGGGTTTAGTTAGTTGATCGTTAAATTGCTTTCCTGTGCAAAAGCTTATTTTCAAATTTAACAATATAAATAAGGATAAATCAACTTTTTCAACATCACTAAAATCTATTCTGAATAGAAGAGATCTTTAAATACTCTATTTCAGTAAAATAACTCCGTACTATTTTTCTTTATAATAAGTCTATCTTCAAGAATACAATGCTATTTGTAGAAAAAAATTGCCAATTCTAGAGATTAGAATCTAACCAGTGGCAATTCAAACATTAAACCTGAACAAAATAACATCGCCATCTGCTACTATATATTCTTTTCCTTCAACGCGCATTTTACCAGCTTCTTTTACTTTGGCTTCTGTTTGGTATTGCACAAAGTCATTGTAGGAAATAACCTCTGCTTTTATAAATCCTTTTTCAAAATCGGTATGAATTACACCTGCAGCTTGCGGAGCAGTATCACCAATATTAATTGTCCAAGCCCTTACTTCTTTTTTACCGGCTGTAAAATAAGTTTGCTGGTTTAGTAGTTTGTACACTGCCCTAATCAATTTTGCAGCTCCTGGCTCTTCCAACCCCATGTCATTGAGAAATAACTTTCGTTCTTCGTAGGTTTCAAGTTCATTGATGTCTGCTTCTGTAGCTACTGCCAACACAACTACCCCTGCTTGTTCTAGTGCTGCCATTTTCTGCACAAGATCCACATAAGCATTGCCTTTTAGTACATCGTTTTCAGCTACGTTACAAACGTAGAGCACTGGCTTGTCTGTAAGCAAATGAAGCGGCTTTACATACGCTTCGTGGTCTTGCTCAGAAAAATCAATCATTCGAATGGATGTAGACTCCAAAAGTGATTTTTGGGCTTGCTCTAACACCGCAACTTCTTTTTGTGCTTCTTTCTGGCCTGTTTTGGCTATTTTTTTTGCTCTTTCTAATCTTTTTTCAACAGACTCTAAGTCTTTTATCTGCAGCTCAATATCTATGGTTTCTTTGTCTCTAATGGGGTCTACCGTAGTATCTACATGGGTAATATTATCATCATCAAAGCAGCGAAGCACATGAATAATGGCATCTGTTTCTCTAATATTTGCTAAAAATTGATTGCCCAATCCTTCTCCTTTGCTTGCACCACGCACCAGCCCTGCAATGTCAACAACATCTACCGTAGCAGGAGTTATCTTTTCTGGATTCACCAAAGTTTGTAGCTTTTCTAGCCTAGGATCTGGCACAATTACAATTCCTACATTTGGTTCTATGGTACAAAAAGGATAATTGGCACTCTGCGCCTTGGTATTAGACAAGCAATTAAACAAGGTTGATTTTCCTACGTTTGGCAATCCTACAATTCCAGCTTTCATTAAAATAAGTATTTGATGAGCAAATATACTAAACCATCGTTGAAATGAAAGCAGTAAAAGTTGATGAAAATTTAGTTGCACTGAATATCAAAACCACTACTTTTGAAATTAAACTAAAAATACGTGAAAGGATTCGTAAATAACATACTTGCCAATTATTCGCTGATTTATAAGATTTTCTTGTACATTTCTTCTATAACAGCTGTGGTGTACCTTTTTCCTAAAGCACCCACTTTTGGCTATGAGTTCCAAAAAGGAAAATTGTGGCAACACGAAAACTACAAGGCGCCATTTGATTTTGCCATTGAAAAAACAGCAGAGGAGCTAGCGCTAGAAAAACAGCAGGTAAAAAAAACAGCAAAGCTATTTTTTAGCTACCAACCTGAAATTTATGAAAATTCAAAAAAACAGTTTGAAGAAGAACTGACTGAACTTTTTAAAAATTACGAAGACAAAAATCAACCACAGCTGCGCAAAAAAGCTTTTAAAATTTTTGAAAATCTTTATGAAAAAGGAATTGTTACACCAAATGATTTAAAAGATCATGAGAATGCAAAAATTTCGGTAATTAAAGGAAAACGTGTTGAACAACTTAGCCTAAAAAATATCATCAATACAAAAGAACTCTTGCCTTTTTTAAACAAAGAGATAGGGAAAGAGCCTTTTTTGGAAATTGAGTATAAAATTATTGATGTACTACTTAACAATGCAAAACCCAACATTGTATTCGACAATATGTTTTCCGAAAAAAACCTGCAACAAAGGTTAAATGATATTTCACCTGCCAAAGGATTGGTGTCTAAAGACGAGGTAGTTATATATACTGGAGATGTTGTAGAAGGTAACAAGCTACTCAAGCTAAATTCTATCAAAAGCGAATTTGAGTCTAAGCTCTGGAGCGAATCTAACTACCATTGGATTGTTTTTGGGTATACAATTCTTGTGGCGCTGGTATTCTTTATGATGTTTCTTTTTATGAGAAAATATACGCCCACTGTTTATTCGAACAACAATGAGGTTACTTTCATTTTTATGAATATTATTCTGGTGATTTTGCTGGTTACCCTCATTACCCGACTGAATATTGCTATGGTGTATGTTACGCCCATCATCATTATGCCTATCATTCTCAAAGCATTTTTTGATTCTAGGCTTGGTTTGTTTGCGCACATCAATACCGTATTGCTGCTAGGTTTTATTGTCCCTAACAGTTTTGAGTTTATTTTTCTTCAGATTACCGCAGGTATTGTTACCATACTCACCATTTCGGAACTACACAAACGGTCGAATTTATTTCTCACCGTATTGCAAATAACACTCGTGTACTTCATTGCTTTCTTCGCTTTTTCTATCATTCAAGAAGGTAATATTGACAATATAGACTGGTCTAAATTTGGATACCTTATTTTAAATGGAGTTGCCACTTTATTCGTTCAACCATTGATCTATATTTTTGAAAAAATATTTGGACTGGTTTCCGACGAATCACTAAAAGAGTTGTCTAATACCAATTCTAAATTATTGCTAAAGCTAGCCAGAGAAGCTCCCGGAACCTTCCAACATTCTCTGCAAGTAGCTAATTTAGCAGAAGCTTGTGCCAATGAAATTGATGCCAATACCATGCTAGTAAGAACCGCTGCATTGTATCACGACATTGGAAAAATTGAAAACGCTGCCTTTTTTGTAGAAAATCAAGTTTCTAGTGTAAATCCACATGACGAACTTCCACCCAAAGAGAGCGCAGAAATCATTATTGGGCACGTAATCAAGGGAGTTACACTTGCCAGAAAACACAAATTACCAGAACGCATCATCGACTTTATTCGAACACACCACGGCACAACAACAGTTTACTACTTCTACCATCAAGAAAAAGAAATAAATGAAGCTGTACAAAAAAAAGGCTTTCAGTATCCTGGTCCTATGCCTTTTTCCAAAGAAACAGTGATTCTAATGATTTGTGATTCTGTGGAGGCTGCCACCAAAAGTTTAAAAGTACCAAACAGCAATACCATTGACGAATTGGTAGAAAAAATAGTGGATGGAAAAATTAAAGACGGACAGTTTATGAATGCCAACATTACTTTTAAACAGCTTCAAACGATTAAAAAAGTGCTAAAAGATAAATTGAGAAGCATCTACCATTTAAGGTTAGAATACCCAGAATGAAAAATTTAAGTGATAGGATAATGGCTTTTAATAGTCAAATTGGGATTGGATAATAAACTTATAAATTTTGACTAAAAAAGTGTCATTAACTTCCTTTTTTATTAATTTAATAATGCCTAACATACGCCATAGAATACTCTTTGATGCTGTAAAAAATGGAAATATAGAATCTGTAAAATCAAACTTGAATAGTATAAATGATCTTGAATTAAGGGATATTTTTGGTTACACGCTGCTGCATTGGGCTGCAAAAAAAGGGAAGCTTACAATCATACATTTTCTTCTAGAGAAAAATAATGAACCAAACATAAAATCATTTAATGGCAGCAGTACTCCCATGCATTTAGCTGCCATAAAAAATCATTTTGAGGTAGTAAAAGCACTTTTAAATGCTTCTGCCAATCCAAACCTTAAAGACATTTACGGACGGACACCTCTTCATTATGCGGTAAAGAATAGGAATGAAAATCTAATAAAACTTCTTTTGAAGAAAGAGGCAAACCCCAATATAGAAAATAAGCATGGTAGGACTCCCCTTCATTGGGCTGCTATGGTTGGTAAAGTCAAAATCATAAAATTATTATTAGACAATGGTGCTCACCCCAATATTATAGATGACAAGGAAAAAAGCCCTTTGTATTGGCCAACACTTCGTGGTCACACAGAAATTGTTAAATTATTGTTAAAAAAAAACGAACAACTTCCATACAAAGCTGAAAGCTACTATAATGATTATAAGAATTTGTTAAGCCTAGCGTCACAAAATGGACATCTTGAAATTGCAAGAATGCTTTTAGAGTCTAAAATTATGATCAATCTTATAGACGAAGAAGGTTGGTCTCCATTACACCGAGCTGCTTCCGAAGGGCATTTTGAGATTGTAAGCTTACTTTTGGATGCTGGCTTTGATATCAACCTTAAAAGTGATTTTGACTGGACACCTTTACATGATGCAAGTGATATGGGCAGCCTTAATATTGTGAAACTTCTTTTGGAACAAGGTGCTCAGGTAGATGCTACTGATAGCGCAGGAAACAGACCGCTACTTGTTGCTGCAGTAAACGAAAATACTGAAATTGTAGTGCTGTTAATCAACAAGTACAAAACACTTACAAAGAAAGAGGTTGATGAAATTCTTAATTTAGTAAACAAACAAGGTAATAAAGAGCTGGCATTAACGGTTTACAAAAAATTCCAAAAAGGTGAGGTTATGGATTTTATGGAAAAAAAATCCTTCAAAGCATTATACCCTAACATCTTTGAAATCATTAAAGATGATGCTCCAGAAAATACAACTTACGAAAAACTTCGACTCTTTCTTCCTCACTTTGCTGTAACTCTCAATTCGCGCATAGCACCTAAAGAAACATTTGAGCCTAAAGAGGAAGCAGCAGTATCAAACTTATATCCAAAACTACCTAAATGAATTTGACATGATTATTTTTTTTGAAGTACTAGCAAAAAAATTAATATCATTGTAGATAATTAATTCTTAAAAAGAAAATACAATGGAGTTTGTGCTAATACCGTTAATCATTATTATTTTATTCTCGGGTCTTTTTGTAGTAAAGCAACAAACCAATGCGGTGATAGAGCGTTTTGGTAAATTCAATAGCATTAGAGGTGCTGGACTGCAGTTTAAGATTCCAATTGTAGACAAAGTAGCTGGCAAAATTAATCTAAGAATTCAACAGTTAGATGTAATTGTTGAAACCAAAACAAAAGACAATGTTTTTGTACACCTAAAAATATCAGTACAATTTCAAATTCTAAATGAAAACGTGTACGATGCTTTCTACAAACTTCAAAATCCTCAAGAGCAGATTACTTCCTTTATTTTTGATACTGTACGTGCCGAAGTTCCAAAAATGATTCTTGATGACGTATTTGAAAAGAAAGATGACATTGCCCAAGCAATAAAAAGAGAGTTAAAAGAAGCCATGCTTGATTATGGATATGGAATTGCAAAAGCATTGGTAACTGACATTGATCCAGATGCAAAAGTGAAAGAATCAATGAATAGAATCAATGCTTCTGAAAGAGAAAAGACTGCTGCACAACACGAAGGAGATGCAGAAAGAATTTTAATTGTTGAAAGAGCAAAGGCAGAGGCAGAGAGCAAAAGACTTCAAGGTAGAGGAATTGCAGATCAACGGAGAGAAATTTCGAGAGGATTGGAAGAAAGTGTAGGCGTACTTAACAGGGCAGGAATCAATAGCCAAGAAGCATCTGCTTTGATTGTAATTACACAGCATTATGATACGCTGCAAAGCATTGGAGGAGCAACCAATAGCAATTTAATATTGCTCCCAAACAATCCTAATGCTGCAAGCAGTATGCTAAATGAAATGGTAACCAGCTTGGTAGCAGCCAATACAATTCAGGAATCCTCGAACAAAGGTAACGAAGATAGCAAGGTATGATTCTAACGACTACACAAGCCGTTGAAAATAAAAACATAACAGCACACCTAGGAATCGTTGTGGGAGAGACAATTATTGGGGCTAATTTTTTTAAAGATTTTTTGGCAAGCATCCGAGATTTTATTGGAGGAAGGTCTGGTTCTTATGAAAAAGTTCTCTTGAAAGCAAGAGAGACTTCTATGAATGAACTTACAGAAGCGGCAATTCGGTTAAATGCAGATGCAATCGTAGCGATAGATTTTCATTACGAAACTATAGGTAAAGACGGAAGTATGCTGATGGTTGCAGTTACTGGAACAGCGGTAAAATTTGAAGATCGCTAGGCTATTCTCTGATGTGACATTAAAGTATTATTTCTTTAAAAAAGCTAAGAATAGCTATTTCAAAAAACCATTATTGCGTAATTCTTTATGTATTTCAACAATATCTTCAGGTATGTTTAACTTCGACAACCAGTTTATATCAAGACCATTTTTTATAGCCAACTCCTTTAATTTTTTGTTTTTACCTATATAATAGCCAATCACCCCCATATCATCCCTAAATTCTAAATGGAGGTCTTCGTGCTGCTTCTGAATCAATATAAGTATTTTGAATATTCGAGCTACGATATAGATATAAAGCCTGTATGATTCATCTCTATTTTCTTCAGAAATTTTCTCATTGGTTAATTCTAATACAAAACGCAGCATAAGACAGTTCAATGAAATCTCTCCAAACTTATCTTTGGTAGTATATATATGGCTATTGATTTCTCCACTAATTTCTCGGAGATCCATCAATAAATAGCCTGCAGAATAGTAGATTTCAACAGCCATTTTAATTCGTGTTTCTATATAAGAGATCATTTCTGCTCGTTTATCTTCTACCGAATCTTCTTCTATCAGCTCAAACTTTAGTCTCTTTACCAACTTTAAGTCATACTTCAACAATCTCAATATCAGTTTGTCTTTTTCTTTTTCTGGTATCAACTTCAAGGCTTCTTTAAATGCTGGCTCAAAAGTCATAGTGCTTAAATTATAAATGATTTTTTGCGAAATTTTTCAAAAAAGAAGTTTGATGTTCCCGTAGGTATTTTCAAGCGCAACTTTTGCTGCTGCTTCATTTTTAAAGATTACAGATGTTATACCCTCCTCTATTTGAGGTACCAAAGCATCCCTGTAAGTGGTTTTCATCAAAAACCAGTGGGTCGTTTTAAGTACCAAAGCATCATTTTCAGGGTAAATATGAAATGTTTTGGAAAGCTCCTCCGAAATTGTTAAATCTTTAATTCCGCATTCCTCCATCACTTCTCGTACAGCACATTCTTCAATTTGTTCTCCTTGTTCTAATTTCCCTTTGGGCAAATCCCATTTGCCATTTCTAAAAATAAACAACGTTTCATTTTGATCATTCATCACCTTGCCACCCGCAGCCGCTACTTTTTTAAATTGAGTTTGAAATTGATTCCAATCCGTATTTAAATTAATTGTTTTTAGAAAAATACAACGTGATGATTGTGAGTCATTCAGCAATTGATTTGAGAGTTCTAGTAGGTTTATGGAAGAAAAATTGACACTTTCAACCTCTTTTGAATCCAAATAAAACTCAGTTGCTATGACTAATAGGTGGTCGTTAATAAAAACTTTATACATTTGTTCTATGATTTTTAATACCAAAACAGCAAGACAAGTCGCGTCAATATTAATTGACAATCAGGCAATTAAATTACAACCAACACAACCATTTACTTGGTCTTCGGGTTGGAAATCTCCGATTTATTGCGACAACAGAATTACGCTTTCCATTCCAAAAGTAAGAAACTTCTTAAAAGTGTTATTCGCAAATGTGATTCGCGAAAAATATGGCATGCCAGATGTAATCGCAGGGGTTGCCACTGGAGCTATTGGAATGGGTGTACTGGTAGCAGAAGAACTCGGTCTTCCTTTTGTTTATGTAAGGCCCGAACCTAAAAAGCATGGCGCTAAAAAACAGGTGGAAGGAAAGCTTCATCCAAACAGCAAAGTAATTGTAATTGAAGACTTGGTAAGTACCGGAAAAAGCAGCCTAAATGCTGTAAGAGCCTTAAGGGCAGAAGGTGCAAACATTACTTCTATGATTGCAATTTTTAGTTATGATTTTGAAATTTCTAAAGAGTCTTTTGAAAAAGAACACGTTGAACTTTGCACCTTGAGCAATTACAACACTTTGATTGAAAATGCCTTAGAAATTGGCATGATCAAAGAGGAGAATTTAGAACTTCTGAAAAGTTGGAGAGAACAACCTGACTTATGGAATGGCATTTTAATTTGAGCAACATCCTATGAATTTACAGAGCCCTAAAACCATTGTAGACCGTTCGCAAAAAAATATTTTCGATTTTTTGTCTGACCTAAACAATTTCAAAAAATTGATGCCTGATAGTTTAGAAACCTTTGATTCAGATACAGATTCATTTTCTTTTAAACTAAAGGGAATGCCAAAAATTCACCTGAAAATCAAGGAACGAAAACCGAATGGCATGATTTTGCTCGATGCTAATGGCGGTAAAATTGAGTTTGAACTTCAATGTATCATCAAAGAACTAAGTACCCAGCAGAGTGAAATTCAGTTTTTTTTTGAGGGAAGTTTCAATCCGCTTTTAAAAATGATGGTGAAAGAGCCATTACAAAATTTCATAAACATACTTTCGAAAAAAACAGTAGAAATCTAATACTACTTTAAAGTAAATACCAACATCGCATGAAAATAGGCATGTTTCATAGCGGCACCTACCCTACTCACCCAAGAATTTATAACGAAGCTCGTACGCTAATTGAACAAAAACATGAAGTTTATCTTTTTTGTCACAGCGCGGATAAATCAGAAAAAAAATACGAGTTGATAGCTGGTATTCATGTGGTTAGAATGAATTTTTCAAAACTATTGCACAAGTTAACAGCGCTTGCTTACACTGTTCCTTTTTATCATTTATTGCTAAAAAAAAGAATTGAGCAATTTTTAGAAATTCATCACATAGAAGCAATTCATATTCATAATATTCAGATAGCGAGGAGTGTATTTTGGGCAAATCATAAAAAAATTCCTGTAATATTGGATTTACATGAAAATTTGCCAGAAATTATGAAGGAGTATCCTCATTTGAAAAGTTTTTTGGGCAGGCTTTTTATCAATCCAAAAACCTGGAAAAAGCATGAATTTTCTTATATCAAAAAAGCTAATAAAGTGCTTACCGTTACAGAATTAGCGAATGATTATTACCTTAAAAATACGCAGGAGAAGAAAGAGAAATTTATAGCACTTCCGAATACGGTGAGAAAAGATTTTGCCAAAAACTATTCAGTAGAAAAGAAAATACTCGATCGCTATCAAAATCACTTTACGCTTCTTTATTTAGGAGATTTAGGAGAAAGACGTGGATTGCTTACTGTTTTGAAATCGCTCAAAAAAATCATTCCAGTAATTCCCTCTATCAAATTAGTGCTTGTAGGTAACAGCTCGGAAGAATATTTGCTAAAAGAATACAGTTTATCGAACAAACTTGACCAGTATGTAGATTTTGAAGGTTGGAAAGATTTTAGCCTTTTTCAATCTTATATAAAAGCTTCCAGCATTGGGCTTTGTCCAATTCACAAGAATATTCACCACAATACCACGTATGCCAACAAGCTTTTTCAATACATGGCTTTCGGAAAACCCATAATCGCTAGCAATTGCGATGCACAAGAACACCTAATTAATACACATCGTTGTGGTTTAATTTTTGAAGACAAAAATTCTGATGATTTTGCAAAGAAAGTGATACGAATTTACAAAGATTCAGAATTTTATAATGAGTTGTCAAAAAACGCACTGCAAAGCATTCAAAATGAATTGAGTTGGGAATTATTGTCTAAAAAGATGGTTGACTACTACCAAGAGCTTTCAATGAAGCAGTAATTACATTCCAAGCCAGCTTCGCCATTGTATGGCAGCCAATATAATGATCAATCCAATGCTGAAAAATATGCCAATGGTTTTGAACTTTGCTTTTCCAGATTTCTTTTTGTGCCTTGAATAACCAATGGTAATCAATGCAATAGCGATAATCATGGAAAGCGGATGCTCTACCAACATTTTTCTAAGAGATTCAGTTTTCATAAGATGAGACATACCCATTTCTTGATTGTTAATAGTTTCTAACAATGTGTTAAAATAACCTGCTGTAAAGTACATTACCAAGCCTAGCAACAATTGCAGGTGAGAAAAAATCAACGCAACCAAATTGATGCGAGCATCTATTTTTTTAAAACTACGTTTACCAAGCAAACCGCTCCAAGCATTTACAATGGCTATAATCAAAGCAGCTAGGGTGATGTAGGCGGTGTACGAGTGTATGGTGATGAGCATGGTCTTTTAACTTTTTACTGAAAATTTATTACAACGCAAAGAAAACCAAAAAAACAATAAGCTTATCAGAAAAAGTAAACCCACCAGTTGGTGAGCCACGCCAAGATACAACGGAACAAAACCTTTGACATGTAGCACTGTAAAAATTCCTAGAAAAACTTGGATAAAAACCAAGGGCAAAAGACTGTTCAGCCAAAAAAGACTTTTTGCCTCCACTTTTTTTCGATAGAAAAAGAAACACCAAATAGTGAGTAAAACAATCAAATAGGCAAGATTGCGATGAATGAATTGCACCAAAGCAGGCGCAAACAAATGACCATCATAGTTTGCCATGTTTGCCCAAGACCAACTATTGGATTCATTTAAAATTTCTGGTATAAAATGCCCATTCATAGATGGCCAAGAGGGAAAAAAGATCCCTGCTTTCATGCCCGCCATCAGCCCTGCAGAAATCATTTGAATTGCTGTTATTGATACTAAAATCAATGTAGACCTCCTCGAAATCATTTGTTTGCTTTCAAAAATATAGACATCAGCTATTAGCTTTACCATGGCCGAAATAACGAGCAATGCCAATACAAAATGAAGGGTGAGTTTGTAAGCATTTACCCACGGACGATCGATTAAACCACTTTTTACCATAATCCAACCTGCAGAAGCTGTAATTACTGTAAGTAGCACTACCAACAGCAATCGCTTTACCAACCAACTATCAATTCGTTTTTTAACCATAAAAAACACAAAAGGAATCAAGAAAACAAACCCTAGGATTCGTACCCAAAGCCTGTGAAAATATTCCCAGAAGTAAATAAATTTAAAGTCTTTAAGTGTAAAAGCATCATTGATTTTCTGAAATTGAGGCGTTTGCTTGTACAAGTCAAAAGCAGTCATCCAATCGCTATGATTGAGCGGTGGCAGGGAGCCCACAATGATTTCCCATTTGGTAATGGAAAGCCCCGAACCTGTAAGTCTGGTAATTCCGCCAATTACTACTTGCCCAATCAACATGATGAGCCCTAGCTTTAGCCAGATTCTTATAACTCGGCTATACTTATAACCTTTGCTTGCTATTCTTTCCATTCAAGGGTTTCTACAAGGTGTTGAATGTCTTTTTCAAGATACTTTAATGCAGGTAGTATAGAGTCGTAATTGGGTTGCACGTAAAAGTACAACGCCCCTGCAAGCACATGATTTACACTATCTGTAGCGCTAAACAACAAATTGGTAGCTGTTTCGCCTGCAATGTTATAAATTCTTCCGTATACTCTTTTGCTTGGATTCTCGTATGGAATTGAATTGATGGCATCTGCTTTCACGGTGTGTTTAAAAGTGAGCTTCTCAACTTCTTTTAGAATTTCTTGCAAATTACCTTTCACCTCCCTGTAAGTAATATGTAGGGTAGCCTTCATGCCTTTGTAGTTCACTTTCATCCAACAATTTCCGAGGTGCTCTACGTTTGCTTGTTCTGAAACTTCAAATACAAATTTACAGTTGTTATCAATTAAACTATAGGTATTCTCTGGGTATTGAAGCAATAAGTAGGATGCTGGCTTTGGCAATTGATCGCTTGTGCATGCTGAAAACAATAGCATGACTACCAGTAATTTAAAAATAATTTTAATAGATACTTGCATCTAGTTTTTTGGTTTGGGTAAATTTAGCACAAAACGTTTAATAGTACTAAATGAAGAATGTTATGTTTGATTGAAATAAATTAAAACAACTTTCGTTTTCATAAAAAAGCTATTTTTGCTGCAAACCATCTGTTATGAAATATATTTTCTGTGTTTTAATGATTCCAATGTTGTTTAGCTGCAATAATATACCAAAACAATCTTACACAAATGAAATCAAAACAGTAAGTTTTGATGAGCTAGCACCGCTTTTGAATAAAAAAGATGATAAAATTTATGTAGTAAATTTTTGGGCAACATGGTGTGCTCCTTGCGTTAAAGAATTGCCTTATTTTGAAAAGTTGACAAAAAACAATCCTAAAGAAAAACTAGAGGTAATACTAGTTAGCCTTGATTTTCCTAATCAACTTGAAAGCAGATTAGAGCCTTTTGCTCGCAAAAATCAATTACAATCTACCCTGCTTTTTTTGGATGAACCAAATGAAAATGAATGGATTCCAAAAATAGATAGCAACTGGTCTGGATCTATTCCTGCTACAATTATCTATAATAAGAATGAAAGACAATTCTTTGAAAAAGCATTTACAGAACAAGAATTAAATCAAATCGTAAACTACTTTAAACAATCATAATTATGAAAATTTTCAATTATTTATTTACAGCAATTCTGTTTTTATCAGTTTCGCTTTATGGATGTAATGGTCCGAATCATGGCAAGGGAAACAAAGGCTACAAAATCGGCGACACTGCCATGGATTTTAAGCTAAAAAATATTGACGACAAAATGGTGTCACTGTCAGACTTTACCAATGCAAAAGGTTTTATTGTAATATTTACTTGCAACGAATGCCCTTATTCAGTTGCTTATGAAGATAGAATTGTTGCGTTGGACAACAAGTACAAAAACATGGGATATCCTGTAATTGCTATCAATCCAAACGACCCAAAAGTAAGTCCTGGTGATGGTTTTGAGGAAATGAAAGTGAGAGCAAAAGAAAAAGGATTTGCTTTTCCATATTTATTTGACAAAGGTCAGAAAGTATATCCAAAATATGGAGCAACCAAAACTCCACACATCTTTATACTTCAGAAAAAAGGTGAGGATTTAGTAGTGAAATACAAAGGAGCAATAGATGATAGCTCTAGAAATCCTGACAGCGTAAAAGTGAAGTATGTAGAAAATGCAGTAGATGCATTGCTAGCAAATAAAGAAATAGAACAAACTTCTACCAAAGCAATTGGTTGTAGCATTAAGAAAAAGAAATAAGAATAGTTTTATTTTTAACAAAAAAAGGCACTGAAAACTCAGTGCCTTTTTTTGTTTTTTTAAATGATTCACCAAAAGAGCTATACTCTTATTTCTGTTGGTTTAGTTTCTGTGTTCATTATTAAATACTCATCAAAATCTAATATTATTTTTTTTGTGATACTATCAAAAGTACTAAAATCTACTTTATTGATCTTGTTAACTTCTAATTCCCTCAAAGGGTTTGTTGAAATTTCTGATTTTGGATGACACATAAAAAGGCAGAAATCTTTTGAAAGTGGAAGGTAAATTTCAGCCTCAATTGGAATCAACCATTCTTCTTGACCTTGCTTGTCAACATGAACAGGACTGTCAGTAGTTAGCCAACCTTTTCCATCACATTCCTTAATAATCACTTTATTGAAATTCCGTAATACGTACACAAAGTGATTCATTACTGTTCCTAATGCAACGTTAAGTTGATATTCAACCTTAAATGTTTTTAAGATTTTTTCTGTATGTTCTTTGTCTTCTGAAAATAATGTAATTTCATTGATAAATTTTTCTCGTATCGAATCATCTTTTAGAAACTCGAAAATAAAAAATCTTGTTGGATTTGTTCTACAAAGAATATTTGCTACAAAATGATTTAAATAATCGCTATCTTTTTCAATCAGTTTTTTTTGATTTAGAAGGTTTTTAATTATTGTATTATAACGGTTTTCAATTTTATTAAATAGGTTTTCGTAATGTTGTCTCGACTCCATATCCTTAAAAGGCAAATCGAAAACATTTGTTTCTTTTGTGAAATCAACAATTCGAACATTTTCAGTATTCCTGCTACCAATTTTTAAAACAGATAGCCACCATTCACCATCTTTCGGATATCCAAATTCTTTCAAGTAAACTTGAGGGATTTTATGTTGACCTTGAAATTCTGTTTCGTTCTTCATATTAATGGTAAAGGCTACTCAGCTATGAGTAGTTGCCAGGATTATCACTAAAATGCAAGCACATTACTATAATTAGCAATCACTTATAGCCATTGTTGATAAGTCCATTTTATTATTCAACAAGTGTTAAATTTAGTCTTCCATATTGCTCTTTAGAAGTACTTGCAGTAATTTGATATGTGTAATTTCCATTTTCAAGAGGCGTTTCACCTACATAATCTATAGGCTGAATTGTGTAGGTTTCATTATCAATTTCTAATTCAATAAATGCGTATCGATATGCCTTTTCAAAGACTTTATATTCGGTCATTTGTCCAGCTTTACTATTTTCGAAATTAACATTTCCAGTAGAAGTATTAACAACAATATTCTGAAAGTCAAATTCACTAATATTTGATAGTCGAATATTTACTTCAGAAGTGTTTGGGTCATCATTTTTAGAACAGCCAAAAAGTACTGTCACGAATATTACTAATAGTAAGAGTTTTTTCATTATATTTTTTTTATGATTAATCACATTATTATCTATTTAATATAACAAATAAAAACCAAATACAAAAATTCGCACGAGAACTTTCCTGATTAGATAAGAATTACACACATTGTTCTACCTAGTTTTTATTCAATATTTTATCTTTTCTAAGTTCCTGATTTTGTCATATTCGTAAAGAATTCTGTCAGATTTAGAGAACGGAATTTGGTATAAATCACAAACGCTTCTCAATTCTGTCAAATAATCTAAATACTGAATAATATTGTCGTTTAAGTTGGTCTTTATTTTCAGTGCGGTTCCGTAAATCATTCGATAAACTCTTTGATCAATAATTTGATAGATTTTCGGATTTCTAAATCTCAAAATAGTGGAAGCCATTGGTAAGCGAATTCCTTTTGTTCCCAGCAAATGCATCAGAATTTCTTTAGTCAGATCCGAATCGATAAACTCCTATTTTTCAATATATAGGCAATAAAAAAAGCCATCATTAAAAATGATGGCTTTTAAAAATTCCTTAAATAAGATGTATTAGGATTTCTTCGTCATTACAATCATGATTTCTGATCTTCTATTTTTCATTCTACCTTCACTATTATCATTTGAAGCCATTGGTTTGGTTTCACCGTACCCCATGGTAGATACTTTTGTACTTGGAACTTTATTTTTCAGTAAATAATTTTTTACTGACATCGCTCTTTTTTCAGATAATTTTTGGTTGAAATCATCCATTCCAATACTGTCAGTATGCCCTTCGATTCGAATACTGTTAATATCATACATCGGCATCATCTTTGTAATGGCATTTAGTTCCATCATTGATTTGTTGTTAAGCATAGAACCACCAGTAGAGAAGTATACATATTTTGTGCTTCTTTCAGGTTTAGGAGCTGGCTTTTCTACTACAAAATTTGAACGTAAAAACATAGCATCTCCTTTAAAAGAAACTTCAAACATATCATTGATAAATTTGTCAGCTAAATTTTTGAAGAATTTTTTTGACTTGTATTTGATGTTAAATTTAGTTCGGTCTACATTCGCAGGTGCTACAGAAAAGTTCAGCTTTCTATCGTCGCCAGACATGGTGTATTTGAAAGTAACAGGTTGCTTAACCTCTTTAATCATCATGTGTCCCATGATTGAATCTCCCTTTACTTCTTTAATTACAAAAGAAGAAGTTGGATGTTTTGCAACATCAAAAAAGTCTGGAGATGTTAGATGTCCAAGCAATTTAGCATTGTTTTCGTCTTCTTTTGGAATGTCCATAACTGCTATTTTAGTCATGTCGAACATAAATTTACCACCCATCAGTTTTCCTCCTTTTACTTGAAGAGTTCCTTCTTTAAGGGCAACAGTACCATCATGAGATCCAGTTGGCTTGTAACCTTTCCACATCAAAGATGAAGTACGGTTGCTAAACTGATAAACACCATCTCTTAGTGGTTTTGGTGCTTCTACGACTTTTTCAACTTTTGGTGCTGGCGCAGGTTCTTCTTTTTTTTCATTCTTACAAGCCATCAAAGCGGTTGAGAGGGCAAGTACAAAAAACAATTTTTTCATCATAAATTATTAAAATTTGATTTAAATGTATATATGTATGCAATATTACCAATTATTTCTGAACTAATAGATATCTAGATTTATGAGTGAGTACTTAATGTCAGAAATTTTGAAAATTCATTTCATCTGTATACTTTTGATCAAATTCAAAATATAAAAATATGTCATTCGAGCTACCTAAACTTAACTATGCATACGATGCGCTTGAGCCTTATATCGATGCAAAAACAATGGAAATACATCATAGCAAACACCATGCAGGCTACACTAGCAAGCTAAATGCTGCAATTAAAGATACTGAGCTTGAAAATAAATCTATCGAGGAAATTTTGATAAACCTGGATATGAAAAATAGTGCAGTAAGAAATAGTGGGGGAGGTTTTTACAACCACAACCTGTTCTGGGAAATTATGAGTCCCAACGATAAAGGAAACTTATCTAGGTTGCCAAGTGCGCTTAAAGCTGAAATTGAAAAGAGTTTTGGTACTTTCGAAGCATTTGTAGAAACTTTTACAAAGGCAGCTTCTACTCAATTTGGATCAGGCTGGGCGTGGCTTTGCTGCCAAAAAGACGGTAAGCTATCTGTGTGTGCTACTGCAAATCAAGACAATCCATTGATGCCTGGTATAGGCTGTGGTGGAACTCCAATTTTAGGTTTAGACGTTTGGGAACACGCTTATTATTTAAAATATCAGAACATGAGAGGGTCTTACATAGAATCTTTCTTTAATGTGGTAAATTGGCATGAAGTTTATAAAAAATACGAAGCTTTAAAATAAAAAAAGCTTTTATTCTTTTTAATAACCTTTTTTAATATTGATTGGCTTGGCAGTTATTTTTATTGTCAAGCCAATCGATATTTTAAACCTGAATCAAATTAGGCTTTTGCAACTATTTACTTTAATCTCAGTTTTGCAGAGAACTGATTTCTGATTAGTAATTGTTATTTTCTTCTATTAATTAGCTAATTGTTATGAAATTATTGAAACAAATCCCAAACATCATTACGCTATCTAATTTAGGTTTAGGCTGTGTAGCTGTTTTTTATGCTTCCAACAACGATCTTTTATTAGCGGCTTACCTTTCAATAGCAGGCATTTTTCTTGATTTTTTTGATGGATTTTTTGCGAGAATTCTAAAGGTATCAGGTGAATTTGGAAAGCAATTAGACTCACTAGCAGACATGGTAACTAGCGGGGTTGTTCCTGGAATAATACTCTTCCAATTATTTAGAAAACAAGAAGTTGTTGAGTATATCGATGCTTACATTCCATACCTAGGAATCATATTTATATTAGGTGCTGCCTGTAGGCTTGCCAAATTTAACATTGATGAAAGGCAAAGCGATTCTTTTATTGGGCTTCCTACACCTGCAGCCACCATCTTTGTGCTAAGCATTCCATTGATGTTAAGTTTAGAAAGCAGCCCATTAATTCATGCTATTCTTGGTAACTTTTGGTTCTTGTTAGCAACAACAGTAACGCTTACCTATTTGATGAATGCGGAATTACCACTTTTTTCCTTAAAGTTCAAAGGAGATATTAGCTGGAAAAAAAACCATGTAAAATACGTGTTTTTAGTTATTTCAATTGTATTATTTGGACTACTTAAAGTCATTGCAATTCAGATAGTTATCACTTTATATGTAATGCTTTCAATAATTTTTAGAGCTAAAAAAATAGCGTAAAAGAAATGATCAAACATTTGTCGAGTACGCAAAACCAACTGATAAAAGAAATCCTTTCTATAAAGGATAAATCTAGTGTCCGAAAAGAGAAAAAACAGTTTGTTGTTGAGGGGTTTAGAGAGATAACAATGGCAATAACCTCTAGTTATGAATTGGAGATATTGTTATTTGATGCTTCTATAATAGCAGAAGAAAAGGTGATTGATCACTTTAAATTGCCAAATCATAAATTGATTTCTGTTGCCAGTCCTATTTATAAAAAATTAGCTTACAGAAGTTCAACAGAAGGTGTGATTGCCATTGTTCATTCAAAAAATCATGGTTTAAAAAACCTTGATTTGTCTATGAATCCTTTGATTTTAGTAATGGAATCAATAGAAAAGCCTGGCAATATTGGCGCAATGCTAAGGACAGCGGACGCTGCTGGGGTAGATGCCGTAATTATGGCAAATCCATTGACAGACATTTACAATTCAAATATCATAAGAGCTAGCTTGGGCTGCTTATTTTCAACACAAATTGCTATTGGAACAACCGCTGAGGTGATTTCTTTTTTGAAGAAGAAAAAAATAGGTATTTATGCCGCATCGCTAAAAGCATCTCAAAGTTATACATCTGTTAATTACAAAACACCTGCTGCTTTGGCAGTTGGTGCAGAATCAACGGGGCTAAGTCAAGAATTCGAAAGTCAATCAACGGCAAATATAGTAATACCTATGCACGGAAAGATTGACTCTATGAATGTCTCGGTAAGTGCTGCAATTATCTTATTTGAAGCTGTAAGAGTTCGTAGTTTGAACTTTTAGAAAGAAGAATTCTATTTATTGAATTCTTTAATACTCATCTTCATTCCAAAGATAATCTTCTTCGGTAGGGTAATCTGGCCAAATCTCAAGAATTGACTCATAATTTTCTTCCTCATCTTCAATTTCTTGAAGATTTTCTACAACTTCTAAAGGAGCGCCAGTTCTTATTGCGTAGTCAACCAACTCCTCTTTTGTTGCAGGCCATGGTGCATCTGCTAAATATGATGCTAATTCAAGTGTCCAGTACATTTTTTTTGTTTTAATATTCGCAGCGCGAATGTAATTTTTTTTTCAAAAGAAAACTAGAATTATTTTTGTGTTTGTTCGTGATGCGTTGTAATTACACTCAAATTATATGGCTTTTATGATCACTTTTTTTCCTTGATAAGGAAATAATGCTTTTATATTTTATATTAAATAATATGGTTGGTTTTAAGAAAACAGGAAAAATATCTGTAAAATGTAGGGTTGGGATGAATTTATAAGATTTTTCTTGTGTATTCAAGAAAATTTACTTTATATTTACAATAAAGAAAAAAGGAAGTTAGAAATTCTAGCTTTACAAGTTTTTCTCGGTCAAGAGCTATTTTACATAATTTTGAATAAAAATAAGAAGCAACTAACTAAACTTTATTTTTACTTTATTATTTTTCCATTTTGAACTCTAACTGCCTTTCTTGTTACAAAGATAAGCGAATAATCCTAAAAAACAAGTCTTAACCAAAAAAATATGAAATTTCAATTTCGTGTGGTCAATTTGTTTCAAAAATTATCTCATTGATTTGCAAGTTTTTAACATTCTAATACGCTCAAAGAAAATAGGCTTTTTGGAAATTTTAAGAGTAGTTTTTTTTTTCTTTATCAAGGCAGAATTTTGAAGTATAGCTTAGCTATTTTGATAAATTTTAACGAAGAGAAAGGTGAAAAGATGACTATAATAACCCGAAAAAACCTATGCGGTTTGAGTGTGATTACTTCTTCCTCTAATTTTAGAAAACACCATTAATCACAAGTTGATTTGAGTGTTTACCTCTATCAATTCAAGTGATAAAAAAGCATTGCTAATTCTTAATAATGCTCAAACTCAACCATTTTCTAAGCCTTAAACGCTCTCCTCTTTGTAGAATCCTTGCCAAAGTAGGTGTAATTTCACTAAATTACTCATCAATTATAGTCAAGTTGACTTAGGTTCTCCTAGAAATTTAATAATTTAAACACTCAATTTCTAGTATTTTAATTTTTTAACAGTACTAATAAATGAAAAAAATAATACTGATTTCTACGCTAATCATACTAATTTGCTCAATTTTCATTGCAAATACCAAAATGGGTTATCCAAAGCTATGGGAAAGTGTACAAGCATATGAGGAGAAAGGTTTGCCAAAATCTGCGCTCAAAGTTGTGGAAAAGATAAACCAGCGTGCACTCAAAGAAAATAACGAAACGCAAAGGGTAAAGTCACTGATTTACAAATCAAAATATGCTTTAATACTAGAGGAAGATGCGCAGCTAAACATTATAAATGACTTTAAAAATCAAATAGCAACTTCTAAATCACCATTGAAGAATGTGCTAGAATGCATCTTGGCAAACCTTTACTGGCAATATTTTCAGCAAAATAGGTATCAATTTTACCGACGAACAAGCATTCAGAATGATGCAAGCAATGTTTCAAATTTTAAAAAGCAAGACCCAGATTTTAGAACTTGGAGTTTGCAGGAGCTCACTGCAGAAATTCACAAAAGATTTCAGAATGCATTGAGCAGGAAAGAATTGATAGGTAAAATACAGTTGGATGATTTTGATGAAATTTTGCACCTAGAAGAAAATTCAAAAACCTACAGACCAACGTTGTTTGATTTTATTGCCCAAAATGCACTAAAATATTATAAAACGCAAGAAAATTCCATAACGCAAGTTGCCAATCAATTTGAGATATCTGACAAAGATTTTGAGTTAGTCAATGATTTTGAAAAGGCTTACGCATTTGCAAAAGAAAACCAATCAATACACTTTCATGCGTTAAAAATCTATTATGATTTGCTCGATTTTCATAAAAAATCTAAAAACAAAGATGCTGAAATCATAGTTGAAATCGAGCGATTGAAATTTGTTCACAATAATATCAATACGGCAGAAAAGGATGATTTGTTAAAAGATCAACTCACCAAAATCTTAGTATCAAACCAACATCATAAAATTTCATCGACCATTGCTTTTGAGTTGGCAAACATTCATTATAGAATTGGGGAGAAGTATAGTCCCGAAATAGGTGAATATCAATTTGAAAAATCAAAAGCACAGAAGCTTTGCAAAAAGTTTATAGGTGAATATCCCGAGAGTTTGGGAGCAAAAAAATGTGAAAATTTAATTAAAGCCATCCAGAAATCTTCGGTTAGTTTATTAACAGAGAAACACCTACCGATCAATAAGTATGGAAAAATACTGCTTATGTACAATAATTTAGATAGCATTCACCTCAGCATTCATAAAATCAATAACAAACAAGCTAAGAATTTTGGAGAATTAAAAACAGCTGAAAAAGTTGAATTTATAGCTAAGTTAGAAAAGGTTCATGCTTCCAAACATCTCCTTAAAAATGAGCAAGATTTTCAAACTCATAGTACGGAGATATTGATTCCCCCATTAGAAAATAACCGCTATTTAATTGTTGTAACCAATAATATACAGCCGCAAAAGGATGATTTTTTTGCTACTAGCCTGATTCAGGTCACTGATTTTTCGTTGGTGCAAAAAAGCAATACAGATAAACACCTTTTTCAGTTAGTCAACAGAAATACAGGGAAGCCGATAAGTAGCGCAAATATTTCTTTAGAAAATGAACCTAAACGAAATCACAGCAGCAAAATTTCTGAACGATTTAAAACTGATGAATTTGGGGAGTTTAATTTTAAAACTTCCAGCTATCACCAAGGAGTAATAATCAGTGTTGATAAGAATGGCGAACAAGCTTTTTTTGATGGTTATTATTTAAATGAAAGTAGAAAACCCAACATTAATAAGGAGATAAAAACTACCAAGCCATTTATTTTTACGGATAGAAGTATTTATAGACCTGGACAAACCCTTCATTTTAAATCAATATTGGTTGAAAAAACAGGTGTTGATTCCAAGATTGTTGGTAATAAAAAAGTAACCGCAACGCTGTTTAATGCCAACCATGAAGAGGTGTCTAGCACAGTGCTCAAAACCAATGAATTTGGATCGGTTAGCGGTCATTTTATCTTGCCTAGTGGTGGGCTTACAGGTGCATTCAGGCTTATGGTGAAAACTGAAGAGCGCGCCAGTAACTCAATTCAAATTTCGGTAGAAGCCTATAAAAGACCAAAGTTTGAAGTAGAATTCAAACCTATTGAAAAAACTCATCGACTTAATGATTCTATAAATGTTGTTGGAACAGCAACTTCTTATAGCGGTACCAACATTTCCAATGCCAGAGTCACCTATAGGGTGTACCGAAAAGAGCTGCCTAGGTACCGATCTTACTACACTTTTTCAAGACCCAGCCATCATTCTCCGAAGATGGAAATTACCCATGGAGAGATGATTACTAATAATAAAGGAGAATTTTCTATTGATTTTATAGCCAAATCAGACAGTCAAATTGACAAAAAAATTCAGCCAATTTTCAATTATACGGTAGAAGCTGATGTAACGGATCTTAATGGTGAAACCAGGAGTGCTCAAACAAACATAAAAATCGGTTACCACACTTTGCAGCTTTCTGCCGAAATCGATGAAAGAGTGGATGTAGAAAAGCGTGAGCATAAAATCAAAATTACTTCGTTAAATTTAAATGATGAGAAAGTAAAAGTAAAAGGAAAGGTTCGAATTTATAAGCTTGCGCCTCCCAATCGAGTCATGAGAAAAAGACCCTGGAAAACGCCCGATTATCAGCAATTTTCAAAAGAAAAATTTGAGGAGTTTTTCCCAAATGAAACGTACCATGATGATGAGCAACATATAAGCCAGTGGAAGAAAGAAAAATTAGTCTTCGAAAAACAGTTTGATATAGACGGAACAGGAACATTGATGTTGTCAAACATAAAAAACTGGTCTTTAGGGAAGTTTTTGCTTGAAGTTGAATCGTTTGATCGTCATCAGCAAAAAGTAACAACGCAGAATGTTTTTTCAGTCTTTGACTCTAAAAGAGCTACGGTTATAGAAAATTCATTGTTCGAGATATCACTTGACAAAGAAACGTATCAACCAGCAGAAAATATTCGATTAAAAGTAGGCAGCTCAGCAGCGGAGGTTTATGTAACGTTGGCAGTAGAGAAGAATCAGCAAATTGTTGAGCAACAAATTATCAAATTAAACAATGAAGCCAAGTTTCTGGATTTTAAAACAACGAATAAAGATCTAGGGGGATTTTCCATAAAGTACAGTCTTTCGACTTACAATCAGTTTGATAGCGGTTCGCTAAATATTCCAATACAAAAGAAGCAAGAAGCCATTGAAATTAACATTCAAACTTTTAGAGATAAGATCGAACCAGGTAAAAAAGAGCAATGGTCTTTTAGCATCAAAGGAAATAACAAGGATAAAGTAGCTGCAGAGCTTTTGGCGAGCATGTACGATGCTTCGCTCGATCAATTCAAGCCGCACAAATGGCAAGCCTATAAAACTCCGATTAAAACTTATTACTCTTATAATCATTGGAATGCTAGGAATACATTTGGCAATGATTCATTTAGGGTTTACAATCAGCTTAATCATTATTATAGTAATGATTTTCAGAGTTTTGATCGACTTAATTGGTTTGGGTTGAATTTTAACAATGCTTATAACAATCAACGTTTGATGTCGTCTATGATCAGAAAAAGTGCTAGCAAGGGTGTGCAGCCAATGAATATGAGCATAAATCGAGAAGCTTCGTTGAGTAAGATGGAAAGCGCAGATCTTTCTTCAGCCCCAATGAATGAAGCAGATGTTGATTCAGTTCAGGAGAACAGCGATACTGAAAATCCTGCTTCAGGTGGTTTGGTATTGGGTAAATTTAGAAAAAACTTCAACGAAAATGCATTTTTTTATCCTCATCTTCAAACGGATAGTAAAGGAACAGTAAGTTTTAGTTTTGAAGCCCCAGAAACCTTTACCCGATGGAAATTGCAGTTGTTGGCACATACAAAAAATTCACAATTTGCTTACAAAGAGCTAGAGACGGTTACTCAAAAAAAACTCATGATATTTCCGAATTTACCAAGGTTTGTAAGGCATGGAGATGAGTTTGAATTGCGAACAAAACTTTCGAATCTTACTAATAAATCAATGAAGGGCAAGATTGAGCTGACTTTATTCGATGCGCTGTCTGGTGAAAAGTTATTGAAAAATGACGGAAGCATCAGTTCCTTCACAATCAATGCTTCTGGAAACACACAAGCTGCTTGGAACTTTAAAGTACCAGAAAATATAATGGCTATTCAATATAAGATGGTGGCAAAGTCAGGTAATTTTTCTGATGGTGAGCAAGGAATTATTCCGGTGTTGTCTAACAGAAAACTGGTGACAGAAACATTGCCCATGTTTGTAAGAGGCAAAAAAACCAAGTCCTTTGAGCTTGAAAAGCTGAAAAACAACAAATCAAAAACGCTGAAAAATCACAGACTTACACTGGAGATTTCTTCCAATCCGGCATGGTATGCACTGCAGAGTTTGCCCTACTTAATGGAACTTCCTTATGAATGTTCGGAGCAAGTATTTGCCGGATTTTATGCCAACTCACTGGCGGAAAATATTTTAACATCGAACCCTCAGGTGAAAGAAGTTTTTGAACTTTGGAAAATGCAGGAAGCTTCAGAAAGTGGCTCAAGTGCTTTGCTTTCTAATTTGGAGAAAAACGAATCATTAAAATCTATATTTATTGAAGAAACGCCATGGATTAGAGATGCACAGGATGAAACAGCACAGCAAAAACGAATTGCCCTATTTTTTGATAAAAATCGACTAGAGGATGAGCAGCAAAGGGCGATTGAAAAACTCGCAGAGATGCAATTGCAAGAAGGTGGTTTTCCTTGGTTTCAGAAAAGTAGTCGACCAAATAGATACATTACACAACACATTGCCACTGGTTTTGCACAATTGCAGAAAATGGGTGTGCTAAATAGTAAAAAAGCCGATAAAATTATTGCGAATGCGATTGCGTATTTAGATGCAGAAATAGTGAAGGATTATAAAAAATTAGCTGAAAGAGCTCAAGAAGTTGCGAATAATGAAAAAAATAAATTAAGAAAGAAAATGGCTTTGGAGGAGTTTTGGGATAATAAACACCTCAACAGTATTCAAATTCAGTACTTATATATGAGAAGCTATTTTGAAGATTTGCCTATGAATACGGATCTTAAAAAAGCGACTGCATTCTATCAATCACAAGCTGCGGACTATTGGAATGAGGTTGGTTTGATGGAAAAAGGAATGATTGCACTACTCAAACATAGGGATAAAACGGCTGCTATTTCAGAAGAAATTCTAACATCTTTAAAAGAAAACAGCATTACTTCAGAAGCGCTTGGTATGTATTGGAAGTCGAATAAACCAGGTTGGCATTGGTCGCAGTCGCCAATTGAAACACAAGCACTACTTATTGAAGCTTTTTCTGAAATTGAGGGAGATTCAGCAATCGTTGAAGAGTTGAAAATATGGTTGTTGAAAAACAAGCAAACCAATCGTTGGGAAACTTCTAAAGCTACCTCAAATGCTGTTTATGCTTTGTTGATGAACGGAACTAGCTGGTTACAAGATTCAAACAAAGCAGAAGTGGTGCTGGGAAAAGAAAAAGTTTATCCTAAAAAAAGTGAAACCAACAGCGTAGAAGCTGGTACAGGGTATTTCAAAACGAGTTGGGAATCAGCAGCAATCAATGCTGAAAAAGCGGAGGTAACTATTAGTAAAAAATCAGAAAGCCCTTCTTGGGGTGCTTTGTATTGGCAGTATTTCGAGGATTTTAAAAAAATTACAGCTTCCCAGACAAGTTTGCAGGTTTCAAAAGAAGTATTTAAGAAAACAAACAATGTTAGCGGAAAATCCCTAAAAGCTATCAGTAAAGATCATCCATTGGAAGTAGGAGATTTGGCAACCATTAGGCTGGTGATAAAAACAGACAGACCTATGGAGTTTGTGCATTTAAAAGATGACCGAGCTAGCTGCTTTGAGCCTGTAAATACTTTGTCTGGTTACAAATACCAAGATGGTTTTTCTTATTACGAAAGCACCAAAGATGCTGCATCTAACTTTTTTATTGACTACCTGCCAAAAGGTATATTTGTTTTTGAATATGATGTGAGGGTAAATAACTCAGGAAACTTTACCAGCGGGATCGCTACCATTCAGAATATGTATGCCCCAGCATTTAGTGCGCATAGCAAAGGGTTGAGATTGGATGTAGAGTAGGCGTTTGTTCGACTACAAATAGCTAGTAAATTTTAAAAAAAAGAGGATTTTTCAATTTATTTCTCTTTTTTCTGAAACTCAAAAGCATCCAAAACAGCTTCTTCAAGCGTTTTTTGAGCCTTCCATTTTAGTTCCTTATTAGCCATGCTAGTATTCGAAAAAGCTGCTACTATATCGCCTTGTCTTCTTGTTCCGATGGTGTAGTTGAGTTGTAGTCCAGTTACTTTTTCAAAGGTTTTGATAACCTCCTTTACAGAGGTTCCCTTACCAGTACCAACATTGAATACCTCAAAATTCTCTTTGTGTTGTTCGTTGGTCAATCTTTCTAGCGCTACAATATGTGCTTTGGCAAGATCTACTACATGAATATAGTCTCTGACAGCAGTACCATCGGGGGTATCGTAGTCATCGCCAAAAACAGTGAGCTTTTCTCGAATGCCAAGCGCAGTCTGTACTACAAAAGGGATGAGGTTTTGAGGCACTCCCAAAGGCAACTCTCCTATCAGGTGAGAATCATGCGCTCCAATAGGATTAAAATAACGCAAAGCAATCGCCCTTAAATCTCCAGCATTGGTGGTGTCTTGTATGATTGCTTCACCTATTTGTTTGGTGTTTCCGTAAGGAGAAGTTGCTTTTTTAACAGGAGCATTTTCGGAAATAGGTAACTCATCTGCTTGCCCATAAACAGTACAGGAAGAGCTGAATATAAAGTTTTTTATGCTGTGAATTTCTATTTCTTGCAAAAGATATACAAGCGACGAAATATTGTTTTCGTAATACGTCAAAGGTTTTTCTACACTTTCGCCAACTGCTTTATAGGCAGCAAAATGAATCACACCTTCTACCTTGTTTTTTCTAAAAAATTCTTTGAGAAGTTCTTTGTTTTTTAAATCAATATTGAAAAAAGTTGGCTTTTTGTTGGTGATCTCAAAAATACGATCGAGCACTTCTATGCGTGTATTTGACAAATCATCAATAATAAAAACCTCATAGCCAGATGCTAGAAGTTCTACTACTGTGTGAGACCCTATAAAACCAAGTCCGCCAGTTACTAATATTTTTTTCATTCTTGGTATTTTTAATCTTTATTTAATGCTGTTTTTTGAGCTGAAGCAACATAATTCAATACGGTTTGATCAAATTTCTGTGTGTGGTTTACAAACTCACATTCAATAGGTAAGTAGTAGAGCGTTGAAAATTCCGTACTACACCTCGCATAATCTTTTTCAGTAGTCAAAATTAATTTATTTTTTGAAAGCAATTGCTCAAATTCTTTTTGAATTCTTGCAATGTCCAACGCTTTGTAATTGCAATGATCTGAAAATTCTATATGTTTGAATTGGAGCTGTTTTTCTTCTAAAAACTCCAACAAAGGCTTCGCATCTGCAATTCCTGTAAAAAGCAGTATTTCACAGTTTTTTAGGTGTTCAATTTTAATTTTTGAATTCCCTTCAATCGTATCGCTGTAGCTAATTTTTGTAAAAAAGACAGTTTGTTTGTTGGTAGGATTGAGTTCATCAATGATATTTGCCTGTTGTTTTTCAGTCAAACTGGTGGGGCACTTGGTAACGGTAATCAGGTCAGCTCTTTTAGCACCCTTTGCACTTTCTCTTAAATTGCCAGCTGGCAACATCAGGTCTTTGGTATATAAGTTGTTATGTTTTGTAAGCAGGATGTTATAGCCTCCTTCCAACCTTCTGTGCTGAAAAGCATCATCCAGCAAAACAACCGATGGTTTAGGAGTTAGTTTTAGGAGTTGCTCAATACCATTTAAGCGGTCTGCATCTACAGCCACGTAGATATTCTTAAATTTAGAATGGTATTGAAATGGTTCATCACCAATTAGTTGAGAGGTTGAATTCTCATCAGCTAGCAAAAAGCCTTTTTCTTTTCTTTTATATCCTCTACTTAAAACTGCTACTTGATAGTTGTCAGATAGCAAGCGAATTAAGTATTCAATCATGGGGGTTTTACCAGTTCCACCAACCGATAAATTACCAACCACAATTGTAGGGATGTCAAACTTCTTTGATTTCAGTAGCCCTTGGTCATACATGTTGTTTCTCAAGTTTGTAACGCTTTTATAGGCGATAGACAAGGGAGTCAAAAATTTTCTTATTTTACTGAATTTCAATCTATTAAAATATTTATAAGCTTATAAATCAAACAATATAGTATGCATTATAATTTTTGAAAAAACCTTTTACAAAGTTGGAATTAATACCTTTACAAGCAATGAGTCTTTCTGAAAAAAAATCAAATAAATGAATGCTGAAATCAACAAAAATTTTCACGAAGAGTTAATCAAAGAATTAGAAGCAAAAATAGCGAAAATAGCTGAAGGGGGTGGGCTTGCAAAATTAGAAAAACAAAGGGAAAAAGGAAAACTAACTGCTAGGGAAAGAGTTGATTATTTATTTGACCAGCATTCAACCTCATTTGAAATTGGTGCTTTTGCAGGTTTGAGTATGTATGAAGAACATGGAGGGTGTCCTTCAGGCGGGGTGATTGTAAAAATTGGTACTATTTCTGGCAAATACTGTATCGTGGTTGCCAATGATGCTACAGTAAAGGCAGGCGCATGGTTTCCAATTACCGCCAAAAAAAACCTGAGGGCTCAGGAGATTTCGATAAAAAATAGACTTCCAATTATTTACTTAGTTGATAGTGCGGGTGTGTTTTTACCCATGCAAGATGAAATCTTTCCTGATAAAGATCATTTTGGAAGAATTTTTTACAACAATTCTATTATGAGCAGTATGGGAATCAATCAAATAGCTGCAATTATGGGTAGCTGTGTTGCGGGAGGTGCCTACTTGCCCATTTTGAGTGACGAAGCATTGATTGTAGATAAAACTGGCCATGTGTTTTTGGCAGGAAGTTATTTGGTAAAAGCAGCCATTGGCGAAAGCGTAGACAATGAAACTTTGGGTGGTGCTAAAACACATTGTGAAGTAAGCGGAGTTGCAGATTATAAAGCTGAAAATGATCAAGACGCTTTGGATAAAATCAAACAGTTGGTAGCTCAAATTGGAAGCTTTTCTAAGGCAGGCTTTGATAGAATTACCCCAAAAGAACCACAAAAAAACAGTTCGGAACTGTTACATATTTTACCAAAAAAAAGGACAGAGCCATACGAAATAAAAGAAATCATTAAAACATTGGTAGATGATTCAGTATTTCAAGAATATAAGAAAGACTACGGAAAAACCTTGGTTTGTGCCTATGCCAGAATCGATGGTTGGTCGGTTGGTATTGTTGCAAACCAGCGAAAATTGGTAAAAAACAGCCAAAAAGAAGTACAGTTTGGTGGTGTTATTTATTCAGATAGTGCCGACAAAGCAACCAGGTTTATTGCCAACTGCAACCAAAAGAGGATACCGTTGGTTTTTCTACAAGATGTGACAGGTTTTATGGTGGGTAGCAAATCTGAGCACGGAGGAATTATAAAAGACGGTGCAAAAATGGTGAATGCAGTGAGCAATAGTGTGGTGCCTAAGTTTACGGTAGTTATTGGTAATTCATACGGTGCTGGAAATTACGCCATGTGTGGCAAAGCTTTTAACCCTAGCTTGATTGTTGCTTGGCCTACTGCAAGATTGGCAGTGATGGGAGGCGAGCAGGCAGCAAAAGTATTGTTGCAAATAGAGAAATCTTCTTTAAAGCGAAAAGGAATCGCTATAAGTTCTGAAAAAGAAGAAGAGATTCTCAATTCCATTAAACAAAAGTATGATTTGCAAACCAGCCCTTACTATGCGGCGGCTCGTTTATGGACCGATGCTGTTATCAACCCGCAAGAAACAAGAGATTGGATTGCTATGGGTATTAGTATTGCAAATAATTCACCTATTGAGAAGAAATTTAATATGGGGATTTTGCAGGTTTGAGTTTTTTCTTTCTAATTCCGCTCAAATAGCGTTATAAATTTTGGAGGATATAAACCTTTTATTTTTAGATATACTCAAATCACCTAGCTTGTTTTATTATCATCTTTTTTCTTCTCGTTGGAATTTATTAACACAACTAGTCCATGATTCAAAATTTCATCTTGATAAAGAAGAAAATTTTTCTCCTAAACTTCACAAAAAGCCATATCGTTTGGGTATACTTTGATTAATAATAAAAGAAGAGTGTAAATGATATAAAGAACTCAATATTTTTATCTTAAACCTTTTATTTTCAATTTATTAATTTTTTTTGAAAAAGTTAAATAGGTTAAAAAAGAAAGGAGCAGAAGCTGGTTTGGGGGCCAGTTCTGCTCCAATTGTAAAACTATGGAAAAATAGATCTTTATATTGTTATTTAATTTTTATAAAAAGCAAATTTTATAAGTTTGATTTTAAATAGAAATAGTTAGTTGAATTTGGCTGATTAATTTTTTCAGTACATTTAATAATACTCTCTAAAATTTGCTTTTCATAAAATTTAATTACTTTGTCATTATTTAAACTGTTAGTTTTTATTTAATACAAATGTACAGTGAACTTTTATAAAAACCTAACTTCTTGAAGTTTTTTTTATGAGTCGCAGTATAAATTAATGATTTTTAAAATTCAAAATCAATCTCTTAAGTCAATTTAGGGGCCTTAAAATTATTTTTATAAGCATACAAAACCCTCAAAAAAGTTCATATTTTTTCAAAAATCATACTAAACATCATTGTAAAACTCCTTTTTCAAATAAAAGATTTTAAAATGTAACCACACACGATAGTTGAATTCATAAAAATATTGGGATTTAATATATCTAAAAATTTTATTGTTTGTCAAAGTTCAAAGACTTTGTGCATTATTTCCCCTCATTGTAAGCAGTAACATAAATTCATACCCCATACTGATTGCAAGTTTTTATACCTTTATATGAATTGAATAGTTGGTTTGAATTAACACCAATGATTCTTAGAAATTAACAATCATGGAACATTACTTGGTTTCAGCAAGAAAATACAGACCACAAACATTTGAAGATGTGGTGGGTCAGCAGCATATTACCAATACGCTAGAAAATGCAATCCGAAAAAATCACCTGGCTCAAGCGCTTCTTTTTACAGGGCCAAGAGGTGTGGGGAAAACTACCTGCGCAAGAATTTTAGCAAAAAAAATAAATGAAGACATTGCTGGGGAAGGCAATAATGATTTCTCTTTTAATATATTTGAATTAGATGCTGCTTCCAACAATTCGGTGGATGACATCAGGAGTCTTACCGACCAGGTTCGGATTCCTCCGCAAATTGGAAAATTCAAAGTTTACATTATTGATGAGGTTCATATGCTTTCTCAGGCTGCATTCAACGCCTTTTTAAAAACCTTGGAGGAACCGCCAAAGCATGTCATTTTTATTTTAGCGACTACCGAAAAGCATAAAATCATTCCCACCATACTTTCTAGATGTCAGATTTTTGATTTCAAGAGAATCAGCGTATTAGATGCAAAGAATTACCTGCAAAAAATTGCTGAAAGAGAAGGTGTAAAAGCTTCGGAAGAGGCATTGCATATCATTGCTCAAAAAGCAGATGGCGCTATGCGAGATGCACTTTCTATATTTGATAGGGTGGCTAGCTTTTCGGGGCAAGAACTTTCTACAAAAGTAGTTTCTGAAACGCTTAATATCCTTGATTATGACACGTATTTCAATACAACTGATTTGATATTGGAGCATGACATACCAGGAGCACTCCTACATTTGAACAGTATTCTTTCAAAAGGATTTAATGAACATCAATTCATTGTTGGTCTGGCAAATCATTTTAGAGACTTGCTTATTTCGAAAAACAAACAAACTATTGAGCTACTTGAGGCAGGGGCAGGAATAAAAGAACGCTATGCCAAGCAGTCAGAAAAATGCGAAGTTGATTTTTTGCTAAAAGCGATTGAAATTGCCAACGATTGCGACCTTAAATACAAAGCTGCAAAAAATAAGAGGCTTCAGGTAGAAATTGCACTGATGCAACTCGCATCTATTAATTTTAATCCTGAAAAAAAAAAGCAAGCTCCAATCATCATTTCGCCAAATAATTTTGAGCAAAAACCTTCGATAAACAAAGAAGAACCTAGCGTTGAGCCTAAGCATATTGAAAAACCAAAATCCGAGAAGTTAGCGGTTGAGAAGTCTGTTTTGGAGAAACCAAAGGCTGAGAAATTAGAAATAATATCTGTTGAGGAGAAATCTTTAGAGGATAGCACATCCGAAATAAAACAAAAGGAAACAGCGGTAGCGATTCCAAAATTGAATATTGAAAAAAGACGTCCTTCTTCTTTGTCTATAAAAAGCGTTGAAAGACAGCGAAAAGTTGCTGAATCAGAAGCAACCTACGAAAAAGAAATCGTTGAAAAACCCACATCTTCTTTTTCTGAGAATGAATTGCAGCTGCTTTGGAGAAAATACGCAGATGAACTCGAAAAAAATGGAAAGAAAAGTGTGTCATCAGTTTTAAGAGCTTCACAGCCTTCTGTAAAAGATCACAAAATCGATTTTACGGTAGCATCGGCAATCATGCAAGATCAGCTAGAACTTATTAAATACGATTTTGTTTCTCACTTGCAGCAAGAGTTGAACAATTTCAAAATTCAATTAAACATCATTGTTAATGAACAACAGGAAATAAAATATGCCTATACTGCTCAAGAAAAATATCAGAAATTGCTAGAAATCAATCCAAAAATAGCATTGCTAAAAACGAAATTCAACTTAGAGCTTTAATACAAATACTTCCAATACATTTTTACATATATGAATGAACATCTCAACCCAAATAAACAAAACATTTCTCCAGAAGAATATGAAACTGAAAAGAAATTAAGACCGCTAAGCTTTTCTGATTTTTCTGGACAAGATCAAGTGATGGAAAACCTGAAAGTGTTTGTGGAAGCTGCAAATTTAAGAGAGGAAGCACTTGACCATACCCTTTTTCATGGACCTCCAGGTCTAGGGAAAACAACTTTGGCAAATATTCTTACCAATGAATTGAAGGTGGGTATTAAAATTACTTCTGGTCCGGTATTGGATAAGCCAGGAGATTTGGCAGGATTGCTCACTAATTTGTCTAGTAGAGATGTGCTGTTTATCGATGAAATCCATCGCTTAAGCCCTGTGGTAGAAGAATATCTATACTCTGCCATGGAAGATTTTCGGATAGACATCATGATAGAGTCAGGTCCAAATGCTAGGAGCGTTCAAATAGAATTAGAGCCTTTTACATTGATTGGTGCTACCACAAGGTCAGGGTTGCTCACCGCACCTATGCGTGCTAGATTTGGCATAAGCTGTAGGCTACACTATTACACCACAGAGCTATTGACCACCATTGTGCAGCGAAGTGCTCAAATTTTAAACATGCCCATTTCTATGGAGGCTGCTATTGAGATAGCAGGTAGAGGAAGAGGTACTCCCAGAATTGCAAATGCATTGCTAAGAAGGGTTAGGGACTTTGCACAAATCAAAGGAAATGGAAAAATAGATATTGAAATAGCAAAATACGCACTGAATGCATTGAATGTAGATGCGTATGGACTCGATGAGATGGATAATAAAATTCTTACCACCATCATCGATAAGTTTAGAGGCGGACCCATAGGTATTTCTACCCTAGCAACTGCTGTGGGTGAAAATGCAGAAACTATTGAGGAGGTTTACGAGCCATTTTTAATTCAAGAAGGATTCATTGCTCGCACTCCAAGAGGTAGAGAGGTTACAGATTTGGCATACAAACATTTAGGTAGATTTAAAGAACCTACCCAAGGAACTTTGTTTTGAATTTTTTATCATTATAGATTTAAAAAGCAAGCCAAATAAAAAAAGGCAAGTTTTTTTCGATACTTTTATCAAATAAAATTTAGGATATAGCATGATAGAACTCGCGGGTATTGTAGTTTTAGGTATTGTAGCTCAGTGGTTTGCATGGAAATTAAAGTTACCTGCCATACTTCCACTCATTTTAATAGGGCTGGTTGTAGGTCCACTTTCTACGCTTTTTTCGGAGGATGGCATCAAATGGATAGAACCTGTTTGGAACGGAACAGAAGGTATTTTCCCAGGAGAAAAGTTATTCAACTTTGTGTCGCTAGCCATTGGTGTGATACTATTTGAAGGAGGAATGACACTAAAAAGAGATGAAGTGCTAAGTGTGGGGTCTACCATTGGTAAACTCATCACACTAGGAGCATTGGTTACTTTTTTGGGAGCAGGTGTGGCGACTCATTATACTTTTGGTTTAACCTGGGAAATATCTTTTTTATTCTCTGGTTTGATCATTGTAACAGGACCAACCGTAATTGCACCCATACTCCGAAATATTCCGCTCAGAAAAGACGTGGCTTCGGTGCTTAAATGGGAAGGTATTTTAATAGATCCTGTAGGTGCTTTGGTGGCAGTACTTGTATTTGAGTTCATAAGCCTAGAAGCGGGGTATGAATATACCATGGATGCAATCATGGGATTTATAAAGATACTCATCATAGGAATTTCGTTTGGCTTGGCTGCAGCTTATGCTTTTTTCTACATCATCCAAAAAAAAATGATTCCACATTACTTACTCAATGTAGTAGTATTAGCAGGAGTAATTGCAGTTTTTGTGGTTTCAGATATGTTTGTACATGAGTCTGGGCTTTTGTCGGTTGTAATCATGGGAATGGTATTGGGAAATAAAGACATGAAGGAGGTGAAAGAAATTCTTTATTTCAAAGAGTCTTTAAGTGTGATATTAATTTCGGTCTTGTTTATCTTACTTGCTGCAAACATAAATATAGAAGAGCTACTCTTGCTATACAGAATAGAAACCTTATTGCTCTTTTTGGTAGTTGCTTTTGTGCTCAGACCCATTTCTGTCTTTCTTAGTTCATGGGGTTCCAGTCTTAAGTTCAAGGAAAAAATATTTATTAGTTGGGTAGGACCCAGAGGTATTGTAGCTGCGGGAATTGCTTCTTTGTTTGGCCTTAAGCTAACTATGATGAAAGAGCCTGGTGCAGAATACATTACGCCACTTGTTTTTATGATTGTGTTGGGCACGGTTTTGTTAAACGCAACCACGGCTAGATTCATTGCAAGGATACTTGGCGTATTTATCAAATCATCAGATGGCGTTATTATTATTGGAGCTTCTAAATTCTCTAGGCTTATTGGAAAATACCTAAAAGATAATGAAAAAAGAGTGGTAATGATTGATAGTAACCCCGATAATATTCAAAAATCTAAGACACTTGGCTTGGAAGCGATTGAAGGAAATATCTATGACGAAGACTTGCTAACTGATAGTTCTCTCCGTCATATCGATCATTTATATGCACTTACAGGAAGCAATGCCGTGAATATTTATGCCATAGAAAGGTTTAAATCACTCGAAAAAGAAAAAAAAGCACATCGCTTGATTTCTGCAGATGAATTAACAGAAAAATCCGCAAATTTTGATCAATCTCAGTTATTCAATCCAAATGAGGATTTTATCAACTTTAGTGAAGTGGTAAGAGAATATCCTAAAGTGAATGAATTGGAAATCAATTCTAAAGAAAGTTTTGAACAATGTATGGAGCTGATCAACAAAGAAAGGTATGCAATTCCTGTTTTTTTGAAAACCTCAGGTAATGAGTTGCATTTGATTTCTAAGTTAGAAAAAAACCTAGAAGAAATTGAGCCTGAAAGCTTATTGATTTATATTGGAAAACAAGTAGTTGTTCCAGAAGAAAAAGATTTAGTGGTAGATAATTCTTAGATAACAATTCGCCTATAAATAGAGGTATATAAAAGGTTACAGAAAAAAATAGTTAGGTTTGTTTTGAAAAAAAAGCTATATTAAGATCATGATTTTAAAAGAAAAGCAATTTTTTGTATTTATTTTCTTCTTGTTAGTTGCAAGTTCAACTCAGTTTTTTTATGCATTTGAACCAACTGAAAATTCTGATCTAATTTCTTGTTGTGCAGAAAAAGATAAATTAAAAGATTGTTGTGAGCACTGTGCAAAGGATGATATGAAATGTGATGGAAACTGCGCATCAAACTGTTCTTGTTCTAACAATATAACAGTTGCTCAAAGAGGTAATCATCAAATTAGCTTTGAGGTTTATGATGATGATTCTAAAATAATTGACTTTTATAGAAGAGCGTACGCTTATTTATTTGAATCTAATATTGATAAGCCTCCCATCAGTTCTTTTATTGCATAAAAAAGAATAAAGCGTATCAAATAAACATTAAATTATAGTAAAATGAAAAAATATATAGTATTAACATTGATGGTAGTTGGATTATTTTCAGCATCTTATGGGTTCTCAGCAAGCCAAAATAACATTGAGTGTAAGTGTAATCAATCAGGAGTTTGCAGTTGCGCTAGCAATTGTGAATGTATTTCTTGTAGGGGTTAAAAAATCTCACAAATAATCTAATTCAAGGCTCTCTTTTTAAGAGAGCCTTTTTTTTTGTTAAAAAATCAGCTATTGATAGTAGTTTTTATCTAAAATCTTCATTTTAAATAAACAAATAATCAATATTTTATCAATTTTAATAAGGTGTTGAAATATACTCAAGTGCTTACCAAGTTTAAAGATCTATATTTTGAAACTGTACTTGAAATAGTTCTGTAAAATGATTCAGGATTTTAGGTAATACTTCCTCTAAAGAAATTTCTTTTTTAAGCTCTGACTGTATAGAGGTTACCGACTTTCCTTGTATGCCGCAAGGAACAATTTTTTGAAAATAATTAAGATCTGTATGTACGTTTAATGCAAATCCGTGCATGGTTACCCACCTACTCAAACGCACACCCAAAGCGCATATTTTTCTAGCAGACAGTGTATGTTTATCTATCCAGACACCTGTTTCACCCTCACTCCTTTCTCCCTTTAATCCATATTCAGCAAGTGTTTTGATAACCACTTCTTCTAGCAAACGCAAGTATTTATGAATATCTGTGAAAAAGTTTTCTAGGTCTAGAATAGGGTAAACAACCAATTGACCAGGACCGTGATAGGTAATGTCTCCTCCTCTATTGATTTTATAAAAATCAATGTTGTGCTGGTTAAGCTGTTGTTGGTTGATAAGTAGATTAGACAAATCGCCACTTTTGCCAAGCGTATATACATGAGGATGCTCAACTACCAATAGGTAACTTGGTGTAGGCGTTTTTTGGTTGTTCTTGCGATTGTTATTTTTGATTTCAATAATCTGGTTGAACAGTTTTTCTTGAAGCTCCCAAGTTTCCTTAAAGCTTTTTTTGCCTAGATTTTTTAGAAATATCGGCTGCATCAATCCTTAAAGTTGAGATCAAAATCTAGCAATGAAGGCTTTTTTGAAATTTTTTCTGCGGAGGTAGGCTGCAATAGAATTGTTTTTTTGTCTTCACCCAAAATGACATTACCACTATTAATGGATTTTATTTCTTTAGGAAAACGATAAGTAGCTCTATACTTGATATATTTGAACTTTAATTTACTCATTCTAGACATAAAACCATCTTCTTTTTGAGATGTTGCAACATTGATTTCATTGGCATCTTCTTCAATAATAGTAGATGCCCTTGATAGGTTATTATTCTTGAGAGACAATTCAATATTGCTTTTTTTCATGGCGTAAAGTTTTCGATCTTCATCGCTCAATACATTTGAAATAAATACCGAATTCAATAGTTCGTCTAACTCCTCTATATCTTGAAAATCAGTTTTTACAGTTGTTTGTGAATTGGTGTTTATTTTTGATTTTTCGATCAACTCCATCTCTCTAGAAAGTTCAATATCTGTATTTTCAATATTGTTGGTGTTTGAACCTGAATCACTTGAAAGTAATTCATCTAAATAAAGAATACTATTACCCTCTACCGAACTTGCATCTTCAGTATTCTCATCCGAAAAATAATCTAAGACAAAACCTAAATCCATTCCCATTCTTAAGGAATAAGTTCCACTAAAATCCTCGTTGAAGTCTATATTTTCAGAAACCAAGCAACCTGAACTGGTAGAAACCCCAACAAACAACAAAAGATAAAACAGCATTCTATTCATAAACGATTGTGCAGATGAAATTATTTTTCAAATATTTTTTATAGAATTAATCAATAGACTGTGTTGTGTTTTCTAATGATTCTTGCGCTTCGTTTTCTACAGCATCTTGTTCTTCTCTAGGTACATTTGCCACCGAAGCAATCGCATCATTTCCGCTAATATTAATGAGCTTTACTCCCTGTGTTGCCCTACCCATTACGCGCAAGTTTTCAACCGAAAGTCGAATAGCAATACCAGATTTATTAATAATCATCAAATCATTTTCGTTCGATACATTTTTAACCGATACAAGCTTGCCTGTTTTTTCAGTTACTTGTATGGTTTTCACACCTTTTCCACCTCTGTTGGTTACCCTGTAGTCTGCCAATGCAGAACGTTTTCCATAGCCCTTTTCAGAAACTACGAGCACATCAGAATTAGGATCGTCTACCGCAATCATGCCAATCACTTCATCCTGATCGTCTCCTAGCGTTACTCCCTTCACACCAGAAGCTGTTCTTCCTACAGGTCTTGTTTTTTCTTCTTCAAAACGAATTGCTTTACCAGATTTTACGGCAAGCATGATTTGACTTTTACCAGTGGTAAGCTTTGCTTCAATCAATCGATCTTCATCTTTAATCGTAATTGCATTGATACCGTTGGCTCTAGGTCGAGAATAGTGTTCTAGTAAAGTTTTCTTTACCAATCCTTTTTTGGTTGCGATAATTACATAGTGGCTATTCACATAGTCTTTATCTTTCAGGTCTTTAGTAACCAGGTATGCTTGCACACTATCGTCTTGCTCAAGACTTATAAGGTTTTGAATAGCCCTACCTTTGGTGTTTTTTCCGCCTTCTGGAATTTCATACACACGCATCCAAAAGAGCCTTCCTTTTTGAGTGAATATTAAAATATATTGATGATTGGTGGCAACAAATAGGTGTTCTAAAAAATCTTCCTCTCTAGTATTCGCAGCTTTTTGACCTCTTCCTCCCCTATTTTGAACTTTATATTCATCTAAGTTTGTTCTTTTTATATAACCAGCATGCGAAATGGTTACGATTACTTTGGTATCAGGAATCATGTCTTCAATGGAGAAGTCTCCGCCCGCATACTCAATCACAGAATTTCTTTCATCGCCATATTTTTCTTTCACAGCCATCAATTCATCAACAATAATTCGATACCTACGGCTTTCGTCACCCAAAATATCTTTAAGGTCTTCTATGGTTTTTAAAATCTCTTGATACTCTGCACGCAACTTATCTTGCTCCAAGCCTGTAAGCTGACGCAAACGCATCTCTACAATCGCTTTTGCTTGAATTTCGCTAAGTTCAAATCGCTTGATTAATTTAATTCTTGCCTCATCTACGTTTGTAGCGCCTCTAATAATGCCAATCACTTCGTCTATATTGTCCGAAGCAATGATGAGTCCTTCTAAAATATGAGCTCTTGCCTCTGCTTTTCTAAGTTCAAATTGGGTTCTTCGCACCACCACTTCGTGCCTATGCACCACAAAATGATGTATCAGCTGCTTTAAGTTGAGCTGTTCTGGTCTACCATTCACCAATGCAATGTTGTTGATGCTAAACGAGGTTTGTAAAGCGGTTTGCTTAAATAAATTATTAAGCACAATATTAGGAATTGCATCTCGCTTTAATACATATACAATACGCATTCCGTCTCTATCAGACTCATCGCGAATGTTGGCAATACCTTCAAGTTTTTTATCGTTTACCAGCTCAGCTGTTTTTTTAATCATTTCAGCTTTGTTTACCTGGTAAGGTATTTCTGAAACGATGATACAGCTTCGGTCTTTGATTTCTTCAATTTTTGCCTTGGCACGCATTATAATCCTGCCTCTGCCTGTTTCATAGGCTTCTTTTATACCATTGTAGCCATAAATTACGCCGCCTGTTGGAAAATCTGGTGCCTTGATGTGTTGCATCAATTCATCAATTTCAATGTCCCTATTGTTAATATAGGCAATCGTGCCATTGATAACCTCTGTTAAGTTGTGTGGCGCCATATTCGTAGCCATTCCTACCGCAATACCAGAAGCACCGTTTACCAATAAATTAGGAATACGAGTAGGAAGTACCGTAGGTTCCTTTAAGGTATCGTCGAAATTCAAACGATGGTCTACGGTATCTTTTTCAATATCCGCAAGCATTTCTTCGGATATTTTTTGCATACGCACCTCGGTATATCTCATGGCTGCAGGGCTATCGCCATCTACCGAACCAAAGTTACCCTGCCCATCTACTATTAAATACCGCATGCTCCAGCTCTGAGCCATACGCACCATAGAATCATATACAGAAGTATCTCCATGAGGATGATATTTACCAAGTACCTCACCCACCACTCTTGCCGATTTTTTATAAGCTCCCCTAGATTTAATACCCAGTTCGTGCATGCCATACAGCACCCTTCGGTGTACAGGCTTTAACCCATCTCTTACATCAGGCAGCGCCCTGGATACAATCACCGACATCGAATAATCGATGTAGGCAGATTTCATCTCTTTTTCTATGTTTATAGGGACTAACTTTTCTCTCTCAGTCATGTGTGTTTTGTGTTTATTCTGGTAAATAAGAAATCAAAGAGCAATGTACGATTTTAAGACGATTTGGATCGATTTTTTGCCTTGATTTTGACAGACAAAAATTTGTATTGTATTCTTTAGAAGAAAAAATCAATATCTTTGCAAAGAAGATTAATATGGAAATCCTTCAAATCTTTTAGAAAAATAGCGTAATACTGCAAATAAATTTATAGAACGATGTTACCACCAGAAGTTACAGAATAACTAATCCAACAACTACATAACTACGACTTAACCAATGGCTCTTTAAAAATTGACTGTGAGTCCATTAAAAATAGTGAAACTTTTGAAGAGCTTAAACAAGAAATTTTTAAACTCTCAGATTCGCTCAAATCAATTAAGCTTTTGAACATATACATTGACATAGATCTTCAAGGGTTTGGCGTGCTAAAAAACCTTACGTCAATTGAGTTTACATCAATTAACGATACAGTTCCTTGGGATCATGCTGATTTTTATATAATTAATTTTAATGAATTAGAAGCATGCAAAGCACTAGAACGAATAAAATTTACAGGAACAATCTATGCTGATGTAGATCAACTCGATTTTTTTTCGTTACTAAAAAACCTCCAAGAGATTGTAATTAATTTGAATGATAATGGATTTAGCCCTGTTGATGAAAAATATCTTTCTTTTCTAGCAAATCAAAACTTAAGAATAATAGATATAGATATGAGTAAGTTGCTGATCAATATGATGTTTCATGTATCAAGCTTGGGGAGAATATTGAAGATTTAATCATGGTTTTTAACTGTGATAATTTGGGGGTGCAGAGTCCGTATATTGAAAATTGTAAGAAGATGAAAAAGCTTGAACTTACTAATTGCCGATTAGATAGCATACCTCCATTTTTAGCATACTTTCAGGATCTTGAAGAACTTGTTTTTTCACAAAGCGACATAACTGAAATCCCACCATGGATCTTTGATTTACCAAACATCAAAAACATTAATTTTAGCGACTGTCCATTAAGCGAATCTGCCATGCTTTTTTTAAACAACCAACATGGTAGGGTAAATGCCAATGGTGAAGAGATTGATATTCTTTTTGATACAAGTGCTCAGACCAATACATGGAGTATTGAAGATGGCTTGGATATCATTTACAAAAATGAAGAAGAAAAGAAGAGTGATATTCAAGATAAACTACAAGCACTTGCACAAAATACTGATGGCGATAAAAAACAGGTATATGAAATATTGAAAAATGTTTTACAAAGAAGAGACTTGTTTAGAAGAAAAATCATTGTAATTGAAATCAAAAAAATACTGGAAGGGTTAAATGATGTAAATCAGGAAGTGTTCTTTACCAATACTCAAATACTAAGCGCATCCTTAGGGAATTGCAATACACCAATAGTAGAGATGCTTACCAAAAAACACCTAAGCGAAATTACAAGTAAACTTATAGAAAACACAAGTGAGTATTTTGGCAAGTTACCAGAAGAAGAAAAAGCATTTTTAACCAAAGCAGCACTTGAGCAAAGAATCCTTCAGGAAATTCCTCGTGCATTATTCAATAACCGCGAAAGTGATCTTGCACCTGTAGAGCATATCGAAAAAATCAATGCCATACTTGATGCTTTTTTTGTGCCAAATGCAGAAAATCATAGTGATAATTCGACTCTTAGAATTAAAGGTGACCGACCAAGGGTAGCATCTACCAGTGATTACCTTTTTTTTGGTCTACAGTTGCTAAAAGGCAACCATAAATTACTTGAAAATGTAGCGAAAATTGCTTGTAAAACAGATGATAAAGGAAATCTTTTGATACAACAAGATAATCATGGAGCAGCATGTTACGAATTGGACAACGCCAAACTTTCTGAAATTCTTGACAGTTGGCTATACGAACATCAAATCTATACAACCCAGCGTAAGGTTGCAATTAAGTTTGAAGGAGAAATCATTAAATTAATTGATGACAGTAGAAGAAAACTAAACGAAAAGAATATTGATATTACCTCTGAAGAAGTAGACCAAGCAACCTCTTTTTTATTGATTGACCAACCTTAGAAAAAGATACCGAGAATTTTAATTCGGAATTTATATCAATATACTGAAAATGATCAGATTAAAGATAGTCCTGCACACAAAAATGGTCTTGAGCAGGTAACTCTAAAATTAATGAAAAAACTTGAGGAAAAATATCAACAAGTGGTTCAAAAGAAGATTGAGTCATCAGAATTAGATAGTTTTAAGTTGTTTGGATTTGAAGAAGAGAAGAATGATAATGATCTTTCATCAGAAGATCATGAGGAGGAGAAGCCTGCTGCAAAACGACAAAGGCGAAAATAGCAAACTAAACCCTAAAAACCTTGGTAGCATTTTCCGACGTAATGCGGGCAATTTCTTCTGTTGAAACATGGTAGATATTGGCTAGTTTTTCGCAAATAATTGGCAGGTAGCTGCTTTCGTTTCTTTTTCCTCGGTAAGGAACTGGAGCTAGGTATGGTGCATCTGTTTCAAGCACCAAGTGCTCAATAGGTATTTCATTTAAAAAAGCATCGATTTTGCCATTTTTAAAAGTTACCACCCCGCCAATGCCTAGTTTCATGTTATAGTTGGTAATTATTTTTTTTGCTTGTGCATGGCTTCCTGAAAAACAGTGGAAAATACCTGTTAAACTTTCAGTTTTAAAATCATCTAGGATTTCAAAAATCTCCTCAAAAGAATTTCTTGCATGAATTACAATCGGTAATTTTTTCTCCAATGCCCATTCAATCTGAATTTTAAAAGCGTCTTGCTGTTGTTTTAGGTAGGTTTTATCCCAATACAAATCAATGCCAATTTCACCTACTGCATAAAATGGGTGAGTTGCTAACTGCTGTTTTGCCAGCGCTAACTCCTCTTGGTAATTTTCCTTTACATGGGTAGGATGTAGCCCCATCATTAAAAAAATATTATTAGGATAATCCTTTGCTAGCTCATGCATGGCATTGTGGTAAGCGCTGTCAATGGCAGGTACAAAAAATCTGGAAACGCCTGCATTCATAGCTCGGGCAATCATTTCCTTTCTGTCTTGTTCAAACGACTCGCTGTACAGGTGTGTATGGGTATCGGTAAGCATCGTTAAAATGAGGCATTTTGAGGGGTGCGAGGATAAGGAATTACATCGCGTATGTTTGACATGCCAGTAGTAAACTGCACCAAACGTTCGAACCCAAGCCCAAAACCGCTGTGAACAGCTGTTCCAAATTTTCTGAGGTCTAGATACCACCAAAGCTCTTTCTCATCAATGTTAAAATCTTTGATTTTTTGTTTAAGCACCTCGTAGCGTTCTTCGCGCTGGCTTCCCCCTACAATTTCGCCAATTCCTGGAAATAAAACATCCATGGCTCTTACGGTTTTTCCATCATCATTCAGCCTCATATAAAAGGCCTTGATCTTTGCAGGATAATCATACAAAATAACAGGGCATTTAAAGTGCTTTTCAACCAAATAGCGCTCGTGTTCGCTTTGCAAATCATCGCCCCATTCATTTATTAAAAATTGAAATTTCTTCTTTTTGTTTGGCTTGCAATTTCTTAAAATCTCAATTGCCTCGGTGTAGGAAATACGCTTAAAACCATTGTTCACTACAAAATTTAAACTCTCTAGGAGTCCCATTTCACTCCGTTCTTGTGCAGGTTTGCTTTGTTGTTCTTTTGCAAAACGCTCATCTAGAAAAGCCAAGTCTTTTTCGCAGTTTTTTAGTGCAAATTCAACCACAGATTTGATAAACTGTTCTGCCAAATTCATATTATCTTCCAAATCATAAAAAGCCATTTCTGGCTCCACCATCCAAAATTCAGAAAGATGCCTTTTAGTGTTAGAGTTTTCAGCCCTAAAAGTAGGACCGAAAGTATAGACTTTACCCAATGCCATGGCATAGGTTTCTGCTTCTAGCTGCCCAGATACAGTTAGATTAGTTTCTTTGCCAAAGAAGTCTTTTGAATAATCGATTGACCCATTTTCATCTCGTGGTGCTTTTTCTGGGTTGATGGTAGAAACTCGAAACATTTCTCCAGCGCCTTCTGCATCCGCCCCCGTAATGATGGGCGCATGGAAGTTGTGAAAACCATTTTCTGTAAAAAATTGGTGAATGGCAAATGATAAGGCAGATCTTACACGCATTACAGCACTAAAAGTGTTGGTTCGTATTCTTAAATGTGCCTGAGATCTTAAAAACTCTAAGCTGTGTTTTTTAGGCTGAATAGGATATGTTTCTGGATCAGAGACTCCTAAAATCGTAACTTGGGTTGCTTGTACTTCTACACTTTGCCCTTTGCCCTGGCTCTCAATTAAAGTTCCTTCGATACTCAATGCAGCACCCACCGTGATTTTCTTTAGGATTTCAGGATCCGTTTTTTCAAAATCAATAACGCACTGTAAATTTTGAATGGTAGAACCATCATTCAACTCAATAAATCTATTCGCTCTAAAGGCTCTTACCCAACCTTTAATGGTTATTTCTTTTTGATATTCCTGAGATTTCAGGAGTGATGATATAGTTTGCTTGGACATGTTAATCGTGTTTAATAAAAACAAAAGTGCTTGATTGAGTTTATAAATGCAAATTTTTAGACTAATAGACTAAAATAAAATCTGTGATTGATTTTTTTGGGTGATATTTTTTTTGTTTTAGCAATACTACTTACCTAAAAAAAACAAGGGGGTTGTTGGTTTTCCCTTTTTTTAGTCAATTCAACTTTAGCTATTGATGGATTTAACAAAACTGAACAATGCCAATTCATAACTTTGTAAGCCAAAGCCAGCAATACTTCCTATACATACAGGAGCGATGTAGGAATGTTTTCTAAATGCTTCCCTAGCATGGATATTAGAAATGTGAACTTCAATTACAGGCGTGGTAATTCCTTTAATGGCATCGGCTATTGCTACAGAAGTATGCGTATATGCACCAGCATTTAGAATTATTCCATCATACTCAAAACCAACCTCATGTAATTTATTAATTATAGCACCTTCGCAATTGTTTTGAAAATAGCTTAGCTGAAGTTGAGGATGCTTTTTGGAGAGTTCCTGGTAATAATCTTCAAAAGACTGATATCCATATATCTCTGGTTCTCTTTTGCCTAAAAGGTTTAGGTTTGGTCCGTTAAGAATTAAAATTTTCATAAATGGTAATTTTTGAAATAAAAAAAGCCGGAACTAAAATTAGCGCCGGCTTTAATAATTTATAAATAATTCTTTAGAAGAACATAGAGAATCCTACTCTTAGTTCAAAAACACTTTCATCAGAAAAATCGTCGTTCAAAGAAGTGTTAAATCTAACTCCTGGCTCAATTGCTACGTTGTGGTGTACAAAATATGCATAACCTGCTTGTAAACCAAACCAAAGTGGACTTTCATTTCCTATCTCATATGTTGAACCTGTAATGTCAGCTTGTACAGGATACTTACTATCTACATAGTACTTACCACCTATTTTGTAGCTAACAGTAGTGTCATCACCATCATTACTAATACCCAAACCAACCTTTACTGCAAGATCATCTTGAATAAAATAACCTCCTTCACCACCAATCATAAGCATTGAAGTGTCTCCTTGTGAGGTGTATCCGATGCCAGTGTTTGCTCCATGAGCCCACGCACCTTCTGCACCGCCAAAACCAGTGTTAACTTCTACCAAAAAATTTCCTTCTTGGGTTGGGCTACCATTCATTCCTGCATCTTGTGCAAAAGTGTTTACTACCATGAATGCTGCAAAGACAGCAGATAAAAGTAATTTTTTCATCATTTTGTTAAATTAATAATTAGTATTTAATATTTAAATCATCACTCACTATGAGTAATAAAAGTTTATACATTTTTTCTCTAACAGAGACTTTGGTAAATATACTATTTTTTTTAAAATCTATATCCAACCGAAAAAGAAAATCCAGTATTTCTAAAATCGAAGCCATTGTTTACACCTGACTCGAAATCACGTACTAGGTTTTCTACAGAACTGTTTAAATCAGACAATCCGGCATTGTAACGTGCAATCAAAATATATTTTTTTGCAAACACATAAGATGCTCCTGCATTCAAGGATACATCCATGGTTTCGAGGTAATCACGTGCATTTTCTGTACCTGTAACTGTTGGCTTTTGATCATTTGAATTAATTTCTGTTTTGATTTTCCCATCTACCAAAAAGCCAAACTGAGGACCTAGCTCTAAGGCAAGTCCTTTTATTAGGTAATACTTTAGTGTTATAGGTACGTTTACATAATTAAGCGCCATATCAGCTTTATATATGTCACCTAAATCATTTTTTTCTTTACCAACACCTCCTTGCATGGTAAATCCAATACCTGGCTGGATAGAGAATTTTTTTGACACCATAAAGTCTGCAAATCCTTGGATATTCACACCCAATCTTGCATCAAAGTCATCAAAATAACTTCCAGAAACATTGGCAATATTTATACCGCCTGTTGCTCCGTAGATTATATTTTGAGCTTTTGAATTGATCGACAAAAGACCAACACACATAAAAGTAAATAGTAATTTTTTCATTTTACAAAGTGATTAATTTTTTCTGCAATTTATGATTTTTTTTCAGTTTAATAGTTTCAATTTCTTTTGAACTAATAAATTTCTCTAAACAATTAACTATACTATTATTAATGCTATTAAGCGCTGGTGTCGTTTGCTGAAAAATTAAATTGTAAGTACTGATAAGCATCTCTTGGAGAGATTTTAATCCATTTTTTATGCTTTAGAAACCATTTGTGTTGAATAGAAGGAATCCCTTTTTTCAAATACGCAGCAATAAATGGATGTGTATTCAATTGAATCTTGTTTTTTTTCTTTTGCTTTAAAATCTTAATGAGCGCTGTTTCAATAACTTCAATAACAGTTATTGGCGCCTCTATTTCAATAGAGTTATTAACAAAATTAGGGTTTGGCTCTCGGGTTTTAATCACCATTTCGGGTCTTACTCGCTGCCTGGTGATTTGAATAAGTCCAAATTTACTTGGTGGTAAAATCTTGTGTTTGGTTTTATCAAAAGACATTTCGCTTCTCAGGTGCTCGTATAATTTCTTGCGATTATCAGATGAGCTCATATCGATAAAATCTACCACAATGATTCCTCCCATGTCTCTTAACCTAACTTGACGAGCGATTTCGCTTGCTGCAATTAAGTTCACCTCCAAAGCATTAGAGGATTGAGAAGTGGCTTTATCGGTTCTATTTCCGCTATTTACATCAATCACATGAAGCGCTTCGGTATGTTCTATTACCAAATAAGCGCCTTTACTCATAGACACTGTTTTTCCAAAAGATGATTTTATTTGGCGTTCAATACCAAATTTTTCAAAGATTGGGTAACTAGAATTGTAGAATTTTAAAATTTTCTCCTTGTCTGGAGCAATTTGCTTCATATATTCTCTAATTTCTGAGAATAAATTTTGGTCGTTTGTAATGATGCTTGTAAACGTATTGTTGAATAAGTCTCTTAGTATAGATGAGGCTCTTTTCAACTCGTTTAGAACGATAACGGGTCTTTTTTGATGGTAATTCTTTGTGATTTTTTCGCACATTGAATTCCATCTTCCCATGGAATTTTCAAAATCTTTTCCCAGCTCTTCTTCTTCTTTGTCAATAGCAATAGTTCTTACAATAACTCCAAAACCCTTTGGTCGAATTTTTTCGATGATTGTTTTAAGTCGTTTTTTTTCTGTTGTATCTTTAATCTTTTGCGAAAAAGAAATCTGATTTGAAAAAGGAACTAAAACCAAATAACGTCCAGCAATAGAAAGCTCAGAACTTACCCTGGGACCTTTGGTAGAAATAGGTTCTTTAACTACCTGAACAAGAATATCATCTCCTGATTTGAGAACTTCAGGCATTTTTCCATTTTTGTTGATGTCTGGTTCTCTGCGGAAATTTTCTAAGCTAAAATCTTCTAACTGATTAGACTTTAGTAGTTTTAAGTAATTAAATAATGATTTTAATTGTGGACCAAGATCATGGTAATGTAAAAAACCATCTTTTTCGTAATCTACAGTTACAAACGTAGCGTTTAGTCCAGTAGATACACGACCAACTTTTGCTAGAAATACATCTCCAACTGATATTTTATGATCGTTTTTTTCTTTGTTTAGAGCGATTAATTTCCCGTCTCTTAACAAAGCGAAATCAATATCAGAGGGGCTTGATCTAATGATTAATTCTGTTTTCACTTTGAAATATTTAGTGTTTGTGAGTACAAACAAATTATGTAAAAGTGAAAATATCAGGAATTATATACCTTAATTACTTACAACTGACCTTAGATTAGTTTTTTGTAAAAAAAGCTTAGATATTCCAGAATACAATTGGCTTTTGAGATTTAGGAAGCCTAAAAAAGCAAAAATCATCAACCGAATTGGTTGATGTATGTCAGTCAACTACTTTTATTAGACAATATAACAAAAAGAATGTGGAGTACTCTTATAAAGAGTAACTAGCTATTTCTTTTTGAATCAATAAAAGCTTGTCATTAATTTAACTAATAAAATTTTTGATACTCCTGAAAATTTCACGCAGTACACTGTATTTGCTAGAGGAGCAATTTAAGGCTCCTACTTTTTATTTTTGTGTCTATTTGCTCTAGATCTTTTTTTCCGCTTGTGCGTTGATATCTTTGCTCTTTTACGTTTTTTTCCGCTCGGCATAAACTTTTTTTTTAATCGATTATTTGCTTACTTCCACATTTTCCTTCACCTCTTGAACAAAAGTTTTTGCAGGCTTAAAAGATGGAATATTGTGAGAAGGAATGATGATTGTTGTATTTTTAGATATATTTCTACCCGTTTTCTCACGTCTTGTTTTAACAATAAAACTACCGAAACCTCTTAGGTATACGTTGATATTTTTCTTGAGAGAGTTCTTTACTTCTTCCATGAAAGATTCAACGATTTTCAACACATCTGATTTATCAATTCCTGTTTTTTTTGATATAATTGATACGATTTCTGCTTTTGTCATCTTAATATTTATTATGCTCTACCATTTGGTTTGACAAATTTATAATTATTTTTTAGAATAAAAAACTTAAATTCCTAAATTTTAATAGATTAAATCAAAATCTTGGTGGGCTGCTTCAAGTAAAGCCTTTTTTGCCTAAAGTCAGTTCAATTTTCAGTTCAAATATTTATATAAATTGAAATTACTCAAATCAAATAACTTTTAGATTTTTACAATTGATTGTCTTATAATGAAAAATAAATTTATTAAAATGAAGCCTTTTTAGGCTGTTTTAATAAATCTTCATCTATATGATAGGTTAGTGCTAATCTAGCTGCCCTGCCTAGTAGAGGTCTTCCTAAAAAAGTGCTGCTATTTAATGGGGCTTGTCCAATTTCCTGACCTGTTACTTCAGTTATTCCGTAGCTGTTGAGTAAATTTGTAATATCTAACCCAATTAAAAAACGTTCTATTTTATAGGTTCCGCCAAGGTTAAATTCGTTGTAACTCGGTATTTTAAAACTGTTACTCTGGTCGTTGTAACTTTCTCCAACGCTACTCCATGTAACAAATAGATTAAAATCTTTGTTCACCCTATAATTCGGAGTCAGTCCAAAATGATAAATAGGAGTTCTTCTTACGATATTTCCAGTTGGATTAACAGTGGTTCCCGTATTGATAAAATTGAAATTACTGTATCGTGGATTTTGTACAGTACCATTAAACACTGCTTTAAATTTATCAAACTTGTAAGCAGCTTCAAGCTCTAGACCTGTATTAACAATATTTCCATATTGTTGGGTGGCGGTTGTACCTGGCTGGTAAATAATATTACCCATGTTTAAATAGAAAAGATTTGCTGCAAAAGCAAGATTTGGAGTGGAGTATTTATACCCACCCTCAATTTGAATCAAGCTGATAGGTCTTATCCCTCTCAATCCATTGGTACCCAACCCAGACCCCTTGTCAACGGCATAGTAATATAAAGTTTCTTCTGTGGGTGCTCTAAAGCCTCTGCTAAAATGAATAAAAGCAGCTTTGTCAGTATCAAACATATAATTTAGTCCAGCAGAGTAAGATAATTCGGTAAAATCATACTCCCATCCTACAAAATTACCAAGAAGCGCCCTTGTTTCATCATCGGTAGAATTATTAGCTATGCCAAGATCTTGGGGGGTACCATTATCGGCTACCCCTCTATAATCATGTAAATCAAAACGAATGCCAAGATCTAGTTTTAGGTGATCTGTCAATTCACTTTCAAAATCTCCAAACAAGGCATGTATGGTGTTGTTTGTTTGGGCGTAACTTTTTTCGAATGAAATACTAGAAATGCCGCCAGAGGTATAACCATCTCCGTTGCTATTATTTCTAAGGTTCACAAGCTGAGATCTATCGGTGGCGGTTACAAGCAATGAGCTAACATCTGTAAATTGCTCGGACTCCCAGGTTGAAAAATAATAGCCACCAGATAACAAAGAATAGCGATCAATCTCAAAATCAAACTTTAATTTATTTGCAAAATTGCTCATTTCTCTGTCAACATACCTATAATCTACTTCAAGTAAAGGTATGTTTGAATTCAAAGTTTGGTTGTTTGAAACAAAGGAAAATCTTGAATTACTGACCCCTTCCTGTGATGCAAAGTCAGCTTGACTTAATACACCGCCAAAATCATGAGGTGCAAAAATTCCGTTGAGGGTTAATTTATTTCTAGTGAATTTGAATGAGTTTTCAATTTTCAACTCTTTGATAGGATTGATTTTAAAAGTTGAGCCTGCTGCAAAGGATTTAGGATGACTCCCATTTGTTAAATCAGCTTCAAAAACTCCATTTGATTGAGGAATAGAAAGATTGTTGAGACTACTTGTGCTAAACGTTCCAAAGTTTGCGTTAAAACCCGTAAAAGCTTGAAGGCTTCCGTTGTTGTACACAAGCGGAACTGCATTAAAAAGGGTATTTTTATCGTTTAAGTACTTTAGGTAAACGGTTGCAGCTCCTTTTTCAAATAAATAGTTAAAGTTTGCCTTGATTTGCCCACCATTATTTGCGTTAAAATCTGTAACACGAATTCCTTGGTCTACCCTATAAAATCCACCTACATTAAAAAATAATTTATCTTTTATAATGGCTCCACTAAAGTTACTGTCATACCTGAACAAGCGGTAATCCGAGGTAGTTACTTTAGCCACGCCTTCTAATTCATTTTGACCAGTTTTAGAAATTATGTTTACAACCCCTCCAGGGCTTCCAGATACTGCAACAGACGATGAACCTCCTCTAAGCGACTGAATATTATCAATAGTTAAATCTATTCGGCTAAAAACATCTGCGCCAGCATACGCTAGTGCACCGTCTTCAAAAATTGGTAGCCCGTCTTCTTGAAGCTGAACAAACTCAAAAGCTCCTGCAGTTTTAGAAGGGTTGTCGAATGCCAATGATGCTGGGCTAAAAATAGCTCCTGAAGTCATCCCTCTTGAAAAGAGATTGTTGCCCGAAACACCTGCCGTAGACTCTACTGAAAATCCTGGAACGTTGCTTAGGATGGCTGCTGTGCTACGAGAAGTTTTAAAAGCAATTTCTGCTGCTTTTATAGTGGTAACAGCTGTGCTTGAAGATAAATTAGATATTGGGGTGATAACTCCAACATCAATAGGTCTATGCAAGTTAAGTAAATCTTCTTTAATGGTGAAGTTTTTGACCAATTGCTCGCTTTTTAAATAAACTACTTGTTTTTTACTTCTAAATCCTTTGAAGGAAATCACAAGCGTATGAACTCCTTTTGGGAGGTCAGAAATTTCAAAATTTCCGTTTTTGTCAGTAACAGTTTCAATGTCTAAATCTTCCACCAATACCTTTACTCCTTCAAGCATATTTTCTTCAAAATCATCTATAGTTCCGCTGATACTGTAACTCTGAGCAGAAATGACTATCGAAAACAACGAAAAGACAAACAACAATAATGTATTCTTCATTTTTTTCATTAAAAATTAAGTAAGAACATAAATATATGAAAATAGTTGGTTTTTTCCAACTACTCATTTTAAGCGGCTAAAAGTAAGGCATAGCTTCTTTCTTCCCTTAAAGAATACGTTCAACTGTTCTCTTTAGAAATTTTGAAAGTTATTGAGTCATTTACAGAGAAATCCTACAATTAAATAAACTTTACACACCCTGTAGATAATTCGTAATATGCTGGCACTACTTTTAAACCATCGTTTTCAATGGCTTTATTCAAAATGGGTTTTGCTTCTTTTACTTCTTCCGAAACTATTTTGGCATTTAATTGGATAGCATTGGTAAGTAAATCACCATCCATTTGTCTTGCTAAGTATACAGCAGGCTTAATCTTTTCAATAATTTTACCAATATGACCACCTGGATATTCTGTGCCTAAACTTGCGCTTACAGCGCCACAATTTTCATGACCCAAAACAACAATAAGCTTAGATTCTAAAAATTTTACAGCATATTCTATGCTACCAAGTACTTTATCTTTCGCAATATTACCTGCCACACGAATCACAAATAAATCTCCCAAACCTTGATCGAATAACAATTCAGGCACTACTCTAGAATCTGAGCAACTTAAGATTACTGCAAATGGATGTTGTTTTACTTTTAAGGATTCACGCCAAGAATTATCGGTATGCGGATGTTTTAAATTCCCATTGACGTAGCGTTTATTGCCTTCTTTTAATATTTCTAATGCCTTGTCTGCATCCATAATTATTTTTTTTTAGGCAAATAGCCAAAGTAAAGGTATGCTATATGCTTACCTGGGCCTCAAAAAGTTCTGCAACCATTTCTCTATCATCAAAATGATGTTTTACTCCTTGAATAATTTGATAATCTTCATGCCCTTTGCCGGCTAATAAGATGATGTCTTTTGGGTTGCTTTTTTCTATGGCATACTTAATGGCTTCTCCTCGGTCAGTAATTTTTGCAAAGCAGTTTGCATCTTCATCTTTCAAGCCTGCTGCCATGTCTTCGATGATCATTTCAGGGTCTTCAAACCTAGGGTTGTCTGAAGTTAGCACTACAAAATCGCTATTTTTGTAAGCTTCTTGAGCCATGATGGGTCTTTTGGTTTTATCTCTGTTGCCACCAGCTCCTACAATTGTAATTACTTTACCTTGTTGGTTGTTTACTTTGTTAATCGCCATCAATACCTTTGCCACTGCATCAGGCGTGTGTGCATAGTCTACAATAGCAGTAAGTCCATCTTTTCTACGGATGATGTTGAACCTTCCAGCTACATGCGCTAACAATGACAATTTTTCTTGGATTTTTTCTTCATCAGTAATAAATTGTGCAGCTGTAGCGTAAACTGCCATGATATTGTAAGCATTGAATTCCCCCGTAAATTTCACCTTACAAGAATTTCCATTGATATTCAAAGTCATTCCGCTAAAGTCCTGATGCTCTATGCTTGCCTTGAAATTCGCATTGTTATTAAGCGCATAGGTTATTTTTTTTGCATTGGTGTCGTTCACCATAAAATCACCATACTCACTATCGCTATTTGTTACTACAAAACCGTTGGTAGGAATCATGTCAAAAAACTGTTTTTTTGCCTCTGCGTATGCATGCATAGTTTTGTGAAAGTCCAAATGATCTTGCGTTAGGTTGGTAAAAATTCCTCCCTTAAAAGTCAATTCATGTGTTCTAAGCTGAACCACCGCATGAGAACTCACTTCCATAAAACAATATTTGCACCCTTGTTTCACCATTTCGGACAGTAAATTATGAATGGCAATAGGGTCTGGTGTCGTAAGACTTGCAGGTGTTTTTTCCTTGTCGATGATGGTACTAATCGTAGAAATCAAACCTGATTTATAACCTAAACTGGTAAATAATTCATAGAGCAAAGTAGCTATAGATGTCTTTCCGTTGGTGCCGGTAACGCCTATTAAATTTAATTTTGAAGAAGGGTCATTGTAAAATGATTTGTTGCATTCCGCCAAAGAAACCCTTGTATCTGCAACTTTAATATAGGTCACATTTTCATTTAGATTCTCGGGCATATCCTCGCATAAAATGGCAGTTGCCCCCATTTCTATCGCTTTGTCTATAAATAAATGACCATCTGTTTCATAACCTTTGATAGCTGCAAATAGGTCGTTTTTTAAAATATTTCTAGAATCAATTTGTATATGCTCGATTTCTGGATTTTCGGATCCTTGAATTTTAATAGTTTGAGAAAACTTTAGTACTTCTTGTAATTTCATGTGTATATTTTTTGATTGTATGAGGCTTCAATTATTTACAGCACACCGTTTTTGTAAGATTTAATTTTATGACAGATATTGATCTAGGCTAACTGGATTGATTTCAAAAACATTTACAGCATCGCCAGTCATAAATATTGGTTTACCTATTCCTTCCCAAGCAATCGTAAGGTTTCCGCCAGGTAATTTTATCACTGCGCTATGGTCAACTTGATTGGTGAGGAATGCTGCAACAAAAGTAGCACAAGCACCCGTTCCGCAAGCTAGGGTAAGTCCTGCACCTCTTTCCCAAACATGCATTTCTACTTCTTGGCGGTTGAGCACTTTGGCAAATTCTACGTTTGTTTTTTGAGGATAAGTAGCGTGGTACTCAATGGTGCTTCCAGTGCTAGCAGCATCTTCCTTTGGGGTTTTCGAAAAGCAAATGGCATGTGGATTTCCCATGCCTACGTAAATGAATGTTTGACCATTGATAGTGCTTTCGATATACTTTTTTTCACTGCTCAAGCTTTCTATACATTGTGCTTTGTTTTCGAGCTGGGGAATTCCCATGTTTACTTTTATCTGTGCTTGATGAGAATCATTCGCTATGATTTCAGGATAAAGAATACCAGCATCGGTATCAACAGCAATTTTTTGATTTTCGGTTACAAATTTATTGTCTGCTAAGTATTTGGTAAAACATCGAATACCGTTTCCACACATCTCTGCCGTAGTACCATCAGGATTGAAAAACTTCATTCGAATGTCAGCTTCTGGAGTTCTAGATTTACAAACCGCAATAAGTCCGTCAGAACCTACGCCATAACTTCTTTTGCATATTTTTTGAACTTGTGTAGCGCTTAGCCGCTCTTCTAAATCGGGTAGCACTACAAAATCATTTCCAGATCCATGCATTTTCATAACTCGATAGCCTCTAGTGATTTCTTTAATGTTCATAATCCTATTTCGTTTGTCATGATTTCTTCAAAGTTTTGTTTTTTTCTAATCAATTGCAAATTACCATCGTTTCTAATTAACACCTCTGGTGGCATTAAGTGTGAGTTGTAATTATTTGGAGACAATGCTGATGAATACGCACCTGTTGCGCCTATTACCACCAAGTCTCCAATGGCAGGATTCCCCATTTTTCTAGGCGATATATTGCCGCTTTTGTCTAAGCATTGCGAATCTCCAGATTCGCAGCATTTTCCTACAATCACTCTTTCTGCCACATCTTTTAATTGAGCTATTTGGGATTCATCGGAAATCAGTGTTCCTTCTTTGGATATGATGGTAAATGGATGTTGAGAGCCATATAGTAGTGGGCGCATACTTACCTCCATTCCGCCATCGAGCACTACAAAGTCAAAGCCATTTTTCCCTGTTTTTTTTCTGTCAATAACCTTGGTGATTAATGAGCCTGCTTTGGCAACAACAAAGGTTCCAGGCTCAATTTCCATATTGAGTTTCCTGCCGGTTTCTTTATAAAAACCTTCTACCTTTTCATTGGCATAAACACCAAGATCGTGGATGTCTGCATCTTGCTCGTGCGGCATTCTACCTACTTTGAATCCTCCGCCAAAGTTCACGCGAGTAGCTTGTGGAAAGTATTTGTTCACAAAACCTAACTGACGATCTATGTTTTCTTTCCACGCTTCTGGATCTCCACCAGAGCCAATATGTACGTGCACTTGATCGAAAATCAACTTACCTTCATTTCCTTCTTTAATCGCTTGCGGCAAGTTCTCTAAATGAACACCAAAACAAGAGTAGTTATCGCCAGTATTTCGTGAGCTAGACTCTCCAGTCCCTTTTCCTGGGTGAACCCTAATGGATAATTTTACTTGATTTTCAGCTGCAAATTCTTTGATGTTTCTAAGCTGATTTAGCGAGCAAATATTGTAAACAAGCCCTTGAAGTATTAGCTTCTCAAGCTCTTTTTTTTCTTCACCCAAAGGAATTTCATGTGTGGTGAGTAAAATTTTATCTGCCGAAACACCAGAAAGTAAAGCTCTTTTTACCTCATTTAAAGAGCTGGCATCGATTTCCACACCTGTGCTTGTAATAAGTTGCAGAATCGCTTTAGAAGAGTTTGCCTTCATGGCATATCGCACCTTTAAACCAAAAGCGTTGGGCATGCTCAATAATCTATTGCAATTGTCTACAATAGTTTTTTCGTTGTAGACATAAGTAGGGGTGCCATATTTTTTTGAAATTTCAAGGATTTGTTGAGGTGTGTGGGTCATTTTATTAAGCTTTATTAATGCTGAGAAGCTTTATTTATTTGTAAAAACAAAGAATGAACGTGAAATTTTATCAAATCCAACAATATTTTTTTGTTGATTTTAAATGAGTTGGCGTATTTTCTTGCTAGTTGGCTTGGTGATTGAGTAAAAGAAATCAATTAAATTCCCTTCTTCATCAACCAAATATTTTTGAAAATTCCATTTAACGGAAGAAGATTTTAATCCATTTAACTCTTTCTTGGTAAGAAATTTGTAAAGCAAATGTTGGTTTTTGCCTTTTACGTCGATTTTCTCTGTAATAGGAAAAGTAACGCCGTAGTTTAGTTTACAAAAAGAGGCAATTTCTGAGGAGCTTCCAGGTTCTTGCCCTCCAAATTGATTGGACGGCACACCGATTATCGTTAATTTATCTTCGTTTTCTTCATACAGTTTTTGGAGTCCTTCGTACTGATATGTAAATCCACATTTGGAAGCTACATTCACAAAAAGTATTTTTTTACCTTTTAACTCACCCAAATCCATTTTTTCGCCATTCAAATTATTAATTTGAATATCATAAATGTTTTTTGGTTGATTTTCTGCTGCAGAATTATTTTGGCAGCTGGTATTTGTATTCATAAGAACAAAAATTAATAAGAAATAACTTGTTTGTATTCGCTGTAACTTACGAATAGCAACTCTTAAACAACGATTTATTTTCGACATATTTTTTATGCTTTCAATTCAAGTGTAATTTTACTCAAATTAATTCGACTATAATCAGTTTTTATCATGAAATATAGACTTGGTTTCATTGTTAATGCTATTTACCATATTTCTTCAACACCATTTCCGAATCTGAATGAGGTTTCCCATAAAGCAATGACTTCATAATCCCTTGTACTTAAGCTCTGCAATTCATATCTTTACCATAAATTTTTTAAATCAAAAAAGTTCATGAAAATAGGTATCACATTCAGCACCTTTGATTTACTTCATGCAGGACATATAAAAATGCTAGAGGAAGCAAAAAATCAATGCGACTATCTTATTTGTGGTTTGCAAACAGACCCGAGCACCGATCGCCCTGAAAAAAACAAACCCATACAATCGGTTGTTGAAAGATACATCCAGCTCAAAGGCTGTAAATTTGTAGATGAAGTAGTTCCGTATACCTACGAACAAGATTTGGAAGATTTGCTCAGGTCTTTTAAGATAGATGTGCGAATTATTGGTGAAGAATATAGAACTAAAGACTTTACTGGAAGAACCTACTGCGAACAAAAAGGAATAAAAATTTATTACAACACTAGAGATCATAGGTTTTCTAGCAGCGCATTGAGGAAAGAAGTGCAAGAAAGAAAACAATAGCAGGTCAAATAAAAATGAACTTATGAAAATTACAATTGTTGGTACAGGATATGTAGGATTGGTTACAGGAACTTGCTTTTCGGAGATGGGAAATGAAGTAACCTGCGTTGATATTGATTTGAAAAAAATTAACAACCTCCAAAAAGGAATCATTCCAATATTTGAACCAGGGCTTGACACCATGGTCAATAAAAATGTTAAAAAAGGAACGCTGTGTTTTACCGATAACCTTTCAGAGGCCTTAAACAAATCAAATCTTGTGTTTATTGCTGTTGGAACACCCATGGGAGAAGATGGAAGTGCAGACCTGAAATATGTTCTTGCTGTTGCTCAGGAGATTGGAAAAACCATGCAAACCAATTTGATTGTGGTGAATAAATCTACCGTACCTATTGGAACTGCTGAAAAAGTTGAAAAAGCCATTCAGCAAGAATTAAACAGTAGAAAATCAGATCTTTCATTTACCGTAGTTTCCAACCCTGAATTTCTTAAAGAAGGTGCAGCCATTCAAGATTTTATGAAACCCGACAGGGTAGTAATTGGAACAGAAAATGAGCAAGCAAGGAAGGTTATGAAGCAACTTTATGCCCCATTTTGCATGAGCCATGAGAGAATCATTTGCATGGATGTGCGCTCTGCAGAAATGACCAAATATGCTGCCAATAGTATGTTGGCAACCAAAATTTCTTTTATGAATGAGATGGCAAATATTTGTGAACATGTGGGCGCAGATATCAACCAAGTGCGTATAGGTATTGGTTCTGACAGTAGAATTGGTTATAGTTTTATTTATCCTGGTTGTGGATATGGAGGCTCCTGTTTTCCAAAAGATGTGAAAGCGCTTAAAAAAATAGCCGAAGAAAAAGGGTATACCCCAAAAATTATAAGTGCCGTAGAAGAGGTAAATAACGAGCAGAAACTTTCAATTTCCAATAAAATCATCAAACGATTTGGAGAAAATCTATCAGCATACACTTTTGGACTTTGGGGATTGGCATTCAAGCCAGGCACGGATGATATGAGGGAGTCTCCAGCCCTGTATTTGGTAAAAGAACTCACAAAAAGAGGGGCTAAAATAATTGCTTATGATCCTAAAGCCATGGAAGAAGCAAAAACATATTACCTAAAAGATGTTGCAAACGTTGCCTATACTGAATCAAAGTACGAGGCCTTGAAAAATGCAAACGCCATGATCCTTCTCACCGAATGGAGGGAATTTAGGTCTCCAGACTTTGAAGAAATTAAATCCTTGCTAACAGCACCCATTATTTTTGATGGAAGAAACCAGTACAATGTTTTTAATCTTCCAGAAAAAGGTTTTGAGTATTATCAAATAGGAAAAAAATAATTTTTGCACCTTTCTATCATTTTCTATAAACGACAGAAAGGTCTGCGAGTTTTTCAGATTTTCACAACCATTTTTCTTCTCAGTGTAATTTATCAATATAGTTACACTGTATGTTAAAATTTTGATTTGAGAAATAGTAAAAAGGAAACTTAAGTTTGTTGAGAATTCAGCTGTCTTAAAAAGACTTAATGACTTCCTTTTTCAAAGAGAATATTTTTTTTCAACAGAAATAAACAAGTTTATTAGATTTTTTTTCTTTGGAAAGGAATCTTTCGATTTAATAAAAAGATGTGACTTGGCTGGGTCTCGAACCCAGGACCACCTCCTTAAAAGGGAGGTGCTCTACCAACTGAGCTACCAAGTCGTTAAGTTTAATACAAATATAACATGAAATGTTGAATACGCAACTAATTCAACATTAAAAAAACCAACACTTCTTTTTTTTAGAGAAATTTAGTGCTATAATCTTAAATGCTGGGGTAATTCATGTGTGATTTATTTATCATTTTGATAGAAAAAAATAAATATAAGTAATTGATTTTCATTTATAAAAATTTTATTTAGCTATTTATGGTTTCCTTTTAAATTATCTAATTTTCTATATCAAATAGCATAAATCTATTTTTTTTCCATTTCCAGTTAGCCACAGTGGCTTTTTAAAAAAAATGTTTTATTTTTGCCTTCAAAGGATAACTAAGATAGTATTGTAAAGCTAGTTTTTCATCCTTATCAACTTCTCTTACTTAAATAATATAAATAAAGTCAGAGACTTCTTATAAATTAAGAATTGTAAAAATGGAAACACCTTCAAATAAAGGACAAAAGGAAATTAATCTACCTAACCCTGATATCGATATTGGGGAAATGTCAAACATCCTGTATCCTAACAATCCTATACTCAAGAATGTTCGCGGATAACATATTTCAATAAATTATTAACAATTAAAAGCTAAAACTATGGATGAGCAAAATGAAATTCAGCAGTTATCAAGAAAGTTTCTTGAGCTCATAAACGACCTGAAACATGGGAAATGTCTTTACAATTTACCATATTACAAGAAGTCTATAATAGAAAAATTCTACACGACTCTAATAAAGAATACTGAAATACAAACAATTGATGATATTTCAAAAGAATTAATCAAAAGTGAAAGAAATAGAGTTAGGTATATATTAAAAGGGTTGCCAGAAAAGAATTCACTGGAAGCAGGGTGGAAATCTGATAATTCTATTAATCAAGCTCCTATTTCTTCTATTCAGGAAATTGAAGACATGAGTATAGAATTTAATTACTATCAAAATCACACTCATAGTAGTCTCGATTCAATAAATCGACTTTCATTAATTTTAAGTGAAAATTGTCAGGAAGAAATTGATTTAAATTTAGATACAAGAAAACCAATGGTATTTACAGAAGATTTACCTTGCTTTCAACAATTGCATGATAAAATTGATAAGATTCTTGAGTTTAAAAAAAGAACGCTCCGTCTAGAGAAAAAAAATCAAGAAAAGTTTAATCAAAATAATCTAGCAAAAAATGATTTGATTGCTTTTAGTTTAATGTGTTCATTTAATTTGATTCAATACAAAATCGTTGAATTGAATAAAGAGATTGATGAAATTGATGTATATATCAGTCGTTTCACACATATAAAATATCTTAATCCTTTATTAATCGATCAATACTTTGAAAGTAAAAACGAAACATTTCTTTGCAAGAAAGATTATTCTAAAGTCAAAGAAATAGTATCCAAAATCGAGGATTTGCATGACTCCATTAAAGATAACATACAAAAGGCAGAGGAGCAGCTCTCAAAGGAGAAAGTTAATGGTTTTTCCAAAACATCAATTATAAGGCTAAACTCTGGAATTATGATCCAAGATTCTACTAGAATATTTTCACAGGGTCGTATTAGAAAGAAAATTTAGGTGTAATAGAAATCTGAGAAACTCCTAACTAAAAAAGAAGAAGGTTATAACAACTATTTAGTCTGAATATAGTTATCTATTTAATTTTTTAAGAATCATAAGTCAACAAAAAGGTAATCATAAAAATACTTGAATTGACTATTCATTTATTTTACGTTTCCCCTGATTTAAGGCTATACAACCACCTGAGATTCCCAAAGATTTTTGTACAAACCGCCTTCTTCTAACAAAGTATCGTGTGTTCCTTCTTGGGCTATTTTACCTTTATTCATCACAATAATTCGGTTCATGTTTTTGAGTGTAGACAAACGGTGAGCGATGGCAATTACCGTGATTTTTTTATCAGCAATCAGGTGATGTAAACTCTCTTGAATTTTTTGTTCTGTTTGGCTATCCAAAGACGAGGTGGCTTCATCTAAAATCAAGATGGGTGCATTTTTAAGCATGGCCCTGGCAATGGCAATTCTCTGACGCTGTCCACCAGAAAGTTTAATACCACGCTCCCCTACTTCTGTTTCATATTGATCTTTTAAAGTAGTTATAAATTCATGAATATGTGCTTTTTTACTTACTTCAATCACCTCTTCCATAGAGGCAGTTGGCCTCCCATAACGTATATTTTCTAGCAACGTACGGTGAAAAAGCAAGGGATCTTGAGGGATTACAGATATATGCGCTCTCAATGAATCTTGGGTTACATGGCGAATATCTTCACCTGCAACCATAATAGCGCCACTATTTACGTCAAAATAACGCAATAGTAAACTTACAAAAGAACTCTTACCTGCACCCGAATGCCCTACCAAACCTACTTTTTCTCCTGGGGCAATCGTTAATTGAAATTTATCGAACACAGGTGCTTGGTGTTCATACCCAAAAGTTACTTCGCTAAATTTGATTTCTCCACTACTGAATTTTAAGTCTTTTGCATCTTTATGATCCACCATTTCTTGTGGTTTTTTAAAGGTCTTAAACGTTTCTTTAAGTTCGCTAAAGGAAGAAATAACACCTGGCGTTTCGTTAATCAACACAAAAACAGTACCTAATAGGTGCATACTCATGGTGAGAACAAAAGAAAAGTCACCTGCAGAAACCAAGCCCTTGGTCTTTAAATGTACTAGAATGGACATGGAGGAAAGTATATATAAAAAGAACAATAAATCCATAATCATATAGAAGTAATGTGCTCTTTTTTGAACTTTCGCATCTGCTTGGGCTGTTTCTTGTAGTTTTTGAGATGAAATGTCCAATTCTTTTTCCCTACTTGCAAATAAAAATAAGCTTACAACATTGTTGATTCCGTCAGCTATAAAACCAAAAGTATTGTTCTTTAAATAGGAATAATTTTCAGAGAGTTTAGATATGTCTCGGGTTGCTTGTCTTGCAATAGGAATTAATAAAAGCATTAATGAAATTGTTGCAAGACCAAGGTAAACAGATACCGAAAATAGCACAATGGTATTGAGTAAAATTGCGGAAATTCGCCACATGATTCCATAGTGGAATTTATTCGATAAGCTTTCAAAATGATCTTGAAGTGAGTTGACTCTTTTGGAAACTTCGCCAGAAAAGTTATTCTGAAAAAAGGTGTAAGAATGTCCCAACGCATAGGCATAAGCTTTTTCGGTAATCGATTTCTTAACGTAAGGCATGGCATTCAACCTAGCATAAGAAGAAACACGGAACAAAAAACTCATAAAAAGTCGTGAACCCGCAATCAAAATAATTGGAAAAATAGCGATTTCCCATGTCAATGTATTGTTTTCCACAATACTATCAATAAGCAACTTACTTCCATATCCTAAAGTTGGCGTGTAAAAAGCTGAAATAATAGGTGCCTGGTACATCAATAGAAAATACCACTTATAAGGTTTTACACAGTTCCAAAAAAAAGAAAAAATACTATTCGTTGTTTGTTTTTCCATAAATAAAATAGAGGTATTCTCAATTAGATTGCTATTGAATAGCGCATCGAAAAATTATGATTTATTTGAATACACCTTTCTTTTATCTATCCTACTTTGAAAGACTGGAAGGTGAACCACTTTTTTTGTTTCAAAAAAAGATTCTTTAAAATAATTACTTAATTCAAAGCAAGTTGCTTCTTTAAAATTAGATAGCTCTTCTTTTAAATCACCCCCTTTTAAGTAAAGTATGCCATTTGGCAGTTTGTGTTGCTGTTTTGAAGAAATTTTCTTTTGTGTCCATTCAGCAAATCTATCGAGTTTGGTAACCGCCCTAGAAACAATAAAATCGAATTTTCCTGTTAATTCTTCGGCCCTCGCATGTTTTGTCTCAATATTTTTGAGCTGCAAAGCACTAGCTACCTCTTCTACTACTTTTATTTTCTTACCAATGGCATCAACCAGCAGAAAATTCACATTCGGGAAAAGAATTGCCAAGGGAATGCCTGGAAAACCTCCTCCAGTACCTATATCAAGTATGCTTGCACCATCTTCAAAAGGCTGCACTTTGGCAATTCCTAAAGAGTGCAATACATGATGTACATATAAAGAATCAATGTCTTTCCTAGAAATTACATTTATCCTAGCATTCCAATACTGGTATAGCGATTCTAAATCAGCATACTGCTTGAGCTGGGTTGATGATAATTCAGGAAAATAATGAGGTATGATTTCCGACAAGGCAAGGGGTACTAGAATAGAAAAAAGACGAAGAAAAAGAAGTAATATTTACATCAAGTAATCTTCGTCGTAAAATAAAATTTAAATCCCTAAAAAAGAGCTGTACATCCAAACAAGTTTTTCTTGCTTAGAAATGTAATCACTCATCAAGGCATTTGTTCCTTCATCATCTGCTTGTGCAGATGCTTCTAGGATATTTCTTTGTTTAGCTAAAATTATTTTGAATGCTTCTAAAATTTCTTCTACTGCCTTTTTGCCATCAGATACCAAACCGCTTTCTTTTATCGAAGTTACCTTAGCGTAATCGGTAAAATTATGATTTGGAATACCTCCAAGCATTTTAATTCTTTCAGCAATCTCATCTATACTGTTATATAAATCTCCATAAAGATCTTCAAACTTATCATGCAGCTCAAAGAACTTATCTCCTTTTATATTCCAGTGAAAACCTCTGGTATTTTGATAAAATATACTGTAATCCGCAAGCAGCTCATTTAGATGTAAAATAATAGCTTTACTTTTCTCTTTATCTAAACCTATTTGATTTAAATTACTCATAATGTGTATTTTTTAATTTACTCAAATTTAGCTGTATAACTTTTTGTAATAATCCGTAGCCATACGATGACTTGTAAACGCTGGTATCGTATCATCCATTCCTTTCCAAACCATTTCTTGCCACTTTTCTGGATGATCGTAATAAGTAGGCAACACCTTATTTTCAAGCATATCGAATAAATTTGCACAATCCTGTTCATCCTCCTCCCAAACAGGAAGTTTGCTATCAAGTTCTGGAAGTACAAAGGAATTCTCACCATTTTTCTCAAATTCAGGAATCCACCCATCATTTGTAGATAAATTTATTGAACCGTTAAAAGCAGCCGTCATACCACTTGTTCCTGATGCTTCTCGGGTAACTCTTGGAGTGTTTAACCATACATCCGAACCATATTTGAGTTGTCTGGAAAGATCTAGTTCATATCCTGTAAGTACTGCTAAATTTTTGAATCCTAAGGAATATTTTACCAAATGATTGAAGGTATTGATAGCATAGTAATCCAATGGATATGGCTTTCCTGCCCATATAATTTGCACTGGATATTTGCTATTTGAAAGTAATTTTTCAAAGCGTTCCAACTCTATAAACATGATATCTGGACGCTTATAACCTGCAAATCTTCTTGCCCAAACAATGGTAATAACTTTAGGGTCAAAGATTTTTTTGCGTTGGTTCACCACCACTTCAAATAGCTCTTTTTTAAGTACTTCTTTTCTTTTACCATATACCTTTGCATCTTTTTTCTCCCAAGCATTCTTAATTTCCTCATCTTGCCAAAAATTTTGATTTTGAGCATTGGTAATTGGCATTATTTTGGGAACTCCCTCAAATCCTTTCCACATTTTGTTGGCTACTTTTGAATGCAATTTAGAAACAGCATTCGATTTATTTGCCATTCTCAATGCAGAGAGGGTGTAATTGACAGCTCCTTCATCCGTCATTTCTTTTGTCAGCTCGTTTTCATCAAGTGTTCTACCAAAAAATCCACACCTGTTTAAGTGACGCGCATCCCTAACTTCATTTCCTGCTTCTTCTGGAGTGTGAGTTGTAAAGGTAAATTGTGCTTTTGGCACCCCTTGATCTCTCAAATAAAAGAAAGCTGGAAGGGCATGCCCCTCGTTTAAGTGATAAGTGTCTGCACCACCTAGGGCTTCTATTACTTTTGCTCCCCCAACACCCAAAACAATACTTTGCGAAACTCTGGTGGTTTCATTGGCATCATAAAGGTGGTTGGTAATTGTTCGAGACAAAAAATCATTAGACTCTAGGTCGGTACTTAATAAGTAAAGAGGAACAGTTCCAAATATTTCGGGTTTCAATACGTATACCCGTACTTTCACATTTGGATTTTCATGAACCTGCACAGTAACTTCAATGCCTGTATCTTCTAAATAGCTATAGGTTTTTTCTACAAAATCAGTACGTAAAGTCTGATCTTGGTTTCTATTCTGATCGTAATAACCATACTTCCAAAGCATGCCTATACCAATCATATTTTGCTTCAACTCAAATGCAGATCTCATGTGCGAACCTGCTAAGAAACCTAAACCTCCAGAATAAATTTTTAAAGCCTGGTGAATTCCAAACTCCATGCTAAAGTAGGCTGCCTTCTTTTCAAAACCTTTTGCGTAGTTATAAGGATGGTGCCATTTGCTGTAAATAGAAGTGTTCATATTAAAAGTTATTGATTGTTGTTTTTTTATTTTTTAGTCTAAATATTAAAAATATTTTCTTTGTAAATCTTTATTTTACATTGTCAAGATTCTTCCTTAAGCTATAAGAAACTGCAAATATTACTTGATTTGTTCTAGTGTCTATCGTTATATCTTCTTCTACCCCAAGATTACTTCTGGTAAGGTTTAATTCAGTATCATTGAGTCCTCTTTCCCAACGAACATCAAAACCAAGCCTACCCACTTTAATACCAAGACCTGCTTGAATCCCAAATGCAAAATCATCATACGTAAGTCTGTTGATATCTTCACCGTTAAAATCTGTATTAATGATAATTTGTAAAGAAGGACCTACAAATCCATACAATGGTCCAGCAATTTTTTTACCTATTAAAAACGGAACATCAATCTTATCTAAAATCACAGATCCATCGTAGTTTTGCGATCCCCAAACATAGTCTGTTCTCAACCTAGTATACATAAGTTCGGGTCTTAGCGTCAAACCCGAAGTTGTTGGAATGTCATACATTACATAGCCTCCTAAATGAAAACCTGTTTTTGCCTCTGAACCATTGGTAATGTCATTAGATATCGTCTTGATCGTTCCATCACCATAATAATTATAATTCAAACCACCTTTTAAACCAACGTCTTCTTGCGAAAAAGCGGCGACACAAAAAAATGTAGTGAATAAAAGAGAAATTGTTTTTGTTAGTTTCATGACATTTTATTTTAATACTCGTTTGACAAATATAGGCGTTTCAACTTAAAAAGTTATTTAGAAACCAAATCTATTTTATCACACTGAAAACATATTACTTATGATTTTTTTTTGTCAAATATATCTTTTCTAAGACAAGAGATTAAAAGGTATTACTAATTTTGCAAGGTTAAAACACTCATCTATGCACAATTCAAAACTGCTGAATAAAATATTAATTTGGAGAGTTAAATATATAGAGCAAAGGCATTTTATCCTAACCCTCAGCTTATTAGTAGGCATATTGAGTGGATTAGCAGCTATTTTGCTTAAAAATGCCATTCATTTTACACACGATACCCTTACAGAGCTCTTTAGCGCTGAAGGGCAAAAATATTGGTTATTTATTCTTCCAGCATTGGGGATATTGCTAACCGTATTGTTTGTTCATTTTTTTGTAAAAGACAACATAGGACATGGTGTATCTAGAATATTATTTGCCATTTCTAAAAAAAATAGTAAAATAAAATCGCACAATAGCTACTCTTCTGTGGTGGCAAGCACCCTTACTATTGGTTTTGGAGGTTCGGTTGGAGCAGAAGCACCCATTGTGCTTACAGGAGCTGCGATTGGATCGAATATAGGAAAGCTACTAAAGCTTGATTATAAATCTATTACATTACTTCTTGGCTGTGGTACAGCAGGGGCTGTTTCTGGTATTTTTAATGCTCCTATTGCTGGCTTGGTATTTGCGCTGGAGGTATTGATGCTAGATCTTACACTTGCTTCTATCGCTCCACTGCTTATTGCTACCGTAAGTGCAGCAATGGTCTCTTTTTTCTTTATGGGAAAAAGTGTGGTGTTTTCCTATACAGTTATACAACCTTTTGAACTTTCAAATATTCCTTTTTTCATCATTTTAGGTATTTTTTGTGGATTGATGTCTTTCTATTTTACCAAATCTGCCATGTACATCGAGTCTTTGTATGGAGAAATAAAGAACACTTACTTCAAGTGGTTTGCCGGAAGTTTGGTATTAATTCTCATGATTTTTTTGATGCCACCACTCTATGGCGAAGGGTATGACACCATTAAATCATTGTTAAAAGGGGATGTTAGTACTATTCTAACAGGAAATCTGTTAAACTTTACAGGGGATAATAAATACGAACTGCTTGGTTTTTTAATTCTTATCCTTTTTACTAAGGTGATAGCAACCTATGCAACTACTGGCGGTGGAGGTGTTGGGGGCGTTTTTGCACCCACGTTATTTATGGGGTGCGTTGCTGGTTTTTTTACAGGCAGAACGCTCAATAATTTCAGCTTTATAAATGTTTCTGAAAGCAATTTTGCGGTTGTAGGTATGGCAGGAATGATGGCAGGCGTAATGCATGCACCTTTAACAGCTATATTCCTTATTGCAGAACTTACAGGTGGCTACGAACTACTCATTCCATTAATCATTACGTCAACCATTGCGTATGTGACCATCATGTATTTCGAACCACACTCTATTTATACCAAAAGACTGGCAGGAAGAGGCGAACTAATCACGCATGACAGAGATAAAGCCATACTTACCTTAATGCAGCTAGATGCTATCATAGAAAAAGATTTGATAACCGTATCACCAGCTATGTCCTTGGGTGATTTTGTAAAAGTTATTGCACAATCAAAAAGAAATATTTTCCCGGTGGTTAATGATGAGATGATGTTGATAGGAGTAGTTTCTTTGAGTGATATTAGAAACATCATTTTTAACACAGAAATCTATGAAGAAACATTTGTAAGCGACTTGATGATTGTTCCTGAAAACCATGTAAATATTTCTGACTCCATGGATTTAATCATGAAAAAGTTTGAAGAAAGTAGCGCATGGAATTTACCTGTTGTGGATAAAGGGAAGTATGTTGGTTTTTTATCTAAATCGAATATTTTTTCGGTGTATAGAAGTACATTGGTAGAGTTTACAGGATAATAATTTACCTATCAAATAACTCAAAAACAGATAATTAACACCTAAACTGTTTTTAGTTCTAAACTAAAATTTAAACTTTGCTAAAGTTATACTCAAAGAAAATAGGTTTTTGAGGAATCTAAGAGTGCTATTTTTTTGCAAAAAAGAAATTAAAACCCTAATTTTGTGTTAAATCAGCCTTCCATACTAAAATGCCTTGCAATACTTATTTCATAATAAGTGTTCTTCGTTACGTAAAACTTAAAATAGACAAAAACTATGAGTAAGCAAATCTTACAAAAAAGAGGAAAAAAAGTATTAGCTAAACTTATTGAATTAGCTAAAGAAGAAATTCAAAAATCACCTCAAAGACAAAAAGAATTAGAAATCATAATTGATGAAATAGGTCATTGGATTGATAGTGGAAACAAACACTACAACCTTTTGTCACATACTATCAGTAATGAGGAAGATCAGGTAGAAGAACTTGAATTAATCCAAAAAGTAATTTTACATAATGTAATTCCCGAAGATGAACTGACCTTAAATAGCAAAGAATACTGGAAAGAACAACCTACTGTAAGACTTAAGATGGAGGAACACTACCCTAACCTAATCGGAAAAGAATGTGCTGAAAAAAAAGCTCAACTTTTTGGAATAAGTGTTGAAGAGCATATTCATCATTGTATGGAAATATTCGCCAAAAAATTTAAATCAAATTAGAAGAAAAGAACAGGAGCAACTCGTCCGATTGATCTTAATAGCTTTCATAATTCAACGATAGCTAGAAAAGGTTATAAAGAGAAACTACCTGAGACTACTTCAAAGGAATCACCTAAATCCATAGCTAAATACCCGAATTTCAGCATATAACGTTTGAAAATTTTCTTCTCATACCCTACCGCTTCAATTTATCATACGCTTAATAAGATTTTTTAGGTAACGTTGCTGAACATATTTTAGGTGCTTTTTTAAGATTGATTTTTTGGTGCATTTATTTCAAATTCATTTTTTACATTTGGAATTGTTATTAAATAACCAATACTAACCAACTACCAATCATGCAAAACTTACCAAAAAACCCTCGCGACCCCTTCCCCCGATCTTCAAGAGTTAATAAAGAAAGGAAGGCTCTTGATCAAACAGAGCATTCAAATTAAATTAGATCAAGAAAATAAGCTCTTATATTCAGGTAATACTTCACTAATCGCTAAAAAAATACCAAAAGACCCAAGAGGTAAATCTAGGCGCGGCAGAAATCCTTTGTTAAGACATCTTTCATTAATAAATTCTCCTCGCATTCCAAGACGAGAAACTAAATTTGATACCCTCGAAAGAATAGCAACAGGAGTACTGAATCCTAAAACACCTATTGACACAACTAGATTTGAAACTCCAATAAACGCTTCTGAACAACAACAACAACAACAACAACAACAACAACAACAACAACAACAACAACAACAACAAACACCTAGGAAAATAAGATTACCTAGATCAGTTAGCGGAAATCGTCACGACAAATACAATTCAAAAAATAAAACTCCCAAATGTCTTACTTCTTCACCTCAGAATCCGTATCCGAAGGTCATCCAGACAAAGTTGCCGACCAGATTTCAGATGCTTTACTAGATCATTTTTTGGCATTTGATGAAAATGCAAAAGTGGCTTGCGAAACATTGGTTACTACGGGGCAAGTTATTCTTGCAGGAGAGGTAAAAACAAATGTTCAAATCGATGTAAGAAAGATTACAAGAGACGTGATCAAAAAAATTGGTTACGACAAAAGTGAATACCTATTTGATGGAAATTCTTGTGGCATTCTCTCTACGATTCACAATCAGTCTGCAGATATTAATAGAGGGGTGTCACAGCAAGAAAAATCTATTCAGGGAGCTGGAGATCAAGGAATCATGTTTGGGTATGCTACCAACGAAACTGAGAATTACCTACCACTTACCCTAGATTTAAGTCATCAAATTCTAAAGGAATTGGCAAACTTCAGAAAGTCTAAAATAGCAATGCCCTACCTAAGACCCGATGCAAAATCGCAGGTAACTATTGAGTATACAGATGACGGAAAACCGCTAAAAATTAGAGAAATAGTACTATCCACGCAGCATGATCCTTTTATGGAAAATGATGAAGATATGGTTGAAAAAATAAGGAAAGATGTTATTGATATTTTAATTCCCCAAGTACGAAAAAAACTGCCTTTAAAGTACCAAGCGCTTTTAAACCAAAGCACCATTTACCACATCAACCCCACTGGAAGGTTTGTGATTGGCGGTCCGCATGGCGATACAGGGCTAACTGGTAGAAAAATAATTGTAGATACGTATGGCGGAAAAGTGCCCCATGGCGGAGGTGCATTTTCGGGCAAAGACCCGAGTAAAGTTGACCGTAGTGCTGCTTATGCTACCAGGCATGCCGCCAAAAATTTGGTAGCCGCAGGGGTAGCCGATGAGTTATTAATTCAAATTTCCTACGCCATTGGCGAAGCTTTACCCATTAGCATTTATGTAAACACGTTTGGCACTTCCAAAGTAGCCATGAAAGACAGTGAAATTGCAATATTGGTTGGTGAGTTGTTTGATATGCGACCCACTGCCATTAAAGAAAGATTGAAGCTGAACCAGCCTATTTATTTTGAAACTGCTGCATACGGACATATGGGGAGAATCCCTAAAAAATTGACCAAAATTTTCGAAAATGCTCAAGGAGTATCCATTAAAAAAGAAGTTGAACTTTTTACTTGGGAAAAGTTAGATAATGTAGATAAAGTCAAAAACGCTTTTGGGCTGAAACACTAGCATCCAAAACTTTTTTTTAAAACACCTAAAAACAGTTTGTGACTTAAGAAATAAGCAAGGTAACTAGCTTTTCAGCTTTTTATATTTGTACGCTTCCTTTTCGATTCCACTTAATGTTCGATTTTTTATCTAAATTTCCATCAAAATTTTATTAAAATGACTATAGAACAATTAATAGCTGACAGGATAGGTGGCGCTTCTTTTTTTAAGAACGACACGGTATATAAATTCGAAAAAATCAAGCGTTGGAAAAAAGCAGCACGGGAAAACTATCCCGATCGTTTGTTGCTAGATTTTGGAATTGGTGAAAACGATGATATTGCTGATGAGTCGGTTAGAGAAAGAATGAGCAAGGAAATTCATCTCCACGAAAACAAAGGCTACCCAGACAACGGTATTTTTGAATACAAAGAAGCAGCTGCAAATTGGCTCAAACGAAACTTTAATGTTGTGGTTGATCCACACAAAGAAGTGCTTCATAGCATTGGCTCTAAAGGTGCTTTATCTCTTATACCTAAGGCATTTATAAACCCTGGAGATATTACTATTATGACCATTCCGGGTTACCCAGTATTGGGCACACACACCAAGTATTTAGGAGGAGAAGTTCACAGTATTCCGTTAACTCACGAGAATAATTTTGTGCCAAATCTTGATGAAATACCTGAAGAGATTTGCAAAAGAGCAAAAATTATGTGTTTGAACTACCCAAATAGCCCTTCTGGAGCTACGGTAGGATACAAATTCTTTGAAAAAGTGGTAGCATTTGCAAAAAAACACAACATTATTATCGTGCACGATGCAGCACATATTGTATTGAATTACAATGAAAAACCTTTGAGCTTTTTAGAAGTAGATGGCGCCAAAGAAGTGGGTATAGAAACACACTCTATGAGCAAAGGATTCAACATGATAGGCTGGCGTTTAGGATTTATTGCAGGCAATGAAAAGATTGTAAAAGCTGTAGCGGAAATTAAAGACAATAGCGACAGTGGTCAATTCATAGCAATCCAAAAAGCAGCTATTCAAGCACTAAACACAGATAGCATTGGTAAGAAAATTCGAGAAAAATACCGAACAAGACTACAGAAGTTGGTAAAAATACTTTCTGAAGTTGGGTTGGAAGCATCCATGCCTGGAGGTACCTACTTTTTATATGTAAGAGTTCCTAAAGGAATCAAAAATGGAGCGCAGTTTAATAATGCACTCGACATGGCGCAATTTATTTTAGAAAACGATGGCATTGTGGTGGTTCCTTGGGACGATGCTGGTTCATACCTTAGATTTTCAGCAACTTATACCGCACAAAACGAGCAAGAAGAAGCCCAATTAATGGAAGCATTGAAAGAGCGACTCTCTAAATACGAGTTTGTTTATTAGATGAGTAGGTGAATTTTAATTATACCGCAATCCATTTGGTTTTTTGGAGAATTTAAAAGTTCTTTTTTTCTTTGTCAAGGCAAAACTTTAAAGCATAGTCTAGCTATGTTGATGAGTTTTAATAAAAAAGATGATCAAAAAAATCTGAAAAACTAGGTGCCTTGGGTGTATTTTGAACCCTCATAGATTTTTAAAATCATCCAACAGCTTTTCCAATACCAAGCAGCCATCAATTAATCCTATATTTGTCCAGTAAATCTTTAATTCTATATTTGTCCAGTAAATCTTTAATTCTATTTAAAGAAAATTAACAATCATGAGTAAGTATACAGAGGATGACTTAAAAAAAGAACTGGAAACCAAAAAATATGAATTTGGTTTTTATACTGATATTGAGTCAGATAAATTTCCTGTTGGCCTAAATGAAGGCATTGTAAGAGCCATCTCTAAAAAGAAAAATGAACCTGAGTGGATGACCGATTGGCGGCTTGATGCTTTTAGGACTTGGCAAGAGATGGAAGAACCTGAATGGGCAAATGTAAAATATAAAAATCCGAAATTTCAGGAGATCAGTTATTATTCGGCACCCAAACAAAAACCAATACTCAATAGCTTAGACGAGGTTGATCCAGAATTGCTGAAGACGTTTAAAAAGCTTGGTATTTCCATAGAAGAGCAAAAACGTTTGAGCAACGTAGCCATGGATATAGTGATAGATTCTGTTTCGGTGTCAACCACTTTTCAAGCAACATTGGCTGAAAAAGGAATTATTTTTATGCCTATTTCAGAAGCCATTGAAAAGCACCCTGATTTGGTGAAAAAATACATTGGCTCTGTGGTGCCTAAAAGGGATAATTTTTACGCCGCATTGAATTCAGCAGTGTTTTCCGATGGTTCGTTTTGCTACATTCCTAAAGGCGTTACTTGCCCCATGGAACTTTCTACTTACTTCAGAATAAACGAAGGAGGTACAGGGCAATTTGAGCGCACCTTGGTAATTGCAGATGAAGGAAGTTTTGTTAGTTACCTAGAAGGTTGCACCGCTCCTCAAAGAGATGAAAATCAATTACACGCTGCAGTTGTTGAACTCATAGCACTAGATGATGCTGAAATCAAATATTCTACAGTACAAAACTGGTTTCCAGGTGATGAAGAAGGGGTTGGAGGTGTTTACAATTTTGTAACCAAACGAGGTATTTGCCACAAAAACTCAAAAATTTCTTGGACACAGGTAGAGACGGGTAGCGCAATCACTTGGAAATATCCAAGTTGTATTCTAAAAGGTGACAACTCGGTTGGTGAGTTTTACTCAATTGCGGTTACCAATAATCACCAACAAGCAGATACAGGAACTAAAATGATTCACCTTGGAAAAAACACCAAGAGTACCATCATTTCAAAAGGAATTTCTGCTGGATTTTCTCAGAATTCTTACCGTGGACTTGTAAAAGTGAGTTCAAAAGCAGAGAATGCTAGAAACTTTTCGCAATGTGATTCGTTGCTTATGGGCAATGCTTGCGGAGCGCACACCTTTCCGTACATCGAAAATAAAAATAAAACAGCCAAAATTGAACATGAGGCTACCACCAGTAAAATAGGTGAAGAACAACTATTCTATTGCAACCAGCGAGGAATAGATACAGAAAAAGCAATTGCACTAATTGTAAATGGCTTTAGCAAAGAAGTGCTTAACAAACTTCCTATGGAGTTTGCTGTAGAGGCACAAAAATTATTAGAAATTAGCCTAGAAGGCAGCGTAGGATAAAACACAAAGAAAAAGACATGCTCGAAATCAAAAATTTACATGCCAGCATCAACGAGAAAGAGATACTCAAAGGCATCAATCTAAACATTAAACCCGGAGAAGTACACGCAATTATGGGGCCTAACGGTTCTGGCAAAAGCACACTTTCTTCTGTAATTGCAGGCAAAGAAGACTTTGAAGTAACAGAAGGTAAAATATTATTCGAAGGGGAAGATATTGAGGAACTTGCGCCAGAAGAAAGAGCGCACAAAGGAATTTTCTTATCCTTTCAATACCCTATCGAAATTCCTGGAGTTACGGTTACAAACTTTATCAAAACCGCTGTGAATCAAATGAGAAAAGCAAAAGGGAAGGAGAATTTACCTGCCAAAGAATTGCTTCAAATGATCCGCGAAAAGTCAGCAATGTTGGACATCGATCAAAAATTCTTGTCAAGATCTTTAAACGAAGGTTTTTCTGGTGGCGAGAAAAAAAGAAATGAAATATTTCAAATGGCGATGCTAGAACCTAAGCTAGCTATTTTAGATGAAACCGATTCTGGGTTGGATATTGATGCGCTAAAAATCGTTGCTAATGGTGTAAACCAATTAAAATCTAAGGACAAAGCAGTGCTTATCATTACACATTACCAGCGATTGCTAGAGTACATTGTACCGGATTTTGTACACGTATTGATTGATGGAAAAATCGCAAAAACAGGCGATATAAATTTGGCATTTGAGCTGGAAGAAAAAGGATACGACTGGATCAAATAAGCATCTTCACTCAAAAAATATACTCACTAATTTCTTGGAAAACAATTCAATGAATTTAAAAGAAAAAATTACCGCTTCTTTTACCGCGCCAGAAAATCAGGGCGAAATAGCTAAAAATGCACTATTTGGCGAGAAAAAGTTAGCAGCTTTTAATAGCTTTAAACAACAAGATTTTCCTACCACAAAAAATGAGGATTGGAAATATACCAACCTTAAACCTTTGCTGAAAAATAACTTTGAGTTGTTTCCAAACAAGACACACACCCTTCAAGAGAAAGACATTAAAAAGTATCTTTTGATAGAGGAGTCTTCCATAAATCTTGTGTTTGTTAATGGTTTTTTTGATTCAAATCTCTCAACCAATCTTCAAGAAATCAGCGAGATAAATACGCTCTCTTCCATAGCTGCTAAGGAAAAATCTCAAGCTGAATTCAAACAGCTTTTTGAAACAACCGAGTCTATTGACAATTGTTTTGTAAACCTAAACAACGCTTTTTTAAGCGATGGTGTTTTTATAAACATTCCAAAAGGAAAAGCTTATGAGCCTGTAATACAAATACTTTACCTAACTCATGGAGATGCTGAAGCTAGCATGTTTCAGGCAAAAAATTTGGTGTTTGTTGGAGAAAATTCACAGGTAAAAATTATTGAAAGTCATTATAACCTATCAGAAAATAAATCACTTACAAACTCATTTACCGAAATTTACGCAGGTAAAAGTGCATTGGTAGCTTACCATAAAATTCAAAATGACCAAGTAAATGCTTCTTTGATTGACCATACCTATGTGCATCAGAAATCAAAAAGTGAAGTAAGCCTATTTACCCTTTCGTTGGGTGGCGACCTAACTCGTAACAATTTGGTATTTAACCATCAAGGAGAGCATATCAATTCAAACTTGTATGGAGTTTCTATACTTAACAAGTCTCAACATGTAGACAATAATACCTTGATAAATCACCAGCAACCAAACTGCGAAAGCAATGAGTGCTACAAAGGTATTTATGCTGAAAATTCTACGGGAGTTTTCAACGGAAAGGTATATGTGCACCGTGAAGCTCAAAAAACAAATGCATACCAACAAAATGATAATATTTTGCTGGATAATACGGCTACCATCAATGCAAAACCACAGCTAGAGATTTTTGCAGATGATGTAAAATGCTCACATGGTTGTACCATGGGTGAGTTAGACAATGATGCTTTGTTCTACCTTAAAACAAGGGGAATTCCTGAAAACGATGCAAAGAAATTATTGCTTTATGCTTTTGCAAATGAAGCGGTTGAAAACATAAAAATCCCTAGCTTAAAAAAGAGCATCGCGCATTTGATTGATGAAAAATTAGATACTTTGTCTTGATTCCTTGTTGATACCAAGATTTATTTTACTCTAAAACCTGCGTGGTATAAAGTGCTAGTGTGAATTTATGTTTGAGGGAACCATTCATTAAAAAATCAACAATCAAAAATAGAAAAAATGAAAAAAGTATTATTTGTATTAACAAGTCACGAAGACTTAGGGAGCACAGGAGAGAAGACTGGATTTTGGGTAGAGGAATTTGCGGCACCTTATTATATGATGAAGGATAGAGGAGTTGAAATTTCCATAGCATCTCCAAAAGGAGGTCAACCACCAGTTGACCCCAAAAGTGCTTCGCCAGACTTTCAGACTCCTGCAACAATAAGGTTTAATGAAGATACGGAAACTCAAGAAATTTTAGCTGAAACCCTAAAATTAGCAACTGTAAATCAAGCAGATTACGATGCGGTTTTTTACCCAGGAGGACATGGACCATTGTGGGATTTATCTGAAGACAAAAATTCAATTGACTTGATACAAGGTTTTTATAACAACAACAAACCTGTTGCTGCTGTTTGTCATGCGCCTGCAATTTTTAAACACACTAAAAATACAGATGGCACACCATTGGTTAGCGGAAAAAAAGTAACGGGATTTACAAACGGAGAGGAAGAAGCTGTTCAGCTAACATCTGTTGTGCCATTTTTGGTTGAAGATATGCTGAAAAGTAATGGCGGTATTTACTCTAAAAAAGAGGATTGGAATCCTTATGCAGTTGAAGATGGGTTATTAATCACTGGACAAAATCCTGCCTCTTCAGAATTGGTTGCGAAACTTTTATTAGAAAAATTGACGTAAAAGCTACTTTCAAAAAAGTATAAAAGCAATAATAGCTAGATTTAAACCTTAGCTGCTATTGCTTTTATACTTTTTTTAATTAAAATTAGATTGCTTTTTAACTTGATAATTATTTTATCACTCTTAATTAGAATATTCATTTACCCAAGAAAAATGATCATTTATAAGTATTGCTTTTTTTGATTTTAAAAAATCAAAAAAAGCGATAGCCGTGGGTGATAATTTCTTTGACTTTAACCATATAAGCTGCCATTTTGTAATCAAAGGCAATCCTTTTACTGGAATAATATCGAGTTCGTGATTTTGCAACTCATTTCTTATACCTATTAATGGCATAATAGAAAATCCTAAACCAGCAATTACTGCTTGTTTTACCGCCTCGTTTGAAGTCAGCTCCATTTTCTTTCTTACTCGGTAGTTGTTTTTAGCAACAAATTGTTGCATTGAATTTCGTGTTGCAGATCCTTCTTCACGATATATTAACGGCAATTTTTCAAATGATATTTTTTCTGCAAAATCCTTCTTGTTTTTACTGCCAACCAAAAAAAGGTGATTCGACATTAATTCCATAGAAAACACATCCAATGTTTTTGGCAATACAGAAACCAAGGAAAAATCAACTTTATTTAGCTCCATACTCCTTATCACTTTGGTTTTGTTGGTTACATCCATCATCAAATCAACCCCTTCATGTTGCCCCATAAATTCGGCTAAAAGATAAGGCATGACATATTTACCTGTAGAAGCTACAGATATTTTTAGTTTTCCTGATAATTTACCTTGGTGAGCCAGGGTTTTGTAATTGATTGCATCAATCTCATCAATTATTTTTTGGGCTGCTTCTGCTATTTCCATACCAAAATCTGTAACAAACAACTTTCTTCCAATTATTTCAGTTAGCGGAATGGCGAATTGATCTTGAAAATTTTTAAGCTGAATAGATACTGCGGGTTGTGTCAAAAAAAGTTTCTCTGCAGTTTTTGTAATGCTTTTACATTCTGATATTTCCAAGAATATTTTTAACTGATGCAAGGTGTAATTCATAAATATTTTTTATGCTATTGATTACAAATATAAATAATAATTAATGATTAGGTTTTTCAACCTTTGTATTTCAAATTATAAAAATGTTAGTGTTAAAAAATAATTATTAAAAATACTCACCAATACAATTTTTCAATATGCTATTAGACAGTCCGATAACACACAATACCGCAAGTAAAAGTGTCGATCACAAAATACCTTTACCTTCCAAATTGTTAAGCCCTGTATTATGGTTCTTCTTTTTTTGCACTCTGGGTATGTTAATTTATCAGCAAGTAGAAAAAACTACTTGGAATTTCAATGGTATTTTTCATATCAATAGGTTTACACTATTAATTTGGGTAACCGTAACTTTTTTTAGTGCAATTGTTAGTAGCTATGCAAAGGATTATTTAAAAGGGTTTAAGTATCATCAAAAATTCACAATTCTTAGTTTAAGTTTTACACTATCTGTAATGATTTTTGTAATGTCTAATCACATTTTTCCATTCTTAATTTCTTGGTTATTGATGGGGGTGACTATGGCACGTTTGATTGGAGTTAATTCAGATTGGATCGAGGCCAAAGAATCTTCAAAATTAGCGCAAAAGTATTTTACTACAGGTAGTATCCTGCTGAGCATTGGGGTGGTCATTCTTTCTCTTTACAACAATACATTTACGATTAGTGAAATATTACTGAATTTAGACAGCACACCTGATTTCATTTTATTTATTGCCACAATATTTATCATTACTGCAGCTATTATACAATCGGCCATGTTTCCTTTTCATCGCTGGTTACTTTCCGCAATGACTGCACCTACCCCAGCATCTGCACTTATGCATGCCGGTTTTGTAAATGGTGCTGGCATATTGCTTGCAATTTTAGCACCTGTTATCATCACCTCCAATATGCTCACATTGATTTTTATCATTGGAGGTCTTACGGCTATCATTGCTCAATTCACAAAACTACTTCAAGTAAATGTGAAGCAAAAACTAGCCTGTTCTACCATTGCTCAAATGGGTTTTATGATTATGCAATGTGGTTTAGGATTTTTTAATGCAGCTGTAACTCACTTAATTTTACATGGATTTTACAAAGCATACTTATTTTTATCTTCAGGAGAAGAGATTGCTTATACTAGTCCAAAAAAACCATCAGAAATTAAAATAAAGCCATTTCAGGCACTTGTTGTATTAATATTTGGAGTAGCTGGCGCAATTTTATTCTCACTACTCACTGGCAAAACAGCAGTAAACGACAGTAGTATTTTCCTTACGCTGATTGTTGCCATTACAGTAGGTCAGGTTACTTACAACATTATAAAAGAAAAGAGTTTATCAAAACTTCAAAAAATAATCGCCCCAATTGTTCTGTTCATTGCTGGAATTGGCACGTACGCTTTGATTTATAATGGCGTAACAATATTTATGTCAGATATGCCAATGGCTGCAGTTCCTCAACCGCTATCTGTATTACAAATTGTATTTGGCAGTGTCTTTCTTTTAGGATTTTTTATAATGAAACTAGGTGTTTATAAAAAAATACCTTGGCTTTATGTAAAACTGTTGAATTTATCTCAACCAAATAAAAGAACAATTCTTTCCCCTAAAGTTTTAAACAAATAATTATGGAAAATTTAAAGAAAAATATTCAAAAAGCATCTCAAGTAATTGGAAAAACGTGGCCGTTATATTCTTTTGTAACCTCAAACCCTTTGTCTGGATTTGAAAACGATCACTTTGAAAAAGCAACAAAAAATGCAAAGGAAACAAGAGGTGCTCGTGTTTTTCCCAAAACAAAAGTATTTTTAAAAGCTTATAGGGAAGGAGAAATAGATAAAAATGTATTGAGCAAACTACTTGCCAACAATAATCTGTTTGAGTCTCCAGAACATTATCTTGAATCCCTAGATGCTATAAAAGATACCCAAACACAAAACACCAATTCTAAATTGGATAGGGTGATGATAAAATGGTTGATGGCATTTATGGATGAGGGTCTTGCAGACTGGGAAATGCCATTTAAAGAAGATGGATTCTATAGTTCTTGGAGAATCTTAGCTACTTATGATGATGATATAAACGTAAAAAGTTTGGCTAAAATCCCTAAAACAAGCGCAGAAGCTCTCTCTAAAATTTTAGAGGATTATAATGATGAGGACCAAATTGCTATTATAAAACACCATATAGCAGCTTTGCCTGGTTGGGCAGGATACATCAAACACAGAGAAGAAACCAACTCTCAATGGCAACAAAAATATAGCATAACCCTAGAAGATTACCTAGCTGTACGTCTATGGCTTTCTAATCATTATAAAATGACACTTTTGCCACGTGGAAACAACAGACAGGCTGCCGATTCAGCATCTAAAATTCAATACATTTTTCTAAAAGCATGGGAAGATACGTGGCAAAACAAGTTGATTGCTGAATTGAAAAATTCAAAAATCAGCACTTCAAAAGTAATAGAAATACCTGATGCTCAAATGGTATTTTGTATTGACACACGTTCGGAATTGATTAGAAGAAATATTGAATCTAAAGGTAATTACGAAACATTTGGCTATGCAGGGTTTTTTGGAATTGCTATGGATTATGAAAATTTAGAGGATGGATTAACTCGAAAGTCATGTCCTCCAATTGTTCCTTCTTCTTACCAAGTATCAGAAAAAGCACAGGTAAATAAAAAACATAAAATTCAGTATGTTAAGAAACATAGTGAAAGAAGAAAATTCAAGCATTATTTTCTAAAACGAATGAAAAATATGCTTCCATCCGCCTTTGGTTATGTAGAAGGATCGGGAATTTTTTATGGAATTTCAATGATCGCAAGAACGATTTTCCCAAAATTGCTTTACAACCCAAAACTAAATAACGAGCAAGCACACGAAAATAGTTCTGAACCTACAATATGTTATAATCATAAAGATAATATTGGCAATCTTACTATTAGTTTAGAAGAAAAAACAAGTATTGTAAAATCAGCTTTTGACCTTATGGGTTGGAGTCAGTTTGCTCCCTTAGTAGTTTTTGTTGGGCACGGAAGCCATTCTGCCAACAACCCATTTGCCTCAAGTTTAGATTGTGGTGCCTGTGCTGCCAGTCCAGGTAGGCATAATGCTAGAATGCTTGCCAAACTATCGAATCTCGCTGAAGTTAGGGTTGCCTTAAAAGAAAAACATAACATCAACATCCCAGAAACAACTGTATTTTTAGGAGCAGAACACAATACTACAACAGAAGAAATAGTCTTATTTGACTTAGGTCTTCCCAAGTCTCACAAAGAAAAGTTAGATAGCTTGAAAAAAGATTTACAGAAATCTCAAGAAACTGCTACAAAAGAACGTCTTGGACTTCATAAAAATAGCATTGCTGCTGCACACAAGAAAACAAACAATTGGTCGGAAACAAGACCAGAATGGGGATTGGCAAAAAATGCTGGTTTAATTGTTGGACCACGTTCTCTAACAAAAAACATGAATTTAAATGGAAATTGTTTTCTTCACTCTTACAATTGGGAACTGGATAAAAAGGGGGAAGCCTTAGAAGGGATTATGCAAGGCCCAATGGTGGTTACCCAATGGATTAATAACCATTACTATTTTTCTACTGTTGACAATGAAAAATTTGGTGGAGGATCAAAAATTAGCCACAACATTACTGGAAAGTTTGGAGTAGTACAAGGAAATGGTGGGGATTTAAAGATTGGACTTCCGCTACAATCGGTAAATGAATCAGATGAAAAATTGTATCACCAACCACTAAGATTAAGTGTTTTAATACAAGCTCCCAAAGAAAATATTCAGGAAATTCTTTTGAAAAATGACCACCTTAAAAACTTGTTAGACAATGAATGGATTTACCTTTTTTCAATAGACCCTACTGATAACAATAGCATAAGTCGTTATCAAAAAGGAATGGAGTGGAATAAGAGCAAGCAATAGTACTGATAATGGTAAAGCCAATATTCAGAGAATAGGATAGTCATATTATTTTATGGGAAACTTTCATTTTAGTAAACTTCCTAGAAATTTGTAAATGAGACATTTATTCTTTTTTCACTAAAAAAACACAGAACTATCTTTTAAAAATGAATCTAAGTGCTTAAATTTGGAAACATGATTCATCATTAAAAAGTATAGAACCTAATTACCCATGGAGATTTTGAAAGACACTGTAAGCATCAAGAATTACCTTGAAAAAACCGGAATAAATTGCAAAAATATTCAGGAAATTATTCATAACCCATCGTACGAAAAGCTTTATGAAGAAGAAACATCAACAGCACTAAAAGGCTATGAAAAAGTGGAACTTACAGAGCTTGGTGCCGTAAACGTAATGACTGGAAAGTTCACAGGAAGATCTCCAAAAGACAAGTTTATTGTAGAGGACAATATTACCCGAGACACCATTTGGTGGAATTCAAAAGAAGCTCCGAATGATAATAAACCTATGAAGCCAGAAGTTTTTAGTGAACTAAAACAAATAGTTGCTGATGGATTTTCTAAGGCAGAAAAGTTATATGTAGTCGATACGTTTTGTGGTGCTGACAAAGCAAGTCAACTAAAAGTAAGATTTATAGTAGAGGTAGCATGGCAAGCACATTTTGTTACCAATATGTTTATAAAACCAACCACAGAAGAGTTCGAAAATTACGGTGAGCCTGATTTTACAGTAATGAATGGTTCTAAAACAGAAAACCATCGCTGGAAAGAACAAGGATTAAATTCAGAAGTATTTACTGTTTTTAACCTTACCGAAAAGATGCAAATCATAGGAGGTACTTGGTATGGGGGTGAGATGAAGAAAGGAATGTTCTCTATGATGAACTATTTGTTGCCTCAAAAAGGCATTGCAGCCATGCATTGCTCAGCTAATGTTGGTGAAGACGGAAAAACAGCTATTTTCTTTGGACTTTCGGGCACTGGAAAAACAACACTTTCTACAGATGCAAGAAGAAAATTAATTGGTGATGATGAGCATGGTTGGGATGACAATGGTGTGTTTAATTTTGAAGGAGGTTGCTATGCAAAAACCCTTAACCTAAACCCAACTGCTGAGCCCGATATCTACAAAGCAATCAGAAAAAATGCACTCCTAGAAAATGTAACGGTAGATGAACATGGTAAAATAGACTTTAGCGATGGTTCAACTACACAAAACACCAGGGTTTCATACCCAATCAATCATATTGATAATATTGTAAAACCTACCTCTAAATCAGGTCATGCAAACAAAATAATATTTTTAACAGCAGATGCTTTTGGCGTAATGCCACCAGTTTCAAAATTGAATTTTGAACAAACAAAATATCATTTTCTTTCTGGATTTACTGCAAAAATAGCAGGCACAGAAAGAGGGGTAAATAAACCGCTCCCAACCTTTTCTGCATGTTTTGGCGAAGCTTTTCTTACGCTACACCCAACAAAATATTCCGAGGAGTTGATCAAAAAAATGGAAGCGCATAATTGCGATGCGTATTTGGTAAATACAGGCTGGAACGGATCAAAAAAGAGAATTTCTATCAAAGATACCAGGGCAATCATCGATCGAATTTTAGATGGTTCCATCAATAAAGCTGAAACTACTACCATTCCAATATTTAATTTTCAAGTACCTACAACGCTTGAAGGCGTAGATGACAATATTTTAGATCCAAGAAATACGTATGGCACTCCTAGTGAATGGGAAGAAAAAGCAACTAAATTGGCAACACTATTCATCAATAATTTTGAAAAATACACAAATACCAAAGAAGGAAAAAGCTTAGTGCCTGCTGGTCCTCAACTCAATAATTAATCTAGATTACTCAACCAAATGGTTTGAGAATAAATTAGGCTTGGTATTTTTTCTTTACCAAAGAAATATTTTAAAGCACAGCCCTCTATGTTGATTAATTTTAAGGATGAGATAAAAAAAATAAATGCTCATAAAAATTGGAAAGCCTAATTTTTATGAGCATTTATTCTTCTAAACAAGAATATCAAATTCACTTCTGGAAAACAATTCATTGAAACCAAAAAATAGCTTAGCAAGGAGTAGTGGCTGTTTTAAATACTTCTTTCTTACAAAGTTTTTTCAAGGATAGTATAGCAACTACAAGTCCTACCAGCGGCAGCAGACTTATGATGTAATAAAGCTTAAAACCAATTAAAGTATATAAATAAGCCGCTAAAATTGGAAAAGCAGCCATACACATTGAATACAGCGATTCATTAATACCCATCACTTCCCCCTGCTTTTCTTGCTCGGAATGAATTGCTAGCAAAGAGTTAAATGTTGGGAAACACAACGATACCCCAAGATTTAACACATAATAAATAGCACAGTACACATAAATATTTTGAGTAAGTGTTATTCCAAACAAACCGATAGTAGTCAAACCAAATCCTATGATTAAGGTATTGAACTCTCCAAATCTTTTGATGAACATTTTACTCAAAAAAGCTTGATTGATGGCTAAAAATAATCCTACTACAAACATAAAATAGCCCAACTGCAATTCATCAAACTGAAAAACATCAATTATAAATAGTGCGATGGTTGAAATATAGCACGCAGACATGATAGAATAAATAAACTTTAGGGTGAAAAGTAATTTTACAATTTTACTAGGTTTTGACTCCCTAATTCTCTTAAGTATAAAAATACTTTGCAAAATACTTTGATGCTTTCGTTTTGCCCTTTTTTCTTTTGGAAGAGATTCTTTTAGCCACATAAAAATAGTAGCCAAAGCAATGGTGGAAATTAATATAGAGGCAATCAAAGTGCCTTTATATCCCAAGGAGGAAGAGGCTGTAAAACCACCAATTGCAGGACCTATAATCAATCCAACACCTACAATTCCACCCATATAACCAAATATGTAAGACTTTTCTTCTCTAGTAGTAATGTCTGCTAGGTATGCGTTGGTTACAGAGCTATTTCCCCCCGTAACACCATCTAAAATTCGTGAAACCCCAATGATAAACAACGGCAATGCAATTCCTAAAACCTGTAAATCTGGCAAATAAATTGCCCCTAAAAATACAAACCAAGACAGCAAAGTTCCTGCTTGACTGATCAGTAAAATCGGTTTTCTACCTTTTCTGTCTGATAAAGCTCCTAAATAAGGCGCTCCTATAAACTGGAATGCTGAATAAAAAGTTAACAAGAGTCCGTATACCCATTGTGGTGCTCCATAACTTTCTACTACAAAGGGCAAAACAGGCATTAAAATACTGAATCCTAATACATTTACAAATGTTAGTAAAAAAGCTGGTAAGAATTTTTTTTGCATGGTTTTATGACTTCAATTCGGGATATAAATACAACTTTAAAAGTTGCAAAATTGTGAGTTATGATCAAAGAGAATGTGGTTTTGGGAATTTAGGAGTACTTTTTTTCTTTATCAAGGCGTAATTTTAAAGCATAGCCTAGCTATATTGATGAATGCTAACGAAGAAAAAGGAAAAAAGACAATCATAAAAACCCGAAAAGCTGTGTGATTTAAGGATATTAACCTCTTGTGCGAAGATATACTATTGAAAAGTTGTTTCAGCAATAATATAAAATTGCCAAAACGTCTTTTTGTGTATTTTTGAAAAAAATAAAATTTGATCTAATTCTAACAACGCAACAATGAACAATCAAATCACAGAAAGAGTAAAAAGCTTACCCGTATCTGCTACGCTTGCCATGGCCGTGAAAACGCAAGAACTAAGAGCAGAAGGGAAAGACGTTATTGGATTGAGTTTGGGAGAGCCAGACTTTAACACCCCTGATTACATTAAAGACGCTGCTATTCAGGCTATTCAAGACAACTACAATTCATACACTCCTGTAGATGGATACAAAGAGCTAAAAGAAGCGATTGTAGAAAAATTTGAGCGTGACAATGGATTAACTTACAAACCCAGTCAAATAGTTGTTTCTACGGGTGCTAAACAAGCTATTGCAAATACATTGATGGTTTTGTTAAACCCTGGAGATGAAGTGATTTTACCTACTCCCTACTGGGTTAGCTACGCTGCGCTTGCAAAACTCTGCGAGGCAACTTGCAAAGAAATACCCTCTCAATTAGAAAACGACTATAAGATTTCTCCAGCTCAGCTTGAAGAAGCAATTACTCCTAAAACAAAACTTGTTTTTCTAAATTCGCCAAGCAACCCAAGTGGCTCTATTTATACAGAGCAAGAATACAGGGCTTTTGCAAAAGTTCTTGAAAAACACCCAAATATATTTGTGTTGTCAGATGAGATTTACGAACATATAAATTATGATCAAAAACCTTTCAGCTTTGCTAAAATTGAAAGTATGTTTGAAAGAACAATTACCGTAAACGGTTTGGCAAAAGCTTTTGCAATGACTGGGTGGAGATTAGGCTACCTAGGGGCAGCCGAATGGATTGCCAAGGCTTGTACAAAACTGCAAGGTCAAATTACCTCTGGTACTAACTGTATTGCTCAAAGAGCAGCCATTACTGCACTTAAAGAGCCTGTTTCTAGAATTCAATACATGGTAGATGAGTTCAAAATAAGAAGAGACATCGTAGTTTCCTTATTAAGAAACATCGAAGGTTTTCGGGTAAATGTTCCTGCTGGTGCATTTTATGTATTTCCAGATATTTCTCACTTTTTTGGCAAAAATATAAAAGGTGTTGATATAAACAATGCCTCTGATTTTTCCATGTTTTTGTTAAACCAAGCCAATGTTGCAACGGTTACTGGCGATGCTTTTGGGTCACCAAATTGCATTAGAATATCCTACGCTACTTCCGAAGAAAAAATAAGGGAAGCGTTGAAAAGAATAAAAGAGGCTGTCTCATAAATCTTTTTTTAATTTGAAGTCACGATTCCAATAAAATCTTTAACAAATAATCTCCGATATCAATGCTCAAAGTTGGCGTAATAGGTGCAGGACACCTTGGTAAAATCCATCTAAAATTATTAAATCAATCATCGAAATACGAACTCGTCGGTTTTCATGATGTTTCGGAAAAAAATACCAAAGAAGTTTGTGATAAATTTGGCTAACAATCTTTTG
>Ga0307933_1000028_pt1 | contig 133423 bp, 128 predicted proteins | sample OrgLakmetageno88_FD_201811 | JGI IMG/M metagenome (GOLD analysis project Ga0307933, IMG submission 201811) | Saline water microbial communities from Organic Lake, Antarctica - #88 | ecosystem: Environmental > Aquatic > Non-marine Saline and Alkaline > Saline | place: Antarctica: Organic Lake...
ACATGACATACAGACACGCGAATTCTCCTTGATAAATTGATTGTCGAAAATTTATTTTACCAGAGAGGTTCGTGTGTCTGACTTATTTAGTTTGTTTTAAGATACCCACTGTCTACCGTGAAGAGCCATGAGAAGTATAATAACTTTAATCCTCACTCAAGTTTAGGAATGCTCACACCGAATGAGTTTGTAATGAAAAAGCGATGTGCTTAACACCCCATGACTCAAGCTGGAAGTTTACAGATGAATGGGGGAACCGCCGTTCTTTATTATTTTGGTCAATAAGGTAAATACTACTAACGCTTTTTTGGACAGAGTCACCACTAAACTGGAGACCGTCATCCCCGTATCCTCCACTCCAGCATTCCTTCTCGACTTTTTCAACATCTAGTCTGACCTCATAATTTTCATTAAAAATTAGATTAGTACTATAATTAAAGTTACGGACGTATCCATTCTCGACTTTACAGAGGTCAGCCTCTTCTGGTGTTTCTTCGAGTTGTCCAACGAAAACGTGTCCTTCCTTTGCTGGGTAGAAAACGTCTCCATTTTCTCTCAATATTAATGTTGTTTTATTTTCAGGCATTATATAAATTAAATTATCGTAATTTACATCCCCAAGATAGGACTCAATTCTGCCGATATTCCAAAATCTAAAGTTTTTAAACTTTTTTCCGGTACTACTTCTTGTGCCGCTTTCTAGACAGTTAACCCTCAGGGAGACTTCAAACTTTTTGAGCTCATATGACTGAAATTTTAGAATATCAGGAATATTTGAAAGCACACTTGTACTACAAATAAAGAAGATAAAGAGTATTAAAGATCTCATAAAAGCTCCGGAGGTTAATCTTTCTTCATTAAACGATAGATGAGATTGCTTCAATAAACTGATGTATTGTTATTTTTTCAACTGTGAATATTTTTTTGACATGTATATTAGAAGGTATGTGAGATTTTATTCTCATATATCCGCACTCTAGCGCTCCTTTTTAGAGCAACTAGAGTGTGGATAAAGCTTGTCTACTTACCAGTAATGGTAGTGCATCGCTTGTAATAGATCGGATAAAAACCATCTAGTGAAGTATCAATCGTTGATATATTCCTGATTTTTCCCTTTTTGGCTGCAGCGAGAATCGTATTTTCGCCACCTAGGTGAAAAGGAAGTACATAATTTGCACAAGCTTTCCCAACTTTTGGTCCAACTGGATGAGTTGTGGCCATGTGAGGTCTAAATGTTCCACAAGATGAAACTAAGAAGGCTAAAGAACCTAAAATAAGAATTTTTTTCATAAGTTACTCCGTTAACTAAGGTTGATCGAACATGCTTACATAAAAGCTTTTTGTCTGCAAGATAGAATAGAAAAAACTAAACAGACTATAGTAGTCACTCTTTCTCTTATGATTACTCCATTGAAGAGCAGCACTAAAAGATGATTAGAATTTCACTGAGAATAGGGAAGGGTTCCAGCCTTTGTTACCCATTGAGATTGAGTGACCACCAACTTTCACCTTTCCAAAAGCAATAGCGGCATCAACATGGGCGCCGACAGTACCTGATGGTTTTTTTGAATTTGGGTTTATGGCCACATCAAAGCAAAAATTCGCCGTCACTCCGGGGTAGCTAATTGAAGCTGTTTTCTCTCCTGCTATTTCACAGCTATAGCCAGAATCTGATGACTGAGCAAAGGTGCGAGTTAGGAGATTGAGGCAAATACTAACCTTTTTTCCCAGGGCAATTTTACAACTTACGGGCAAGGTGGCCTTTTTTCCAAACATCGCAATATTAACAGTTGTAGAGAGCGCAATTTCATCACCTCCGATTCCTTTGAGCTCTGTGTATATTCCACCATCGACGGCGACACTAAATTTACCAAAGTTAACATTTCCGCATTTCTTTATAGCAGGTGTACCTGGGATAGCTGGTGAACAAGGTCCCTTAACTGTATGTTTACATTTTTTCTTAGGGTGCTTAAACGTTGGGCAATGAAATTTTTGAGTAAACGAAGGAGAACATTTCTTTGGAGTTCCCTTCGATCCTGGAATAGTGATGCACTTGTGGGCCGAAAAGTCGCTGTCTACTGTATTACTCCAAGATACGAGCTCTCCTGCCAGTAAAGGTGATGAAGTTAAAAAAATGAGAAAAAATAAGTACAATTGGTTTTTAGCCTGCATCATGATTGCGTGTCCTTGAGAGTTTAGTTTAATAAAAGCTCATGTTAATTCAGCTCTCCAATCCTTATAAGCTTAGGGCATCACTTTCCATAAAAACTTTAGGATTGTCTTCTTTATGTAATCTGCTAGAGATCGAATATTCTAATAGTGAAGTCTCATTTTCTTGAAACCAATAGTTTCACTCAAGTTCTAAGTTTTATTTTAATTACATCACTAGAGTGCTTTGGGTTAAAGAAAGAAAAAAAGTCATTCAGCACGACGAACTAGCTGAATTAAGAAAGAAGCATGTTCTAAGGCATAAGATTCTTTTTTGACAGCATCTAGAATTTCTTCAAAAGAATATCGTCTGCGATCAAAGACGACGACTATGCTTGTGTCGCCGGCCTTCAAAAAATGGGTCTGACCGTAGTCGGTATACCTTGTAGCGCCAATGCTTATTATACACTGCTTGGGATAATGAGAATTCGCCAAGTATTGCGACATATTCTCTGCTGGGCCTACATCGGTTTGGTTATTGAGTCGATCGATAGTCCAATCCAGGAGTTTTTCATTATTATAGCTGTAGCTCGCGACATCACTTGTTTCACCATATTGATGAATTTCATTATTTGTTTTATGGAAACTACAAATACAATAGTGATTGTGTTCGCTCTCTTGAGTGAAGGAGTCGATCTTTATGAGTTGCTCGGAGAAGCCTTTAGACGATCCTCCCCAGTTCTTTTTATGACTAATTTTAGGGGCGTCCGCTCGCCTAATTGAGCAGTCATTATAGGCACCAAAGCTAATGGGCTCTAGCTTTGACACTTTATTTTCTTTGTAAGTGACATTACAGACCAGAGCTACTTCTGGCTCGATCTGAACATCGTAGGGAGTTTCAGGCAGGTCTATGTATGAGCTTGATAAGGGATAAGTATTTAGGAAATGATCTTTTAGGTTGGGAAAGTAGAAAGGGAAAATCGCTTTCGGCTGACTTTCTTCCTTAACCTCGATTGCTATGAAATCACCGGCTTCATTGGCCTGCTCAAGATGACCGGTAAAGTTTCCTGCAACCCCGATGCCGAAGTAGTTGTTATATTTCATCTCTATTCCTATGGATAAATCTGTCTGTTGCTAGCACGAAAGATCCTAATCTCTATGAACAAGGAATGTCCATATCTGTGAGATTGATTACGGTGCAAGGGGGTGAGGTTTCTTTGGTTAGAGATCTATTTGGCTTTCACTAGATGGGCCCTGCTCTTTCTCGAATAAGGGGTCAGTCTTTGTGCGTTGCTCGCAGGGCCTTTCGACGATTTCTCTTCTTAACCTCAATTGCTATCGCCTTTTTTCAAGTACTATGGACCAAGTATATAACGGAAAAAAAAGAGTCACCGCTGGTGACTCCTTTATTTTCTGAAAAAACTTTCGACTAATCGTGCGTTAACGGATTTCAACGTTACTGAAAATACTATTAACTGACTTGCCTTCAATACTTCTGACGTGAAGCAGGACCTTATCTGCTTTGAGCTTACTAGGTACTTCTACCTCGTATTCAAAAGGCATCATCTTCATCGGGCAATGACTAGATATTTGTTTCATCTTAGGCAAGATGCTGTACACGTTTTTTTCATTGTCTAAGATCTTGATATTATCGAGCACGAAGCAATCACTTGGATTATAGCCTTTAAGGACAACTTTTCTATTGCCTATCTCCTTGTCAATATACTCAACAGCTGCGTAAACATGATCATCTACCGCATCGGACTGTGCCTCACTCACTTGTAGGTTAGCACGACTCTCAAATATCGACTTACCGTTTACCACTATATCGTAGGCACCTTTATCAAGAACGCCTAAGTCTACCGCCTCAACAAAAGGGACAATCATTTCTAAGCAATAAGGGTTTGAAGTATCGTACTTCAGTGAAATCATTTTTATTTCTACCTTACGACCGACAACACTGACTTTTGCTTTGGGGTTTTTATGGCACAGATTGGGAAGGTATCCCGAGATGACAATTTGTGCATTATCATTAGTGTCAAATCCTTTTGGTGAATAGACATCATCAATAGGTAGCATTACTTCAATTGGCGTGGATGCAAGTGTTGCGCCGATGGCCATGAATCCGATGATTGTGCTCGCGATAAGATTTTTAATATTCATTCCTTCCTCCTGTGGTTTTGGAATTACGTTTCTCCATTTGATTACAAAGTCAGATTAGAGGATGCGACCCTATGTGAAATTGATTTAGACTCTCTTAATTGATATTATTCAACAGGTCAAAAGCTGACCTAAATCATATGAATAACATCTTCTATTAGGAAAAATAAGGCAGTTAGGAGCCCTATTATGACGAAATCAATTGTTACCCTCAGTTTTTCTCTACTTATTGCGCTTTGCGCTTTTGCCCATGCCTCTTATGATTGCCTACCAGAGAGCGCTATGAGCTTTCCAATCATGGGTCAAAAAAGTGGAGACAACGACCTTAAGATGCGGGTTGATCAGCAGCTTGCGCACTTTAAGGCCGTAATGGGGCCTATCGTTAAAAAAGCGATCAAGAAAGATCTCTCTTTAAAACTAGATTGGGAGAATCCTAGGGTAAACGCTTCTGCCACAAGGGATGAAGCTGATAATCCCATACTTATATTGCTTGGCGGTATGGTGAGACATCCCCAACTAACACCCGATGGTCTCTACGGTATCCTCTGTCACGAGTTAGGTCATCACTTAGCAGGCAGTCCTAAAAAGAGGCGAGGACGCTCTGATAAATTATCCTGGTCAAGCGCAGAAGGGCAGGCCGACTATTACTCAACATCTGTTTGTCTTCCTAAGGTTTTTCATAAACCTAACTACACTACTAACCCTGCTCACTACTCTGATAGCAAGGAGGTGAGTTATGCCTTAGAACTTTGTTCAGGTGTTGATCGGTGCGTAAGGGTGAGTTTGGCTGGCCTTTCGATGGCCCGAGTCTTTGCTAGCTTAAGAGATTATGGCGATCTCCCTCGTCTCGAAAGTACTGACTACAATGAAGCTTGGGAAACAATACTTGGCCACCCTGATCCTCAGTGTCGATTGGATACAATGAAGGCGGGTGCCCTAACTAAGAAGAGGCCTCGTTGTTGGTATCATTCAGAGATTAATTAGATGTTCTGAGCAAAGACAGGTTTATTACTTTGATCGCTTTTTAATTGACGTCACTCAATACTATTTTTTAAAAGACATTGTTTCAGAGCGACATGTCAAAATAAAAACCAAACAGTATCTTAACTTTTCAAATGGAAGTGTGGTCATCATTACGACCACGAGATCAACACACAACAGGATAAAATATTTATGAAAGGCTACCTCATTGGTCTTTTTCTTTTTAGTAGTTCTCTGGTGGCAGGAGAAGTTTTTGTCATTGGCACTGACTCCGAAGGAAAGGAGCTGGTTTATCCAGCAAAGCTTAAAACTTTAGAAAAAGCGTTAACTCTAGCGAGATCCCAGCACTTTAGTGCGGCCAATGATTTACTCAGCAAGAATCGTGACCTGTCTCAATGGGAGCTAAAAGAATTTACCCTTGGGCTAGGTGTCGAAGGTGAGGCCGGAATAGGTCCGTGGAATCTAGGCTTAGCGATTAAACAGCGACTTGTCTTTAAACGAAATTAAAAGGAATTCTGATGAAATACATACTGATTTTTTTGGCTTTATTACCGATTCAAGCAAGCCAAGTGCCCTTAAGCTGGTTGCAAGAGTCAACTACGAAAAATCAAGAAGAGACACAAGAACTGGAAAAGAGCTTGCTTCAAATCTTGGAACTTCAGGAAAATATTTTAGAGAAGTCCGAATCCATCTCTAGAAAGTCACTCGATAAGAGCTTCTCTGCCTGGAGCTTGAAAGGTCAGAAAACAGATCTGGCTATCTCTAAGTCTGGCCTCTTTGGTTTTTCAGCTGTTAAGGGTGCAAGTGCAGTAGAACTTAGCTGGAGTGAGAAGAAGGCAAAACAAGAGGTTTTTCAAGATTCTAGAAGTGATATTGAGCTAGATTCACTTATGTCAGAGCAAGAAGTTCTGGCGGCCGTTAAGCCTTTTTATAAAGTTCTCTTGAAGAATGCTCGCTCTAACGAGTATAGCTGGAGGGCCAGAAACTTTGAAGACCATGTTTTGCGCTATCACCGGGCCCTCAAGAGTGTTTCCCAATTAGATGGGGGGCAGTTTATCGCTGATAAGTTCCGTCTAGATCTCTCCTTTTCTTATAGTTCTCCTCTCTTAGGCTTTTCACGCTTGAGTGGAGATACAAGAGTTAGGCTTGAGTGGAAGATTTCACAGACGGATAAAATGAAGACTCGCGAAAGTGACCAAAAAGTTGTTCAGAACCTTCTCAATGACGTGAGTGAAGCTCTACAAGGTCTTGAAGAAAACGACGGCTACAAGTTAACAACAATTGGCATTGGCTTAGGCCTTTCAAAGAAGAATCTCTTGAGCTTTTCAAAAGTTAAGGGGGAGATCTACGGAGAACTGTTCTTTAAAAAGAGAGATTCTAAATCCTTGATCCTAAGCAAAGAAGACCTCTCCGGAGAATATGAGTGGCGAGCAGAGAATAATAACAAGTTTATAAAGAGGTTTAAAAGAAGAAAATTTAGAAAGGGGATTGCAAAGTCATTTAAGGTGTCAAAGTGGTTTACAGAAAAGATGAGTAAGAGGAATTCAGGGGCATGGGAAATTGAGAAATTTAAGTCTTCTTTTTCGCTTACTTATAGCGGCTTTTTGGGCCTTGCTAATACATCTAGTAAATCAGCAGTTTCTTTTGCGTTTTCAAAATAGGAGAGTAAAGGTGAAAAATTTATTTATTATATTATCGGTTCTGTTTTCTTTCACGGGTTCAGCAAAAGAGCTAAATCTCGAGAATTGGCTTGAAGAAGAAATAGTCGCCCATCAAAACCTTTTCGCTAGTATTGAAAGTGAAGCTAGTGATACTGAACTTCTTCTTAAGACTGTTCGAGTACGATTGAGGGCCACACTCAGTGCGGAGCTACCTTTGGTCGCTAAGGGGAAAATTCGCCCTGAGGTAGAACTCTTCTTTAAAAGGTAGTTTTAGACAACGGATATGTAATAAATCATTTTTTATAGTGGTACTTCTGTACGGGCAACGAAAGCTCAAAGGTGCCTTGTTACCAACTCATCGGATTTAACTTCTTTTTTTAGTTAGAGGTTTTTAGAGGGTTTGTTGAGTTTTTACAAAATTATATTAAGTTAAGTAGGTATTCCAGAAAAGCTTCGTTTGAAGCTTTCTGGTTGACCGGTTTAGCCTTACCTAAATTTTATTATGATCGAGAAGAGATTTTTGAGAGTCTACATTTTGCCCCAAGAACTACTTTTTTTGTTGTAAAAGCTCTAGGTTTTTTCTCCGCTGGGTCATAATTATCGTTTACGCCTATAGCCTTACGTACCTTTGCAATCGATACCATTTGGAATTATGCTTCACCCAAATAATTCAATGGAGGGATTCGTGATTTTGCTTTTTGAGTGGATGGCGAGGCTGATTTTAGCTGGGCTCATTGGGCTCTCAATTTGGTCTGTTCAGATAATGATAGAGCGGCGTAGGTTCTTTAAGATTAATCTTTTTCCGATCGCTGAGCTTATTGATTTATTAAAGTCTGGTAAAAGCCAGGATTTTGAAAAGAGAGTGCAGAGTTTGAACCCCGACTTTGTTGACTCCCTCTTTGAAATTAAAAAAATTGAAGATAAAGATGACCGAGACTTAATTTTTCAGATTTTTCTCACAAAAGTAAGGCAAAAGGCTCAAAGAGGCCTTCCTGTTCTTGGCTCTCTAGGCTCCACTACGCCCTTTATCGGCTTACTCGGTACTGTGATGGGAATAATCGTCAGCTTTGGAAAACTCTCCGACGCAGGAGGGGGCACAGATGCTGTTATGTTCTCACTGGCCGAAGCCCTTATTCTAACTGCGGTAGGCCTCATCGTGGCCATTCCCGCAGTCATTGCGTTTAACTATTTTACAAGAAAATCAAAGAACTATTTGGAGGGGCTTGTTACCCTTAAAGACTCCTACCTCATCTATCGGCGAGAGGGCTAGCAATGGCAGCAAAGCTTCAGGGTGAAGAAGATGGTGAAATTACCGAGATCAACATCACCCCTTTTGTCGATGTCGTCCTTGTTTTGCTTGTCATCTTCATGGTGACTGCTCCGGCGATAATGAAGCAAAGTCTTAAGGTAAAGCTCCCTAAGACATTGACCTCTGATCTCGCGGGCGAGGGAGATCAGGTTGGGGTCGCCATCACTAGGGCGGGCCAGGTGCTGTTAAACGGTAAAATCCAAACGTCAGAAGGCCTTCAAGAAGCTCTTAAAGCTTATAACCCAGAGACTCGCTTTATGATCATGGCCGATGTGGATTCTCGCCATGGAGAGCTCGTTCGGTTTATTGATCTTCTCAAGCAAAATAACCTCAATCGCTTCGCTCTTCAGGTTGAAAGAGTTCAAAAGGACTCAGTTAAGCCTGACTCTACCCAAAACAGTACTGAGGAAAAGAGCGAGTGAGAGCAACCTGGGGCCAGTCTATTGGAATTCACGCAGGCCTTGCCCTTCTTTTCATAGGCAGTGTTTGGTTTTCAAGCTTATCTTTCACCGATAAGAAAGAAATTTTAGAAGTTCCCATTGAGCTGACCGTGCCGGATGAGCCTGCTCCATTAAAAGAGCTTGAGAAGAAAAAACCTATCATCGTTAAATCAGTCAATACAGCGAAGAAGACCCCCGTAAATAAAAAGAAAACCGTCCGACAAGTCTATGGAGCCTCACGAAATTCAATAACGACAAAAACCAATAAGGGAATAGACTTCAAAAGAGGCAATACTCTGGCCAAAGAGGTCGATAAAAAGAAATTAACGAAGGACGACGTCGATGCTCTTCCCTCCCCAACAGAGGAGTACTTGGTGTCGCAAATGCCTCAGGTTCTTACTGAAGTTAGACCGAAGTACCCTGAAAAAGCGAAGGCCGAAAGAAAGGAAGGTCAGGTCGTCTTGAGTGTTTTGGTTGACGCAAAGGGCGTCGTCCGCCAAGTGAGAGTCATCGAGGGGGATGAGATTTTTAGAAGTCCAGCGCTAAAGGCGATGAAAAAATTTAAATTTAGAGCAGCGACTATGGAAGGAAAGAATGTTGCGGTCCGTATTCGCTATACTCTTCGGTTTGTACTTGAGAACTAGAGACAATCAAGCAGTAATTATTAGGAAATAGTATGAAGTTATTTTTGATTTTTAGCGGGCTCTTTATATTTTCGAGTCACGTGCTTGCTCTTGAAGGGACTCTTTTAGAGCGAGGAACGAAAACGCCTCTTAAGGGCACCAATATTTTTCTTCTTCCTATAAAAGCAAAAGCGGTTTCCAGTGAGAATGGCTCGTTTTCCTTTGGTCCTATCCAAGCAGAGGGGAGTTGTAAAATCGTCGTTAATCTCACTGGCTATAAAAAGCTTGAAAGAGAACTCGATTGCAGAACTCCAAAAGTTCAGCTCTATCTAGAAAAAATTCGCTACAGTGACTTTGTAACGACCGTTGTTTCGAAAGCTCCAAAAAGAGACGCCCAAATGAAGGCCCTAAAGCAAGAGGACTTTATTAATATGCCGGGAAGCTTTGGAGGGGACCCTGTTCGTGCGGCTCAAAACCTTCCGGGTGTCGCTCAAAGTGGGGGAAGCGCGCAAGTCGTTGTCCAAGGTGCCGCTCCCGATGATACGGGTTACCTGATCAATGGTCACTTCGTACCCATTATTTTTCACTTTGGCGGTCTATCCTCTGTTGTTTCTCCTCAAGCGATTGATCGAGTTGAGCTTAGACCCAGTGGCTACGGACCAGAATACTCAAGAGCTATTGGCGGTATCATCAACCTGGAAACCAAGGCTCCCCGAGACGATAAGGTAACGAATACTGTCTATGTCGACCTCCTTAATATTGGGGCCGTCTCAGAGGGACCTATTGATGAGAAGAGGTCTTTTTTAATATCTGGGCGCTATTCCTACATCGGCCAAGTATTGAAATTAGCTTCTGAGGAAGAAGAAGATATCAATATAGACTCCGCTCCTGTCTACGGCGATATTACGGGGATTTATCGCAAGAAGCTCTCTGACTCGTGGACCTATGATAATACTTTTATTTATAGTCGAGATAAAATCGAGTTTATCGTTCAACGAGCATTCGGTGACGATCCTGCCTTAAGGGGAGATCTTGCCAATACGACAGAGTTCTTTCGTTTTATTCCCCGCCTTACAGGAAGACTCTCCGACAGCACAACAACTACTCATTCTTTAGGGATCGGTCAGGATAAGATTTCGTTCAATATTGGTTCTCAGTTTTTTGATCTTAACCGCAAGGTCATTAGCCACCGCTCAGAGCTCGTTCATCAGTTTAATGAAAAGCATAAGATCTTTATTGGATTAGATAATGAGATTGATAGTGCGAAGGTTTCTCTGAGTCTGCCTTCTCGCTTTGATCAAGGGGGGGTTGGCAATCCTTTTTCCTCTGGAGAGGAGCGTCGCTTCAGTATTGAAAATGACGATATTAATATTGGCCCTTACTGGCGTTATAACTTTCAGGCTACCGACAAATTAACGATTAGTCCCAATATGCGCTTTGATTACTTCTCAGATACTAAGGAGTTTATTGCTCAACCCAGAGGCCAAATTATTTATAAGTTGTCCAAGCAGCTCAGCCTTAACCTCTCTGCGGGGCTTTATAGTCAGGCTCCTGAGCCACAAGAAGTGAGCCCAGACTATGGCAATCCGGATATTACTTCACCTCGCTCAACTCATTTCACTCTTGGTTGGGAGAAAGACTTTTTTGATGAAGGGCAAAGTGGTCTAAGTGTTAAGAACAACTTTTTCTATAAGGATTTAGATAACCTTGTTGTTCCCGATCAAAATGCTCTCTATCTGAATTCGGGATCTGGTAAGATTCTAGGGATGGAAGTTCAGGCCAACCTCAAGCGAGGACCGTGGAGCGCTCAGCTCGTTTATACTTATCTGGATAGCACGAGAAATATTCCAGGGCAGGGGGAGTTTCCGGCGCAGTTTGATCAAACCCATAATTTTAATCTTATCGGAAGCTATGACCTCGATCGCTGGAGCTTTTCTGGAAGATTCAGGATCGTAACGGGAAATCCTTACACTCCTGTATCAGAAGGAATTTTTGATAGTAATAACGATGTCTATATTCCCGTGAGAGGAGCTTTTTTCTCAGAGCGTGTTTCGACGTTCAGACAGCTCGATTTAAGAGTGGAGAGAAAGACCGTCTACGATACGTGGATTCTATCGTGGTATGTCGATATCCAGAATGTTCTGAATCGCAGTAATGGTGAGGGCGTTGACTTTGCCTATAACTATTCAACCTCTGTTGAAGATGATGGTCTGCCTATTTTGCCAACCTTTGGTGTTAAAGGAGTTTTTTAGATGAAGCTTTTAATTCTGTTATTTTCGCTACTCGTTGCAGGTTGTGGAAACGATGACCTTCCTCAAGTTGAAACCTTGAGCGGATTTCGCGTTTTGGCCATTATCGCTAACAACCCAGAAGTTGCCGCTGGAGGAAGTGCCAATTTGCAGCTTCTTGTATCTGACGTTGACGGTGGGGGACGGACTATAAGCGGAAGCTACCGCGGCTGCCCTGATCCCGGGATCGCTCTAGGGGCCGCGCCAACTTGTGAAGGCGTTGTTGGTGCAACAAGTTCAACGGCTATTTCCATTGATTTCTCTGCCCTCGGGGCCTCTTATACCGGCCTAAACGCGCAGGCCTTCACCATTACCACCCCCGCAAATATCCTCGATAATGCTAGTACGATTCAGCAAACAAATGGCAAGGGTTATGTGGTTTTCTTTAACTTCAACGTTAATGGCCGCACTGTTCGGGCCTTCAAGAGGCTGATCGTCTCTAACCGAACAACAAAAAATAGTAATCCCGCTAACCCCACCATTCGCCTTAACGGTGGTGCCCTCTCAAGCTTGCCCGTTGTAGGGGATTCATTGACGATCGATGATTTAACGGATGAGGAGAGTTTTCAGTCTTTTTTCTCTAACGGTACCTTGACGAGTGTGACTGAGAGCTACGAGCTTGCTTGGTATACCTCAAAGGCAAAACTGAGCGCGGGCAAAGTGGCGGAGGCGGATCCTGTTAAATTTGAGACTGCTCCTGAAGCAGGCCCTTTTGTCTCCGTGGTCGTTGTGCGTGATGAGCGTGGTGGTATAGGCTTTCAGGTCGTCAATATCCCCTAGGCAGCCGTTATCTTTAAGCCTAAAATTGTCTACGTCTTGTCTATTTTCATTAGATAGCCTGTGGCGTAGATTTCCCCAATACACCAATAAAGTAGATTTAATGAAAATCGCACTCATAATGTTTTTAGCGTTAAGCACAGCTTTTGCCAGCCCAGAGCTTCCCTATTCAGTCATGCAAGAGGATGGAAAAGTGGAAGTTCGTCAATATGACGCTTTTCTCACTGCTTCTGTAAGCTTTGAAAGTGAAGAAGAGCTTGAAGAAAACGGCTTCGATATACTTGCGGGCTACATTTTTGGTAATAATATCCCAATGACCTCGCCTGTTTTTACTGAAGGAGAGAACATTGGAATGACTTCTCCAGTATTTACTCAAGGCGAAGATATTGGCATGACTTCGCCAGTTTTTACAGCAGGAGACGACATTGGAATGACGTCACCAGTATTCACAGATAATCGTTCAAAGCAGTGGACGATGACGTTTGTCATGCCAGCTCGCTACACAATCGAAACTCTTCCGAGACCAACTGATAAGGCGATCACAATAGAAGAAGTGGCGCCGAAAGTGATGGCAACAATTCGCTTCAACGGAAGTAGAACCCAAGAAAGAACGGCAGGGTTTGAGAAGCAATTGAGAGAATGGATTGCTAACCAGAGTCTAACAATTGTTAGTGACGCTGTCTATGCAGGACACAATCCACCATGGACTTTGCCTTCATTAAGAAGAAACGAAGTTCTCTTTGAAGTCGCGATTAGAAACTAAGCTCACTTAATCTACAATTTTTTTATGAGAAAGCGCCAATCTAAACGATTGGCGTTTTTTTTGCTAAATAGCTCCTCTTATGTGGTGATCTTTTATTTGGACCCGGTTGGGTGGCCGTTTATTCTGGCGGTCATTAATAAGTAAAAAAGTAATGAGCATTCTCTAAGGTCCTAGTTTTACGTGAAAAGCCAGGGGGGCTAAATTATTTAGTCAGTCTCCTATTTCTCTCGCGATACCATAATTGAGTTCATTCAAGGAGAAGTTATGAGAAACCTAACGCTTTTGACATTCCTAATATCACTAACCATCCAGAGCACTTTTTCTAGGACAATTACATCCGATGATGTCGATAATGCAAACTCGCATCCTGATAAGGGAGTCTGGCTATCGACATTTGAAGATAAGTTCAGACTCTTGTTTCTAACGAGCGCTTTGAGAGAAAATGGTTTGCAGGACATGATAGAAGAGCGTCCTTTTGCCTTTCTTGACGAAGCTGCGAAAAGTGAGACATCGGTAGGAGAAGTTAAAGTTGCTTTAAGGGTTCTTTATAATCACTTTAGGCAACAAGATATTGTTAAAAATGGCTCCAACAAAATGAGCAACTATCTTTCCCCTTTCGTTGTGAATCATAAAGTTAGAATGGGTCTGTCTCAAGCTGTTCTAGAGACTGGGATTGCTTGTCGAATTGCCCCTTCAGCGAATGCGAAAAAGGAGAAACTTTGTGCCCTTTACCCTAAATTACTGAGGGCAACGACAGAGTTACTTTATGAGGTTCTCCCTCAAAAAAACTTAGGGGATGCTAGCTACTTAATTCCAAATCATAGTAGTCTTATTCGAGACCCTCATCGTGGCGCGATCGCTGGCCGCGCGCTCATTCCGATTTATCATGCTTATAAAGTGTTCCCAATTTCCAGTGCTCACAGATCTGCACTCAGAGGAAGCGTTATCAATATAAGAGGCGTGATGAATAATTCTTTAAGAGACTTTTATAGTCGCCTGTTGATGAACACGCGTAATAGCCCTTCTCAGACATGGGGCAATCGTTTGAGTGAGGTAAGAGGCTGGCCTATCAGTACAATTGTGAATCGCTGTAAGAGCGAGTTTCCAGAAATACTCTATACCCAAGTTGGTTATCAGGTGCGAGCAAAGAAGTGGTATCGAAGAAAATGTACTTCAAATCATGCCGTCGCAATGTATCTAGGTCGTTTAATGACCGCCGACATTCTAGGCTACTCCTCATTTAGCGGTATTCACAAAAGAGAATTCTCGTATCTTGTTAATCACACGGTTTACGATAATACCCATAACGGTAATAGCGTCTACTTCTTCAGCGATCAGTTTAGAACTCATGATTCATCTCCTTCTGGTATTGGTTACTCAATGCTTCAGGCGAGGCTACTTGTCTTCGGAGCTGAGATTTTGATGGATCACGCTAATCTCTATACGGCCAACAATAGTAAGCTGCTTTATGCTCTTGATCGGCTTCATTATGTAACGAATAGAAAATGGAACACGGGGGAGCTTTATTTTGATAATATCTCAGATAGAGATGCTGTCTTTAATTTTAAAAAGGATAGAGAGCGCTATAAGTATGTGAAGGTGACTGGAGATGCTAGTCTTCGGTGGGGTCGAAATCACGGTTTTTTGCTTATTCCTAGAAAGCGCTTCTGTGGAAACGCAGCTTTTAGCAGCAATGATGTATCCATTTGCCGAAACTTTGAAGTTGAGCGCTCTGTCGGTCAACTCCCTAGTGATCTGATACCGAACTCTGTTCCCGTCTCAGTAGAGAATAATAAGGTAAACCTGATCGAAGACGTTCACGCTGGACCCACACAGCTGTTGTTCAACAGAAACTTTTAGTTTTCGGGAGGCGCCTGTTCAATCAGGCAGTGAAATTCAGCATGCACCTTTGCTTTTGTGGTAGCGAAATGAGGGTGTATGAATTTCTTTTTCTCTTCTACTTTTAGGCAGTCAATCGCAATCATAAGCCTCGTTACCAAACTCTAGGGCAGACTGATCGACTTCATACGAAGCTAAGAAGGTCTTCTTTCCCAGTATCGTTTTTTTCCAAATAGTTAACTTAGCAGTGGCCGTAACACTCTCAAGAGCTCCAGGCACATAGCCTTCGTCTGTCGGGATAAGAAGATTGAAAAAGTTCTTTTTCTTATCTTGAAGGCTGAGCTCAAAGGCTAGTTTTTTATCTGAGCCTGAAATTTTAAATAGGTTACAGTTGTTAGATTCAATTCTATAGCGAGATCGTTTGTTAAGAGGAGAGACCCTAATCACTCCAACTGGGGTTCTAATGGCCAGCAAAAACGCTGGGATATTCACACCTAGAAGCTTAATCTTGCCTCCTGCACCGGAGATATAGACCTTCTGCTTCTTATCCATGACATCCAGCCAATACCAGTAGTGAGGAAAGACTTTTCCCCAGTTTTTTTCGTGATGAAAGGTCGCTGTACTTTCAATGTTGAGATTATATTTTTGCGAGTGGACTTTATATTGAGCTGAGCCACCCATATCGTTCACATGCCAGTGGGTTGGAAAGATTTTAAGATGCGCCGCCATTCCCGCAGGCGTATCGACCCCACTGACTCTAGTTGAAGGCCACGGGATTCTCTCTTCTGTGGCCCAAGTCGAGGTAACATGCACTCCCTTTAACTTGATATTAAGCTCTTTATTGTTAACGTGACCAATGTTGGGAATGCTCAATTCATAGCCCTTCTCATCGCTATCACTTAAGAAAACCTCGTCGATCTTTTTTTGGTGAAGGATAGGGGGCAATCCTTCTCTTTTAATAATAAGAGAGACATAGCCATTTTTGATTCCAGGTCTTGTCACTCCCAGGGTATTGTAGGCAGTGGTAATGACAATGACAGAGGTCTTTTTCTCTCTATCAATAAGTCGGTGATACCAGCCTTCAAAAAAGTGATCTCTGTTATTTGGCCATTGAATATTTATGAAGTCATTATGTTGATCACGAGCAGAACTAAAAAGACTGGCCTCAATTGGCGTGCTCAACAAGCAAAAAATAGCCGTCATAACGGTCCAAATTAGATTCTTCATATTCCCTTTGGTTTTAAGTGATCAGATCATACTCAGACGGATGACTTTAAGTAAATGATCCCAGCTGGTTAGAGGATTGACAGGTAATTGTTATAGGTTGGCAGGATTGTCATTAAAGTTCTCATGCTGGTTTGGTCTATTTGACATTTTGCTTGCTTGCTAGCGAAGGTGGCTAAAGCTAGATGAGCCTATGAGAAAATCAGGAGCTAGCGGTGCTCTTTTCGATCCCTAACCAGGGCTCTCTTATGGTGCCTTTCAAGCAGGGAGTGAGAAGGCAGGCTTCTTTTGTCACTATCTTCGTTTACTATTCATGTTGGCCCTGGGCTAGAAGACATGCCTTGCAGAAGTATTTGCGGATAAGGTGCTCGCCTTAGTTCATCTGTAAAAGTTTCCGAAACGTTAGTTTTTTTTCGCGTAGCATTAAGCTTGTGGTACATATACCCCATGTGGCTTCTTTTCTTATTAGACCGCTTAGCGTAGGATCAGCTTTGATGAGACATATTTTATACTTCTTCGTTCTTATGTTTATGGCTTCTTGTGTCTTTCCTGTAAAAGGGCCACTTGTCTTCATCGAGAAAAGCAATAGGGGTTTAAGCACTGTCAACCCGATAGTCTCTGGTAATGCCGACTATGATTTCAAGACACTATATGAGCATATCATTAAGCCTAAGTGTCTCTCATGCCACCAAGGAGCACGTGCCTTGCCAGAGAATGATCCGATTGATCTTTCAAGCTATGAATTGATAACGCAAGATCGCTTTATACCTATCTTTGTGAAGGGTAAGCCTGAACGTAGTCGCTTATATATCAGCGTAGATAATGGTGAAATGCCCCCAAAAGCACCTCTTGAACCCGAGGAAATAGCTTATATCAAAAAGTGGATTGAGATGTGCGGACCTGAGTCGGCCTTTAGAGATGCCTGTCAGGGTAGTGGCCCAGGCGATGATGATGAGCCAGGTGATGATGATGAACCAGGTGATGATGATGAACCAGGTGATGATGAGCCAGGTGATGATGATGAACCAGGTGATGATGATGAACCAGGTGATGATGAGCCACAAGATTAAAGACTAAAGCAGGTCAGCTATCTGGCCTAAAACAATGGAGAATATATGAAAGCAATTTTAATAAGTGTCGTTTTAACTTTATCAGTTAGTACAATGGCAAATCCTAAAATCACTGACACTCAAGAAGCCGTCTCGCAAGCTATTGTAGATTTTCAGGCCATGGCCTCGGCCAGTGCACAAGCTAACTTTAATGGTGTTAAAGCGTGGCCTGTATCAGGTGGCGTGAAGGTAAAAGTTTACGTAAAGGGCGCAGATTCAATGGATCTTAGTTGTCACCGTCATAGTGATAGTGAGCCTTTTGAGTGTCATTAGAGTCTTTATATTCGACGAGAGGTAAATAGCTGTCGTCGAATATTTATTTCGTCTTTTGTGTAAAAACCTACACATCATCTATAGATACTTACACCCCCTATTGGTATAAGGTGTTCCCTCACTCATTGGGAGGAGCCTTGATAAAGAACTTATTGTTTACATTAGTTGTCCTTACTTCATCGGTGTTACTGGCAAAAGAGCGCCACTACACTCTCGATATCGCAAAAGGATCAATCAAAGTTGGAGAGTATCAAGTACAGGATCGTATTCTTGTCAATAATTCGCTACCGGCCCCAACACTTAATTTCATAGAAGGGGAAACTGCTGTCATTAACGTTGTTAATAAAACCGATCAGAGAACATTGATTCACTGGCATGGTCTTCTTATCAAGAACGATCAAGATGGTGTTCCCTACGTTAATTCTCTTCCAATTGAACCAAGGTCTGAAAAGATCTATCGCTTCAAACTTAGGCAAACAGGAACTTACTGGTATCACTCTCATGTTATGTTTCAAGAACAAGATGGAATGTATGGAGCCTTTGTTATTCGGCCTAAAGACTATCAGAAAAATAAAACAGAAAGGGTTGTGCTTCTTTCTGATTTTTCTCGGGAGACGGGAGAAGAGATCGAGCGCAATATAAAGAAGCAAGGTGAGTACTACGATGTGATAAAGGGAACAGTACAGTCTTGGTGGAAGGCCTTTAAAACAGGTCATGCACTTACTAAGTGGCGTAATAGTTTTCAAAGAATGGAGGGAATGGACTACGCTGATATTGCTTATGACCACTTTCTTATGAACGGCCAACCTAAGGTTAAATTTTTTGATTCTGATATTTATAAGAAGAAAAAAGTACTGATTCGATTAATTAATGGTTCGGCCTCCAGTATTTTTAAAGTAACTTATGGCGGACAGTATATGACTATTGTTTCGGCAGATGGTCTTCCTGTTGAGCCTGTAAAGGTGACTTCTCTCCCCATTTCTGTCGCAGAGACTTATGATATTGAGCTTGAAATAGATCCTAAGTATTCCTACGAACTAAGAGCGACCTCAATTGACAAGTCTGGCTATGCCCAATTGCTATTAGGCTCAGGTGAGAACCTCAAAAAGGCGCCAGATATTTACTGGGAGCATCCTATCGGGGTTACGATGGGAGAAATGATGGGAATGAAGAATATGGGCTTCTTCAATGAGCTTGTGATGAATTATCGAAACGAGTTTAAAGATATAGCAAAGGATATGAGCTACACATTAGAAGATCGTTATACTCTTGTCTCAGAGAAAACCCTTAAGCCGATGATGACGAGTCACCATAAAGCACACGGAGAAAAACACAAAGAGATGAAAATGATGGACAAGAGCCACCGGATTATGAACCGCTCTCCTGAGCTTCGTGAGAGCAATACTAAAGATAAAGACCAAGGTATTTACAAAGAACTCTCTTATGATCTCCTGAAGGCCAAGACTCCTATTGACCTCTCCTCTGGAAGAAAACTTAAAACTACTGAATTCACACTCAATGGAAATATGGGACGATATGTTTGGTCTATTAATGGCAGGCCACTAGGCCCTGAGACTTATATCAAGATTAAAAAAGGCGAGCGAGCCCGATTCATTATCAAGAATACGACAATGATGAATCATCCAATGCATTTACACGGTCACTTTTTTCGGGTGATGACCTCTCAAGGAAAGTGGTCCGTGAGAAAGCATACGGTTAATGTCGCTCCACTGGATCAGGTAGTCATTGAGTTTGATAGTGATGAAGAAAAGGACTGGTTTTTTCATTGTCACATTCTCTATCATATGATGGGAGGGATGACTCGTATCGTTCGCTACGAAGATAATCCGGGACCTAAAGAGTTGGAAGAGGAGAGAAGGGCGTCTAAAGAGTTTAATCACGCCGATTCTTTTTTTCTGAGAAGTCGAAACCTTGCTCAAAGTAATTATTACCGAACAGAAACGTCAGTATTTAATTCCTTTTACGCCTTTGATTTTGACGTGTTGGGTGACTACGATACAAATATAGAGGGCGAGCTTCATGTCTCTCGTATTCTGACTCGCTATTTAGAACCATACATTGGCGTAAAGACCGAAGCGGAAGAGGGAAAATTTAAGACAACACCTACTTTAGGATTCACTTGGGTTCTGCCTCTTAATATTTCTGTTGATTTGAAGTATCAACCTGAAATGGAGGATAAGTTTGAGTTAGAGTTTGAGAGTGAGATCCAGCTGACCTCCAAACTGCAACTTAACTATGAGTACAGCTCTATTAGAAGTTTTTATTCAGAACTAGAATATCGGCAAACAAAGAATCTCTCTTATGTCGCCAGTTATAATAAGACATTTGATAAATGGGGCTTAGGCCTTGGTTTTACCTATTAAAAAGGAGTATTCGTGAGTAGTAAAAAAGCGTTACTTTATAGAATGGTAACAGAGCAGCATATATGCCCTTTTGGAATAAAGTCTCTAGACCTTTTGGAAAAGAAGGGTTTTGAAGTTGAAGATCATCACCTCACCAATAGGGAGGAAACCGACAATTTTAAGGAGCTTCATAGCGTCCAGACAACTCCTCAGACCTTTATTTATGGTAAGCGTATTGGTGGTCATGATGCTCTTGTTGAGCATTTTAATGCTTTTACGATGAAGCAAGAGGGTGTTACCTACCAGCCTGTTATCGCTGTCTTTGCAACAAGTTTTCTTATGGCCGTGGCCCAAAGTTATTCAGTAAGAGTTAATAACGTCTTTCACTTCATGGCATTTATAAAGACTTTTATCGCCTTCAGTATGTGTATTCTTGCAATTTTAAAGCTTAGGGACCTCTTTTCGTTTTCCAATCAATTTATCACCTATGATCTAGTAGCAAAAAAATATATTGGCTACTCTTACCTTTATCCCTTTTTAGAGGTTTTAGCGGGGATAGGTATGATCGCAGGAGTCTTCAATGCACCTGTTGGAATCATCTCTCTTTCTATAGGCTCCGCTGGAGCAGTTTCTGTTGTAAAAGCCGTTTACATTGAAAAAAGAGATATAAAGTGCGCCTGTGTTGGAGGGGATAGTAACGTTCCACTCGGGGCAATTTCTTTAACTGAAAATTTAATGATGGTGTTTATGGGGATTGTGATGCTCGTTCAGCTATAATGATGCCGAGTACTTACCTCATTCTTGAGGTGGCTAACTTCCCTTCGTAAGCATTACGTTTTTTCTATTATTACTTGGCTTCGTTTTGGCGTAAACGATGGCCACTTTAGGAAGTTGAACACTTATTTTATTAGAAACTAAATTTTTGATTTTAATTCTTTTGAAAAAGGCCGCTTAACAGGAACTTCTTTATCATTAATGAGGATAACAGTTGACGCACTTTTTAGTTTCTTTATTCAATTGAAAGATACCCAGTATGAGCGATGAACTCTCATCCCTGACTCTTTGGGAATAAGGTTTGGAGCGTCTTTGAGGCGACATAGGATCGTATAATTTCTATCGGGGTATATTCGCTGGATATAGTATTGTTGAGCCTCGATTGCGAGTAAGTTTTTTCTTTGTGATCTACGAACCTCCTTTAGAAAGGGGAGGTCTTCGAAAAAAACAATTTCATTGGTGACCTCAGATTGAATAGTCTGAGTAAGATTTTTTAAAGACTCTTTTTGAAATTGGGTATGATAAGTATTCTTCACGCTTAAAGGACAGTCCGATCATTCAGCGTGGGCAAGACTATGAATATGAAATAGGAACAACCTTTTTATATTTATTTTAAGAATTTTTAATCTCGAAAATATTAATAAATCTAAATCTCCGAATAAGACCTAAAGTTATCCTCATGACTGAGCTGTATGAGCCGTTTTTAGAAGTTGGCATGATCGAGAAGAATTCACCTCGAAACTTGTAAATTATTCCTCAAAATTGGGCATTCTAAATACTTATGGTATGAAAGTGGATCATAAATTTTAAAGGAGAGTTGATGAATTTCATAGCTAAAGTGCTGCTTTTATTGCTATTGACTTTAAACACCATGGCAGACGGTAGCCACGCTCCTGTCGGCCTTAGCCCCGCAGGAGTAGATAGAATTGGAAGTGCTAGCCTATCGACTTTAAATCTAAAAATTGGGCTCACTGATAACTATGGCAATTCATTCTTCTTTCTAGCACCTGCAAATGTTGAAGAAGAGTTGATAAATCAAGGATTTGCCTCTTTAAATGTCTTTCACTATGTGGATGCTTATCGATCTTTTAAGTCCGCCTATGATCTAAATCATAAGTCAGTCTTTGCTCTTGTGGGCATGAGCTTTTCAGTCTTAACTCAAGACACAAGTGCATCTGGAGCAAAACTTGCCTCAATTGCTATTAATGAAGCGGATAAAATCTCACAAATGGCTCCAAGAAGTGAAAAAGAAAAGGCATGGCTAGCCTTCTCCAAGGCTTTTTATCTTATGAAGATAGGAAGTGATAACTTGTTAACGGATAGAGGTATTGCTGACGCAGGCAATGCTTTTCAAAAATTAGCCGAAGTAGACGGAGGCAATCTTGAATTTAAAACTTTTGCGCATTGGATTCTTCTCAACAACAATAACTTTGAATATATCAAAAGTATTCTTGAATCAGTTTTAGGAGATGAGCCAAACCATACCGGTGCTCATCATTACTTACTTCATATTGCAGAAATGGTTGATGACATCACAAGTGCGCAAGCCCACGGTGAAGAGTTGATTAATCTGGCACTAGGCTCCGCTCACGCTCAGCATATGTATGGCCATACCCTTCCTCAAACGGGAGAGTGGGATAAGGCTTTGAATCAATTTTTAATCGCAGATAAAATCCATCATGACTGGGCTGCGCAAAATGGCGTAGATATAAGCGAAGATTGGCACTACGCTCACAACTTAGATCTGCTGGCCGCTACCTACTTAGGTTTAGGTGATTATCAAAATGCTTTGAAGAATTGGTCAATTGCAATGAATTTTGACGCTAGAGCGATTCAAAAGATGATCGGATTAGCTCTCGCTACAAATCAACTCTCACTTAGCCAAAGTAACTTAAATCAGATTGAAAATAGAGGCCCTCAATATCGAGATTACGTATCATTTCTTCGTGCTGAAGAAGTGTTCTTGAGTACTGGGGCACTTCCGGTTAACTTTCCGCAAGAGCCATTTGCTTCACTATTAAAGAAAACCTATCAAAAACGGCAAAGTGAGATGAACTTATCCGCTGAGTTTGAGCAGTATTTTATCTCCAAATTTGGCTCAGGTGGATTTGACGGCTGGAGTAATGGTTTTGTTGAATTGATGCGTGCTAAGAATATTGCTAATAAACTAGGCTTAAATTCGCTAGAGGGCGCTCTTGCAAAGTTAGAAATTCAAGCACGTAATGGGCAACCTTAATTTAAATCTCTTGTGAGAGATTTAGGTTACTCAGGTTTTTAATGGCGCTACCGTGAAGAGCCCTCTCACAACAGTCGCGGGGGTTTTTCCCACAGCTTATGGAATCGGTGGTTATGATTCCATGTTGGCCGACATGATGCTTGCAATGGGCTGGGGCCTCCTTTTTGGAACGGTAATTACACTCTTTATCGTACCTGTGCTTTATTCATTCCTGGCCCAGCTTAAATTTAGAAAACTTACTTCCCTTAAAGAGGAGTTTCTCCCGTGAAGAGCGTTTTATTTCTACTTTTATTAAGTAATTTTTATCTTGAGGCCAAGGAGCTGCCCCTTGAGGACTTTATTACTCAGTTTAAAAAGTATGATATTCAACAGGAGGCGATTCTTAGTGAACTCATGCGTACTCGCTTTAATAAAGATCTGAATATGCCGGCCCGTCAATGGCTTGTTGAAATCAATGCTGAATATGGACTTGAGCTCAATGGAGGGGTGCAGACTTCGAGTAAGTCGGCGTCCCTTTCTCGCAATAATCGGCAGTCAGGTACTGAAATAAATCTAGAGGTTCAACAAAACGATCAAATTGGTCGAGAAGAGCAAGTGGCAAGCTTAAGAATTCAGCAAAGCCTTATTCAAAATAGCTTCGGCGAACAGTATAGAAAACGCAGCAAGCTGCTGGAGAGACAAAATACTGTGATTAATTTGCAGGTGAGTGAGAGCTATGAGGATTATCTTGCTGAGAGGATTAATCAGTATTTAACCTTTGTGCAGAATTTTAAATCAGTTGAATCCAATAGAAAGCTCTACAATCTCTCCTTAAAGCTAGAGTCAGAGATCAAACTTCGAAAAAGAAAAAATATAGCCAATCAAGTTGATGTCGACAGGGTTAAAATTCAAGTGATTAACCGCCAGAAATCTGTTATTGGTGCCGAAAAAGAGTTAGCGCTTACCATACAAGATTTGAAGGACTCTTTGTCAGCAGAAGCCTTTTTTAACGTTAGCTTTGAGCCACCTAAGAAAATTCCTTTTATCGAAAAAAGAATTAGCTTTGATGAGTCTAAGTTTTGGCAAGAGAGCCGCACCTCCAAACTCTTACAAAACCAGTCCCTCGTTGCTGATGATAATATCCTTGTTCAAAAGAGAAACTTATACCCCGAGGCGCGCCTGCTTTTTGGTGTAAGTCGAGACGACTCACAGCGCTTTAATGCGACGGCGAATAGGGAAGAAGCGCTTGTTGGAATAAACTTTAGCTACTCTCTCGATAACTCGCAAGCTAAGGCGCAATTGGCGCAAGCAAGGCTTGAAAGAGTACAGGCGACTTTTGCCAAGAAACGGGCCAAAAAAGTCATTGGTAATCAAATCAGCTCCTTAAAACAAAAGATAGAGATCGAGCATAGTCAGCTTAAGCTTCTTGAAAGTCAGCTTTTATTGGCCCGGCGGCTGGCCAAGGGTGAGAAGTCTAATTTCACCAAAGATCGCTCTAGCTTAAGGGATGTTATCGATGCTCAAAATACCCTTGCTAACGCAGAACTTGAATTGATTAATCAAAAAATACTCTTAGCAAGAAGTATTGTGGCCTGGATGCGAATGACAGATAGCTTAAAGAGCTAGAAAGTATGAGAGAGTCCAAACGGTAGATTAATATTAATTCCCGATACGTAGTCGTGACCCTTCTTTTCACCGAGAAGAAGGCCCAACTTTATTTTTTTGAATCTAAAGAGCTCTGGGTAGAGATTGAGTCTTATTCTATAGTCCTCAGTCCCATTAATATAGATAGAGCTGTAAAGGGAGTCGTTCTTATCGTAAAAGATTGAAGTGACGAAGCGGCCCTTTTGCTCAAGAGGATCGGTGAGCGCCATGCCAGCAGAGAGTGTAATGAACTCTTTAGCTTGCAGCTCATAACTAAGTCCCGCCATGTTTTGCATGCCAATAAAAAGAAAGGGTTTTAGGCGAGAGTTGAAAAGATCAGGCCTAAAGATATAGTTGAGTCCCGCATTTGTGATGTCTTCAGTTTCAAGGTCGTACATAGGTTGAAGGTGCCATGCCATCATGTTCATATCTTTGACTAAAAAGTTCATGGCCTTTGGATTAAAAGCGATGAAGAAAGAAGCGAGATCAAAAAAGAGAAGATCAGCAAGGTTGTCGTGACTTGTGATTTTTGAATTCGTTAATTCTAGGGCCTCGTTTCCAAAGTGTCCCATGTAGGAGAGGAGCGCCGTCGCTAAAAGGGGGTAGTGAACATTTTGATTTTTGAAATATTGATAGAGATAGAGTTTATCGTAAGCACCACCTGTTGCGTGAAGTCCGATATTGGGGATCACTCTGGTTGTTGTGAATTCGTCTCTAAAGAGTTTTCCTATTCCTCCGTCTTTATTCACAGAATGAATCGGTGATCCGATCCGTTTAAATAAGGTCTTGTGTTTTTTGACATGATTTTCTTGAAAAAAGTAGTAGGGATTTTGAATCACATCAAAAGCTGAATTGAGATAGTAATTAATAGGCTCGAGGGGAACTGCTCGCTGCTTGAGAAGGGGGAGCGCTTGATTGGCCTCAATAGAGCACAGAAGGATAAGAGCGATCGTCAGCGCAAAAAATTTCACAATATTAACTCCGAAGGGATATTTTTGTTTCCGTTATATCAGTTATTGTTCATTATGGTCTTGTGTATAAATATATTTTAATCTTGGTATTGTTGCTTTGCGTATCGTTTAATGGGTTGGCCGAAGAAGAGTCTATTGCGGATATTATGCTCAGCGATCTTGCTTCCCCCTTTACGACTAATGCTGGCTACATATTATTGGGTGGCTCTCTCGTTACCGCTTTCGTGGCCAATAATAAGAAAGACTTCAGTGAAAAAGCCGCTAATCGAGTCGCCCATGATCCGCCACTAGGTAATTACGGCTTTATTGGTGAGATTTTAGGATGGGGTTATCTCAATGCGATTTACTCCCTGTCCTTTCTCGCCCACGGCTACTACCAAGGAAAGCCTCGCTCCTATGAGCGGGCAGAGATGATGATAGAGGCTTCCTTTTATACGTTGATAACGACTGCCAGTATTAAGGCCGCGATCAAAGCGCGAAGACCGGAATACCCTGAGGAAAACGACTCTTTTCCATCTGGTCACGCTTCGATGTCCTTTGCTTTTGCCTCAGTTGTTACGGCCGAACATGGTCTGTATTGGGGCCTGCCTGCTTATGCTGTTGCTAGCTTTATTTCAGTCTCACGAGTCAATGATGGCAGGCATTGGATTCATGATATTTTAGCAGGGGCCACCATTGGTGCTAGTTATGGCTGGGGTGTCTATCTCAATCACCGCAAGAAGAGGCTGCCCTTTATTCTAAGTATTCTCCCTGGTCCCGATCTAAAGTCAGGTTCTCTTGGGGCCGTTTATAAGTTTTAAGCTCCTCAGGTAGCGCTTAGACTTTAATCTTTAAAAGGGCTATAATCTACTCATCCATCACGAGGAGAGTTCTATGAGTAAGATTTTATGTTCTCTGGGGTTATTGGGCGTCTTCTTAATTATTTTTGTAAGCGGCCGAACAAATATTAGTAACTTTGCTAAGGTTCAGAGTTCTATAGAAGAGATTTATAAAGACCGACTCGTAGTGAAGGGCCTTATCTTTGAGCTTTCGACACTACTTCATAAAAAAGAAATAGCGACGCTCTCTAAAGATGTCACTTTTTATGCGAAAAGTAATGAATCGATTAACCTAAAAATTGCCGAGCATCTTAGAGCGTTTCGTGTCACCCGTTTAACGCCGAATGAAAAGTTGGCATTGGATCGTTTGGCCCAAAGGTTTGATGAATTACAATCTAGTGAGACAAAACTAAGGCTTTCAAATGGGTTTAATCTAAACAAGGATCAGACGATGCTCCTTGGTGAACAGACAAAAAGACTTAAACAAGAGCTGGGAACCCTTGCGGCGATTCAACTCTCAGAAGGCAGGCAAAAAATGGTTTCAAGCAACAAGGCCGTTGATTCTATGAATTCTTTTGCCCAAGTGGAGAGATATCTTTTGATTCTCTTTGGTGTGGTGATGTTGTTGATTATCTTTTTTGTCCCAAAGCCTAAGGATAAGCAGTCTGTTCAGGCAAGCAATGCTAGCAGTAAAGGGTCCCAGGCTTAATTCATGCACTAGCTAAACCCTTTAGCGAGCTTTTATTACCCGTACTACTATCACTTTGGGTTGATTGAAGAGAGTTACTTTCTACGGGTATCATTTTCTTTTTGTTATTTGTCGTCGTGGTTAAGGGGAGCAGCTATTGAGAAAGGCTTCTTTCAGGAGATGGCGATGGCCAATACCTCTTGTGATGATTCCTCTTCCCTCGGGAAGGGAGCGCATCTTCTGAGCGACAGTTTGATCCCTTTCGAGATTAAAAAGAGCGTCGCAGTTACTAACGACTTCAGCTACTTTCGCCTTTTCCTCTATGCCAAGTCTAAGGCGCATGAGCCCGTCATTTTCTAAAGCCTCAATAACTTCAGCTTTTACTTTCAAGTAAGCGCCTTTTTGCTCGATGTCAGGTCTATAGAACGCGGATACTTTCTTAACAAGCTCCAGAGCTTTGGGCTTTTGACTGAACTCTAGACTTCCCATGATCCCAAAACAGGCACCGAGCTTTTGCCCCGATTCATCCATTTCAGACTGAACTTCCGTTGGGTAAATTGGTAGATCGGCCAGGAGTTGACCATCTAGCAACGCAAAGACATCTTCTCCGGTGAGAAGAAGAAGAAAGGAGTCGACTTCTTCTTTTTTGAGTTCTGTTTGAATCACGAGCTCACGAGCGACAAAATTAGCGAATTCAATTCTCTTTTTGAACCTGTGAGCTTTCTCTTGTGAAAATTCCCCTGCGAGATAAAGAAAGGGACTTTTGGTATGTTCTTCTTTGATGAATTGAAGTAGCTTTTGATCTCTTTTTAAATCCGTTCTCATTTGCTCTATTTTTGCCCTTACTTGAAGAGTTATCCTTCCTCTTCGATGGGCCGTAAGACCTCTTTCGAGTTCACGATAAAAGCCTTTTAGCTGGTTATCGTCTACTACTGAGTTGTGAGCAGAAAAGAGCACGTATTGCTCTCTTGATTGAGATCGATATTCATCGATGAAGAATTTCTCGTGCTTAGAGGCTCCGCTATTGTCTATGGTGACGGCACATGATCGAGTGTTGGCTGCTCGAGCTTCTAAGCTCAAAAACAAGATCGGTAGCAACAAGGTTGTTAATAGTCGGGATAAAATTGTCATAAGTCTTTTTACTGCGCCGCGGCATTAATTTCAATCATTACCCCTTTTTTTGTAAACTTTTCATTTTGAGAAGACGTGATATTAGGTAGTTAGAAGCCTCGAGCTGGTCTCTATTTTTTAATTATGAAGGGTTTTATTTCAGACTTACTGAATGTCTAGCTTCATTCGTTCTGTGTAAATCTCTATACATATTCTCCACGCTCCAATCAAGCGGGGGATTGTGAAAGCTCTTAAACTTATAACATGAAAAAAAGAACTTCCTTTTATTTATCTATTTCAATTTCTTTGCTCTTAGGTGGCTGTTCAAGCCGAACTCCCTATCAGCCTGTTGAGGCTTCAAAAAACAACGATCACGGTTATGAAGAGGCTAGATTAGCAGAAGATCTTTATAAGGTGAGTTTCAAGGGAAACGACAACACCAAGAAATCTACAGTCGAGGCCCTCATGGTGCAAAGAGCAGCTGAGATCGCCAAAAGAAATGAATTCCCCTTTTTCCGTTTTGTTCAAAGAGAAACGGACAGAGTTGTAGAATACGAAAGGCAAAGAGTGCCTTCTGCTTCGAGGGCAAGGGCGACTGTGGGAAGCTACGGTGGGGCAACCGCTAGTTACCAATATGCCTATTATAGTTACACTCCGGCTTTTAATGGAGCCTATAGAACGAAAATTAAAAAAGAAATATCTTATGAAGCCCATGGATACGTTGAATTATTAAGAAAACTCCCACGTGGGCCATTTCTGAATACTTCACTTGTTCTCGCTAATAGAGTGGATTAATTGTTCTTTGTAAGATCAAGGTCTTCGATATCATTTGAGGCCTACAAAAAAGGAGTATATTGATGAATACTGATCTCGAACAAAGGGACGGAACCGAATTTAACGTGTGGATAATCGCAAAGTTAATTGTAGGGACAGTCCTTCTCATAAAAGCGGCCGATGGATACTTTACCCTCTGGAGTCTTGATAACTATTCTCTTGAAGGCAGAGAGATCATTAAAACTGTACAAGAGTCAGGTGCCGCGAACTTTGTCGTAACGACGATTCACTTTGTGGCCGGAGGCTTTTTGATTTGGAACACCTTAGTTCCAGCCTTTTCCATCGTTGCTACTTGTATTTTCGCTTTTGCTACATCCTTTGAGCTCATCTACGGAGCCTCAACTATTTCACAAGTCATTGTTCTCATTGGTTTGGCTTTGAGTATTGCTCTCTCTTTGCGCTATCGAAACAAGCTTAACAAGGTCCTCGTTGGAGAGTAGAACGGAGATGGTTTAAGAGAGTCATCACTAATCTTCAAGCTTAGGAGTAAGATCGGGCTCAGCAATAGTGAGTCCTTTCTTGGTCCAAGAAACTAACATATCCAACGTAGCAAAAAAGAGAGTCGGAGGGCGATAGCACTCTTTGGGGATTTTATGCTTAATTTTTTCATGAAGCGCTGGCAGTTTTGTCCAGTGAAGCCCTCCCTTATAATGATGAGCTGTGTGATAACCAAAGTTTCCAAGTAGTTTGTTGTAGCTAAGCGAATCGAGAGAGTTTCTCGAGGCACCCATTGGGTCTTTAGTATCTAAGCCGCTATGGTGCCAGTAGGTAGAGTCTGAGGTAATTAACAAAGACAAAATCGCTGGGATCCACAAAATGATAAGGGCGGGAATCGGCCGGTAAAAGGTCAGGGCAATCATCAGTCCCAAGGTAATGGAGACCATGGTTATAAACTTTTTTAAAATTTTAGGGTGCTTTAATCCTACGATAAAACAGCGGTAGTAGCTCGTGATAAAAATTTCAAATGAATAGCGAAGTCTCATCATTTTTTCGCCTTTAGCATTCATCCAGTGGGACTCGTCCTTTGATTGATCTAAGAAATTGGCGTGATGGCCAATGTTATGATGAAGGACCCATGTGTAACCACATATACCCGTGTGCATACCAAAAACGATTTCAATAAGTCGATTGAGGATAGGCACTCTAAAAGTGTTGCAATGTTGGTGATTGTGGTTCCAAGCCGCGGTAATTGCCTTGATGACAATGCCAAGAATTGACCACAAAATTAAGTAGGAGAGCTGGTCTACCAAGGCGAAGTAAGCGAGGTCGACGATAAAGAAGAAGGTAATTAATAAGATCGGAAGACGATCTTCCTTATACTTAAAGTATTTTAGTGACTTCATGTTTTCCTTTTCATTCTTGTTAAAGTTCAAGAGACATTCCAAATCTCACTACGTTTTGATACTGCTGATAATCTAAAAAATATTCATTTCTTCCGTTAAAATATTGACAATAAAAATCAAATCGCGATGCTTTTATCGGTCGAAGCTTTAGGCCAAGCTCTATGTGACCGTTTGAGAAATCGGTCCCCCATTTCCCCCCAGGAGCTAATCTTATTTCAAAGGAGTGTTGGAAGTTTAAAAAGGGGATAAATTCTCGCAAACGGATCATTCCTTTCCAGATACCCATGTAATCGACGATATCGCTGTTACTGTCGCTTTTTTTATAGGAGATAAAAGCTTTTCCTGCTAGGTCTATCTTGGCGTTGTGGAGGCTGAATGTTCTAAAGAAATGCAGGTAGCTCATATTGGTTCCACGGGAGTCTTGTCCGTTTTTTCCATTTGAGAGATGTTCAAAGATTCCCACGTTAACTTCCCATTCGTAAATAAAACCTAACGAGTAGAATAGACTTGGGTTGTAATTAGAATCTAAAACGGGGGATGAAGGTTCTCTTATATTCCAAAGAGTTTTATGGTTATAACCTAAAAATAACTTTCCCTCTTCAAAAAGTTGATAGTCAAAGCCTAGCTCACCCTTTGTGGGCACTGCCTTGCTGCCAACAGAAAAGTAATTCCTATCCATAGTAATGATTTCGTTCTCAACTTTTGCAGTGGAATGAATAGAGAAAATCAAAAGGAGTAAAGAGAGAAGCCTAGTCACTTTTTTGCCAACGATTCACGGTGCAAGCGTCCTTGAGATAGTAGTTTATTCTATGGCTGTTTATTATACAGAGGAATTGGGCCGGTGAAAGGTGATTTATTGGTCAGTATCGGTAATTTATTTGACTTTAGGCGCGATTATTATTGATAATAAGACAGTATGACCAAGGTAATCCAATTCCTCTCAATTTTCTTGTTATTGATAAGTTTCTCAACTGAAAAGTGTCTTAAGCAGGCAGGGATCTGCTCTAGTTCAATAGTGGCCGGAGTCGGTGATCTTAGTTATGAGTTAGCATCGGATGAGTTTTATCAAGATTTAGAATCTCATTCGCTCAATTATGCGAGCTGTCATCACACGGATTGCTCAGACAATAAAAACCATTGCGATCATCATTGTTTTGGCTCTCAATGCTTTGACGTTTTGCGCTCTACTCGAGCAAGTCTCGCTATGCCTTCTCAGATAAATAATGATGTCCTCTGGCCTTCTCGTTTTTTTTACAAAGATCCTTCGCTATCTTCTAGGGTAAGGCCACCACTCTTTTTTTCTTTTTCTTAAATCAAACAAAGTAAATTTTTATTTTTAATTCTTTCTTAACAAGGAAGCTCATGTTCAAACTATCGTTTTTAGTTTTGCTCTTATTTACTGGTGCGAGCTCTTTAGCCAAAAATACAGAGAGGTTGTGTAAGCTAGGTTCTGCCAAAGAACTTTTTCAACGCTTAAAGAATAACCACCCTCGAATAATGGAAAATAAGGCTTCCTTAAAAATGCTGATGAGAAATATCGATGTCGCCTCTGAGAGGCCGAATCCTCAGCTAAACTTGCAGCTAACTTCTGGAAAGGTGATCGAGGGTGATTTAGAGGCGGGCTCCCTCTCCTTTCTTCACACTGTGGAGCTAGGCGGAAAAAGAGGCTCTCGTATGAATTTAGCTAAATCTCTTTCTGAAAAATCTCGCTATCAACTGAAAGATATCAATGAGGATCTTTTTGTAGATGCTCTATTAAAGTCTTATCGCTTACGTCAGGTCCATGAGCTTATTCCCATCTATGATGAGGCGATCAGGGCACTCAAGAAAATATACAGTATAAAAAATAAACGCTCCTCTTTAAGTCCTGAGGAGCAGGTAGGTAAGGAGACCCTGAGTCTTGCTCTAAGTGATCACAAGCTAAAGCTGTCTCATCTAAAAGCTGAGATGTTCAATCTTTCTCATCATCTTGCTCTTTTTATGGGTGATGATTGTGAAATTCCCAAGGTCGCGCTTCCTCAAAAGGGGGCAAGCGGTGAAACTTTTGATTTAGAAAAGATGCTAATGAGCTCTATTAAATCTTACTCGCCTCTGAATACCGCCAGTAAGGAGTTAGAATTGGCAAAGCGCGGGTTAGATTTTGAGAAGTCGCAGGTTTATCCCGATCTAAAGATAGGGCCAGCTTTTCAACGGCAAAGGGTAAATGGAGAAGCCTTCGATACTTTTGGCCTCCAGGTTTCTATTGGGCTGCCTATCCTTAGCCGTAATAAGGGGGCTCGTCTAAAGAGCCTAGAGGATATAAAGAGGGCGAGTCTTCGTTATAAAAATATCGAACATGAAGCAAGGCACGATTTAGGTATTTGGGTGCGTGAGTATCGCTTTCTTCAAGATAGCTTGAAGTCAATTGATAGTGGTGGTGAGCTTAAAAAGAAACACCAAAAAATAGAAAAGCTTTTCAAAAGAGGTATTATTTCCACAGCAATGGTTATCGAATCTCATCGCCAGCTGCTCGAGTTTGCTAGAACACGAAATCAATATGAACTGCGTTTAACAAAAGCTCTTTGGAATATCTATAAGATTCAAGGAAAGGTGCTGTAGTGAAAATAGTCATAAAATCTCTCTTTTTATTCTTCATCTGCCTCGCTTGCTTAGGCTCAGGCGATCATGATGGCGAACACCATGATGATAAGCACCATCATGGCGCGGGAAAGGCCATTGGCCCGGGAAAGGCTATTGAAGAGGTCAAGGAAGGAGAAGGTTTCAAATTGGGAGTTAAAGCTTTTGAGCTTCTCAAGGTTGAGCTACTCAAGATTAAATCTCATACTTTTTTGATCCCGAAGGTTGCTCTGGTTAGGCAAAAAAATGAGACAGGGCTTTACCGTTACAAAAATGGCTACTTTTTACTCTTTCAAGTATCTGTGGTCCAAGAAAAGAGTGAATGGCTCAAGGTTTACAGTGAAGGGCTTAAAGAGGGGGATTTAATTGTTAAGAGCAAGGCTAATCTGCTGCGAGTCGCTGACATTTATTCCACAGATAAGTCTGAATACGGTCATGGTCACTAAGAAAGGTTTAAGAAATGTTTAATAAAATTATCAATTTTTCGGTCGATAATAGAGTTTTTATTTTTATTTTTGCGGCTTTACTTATCCTCTTAGGTTTTAAGTCTTTTAATGAACTCTCCATTGATGCCGTTCCCGATATAACGAATACTCAGGTGCAAATTCACACTCAAGTTAAGGGGCTAACTCCAGAAGAAATAGAGAGGATGATAACCTTTCCGATTGAGTACTCGATGAATGGAATACCTGGTGTCTCAACGGTTCGTTCTATTTCTCGTTATGGGATATCTTCCGTCACTATTATTTTCAACGACGGCTTTGATATATATAAAGCCCGTCAACTGACAGCAGAGAAACTTCGAGACCTAGACCTTCCCGGAGATGTGACACCAACAATGGGACCGATTAGTACAGGTCTAGGCGAAATTTTTCATTACTCTATAGAAGCTAGAGAAGTTAGTGAGGATCCTCGCGAGCGTCTTTTGCAGCTCATGCAGTTGAGGTCTTTACAAGATTGGTTTATCAAACCGAGGCTTCTCTCCGTAAAAGGGGTGACTGAGGTTAACACCATTGGTGGGCATAAGAAGCAGTTCTTTATTCAGCCTAAGTTGAAAGAAATGACCCGTTTTGGAATACACTTCGATGATATTGAAAAGGCCATAAGAAAGACCAACCTCAATGTTGGAGGTGGATATATCCAACAAACCGGTGAGCAGCTGTTGATAAGAGGGAAGGGTCTTCTCAGCGGATCTCGGGATATTGAAAATGTGATAGTTAAAAGGCTGACTTCCTATCAGGTTATACGGGTTAAGGACATTGCAACAGTTGGTTTTGACAAAGAATTGAGGACTGGTGCAGCGACTGTTGACGGTAAGGAATCAATTGTAGGTACTTCTTTTATGCTACTTGGGGAAAATTCTCGAACTGTCGCTAATAGGGTGGCGGCTAAGCTAGAAGAGACTAAGAAGAACCTACCCGACTGGGTTAAGTTAAGAGTCCTTTATGACAGATCAAATATGGTAAATAGTACCCTTGAGACGGTAGAGCATAATCTTCTTTTTGGAGCGGGCCTTGTCATAATATTCCTGCTCCTTTTGGTCGGTAATCTTAGGGCGGCTATTTTGACGGCGTTAATGATTCCGATCTCACTTCTCATCACCTTTATTTTGATGAAGTGGCAAAATGTCTCCGGTAACTTGATGAGTTTAGGAGCGCTCGACTTTGGTATTGTGATAGATGGCGCGGTTATCGTCACTGAAAATTGTGTGAGGCGACTTCAACAAAAAGCCGTAAGCTTGGGAAGAGACCTTGAGAGAAGGGAAATTCGAGAAATCGTTAAAGAGGCTACTATCGAAATTCGCTCAGCTGCGGGCTTTGGTGAGTTGATTGTTATTACCGCCTTCCTACCGCTTTTTGCTTTAACAGGTATCGAAGGCAAGATGTTTGGTCCCATGGCGATGACATTTATCATGGCCTTGGTCTCCGCCTTGCTTCTCTCTTTTACTCTCGTTCCGGCATTAGCTGCAACCTTTTTAAAAGGCAGCGGCCAAACAAAGACGCCCCTTCTTTTTAAGGGAATAGAGAGACTTTTTTACCCCTTTCTGACTATGGCGTTAAGGTTTAAAAAAGGAGTTCTCTTTGCAGGAGTATCCTCTATTATTTTAGGAGTTATTCTTTTTTCACGAATGGGCTCAGAGTTTATACCTAAGCTTGACGAGGGTGATTTTGCTATTCAGTTCATTCGTCCGGCCAATATTAGTATTTCAAATTCTGTGGAGCTGCAAAAACTCTCCGAAGATGTCATAAGGGCCTTTCCTCAAGTAAGCCATGTGTTTGGAAGAACAGGTACTGCTGAAGTCGCAACAGATCCAATGGGTGTGAATATTTCTGATACCTATATTATGCTAAAGGATAAACAGCTGTGGCCTCGGGATAAGGGTATTCAATCCAAAGATCAATTGATGGATCAGATAAAGAAGAGTCTTGAGCAGTCCATACCCGGGCAGGTTCTATTATTGTCTCAACCAGTTGCCCTAAGGTTTAACGAATTACTCGAAGGCACTAAGGCTGAACTAACAGCGAAGGTATTTGGAGAGGATTTGGATGTTCTTATTTCTCTGTCTCGCAGGGTTTCGAAAGTGATCGCAGAGGTTCCAGGGGCCGGAGAAGTTGAGTCAGAATCTCGCGGTAAGTCGCCGCTTATTCTCTTTGAGCCAAAGCCAAAAGAATTGGCGGATTTAGGAATAACGGCTAGGCCTGTTCTCGATGCCATTAGCACGGCAATAGGAGGCAAGGAGGTTGGGGAGATTTTTGAAGGAGTCAAAAGATACCCTATCATTACAAGATTACCGGAAGCGGATCGACAGAATATCGACTTTTTAAAAACTCTTCCAGTCGGTATCACTGAAGGATTTACGGTACCGATAGAAAAACTTGCTACGATTAGCTTTGGTGAAACCTTTAGTTCTGTCAGCAGAGAGAATTCTCAACGGAGAGTGGCCGTCTTGATAAATCCGAATACGAGAGACATAGAAAGCTTTGTTGCACAAGCTCAGAGTAAAGTAAGTGAGCTCGTTTCATTGCCTACAGGCTACTTTATCGAGTGGGGTGGAAGTTTCAAGAGTTTGGTGAGTGCAAAAAAGAGACTCTTTATTTTAGTACCGCTGGCGCTGGTTCTCATTTTAACGATGCTCTATACGGCCTTTAAGAACTTTGCTCAGGTTCTATTAATTTTTCTTTGTGCTCCTATGTCTTTGATAGGAGGTGTGCTCTCACTTAATTTGTTGGGTATCCCTTTTAGTATTTCGGCCGGTGTAGGCTTTATCGCTTTAACAGGAATAAGTATCTTAAATGGAGTTGTCCTAGTGAGCTGCTTCAACCGCTATCGTGAAGATGGCATTAGTCCTGATAGGCTTGTAGAAGAAGGCGTGAAATTAAGGCTTCGACCCGTTTTGATGACGGCGCTTACTGACATCTTTGGCTTTCTTCCTATGATGTTCTCTAGTGGTCTTGGAGCCGAAGTTCAGCGACCACTCGCAGCGGTCGTGGTCGGGGGAATGATTTCTTCGACGCTATTATCTCTGATTGTTATCCCTAGTCTGTATGCTCTTTTTTATAAGCATTTTGAGACCGAAAATATTCCAGTCTAATTAGCGAGGAAGCAAACGAAAACAAAGATCATAATCGTCTGTTATGATAAAATCAGCCTTCTTCTCAAAGGCCTTTTTAATCTCGCTTTCTTGGTTGAGTGTCCAGATGCTGAGATTCTTTCCTAAGAGGCGAAACAAACCTGTAAAGAGGTTTAATCGCTTATTAAAGCCGACTCCCTCATAAAAGAGGCCGCGTGGAAAATAGAGGCTCAGAAGGGTCGATTCGATTTGTGGCCATCGCTTCTTTAGAGGCCTTAAGGCCTTTCTCTTAAAAGAGATAAATCTAACTTTACTATTGTTGAGCAGAGTGGAGTGGTCGAATAATTCAAGAAACTGAGCGCTAGCTTTTTGCTTAAGATCGATAAAAATATGGCCCTCATAAGTTGATAACGTTTTCAAAGCGTCTTCGAAGCTCATCAATGGAGATCCGTTTGTAAGGGAGCACTGCTTACTAAATTGAGCATAATTGAGCTTCTTAATTTTCTCACCTTTGGGGCATTGACGCCCTACTAGGTTATTTCTAATCTTTTTGTCGTGATAAAGAAAGGGAACACCATCTTTTGAGAACTGAATATCGAATTCAACACCATCAAACCCTTGGTCAATGGCGTATTCCAAAGCCTCTTGGCTATTTTCTGGCCCTGGGCCTCCATTAGCTCTGTGGGCGATGCAGGTCTGGGCATTAGTGTTGGTAATAATGAATAAGAGAGTGATGAATTTGAACATGGGTGAACTTAGCACAATGAAGGATCTTAAGTATGCGAGCACTAAATTTTACAAGGCTTTAAGCTTTTTAAGAACATGGGGCATCCAAGTCCTTTTTATAGAAATAAAAGCCCATCATAGTGATGGGCTTTTGTTCAAATTATTTTTAAATGGAGTTTAAAACTTCGAATCAACTAATTTCGAGATATCAAACCCAAGCTCTTGAGCTCGTCCGATATAGTCATCATAAACAGCATCACTTATTTTCTTAGTTCTAGAGAGCAGCCATAGTGATTTTCGATCTTTTCCACCAATGAGAGCGTATCTGTAGTCCTCATCAAGTTCGATGATATTATAGTCGTCTGTCGCCCCAAAAAGGCCCGCAAATCCACTTGTGAACTTGAGCTTTAATATTCCAGAGATATCAGTAGTTCTTGCAAAGCCTGTTATGTCGGTTCTTCTTCCTCTTTTTTTTATGCAGATATTTTGAACACCAATTTCATTGTCTGAGTTGAGTTTGTAGACGGCTTCTTGAGCGACACATTTTCTTGTAAAGAATTGGGGCAAGGAAGTAATGGCATACCACTGTCCCACATACTCTTGTAGTGAGACGTCTGTTACCGTTGGAAGAGGTTGTTCTGCGTCAACATAACCAGCACACGCTGAGGCCGATAAGGTTATTGCGAGGCTTATTATTATGCTTTTTATTGATCTTTTCATGTTGTCTCCTGTTGTTGTCGAGACTAGGCCACAGCAAAATGAAAAGCAAAAGACTTGAGAAAGACATGAAGTTTTTAGCCTGTAATTTGTTCAATAAGGCTCTTTTGGCTAAGGTCTGGGATAGCTGTTATTCAAGCTCTTCTAGGTAGATAACCTGAGCATTGGGGTAAGTTTCTCCTTCGTGGGTCAGAGTCTCTACTTTGATGATTCGATACTCTGCATCTGGGTGTAGAAGAATTTCGTTTTCGGAGCTGTAATTACTGTAATTGGCAATGGGGACACCGTTATGGTTGTGAACCACAAAGAGATAGCCCGTGACAGTTTCGTTTAAGTCAACTTCTTCTCCAGCAGCAATCCTATCTTTGGTTCGATTACCTGCTCCCCAGCCGCCCTGAGCTCGGTGCAATCCTAGAAAATTGAGGGCCGTGCTTTGAGTGGTAGAGGTAGACATAAAGAAGCCAGGCTTAAAGGTTGCTCCTTCTCTGAGGGAGAGTCCCTTGAAGAGATGGCCGCTTAACTGATGGCCGCCAAAGGTGACGCCCTCAAAACCTTCGAGGCCTTCAAGGGCCTGGCGTAAATGTTGGGACGTTACTGAGAGGTGAACTCCCGAGCCTGTTGTCATTGAGTCGGAGCTATCGGCCTTTTCTTGAATCTTCTCCAGTGCCGAGGTTCGCTCCTCAGGTGTTCCATAGAGGTGAGGTAGAAGATTTGCCCTTAGTTTGAGGAAGTGCGCAAAGCGCGCTTCGTAAGCTTCCTGAGTTTGAAAGTCTTCCCTCTTAGGTCTAGGGTTAAATTGGTTGAATTGTTCTTCTGTCATATAGGCGTAGCTTTGTTGTTCATCGGCAATATACCAAACGCCAAGGCGACCCCACATTTCGTAGGCATTTATTCTGTCGTAGCTACCGTTGGCGGTATAGTCAGATAGGGCCTGTTCTTGCTCAGGGCTCAAATTTGAGTTTTCTCTTTTATTAAGAAGCCCAAGCGCTTGTTTGTATCGATTCAAAAACGACCTCGAAAATTCAGAACTGCGATAAAAAATTTGATCTTTAGTAACAGAGGGGAGAGGAATAGGGGTTACAACTTGTTCCTCTGGCCAGCTAAGGCACAGGGGAAGGATAATGGCAGAAGCATCTCCTGTTCCACCAGCGTGAAGAGCAAACTCGGTCATGACTGATTCATCCAGATAAGGCAGAAGTTCTTGAGTTGTCTTTGCCTCACAGATTTTTTTAAAATGAGAGAAACTCTCACTACTGTTAGGCTGATCTTCATCATTTATATTCCAAGTTATGGAGCTATCGTTTAAGGAAAGGTCACTGGGGCACTCCCGCAACCCTTTCATTTGTTCTAGGGGAGAGAGTTTGTCCCAAAGACGCATCAGCATTGTTTTTGTAAGCATGGGGTGGGGCTTTTTCATGGACTCAGTTTGTCGATCAAGAATATAGGCAAAACTCTCAGCAGGGAAGCCTTGAAGATGTGGTTGGTCCTCGTAAGCCTTCGGTATAGAGAGGGCTGCATTCATCGGATTAAAATACTGGGGTGTTTCTGGCCGCTTCCCACTTTCACTAAGTCCCGCCATGAGAAGTTTTTCATAGGGCGTAAGCTCATCTAGGTTGATCAGCTCCGGGTTAAATTGGTAGTTTGTGTACTGAACCTCTAAATTTGTGACGTGTCCATAAGGGTTTGATTGATCTTTTGATTCACTGGGGTTGAGCCCGTAAAACTGCTGAGTTCGCGTTGTATCTTTAGCTCTAAAGGCGTCACAAACTTTAGGCTTGGTACGAATTAGGCTCATGACATCCTTTTCAAAGAAATCGAGAAGTCCATTTTCCTCAAGGCGACGACAGCTTTTGTGTGCTCTAAGGGCGTAGTCGGTGAGTGCTTCTTCATCAGAGCTTAGGACACTTTTTAGAGACTCGGGTAGCTCTGGATTTGAGAGGTACCAATTGGGATCAAAGTTCTCTGGTAGTTGAGGTCGTGTGAGCTGTGGACCTGCAAGCCCGTAAGGGTTCATCATACCTTTGCCGAAACCGCTACCACTACCACCAAGATAGGCTTGATTATTGGACCAGCCCCCACCAAAGGCCGAACTCCCTTGGGCCTAGGCGCTGCCACTCATTGGTGGGTCTTCGCTCTCCTGTGCTTGCTCCTCTTCCGATAGGTCGTGTGATAAGTCGTGTTCTGGGTCTTGTGCTGAGAGGTCTTGATTGCCCAAAACCAGGGGCAAGAAAATGATGAGGGAAAGAGCAATTAAAGAGAATTTCATACCCTAACTTTTCGGTTAAAGGGCGCGATTACTTAAAGAAACTCTCGCGGAGTTTCTTAATATAATCGATACTTTAGGGGGATTTTGAGCTTTTAGTACGCTTTTACGGCCTGGATACCAATATTTCGGCCGAAAAACTTTTTGACCATAAAGTCCAGTCGCTTCACCGGCGAGCCTTTATAGAAAACTTTCCAAGCACTGCCGTCGAAATCAAACTTAAGGGGAAGACTTTTTCGAGAGCCAGAGATTGCACTGACAAGGTAGCCCAGTTTAAAGTGACCGCCTCTATCATTTTCAAAGTCCCGTGATCTCAGGGTCAGAACTTCGTGACCTCTTTCTACTCGTAAGGCAACGCCCTTAGGAAGATCAGACAAGTTATAAGTTTTCCATGACTTCTTACCAAGGTCATAAAGTTTCAAGCCGAGCGCTCGCTTTTGATCGTCAACGCTTAAAACCAAATTAAATAGATCACCATTATCGGTGTTTCTAACTTTTAATAAGTTGATGTCTTCAGCTTGAGTTAAAAAGGCAAGAAGAGTGCACGCTAGTATGATAAATGTCTTGATGGTTCTAGGCATAATGGTCCTCTCACGCTCTCTAGCGCGCAGCAAAGTTTATGAGATCAAAACATATAAACAATAGAATGCTGAGGCAAGCCTACAATAATTAGAATTGTGTTAAAACTTATGCTGCAGCGGGGTAAAACGCACGATTTTTGCTATTTAGGAAAATTAAATAGAAAAAAGGTTAGAAAAGGAGAATCATTTTACTTTTTAATACCTAGCTCCCAAAAATATATTACACTTATAAAATGCTTGTACTTAGTTTTTCATTATCTTTGGGACTTTTTCTCATTGTTGGCCTTGCTTCTCAGTTTAAGGTGCAGAAGAAGACTTCTGACTACCTTCTCGCTGGGCAAAGTGTATCCCCTTCTCTTGTTGGTATCTCTGCAGTGGCCTCTTGGTGCAGTGGGTTTATGTTTATCGGACAAATTGGTTACACCTACTCGAAGGGACTCTCTTCAATTTGGATTATGATTGGTCTCATTGCGGGGGATATTTTTGTTTCTCGCATTACCCATCGAAAAATTCGAAGTCAAAGCGAAGTCAAAAAACATGAAAGTTATGTTGAAGCCTTGCTCGATTTTGATAGCTACGACTCTTATAAATTTGCGAATATTTCGCGAGTGGTTGTCTCTCTTGTTGCTATCGTCGCTCTTATTGGCTACTCCTCAGCTCAGATTATGTCCTCAGGGGTCGCTTTGGAATCGATTCTAGATATCAACTACACATTGGGGGCCGTCTTAACGACAATACTCATCGCCCTTTATTGTTTCTCGGGAGGAATTCGGGCTTCCATTTGGACTGATGCTCTACAGGCTCTAGTTATGATTATAGCTATGATGATTTTGTATATGACTTCGGTGTCAGAAACTGGGGGATTTTCTCAGTGGATAAGTTCACTTGCTTCGGTTTCGAAGAATTACCTTTCGCTCTATCCGTCGGAAATTCAAGAAGGTCAGATTTGGTTTTTGGCCTTAATTATTATGGGCTGGTTTGCTGGGGGAATGGGGGTGGCCGGACAGCCTCATGTCATGGTGCGATTCATGACTTTAAAAGATGTAAAGCTGATCAATCGAGCTAGGCTTTATTACTACGTCTATTATATTTTACTCTACTCGCTGGCCATCGGTATCGGTCTGAGCGCAAGAGTTTTGCTGCCCTCTTTACCTGTTGAGAAATATGAGATGGCCCTCCCCATTTTATCGCGTTTAATTTTACCAGATGCGTTGGTTGGAGTTATCTTGGCAGGGCTATTTGCCTCTACCATGTCCACGGCCGATTCCTTGATCATCAGCTCTTCGGCCACATTGACGAGGGATTTATTTCCGAAATTAAAAGGCTCTTACGCAGGGGCTAAAATAGCGACATTATCTTTTTCGGGATTTGCTTTATTACTTGCTGTTTTTTCTAAAGCGACTGTTTTTCAACTCGTCATCATTTTTGGAGGACTGCTCTCGGCCTGCTTTGCTCCGGTTTTGATACTGAAGTCTCTGAAGGTTCAATTAAAGCCTAAGGCCATTATCATCATGATTGTCTCGAGTGCTATTTCTACCACCCTTTGGAGAGAGCTCGGTCTTAGTTATCTGATCTATGAGGTTGCCATTGGCATGGGGATGGGATTACTGATGGGCTTTATTTTAAAAGATCATTCTCAAAAAAGCTAAAACCTAAACTCCAGCCATACTCCACCAATACTTGTGGCAACAGCATCCATTGAGTCTACTTCGCCTCTGCCTGTGCTGTCATAAACTTCCTTTAAAATACTCGCCAGTGTTGAAGCTCCTAGTCCGCAAAGAAAAGAGGATGTTTTTCTAGAAATACCTGTTGGCTCGATACCCATCTCACTGCACATAGACTGAGCAACAATACTAGTGAGTCTTCCCGCGTGAGTATGGAGAACCTTATCGTCTGTTGTGTGCTTTGAATTGACGGTGTTGTAGGAGTCAACAGCGGCGGCGAGGGAGTTAAGGTCCCGGGCGTTTAAGGTAGCTTCTTCTCCGTTTACATCTTCAATCGTCAGTGACGAGTTTTCAGAATAGAGCACAAAGTCTAAATTAAAATCAAGTGGTCTATATTCATTGAGACATTCTGTTGAAAATGTTGAGACACAATCAACCACAGGTTGATCAGCTTTAACAGAAGTCAAAACGAGAAAAAGCAAAATAAGAGGAGCGAGGGGTTTGAATGGGCCTTTTTTCATTTATCAGTTCCTGTAAAAGGGTGAGGCAGAAGTGTCTTCTACCTCTTGTTTTCATCATTTTTCTCTAATCATTACAGTCAAACTCAATAAGTTCGTAGGCTATTCCAATTTCCATTCCTGTTGCATTAGCTTCATCAACTGACTGCTTGTCTTGCCCATAAAGAACGCGAGCGTTTAGGCAGTTTTTAGCAACTCCCTCTCTGGCGATGAGTCCTCTTCCATTTTCTGCGAGAAATATTCTTTGGTAACCCTCGACTGCGGGGAAGGGGGCCATAACTTCTTCTTCAGTTAATTTGATATTCGTCATTTCTCTTTCTGAGCAATAGAACTGAGTAATAAGGTTTTGCGAACATGCGCCTTTGTGCTGATAAAGGTTTAAGCCCTCAGCGCAAGGTCCAACTAAGACAACACTTGGGTCAAAGCACTCGATATCACCAGTGGCAAATGAGTTAAGTGATAGCAGGGTAAAAAAGAGGGTTAGGGATAGCTTTTTCATATGTTCGGACCTTGTTTAAGTTAATTAATATTATTTATCTAAACTTAATTGATCTTGATCTCTGGATGAACTCTTCTTGAAGACTTTTCACTACTGTCTACTTGTTTGACGATCAAAACGGTAGAAATGCTTAAGAGCCAAAGTGTCTTTCTTGAGGTCACTTAGTCACCTTTTAATCAATTTTTCCCCTCTTTTACAGGTCAACTGCTTGATATCTCTTTGTGCTAAACGGAATTCCTTTTGCATCCTTAATGGGTAGGGGGAATCTATGAAGTCCATTTTGCCACTTGCTTTTCTTTTTATCCTAACACTTTCAAGCTGTGATTCAGTTAATGAGACGACAGGAGACCTGTCGGGAACAAGTGCAGCGGGTACGATTTCGGATGATGATTTGGCAGGGAATTTGCTGCCAAAGGAACCAAAAGAAGAAGCCGAAGAAGAAGTCGCAGAGGAAGAAGCAGAAAATAGCTGCTCTGTTGATGAGACCATTTACCTAAGCGAGTCCAAAATTCTCAATGGCTCTTTCGAGGAAGGTCACAATCTAGACGATAATAGATGGGACGTTTATGAGAGTCTAGGAGCTTGGGAAGTAGATACTAGTTATAATGATGCCGGCGTTGAGGTTCAACATGGTCAAAGGATAGGTGGCCTTGCTCCCAGTAATGGGAATACAAAAGTTGAACTTGATGGGCACAGAAAGAATGGTTTTACGGCCAGCGATGTTGCCCTTTATCAAGACATCGACACTGATGCCGCGAGTGACTATATCCTAAGCTTTGATTACTCACCAAGAGTGAAGAATAATAATACAACGAATAAGGCAGAAGTTTATTGGGATGGGCAGCTTGTCGCAACATTAAATGCTACGGTTGTTGGTTGGCAAAAGTATACTCTTCGTCTTAAAGGCGCCGGGGATATGACTCGACTTACCTTTAAGGCTTATATTGATAGTGACACCTATGGAGCTTACCTCGACAATGTGACTCTAAATGAAGTCCTTCCAGACGAGCTAGGAGCTGAGCTTTCTATTGAGTATCGCGCATGTCAGAGCGAAGTTTCGCTGTAAGGGCTTCGATTTGCCTCGCGACGTCCTTATTGATTTTGCCAACAAAATTAAGCTCAACCCTTCTATTGAGGAGATGATCTTGAGTTGTCTTGCCTGACGACTTTAGTTTTTCTTCACCTCTTCCGATCACGAAAACTCTCTCTTTATCAATTCCTTTATCAAAGAAAATTTGTGCGACAGCCTGAGCTCTCTTCTGTGAGAGCCTTTTATTGGTCAATTGTGGCCCATTTGCATCGGTGTGGCCGACCACTTTAATAATTTCCCAATCACCTAGATTCTCTTTGAGAACGGAGGCTATTGCCTCTAATAATTGCAAAGATTTTGCTGTAATCTCATAACGACCCGGTTCAAAACTTAGTACCTGCTCGTCAAGTTCAATGATTTCAGAGGGCTGCTTTTTTATGACTTCTCTAACGACTTCTTTTATGACTATTTTTTCTTTTACGACAGGTTGATTGTCATGGAGTCTGAAGCCAAATGAGAGCTGAAGGAAGCTTAAGTACATATCTCTTTCATTTGAATCAATTGCTTTATGGACGGCAGCCTCTAGCTTCATTCGATATTTACTTTTCATGGGGATGTCGTAAGTAAAGTGAATACCCAAAGTATTGTTGGTGGTTATATCTCCATTTATATTTTGAACTCTACTAGGAGCGTAGAGAAGTTCCTCACCAATAATTTGGCGATAACTTGGTCCCACACTAAAGCGGTGATGAAAGCGATACCTTGGTGAAAATTCTAAATAAGTCGTTTGGGTTGTCATCTGGAAAGCTTTGTTCGCCGGTTTTTGCGAAGTGTCGAAATAGCCCAGTCCAAAAGATGTTTCAAATAATCTTGAATAGTAAGTTAGGTTAGCCTGAGTCTGCCAATAGAAACCCTTCTTTTCTCCACCATCTCCAGCGAGGTCACTGTTGATTAAAGAATAGCCCGCGCCGAATCCGATATATCCATAGAGGTCGCCATCGACGTCTCCTAAGTCACCAGCAAAGGTCGTTAATATTTGTAAGTAGAGGAGGGGAAGCAAATATCGTTTCATTTTATGATCCTTACTGATGTTCATTTTATTGTAGCTAAAATAGAAGAAAAAATCTTTGGTGTGCAAAGAGTTTACGCCATTAGGGTGGTGCTATACCGGAACAATTTGGTCAAAATGATCGAAATATGACAGATCTAATAACAGGGTGCTAGTGTTTTAGCATGCGATGGATTCTTCTTTGTTTAATTTTCAGTAGCTGCTCGATGATCAGGATGAAGCGCCCTGAGCCTGAGCTCTATGAAGCCCTAAAAAAAGAAAAACTTTTTGGTCTATGGGAGAACTCTCTCGTTAGTTTAAAAATAGCTTGTACTGGTTCTGTTCTTTTTACCGAGTACAGAAACGCTAAGGTCTTCAACAAAGATGAAGGAGGGGATATTTCAAGCCTCGATATCGACAACTCGACTTTCATCGTTTCGGGTCTTTTTGGAAAAAATCTCTATCACTACCGGTTTTTAGACGAAAATAGGCTGGAATTTTTAGTTGGCAAAAGAGCAGAGTGGCTTGAGACAGCAAAGTTTTGGGCTTCTGGGCAGACGATGTTTACCCCTGATCGAAAAGCAATCCTCACTCGCTCAAAGCCAGTTGATTGCGACAAAGAGCCTCAAAGCCTTGGGGAGGTGTTTAAAGACATGGACAAGCAACTTAAGGCAGGAAACTTCGAGGTTAGTGAGCCTTAAGTCTCTTGAAAAAATCTCGCCTTTTTTTCAAGGTATTAGTTATACGTCAAGGGCATTCTCCTTTACTTTTAATGAGCGTAAAGTAGAAGAGGGAATGAAAAAATACACCGCTATCCTTCTTGCCATCCTTTGCACCCAAGCTCTTTCTAAGTCGGTAAAGCTTCCTCCGATTCAAAAGAGAAGGAGTGAAGTAAAAGTTCATCTGCCTCGTGGTTTTAAGAAACAAGCTAAATGGCCCTTAATTATTTCTCTCCATGGCTATGGAGGCTCTTCTCTCTTACAAAAATACTACGTTCGCTTAGGGGTTTACGATAATAAGTATGGTTTCGTCTACGCAGCTCCAAACGGCCTTAAAGACAATGAAGGCAAAGGTTTTTGGAATGCTTCTCATTTTTGCTGTGATTTCGATGAGACCCAAGTTGATGACGTTGCTTACATCAAAAGTGTTATCGATCAAATAGCCAGTTCAAAAGAAATCGGTCGAATAGACATGAACCAAGTCTTCCTCGTTGGCTATTCCAACGGAGCTTTTTTGGCGTCTAAGATTGCTTGTTCTGAAGAGGTCAATATTGCTGGAATCGTAACCATCTCTGGCACCAGTGATCTTAGAGGTGACGACTCGCAGCTGTTGGCGCTTGAGAGATCTCTTTGCGAGCATAAGCGGGCGATCCCGATGCTTCACGTGCATGGGACAGATGACGAGACAATCCCTTATGAAGGAAAGGATAACGGGGTAGAAGGTTCAGTTTCTGCTCTTACCCAGGTCGCTCGTTGGGCCGATCAAAATGAATGCAAAGGAAGTCTACTAAAGCTTGATAGGCAACTGAACGCAACGAATCTTGTGCGTGGCAAAGAAACTGAATACTTCGCCATGCAAGATTGCTTGGCCCCTGTAGAGCACTTTAAAATCAATGGCGGCGGCCACTCAGGCCTCTTGAAACGAAAGTTCACGAAGGCCATGTTGGAGTTTCTCTTTAGGCAGAAGTAATGAAGTTAAATGCTAGCGTAGTCTTTCAGGCTTCTTTCCTAATTATTCTTTTGCTATAGTCTTCTTGTAAAGGAAGACTGATGAAAAAAATACCTCTCATTATTTACTCCATTCTCTTGTTGCCATTCAATCCGATGGCCAAGGAAAACGTCTTTAAGCACACAAAAGAAAAAGTCATTGAAGGTGTCATCTGGGGACTTGATTTTATTAGTGAAGACGAAGTCCTACTGACTCAGCGAGAAGGAGGGCTTTATAAATATCACTTAAAGACTAAAAAACTAGATAAAATAAAGCACACACTAGACGTCTACAGCGAAGGTCAGGGCGGTTTATTAGATGTCTTAATAGATAGCGACAGTGGAAGAAAAAAGACTATATATCTTACCTACGCAAAGAAGCTCTCAAACAATAGGATGACAACAGCACTTTATAAAGGCGAGCTCAACGGCGATACCTTAAGCGGTGTAGATATTTTTGTCGCTAAAACTGCAAGTGATAAAGGTGAACATTTTGGCTCTCGCGTAGTCAAAAAAGGGAAAGCGCTTTTTATGAGTATCGGTGAGAGAGGTAAACGCCATGAAGCTCAGAAACTTAGCAACCACCATGGAGTGATCGTTCGCCTGAATTTAGATGGTAGTGCTCACAAGGAAAACCCTTTTAAAGATTCCCCTTATATTTTTACTTACGGGCATCGCAATCCTCAAGGCTTAGCAGTGCATCAGGATTCTCAGGAGCTTTATGAGGCTGAGTTTGGGCCGCGAGGAGGAGACGAATTAAATATCATCAAAAAAGGTAAAAACTATGGCTGGCCGGTTATCACCTATGGAAGTGAGTATTGGGGACCTAAGATTGGCGAGACGGCGAAAGAAGGGATGGAGCAGCCTTTAAAGTACTGGACCCCATCAATCTCACCCTCAGGGCTGGCGATTTATAGCGGAAAGCTCTTCAAGGCATGGAAGGGGAATTTCTTCTTAGCAAACCTAAGCTCGCAACATCTTAGGCGCTTGGTGATTAAAGATAATAAAGTGGTAGAGGAAGAAGAGCTCTTAAAGGGAATGCAAGAGAGAATGAGAGTCGTGAAAGAAGCTCCAAACGGCGAAATTCTCATTGGCACTGATTCTGGACTTCTCATAACGCTCAAAAAATAAATGGGGGCTAAATGATAAATAATAAAAAGCTTCTTAATTCTAAATGGACTGCTCTTTCGCCACAAAATAGAGAAAAGCACTTTGTGGTGATAAAGGTCGTAAAATGTGAAAATGACCCCCAGGTGATAAAGTCCCTAACGCTTGAAGCGGTTGTGACGAAGAGAGCTTTCAAAATGACACCTCATGAACTTAAACAGACAGATAGTTGGCAAGAAGGTTGGAAGTAGCTTTCTCTTTCGTCCTAAAGGGGCGCTGAATTGAGTTGCCCGCAGGCCGCAAGTATATCATCGCCTTTGGTTTTTCTCACCATTGTGGGGATAGGATATTGCTCTAGGACTTTATGAAAGGCTTCAATTTTGGAAACGTCAGGCTTTTCATAAACACTACCTGGAAATGAGTTGAAGGGAATGAGGTTAATGAGGGCCGAATAGGAGCTTAAAGCTCGTCCCAGTTCATGGGCGTCTTCTTCACTATCATTGAGATCTTTAATTAATAAATACTCAAAGGTGATAAAACGCTTAGGCTCAAGTGGCCACGTTTTTAGAAGGTCTAAAATATCCCCGAGAGAATAGGCCTTGTTCAGTGGAATTAATTCATTTCTCACCTGATCTTTGGTTGAATGAAGAGAGAGGGCGAGATTCACATTCAGCGAGGTCTTGAGCCACTTTTGAAGACCCGGTAGATAGCCCGCTGTCGATATTGTGATTTTTTCACGACCAATAGAGAATCCGAACTGAGAGAGAAAAATGAGGCAGGCTTTATGAACGGCCTCAAAATTATGAAGGGGCTCACCTTGGCCCATAAAAACAAGATTAGATATCTTGAGATCAAGTTCTTGCGCGTGCAACCAATGGTAGGTGCTTAAGAGTTGACCAATGATTTCTTGAGTAGAAAGGCTTCTATAAAGGCCTTGAGTACCTGTAAAGCAAAAGGAGCACTTCATGGCACATCCTACTTGGGAGGATAGACACAAAGTGTATTTACCTTGAAAGGGGATAAGGACGCACTCCACCGTGCGTTCATCAAAGAGCTTAACCAAAAACTTTTGTGTCGCACTCTCATGATTTTGAATCATCCTCTGGTCTTGAATAACTTCAGGTAAATCAAAAGAGAGATGATCAGTAAGGAATTTTTTTGTTTTTAGGGCAAGCTCACTCGGGAGGCCTTGCTTTTTCTTCTTATAAATCCAATTGAACAAAACCCTCGCTCCGTGGGGGTTGAGTTCGTGCTCGCTCAGTAGATGAAGCAAGTCCTCGTAGGAGAGGCCGTAGAAGGAAAGCTTATTCATGCTTCAATATGGCTAAATCCTTGCTTTCTGACAAGGTTCAATGAAAATTCTTGAATTGAGTTTGACGTTTTGCTGGTGGGCGTTGATTGTCGTGGTACTCATGCTTTTGCTCTTCGACTAAGCATCTTTTTTTTGAGAGAATGATGTCTATGATAAAGAAGTTTTTAAAATTTTTAGGTCCAAAAGGGATCTTCTTACTGGCGATCTTTTCGTTGTTATTTATTTTTGCCCTTCAAAACTCAGAGCCAATATCTGTCAGGTTTCTGTTTTGGGAGATCCTTGAGCTGCCGAAGTTATACCTCGCCCTTGGGGCCTTTTTCTTTGGTTTAGTAAGTGGCATTGTTTGCTCTTCTTATTTTTCTAAACGCTCGAGTAAAGAAGTGACTACTCTTTAGCTCTATTGAGTTATTTTGAAGAGTTTGCCCGTGAGAATATAACTTCTCAAGGGCGTTTAATAATCCTACCACTTAATCCCAAAGCCAGCTCCGAAGGTGTTATTGTCGAAAGTCAGGTCTTTAGTGTAGGTCACGTACATATCGCCGCTGACTCTGTCGCTAGGGGTAAGGAAGCTTCGAGACGCTCGAACCTCGACGTTTTCTGTGCTCAGAGTATCAAAGCCAATATTATCACCTAGAGGTTTTTGATAGCCCAAGGAAAACTGGGTCGTATCATTATAATTGAGAGTTCCTCGACCAATGAAGGTGGTTCCAGAGAAGCGATTCACAAAAGCCGCTTCGCCAATCATATCGATGTCTTCCGTTAATTCATGCTCAACAGTAGCATCGAGAGTGAGGGAGTCTATCGCCGGGCGTAGACCACCGCTTGGTCCCTCTTGTTCATTTTGAACATCAGCATAGACATCAGCTTCAATTCCCGTTGTTAGATGGGTGCGACCACTCGGACTTCGGTAGTCTGCATCAGCGCGTAAGAGGACTCCACTTGTCGCCTCTAAATTGATTCCCTCTGTTGTGTAGCGACCGTTTGAGCGAGTCACGCTGTTTTGCATATACATAAAGTCAGCGTAAGGGGTTACTGTTGCACCAGAGCTCAGATTTTCATTGGCCTTGATTCTTGGTGTACGGGCTTCATAGTTAAAGTAGCCGTATACAGCATTTTGGGAAATATCGACGCTTGAGCGATTCCCTTCTCGTCTTGTTAAGGTAATGCCGTAGTTTAGGCCTGCTTGCTGAGTTTGCGCATTTCTAAAAGCAACTCCTACAATCTTATCTCCTGAAACCGTTTGGGCATTGTAGATACTTCCAATTCCTAGGGGAGTATCGACATAAACCTTGTTCATGCTAAAGTTTCTAGAGAGCCCATCACTAAGCTTTCGGCTTCGAGTCACATCGCGCAGGACTTCTCCAAATTCAGTTGGCACGCGGCCAACAGGCTTTCCGTGAGCATCATAGATTCGAAAGTTTTGTCCGAAATCAGGAAGAGATGAGTTTTGAGTGAGAGCAGCTCCTCCGGAGCGATCGTCTACTTCGTCAGTGTAACTGTAATTAATTCTCATGATTCTATTGGGATCATTGGGATCTCTCACGGCCATGACGACGTGGCCCTCGCCCTCAGTAGAGTAGGCCGTTTGAAAAATGTGATTTTCGGCAACACCTAGCTCCATCAGCATTTGGCTTTGAGCATTGGTAACATCTCGGCAGACTCCCCCCGGGGTGCTGGTTTGTACCGAAGTGAGCATCTCCTCAATAGTGACGACTCCATCGGCACGAGCTCCATTACCTGCGGCCCGATCGTAATTATAATTGTTACTGAAGCGGCCTCCAAAGTGTGAGACGAGCTGAATTTTCTCATTGAAGCTTAAGTGATCTTTGATTTCATTAAGACTTTCTTGCCAATTACCAGGATTATTGGTCATGTCGGTGATAGCGTATTCACTAAGGATGAGTCCTAAGCTAGGACTTGCTCCCGAGAACTGAGTGGCAAATCCTTCTAGGCGTTGAGCTCTTTCAAGGCGAGTTAGAGTATCCCATTCTACATCTGGATTAGCTTGCTTATATCTATTTTCGAGGGAGCCAATATTTTGAATTTGAAGAGCCGCTGTTTTTCCATCGTCGAAGGCGCTGGCCCGCATGAAAGAGCGATAGTTAAACATTTGACTGCGTCCTCCCTCTGGAGCGCCTTTATCAGCAGCATCACTTAGAATCATTTCATAGCCAATTTGGAATTTTCTTCCTTGAATTCTACCGGCAACTTCTGATGAAAGAGAGAAGTCATCGCTACAGGGAACTATTTGATCGATTGAGATTTCTTGACCAACTTGACCTGCATGCATAAGGGAGTCCATTTCTTCATCATGGGCCTTAAGGGCGTAGACGTATTTTGCGTCTTCTTGGCTTTTAGGGAGAACACTATTGTCTGGAAACTTCAACTCGACAGTTGCATCTCTAGTGTCTTCGGCTAAAGTTACAATTTTATCCATATCTTGATTAGCACCATATGAGCTAAGTTGAACGAATAGACTTAATATGATCCACTTCTTCACAACATTCTCCTCTTAAGGATTTCTGAATTCATCTCACGATTAATAAATTGTTCTCCTTCTATTTTTTCATGGATGGGGATTTGGCAAAAGGTTTTTGCCCACAAAGTCTATGATTGACGAAAACTCGCCTAGTGAAGAGGCTTTCATGTTGAGGTGGGTGCTTTAAAACCGCCTACTAATTCTGGCGGCCGCTGTCTAAGTTATCGAAAATTCACTTTTTCGAGACTTGCTAATTTTTGAACTTTTTTAGATTTTGAATATAGAGTTTCTCTACCTTAGTTCGGGCCCAAGGGGTTTTTCGTAAAAACTTAAGGCACGATTTAATCGAGGGGTCACTGGTAAAGCAGTTGATATTTATTCTTTGTCCCAGTTCTTCAAATCCATAGAATTCAACAAGCTTTGTGAGAATACTTTCTAATGTTTTTCCTTCTAGGAGGTCTGTCATTTATTTCTCTTTTTTAATTTCTAAAAGGGAGAACGCCGATATCATTTTCTCTTCTGGTGCCGGGGAGAGTGCCTGCCCTTAGGGTAAAGTAGAGGCCAAGAGTACTATCTAGAGTTGGATTTGCCGCTCCTTCAAAAAACTCACCAGGAGTGAAGACGGATCCTTCATTAGTGACGTCTGAAGCTATTGCACCGATGCCCAGTGTTCCTACCGCAGAGAAGTGCTTCGGAGAGGGACTTGGTGCCAAGGTATTATTGAACGAATAGCCTCCAAATCCATTGAGATTATTAGCCGAACTACTTATAAATATACCGGCATTGGTAGCGGCCGCGATTGAAGTGTCTCTAACAAAACTACTGTATATTGAACTCGCTGCTGAGGCCGAGCCAATTAAGCCTGCAGCATCACCACCAGTGGTAATAATTGATTGATTCTTCACAAAAGAGTCATTGATTGTTGTAGCAACGGCCGTTGATCCTATTAAGCCTCCCGCAGCTCCTGTTGCATTCACATTTCCATTTTCTACCCCAGCGTAATCAAGAGTCAAAGGAGAAGAGCCTTGTATATTACCGATGAGGCCTCCAACATTTTGGATTCCGTCAACGTCTCCATTACTGAATAGTCCTTTTATTTCTATAGAAGCATTACTTGTTATGGCGCCAATGAGGCCGCCAATGAGGCCGCCAATGTCAGCAGAACCTACTTGATTGACCTCTGTCAGGTTATTAACTAAGCCTGTAACACGAGAAAAGCCACTGTTAGAATTTAGAGAGCCAATGAGACCTCCAACGAAGTTACTTCCCGTAACGACCGAGTTTGAAATCATCACATTGGCGATGGTTGTATTATCTTGAACGAAGCCCACTAGAGCGCCTACATGATTTTGGCCCACGACGGTTAGGTTATCTAAATAGAGGATAGCGTCCTCATCAGTATCGTCGTCGTAGCCGTCAATTCTAGCATTTGAGCCTAAGCTGCTGAAGACGCCAACATTATCTTTTGTTGGTTCATTGATTGTGATATTTCTGAGGGCCCGATTATTACCGTTAAAGGTTCCCGTATAAGGATAGACACTATTGGCAAAGGGAGTGAAAGCCCCATTGCCAAAGTCGATATCATTGGCGAGCTTGAAGTCCTTATCCATTAAGTAATTCTCAGAGGCCACAAGATTAAATTTTTCGGGAGTATCAATTAGGATGGGCTTATTCTGGATCCCTAGTTGATTTGGGGTAAAAAGATCAGCTAGCGCCTCGGCGTTTAAGCTTAGGCCGTTGATAGGGTGATAAACCCAAGGGCCTAGTACGACCGTGGGTGTATCGGCAATGATATTGGAGCCATTTCCAAAGAGGGTTGATGCTGCAGCAGCGGTTGTAACGCGAACAAGGGGCAGTTCTAAGAGATCCGGAGAACCAGTAAAAATAACAAACTCGCCTAGGTCTAGGTCGGTATTAAAATCCATGCCAGCTCCTCCCACAAGAGAGCCAAAGGGTGATAGTGAGGCGTTTCCAACCGATCCTCCGGGGGAATCAGTGACAAAGGAGAGATTAGGAAAGTCCGTTGATGCCGTTGGGGCTGAAACGACATCTACCTCGCCAGCAGTAGCGCATAAGGGGGTTCCCGTTGTTGTGTAAGAAAGGATAGCTGTAGCGCCGCAAGTTCCAGCGATAGCGCCAAAGTCTGGATTGGCATTTGTGGTGCCAGAAATAGTCCCTAAATTAACTGTCTTTTTAAAGGATACGGTCGCAGAACTCGTTCCGCTAAAGCCTCCCACATCGCTCCCCGTTCCTGTGATGTTGGCCGTGTTAATTGAGTTCACAGTCTTACCATTTATAGCGCTTCCTATGAGGCCTCCGATATTCAGGCCCCCACTAGAGGAAATGGCTCCCTTGTTGAGACTTGACACTATATTTCCGGTGGCTTCACCAACCAGGCCTCCTATAGAAGTAAGGTTACCTCCATCGATAACGCCACTATTGTAAGCCCCATATAGTGTGGTATTTCCGGGACTGCCACCTGGTCCCATAACACCAATAATTCCTCCACATTTATTGCCACCGCAGGTGATATCACCGGTATTCTTGGCCGCAACGAGAGTATTAATTCTATCGGTAGAAGAGAGTAATTGACCAAAAATTCCTCCGGCAATAAAATCTCCCGTGCCACCGTTGTCAGTTGTGATGTCGACATCAGAATAAAGGGTAGTGTAGTAACTCTCCATAACATCACCGTCAATGTAGCCGCCGATTCCACCGACAAAATTAGCCGCGCCGCCTACCTTAGTCAGGTCAATGATTCCATCAGCAAAGAGGCCCGTGATATCAGCGTCTCTAGCTGCTACCGAATTGGCTACAAAACGACCGAAGATGCCACCAACATTAGAGGCGTCAGTCAAAAGGATATCAACCCCTCTAGCCTCAATTTGATAGAGGCCTGACTCTTGAACTAAACCGACGGCCCCACCGATATCGGAGATATTATTAGCTCCAATTCTTTGAATAGAAATATTTTCAATGCTGGAAATTTTAAATCCCGTACCTGAATTTGTGACGGAGTTATTAAGATGACCGATAATTCCACCAACTGAGCTGTGATCTTCCACTTCGATTGAAATATTTCTGGCTTCGATAAACTCAATATTTGCATTATCAACTCTTCCAACCACTCCACCTATATTATTCACCAGTGCAGTTGCTGAAGCCGTAATGGTGACGTTTTCCACGTGAGCACCCCTGATACTAGAGCCTGGTTCGGCGTCTCCCACAAGGGCCCCTACTTGGCCGTCATCGGCCGAGTCTATTTCAACGCCGATGAGATTGATATCGTCGATATTGGCGCCTGATCCGATAATACCAAAGAGACCAACTCCAGGCGTAGCTGATGAAGTTATACTTAAATTGGAGATCGTTCTACCTCTACCAAAAAAATCACCCGTGTAAGGTGTAGCGATATCTCCAATCATAAAAGGGGTAAAGTCTCCAACCCCACTCAGGTCAATATTACTGACGAGAATAAAGTTCTTATCTTGATTGTGGGCCATGCTTGTGGAGATATTTGAGAGTTGCTCAGGCGTACAGATAGGATTGAGATCGGGCGTGGCGACGGCCTCAGTCACCTGATACTTTAAGGGATCAATTCTTGCGCCTGCGCATATATTGCCTCTAACAACAGCCGTTTTCGCTCCAGCAAAGTCGTAGACCGCGCCAACTGGACCTGGTCCCGATAGGGAGCTCGCAAAGAGAAATGATTCGGATGGTCCTGTGCAACCAGGGCCTTCGTAGAGGATAATACGAGTGGGAACTCCTGCGCCCTCAAAAGCATTAAAGTAAGGCACTTGAATATCAATGCTAACTCCACTTGCTGTGGTGCTTGAGATGAAAGAGCCTGCTATATTAAAGTCTGCGCAGGCAGAAGTTACTCCATCTGCGCCAATGATACTAAAGTCAGGGCTGAGCTCTCCTTGAGGAAGAACAACTTGAAAACTAGGATTGGACGAAGTTGTGCTCAAACACTGCTGAACTCCTCCCGTTAATTCACTTGGTTTTGCACCCAAGTCGTCAGCGTCAAATAGATTTCCACAGGAGATAACACTAAGATCAGGCCAGCCACTAGAATCGGCCGCAAAGCTTCCCGCGCCAAAAACACTCTCACTACAGTTGGTGGTATTAAAGGTGAGGGCGACAGAAATATCTCCTCCACTCAAAAGAATGCCCTCCACATCTGCGCAGCGAGGAACTCCAGTCATGGGGCCATTGAGCCCATCCCACGTCACACCAATGAAGTCCCAATTACCGTTAGAGAGTTCTAGAGTTGTATTTTCATCGAGTACTTGCTTAGCGAAGGTTTCATTTGTTGTTTGATTTTTTCCATAAATCATCATGCCACCGGCCGTCTCAGGTGTGCCAATGGCCGCACCGATAACCAGCTTGGCGATGGTGATCTCCCTTGTCTTATTTGAGCAAGAAGAAATAAAACCAAGTACTAAAAAAAAAGAAATTAATTGATTCATAGAAATCGCCATCACCGCTAAGAGTTTGCTGATGGCTTATCGGAACTATCTTAAAGATGTTTATTACTGGAGCGTTGCGGTTTTATTAAGCAGCCTTTTTTTCCTTTTTAAAAAAGTAGCAGCTTTTATCGCTATTTATACTGCTCTAAAATAAAGTGGTCTCGCTCATCTTTTGAGGTGGCGTCTCTACTTTTTTTCGATAATACCCAAAAAACCAGTCCCATCAGGCAAAGGCAAAGCAAGATGGCCCATTCGAATGGCCATTTTAGAGACGCAGGGAAAATAGGAAGTGTGATGGCCAATATAATAAGAAAAGAGCCCGTCATCGCCACGTAGCCAGATAATCTGCCGCCAGGAGCAAGGTAAGGTCTTTCTTGATCGGGGAACTTTTTGCGCAGGGCCAGAAAGGAGAAGGAGACGCCAAGAAAGGCAAAGGCAATGCAAAAGGAGCCAACATTCACAAAGGACATCATGGCGCCACGGCCTAAGAAGGCCGAAAAAAAGGTAATGACACCGCTAAAGAGGACGGCGTAGTAGGGGGTTTGAAACTTTGGATGAGACTTTCCAAGTGGGGGAGCTATTATTCTTCCTCTACCCATGGCAAAGAGCACTCGAGAGCCAGCAAGGAAAAAACCGTTCCAACTGGTAAGAAGACCAATTAAAATCGCCACGAGTATACCGTTGACCATAAACTGAGATTGAAAAGCCAGCTCAAAAGCTTTGGCCGTAAAAAGGTCTTGCTTGACCAGAGAGGTCCAGTCACCGACCATCGCCGTGCTAAAGATCAAAAGGATATAGAAAATAACAGCAGCAACAATGGAAATCAAAATCAGGATGCCGATCATGCGGTGAGAGACATCTTCTTTAGCTTCTTCGGCCCCCTGAGGAATGGTATCAAAGCCCACCAACCAAAAAGGGACAGTCGTAAAAACACTCACGATACCCGCAAAAACACCAACGGAGGAACTCTCCGCAAAGAGAGGGGTGAGGTTACTTACTTCGCCACTCCAGAAACCCTTAATAATAACGGCACGCACAATGGTGAGAAAGGTGATGGTTAAATAGATCTGAAACCTGATAGAGTTTTGAACGCCAGCATAGTTGACATAAGTGATGAGGCCGACAAAGAAAGCTGCAAGAATTAAGTGGGAGCCAAAGATCACATCTCCACTAACCGAGTACAAAGGCCATTGATCGACTAAGGAGAATAAGTAGCTCACAATTTTTCCAACAGAGATGGCCTCAAAAGCAGAAACTGAGAGGTAGCCAAAAGATAAGAGCCATCCAAGGATAAAGGAGTGCCCCACACCGAAAGCCTTATAAGCATAAGCGACTTCGCCACCAGAGACGGGAAGCATCGCTGTAACCTCGGCGTAGCAAAAGCCAATAAAGAGAACAAGCAAGCCGCCTGCTCCAAAAGCTAGAGCTGCTCCAAAGGACCTGCTGCTTCAAGCCAGCCGCCCATTGCTGTAACCCAGCCCACACCAATCATGGCACCAAAAGCCAAGCAAAAAAATCCAAATTTACTAATACCTTTTTTTAAGACAGCTCTCTCTTCAGTTATAGGACTATTCATTGGGACCACGACCTTTGCGTTATTATTTATATTTGAGTTTTATTGCGTAAAGAATAACACTAACGAGAACTTTAGTCTTAAAACTAATCAGTTAATAGCTTTTGAATTGTATTGAGAGAGGGAAATAGTCAGGTTCTCGCGGGCTAATATCATTCTCCATTTTCACCGATAGGAAATTAATGAAGAAGTACTTTTTAGTCCCCCTTATTCATTTGGTATTTGCGAACTCTTTGGCCTTCGCTGATCAGGCCGAATTCTTCAATCATATTTGTGGTGTGGTTCAAGAGTTCTCTATTCAAACGCTTTATGAAAATGAAATTAAAAATAAAATTATTAAAGACAATACTCAATTTTGCCAAAAGTTTTTAACTGAACCTCATCTTTTAGAAAGTGAGCCTGAGGCCATTTCAGAAGAATTTAAGCACGACCAATTTGGGCGTGCTCTCTTTGAGATCTTAAAAATAAATGAGGCTCGAGAAAGTAAGGCTTCAGACGCTGACTATGGCATGATGACATTAATGCAGCATCTTCCCTCTCTCTTAATTGGTATTACCGTGACAAAAGTGTGGGATAAGTTGAGCGTTGAAGATCGTATCAATCTCAGAACTGATATGGTCTGTGAAAATAGCTCGACTTACGGCAAGCTGCCAAAGTTTTCAGACTTGGCCACTGATCCCGGACCAGGTAATCCGATGATAGTCTCCGAAATACTCAATCTCTGCCAAAAATCTGGTGATCTACGGGAAATGATGAAAATACTACCGCGAGCGCTGCTGCTTGAAGCTTTTATGGTTCTCGATGGCTCTGGTCTGGATATTAAGCCTTATGTTCAGGTGTACTGTAGTACTGCGCTTGAGCAATACTCCCTCTTTCAAAATAGCTTACTAGAGCAGTTAGGTCGTAGTTTTGAAAAAGAAGGCTACTTACATGATCTCGACGCGATGAGAGCGTCCTTCGGTTTGAACGCTAGGTTAATGCGAGAGAATGAATTTTCTGACATTACTTATCACAATCTCAGTCAAGAAGATCTTGATGCGTTATTTGCTTGGAAGGGATCGAGTTATATTTGGATGTCTAATAGGGAAGAGTTTGGAATCGCTGGCGACATCTTTTCACTTTTTCACCAAAAGGGTGGGCTTGATCGAAGGCCTGGTCAAATAAGAAAAAATCTAAGAAACCTTAAGAGTCTTCTTGAAAGACTACCTGCCCATAGAGGCCTCGTTTATCGAGGCGTTAAAAGTGAAAACCCAGAAAAAGAATACAAAGTTGGTGAAGACTTTAGCTTTGATCGTTACTCTTCAACTTCAACTAATTTAATGACTGCGGTCTCATTTTCTCAGACCGGAGATGCATCTCGAAGTTCGGTTATTTTGGTTTTGCTCACAAATTCAGGTCGCAACATAATAGGAGAAGGCCCAAACCGCAATGAGAGAGAGGTTCTTTTTACACCTGGCTCTAACTTTCGGGTGGTTCACACTATGGAAAATAGTCTGGGGCACATCGTTTATGCTGTGGAGAACGAGTAAGCTTTAATCTACCTATTCGTCATTTTTTCATAGTGACAGTGCTCAATAAGCATTTTTTCTTCGAACCTAATTCTAAAAAATAAAATGACGCCATTAAGAACACTAAAAATAGCCGCCAATGGCCAAAGACCCGCTATCATTGGTAAGGCAACAATTTCCAAGATAACCCCAAGGTAGTTAGGGTGTCTAATATAAGAAAAAAGTCCGCTCTCAACTGCCGGTACATCAGGAAGGACCATGACTCGAGTGGACCAGCGCCTTCCTAACGTTTTTATAGCTAAGATTCTAAAAACTTGTCCGATGATAAATAAGATAAGGAAAGTATAAAAAAGCATTGTCGAAAAAGTCAGATCCCGAAAAAAAGCAAAGTAGATCAAACTGAGTAGCCAAGAAGTATGGAGTAATACCATAAAGATATAATTTTTTTCAGGTAATACTTTTCCTCCAAGAGAAGTAATATATTTTTCATTACTCTTGGCAAGAAAGAGCTCCCCAAGCCTTTGGATTATCGTAAATATAACTAAAACTTTGAATGCTAATTCCACTTAAGTATTCCTAGTTCAGCACTAAAGGCCGGCCCCATGGCAAGGCTCATGGCCATACTTCCTTGAAGTTTCGTTTTGTCATTAGCGTATTCATTCATATGTCTTTTGAAAATATCGAGTACACTCACCGAGGACATATTGCCATTTTCACTGAGGCTCCTCCATGAATGATGGAGGCCTCTTTCTGGCAGTCCTAAAACTTCTTCCATTGCCAGCAAAACCTTAGGGCCACCTGGGTGAGCAAAGAATGTTTTAAAATCTTCCAGGGAGAGTCCCTGTCTTTCTATAAAGTCATTTAGTGGGCGAGGAAGGTTGTTCTTGACGACATCGGGGACATTCTTATTGAGAATGATTTTAAGCCCTGATGCTCCTACATCCCAGCCCATAACATCTTCTGTTTCAGGAAAAAAGACACTCTCACAGGCCAGTGTTTCGAGAGGAGCACTTTTAGCTAGGGGATGCTTGTCTCCCACCATCAAGACAACAGCTGCCCCATCACCAAAAAGGCCAGTGGAAACTAAGTTGGCAACACTTATATCCTGAGCCTGAAAAGTTAGAGAGCAACATTCCACAGAGAGAAAAAGGGCGGCCTCCTCTGGATAGGCCTTTAGGTAGTCAGATACTCGATTAATGCCCGCGACTCCTGCCATGCAGCCAAGTCCTAGAATCGGCACTCTTTTTGTGTTCGCTTTAAAAGCAATTTTGTTCATGAGCCTGGCTTCTAGAGAAGGTATAGCAAAACCCGTGACAGTATTACTCCAAAGACTGGAGATCTCTTTTGGTTGAACTCCACTACTTTTTAAGACTTTTGTCGTTGCTTCTTCAAGAAGCTCCAGAGCAGTGGAGAGGAAGCGTTTATTTCTTTCTGTAAAATCGAGTTCCCCAAAATAGTCCTCAATCTCAAGACTGAGGCTTCTTTTCTCAACCAGGACGTTCTCCTGTATTGATCGAAGGCGTTTTGTGTTCTTTACCTTTTTTTCCCAGATTTTTGTCAGGGCTTCAATGAGCTCTTTTTGGGTATATTTAAATTTTGGAAAAGCCGTTTCAATAGCGACAATAAAAGGCATGCATGCTCCGTTAAGAAATTGAGAGGCTTTTGATCTCAAAAGGTTATGTATTGAGTTTATAGGATTGATCCAGGTGAAAGAGTATGGGCTGTGTAAAGTCTATCTAGTGCGAAGGTTAGACACTTGACATGATTTTGGTTTTTTTTGTCTTTATCTTAAAGGCTGCCTCTATCTTCCGAAGGTTTTAAGCGCTTTGGTCGTTAAATGGGACTTTCCGGAGCGGTCGATGAGGATTCCATAGATTAAATTTTTGTTTAATAGGGCCAAACCTTTGTCGATACTTGTCGCCATAGCGATGGTGGCCCACACATCTGTGCTAATACACTTTTCGCCTACGACCGTGCAAGATAGTGGAGGGGAGGCCATTGAGTAGCCTGCCTTGGCCATTATATGATGTTGTTTTCCCGTTTTATCGTTAGGGCTATTTTGAAGATAAGAGCCCGAGGTAGAGACACTGCCATTTTCGATTTGAACCAAGCCCGCCGAAATACTAGGGTCTTGTTGAAAGGGGTTTCTGATGCCTATCTTCCAAAGTCGTGGCGCTTGCTGGTGAGAGTGTACCCGCATATCTCCTGAGCCGTTAACGCAGAAGTTGATAAGGCCTTTTTTCTTGAGATACTCAAAAGCTTGATCAACAGCGAAGCCTTTTCCTATGCCACCAAAGCCAATTCTCATCCCTTTTTTAGGTAGGTAGATAGTCTGAGCTTTAGGATTCAAGCTTACTTTCGAATAGTCGGTGAGCCCCCGAAGTCTAATTTTATCCCAGATACTAAGCTTTCTATCATTAGACTCGCGCCAAAGCTTATTGCGGCTAGCGTAGGTGATATCAAAAAGACCGTCAGACAGACAGAAGTATTCTCTGGCTTTTTCAAGAAGACTCATCGTTTCGTCATCAACTTGAGTTTTTGAGATCCCGGCCTGCTCGTTGATGCGAGAGACCTCACTCTTTTTAAACTCTGTAAATTTACTCTCTATTCTTAGAACTTCTTTATGGGCTTGATCAAAAAGCTCTCTTACTTCTTCAAAGCTATGATGAGGCTGGGCAAAGGCTTTATAAACAAAGCTTGCCCCCATTGCGGGTAAAACAACTTCGCAGGCGCCTTTTGTGATTAAGTTTTTACTTGCTAGTGTCATTGATGGTTTTTGGAGGTTTACTTGCCCGGTAGGTAATGACTCCTTCTTTATTTAAAATCATGGTTATAGGTAAACTTAGCACCCCAAGTCCCTTAGAAAAGCTTTTATCTCGATCCATGAGGACTTTATAGGTGAAGTCATTCTTTTTTAAAAATTTTTTAATTTTAGCTTTAGAGTCTCCAGCATTGATCGCCAGAAAGGTTAGCTTTGGATTGGCGGCCTTAAGTTTTTCTAATTCTGGTACTTCTTGAATGCAGCTGGTGCACCAGCTGGCCCAAAAGTTGATTAAGACCACGCCATTAGTATCCTTTGGGTGTTGAAACGCTTTTTCATCCGGGTATAGAGGTAGGCTAAAGGCCTGAAGTGAACTGGCCTGGAGCCGGGTTGAAAGGGCAACGAGTAAAATGATTATTTTCAACTTCATTTCTTTTAGCTCCTCTTATGACTTTTATTACTTTTTATCAGTTGATTCAGAACGAAAAACCCAAGCCAAATTGGTAATAACCAAGGCGAAGTCCATTTGATCTTTGAGAATAGACCACACTGTGGGAGAGCGTCACATCCTCTAGCTCAACACCAAAAACAACTTTATCACCCTGAAGACTTTCATAAAAGGCTCCCCCTTCGTATGAGGAGAAGTCGGCCATGTCCGAGTCACTGGTCATGAACTCCCTTGTATTGGCAAAACTGCCGCGGTAATACTCTACCTCCGACTGGGAGTGATATCGACCAAAGAGCTCTACAAAACTTTCATCTTCGACGATATCAAAGAGATAGGCGGCCCTTATTGTGTGGGCACCGACACTCCATTGATCCCAGTAGTAGCGATAACTTAAATTCAAAGCACTTAAATTGGTTAGTCCATGAACCCATTTTGAACTTAGGGAGTAGCGGCTTCTCGTTTCGGGAAGGGCCTCCACTTGCCTTACTCCGGCTATATTTACTGTATTGGCAGTAGATTCAAGATAGCCGTCAGACTTTGCAAAGGTTAAATCAAATTGAATGAGATCTTGAACGGTTAGAATTTGGCTGGCCGTGATAGAAGCTGCCATTATATTTCTCGAGAGGCCCTCAGATATTGTTGCACTCGTAGGGTTAGAGATGTCTTTAAAAAGAGAGAGTTCGTCTTTGTAGTACTGGATACTCGCTCCAATAGTAAAATTATCCTTCGCAAATGAGCGCGATAGATTCAAGCTTCCGTTGAGCGACTGGTAATCATATTCGCTCGAAAAGCCTAAATCAAAGCCGTAGTTTAAACGATTGGATTCGACCTTTTTTTCCTGTCTCGCTCCAAGATTAACTGAGATTCTATTTTGGCCCATAATCGGTTGGCCACTGGCTCCTGTATAATTATCCAGCTTAGTGTCACTAGCCGCCGTCCAAGCATCAAAAACAATTCTACCATTGATAGCGGTATCTTCATTAATCTGATGTTCGATGAAGACCATGGGCTCGATAACATTGGCTTCCTCTCTACCCGAGTTGTCTGCCACTTGGGCTCCATCATTACTATTTTGGTGATAGAGATTAAAAACCGTCTTAACTTTTGTTCTTCCTTTTTCCATCATGTCGGCAAATGCACTGTGAAGGGCCAAAAAGGAGATGAGGAACTTAGGAAAATAATGCTTTATCGTTTTAATTACAACCACATCCGCCTCCTACAGCGGAAGAGCCACCAATTGCACTCTCTCGAAAGGATCGTACTTCGTTTCGAAAAGCAGATTCTTCAGGGTGGGGATCTAGCTGCATGATTCTCTTTGATAATCTGCCCCGATCAATTTGGTCAACATTGGCGCATCCTGCCAGTGCCGCCATGAGGAAAATAAAGTGAAGGGTACTTTTAAGCATTTCTCTCTCCTTGAAAAACGAGGCGATTAGATAAGTTTCGCCATAGATGATCTTACTGCACTAATGGGCTTAAACCCTAGTAAAGAAAAGAAGACTTTTATCAGTTTCTTTATCACCGAGTATCGAGCTCGACTTTAACGTCAGAGATCGTCTTTTTTCTCATTATTATTCACAACTTTCCGTAAAGAGAGTGTGTTTACTTGCAAACCTCTCGGAGTACTTTTTGGCTAAATTTTCATTATCCACAGATGAGAAACTTTATTTAGCAAATCTTCTAGATAGCTCACTCTCTGAGGTTTTTATTTTTGATGCCACTACTTTCAAGTTTACTTATGTGAACAGAGGCGCGGTTCTGAATATTGGCTACGAAGATCAAGAGCTGACCGAAATGCGAGCTTGGGATATAAAACCTCTCACTAAACAAGAATTTATTGAAATGATAGAGCCCCTTGTTAACGGAGGGCAACCTTGTATTGAGTTTCAGACAAAACATATTCGAAAAGATCAGAGCGAATATGATGTTCAGGTGCGTCTGGAAAGAGGGCTTTTTGGCAAGAGAGAGTGCTTCTTTGCCAATATTTTGGACATCACGGTAAGAACGAATTTAGTTTCGGACTTAGTAAGATCATCTAGGCTTGCCTCAACGGGAGAGCTCGCTTTATCCATCGGTCATGAAATTAATAATCCATTGATGGTTGTCGATCTCCATACGAGAAAACTCATAAAGTTAACAGAAAAGGGCAATACTTTTGATCCAAAAGAGGCGAGGGTTAATTTAGCTAAGGTTTTAAGTGCGTCTGAGAGAATCTGTGAGATCACTTCGAATTTGAGAAGCTTCACTCTTATAAATGAAGACGATAAGAAGTCGTTAGAAATTAACAGTATCATAAAAGAAGCCACATCATTTATTGGGGAAATTTTAAAAAAGTCCGAGGTGAATATCGAATTGGATCTCTGTGAAGAGGAGCTGTGGAGCATCTGCTCTCCGGGGGGCCTCCAGCAAGTCATCATTAATCTCATCATGAACGCAAAAGACGCTTTGTTAGATAAAAAAGGCCAAAGAGTTATTAGAATTAAAACGGGTTTAAATAATGGTCAGATCAAAATTATTGTCGCTGACAATGGTCCGGGGATTGATCACAAGATTATAGAAAATATCTTCGATTCTTTTGTGACAACTAAGCAGAACTCTGGTGGCACTGGTCTAGGGTTAAGCATTTCAAAGCACTCAATCAATAGTTTTGGCGGCAAGATTAAAGCAAAAAATAGAGAAGCTGGAGGAGCCTGCTTTTTCATCACTTTGCAACCAACTGCTGTGGACGATAAAAGTGAGAAGACTGGCGTTTTTATTCTTAATAGCCTTTTAGACAAAGAAAAAAGGATTGCTCTCATCGAAGATGAAAAAGGAATTCGAGAGGTTCTCTCAGATCACCTAGGCCAGGAAGGTCACTGCGTTCATAGCTTTTCTTGCGTTGATGATTTTCTCTGTGCTTTGCAGGAGAGCTCATTTGATGTCGTTGTGTCGGATATAAATATGCCTAAAAAAAGCGGGTTAGATCTAGTAAGACTGCTTTTTTCAAAACAGGAGAAGGGACCAAAGCCATTTCTCTTTATCACAGGGGGCTCTAAGGAATGCTTGAGTCCCGAGTTTACCCAAATCGTTGCCGATCACGAGATCGAGGTCTTACTCAAGCCTTTTATGGGGAGTGAGCTTATCGATGCTGTTGGTCGATTGTGTCAAAAGAACCTTTCAAAAGTCGGTGATTCTTTGTTACCAAAATCAAAAAAAGTATCATAAAAACACGACTTAAAAATCTTATTGAAGTCTATTATTCTTATTGGTTTCCTCTATTATCTAGCCTTGATTCTTAGGTATTAGGTTTTTATTTATCACGAAGTCACTCGCTAGACCGAGACATGAATAGGGTCTACAATCTAGAAAGAATTGAGAATTGATTGAGAGGGGTTTTAAACATGAAAGTGGCATTTCTCGCTGCTGCGCTTATCCTTAGTTTTATGGGGGAGGTTCAAGCCTTTGATACGTCAGGTAAATTGGCGCTCACCGGTGGCGTTTCCTCTATTGAAGGAAGCGGCGGCGGGGGGATTGCGTCTTGGGCATTGATCGGTACCTACGCCACTAGGGATCAAATTGGCGTTAACGCCTTTCACACAGACTCGAAATTGAGCGACTATAATTTAGAGTCCAATGGATTGATGATCGGACTCTATAACAGACTAGAAATTTCCCTTGCCCAACAATCTTTTGACACAAAGTTTGTTGGTGGGGATTTAGGGATAGGCCAAGGGCGTAGGTTAAGGCAAAATATTTTTGGTGCTAAGGTTCGACTTTTTGGTGATGCGGTTCTAGATCAAGACTCGTGGTTGCCGCAAGTCTCTTTTGGTGTGCAATTTAAGAAACATAAGGAAGGGGCTATTGTGAAGTCCCTAGGAGCAAAGGACGATAGCGGTATTGACTATTATCTGGCCGCAACTAAGATTTTTCTGGCGCAAAGTATCTTAGTGAGCACCACGGTTAGAATGACTCGGGCAAATGAACTAGGAATTCTTGGGTTTGGCGGCGATCGTAACGATTCTTATAAGCCTCAAGTAGAAGGCTCTCTAGGTTATCTTGTGTGTCGAAGTGTTCTTGCCGGTGTTGAGTATAGGACGAAGTCTCGCAATCTCAATGCGGTCGAAGAAGACAATTGGGCAGACATATTCGTCGCGTGGACTCCAACAAAAAATATCTCCTTAACAGGCGCCTATTTAATGCTTGGTAACATTGCCACTAAAGATAAACAACGAGGGGCTTATGGCTCGCTTCAAGTCGGATTTTAGGAGATTGCATGAAAAATTTTAAAACTGTTTTAATACTTATCCTTATCACGATGCACTCCGCTCTCGCTTTATCATCATCGGCCAATTTAGGGGCCTTCGAAGCCTTTGGTAAAAAAGAGGGATTAACAAAAATGGTTGATGATTTCATGGTGGGCCTTTTGGCGGAAAAAAGAATGTATCCCTTCTTCAAACATGTCGATCAAAAGAGAACGAAGGAAAAGCTTGTCGAGCAGTTTTGCAAAGAACTAGACGGCCCTTGTGAGTACACGGGAAAAAGTATGTATCGCTCTCACAAAGGGCATGTGATCAAAGAACAGCACTTTTATGCCCTTGTTGAAGTCCTACAAAAAGCCATGAGTTTACACAAAGTCCCTAGTTGGGCTCAAAATAAACTCTTAGCAAAGCTAGCTCCTATGCATAAGGATATTATAAACGAGTGAAAAAAAGTTTATTAAACCTCAAATCAATCCGGATAAAGATTATTGGCAGCTTCTTGCTGATTATAGGCATCAATGCGGTTTCTGGCTTTGTTAGTTTAAAAAACATAAAAGAGCTCAGTAGTCTCGTCAACATCACTTATGACCAGTCTTTAATGGCCGCAACTTTTTCTCAATCGGCCAAATTTAATTTTTCCCAACTTGATTCTTCCGTAAAGTCGGCTCTCATGGCGACTCGGAAGAAGAGTTTTGCCATCGATCGTATTCTTGCCGATGATGCCTTTGAAACCTTGATAGAAGACTTAGAGGTGGTGGAAGAGAGAAATCTCGATAAGTCTCAAAATGTCGAGATAGAAGCCGTCAAAAAAAAATTGAGAGAAATAGAAAAGCAAAAAAATGAAGTCCTTGATAAAAAGTCTCTGTTGCTTAACGAGACGCAGGATTCAAAAAAGAAAAATGAAGCCTCCATGGCCCTCTTTAAGGCCTGGGATGAGTTGAAGCTGAAGAAGAGGCTCCTGCGTAGCATCTCTGGGGTTCATGATAGTGCTGCCGAAAGGGGTTACGCTTTTAGGGTAGAGTCTGATAAAAAAAATAAGGATACGATAAAGCGAAGTCTTGGGATCTTGGTTTTTTGTCTGCTCTTTAGTTTGATCGTGTCTTTTGCGGTGGCCTTTCTGATTATCAAGCCATTATTTAAGTTGCAAAGGGTTTGCTTCGCTATTCAGGAGGGAGACTTTAATCAGCGCTCAAGTATGAAAAGAGCAGATGAGTTTGGGGAGCTCTCCATCGCCTTTGACTTTATGCTTGATACCATTCAAGAAAAAACTGAAAACATTCGCTCGCTCATCGCCTCTCTTCCCTTTGGTCTTTTCTATGTCAGTCGCGAGGGCAGCATATCCCTTGAGAAATCGCCGGCAACGAGCAAGATTTTTGACAAGTTTGATGAAGTGAAAACTCTGGGTGATTTTTATAAAGACCATGGCTGTAGTCCTTCTCAGATCGATCAAGTGCTTAATGCGGCCTTTTCCAAAACATTGCCCTTTAAAGCGGCCTTAAACCTTCTTCCCTCTGATCTGCAATTACAGGTCCAAGGTAGTGACAATAAGTACGTCAGGCTGTCGTTTGAGCCTAGTTTTACGGCAAAAGAAAAACTCGAGAGAGTCATCATCATTGCAGAGGATATGACGGAGAATAGGAAGTCTGAGACCGAGCGAGAGCGACTCTTTGAACGTGTTGATCGTATTTCTAGGATATCAACAAATGTTGATAGCTTTGAATCTTTTAAAACAAGAGTTTTAGAGCTTTTTACTTCCTGCACTGACTCCCTAAAGCTAAAGAGTTTTACTGAGGAAGACTTAGACGAACTTAATCGAGGGCTTCACACACTCAAGGGTCTTTTAGGTCTTTATAGCTTTAATGGAGTAAGCTCTTTTGTTCACGAGTGCGAGAGTCTCACGGGTGCTGCAGCCTATAGTGATGCTTCTGAGCAGCTGATATCAGGGAAAGAGCTCTTTTGCACTCAAGTAGACGATGTTAATGAGCTCCTCGATCTAAAAGGGCGAGAGGGGACTGTTACTCTTATGCGGCAGAAGGTGCTGGACTTAAAGCGCTTGAGTAGTGATATGAGTAGCGGGGCTTTAAAGTCTTCTATTCGAGACTTGGATTGTTATCCCTTTTCTTATCTGGCTAAAAAGTATGAACGCTACGTCAAAAAAGTACTTATAGACTTCCCTGAAAAGGCAATCTCGGTCAAAATTGAAGCTGGACAAGAGCTCGATCAAGGTCAGTTTAACAAGGTTGATGCCAGCTTCATGCACCTGGTAAACAACTCTATTGGCCACGGAATTGAGGATCGCTCGCAGCGAAGCCTTCTAGGCAAGCCTGATGTCGGCCAAATCACCATTAAAATCGAAGAAAAGACAGAGAGTAAGATAACCTTTCTTTTTAGAGACGATGGCAACGGAATAGATGGTGAAGCCGTTTTTCAGAGCGCTGTAAAAAAACAGCTCGTCAGTGAAGACTCAAAAGATCAGCTTTCACAGCAGCAAATGAAAGAGCTGATCTTTATTGCAGGCTTTAGCACTCAAGACGAGGCCAGTTCAATCTCCGGCAGAGGTGTGGGGATGGATGTTGTAAAAAATGATATTGAAAGTGTCGGCGGAAGTATAAGTTTAAGCTCAGAGGTTGGTAAATTTACAGAGTTTCGGATTCACATTCCGCTAACAGAGGTGTCGTTATGAAATTGAATGTTCTTGTCTTTTTTCTTGAGGTTTTGCTGCTAGTCGTACCAGTTCAGGCCGTCGATCATATAATGATTCAGTCTGATAAGGTCTTTCTTGGTGACATTCCTGCTGAGAAAATTAAAGAGTTATGGGACAATCCCTTGATTGAAAGAGAATATAAAGTGAAGAAGATGAAGGCTAAGGTCGGTGATACCATAATCTTCAAAAATAGGGACGAGGTCAGTCACAACGTGAGTGGCAAAATTGAGAAGAAAACAATCTTTGATGTTACCTTACAGGCACCAGGAAAAGAGAACGATAAGAAGATTTCTTTGAAAAAGCCGGGAACTTACACGGTTCAATGTGCCATCCATCCTAAAATGAAGCTTGAAGTTGTGGTAGAAAAATAGCTTTATGATTGTCGTTTTTGGTAGCCGAATGAAAGAGCACCGGAGACATCCTCTTTTGTATAAGGCTTAACAATATAGCCATCTGAGCCTTTTTCACTAGCATCAAGTATGTCTTGAATATCGTCCATTGTCGTCACCATGACAAAAGGGCTCTTGTTGTAATTGTCCATTTTGCGTACGGCCTCTAAAAATTGCACGCCTTTACCATCAGGCAAGTTCCAGTCAGAAAAGACGACATCGAACTTTTTCAGCTCAACCTGTTTGATTGCGTCTTCTACGGTATAGGATTGATGAATCTCTCCCACAAGACCGAGTTCCTTGAGAAAAGTCAGCATACATTTTTGATAGTGCTCTTCATCTTCCAGTAACAGAAAGGATAGGGTAGAAGGTACTTCAATTTCATCTAGGACTAGTGTCGCCAATTTATTCTCCAAATATATTTATTAGTAATTCTTTGAGTTTTTGCACATCAATAGGTTTTAGTATGTAGCCAGAGAGGTTAAAGCTTAGGGCTTCAATAATTTTATCTTTTTCTGATACTGTTGTGACCAGGGCAAAAGGGATATTCTTGTAGGGCTTGTCGGAATTTCGAACTTTCTTCAAAAGCTCTATCCCCGTCATGATAGGCATATTCCAGTCGCACAGGACAAGATCGATGACTTGGTCCTCGTCTTTCGCACCAGACGCTAAGTAATCGAGGCCTTCTTTTCCATTTTCCGCAGTTAAGATTCTTCCTCTGCTCACACCCAATGCTTCAAGCTCGTTGACGAGACTGTTTCTTAAAAAAGCAGTATCATCGACAACTAGAATAACCTTACCATTATACTTGTTCATACCCCTATTCTAAGCCAGAAGTGGATTTCGTCCACCTTGGGGTAGGCTTTTCCCAAGCCACGATCGGTTGGACATTTGAGATCTTAAGTAATAATTACCGACCCTTACCCTTTGAGCCTAATTCGTTACAATAAAAGCTCTAAAGGAGCACTTGTGGATTCATCTCTTATTCAGTCACTTTTTCAAGTGATAACAAATAATATTTTTGTCATTATCTATCTTTTTGTCATTGTAGAAAGCGTATTGGCCGTGAGTATTTTTTTGATGATGAAAAAGCATGAACTTGCGCTTCAGGACGTCTCAGCTAATCTTTTGAAGGGTTTTAGAGATGCTCCAGACAAAGACTCCACCGCGAATATCCACGATAACTTTCAGCGCTCACTTGATTTTATGAAGTATAAGATCTCCAATGATCCAACGATGAAAAAAACGTTTTCAGAGAATGCCAAAGGCTTAGGGCAAAGAGGAATTCTTGGGCGCTATTACACTATTGAAGTGATCGCCAGCCTAATGTCGACTATTGTTCAAATTTTTCCTCTTCTAGGAATTTTAGGAACGATTTTGGCCATAGCACGAACAGCTTTTCAAAATAGTGGGCAAGTGGACGTTTCTTCGCTGTCAAACGCCTTTGTTTTGGCCATGGATACGACCATTTTAGGGATATTTTTCTCCATCCTCTTTATGATCATCGAAAGTGGACTCGCCCCTAAGATCGAGCGCATCATTAATGAAAGCCTAGAGTTCAGAAAAATTATAGCTAATATTCAGCTTACCAATAGCGGTACAGGTGGAGAGTCTTAGATGGATAGACCTTATAAACGACCAAAGCGGCAGGCGGTCTCCCTAACTTCTTTGTTAGACCTTTTGTTTGTGATGATCTTTGTATCGCTCATTCAGCAAAAAGCAGCTCCGACTCCTAAAGAAAAACCTGTGGCCAAAGCTAGGGTTGAAGTTAAGAAAGAAGAAAGTATTGTAAAGAAGCCTGTTCCTGAAAAAAATAATTACACAATTAAAGCGACTTTCAACTTTTATGGGACTAATGCAAATACATCACTACCTTCAGGTAAATATATTATGGCCGGTAGTTATAAGAAGGATGATGGCTCCCTCAACCTGGGTGGCATTGCTTGGATAGAGCGGCCTGCCCGCTATGACATGGTTCCCTTATCGGGGAAGATCGATGCGGCCTCTGGTAGCTTTAGAGGAAGAGTTGAAGCGATTGGTTGTAAAGAGTTTACCCTGACGAGAAAATTAAAAAGAAAGGCCACTCCCATCAGTGGTGAATGGGTTGGCACGTACTCATGCTCTCAAGGAACAACCGGTCTGACTCTAACGATAGAGTAGTACTGGCTTAAGTAAATTTTACAAAAGTGAGTGTGAGCAATTGGCATTGCTTAGCTCGCGTCATACGTTCCAATCTCAAATCTATCTCAAAGGTTAACAATGAAAGTCGCTCTTGTTTTTTTGTCTCTATTGGCAAGCTCTGTATCAGCTAATGTTGTCTCTGAATTGGCCCAAGCCGATTGCACTCGAAAATGCAGTGTTTATTCATTTAACTTTCAGCCAGATGCTTCTGGTCTATGTCAGCAAGTAGAAAAGTGCGACATCTATTCATGGAATAGTGACGAAGAGGTGTGCGAAGTAGCCGCTGTTGGCGAATTGGTTACTTACCCTCTAGCTTGTCGGGACATTCCTGCTTACTAGAATTTAGTGCAGTAAGTCTTTAGTGGCCGGAATTTTTTATTTCTTAAGTATTTGAAACTACTTAAGTAACTAAACTTTAACAGTTCATTTTAGTTTTTTAATGTTAAGTCATACCTTCATTTAAATATTAGTCTTTCTAATATCAAAAGGTTTGGTGACTCATGAAAACTCTTTGCGCGATCTTCCTTTGCCTGCTCTTTAACAACAGTTTTGCGGCAACAAAATGTAATGCTGAAAAGCGACATAAAGCTTATCGCTCCGCTAACGTTAGTAAGTGTGCTCATGATAAGAACCGTCTCAAATGCCTACAAATTCGTGAGGTCATTGATGGCGATACCCTTTCCGTCAATATTAGCGGTGTTCATCCCTACTTCGGTCAAGACGCTAGCGTTCGTCTTTTTGGACTTGATACTCCCGAGAGTCGTCCTCCTACCGTTGAATGTATTCCTACAGTGGCAGCGGACTCGGAGCTAGATAAAGAAGAATATGAAACTTGCTTAGAGGCAAAGCGCCTAAGAAAGTGCGAGGTTGAGGCCTCTAATGAGGCGACTTCACTTCTCTCTAAAGCGATCTGTGAGGATAGCGATCGCGTTGATATTGAAATTGCCAGAGACGCCAATGGGGAGCTCATCCGTGAAAAGTATGGGAGAATTCTAGGCAACATTTTTATTATTAAAAAAATAGGCTCTGGCCAGAGCACGGTCGTGGCCCGAGACCTCCTTTTAAAAGAACAATTAGCCTTTACTTACGACGGGGGAACAAAGCGCACTCGGGACTGGTGTCGTAAGACTCTCGTCAAAGATTCAAGGTTACAGTCGGCCTATGTGAAGAGTAATTTTTGTTCTTCACGAAAATGCACAGAAAAAACTCGCCAAGTTCGCTGCTACCGAAGAGCGAGTTATGGTGAACAAATAGAGTGTTATTCTGAAAGGGTAGGTAGCAATATTGGTCGTTGGTTTAATTCCTGCAAAACCAAGAGCGGGCCCAAGAGAAGGGGCTGCTATAGAGAAAAATCAGAGAATTACCTGGGCTTTTGTGATCTCTACAAAACGTCTAAAGAAATTAAAAATTGTCGGATTGATATTTCAAAGGCCATGAAGCTTTACTGCAACGACCTCTCGGGCGAAGCCGAGCAAGATTGTGACCTCTCTATTGCTAACTAACAGCCATTAGGACGCTTACGGGCCTCGTAAGTCTTTTGATACACAGGAGCAAGGGCATTGAGCTTATCTATTCTCGTTGCAGGTGAGGGGTGAGTAGAGAGAAACTCTGGGGCAGCTGGACCTCCTTTTTTCTTCATCAGCTTCCAAAGCTCAGCGGCTTGTGCAGGATTAAAGCCCGCTATCGCCATATACTTTACCCCAAGAGCATCAGCTTCTGATTCGTGGGTTCTTGAAAAGGGTAAAATGTAAGCCAATTGAGCTCCAACACCGAGGCCCGCCAAAATCAAATTATCATTTCGATGACTGGAGCCTAAGTAGAGTTGGGTTGCTGTCATCCCAAAGTGAACAATGGCATTTTGGGAAATTCGCTCATTGCCATGTTCGGCAAGGACATGGCCAATTTCGTGTCCGATCACTGCCGCGAGTTGATCGTCACTGGCCGCGAGCTCGATCATGCCCGTATGAATCCCCATTTTATTCCCTGGCAGGGCAAAGGCATTAGGACTTGAATCTTCAAAAATTTTAATAGTCCACTTTGCTGGACTCTCGCCCATTGCGAGCAGAAGCCGATCTGTAATACAGCGAATTTTCTTATTGTAGGAGGTATTGTTAGATAGCTTCGCGGCTTTTTGCAATTGCTCAAATGACTGGGTCCCCATGCTGGTCATCTGCTGAGAAGGCATCAACTTTAGCTGCCTGCGGCCAGTAGGTGAAGTTGAACAGCTTAGAGTGAGAATAATCAGAGACAAACAAGAGATTATTTTTTTCAATAGTATATTCCTTTAGGTTGGTAATGAGGACCCTATCATTATAGCGAAAATTAGCTCTTGTTGTTTAAAAGTCTCGGTTTCTTTAGTGGGGGATTCTTAATATCAGTCTTGAGTAGTGATATAATAGTGCTATGAAAAGAGTATTTCTATCAAAACTATTCGGCCTTATTTACTTGCTTTGCAGTTTGCTTATGTTGTCGTCCCATGGGGGAAAAACTATTTCAAAAGGACCAGATGCCGGTTGTCACTTTGAAAAAAAGACAAAAAGTATGCACTGTCATCAGGCTAAAAAGCCGGATGCTCCCAATAAAGAGAAGGTTAACTTAGGCAAGTACAATAGAAAGCTCTACCCTCACTGGATAGATCGAGATAGTGACTGTCAAAATGAAAGGCAGGAAATTTTAATTGGCCGCTCGTTGGTGCCCGTTATTTTAAAAACGAATAGGAAGGGCCGTAAATGCACAGTGGTGGCCGGTACCTGGCGAGACTTCTATTATAGTGAGTTATTGACTGAAGCGTCGCAGATTGATGTCGATCATGTTATTCCTCTTAAACATGCCCATGAAGCCGGGGCTAAAAATTGGAGCCGAGACAAGAGGCGTACATTTGCCAACGACCCAGAAAACCTTGTGCTGACCAATAAAAAGTATAATAGGATGAAAGGAGCAAAGTCACCTCTTCTATGGTTACCCAGTGACAAGGACTACGCCTGTAGGTACTTCAAAAGGTGGTTATTTGTTAAAGACAAGTATCAGCTTGATGTTTCTCAAGCAGAGCGTGAGGAATATAAGGCCATGAAATGCCCCAGCCCCAAGAAAGAAGACCTAGGAGTTACCCTTGAGTGATTCTTGGCTTGAATTGAGCTGGCTCAGGCCGACTATTTTCTCTCTTGGTCTTCTTATTTTTAGCTTTGTTGAATTAGCCGCTCCTTTTCGAACAAAGCGCGGTTTAACAGGAAAGCTCTCAAACTTTTTTTTAATTATATTAAGTACCCTGGGACTAAAGCTCTTCGCCTTTACTCTTAATGCTGGCCTGGCGCTTAAAGTGAGTTTTGATCAGACTGGCTTATTTTACCAAGTCGGTCTTGGGCCCGTGAGTTCTTTCATCTTCTCCCTTTTAATTCTCGACTTTGCTATTTATCTCCAGCATAGGGTTTTTCACAAAGTTCCTTTTTTATGGCGTCTTCACCGAGTCCATCATAGTGATGCCTCTTTCGATGTGACAACGGCCCTCAGATTTCACCCCTTAGAAATTTTGATATCGTTTCTCTTTAAATGGAGTTTGATTTTACTCTTTGGAATTTCATTTGAAGCTTTCCTAGCTTTTGAGATTATTCTAAATTTGTCGGCCATGTTTAGTCACTCTAACTTTCAGCTACCTAAAAAAGCTGAAACCTGGTTATCAAAAGCTGTGGTGACTCCAAGCTTTCATCGGGTTCATCACAGTGTGAAAAGAGAGCAGATCAAGGCTAATTTTGGCTTTTGCCTCTCGGTGTGGGATCGAATTTTTGGCAGTTTCTGTGATTACGCCGATCAAGATCAACAGAAGATGATCATAGGCTTGCGAGAATATAACTCTGTAGAAGAACAGGGGCTTTTAGGCTTACTTGCTCAGCCGTTTACGACATCTAATGAAAAGTCTGACTAGCCTAAGAGTTGTCGAGACTATCTCAAAAAACTTCTATCAAGAAGCGCGATCAACTCTTTTAGGAGTATCCTTCATAGGTTATATTTGGCGCATGAAATTTAGCCGTAAAACCTTTGACTACTTTGACCAAGCTCATAAGAATGCCTCCAAAAAAGAGTGGTTCGAGCACAACCGTGCCCTTTATGAGGATCATGTGTTCGCTCCTTTTCAATATTTGATCCAGAGAATCGACCTGGAGCTTGGAGACAGTCTTGAAGAAATAGAAGTTTCTCCGCGAAGGATTTGTCGTCCTCTTCGCCCCAGTAATAAAGCGCTTGAGAAGGGTTTTGTTAAAGACTTTATTTCTATTGATATTGCTCAAAAGAAAAGCTCTCTGTTTGAGTGGAATCCTGGCTTTCATCTGCAATTAGGTTCTTTAGAAGATGATAACTTGATAGGAGGGGGCCTTTACATGGTTTCTGGCCGCCAGATCAAAAGGCTTCGAGAGGGCTTTTTTCACGAGTACGCAAGCGTAGAAAAGATGATGAGAAAGAAGGACTTTATCGCGTCGTGGGGTGAAATAAAAGGTGAGCGCTATAAACGATTTCCCAAAGCTTATAGCCAAGAACACCCCAGTGGGAACCTTATTGGCTTTAAGCAGTTCTACTTCTCTAAGAGTCCAAAACGCTCCAAAGTAGTTGGAAAAAACTTTATTGATGACACGATTAAAGACCTTAGGAGTAGTTTAGAGCTTCTTTCATGGTTGAGAGAAACGGTTGGTATCTATAAAAAGTAGGACCCTTTGTGGTTCATGGGTATATATTGCTCACCTCGATCGAACTATTTTAATTTGGTACCTTTAAAGAATGAAAATTCTCTTAACCTTCTCACTCCTTATCATTTTTTCTCTCAATATTATGGCCCAAGATTCTAAGGATACTCCTTTTGAGTGGAATCTAGACTTTGGGTATGAAACTGGAGAGTACAAGATCCCTGCTAACGATGAGGGAAATTATAAAAGCATCTATCTTGGAACGAGGCTTGGCTTTAATTTTAGTAGAGTTTTTGTAGGTGCTGTAGGAAGATTTGCGCCCTCAAGCTTCTCTAGTTCTAGGCCTTCAAACTCAGTAAATCGGTTAAATAACCCTCTACCTGATGGTAGCTCCACGCTTTGGGGTCCAACCATTGCTTACAAGTTCAACTATGTTCATTTTTATTATTCTCTGCTCTTCGAGTCTCATAAATTTGCAGGTGATGTTACTCAGGCAGGGACCCAATCGAATCTCGTTTACCGTTACGAAGGTACTGGGCATGAGGCAGGCGTAGGTTTTCGCCTTTATGGAAATATTTTCTTAACGTACAGTTTCCGAACTTCTGAGATGGGTGATTTTAAAACGAAGGTTGATGGCAACTACACTCCCGAGGAGGCGCGTGAGCACCCTTTGAGAGTCAATACTCACGTTATCGGCTTGAGAATCCCGATTAGCCTTCATAAGCTACCAGGAATGATTCAGAGTTCACTTTCTTCGAATTAGTGGGGAAGGCTTTCGCCTCCCCCAGATTTTTTAGTTATAAGTATTCATGAGTTTTATTTCGGCTTCAAAGTTACTTTTGAGTTTTTCCAGTCTTCTTAGGTAAGTCTTGATTTGATCCTGGATACTCTCAATTTTATTAAGCCTTTCTTGGATGGTAAGACCTTCAATTCTTAAAATATCATAGTCAAGCTCGTTGATGATTAAGTAGAACTCTCTAACTTTATCTAAAAAAGAGTTTCTTATTTCCATAGAGGAAAAGAAAACTTGGTTTTCAAAATTGACCACACTCTTTTCTAACTCATCAAGAGCTTGGATTGTGTTTGTCGTTTGCATCTGCGCTTCTAGCTCGTCGTTGATTGGGCGTAAGGTAGAGCGGTTTTCGAAGAAATTTGCTACCTCATTTAAGTCTTGTGCTAATTCAGTGAACATAATGATCTCCTCTTTTTTTTAGGCCCTTATGGCTTAAGTTGTTAATTAAAGTTTAAAAGCAGGAGATTTTTTGATCCGCTAGAACTTGTGGCGGTATTGTTTAGATTTTGAGACATTAAAACTTGAGTGAATAAGTCGCTGCGAGGCCTTTGAGATCATTAGAAGGCGCTAGAGCAAACTTAAAGGGCAAATTGCGTCTGTAATGATTATTGTAGATGCCCCAAGCGTAACTTACTCCTAGAGCGGCTCCAAAAACGCTGTCGTGATAATAATGGCTTCCATCATCTATTCGGCTAAAGCTAATCCAGCCAGCGATAGCAGTAGCGAAAGCACCCCAGTAGGGGCCATGGGCCATGGGCCAGCCAAACAGCGGTAGAGAAAGCAAACGAGGAAGACGCATGACCCGAAGGGAAGCTGTCCCTCTTTAGACTATCTTTAGGACGGCCTTGGCTGACTGTCATTTTTAGCGCGAAGGTCGCAAGCGCCGTATAGGCCACGGACTTAGTGATGTACTCAGCATTTTGCCAGCGTATAGTTCTTCTCTCTTGAGCTGCCTTATCTTCTCCATCATCTAAATAATTTTGAAGGGCCTTCAGTGAAAGATAAGCGACTGGTAGGACACCCCAGCCCAAGGTGTCACCCACAGTGCTCCACAACTTCTTGCGCTTCCAGCGTCGAAAAAGCCTGGCTTTTCTTTTTTCTTCAAAATTATCTTTAAAAACTAAGTAGGTCGCCATGGCGCCACTAAGTAAAATAATTGAGGACTGGTAGGTGAAAGGAGCCAAGGCATTGTCCCACTCATTGTTAAAGAAGAGTTGATAGCGATTGGGCTCGCCAACGGGGTCTAGAATCTTGGTAGGATCTGTGTCCTTCATAGGGGCTTTTTCTATATGGACTGTCGCATGAGAATTTTGCAAACAAAGGGCCAAGGAGAGCAGCATGACTATTTTTGCTAAAATTCCCATGTATAAGTTCCTTGAGCTGATTGCCCCGGGTTAAAGGAGAATCCTACTTTGGCCGTGCTCTTTTTTTCAACAAGCCAGTAGTGGAAGAGTTTTGTAAAGAACTTACCAACGCTGTAGCCGACTAAAACATCTGAGAGATGGTGTTTCTTGCTCTCCATTCTGGCCCAGCCAACGACTCCTACCAGAGATTCATTAAATAGATTGATGGGAGTGGCATATTTTCCAGCGAAGGAGCCGGTGTGGATAGACGCATTTTCACTGAAAGCCGCAGCAATGGCGGTGTGTGAGGAAGGAAAGCTCTCTCTATTGCTAGCGTCAGGTCTTAAGCGTCCTGAGCGATTTTTGATGAAGTTGTTAAAAAGATAAGTAAGCGCTGGTCCCGAAATGATATTAAGATAAGAAAAGTACTTCTGCTGCTTTGAAGACATTTCTCTTTGATTCGCTCCAAGGGCCGTGCTGACGGCAGAAGCAAGGGGAAGGTAGTAGAAGGCAATTCTATCACTATAGTCTTGAGCGTTTTGGGCACTTCCAAACAGCGGTCTCTCTCTCGAGGCATAGTCGGAGATGCGGCCGTCATATTTGGTCACTCCAAAAGCTAGTGCGGATACACTTGGTATCCACACATCTTTTGAAGTGGCGGCTTTTATCACGCTCTCTCTAAAACTTAAGGCATGAACTGGGCCTGAAATAAGAAAAAAAAGGAATAAAAGCCTGATCATTAATCCATATCATCTGTGGTTTCTTCTACCTTGTCGCCCATCTCTTCGGCAGCGTCTTGAACCTCATCGGCAGCTTCTTCACCCATCTCTTGTGTTTTCTCCATGGCCTCTTCGCCCATTTCTTCTGCTTTTTCTACTACGTCTTCTGCTTTGTTTTCAACATCAGATTCCCAGCAACCAGGAAGGCTTGCCACACTGAAAGTGATAAGAATAAGTAGAAGTGATTTTTTGATGAGTTGCATGGTCATTTTGAGCTCCTTGATTCATAGAATCGGTCTAAATTTATAAGTAATATTTCTGCGTAAAATTTATGCGATGTTCGGAAAAACTTATTCTATCAGATAATAAGGGTTTGTGAACTTCCTTAGACATTTGCTCACATTCACTAAGCTTGTCCATATCTACACATTCCCTTGGCCACCTCAGGAGGTAACCTCGTGGGGATCTTTTTAAGATACAATCTCAATAACCAATTTAAAGGAATTTTCATGACTGCCAATATAGAGAATAATGATTCTAACGAAAATAAGCTAGAGAAATTACTCTCTCATCAGCACTCTTACCAAAACGAGTTTCACGAAGCCGTCAAAGAAGTTTATGAGGACGTGGCTGCCGCCAGATTAGATATGACACAAGATGAAATTTTTTCGACTTTTGAGCGCTTAATAGAGCCTGATCGAACGCTGAGGTTTCGGGTTGAGTGGTTTGATGACAATAATATTTTGCAGGTCAATAGAGGCTACCGAGTGCAATTTAATAACAGCTTTGGTCCTTATAAAGGGGGCTTACGCTTTCATCCCAGCGTCAATGAAAGTGTGCTTAAGTTCTTGGGCTTCGAGCAGACCTTTAAAAATATTCTCACTGGGTTGCCTATGGGAGGAGCGAAGGGAGGGAGTGACTTTGACCCGAAAGGAAAGAGCGATCATGAGGTGCGTCGTTTTTGCCAAGCTTTCATGTCTGAGCTTTATCGTCACATTGGTCCCGATACCGATGTCCCTGCAGGGGATTTTGGGGTGGGAGCTAGAGAAATCGGCTACCTCTATGGGCAATACAATAAATTAACAAATACCTACAATACAGGAACACTGACAGGCAAAGACTTGGCACTTGGCGGCGCTAGGGGGCGAGAGGAAGCAACTGGGTTTGGCTGCGTCTACTTTCTGGAAGAGGCCTTGGCAGCAAACGAAATGAAGAAAATCAAAAACCGTCGAGTTGCTATTTCAGGCTCGGGTAATGTTGCCCTTCACTGCGCACAGAAGATCATAGAAAGGGAAGGCGTTGTGATTAGTGTTTCAGACTCTGGTGGAACATTATTCTTCAAAGAAGGCCTAAGCATGAAAACTCTTGAGCAACTAAAAATTCACAAGTTTAAAAAGAGAGGACGGTTGAAGGAATTCGACTCAGGCTCCTCTAAATCGGAGTTTCAGGCCGGAGAAAACCCATGGTCTTTAAATTGTGAGATTGCTATACCTTGCGCTACGCAAAATGAGCTCAACGTTGAAGATGCAAAAGCCTTGGTAAGCAATGGGCTAGAAGCCGTGTGTGAGGGCGCTAATATGCCTCTAACTGCAGGGGCCATTAAGTATATAAGTGAAAAAAAGGTTCTTTTTCTCCCGGCCAAAGCGGCTAATGCCGGCGGAGTCGCTGTTTCAGGTTTTGAGCGCACTCAGAATGCAAGTCATTCCTCAGAGCCTCAAAAGACCATTCTTTCTCGCTTAAAGTCGACGATGATTGATATTCATCGTCATTGTAGCGAGGATGTTGAAAAAGAAAATGGCTTGATTCCTTATAAGAAGGGGGCAAACCTCTACGCTTTTAGAAAGCTTGTCTATATTATGAGGGCCTTGAACGGCTAACTCAGACATATTCCTTTATAATCTTGAGAAAGCTAGATCCATATTGGTCGAGCTTGGATTTTCCCACACCGTTAACCAAGAGAAACTCGTCTTTGTTTCTGGGAAGAATACTGCACATATCGTGAAGCGACTTGTCTCCAAAAATGACGTAGGGAGGAACTTGCTTTTCCTCTGCCAGCTCCCGCCGAAGGACCCGCAAGCTCTCAAATAATTGAGCATTTCCATGCTCCATATCTACGGCCTTCTTCATCTTGGCAGAACTGATAGAGATCTTTTGTTTCTTTAAGCGAAGCTCGTGTTCGCCTTTGAGTAGCTCCGCGCCCTTTGAGGTAATAGCGAAGGTTCTGTACTCGTAATTTTTTATGGCGATAAACCCCAAATTCAATATTTGACGAGTCACCGAGCTCCAATGCTGCTTTGTTCTGTCTTTTCCTAGAGCAAAGACTGACAGTTTATCGTGTCCTCTTTCAATAACTTTGGCGTTTTGAGAGCCGCGAAGAACGTCGATCACATAGTTAGCACCAAAGTTTTGTCCAGTTCTATAGATAGTCGAAAGCATTTTCTGGGCGTCTTGAGTCGCTTCGTAAGTTTCGCTTGGATTAAGGCAGGAGTCACAATTACCGCAGTCTTCTTCTCTGTGCTCGTTGAAATAATCAAGAAGGTACTTTCTTTTACAGCTTGGCGTCTCACAGAGGCAAAGCATTGAATCCAGCTTAAAGCGCGCTACACTTTTATAGGCTTCAGAGGCATCTGTTGACTCGAGCATTTGGGAGAGTTTTACAACATCTTGTAGACCGTAGATCATCCAGGCCTGTGAAGGAAGTCCATCTCGACCGGCCCGTCCAGTTTCTTGGTAGTAGCCTTCAATACTTTTTGGCAGGTCTAGATGGGCGACAAAGCGCACGTCTGGTCGGTCTATTCCCATTCCAAAAGCGATTGTCGCGACGATGATGATACTTTCTCTGGTATTAAAAAGGTTTTGAGTTTCTTCCCGACGTTCTTTAGACAGACCAGCGTGGTAGGGGTAGGCATCAAGACCTATTTCTCTCAATTGGGTAGCGACTTTTTCTACTTTTTTACGAGAAAGGCAGTAAACAATGCCTGTGTGTTCTTGATGCGACTCTTTAATAAAGGAGCTTAATTGTTTGATCTCATCTTCACGCTCAAAGATACTGTACTTTATATTGGGGCGATCAAACGAAGAGATAAATATCTCTGGATTCGTTAGTTTTAAACTCTCTGCTATACTTTGCCGAGTTTTTCGATCGGCAGTAGCGGTCAAAGCGAGCAGGGGAGTGTTGGGAAATAGTTCTTTGAGAGCGCCAAGTTTTTGATAGTCAGAGCGAAACTCATGGCCCCATTGGGAGACGCAATGGGCTTCATCAATAGCGATTAAAGAGACTTCCAACTCTTTTAAAAAAGACAGCATACTGGAGGACAGTAGACCTTCTGGAGAAAGGTAGACCAGCTTATACTCACCCTTTTTAATTTGGGACTTGAGGTATCTTTGCTCGTCATAGTTGAGGTTGGAATTAATGAAGCATGCCTGAACACCATTTTCTTTTAAGGCAATGACTTGATCGTACATGAGCGAGATGAGAGGAGAGACCACAATAGTCACTCCTTCTAGAAAGAGCGCAGGAACTTGATAGCAAGCTGACTTTCCTCCGCCTGTGGGCATAATCGCCAAGGTGTCATTTCCGTCAAGAACGGAGTCGATGATTTTAGCCTGGTTGAGGCGGAACTCTTGGTGGCCAAAAGTGTCTTTAAGTATCTTAAGTAATTTGGTTTTTCTCACTGAGTTAGGATAGCTTGCACCGACAGGAATGTACAAAGGGAATTGGTCAATTTCTAAAAAGGAAATAAAAAAGGGAGCCGAAGCTCCCTGATATTTTTATAAACTAAAGTTTTTTTACTTGAACAGCACAAGGACCTTTACGGCCTTCGCCAATTTCGAATTCAACTTTGTCGTTTTCATAAAGGGGACCACTTTCGATTCCAGTCGTGTGAACGAATAGATCTTCTCCGCCATCGTCTGGAGTAATAAAGCCAAAGCCTTTGTCGTCATTATAAAATTTCACTACACCTGTACTCATACCAATCCTCATTCCTTAAATGAACCTCCAACATAGAGGTTCTCTTTCATTGGGGTTATTCTTTATCAATTATGGGGATTATGTCAAAGCAGGGATATTGTTGCTGCGCTGCTCTTTTTTAGGCAAAAAAAAAGGGAGCCGAAGCTCCCTTAAATAACTGTTTGATTAATTACAGTTTTCTAACTTGAACAGCACAAGGTCCTTTTTGACCTTCACCAATCTCGAACTCAACTTTGTCGTTTTCGTAGAGTGGACCGTTTTCAACACCAGTAGTGTGAACAAATAGATCATTTCCTCCACCATCTGGAGTGATAAAACCAAAACCTTTTTCGTCGTTAAAAAACTTTACTACACCTGTACTCATAACATTCCTTCTTCATTAAAAGCGTCACCAACATAGTGACACGCATATTCATATTACTGAATTACGGGTTATTCTAATCAAAGTAAAGCCAATAATCAAGTTTTAGGCAAATAATGAAGGTTTAGTTGTTTGTTCTAGTCGGATACTTCAGTTTTACTGAAGTTAAAGAGAGAAAAGCCTCCGGTTTGGAGGCTTTATAGTCACTTATTTAAGGAATGGGTAGGTAGTCGCTGAATACTTTTAAGGATTCAGTTAACTTTAAGTCTCTGGCGACTGAATAGATATTCGCATTTGTGGCCTCTGGTAAGAAGCCACCAAAGGTTGGATCTGGGTAAGAAAGCCTGTCATCATCTCCTGGTAGAATGAAGCCCTTTATTTTGTAAGCTTATAGTTATATTGTTCTCTAGGTGAGTTTAAAAGATAAAAATTTGCGCTTTGTGACATTTGCTTTAGTGGCTTTTTTTGTTGTTCTTTACACATATAGACTGAGCTTTGGTTTCTCTTGGTTAGAGTCCTACACTAAGCTACATATAAACCTTAAAGCGATGCAAACACCATTTTTTTCCTTCTTAGAATTTCCCCGAATATTTGGTCATCCTCCAGGTTTAACCTATCTTCTCAAGTTTTTTTTAGAGATATTTGGTATTAGTTTTTTCTCTATTAGGCTATGTCAGTGCTTTATATTCTTCGTGTTTTTACGATTTTGGTATCTTTGCCTATACTTGAAAACTCAAAATAGAACCCAGAGTTTTCTGCTTTTGAGTTTATTTGCGGCCTCACCACTTATATTTATCGCCTCTTTTGATTTTTTTTATGAGATACCAGCTTTAATGTTATTTACGATGAGTTATTACTTTTATAAGAGAGAGAAATTAATAGCTTCCACAATATTTGCAATACTATGCTCCTTTACTCTTGAAAGCTACCTTGCCTGGCCTTTAGCCGTAATTATACTTTCCTCTCAGAAGAAGACTCGTTTGGTCTTTAGTCTTCCGATCCTTTTGTATGGTCTTTATTTACTTTATTTTTGGCTGATTGGATCAGATATACTTACTAATTATACCTTTACATCATTAGAGAGTCGTCAGTTTAATATTCTTCAACATATATTGGCGACAAATCGAATTAGGCCTATGGTTTGGAGAGACCTGATTCACTTTCTTTTCTTTGGTTTTTCTTTAATCTTTGTAATGAAAAAATGCAGGCTTCACGTAAGGGTTCTATTTGATACTAATAAAGAGTTAGTGCTTTGTTGTACAATTCTCTTCTTCTTTTTTCTTCTTGTGGCAGCCCCAACAGTAAGTCGAGATTTTCTCTATTTAGTTTTTTTCGCGTCAGTAGTTACTGCCACTGCTTTAAGAGAAATTAAAAGAAAAGAAATATTTATGAATACAGTGCTTCTTCTTTTTATTCTCAACTTATTTAACTTTTATAATGCTCAGTTAAGTATAGGCCCCAACTCAAAAGAATATTTTTGGAGATTCAAGGGTCTATACACTCACCTTGAAAGGGTAAATGCTATTTTGGAAAGAAAAGAAGGTTTAATTTTTAAATCAAATTCTTTGTTGCAAAAAATTTTTGCTGATCCGATTATGGGACTGGCTAGGGTGAAGAGAAAGGTCACCTCTCAGCAAGACTTTAACGTTTTCATCTTTAGTCCAGGTATTTTTACAGAAAATTTTGGTGCAAAGGAAGTTGAAAGAATTAGATATAAATTTAAAGATACTAAATACGTAAATACGGCATATTTTGAAACTGAAATAAATTTCAAATAGCGAGAGACTGGGGAATTGTTCTTAGGTTAATTAAAAAAATATGCATCGGTTTGATCGAAGTTTCTTGATAATTTTAACGCTTAAGGAGAATACTACGGTGACTTGCTTTGCTGCCTACGGTCAGTCGGGAAGTTATCAGGCACTTTCATAAAGGATGAGGAATGAGTCTGGAATATTTAAAGAAGGTCAAGGAAATACTTTCTATACGAGCTTACTTTCATGATGTGCATAAGAAAATATCCAACCTCTAGCCTTTCTCTGTTAAAATCTCCGCTATGGATTTTAAAAGTTCCAAAATAGAGAGAAAATTTACTAAATGGGAGGCTTTTCTCGGTAGAATTTTTTTGTTCATCCTTTCTATATTTTTCTTTTTTCTTATCGGTGAATTTTCTTATCGAAAGATTAAGGAGTTTCAAGCACCAATTAGTTATGCGGAAATAAATGACCTTAATCATGTCCCACGCCCTTTTGTTTTCTCTGTTGCTAACCCAAAGAGTAGGGCTATTAATACACTTGGGTACAAAGGAAGGTTACCCGTGATGCCAAAACCTGCAAATGAAAAAAGAGTATTTATTCTAGGTGGCTCAACTGTCTACGGAAACAACATAAAGCATGATTACAGTATAGCCAAAAAGAGTCTCCCTTTTTTTCTTGAGAGAGAGCTTAAAGAAAACTTTTCTAATAGCTATAAGGTTTATAATTTTGGCATAAGCTCCAGTATTGCTCAGCAATCTTTGGTTAGATTAATTTTGGACTTGGTTAATTTTAATCCAGATCTGATCGTCTCATATGAGGGGGCGAATGAATTTTTTTCAAATGATTCAAGAGTTGGCTATCCCCATAGATACCTCTTCTATGAATCTAATCCCTTGTGGACAAAGACTTTAGAAGGATATCCTTCTGTTCGTCTTCTTGCTTTTGGAAGTCAAATTCTCAGGGGTCTCTTTAAAGGTCAGCTTGAAGGTTATTTTATGAAACGTATAGAAGAAAGATTTTTTTATGCAAAAAGTATTAAATCCTACACCGATAAAACCCATAATTATTTAGCGGCAATCTCTAAGATGAAGACCATTTCAAATGCTTTTGAAAGTAAGTTTCTTGCAGTTTTTCAACCTATGAGAGGTTTTCACTTTCAAACCTATGCCACTGACAATCTTAAGTCTTGGAAGGTTGGTGTCTTTAGTAAGTCGAGTGAGAGGAAAATAGACCTTATTGATTTTTCTAACATCCTAGAGGGGGAGGATGAAGGTATCTGGATAGATGAAATGCACGTAAAAAATGTGGGGGATGAAATCATTGCCTCAAAGTTAGCCCCTATAATTGATCAGCAGTTTTGAGACTGATTTTGTTAAACTTTTCCAAAGCGGAGAAAGTTCATGATGCTCCCCACCTCCAAGCTCTTTCAGGCCTGGGCCGTCAAAGTAAATCGCCTTACAAAGCCTCCCTCACAACAGGAAGTCAGCTTGAGATTAGGAAAGAGAGCTCCTCTTTCCTGTCATTTTTAGGTGGTTATGGGGAGTTTTCACTCTTTTTTAATTAGAGTCTGATCACAAGGTTTTCTTTTTCGTAGCGAACTTTGGAGAGATCTCCATACTTATCACTAGCTGCCCGATAGCCAACGGGACAAACGACCACTGAAGCCAGTCCCTTCTCAGTGAGACCCAAGACTTTGTCGTACTCAGTAGAAACGAAGCCTTCCATGGGGCAGGCATCAATTCGCATGGTCGCGGCGACAGTCATTAGGTTACCTAGGGCAATATAGATTTGATTTTTCATCCATTCGGCTATTTGTGCATCATTCATACGACCAAGAAAGTCTGTCATCACTTTTTGATAGCCTGATAGAGTCTCGGCTTCTTGGGCCCTAATTTCTGCAGTTGATCTGACGAAGTTAATCACGTCCTCAGCGCCAAAGGTCAATGGTCGGCACAAGACGAGTACGTGACTTGCCTGAATCACCTGCTTTTGATTCCAGCTGTTTGCAAGTAGTTGTTCTTTGAGTTCTTGATTTTCAACAACCACGAACTTCCACGGCTGAAGGCCGAAAGAAGAGGGGGAGAGAACGAGGGCATCAAGGAGAGTTTCGAGATCTTTTGGGGAAACTCTTTTTGAGGGGTCAAACTCTTTTGTAGCATATCGCCAGTTGAGGTCTTCTATAATACTCATATTTACTCCTATGGGTTTAATACTTATTTAAATTCACATTAACGCCACTTAAGCGTCATCCGTTACAACGACATAGTGAGGGTCTTCGATGATGTTGATTTCAACCATATCACCGGCATTATCCAGAAGCCGACGACAGTCCGCGCTTAAATGGCGAAGGCGTACTTCTTTACCAATTTTGGAATAGCGTCCTGTTAGCTTTTGAACGGCTTCGATGCCGCTATGATCAGCTATGCGGCTATCTTTAAAATCGACAATAACGTGGTCGGGATCTTCTCCCGGGGTGAATTTTTCTTGAAAGTGCGTGGTGGAGCCGAAGAAGAGCGGTCCCCATACTTCATAAAGTCTTGCTCCATCTTTGAGGTCACTTTTTCTGACACGAATTCTCGTTGCATTCTCCCAAGCAAAGTTGAGCGCGGAAGAAATAACGCCTGCGATAACGGCGATGGCAAGATCGAAGAAGACTGTCACCACACTAACAAGAATTAAGACCAGAGCGTCTGCCTTCGGGATTCTATTGAGAATTTTAAAGCTGGTCCACTCGAATGTTCCAATACAAACCATAACCATCACGCCAACGAGTGCGGCCACGGGAATTCTTTCTATTAAACCTGATCCAAAAAGAATAAAAACGATGAGAAAAGTTGAGGCGGTAAATCCCGACAGCCTAGAGCGAGCACCACTGGTCACATTGATAATACTTTGCCCGATCATGGCACAACCACCCATGCCGCCAAAGAAGCCGGTCACGATATTAGCCGCTCCTTGGGCCACACATTCTTTATTACCATTTCCTCTGGTTTCCGTCAGTTCATCCACCAGGGTGAGCGTAAGTAGAGATTCAATCAGGCCTATGCCTGCCAAAATAATGGCGTAGGGAAAAATGATCTTCAAGCTAGTCCAGCCAAAAGGAATTTCAGGGATCCCAAAGCTTGGGAGTCCACCCTTGATTGAGGCAAGATCACCTACACTTTTTGTGTCGAGGTCCAGGCCGATAGCGATTGCACTAACAATAAGGATGGCCGCTAATGAGGAAGGAAAGGCTTTGGTGAGCCTTGGGAGAAAGTAGATAATGAGACAAGTTAAAACAACCAAGCCCAACATTATCATTAAGGGCGTTCCCGAGAGCCAAACCAATGTTCCGTCTGGCGCAGGAGCTTTGAATTGGCCGAGCTGGGCCATGAAAATAACGATGGCCAATCCGTTTACGAAGCCAAAGATGACAGGCTCAGGAACCAAACGAATAAATTTACCAAGCTTCAAAAGTCCTAAAATAATTTGAATGATACCCATTAAGATGACAGTGGCAAAGAGGTACTCGACTCCATGATCGGCGACGAGTTTAACCATCACAACAGCAAGGGCCCCCGTCGCGCCGGAAATCATACCCGGCCTTCCACCAAAGAGTGAGGTAATCAGGCACACTATAAAAGCGGCGTAGAGCCCGACAAGAGGCTCAACTCCGGCGACAAAAGAGAAGGCTACAGCTTCAGGAACTAAAGCTAACGCAACGGTCAATCCTGAGAGGACTTCTATTTTGGGGTCAAATTTCTTAAGAAAGTTTTCAAAAATGAGCATGTATATTCCTGTTAAATGAATGAGAGAGCAGTTTAACCGAGGAGAGGGGCATTGGGCAAAGAATATACGGCCTTAGAAAAAAAATTAGACAAGAACAAGTCTCGTTTTGCAAACCCTGCAGACGGGGTCGACCTTAGTAGGTTATTTTAGTGTTGTCTGACATGAAATTTTGACGACTCAGGTTAAGGCCCGCTAAGGTTTTGCTCTAGCAAGGTTTAATAAATTGGATAAACAAAAATTCTGCATTGTGGATATAGAGACCACAGGAGGTCGAGGGAAAAACCATAAGGTGACCGAGATCGCTATGGTTAAGTTTGACGGGGATGAGGTGATTGATCAATTCTCAAGCCTTGTGAATCCTGAAAGAAAAATCCCTTACAATATTACGGCACTAACTGGGATTAACAACGAGATGGTGAGTTGTGCCCCGAAGTTTTTTGAAATAGCAAAGACTGTGATTGAGTTTTTGGGAGAGGATATTTTCGTCGCCCACAATGTCTTTTTCGATTTTAATATTTTGAAGTCAGAGTTTAGTGAGCTTGGCTTTTCTTTTAAGGCCGACAAGTTATGCACGGTCAAAATGGCCCGTAAGTTTATTCCTGGGCATAAGTCTTACTCCCTAGGGAGAGTTTGTCAGGATCTAGGGATAGAGATTACTAACCGCCATCGTGCTCTTGGGGATGCTCTTGCCACAACAGAGCTTTTGAAGCTGATTTTAAAGGCAACGACGAGAGATATTCTTATCGCTAATCTTTCTGCATCGGCGAAGCTGCTGCTACCGGATCATCTTGAAAGGGATGAGGTTGAGAGCTTACCGCAAGGGTGTGGGCTATACTACTTTCTCGATGAGCAGGGTCACATCATTTATGTTGGTAAGAGTATTAATATTCAGACTCGGGTTAAGAGTCATTTTCGCCCGAACCTTAAAAGAGAAAAAGATATTCTCTTAAAGAAAAGCATTCACTCAATAGAGACCTATGAGGTGGGAAACGAATGGGTCTCTCTTATTGTAGAGGCTTGTGAGATAAAAAAGCATCGACCCCAATTTAATCGGGCCCTCAATAGAGTGAACTTTAGATTCGCTCTTGAATTGGTGGCAGGAAATGAATCGGTAAAATCTGAGTTAAAGGTCGTTAGTGCCACAAACGGCATTAACCAAGCTTATTGGTATCGCTCTCGCAAGGTTGCAGGCAAGGCGCTCTTAAAGTTCTACGACCTTGCCTTTGGTTGTAATCCAGATAAATTGGCGTGGAAGGCCTTTAAAAAGGGATTAGGAAACTCAGACTTTAATAGCAGACTTGGCAAGATCTATGAGGCGCAAAACTATCCAGAGCCAGACTTTGTTCTTAAAGTTTCCGCCGATAAGAAGATCTTTATAAAGATGACTTTTTCTCAGGATGCTCTAGAGCGCATTGAGTGGCTAGATGATGGTGAATTGGTAAAAAGTTACAAGGTGGATGAGGACCCTGATATAAAACGGATTACATTGAAAAAGCTGCGGCACTTTTATTGTCGTTAGACTTTGCGTTATATGTGAAGAAACTTCCATAGAATTTAGATAGAGCTGAGAATTCTTATTTTTGGCCGTCGCCTATTCTAATCTCACGCAAGAGGGATTCATCCTTCTTCAATGTCCTGCCTTACTTGTCCCGCCTCAAATCAATCTATTAGTCTGACCTTCCAGATGGAAGGTCAGAAACCTACCTTTTATTTTAAATTTTTTATTGACCCTGTCCTAGTGAATAGCCTCTTTCACCATCAAACGTGTAGAGGTTTTCAGTTTTGATAATCTCTAAGTCAGCGTTTGTGATTAATTCTTGAAGCTTGATAAGATCGTTTGGCTTTAGGCTCTTTCCATCAAAGCGGCAGCGCCAGTGATCGGTACAGAACGTCAGGGGATTTCCATCGGGGTAAACCTTAACACCTCGGTTAGTTATCATAACGAGGTCCAGGCTTGATTGCTTTGCGATGCTCGCCAGCTTTTCACCTAGAGTGTTTGGGTTGCGATCTTCTTGGCAAATAAAGACGTCAATACCATCGATCTCTTTAACGGCAGGCTTGATTCCTTGCTTTAATTTGATCGTAATTTTTTCGGCCTTGTCGGGAAAGCTTGATTGATTAAGCTTAGTAGGGAGTTGACCTAAGCGACTAATGACTTCACGAGTAAACTCTTCCGTACTGATCTGCTTTGTCGAGTGCTCATCGGAGTAAATGTCAATCGTGTGCATACCGTCTTCAATTGTTTTGAGCCAAGCATTCTTAATCTTTTTGGCAACGCTTCCCTGACCGAGGTAATTGAGCATAAGAGCAGCACCCATTAAAAGGCCGCTTGGATTGGCAATATTTTGATTGGCAATAAGGGGAGCTGTACCGTGAATGGCTTCGAACATGGCGCACTCCTCTCCTACATTGGAGGAGCCTGCAAGACCTACTGAGCCGCTTACTTCGGCCGCCACATCACTTAGGATATCTCCATAAAGATTTGGTAGTACGATCACATCGAAAATATCGGGCTGGTTAGCAAAGCGGGCCATACCAATATCGATAATGTAGTGCTCTGTTTCTATTTTTGGGTACTCCTGCGCAACTTCATCAAAGACCTTATGAAAGAGACCGTCAGTGAGTTTCATGATGTTGTCTTTGGTCATGCAGGTCACTTTTTTTCTACCCATTTGGGTGGCGTATTCAAAAGCATAGCGAATAATTTTCTCACAGCCCGGTCTGGTCATAAGTTTTAAGCATTGATAAACCTCTTGGGTTTGTCTGTGCTCAATTCCCGCATAAACGTCTTCTTCGTTTTCTCTTATAATCACTGTATCGAGTTTCGGGTGCTTGGTGTTTACAAAAGGATACATGGAGCTAACCGGACGCACATTGGCAAAGAGTCCGAGTGTTTTTCTGATTGTGACATTGAGACTTTTATAACCCTTACCTTGAGGGGTTTTGATGGGTCCTTTGAGAAAGACTTTGTTGTCGACAATCTTTTGCCAGTCTTGGGCACGAATACCAGTGGAGTGACCCTCTAAATAGACCTTTTCTCCCACTTCAATGACGTCTGCTTCAAAAGATGCTCCCGCCGCTTCCATGATGGCCAAGGTTGATTTCATAATCTCAGGTCCGACACCGTCTCCATAAGCAATCGTAATTTTGGGCTTCATTCGTACTTCCTTAGTCGTTAATTTTTCTCATCTTAGTCACTTCTGAAGATAAGGTTAAGTAGATATTAAATATTTTATTTATCGGTGTAGGCGATGAAAAGATCTATTGAGCCATCGTCTTGCCCGATTTTGGACCCTAATATGCCTTAACAATCAGAGATTGTCGGCCAGTATCTGGCGCTCTTAAGGGAAAAATTCCTATTTTTTAAAGTAGCCCGGTATCGAAACAAAGCGGCTGAGCTCTAAACTATAGGTGTAGAGAGTGTAGTGCAGGTGGGGGAGGTAACTTACACCACTGTTGCCGACTTCACCAAGGCGTGAGCCTATGCTTACCGTGTCTCCCACCTTGACGGTGATGGTGTCTTTTTTAAAGTGGACAATGGAAACGTAGATAGAGGGAGAGACTTTTATCGTGAGATAGTTATTGGTTTTTTCACTTAAATCACCTGTGAAGGTGAGGTCAACTTTATTGTCTTCTTGATCAGATACTGCACCGATGACGATGCCCTTAAGGGGAGAGAGCACCTCGGCTCCAAATATGTAATAGTCTTCGAGTTCGGTACCATCCCCTTGATGCTGAGAGGCCCTTTCGTCTAAAATCCCAATATCCCAAGCAAAATTACCAAACATGGCCTCAAATTTGTGGTGGCCTTCATTTCCTGTCAAAACCGCGGCTTTCTTTACCAACTTATTCTTAAAGAAAAGGTCTTGGGTTTTTAGGTAGCGGTAATAGTTTGAGTCCTCATTTTTCCAACAAAATTCTTTTTTTATGTCCTTTTGGCTAATAAAGCTGAAGGCGGAAGTCTCAGCATCAGTGGTCTTAGACGTATCAAAAAGCAATTCAAAGCGTGCTACATGATCTCCAGCCTCTTGATAGAACCAACGATCTTCATAAGTTTCAAGATGTTCTCCCCAAACAATCGAATCGTTCTTAAGTTTATAAAAACAAAATCGTGCCTCAACATCTTCGCTACTAACATGCTCTTGAGAAAAGCTCAGGCTACAGCAGAGGGAGAGAATAAGAATGAAGGTTCGTTTGATGAGAAGCATGGGCTATCTTAGCAAAAAACGGCGGCTATCGCGTTTTTTGAGTAATTTTTATCGGGGTGTTGGTCCTTCACTATTTCTGGGCAGCTTCCCTTACAGCACTGTCTATCGCCGCCTCCATCAAGGCCCGGTTTATCGATTCTTGCATTGATCTGGAACTATTGCCCACTTGATGGCAGTTCATTAGATCTTGGTCACTTACCTGCGAGAGGTAAACAGAGCCATCTTCACAGATGAGGGTGCTGTCGTGATAAGGTTCACAGTCGAATTCTCCATTGCTATCGCGGATTGAGTCCCTCTGGACGGTGTTAATGGCCACTTGAATCCTCTTGGCTAATTCAGGATTGGCGTAGCATGAGGCCTGTTTTTCACCCATCAAGTTACTTTGAAAGTAGACAGATCCAGAGCAAATGATGGCGCCCTCGTGATAATCGCTGCACTTTGTCTTGCTGGCCGAGACTTCTAGGCTGGTGGTAGTGATAGCGATAAAGATAAAAAGCGGAGAGAGAGGTTTTTTCATGTTGCTTTCTCGGCTGTCTCTCGATATTTCTTGAGTATTATGCTTTGTTTGATCCTAAGTGTTCGGAACTACTCAATTTGCCGGAGCGATGAGTCGCTCTTTTTTTCAAGCCTAACTAGACGGCAGGGCCCATTCCTTTCTAAGATAATCTCATGAAACTTAAAGCCTTATTATTTCTTAAACTTATCTTGTTCAGTCTCTTTATTGCTATAGGAATGGGACCTGTGGCGGGTCATGGGGTTGCCGACAAAAGTGATGTTCTTTGGGTTGCTTTCTCTCAACTTGGACCAACTCAATTTAGCATCGGTGAATATGCGATGATGGATAAAGTGAAAAAAATGAGAAAGAAAGCTCAGAGCATGAAGCTAGAGAAGTATCTTCTCAAGAGAGCTGCTCCTGCGTTTAAGGCCATTGATGGGCGCTTTTATATCACCGATAGGCATCACACTTCTCGTGCCGCCTACGAGCTTTATAAAGCAGGGGAGAGTCCTTTAAGTGCCTATCCCTTAGTCGTTGATGAAACTCTCGTGGCCCTTGATTTGGAAGATTTTTTTAGAGAGTTAAAGAAGCGAGGGCTAATCTACTCCTATCTTAGAGGTAGCAGGCGGCCTATTTCCACTCTTCCCCACACTCTTGATGAACTAGAGGACGATGCTTATCGCTCCCTGTCTTGGATGGTGCGAGAGGCAGGCGGATACGATAAAGTTAAGGTTCCTTATCTTGAGTTTCTGTGGGCAGACTATCTTCGCAGCAAGTTGTTTCTTAGCGGAGGCTCACAGCAAGAGCTTCAATCTGTTCTCATCTTAGCTTTGGGCCACGCACGCTCCCTAGAGGCCCGCCATCTTCCGGGATTTAAATTTCAACACGGGAGCTTTTGCGGCTTGAATTCACTTAAGGCTTCAGTATACTAATCCTGATTCTTATAACTGCTTTTAAGGAGCACCTTCCATGTTGAATTTCATTACTTTTATCTCTTTGTTGAGCTTGCCTCTTCAGGCCACGAAACTTAAGCCTATGAATATCGAACCAGGACTTTGGAAGAGTGAAACAAAAATGGATAACGGTGGAATGATAGCGCAAATGCTAGAGAAATTTCCCGCGGCTCAGAGGGATATGATGAAAGACATGATGGAGAAGAAAATGAAAGAGCAACTCCCCATCACAGAAGTTTGCTTCACCAAGGAGATGGTAAGCAACCCTCAGAAAGTCTATGAGGAGCAGATGGCCCAAAATAAGGGAAAGTGTGATTTCAAGGTAAAAGAGAGCACCAGCACAAAATTTACGGGTAGCATGACCTGTAAAGGCCAAGCTTTTACTAGTGACTTCACTTGGCAGGTCATCGATAAAAAGAACACAAAGTCAGTTGTGAATACGACAATTGCAGGAGGGATGAAGCAAAAAATTCTCGTGACCTCTAAGTGGGTGAAAAGCAAATGCACCCCTAAGAAAATATAAAGCGGCTTTTAAGCCTAATCTTTATCTCACTCTCTCATTGCTCAAGATAGGATCTCTTTTTAAATTCTCTGGTTCTTAACATAAGGACTAAACTTATTTGCCCATTAGCCGATAAGAATAGTGTGGTTTATGCCTCACTTTTTTGTCACCATCATTTCAAGAATTTTTCGTCAATTCGAAGGCTTAGGGTGGCTAAAGAGAGAAGACTAGGGCCGGCAATAGATTCAGTCTTAATATAGAGGGAATCGTTTGGGCCAAGATCGGGATAAAGGTAAGCGCTGTGATTGTGTGGAAGAAGTCATTAACTTTCGTCTTAATATTGCTTCTAAGCTTTAAGTCTTTTAGTCAGGCTCAGATTCTTTCTGAGGGTGACGTTAATTACTCAGATCTCATCTCTAAAATTACCCGTGATCCCTTAGTATTTGCAAAGTTTCACCGGGCGATGGTGCTAACTGCCCTAAACGAAGACCGCTCCTTCATCAACACAAAAGACTACTTTATAAAAAAGACAAGCTTCTTCAACAGCTTTACTGAAAAATCACTAGAGTTTATGGCGGCTTTAATTTTTGCTGAGGCAGTGGCAAATGATCTCGGTGGAGAAGTCTGCTTCTTTGGTGGCTGGCCTTCAGTTAGGATAGACGGACTTTGCAAAGGCCCTTGGGATGAGCGAGTAAAGACACACCCGAAAATGGCCGACTTTTCTAAAACTTATACAGGTGGAGAAAATTGCGAAGCCCTTTCTAACGATAATTTTGAATACAGAACCTGTAACCCCGTCCTTTTTGGTCCCGGTGGAACTAATACGGCTCCAAAGGAAGCGGGGATATGTGTCTCTTTGGATAAAATTAGAGGGCAGGCGGACTACTCTCGCTTTACTGAGAAATGCTTTAACCTGGCCAACTTGAATTTTAAAAGAAGCGGCTCTTTAAATAACTTGAAAGCACTTTATGAGAGAGTTCAAAACGATCCCACTTTTCGAGAAGAGTATAAAAAACACGCGGAAGCTGTCATAGGCTTTTGCCAAAATAACCCCAGACAAAATGGAAATACCTGTGAATCACTTTTGGCCATCGCCAGTCCCGCCTTGAATATTATGTGCCTGTCCTACGGTGACAACGTAACCAAAAGCCAGCTCGATAGTATCTCCACTCTTTGGAACTCAATGAGAAGTGAGCTTGTGGATCTTGACTGGGTCTCAGCAGAAAGAATGGACGAATCCATTGCAAAAATGACTGAAGATGTAACGACAAGAGCGCCAGCAAGTAGTGAAGAAGGTATCGACTGGAACGGTGATATCCCAGAAACGGCAGAGGGGATGGATGCTGTAGCCGCTTGGGCCAAGCGCCTGGCCTCAAAAAGATGCACAGGCCAATCGGTTAGCACCTGTACAACGTCTAAAGCCGCCTCAAAGTCTACTGGTTACTGCTGGAGGCACGTGAAGCTTGCCCTAGAAAGAGGCGGAGCTGTGGATGATTATATCCCTTCGGTCAACGCCTTCGATGCCCACAATCACGGACTTCTTGAAAAAAGAGGGTTTTGTAATGTGGGAACCAGCGTTTCTAATGCCCCTATTAATTCAATTTTAGTTTATGAGAGAACCGATCGTCGCTCTGGAAACCCCGGGCATATAGAGATAAAAACGGGGCAAAATGAGTTTGTGAGTGACTTTATTACGGATCAGCCGATTAGTGCTTATAATAGTGCAAGAAAGCTTGTTGGAGCCTATATTCCTTGTGGAGATAAGTAGAAATGAAAAGTATCGCAAAATTATCATTACTTTTTTTCCTGACTGTCTTCAGCAGCCATGCGCTTGACAGTGATTCTGTGCCTCTTTTAGAGGAGCTTGAAAAATCGGTTGCTAAGATGAAGGAGCAGCCTTTAAATTTAGACAAGATCTTGCGAAAATCTGTCATGCACTACCAAAAGTCACGAGATAAGAAGTTTCTAACCCAGGCCCTAAAATCCTATGCCATTATTTTAAAGAAGAACAATCAGCATTATATCGTGGAGATGTTCTTTCCCCTTTATAAAAAAGACAAGAAGGCCTTCGGCAAATTTTTAGATCAAGCACTCTCGCAAAAAGATAAGATTGAATTCTTAAGTCGTATGGAAATTGTTGCGAGGGAAGAACAAAGTGGAAACGGCTAGGCTAATCAGCTCGCCTAAATAAAAAGAGGGCCTCAAAAAAGCCCTCTTGTTATTGATTACAAATTTTCTATTTTTCTAAAGGTAATCCTCAAGACTCATAAGGAAGCTATATTCTTTTTGAAAAGGGGCTAACCCTGCATCTGCTCCGGTAAAACTGCTTACTCGAGAGCCACCAACTCTAATTTTCTTCTCACCAAAGTCACACTTATTTAAGTTGCAATTCATTGTGTTGCCCCAAAAGAACTTATCGGAGTTTTGACCTTTGAGGGTGGCTAGACAGCGGGCATGAGTCTTCTTTCCAGCGTAGCGAGGACAGATAAAGTCTTCAACTTTATCTTCCCATGATTTTGCTCTTATGGTTGGCCAGGATTCGACGGCCCTTGCGATACCTTTGAGACAAGAATCCTTTTCTTTTTGACTGCTGGGATTGTAGCTACAAAAAGACTTGTAATAGGGAAGCCCTACTTCATAGCGACCCCAATAACCTCGGTAGGGATGATTATTCGCCATAAGACGATGACAAAAGCCCTTCCAACACGATTTTGTTTCGTTATAAAGAAGGTTTGTGCTCTTTGCCTTACTGACGTTAGTTGGGTACTGACCGCTGTTATTGTGAAACCACTCGCCATTCCAAATCTCTTGAAAATCAGTTGAAGTCATCGACCCAAGGACGGGGCGTTTTAAGATTTTAGAAACCGCCGGGGCTATAAGGAACCCTGTATTACAGCCGTGAAAAATAACGTAAGAGTCGTCGGTAAAGTTATTTGTAAGCTCTGCCCATGGAAAGTTTTTATGACCGAGGCGAGATCCTTTTTGGATTGCATTTCCGTCATTGGCCGAGTTGTGAGAAAAAATATGAAGACTCGCAATACTAGGGAGTTTTCTTAGGTAGTTCTCGAGAACATTGTGAGAAAGCTTTCTTCTGTTAACGGTATCAATGACAAAGCCTCGTGCTTCTAGCTCTTTTTTGTCTTTTCGTTTTCCTTCTTCTTCTGCCCACAGTATCACTTGGGCGCGGGAGTCTGGGTAGAGGTCATCATGAATTTGGGCTTTAGTCACAGCACTATAGAGAAATTGGAGACCGAGCTCTTCTCCGTAGCCGGCGACAAAGAGATCAACACTTTTAACAGTATTCCAATTTATTGGTTTTAAACTAAAGACGCTGTAGGCGTGGGTTTTGGCCATCAGTAAAAGGGCCACTAAGCTCAGTAATTTCATAAAGTCCTCTAGAAAGCAGGGGTGGTGTTTATATAAAGTTCCCACTTCGATATCAATTGAAGGAGGATGGCACAAGAGCAGTGTAAAAATCACCGCAATATGAGCGAACTTAAATGAGCTTTGATGGGGACTTAGTTAGTGTACTTAACCATTTTGCCCGATTTGTAGCGAGTCAGGTAGTCATCGACTCGGTCCTTAACTGTCTTACTTAGATAGATCATGCCCAATATATTGGGGAAGGCCATGGAAAGCAGCATAAGGTCGGCAAAGTCCACGACGTGGCCGATGCTCAAGACAGGACCTATGACGATGATGAGCACATAAATCACTTTATAAGTGGTGATCGCTTTTTGACCAAAGCGACGGCCAAAGAGGTACTCTGTCGCCCGTTCGCCGTAGTACGACCAAGAAATGACTGTCGAGTAGGCAAAAACGCAGATGGCACCCATAAGAAGATAGGGCATGAAACTTCCGAGACTTGAAAAAGCTAATGAGGTCATTTCAACTCCCTTACCGGCAACGGAAGGGTCGAGGTGTGCATCCGTGATGAGGATAACGAGGGCTGTCATGGTGCAAACAACAATGGTGTCGATAAAGGGTCCGATCATGGCCACGAGTCCTTCTCTTACGGGCTCATCTGTCTTGGCGGCCGAATGGGCAATGGCCGCAGAGCCTAAGCCGGCCTCGTTTGAAAAGGAGGCCCTCTTTACCCCTTGAATCATGACTCCTAGAAATCCGCCGTATAAAGCATCTGGATTAAAAGCTTGGTTGAATATTTCGGCAAACATTTTTGGGACAGCTGGGAGATTAGAAAAAATAATAGCTAAGCAGGCCAGAACATAAAAAGCGCACATAAAAGGCACGATCTTAGATGTGACAGCACCGATACGCTTAATTCCTCCTAGGAGCACAATGCCCGAAAGCACTGCTAAGACAATGCCCACGACCCAAGGGCTTATAGCAGGAAACTTTGAGTTGATAATTTCATAGGTTTGATTGGCCTGAAAAAGGTTTCCACCGCCAAAACTTGCCAGAATTGTCATAAAAGCAAAGAAGCCTCCAACGACTTTTCCAAGACCGGTGAAGCCCTTTTCTTTGAAGCCCTGGCTAAGATAGACCATAGGGCCTCCGAGCATGCCTCCCTTTGAATCCTTAACTCGGTAGAGCTGAGCAAAGGTGCACGAAGAAAACTTCATGGACATACCAAAGAACGCCACTAGCCATAGCCAAAGGATGGCCCCTGGGCCACCAGCGCCGATAGCAACAGCAACCCCTGCAATATTCCCGAGGCCTACCGTTGCAGACAGAGCACTTGTGAGGGCCTGAAAGTGGGTAATGTCTCCCTCGTGATCAGGATGGTCGTAGTCGCCTTTGACAACTCTAATGGCGTGGCCAAACATGCGAAGATTGAGAAAGCCGTAGCGAACTGTGAAGAAGATACCGCCTGTGACCATAACGAAGAGAATAAGGGGTAAGTGAAAAATAGGAACTGGCCAAAAGAGAATGGGCGCGTAAGCCGAATTGATGGCACCGAAGATATGATTAACGCTGTCTTGTAGGTCTGAAGCCATTAGGCTTGAGGACAGTAGCGTCGTTAATAGTAAGCAAAGTGCCTTTACTCCCATTTTCATAAAAATAGCTCCGTGGTAATTGATAATTGAGTTTTGAGCTATTTTAACTTGGATTTTTTGGCGTTGGCCAATGGAAAACTCTCTCTTGATGTGATGCAGAATTCCTCCTGCCCTTTTGGGGCAAGAGGAGGTTTTCTTTATAATATAATGGTCTTACTCTTCGTCGATTTCTAATCCTTCGGATTGGGCATCATCTAAATCTTCGTCAGTTGATTGAAGATTGAAGCGCTCTGCTTCAAGGAGAAGAATTTCGTTCTCAAGAACCTCTGTCAATTGTGAAACCTCTTGGTCTTCGGTCAATTCTTTTTGCGAGAGTTGATCGAGGGCCTGGCGCTTCTCAGTGATCTTTCCTTTTAAAAATTCTAGTCGCTTCGCCTCATCTCCTTCAAAGGCAGAGCCGAAGTCTTCTGATATTTCTGCTTGGGCTTTGTTGTCAGCGGCAATATCTAAGCGAGCTTGGCTAACGGAGCTTGAACAAGAGGTCAATAGTCCTAAAAGGATAACGGTCATTAGTGCTTTCATTTCAATTCCTTGATTGAGGTGAAACTTTAGGGTCTCACTAAAAATTCTTCTGTTAAACGCATAACTTTATTTCTTATTTGATTACTTTCTTGAAATATTTCGTGTTTAGAATTTTCTAATCGCTCAAACTGGCAGCGAGCAGCTTGGAGGCAAAGATTCTTTTGCCTTTTATCTTTGCTGAACTCATCTTTTGCCGCTTGGAAAATCAACAGGGGTGTTCCTGCTAACTTTTGGCGCTGGCGATAGATTTTTCGTGTCATCTTGATCGCCTCAAGCAACCAGTTATTTGTACTAGAGCCCATTAAAAGCTCGGGCTCAACGGCTTCGATTCGTCTTGCCATTTCATAGCGCTCTTTTGAAGAAGTGACCCTGTTTTCACTAAAAGGTACTGACGTCGCAAGGGGACCGCCTCCTGGAACATAGTCTCTCTTTTTTCCGATGGCCTTAAGAACTCTCATAAGAGCAAGGGTTGGGCCTTCGGGAATACCATTGGTTTTAATTTCCAACATAGGAGAGCTCAGAACCAATTTATCGATAGCTCCCGGGTTAAGCTGAGCATAACGAAGTCCAATGGCCCCACCCATGGAGTGAGCAAGGATAAAGACCTGATCGTAGCGGTTCGAGATATTTTCTTTCATAAAAAGATCAAAGTCGGTGAGATAATCTTTGTAAGATTCCACGTAGCCTTTTTGGGGGTCACTCACTAGTCGGTCACTATAGCCTTGTCCTCTTGGGTCCCACAGAAAAAAATCCATATCAAGATGAGAGAGATCAAAGACGAGCTCGGCATATTTCTTCGTGGGCTCCGTTCTACCTGGAAGAATAATCAGGGCTTGCTTGGCGCCTCTTTTGAATTGCCTGAAGTGAATACTCTTGTTATCTAATCCGGCGTAAAACTTAGAAAGGCCTGTTTGATAAAAGGGATAGACCTTTTCTTTAAGCTTCAGTGAAAAGTCCTCGCCGGACACTAAGGCACTAAAAAGAATAAGGGCAGCACCCACGGCCTTTTTAATTGTCTTCATTGATAACCCTTCCTGTACTTTGCATAAAGCTGTACATAAAAACGGCATTAGGGTCTTTTCGAACAATCTTGAGTTCGGCCATTGCCTGATCAAAGACCTGAGCCGTTACTAATTCTGAATCAACGAGGGCCTGTCGTCCACTCATAAGTAGCTCAGTCCAAAATTCTATAATTTCTTTTCGCTTGCCGGGGTTACGGTTATCAAGATGAAGATTGATGATTTTAGTTTGAACCTGACGAAAACCAACTGCTGTGAGGAGGTTCCCAAGCTTGGCCCCAACGAAAGGGTCACCAGCATGTTCGTATTGAAAATCATTGAAGGCCATCCATACTTTCCAAACATTGGGGGAGTAAGGCTCCAGAAAAAAGGTGTGGTTCATGACTTCGTTGGCAATGAGGCGAGAGCCGGGACGCATAACCCTTCTGATTTCAGAGAGGACTCTAGCTGGGTCGGGAACATGTTCCAAAACCCAACAAAGAAAGGCAGCGTCAAAGGTATTTGAATCATACTCCATGTTGGCCGCATCCATCTTCTCTATTTTAAAACGATTTTCAGCGTAGGGAAGGCTTGGAAGGTAGGACTGCGCTTCACTAATTTGAGCGTCGTTTATATCGATGCCCGTAACATGAATGTCGGGGTAGCGCCGCAGAAGAATCTCCGTGTTGGCCCCAACACCGCAGCCGACTTCCAGTAAGTTTCTTGAACTTGAGAGGTTAATGCCCTCAAAAATAGAGTACTCCCAAAATCTCGCTTGGCGACGTAGGCGATCTTGTTCCGTTTTTGAAAACCCATGAAGATAGGGAAAATCGCTTTTGGCCATGTCGGCTCCTTACAAGTAAAGAGGCATCCTATCTGATTTTAATTTTTTTGGGCAGTGGGTCGGAAAAAAAGTAACTAAATAGGTTTGAAAGTCTTGTCGCTCTCTTTTGCCAAGGCAAAAGGCCCTTGCCTGATCGTCAACTTTATCGCTTAATGGCGCCCTTAAGGGGTTGATATTCTTATGAAAGACAGAAAAGAGTTAGTTAAAGTCTACGCTGATGCGATCGATGGATCTAAGTGGGTTGATATCGACGGAACTCAGGTTCACTACCGATTTCATCAGCATACTGACTCAAAAAAGCCTGTGCTGGTGCTTATCCACGGTATCTTAGACTCGCTCCATACTTGGGACAGTTGGCTGCCTTTTCTTAAACATGATTTTAATGTTCTGACCTTTGATGTTCCGGGCTTTGCTTTTACCTACCCTGTTCGGATTAACCGCTATGAACGCTACACTTATGCGCATTTCTTAAAGGAATTGCTGGCCTCACTTGGGATATCTCAGCAAGTCTTTATCGCTGGCAACAGCCTTGGGGGCTTTATCGGCTGGAGCTTTAGCTACTGTTTTCCCGAGCAAGTAAGAGGTCTTTTTCTAACCTCTCCTGCCGCTTATCCTCTAAGAGTTCCTCCTATTCCTATTATTGTCGCTAATTTGCCCTTACTTTCGAAGATTTCTGAGAAGGTTTTAAATAGGCGATTGTATGATCGAATAGCAAAGAAGATATATGCTAACCCTGATCTTTTTCCCGAAGAGAATCTAGAGCGAGGCTTTGATCTTATTTCAATGAAGGGAGCGTCTGTTCACTACAACAAGGTTTTTAAGGAAATGTCCTACTTTTTAAGTGGCTATCCTCACGAAGTAAGTGATCTCGCTGCCCCTACTATGGTTGTTTGGGGCGATAGTGATCGGTTGATTCCCACAAAGCAGATGAAGTTGTGGAAGCGTGATAATCCAAATTTAGAATACCGAACGATAGAAAATTGTGGTCATATTCCTCATGGTGAAAGGCCGCAAAAGAGCGCGAAGCTTCTTTTAAGTTTCTTTGATTCTCTTTAACCCCCTTTACCTCAAGAAAAAGTAGACTCACTAAAAGGATGATTGTGAAGAAAAACAGCGAATTGAAGCGTCTTTGGTCTTACGCAGATCACCTTCAGCGTGACGTTATTATAGCTTCAAGCTTTTCGATTCTGAATAAGATCTTCGATCTTGCTCCACCGCTATTAATTGGTGCAGCAGTGGATGTCGTGGTTAAGAAGCAAGACTCGATGCTAGCGGGGTTTGGGGTAGTTGATGTCATAAACCAGCTCTACGTATTGGCCTTCTTAACGTTTCTGATTTGGGCTTTGGAATCACTCTTTGAGTATCTTTTTCAAGTCAGATGGAGGGGGATTGCGCAGGAAATTCAACATCAGTTGCGTATTGATGGCTACAAGCATCTCCAAGACTTAGAGCTTCAGTACTATGAGGATAAATCCACGGGAAATCTCATTAGCGTACTAGGGGATGACGTTAATCAACTCGAGCGCTTTCTCGATGGCGGCGCTAATACGATCTTACAAGTTTTAACGACCATCACAATTATTGGTGCCATCTTTTTCTACCTCTCTCCTTTGGTTGCGATTTTTTCATTTCTGCCAGTCCCGCTAATCCTGATAGGCTCTTTTTATTATCAACGAAAAATTGAGCCGCGCTATCAGGCCGTCAGAGAAAAAGCGGGGCTCTTAAGTGGGCTTTTAAATAATAATATTTTGGGAATGGCGACGATCAAAAGCTACACTGCGGAAAAAAGAGAATGGGAGCGGCTAAAGAAAACAAGCCAAGACTATAGTGATGCCAATGCTCATGCTATTAGCTTATCGAGTTCTTTTTCTCCTTTGATCCGAATGGTTATTCTTATGGGCTTTCTCTTTACGTTAGTTCTCGGCGGTCATCTGACAACGACTGGGGCCATTGAAGTAGGGAGTTATTCAGTTTTGATTTTTATGACTCAGAGACTGTTGTGGCCGCTCACTGGTTTGGGGGCAACCTTTGATCTTTATCAAAGGGCAATGGCCTCTACAAGGCGAATTTTTAGCTTGATTGATACGAAGGTTACCCTAATAGAAGGTGATAAAGAGGGAAGTCCCGATGCGCAGACGATTGAGTTTGCCGATGTGAGCTTCTCCTACGACAAGGGTCATCCCATCTTGAAACAGCTTAATTTTAGTATCTCTCCCGGCCAAAGTATTGGTTTGGTGGGCCCTACGGGCAGCGGTAAAAGTAGCTTAGTTAAACTATTGCTGCGCTTTTACGAAATCGACTCTGGAAAATTGAGCGTTGGGGGTATGCCCATCGGCGAGTGGAAGTATAAAAATCTAAGGTCTCTTTTTTCTTATGTTGGTCAGGATGTCTTTCTCTTTAACGGGACGGTGGAGGAAAACATCGCTTTTGGCTGTGATGGTGCTCGTCTCGATCAGGTCCAAGAAGCGTGTAAGAAAGCTTGGGCCCATGAGTTTATAGAGGAGCTTCCAGAAGGTTATAACACGATGATCGGGGAGCGTGGACAAAAACTATCGGGTGGCCAAAAACAAAGGCTGTCAGTGGCAAGGGCCATTTTAAAGAATGCGCCCTTTTTTATTTTTGATGAGGCCACGAGTGCCGTTGATAACGAAACAGAGGCGCTCATACAGCGCTCTTTAGACGAGCTCACTAAGAGTAAAACCGCTATTATCATCGCCCACCGTTTATCAACCGTGGTCAATGCGGATCAGATTTTTGTTATGGATGCCGGAAGGATTACCGAGCAAGGCAAGCACGGGGAGTTACTTGAGAAAAAAGGGCTTTATCAAAAACTTTGGCAAGTTCAAACAGGGATGAGGTAGAGCGAAAACATACTTTTCGTGTACGGGGCTTTGCTTGCACCATAAACGAAAAGTATTATTATTTTTAAAGGTAGCGCTTGAGAAGTTCGGCTTTTAAGGTCATGACTTCTTTTTTGATCTGATTTTCAAGTGAGTTAAAGCCTTTGATGTAGACTCTTCTTACCTTTTTGAATGCTTTTTGTTCTTTTGCAGCTTTTGCCATTGAAAGCGGGGAAACAAAGCGAGAAAAATAGAGTGAATCATTGCTCGCTAAGACTTCAGGGAATGTTGAGTTATCGACTCCACAGACCTCTTTGTTTTGAAGACCGCTGAAGACAAAGCCATCTGCTCTCATTTTCTTTAGGAGCGCATCGGTTTTAGCAAAGTTATCAAAGATGGTTCGTGCTTCTCTGGTGTCTTCGTCATCCGCCCATTGAGGGTCATAGGTAAGGACACAAGCCTCGGTTGTCTCAACAATTTTGACTTGGATATTTTCTTTTGCCGTCAGTGAGACTTTTTGGGAATCAGAGTTGACAATATTAGCCGCTAAAGTTGTTGCTGAAAGGGCTATAACTATGGCCGAGAGAATGAAGTTGTTCATAAAAGGTCTCCGATAAATGTTTATTCTCGGAAACTAGCAAATCAATTCTAGGATTAAACGTTTACGGCCAGCTTTTGTAAACTTTTCATTTGTTTTCACAAAAAAGAAAAGCCACCCATGAGGGTGGCTTTTCGCTTAACAGTGGAGAACGTCAATCCACTTAAAAGATTATTTAGATGGGTTGTACCAGCACAGAGGTCTAGCTTCTAAGATAAAGCCTTCACTTCTTGCGCATAGGTTTTTGTTAACATCATCGTTATCAATGTCGGCATAGTGGTCTTTGTCACAGATCGCACCGGCAAAGTAAGTGTCGAGACGACACTGAGGCTCTGGGTGGTTGTGGTTTGTTCTTGATGCTTTCTTAGTATCAGGAGTATCAAAGGCCAGTGGAGCTGATAAGTTTCTCAGTGCTCTAAAAAGTCCAGCCAAGCTCATGCCTGCCATTGAACTTCTTTTACACATGGCGAGGTCTTCGCCATTTGAAAAGCTCACTTCACATTTTTCAACGGCAAATGCTGGAACTTCAGCTCCATCCATGAAGTTGATGTTGTCATCAATTTCCATATACTTTCTGAAACATTTCATGGCACCCCAGTAGTCGGACTGTCCCTCGTTAGAGGCCCAAGTTGTTCCAAACCATCCGCCCTTTTTTGGGAGTCCACCTAGGTGGTGACCAAGTTCATGACAAGCAACCATGGCAAATCCGTCTGGAGTAACCGTTGCGTGGCGGGCAAGACCTCCAAACATAGAGATTTTCCAAGTGTTACCACTTTGCTGAGCATAAGCGTTTACTGTGCCGTCATCCCATTTGCGGATGATTTCCAGTTTTTTCCCCATTCCTTTAAGAATTGGCTCGTAAATAGAAGCTACTCGGTCTAGAACTTTGTTGAACGTTGCTTCGTCCATTCCGGTTGTGCTTTTTACGTCTGTAGAGATCCAAAGATTGTTTTCTTCAACAATTCCTGAGTTTCCGTGTTGATCGCATGCGAAAGTCATTGGTGACAGAGATAATAAAGTCGTTGCCGCGACGGTTAGGATAGCCCATTTCATAAATTCCTCCTTGAACCTTAGTGGGTAATGTCAGATAACTGTTAATAAGCTTGAGGTAGGGACAACAGAATGACTAGTACCCTTTGAGCCTTTTATTAAAATGTAAGAAAGTATTGGAAGGTCGGTTAATTGACTGACTTTTTTAATCGGAAACAGGGAGTTTTCTATGTTTAAAGTGATCGTTTTTGTTCCAACTGAGGCTAAAGAGCTTGTTAAGGAAGCGATGTTCGCCAGTGGTGGAGGGGCTTTGGGCCATTATTCTCAGTGTAGTTTTGAATCCAGGGGTGAAGGACAATTTAGGCCTGGGGAGAATTCCCAACCGTTTTTCGGGGACAGAGGTGAATTGAAAACGGTAGAGGAATACAAGGTTGAAATGCTGGTTGCATCAGAAAAGATTACAGATGTTTTAAGGGCCATGATCAAGGCTCACCCATATGAGGAAGTAGCCTACGACGTCTTTAAACAAGCTGAGATTATATTTTAATAATATTTAAAAAGCCCCTAACACAAGCCTGACAGTTGAAATAAACTCCTGTTGTGACTTCTTACCCTCTCTTACTTAAAACGAAATAGACAAACCACGCACGAGACAGAGAGAGGATTAAATGAAACTAAGCAACATTTTCCTTAGCGCCCTAACTTTAGGGGCCCTAAGCTCAAACACATTCGCATCTTGCCCTACTTGGGCCGACACTTTAAGTAGCACTGATGGGGTTGAGACCTGTGGTCTAACAGATACTGCTCCTTATTCAGGGAATCTTTTATTAACTGCAGATAAGCTTTGGGTCCTTCAAGGTGGAGTTTTCATCGGTGGAGACAATACTGACAAAGGTGTTCTTACTATTGAGCCTGGAACAAAGATTGTAGGCAAAGCAGGAGCAGACTTTCTAGTAATCTCTAGAGGCTCTCAACTATTTGCTGAAGGAACCGCTGATTCGCCTATTGTTTTTACCTCTGGTAATGCTGCTAGTACTGACCGTGGTCAGTGGGGTGGGCTTGTTCTTAATGGTAACGCTCCTATCAACACTTGCGGAACTTACTCGGTTTCTAACCCTTGCGAAGCTACTGGTGAAGGTCCAGGCGCAAGAGGAACAGGGGTTTACGGCGGTAATAATCCGACTGATAACTCTGGCGTCCTAAAATATATCCGAGTTGAATTTGCTGGGTTTGAAGTTTCTCCTGACAATGAACTTAATGGAATCGCTTTTCAAGGCGTAGGTAACGGAACTCTTGTTGACTACATTCAAGTTCATAAGAACTCAGACGATGGCGTTGAATTTTTTGGTGGAACAGTTGACGTCAAGCACGTTCTCTTAACTGGCAATAAAGACGACTCAATGGATTGGACTTCAGGTTGGGTCGGTCGCGCTCAATTTGTCATTATCGATCAATTTGAAGATGCCGCTAATAATGGAATTGAGGCCGATAACCTGAAATCTCCGATGGATGCTACTCCTCGATCTAATCCTATTCTTTCAAACTTCACGATTCTTGGGACTAAAGGTGCTGCCGCAAATGGTGGTTCATCTCTTCTTCTCAGAAAAGGCTCGGCTGTTGAAATGAATAACTCCATCATGCAAGGAGCGAAAAAAGGCTGTATTGATATTGATGATCAGGCAACTGCTGATAGCGGTGAAGCGATTTTTATCGGTAACTTCATTAACTGTGCAAGACCTTTTGAAGCAGAAGCTGGTGAGTCTTGGAGAGTTGCAGATTTCTTTTCTTCAGAAGACTTTAATGAGCTTGCTGATCCTATTCTTAATGGTTACACCCCCGCGACAAACTCTCCCGCGATTGACCTTGGGGACGTGACTCCTTTTGGTCCTCGTCACGGGACTTGGTTTTCAGCAGTTGATTTTGCTGGGGCGGTAAAAGACTCAAACGACACTTGGTATAAAGGATGGACAACTCTGGCCAGAGATTAGTCCATTCTCTAGGGGTCGCAATCAATCTGTCTCTCTTTGATTGCGCCCCATTTTTAAATATATAAGAGAGAGACAGATTTAATAAGAAAAGAGAGAGACATGAAATTGAGAGACACTTTTATCGCCAAGTTATTGGTGCTCATTGCTATAGTACCCTTCCTAGCCTCGGCTTACGCCCAAAGCGAAACGAAAGTCCTATCAAAACTGGCCCAAAAAATCGTAGATCTTCGTAGTGATGTTGAAAGTCTCAACACCGAAAATAATGCTCGAAAAGAAGAGATGCGAGGGGAGCTCAAGTCAATAACGACCCGGAAAGCAGCTCTTGCTGCTCAGATACAAACTCAGGAACTCTCTCTAAAGCAATCTAATGAACGCCTTAAAACAATTAAAGAAGAGCTCGCTAAATCCAGTGGTAATAGCGACTCTCTAAAACCTTTAATTTTGGGTGAAATCAAAAAAATGAAAAAATGGGTAGCGACCTCTCTTCCTTTTCAAAAAGAGAAGAGAATGAAGGTCATTAACGATATCGACAAGAATCTGTCTGCGGGAACTATTAATGCTCAGAAGGCCATGGGTAGTCTTTGGGCCTTTGTTGAAGATGAGCTGCGCTTAGGTCGTGAAAACGGTGTTCATCGACAAACCCTCATTATCGACGGGGAAGAGCATCTGGTTAGTGTGGCCAAGCTTGGCATGATCGCTATGTTCTATCAGACAACAGATAACAAGTATGGACATGCCAAACGTGACAGCAGTGGTGGCTTTGAATTTGTCAGCATCACGGATAAGAATCAGGTCGAGCTAGTTGTTAAGTTAATCGAAGGCTTAAAGAAACAAATCCGCTCAGGGGCTTACACCATTCCCAATGTTTTATAAGGAAGCAGTCATGAATAAAACTATATTAGTGGGCATTCTCTTTTTTTATGGCTTTGGGGTTTTTGGGCAAGAAACAAAGAAGCCAGTACAAGAGACTCTTCTTTCTACTTATCAAAGAGAGCTTGCCTTTTTAATGGCCCAAAAAAGAAATCTGGCGAAGCAAAAGAAAGTGATTGAAAAAGAGTATTCCAAGAAATTAAAACAAGCTCAAATCAATCTTAATAAGGCTCAGGATCTGCTTGTTAGCCTGAGTAAAAAGAACGAGCTAAGAAACGCGCAGCTGATGAGCGCAGAGAGAAATCTCGAGAATATCGAAAGCGCCAATTCTTTAGTTGAGACAACCCACCTCCAAGGAAAGGTTACTTTAGGTCTTGATGATTCTGTGTTTTCCAAATTAGAAACTAAGCAAGACAAGACCTCGGCTATTTTTTCAGCGGCGTTGACGAAATTGGAAGTTGGTGGCGTTACAAGGTCGACGCAAGGAACTTTCTTTGATCAAGCAGGAAAGAATGTAAAAGGGGATATTTTCCATATAGGGCGGATTTCTAGTATTGGAACGTTTAATGGAAAAAGTGCCCAACTCTTGCCCGTAGGTCTAGGTAAGATGAAGCTTGGAGAGATTAATCTTACGGCCGAAATGCAGGCGCTAAAAAGTGAGAGTGAGCTCAAGGCCCTTCCTCTGTTTTTATATGAGAGTACACAAAAAGGTATTGAAGTTAAAAAAGACAAAACTATTATGGAGATTCTCTCCGCCGGCGGTGCGATTGCATACGTTATTGCTGCTCTAGGAATCGTTGCCATGATCCTTGTGGTTGTCCGTGGTTTTCTTTTATGGGGGGCAGGACAATATGACAAATCAATTATCACTGATATCGAAACAGTAGATCTAAGTAATTTTCAAGAGAAACTTGCTCGCAGAAAAACACCAGTGGAAAGAGTCCTATCCAGCACCCTTCAAGCAAAAGACAAAGAAAGAGAGGCTAGAGAAAATATTATTCACGAGTCCATTTTGGGAGAGCTGAATATTCTTGATAAATTTGGGGCGATTATTATGGTTATGGCCGCCGTCGCGCCTCTTCTTGGGCTTTTAGGAACAGTTACTGGCATGATCTCAACTTTCGATATTATCACGGAGTTTGGTACAGGGGATCCTAAGCTTCTTTCTAGTGGTATTTCGGAGGCGCTTATTACGACAAAGCTTGGTTTAGTTGTGGCGATTCCTGCCCTTCTTTTAGGTAATCTTTTAGGCGGCTGGTCTGGAAAAATTAAAATAATGTTAGAAAGAGAAGCTCTGCGCCTGTCAAATCGTTTTGATAAGGATCAAGCCAATGCTTAATAAGTTGATCGATCTCTATTTCGCAGGTGGCTTTGTCATGCCTCCTTTGTTGGTTGGAGCTGCTTTGATGTGGTTTTCCATGACTCATCGGATTTTGCTCCTGAGTCGAGGCAGCGTTGGGATCTTTAAAGGCTTCGTGCAAGACGTTACTGCTATGAAGTCTCATGGTCACACTAAAGAAGACGCCCAACTTTTCTTGTCCGAAAAAGAAGAAGAAATGAATCAATATAAAAACTTGGTTAAATCTGTTGTGATCATTGCTCCTCTTCTAGGTTTACTAGGAACGGTCTCGGGCATGATTGAGACTTTTGACTCTCTTGCGGACATGAGTCTTTTTTCTCAAAGTGGTGGAATTGCCGGTGGAATTTCTCAAGCCCTTATCACCACTCAAATGGGGCTTGCCGTGGCGATACCTGGTTTGATTGTTGGGAATCTTTTAGAGAGAAAACAGCGTTCTTTGTTAAACGATATGGAAGGACAGATCGAGAGGTCATGGTCTGAATTGGTAGGAGCTCACAATGCGTAGGTCTTTTAGACAGGAAGAAGAAGTCCAAATTGACATGTCTCCATTGATCGATATGGTTTTTATTCTTTTGATCTTTTTTATGGTTTCTACCACTTTCGTCAAAGACATGAAGCTGGACTTAGAACGGCCCGGGGCAAGTAGTGCTGGCCCGGCGAACACTAAGAGTATTCGGGTTTATATCGATCAAAACTCTAAGGTCTATGTCGATGGCCAGCCCACAAGAGTTTGGGTTCTTCAAAGTAAAGTACGAGAGCTTTTAAAGGCCGGCTCTAGTGATTCCGTTCTGGTCGTCACTGACAAGGGGGTCACCGCCGAAAGGTTAATAGAGGTGGTGGACGCCTGTCGATTGGCCGGTGCCAGAGATGTGGGTGTAGCCGCTCAGAATGAGGCCGGGTAAGAATGGGCCGAATACAAACAAGATCTAGGCTCTATAAAGTTTTGCCTCCATTAGGAGCTCTCTTTGGGATGTGCTTTGTCATGTTTGGTTTAGTTTTCATGAATGGTCTTGAGGGCCTCAAGAGAAATAAGGCCGAGTCCTCAACTTCCTTTGATCTTTCGCAGTTGCAGAAAAAGAAGAAGCCCAAGCCTAAGGTAACAAGGAAAAGGAAAATAAAACGCTCAAAGCCAAGAGTGGCCCCTCCTAACTTAGCTGGGGCAATGGGTGGCTCGAGCTTTGGCCTTGGAGCCTTTGAGTTCTTGGCCGAGGGTGCTGAAGGTTTGTTGGGTAACACCAGTAACGTCATTATGACAGAAGATACGGTTGATGAAGTCCCAAAGGCCAGTTACAGACCTCCCTTAAAATATCCCGATTACGCGAGAAAAAGGGGCATTAATGGCCACGTGACTCTTAATTTATTAGTCAATGCTACTGGTGCAGTTGAGGACGTCAGGCTACTTGCTTCAGCTCCAGAAGGTCTTTTTGATCAAGTCGCGATGGACTCAGTTAGGCAATGGCAATTCGATCCGGCGATGTACAAAGGAAGCCCAGTGAAAGTGTGGGTAAAACAGAAGATCTCTTTCAATTTGAACTGATTATGAAAACTATATTTTTAATAACCATGTTTATTTACCTGATGTTTTTCTCATTCTTAGCAATGAGTGCAGCAGGTATGGCAGCGGAAGTTGACGGCGAAGTTGATCAACTAGCATTGGCAGCGCTTTTAATAAAAAATCAAAACTACTCCCGTGCTGCCAGTGTGCTCGCAGAAATTAAAGATCCTCATGAAGTCATTCCCGAGCGCTACTACGTCCTAAAAGGCATCGTTGAGCTCAAGCAAAAACGTTTTCAGCAGGCTTTGGAAAACCTACTTTTGGCCAGAAAAGAAGGTCTTAAAAGTGATGAACTTCAATTAAGTCTAGCTCAGGCTTTTCTCGGTATGAAGGATTATCGAAAGGGTCTGGCCGAACTTAGTGGTAAAGAAGAGCAGCTTAAGTCGAGGCCATTTTATTTTCAGTTGATGACCAGTCTGCTTTTTGGCGCAGGCCAAAGCGAGCAAGCTTGGTCTTATTTGAATAAAGGGATGAGCTTATTTACCTCCCATGTTCCTCTTATTAAACAGAAGTGGTTCTATCTAATGGAAAACACGCTCTATGAAGTCAGCTTTGAGGTGGCACAGGAGCTTGTGGATAAGTACCCCTTAAGCGCTCTTGACATCGCAAGAATGGCCCAGATGTACAGAAGGGCCCGTGAGTTTAAGAAAGCCATCTTTTTAGGGGAAGTGGCCAGGTTAAAGGACCCAAAAGATGAGGAAATTGTTAAGGACTTAGCAAGGTCCTATTTAAAGGGGGAAAAATTTATGGCCTCTGCCCAATTATTCACTGATTTGAGCTACTTTCATCCTAAATATTTAGTGGAAGCTTCTGAGCTGTGGAGAAAGGCAGGACATAGTATGCATGCCCAAAATTTGGCCCTCGAAATTCGTGATCCCATTAAAAAGATAAAGCAGAATCTTACGCTTGCTCTTTTGAATGAGGATTTTAATAGAATGGTCTCCTTAGGCGTGATGGTTGAAAGAAGTGAGCTCAAAACTGATCAAGACATTCAATATGCCCTGGCCTATGCCCACTTTATGATTGGCTCTTTTGTTGGTGCTTCAGAGTTTCTTGGAAAAATTCAAAGACCAGATCTTTTTAAAAAGGCGATAGTCTTGCGTGAAGCAATGACTCAATGTCTTGAAGAGGGGGCCATGTGTATTTGAAGATGACGGGCCTTGCCTTTCTTTTTTTGAGTCTATCTATTCATGCTGTAGGTACTTTTCAGGCCCTAACTTTTAAAGATGGTTTGCCAGCACCAGGAATTGAGCTGGTTCTCAACGGCAAGAAGAAACTTATAAGTTCTGAGGATGGCTCAATCTTTGAGAATCTTCAAGAAGGGCGCCATTTCATAGAAGTCAAAAAAGGGGAAGAAATTCAAAGTGTCTCATTCTTCATTACGGACAATGAAACCACTCAGATCTTAATTAATACCTTTTCAGACCAAGAAGCACAGATGAAGGCTGATGTCAGTGAGCCCGAACAAAAGAGGGCTCAAGAGGCGACAGGCCCCAAGGGGACCTTAAGTGGACAGGTGGTTGACGATCAAAATAAGCCGGTCTCAGAGGCAAGACTTTTTATTGCGGGTATTAGTGAAGCGGTTAAAACAGATCAACAAGGCCGCTTTAAGATAGAAGTTCCACAGGGACGTTATAACTTTTCTGTTCTTCACAAACTCTACAGCACCCAGACCATAAAAAATCAGACAGTGATGCCTTCAAAGGTAACAAATATAAAAATTAAGATGCTACCTACAGGATTGGAGCTAGAGGAGTTTGTGGTTATCGCTCCTCATGTGAAAGGTAGCCTCGCTTCCCTTATTGAGGTTCGAAGAAAGTCCTCTACGGTTGCAGATGTCTTAGGAGCTGAGCAGATGAGCAAGAGCGGCGACTCAAATGCTGCCGCCTCCCTTTCTCGTGTGACTGGGCTGACCGTCGTTGATGGGCGCTTTGTTTATATTAGAGGGCTGGGCGAGCGTTATTCAAATGTACTGCTCAATGGAACATCGTTACCGAGTCCCGATCCTACAAGAAGAGTGGTACAACTCGACCTTTTCCCTTCAGGAATTCTCGAGTCTATGGTTATTCAGAAAAGTTACTCTCCCAACCTTCCCGGTAGTTTTGGTGGGGGGGCAGTCAATCTAAAGACCAAGGATATTCCTGAGCAATTCAATGCAAAAGTCACTCTCTCTACCAGCTATGAAGATGGTCAGGGGAATATCGAAAGTTACGAAGGTGGCTCCAGAGACTGGTTGGGAATGGATGATGGTTCTCGAGAGCTGCCCCGTATTGTTCGTGAGGCAACGGCCAATGGGCAGAGAATAGCAACAGATGATCCGAATACCACGGCTTATGGTCTAGCTTTCAAGAGAAATTATCGGACAGCAAATAAAGAAACAAACCTACCGCCAGGGATGAGTGTGAGTATCGGGGATACCCTTCGCTATCGAGGTAAGAAGTTCGGCTTCAACGTTGCGGGACTCTACACGGACCGCTACTCAAATGATGAAATTTCCAGAAGTGACTTTGATGTGACCAGCTCTGAAAATAGTGAGTTAAGTAAAGTTGGTAATACCACCAATCGTCGCTCGCGCAGAGATATTAACCTCTCAGGTATGCTCAATTTTGGGATGAACTTAGGTCGTTTAGCCGATATACGCGCCAATACTCTAGTGCTTCGAAAAACAAGTGATCGAGTGGAGAAGAGGTTTAACAAGACTCAGGATAATGAATTTGAAGGCACCTATGTTGAATGGCAAGAGCGTCAACTCTTAAGTCAAATCATTAATGGCGTCCATAAGTTTGGTGCTCAAACTCTTTCGTGGCGGGGTTCTTACTCCGAAGCTGAAATGGTTCAACCGGATAGTCGCTATTATCAACTTTTGGTAGATGAAGGTCAGCGGCGCTTTGATAATCAGGGGCGCTCAAATGAGAGAGTCTTTGGTAATGTCGAGGATGTGGTTCGAGAGGGGGAAGTCAGCTTAGAAATCCCTATGATCGATGCTAAAAACTTCAAATTTAAATCGAGCTTCGGTGCAGGCCTTACAGGTAAGAAGAGAGAGTCTCGCTTTCAGCGATTCAAGTACGAAGTCGACACTCTAGCGGCCGTCAATATAACGGGTAATCCGAGCATACTGGGTCAGACACCCGATGAGATCTGTACCGACGAAGTTATTCGCCAGGGAGCCTGTAAGCTTGTGGATACAACTGTTCCTAGTGATCGTTTTGAGGCCGAGCAATCTCTGACGAGCTATTATGTAGAAACTCAAAGTGATATTATGAAGACCCTAAAAATAAACTTAGGCGTTCGTTACGAGGATTCAAGACAGGATATTACGACTTATGAGGGGGTCAATCTGATTCCTGTAGAAAATGCTCTTTTAATGAAGGACTTTCTTCCCGCGGCGAGCTTGACTTATTTTTTAACGGATAAAATGCAGATGCGTCTCGGTTACTCTGAGACTATCTCAAGACCAGCGTTTAAAGATCTAAACCCTGTTGGCTACTTTGACGACGAAAGAGATCGGACCGTCAACGGTAACGCCAATCTTAAGGGAACTATTATAAGAAACCTCGACGCTAGGCTTGAGTGGTACTTCGGTAACCAAGAAAATTTTTCTTTAGGCTTCTTTTCAAAAGAGTTTCTCAACCCCATCGAAGAAGTTGCTGGCAGCTTCCAAAATGGTGTTTTGACCTACTCAGAGGGAGGCTTCCAGTTGGCCAACGTTGGTAACGCCACAGCTCGAGGTTTTGAAGTAGAGTTTAGAAAGAATTTTGGATTTCTTGGAAACAACTTTCAGCCTCTGGCTTTTGGGGGCAATTACGCTCGTATAGACAGTGAGATGACTATCTTTGATAGTCTTGCGGCCCAGGTCACAAATACATCTCGTCCTCTACAAGGGCAGAGCCCTTATGTGATTAATTTGAATTTGGACTATGACAATAAAGACCTAGGAACTAATGTTACGCTTCTCTTTAACGTCTTTGGCGCGCGGATTGATACAGTAGGGACTGACCGGAGACCCGATACTTACCAAGAGTCCTTCAATCAATTGGACTTTGTGATGTCTCAAACCTTTGGTAAACAAGGTAAGAACAAAGTCCGTTTTAAAATGCAAAATATTCTCAACCCCGATGCCGTTCTCACCTTAGGAGAAGAAGTTAGAGAGACTTATAAAAAAGGCAGAAGGGCCAGTGTCAGTTACACAAGGACTTTTTAAGATGAAGAATTCTCTTTTCCTATTCGCTTTACTAGTGTGCAGCTCTTGTGAGCTTCACGAGCAAACGAACGTCGTTGGCGAGAAGACCAAGGCTAGGGTGGTAAATCTTTCGGTGATCGAGGAAATCTCGAGTGCCATCGTGCAAAATGATATCGAGGCTATTTCAGCGGTCCTAGATGGTGGAGTCTTTGAGGTTAACATTCCCGATAAGTCGGGGGAGTTGATTTTGAATAAGGCGATTAAGAGTAATCGTTTTGTTATTGGTGACTTACTGCTGAAGAATGGAGCCGACCCCAGCTCTCAAGATGAACAAGGTCATAGTGGCCTTAGCCTTGCGGGCGAAGGGACCTATACCTCGGATTGGACCAATTTATTTGGGGGAGATAAACTAACAAGTGAGACGGCGCGGCTTCAGATCTTTAACAGCTTAGAGGGCGCCAATCCCAATATAGAAAAAAAGTTTCTTCCTTTAATAAAGGGGCTAATAGAGCTTGGGGCCCCTAAAGACGGAGTGGGAGACGGTGGTTTTACGTATCTTATGGTTGCTTCTAGTAAAGACCTCCTTGGTATAGTTGATCTCTTTTGTCAGCACCCCGAAATTGATCCCAATATCACAGTAGAGCGGGGACGAGGCCGACGAAAGAAAACCTTTAGTGCTCTCATTTTAGCGGCGAGTGATTCTATGCGCTCTCTACTAACAAAATGCGGAGCAACACAGTAGGGTATTGTCTAAAAATATAATCTAGTAAGCTCATGGGTTTAGCTCCATAATAGGGAAAATAACTCAAGGAGCTAATATGAAGTTTTTATTGTCACTATGCTTTCTCTCTTTTGCTGCCCATGCCACTACCATTGGCGACACGGCACCTGATTTTTCTCTTACAGGCTCTCCTAAGACAGTAAAGCTGAGTGATCAAAAGGGAAAGTTTGTTGTGCTTGAATGGTATAACGAGGGCTGCCCTTTTGTTAGAAAGCACTACGATTCAAATAATATGCAGGCCCTTCAAGAGAAGTACAGTGGGAAGGTGACTTGGCTCACAGTGAACTCATCTGCAAAAGATCGCCAAGGCTATCTTGCAAGTGCCGGCGCTGCAAAAGATATGTATTCGAAAGAGCAGATGAAGGCGATGAGTTTGTTGATCGACTCAGATGGTAAAATTGGTAAAGCTTATGGAGCAAAGACGACGCCTCACATGTTTATCATTGATCCTAAAGGTAAAATTGCTTACCAAGGTGCCATTGATTCAATTTCCTCAGCTAACAAGGGTGATGTAAAGAAAGCCAAAAACTACGTTGATATGGCCTTGACAGAAGCTCTTGGCGGTAGAAAAATTGCTATGGCGAAAACAACTCCTTACGGCTGTTCTGTAAAGTATTAAGGCCAAATGGATCAAGTTAATGCTCTTCACTCTAAAAACTGCACGGCAGCTTCTGGTGAAGAGTCTCCTCTAACTCAAGCTCAATACCGTCCCTTCTTGGGCCTTCTTGATCCAAGCTGGACGGTCTTTGAAAATTCAAAACTTCGACGTAAAATAGTGTTACCAGACTTTAAGAAGCCTCTTGCTCTTGCAGCACAAATCGGCACAATGGCCGAGGAGCAATGGCATCACCCGAGTTTAAAATTGGGCTGGGGTTTACTTGAAGTTGAGATCTATACTCATGATATTGGAGGTCTTCTTGAAAGTGACTTTATTTTTGCTGCCAAAGTTGATCATATTATCAGTCTTAATCCAGACTTCACTCCTATTGGCCCAGGGCCCAGCTCCTCAAAAAAGAGTTGATCCTGCGGATGATCTTATTCAAGAATTGAGAAAGAATCTTGCCCGTGATCGCACTATGCTGGAGCAGTATTTTAATAGTGGTTTTCTAGATAAGGTTGATGATTTTTTTAAAGACTCTCGGTTTAAACTAGACCAAGATCCGGAGTATCAAAGAATGTTAGAGGAGTTTGAAAAGTCCTTCCAAGGAATGGGCAGTGGTATTCGTACAGAGTGGAGAGAAGATAAGCGTGGGCGAATTTATATTCTTCATGCCTCTCTTGATGAAAAGGGAAAGTTTGACCTAAAAGTTAAAGAGAATAAGGTTATCGTCAGTGGTCTATTGAAAAGAGACATTGGCCGCTATGGCAGCAGGGCCATGTCTTTTAAAAAGTCTTTTCCGGTTCCGTCAGACGTTGACGCCAATAAAGTACAAGTAAAGCCAGGGGAGGGAAACGATAAAGCGCGACCCGAAGTTTGGCTGATATTTCCTTGGAAGCCCGGAAAGGGTTTGAAGACTTACCCTGTTAAAAAGTCCTTAAAAGATAAAACAATATGATTTTAGCTCAATAATCACAGATACTTAAGGCTAGTAACTGATCATCTAAAGATTTTAGGTGCTTTATCCGACAAGTTTAGTATGAATTTGTCAGAGAGGGCATTATTAAACGTAAACTAACTCTTTTTATCGGGCTTACCATCTGGGTACTTGCAACTTGGCAAGGGGCCATGGCTTTGGACGAAACCCCCGTTTTTAAGCGACAAAAGTATGCCACACCGATTCGCGAGCAATCAATCATTGTGACAGATGAGGGTTTCTACCCCCCTAAATTTAGTGTTTTTAAGGGCGAGAGAGTTCGCTTTTTCGTCACAAGCACCACCGACAACAAACAATGCTTTATCTTAAAGGGGCAAGAGTTCTTCCTCGCCGCCAAGAAAGGTGAAATTAGTGAAGGTGTCGCGTATTTTGACGATACGGGAGTAGTAGAGTTTTACTGTCCAACTCACAAAGAGAAGGGCCGAATTACTGTATTGGCCAGACCGACGACGAAAAAACAGGTCAAACGAAGCATAGCTTCAGAAAGAGTTCGCATTTGGACCCCCAGAGACGAATAGAGCGAAATAAGAAAGTAGGAATAAGCCATGTCCGTATTTAGTGATGCGATTGCTAATTTACTCTCACCCATCAAGGATCTTCTCGATGACGAAGAGGTATCGGAAGTCATGATTAACGGCCCCTTTGAAATCTTTGTAGAGAAAAAGGGACTGGTCTATAAAACAGAAAATCAATTCTCCAATGAAGACTCACTAATAAGTGCTATGCGGGCGATTGCCCAGTCGGTAGGGAGAGTCATCGATAATGATAACCCAAGATTAGATGCAAGACTTCCCGATGGTTCAAGAATTCATGTGGTTCTTCCCCCAATGGCCAAAAATGGGACAACAGTCGCTATTCGTAAATTTGCAAAAGAAAAACTGACATTGAATGATTTAATTAGCTTTGGCTCCATGTCCAAAATGGGGGCGCGCTTTCTTGATATTTGTATTCATTTGGGAAAGAACGTTATTGTAAGCGGCGGTACAGGCTCAGGTAAAACAACGATGTTGAATGTTCTTGGGGGACGGATTCCAAAAACCCAGCGTCTCATTATTATTGAAGATGCAGCTGAGCTTCAGGTAAAGGCCGAGCATGTTGTTAATTTCGAAACACGAAAAGCAGACCCTAGCAGAGGCGTGAACGAGGTCACCATAAGAGAGCTCGTGATCTCCTCAATGAGACTTAGACCTGATCGAATTATTGTAGGTGAGGTGAGGGGTGAAGAGGCCCTCGATCTTATTCAAGTGATGAACACAGGACACGACGGTTCTATGGGAACGGTGCATGCGAATAATCCTGTTGATGCTTGCACTCGTTTGGAAACGCTCTGTTTGATGGGGGATATTAAGATCCCGCCTGATGCGATTAGAAAAATGGTTGCCTCGGCGATGCAAATTATTGTTCAGTGTAGCCGTTATCATGACGGAGGAAGGCGCACGAGTCACATAAGTGAAATTTTAGGAATTGACAAAAATGGAAATTATATCGCGAGAGATATTTTTAAATGGGTACAAACAGGAAGAGATCCAGAGACTGGAAAGTATATTGGTGAAATGATTCCTTGTAACTATGTACCCACTTTCTTCGAAGATATTGTCGTCAATAAACTGCCTTTTCCTAAGAGCAACTTTTTGGCCCCCGAATGGTATAATGAACTGAAAAAGCAAGTAGCTTAATCAGTAACGGAAAATCCACTTGAACATTCCCACCAGATAGGATTCGTTAGCGATGGTGTCGTTGATGAGTTCTGTGTCTATATAGACATTTTTTCCAAGCCTCTTTTTAATCCCATAGTTTCGTCGATTATTCACGTCCTTACTGCCAACGGACACCAGTGTTGATTTTCCTAAACGCATACTGGCCTTCACACTCTGGGTCTCGGAATTGTAGCGTACTGACTCAATTGGAGTAGAGGCAAAGAGAAAAAGGGAGGCTAAGCCAAATGCTTTGTCAGATAAAGCGGAACTTGTGTTGGCCACATTCGAGGCATTATCAAAGTTTCCCTCCTCAAGAGGATAGCCGTAGAGAAGAACCGAAATAATGTCTTCTCGTGACAGTGCTGGAGTACTCTCCATCAAAACGGTTGGCTTATTGACGGGACCGACCACCTTGATTGTGATCGTATATTGACCGTGGGTAACAAGGATCAATGATTCAAGGCTTCCTGGATCTTTCGGCTTTCCTGTGGTCTTTATCTTAACGTACTTGAGGAGTGCCTTTCGTTGAAAAAGGCTCAAGCTATAATCAACAATAGAAACCTCTCCCGAAACTTCTCGTTCGAGCAATAAATTTATGGTGAGAGGAACAGGCGTTTGCGTTACTTCGTTACTGAGTAATAGTGGCTTTTTGGTGCGAAGCTTAAGAGAGTAGTTAAAGCTCGCTTGCTTTGATTTTGATTCAAGTTCTTTAGATAATCGTTTGTTAATCACTTTAGTCTTATTTTCATAATCCTTTTTGGAGGTTTTAATATTAGTATTAGGAATAAGAGGAGTATCTTTTAAAAAGCTAATTTTAGGAGCAACAATTTTAACGTCATCAAGAACAATCTCTCCTATCAATTGGCGGGCCTTGAGATCATAAGACCCTTTAGAGGAGACTTTGAGCACTTGATTGGTCGACCTCGTATTGATGCGAACCTCAAAGCCTACCTTTTGCTGGTCTTGCTGACTCTCTAAATTGATCCGGGCCTCTCCGTTTAAGGCGTAGAAGGGAGCAGGTGGGACCAAGTTGTGAGGTTTTAAGAAGGGATAGAGATCTGTTATATCTTTTACTAAAATAGAGGCCTTGAGCTTAGGAAGAGTGACGTGTTCATCTTTTAAACCTATCTGTTGCGTTGCTGTGATTTTAATGGCGAGCTTTTCCTTCATCTTGAGCTTTGAGTCTAAATCTATTGTGGCGCTGAGGTCAGCTCCATCGACTTGAATATTTGTAAGGGAAATATTGAGAAAACCCGAGGCCTGAAAGGATCTTGGCCTCCCTTTTTTTAGCTTTGCCTTTGTCGCTCCTACAATAGTGATTTTCTGACAGCTCAGGCGCAAGGCAGAGTAGAGTTGAGAGGGGTTTAGGATAAGTTCGCACAACGGAGAATTGGCCTTTAGAGTATTTCCCCCTTTCTTAGTGACAGCTTCAATCGATTGAAAAAGGAGTGCCAATTTCTTTTCTTTTAGCTTAGCTTGGGCGTCAAACTTCAATCTTTCGCTCTTGTCATGAAAGTCCACGCTTAGAGCAAGCGCCTCAAAGAGCGTATTTTTCTCAGTGATCGTTTTATCAAGAAAAACATTACTTATTCTTCCTGTCAGACTTTTCATAACGAGAGCGCTTCTGATTTGGTAGACTTTTTGCTCTCCCTCAAGTCGTATGCGTAAGGTTGTGCTTGGTGAAGGTGACGCTTTTTTTTCGGGTTTTAACTGCACCAAAAGGCTGCCATCGAGATTTGTCTTAGTGAGAGACTCCAGTTCTAATTGAAGACGAAGTTCTATTGAGCTCGCCGATTGCTTACTGGAGCTTGGTTTGATCAAGATAGAGTCCACCTCTAAATGAATCTTGCCTCGCAAAAAAGGGGCGATTTTTTGCAGACTACTCCTGAGTGTCTTATTTACTTTAGCGAATTGTGTTTTCGTATATATTTTTTCTTCTTCATTTTGATCAGGAGGGTCTCTGGGTTTATAGATAACTCTACCCCCAAAAAGATGGGCCTTTTCGATGGCCAAGTTTGAGGGAACAAAGAAGAAAGAAGTGAAGTTAATCTTGATATCTATCTGTTTAAAACAAGCCTGCTCTATCCCTAGGTCCGGTTCTTGCAAACAAAAATTTGTCGCTCGCCAAAGCAGCAAACGATCTCCACCGTCCTTTATTTCTGTCTCAAGCTTTAAGTTATCCCAGCTAAGGCTCGCATCCTCTGACAAAAGAAAAGGGGCTAGGTTTTTTATGGCCGCTTCTCCCACAAATATTTCTGGTTTAGAAATGAAAACGCCAATAAGCAGCACAAGAGCAAAGGTGAGAATAGAGAGAGTGATTAGGGTTTTTTTAATCATTAAAACTCTTTTCCGTAGCTCAAGAAGAACTGGAGGTGAGAGAGCTCTTGAGGTTCTTGAGGGCCTTGCCAAATATAGCCATGAGCAAGAGTACTACGAAAGACTCCTACTGGAGAGTCCCATCGCATACCAAATCCAGGAGACCAGTAGATAGGTGTTTGTAGTGATGATGAACTTTCCCCGAGCAGTCCTATATCGGCAAAGACTAGAGGTTGCCATGCGGGCCCAATGAGAGAGAAGTTTCTCAGCTCTAAGCTTGAATAGAAGGCCGAAAACGCTCCCTTGCCACCTCGAGGGAGTTCGTTCCTATCGAAACCTCGTAGGTTTTGCGCTCCGCCAATGAAGTAGCGAAACTTTAAAGGCAGCTCCTGGTCGCTGTCGTTTTGAGAGGTACCGGAGGTGGTGAGAAAGCCAAAGCGCAGACCCAGCACTAAGTGAGCTGGAGAGTAGTCTCCTAGATTATTTAAATAATGGCCTGATACTCTAAACTGGTAAGCGCTGAAGCCGGAGCCGAGACCATCGTCAACGAGCTCGGTAGAAATGAGCAGCCTTGTTCCCTCTATCGGATTACTTAAGTTATATTCGAAGTCATGAGTGACTCGACTCCACTGGGCCCTCAGAGAAGGATAGTACTGGGTGGTATTGAAAGCCGCTTCTATGGAGTCATAGTAGTTGTAAGAGGGACCGACTTTGAGCTCATACTGGCTGTTTTGATTGTCCCAAGTCTTAGCGAAGAAGACGAGCGCTTCACCTTCGAGCGTTTTAAGCTGAGGTTCTGTTATTCTTCTGAACGTGAGAGAGGGTTCAATATAAAACCTTGGAGCATCATCCAGGACAAAGAGCTTGCCTATGAGCTGAATCCTTTGCTGGCGAAAAGAGGTATAAAGCGAGAGCTTAGATTGAGAACCGTTCTTTCCCATTCGAGCGTTCTTCCATGTCAGTTGAGCGAGCGGGCCGTCTTCCGTGGAGCCACCAACCCCCAAAGACAGAAGGATAGGCTTTCCTAAAAGTACTCTTTGATCAACCTCAATTCCGTTTGGAGCTGGACACCTTGGTGAAAACTGACTGAATTGGGCAATACCTGAATCCATGATTCTTCGAGCGCTTAGATCCAAGAGTTGAGTATTAAAAGGTTTTCCAACTTCAAAGGCATAGAAGCGGCGAAAAAGAGAGGAGTTAAAGCGCTCGTCATAAGTTTCGTGAACCTTCGTGAGGGTACTTTTACTTTCGATTTTCACAGTTACTTCAACACTACCTTCTTGCGCAAAAGCTAAGGCTTCGACCTGCGCACAGGGGTTACCATTCTTTGCTAATTGAAGGCGAACAAAGCTCTTTATGCTTTCTAGGTTTTCTGGAGTCAACGGCTCACCAATCGGTCCATGGTAGGTCTTGGTCCAATCTCCAATAGGGCCGTCTTTTGAAATATAACTGATGCTTTTAATAAAGGTTTTCGGGCCTGTCTTAACGTATAGAATATTTTTTTTTATAAAATAGTCGAGAAGGTGGTAGCCCCTCGCTTGGAGCATGGCCTTGAGGTGAAATCGGGTTTGATAGTCAGGTATTTTATTCCATTCTTTAATTCTTGATTTTCCGCATAGAAAAACCAGCTCATTACTATTGAAGTTTAAGTCCTCGCTGGAGAGTATAATGAGGTCATCACAGGGTTTACTCTCTTTTAAGGCCTGCGTTGTGTTGGCATGAGTGAGGGACGGCTTCAAAGTAAAAACCAAAGATAATAAAAATAGCAACGTAAGAGATGGTTTTAGCATAAAAGATAGTTTTCCCGGTGGCCGATTATAGGGGAATCACTGCCATTAAACAATTTATCTGCAAGGTTCTTTCTGAGCTTTTTGTTTAGATACTGGAGGGATTTTCAGGCTTTTGTGACTAAGGTCATTTCTGTTACGATAGAGGTTCTCATAACTAGGATAAAGTACTATTAAAACGGACAATAATCTCAACAAGAACGTCTTCTTTGGCTCATTCACGATCATTTTTTTAGTGACTGTTGTCGCCTGCCTCTTTCCTGTTCCTTTCGCTAGTTTTTTCAAAATGATTCAAAGCTATCTGGTTGAATCTACTAGTTGGTTCTACATACTCTCTGTTGGCATTATTATGTTCGTGGTGCTTTGGATGATGTTCTCACGAGTCGGTGAAATCAAGCTTGGGCCTGATCACTCCACACCAGAATATGGAAACTTATCCTGGTTCGCTATGTTATTTTCGGCAGGAATGGGAATTGGTCTGCTCTTCTTCGGGGTGGCAGAGCCTATCATGCATTTCTCTTCTCCTCCTGTTGGTGAACCAAACTCTCTAGAAGCAGCCCGTGAAGCCATGAAAATAACTTTCTTTCATTGGGGCCTTCATGCATGGGCAATTTACTCTGTCTTGGCAGTTACTCTCGCTTATTTTTGTTATCGAAAAAATCTACCCCTACTACCTCGTTCGGCCTTTCATCCTTTTCTAGGTGAAAAAATTTATGGTCCCTTGGGTGATATGATTGATATTTTTGCCGTTATAGGCACAATGTTTGGCGTTGCCACTAGTTTAGGCTTCGGTGTAACTCAGGTGAATGCTGGGCTCAATTACCTCTTTGGTGTACCACAGTCGGCAATGGTCCAAGTCGGTCTTATTGGTATTATCACGTTCTTTGCTACCATATCTGTTGTTCTAGGCCTTGATGGAGGTATCAAGAAACTCTCTAATGCCAATATTGTATTGGCGTGTTTGTTGATGGCTACTGTGCTGCTCGTTGGGGATACGGGTGAGCTTATGCGCTCGTATGTGCAAAACACAGGGGCTTACCTTTCAGACCTAATGTATAAAACCTTTAACCTCTACGCTTATGAGAAGAAAGACAAATGGCTTGGGGGATGGACACTACTCTATTGGGGTTGGTGGATATCATGGTCACCTTTTGTCGGCATGTTTATAGCTCGAATTAGTCGAGGCCGAACGATTCGCCAATTTCTGGCGGGGGTTCTCTTTGTTCCTTCTGCTTTCACTTTTCTGTGGATGACCGTTTTTGGAAATTCGGCGATTAATTTAGTTTTAAATGAAGGGGCAACGGATCTTGTTAAAGTGGTGAACGAGAATGTGCCAGTAGCGCTGTTTAAGTTTTTCGAGTATTTGCCTTTTTCAGGTGTTTTAACGTGTTTGGGGCTTCTTCTTGTGGTGACTTTTTTCGTGAGCTCTTCCGACTCGGGCTCGCTTGTGATTGATACCCTGACTTCCGGTGGTGCTGCAGAGCCCCCTGTTTGGCAAAGAATCTTTTGGGCCGTTTTGGAAGGTGTTGTTGCGGCGTCCTTATTGCTGGCAGGCGGATTAGAAGCCTTACAAACGATGACTATTGTCTCGGCCTTTCCTATGATCTTCATGATTCTGCTCGGTACTTTTGCTCTGGTACGTTCTTTGAATGATGATGTTCTTCACATGAAGACCGTCATGAATCACACCACTTCTTTACAATACTCTAAGACAAATGCTTCTTGGCAAGACCGACTCGATACGTTGGTGAGCCTACCGAAGTTTACGGAGGTTTCAAACTTTCTAAAGGAGAGTGTGCAGGATGCTATGATTGAGCTTGCTAAAGAAATGAAGGGTCGAGGTTTAGAAGCTACTTTTTCACTAGAGAGTGAAAACAGTGCCAAGTTGATCGTAAAAAAGAATGAGGTCGAAGACTTTATTTACGGAGTCGTCATCAGAAAGTTTAACGTTCCTGACTACGCTAGTGAAGAGGCTCAGCAAGACTATTGCCGGGCAGAGGTTTTTCTCTTATCGGGCGGCCAGGACTACGATATTTTTGGCTACACTAAGGATCAAATCATTGCTGATATTTTGACTCAATATGAAAAGCATTTTCACTATCTTCATCAAGGAAATTCGGAAGCTTATTCTTAGATTAGGCTTGCGGTAGTTTCGGCCACCATAAAGGTGGCTCCCGCGCCCGTTTTTCTCTGATTAATTTAAAGCTCTCCGTTGTCGCGGCAAAAAAGGCTTAAGCTTACTTTATTAAAAGCTCTAGGGCCTCTCTTGCTGTTTCTTCGGAATCACCGGTCAGGTTTAGTGTTACGGTACCTGTAAAATGGTCGAGTAGTTGGTTTTGTTTAAACGACAAAAGCTTATTATCAAACTTTACTTTTTCTAGGTAGGCTTCGACTCTTTTACGAGTTTCCCAGTCCTTTTCATCGTGGAGACTGATCTTCGTTTCAGGTCGAGTTGCCCGTGCGGCTTTTTTAACTTGAAACTTAATAACCCATCTCACCATTGATTCAAATTGACTTTGATAGGCCGAGTTCTCTTGATTCTTCTCGCTCTTGAGCTCGTTTTTTAGGCCTTGTAGAAGCCAGTCTTCTAGGCGTAGGGCACCAGCTTCTGCTGACTCGACAAATGTCTTATCTGATAGGAGTTTAGCGGCTTTCAAGGTGGCGTCTTTAGCATATTTCTCTAGTGATACTTGGTCTTTATTTTCTGATCCTAGGGCCTGTGCGAGTTGATAAAGCTTGGAAAGCATGAGGTTGTTATGATCGCCTTTATTTGAGACGAAAAGGTTTTGATTTTCTTGTGCTTTAAGAGCAAGCTCTGAGCTCGTGTATTGAGTGGCAAATTGACGGGCCAAGCCCTCATAGCGGATAACGTCGCTGACAACTGTACTTTCAAGTGACACAAGAACTTCATTTTCAATAGTATTCATAAAGTCTTTATAAACAGCTGGGGCTTCCCTTTTTAAGGTGGCTATATTTGTCGAGTCCGGCCCTATAAAGCCTAACTCTTTTATCATGATACTAAGTCTGGGATCTTTTGCTATGATTTCTCTTGCCTGAGCTGAGTTTAATCTGGCTTTATTAAAATGTTCTAAGGCTTTTGCACCAACCTCATCTATAAAGACTTGGTTTTCCCGCGAAGGGACAAAGTGTCTCTGGTTGCTATTAGAATTACCAGCAATAGAGTACTCAAAACGTGATACTTCCTTTAGATGAAAGTCGAGCTTTAAGCGCTCCTTTTGTAGCTTAAACCAGTCAAAGTATAAGTCAGTGTTACTAAGGCTTGCATAGTGAGGAAAGCCAGCTTCTTTTAAGCGTCTACCAAACTCTTCTCTGGCAAAGACGATGCCTTTTCCCTGATCAAGAAGGTCCTTAAGAGCTTTATTTTCAAAGGTCTCAATTCGTCTGCTATAGTCTTTCTCCGTTACTCTAAAGGCCCGCCACTTGGAGGGATCTTGGTTTCTTGTGGCATAAATTTCTATTAACTTTATATAGCCTAGCTTTTTAACGGCGTCTTTACGACGCTCACGAGAGTACTTTGCCAAAGCCTGCGAATAGGCGTTGTAATCTCTATTGTTGGCCTTGAAAAGGCTTATCAAGGCCTGATCTGAGAGAGTGGACACAGTGATAAAACGATCAACATCATAATTAGTGACGAAAAGTCTTGGTCCTCTCAAGACGGAGTAGATACGAAAACTATCCTGTGCTTTGGAGCTTATGGCCCCAAAGATAAAGAGAAGAACGAAGAGTGTTTTTGTCTGATTAAAGTTCATAACAGGTAATCCTTTTATTATTAATCATTTCCAAAGAGGTATTCCTGATTAGGCTTAGGCCGACTGGAGCCAATGGCGTAGCTAAGATTAACGCCAAAGACAACTTCATCATCTCTGCTGGTTACATAGTCGTTGTAGCGGACCTCGAGCCCCAGCGTAAGTGACTCTGTTAAAGCCGTCCTAGTGCCGATGGCGTATTGTCTTAATTCTTTTTCAACATAATTAAATTCGACTATAACGTCGGTGGTTCTGTGGACTCTAACCATAGCTCCTACCGTTATCCCGAACTTAGAATCTGGGTAGTCAGGATTATTGGAGAAGTACATACCTTCTACCCAACCTACAAGCATACCATCATTTGATTCACCGATAAGCCCGACAGAACTTCGCCTCTCGTTTCCTGTTGTGAGGTGGCCATTGCCAAGTTCAGCGTGGGAGAGAGTCAAGAGAATGTTATCTGTTAAAATTTTACTAAGTCGAACAGAAATACCATCGATTGAACCTAGCTCCAGGTCGCCTTTTTCAGTTTCAAAAGCTGATATTTCAACTTGATCAAATATCCCGAAAAGCCCCTCTGTCATATCAACCGTTAAACCGTAGACTTCGTTGATTTCTTGCAAACTAGCGAGAGGATTATTTTCAAAAAGTGGCATCGCCTGAACATTTTGTCCAAAAGGAATAGGTTGCTTGCCCACGATTACGGCAATAGGACTTCCTCCCACATCTTTAATTTCAATATAAGCCTCTTCCATGAACTCACCTAGGGAGAAGTCTTGCGTAAAAGATATCTTATTATCTTCGAAAATTGCTTCTAGTTTTGCGGTTAAAACCAGTCTGATTTTATTCTTCCACTCAGCATTAAGGCTGATATAGCTGGAATTTAGATTGAGTGAATCTCTTCCGTCTGAACTGGTCGAGGCATTTGAATTGATCTCCGCCTCATAGCCAACTCTGAAGTCTCCTCCAAGTAGCTCGAGATCGTCGGCCAAAAGCGCAGGGCTTTGGGCGAGCATTAGGCTTAAGGCCATAAAAGGGAACATTTTGTTAACCATTGTTGGGCTCCTGAGGGTTTGTTCATGCTTAAAGATGGATTAAGAGTAGGTGTTTATTGAGTCTGGTGGGCGTCTAGAGTAATATATTCATAGAGCTGTTTAATCTTTTTACGGGGCTAAGATACTAATATTACTATAATTTGAGGGAGGGGTTGTGTTGATCAGTTGGATAAAAACTCTTTTTTCAATGATGCCGGACTTGAGCGGTTTAAAAGAATTGGGCTTTCAAGTTAAGACATCTCATTCTGACCTCTACGTGGAGTGTCGTCGTGAGAGCTTTGTTATTCGCTTTTATCAAGGCTTAGAGCCTCATCATCCAACTCTTGGCAGCATTATCGACTTCGAGGTGCCTGATGGGGTTGTTCTCGTGTTCTTTGATGAGAATGCTCCAGCGCCGCCTATTAATGAGGCTGGTTTAGAGCACACTTTTGACAACTGCCTTCAGCGCCAGCATTTATGGATTCTTTTTGATAAAAGAATGGATTTTTCCACCCTTCATATGAACATTCGCTTAGAGAAGTTGATAAAAGCCGCTGATGAAGCGACTCGCTAGGAGACTAGCTTCGCAGGAGATAGGCGCGAATAGTGCTCATCATTTGCAAGTCTTCATAATTAAATTCGCAAAAGGCTATGTAACACTTGGTCTCTTCATCGATCCAGCTGTTATTGACAGATAACTTTAGTGGGGAATCTCTCTTGATGATCTCTTGTATAAGTGGACCTCGTAGCTCAATGTAGCTACCTTTTGAAAGGAAGTGATCACTGGTTAGGGTCACGCCAAACTCATTTACGGCCTGAACGGCGAGATCAATTGTCACTTCGCAAGGCCAGTCTCTCTCACTTACCTTTGAGTAAGTCAGTGGCTTGAGCTCTGGGTTTCGAAGATACTGATTTATTTTTTGAATGAGAAAGACGTCATCTAATGGTTTTGAGACGAAGTCGTTGGCCCCAAGTTCTAGGGCCTTTCCGATGTCTTCTCTGGAGCTTCTTCTTGAGAGAACAATAAGGGGTATTTCTAGGCCAAATGTGTTTCTTACTGCTTGCAGCATCGAGAAGCCTGCGCCACTTGCAACATCTAAATTGACATCAATCAGGCATAGATCGGGGTCTTGTGTTTTAAGGGCCGCCGCGAACTCGTTTGGAGTTTGCGTGGTGATGGACTCAAAACCATTTCTTTTGAGCACAAGCTTTAAGAGCGAATTAAAGTCAGCGTCGTCATCCAAACTAAGAATTTTAGCTTTCGCAGGTGTCACAGGTTCTCATTTTCCAAAATTTAGGTTTTCTTTTGTTTTCTAATATTTTGAGCTGTTTTTTCGTCCATTCCTCTCAATAAAACTTCATTACGATAAACTCCAGGGTTCGCCACGCGCGCCTCTGTCGTTGTTTTAGTCTGGCAGTGATCGGCCCCTAGCCTTTCCAGGAATGAAGAGTTGAGCACTACTGGTGTATTTCCTTTGAACTTAACTGAACTTTGAAGAATGAGGGCGAGTTCATTGATCTTGATGATTTCCCCAAGGAAAGTGGCTTTAACCCTTTTGGGATCTTTAAAGGTAACACCAGAAAGTTCGTGGGTTTTAAAGATTTTTTTCAGTTTTTGAAGGAGGGTCTGCGGCATGATGGGTTTGTAGACAAACTCTTGGGCACCATCACTGAGGGCCCCAAGAACAATCTTTTTATTCTTGGTGGCCGTCATTAAAATAAGGGGGATCTTAGAGTAGGCGCTTGATTGATTAATAAAGCTCATGACGGCATTATTAGCCCTACTATTAAGAGATTGATCGAGCATAATAAGATGAGGAGAATGTTCTTCAATGGAAGCTATCCCAGCCGCAGCATCATGAGCTTCTAGACAGTTATAGCCCGCCGTTTTTAAAACCTTCTTTAAAAACAAGGCGCCATCAAGATCAGGCTCAATGATTAATATGTCTTTTTTAATTTTAACGTTCATTCGAAGATAATCTCTAAGCGGTTTAGGTAGTCCTTATAATTTTCAACGATTGCTTGAACTTTAGACTTTTCTTGCTCGAGACAACTTTTTTCTAAAGCAACACCAATTTCTCCAAGGTCATGCAGTCCATATGAGCCGGCATTACCTGCTAGTTTGTGACCGATGACCTCTATCGCTTTGAAGTTTTCTTCTTCGAGGGCTTTTTTTAATTGCTCTAGGTCTTTAGCCCTGTTTTCTAAAAACATAGGAATAATTTCCTCTAGGTCCTCATCAATTTTGACTATTATTTTTTCACTCATACAGCACCATAGGTTTGGTTGGTTTAACAATATTTTAACAAAGGTTTGCTCTATTCTATAAGTCTAAAGTATAATTATTATAAATAGGGCATATTCATGAACAAAAAGATAATTTTAATTGACGATGATCATGATATTCACTCTTTAGTCCACCACACATTGGCAAAAGACTTCGAGCTTTCCTGTTTTGCCAACATAGAAGAGGGCGAGTTGCAGATTATAACTGACAGGTTTGATCTGATTATCCTTGATGAGTCCCTCCCAGACGGTAGTGGAACAGATTTATGTAAAAGACTTAAAACCGACTCAACTACCCTTGATATCCCGGTGATCATGCTCACTCTTCGGGCAGAATTAAAAGATAAATTAAATGCCTTTGAATCAGGGGCCGACGATTATATTTCAAAGC